>Ga0209911_100012_pt1 | contig 378954 bp, 350 predicted proteins | sample FECB21metaG_FD_188301 | JGI IMG/M metagenome (GOLD analysis project Ga0209911, IMG submission 188301) | Cyanobacterial communities from the Joint Genome Institute, California, USA - FECB-21 (SPAdes) (version 2) | ecosystem: Environmental > Aquatic > Thermal springs > Hot (42-90C) > Microbial... | reverse complement strand
GGCCGGATCGCCTCCCATTCGAAATCCGTCAGATCGTAGCGGCCCATCGCAAAGCTCCCGAAAAGGAGCTTGAATCACAATTGCCACCGTCAGGGAACCCAGAGCCGTTTATGGGTTTACGGCCTAGACCGGGCCAACACACGCATGTGGCATGTCTGCCGCGGCCTGTTGCCATCGCGGCAGTCCGTTGGTGCGCCTGCCAATGACGAACCGGCCGATGTGCCGCACGCCCACCCGCGGGCCCGCATCATCCGCCGCCGGGGCATCTGGTGGAGCAGCAGCACCCTCGTGCCTACGGCGGCCACGGCATGCCAGGATCCACCGGCCGCGGCCACTTGACGGCAAGCAACCGCGAAAATAAGCTTCATTATATAGTGCCGGTTTAGTTTGATTGCCGCCCCTGATTCCCCTTTATTGGACGATTGGCCATGACCTATTCTTCTCAGAACACCCTCCTCTCAACCACGCCCCAGTAATCACCTGACACCCAGCCTTGGCCGCCGGCGGAATTTCCGGGCCGGTCCCGCCGAAGGCTGCGATCCCGTCGCGGTGGCAGCTTCACCCTGAACCGGGGCATTCACGCCATACCGGACACGGCGCTTCGATCGGCGTTGCTGCGCCGGCGCGTTCAGGCAGCCAACATGCGGCGGCGGAGAGGAGGGCAGCATTGCGGGCTGCGGCAGCGCGGCAACCCTCCGTCGCGATATCGACCGGGTGGCACGGAGCAGCTCCTCCGCTCCCCGTGGCGGCGGCTGTGGGGCGTGAACGGGGAACAGGGCGAGGCAAGGACGAAGACCGAACCGACAGGCGACCGTTTCATATGGACATTGCAACCCCATCTCATCCTGCCGGCGATACCACGCCGGCGATGTGTACGCCGCAGCCTGCCGCCTGGCGCAGGGTTGCGGTCGTGACGCGCACGCGGAACCGGCCGCTGCTGCTGCGGCGCGCCGCCCGGAGCGTCAGCCGCCAGACCTTCAAGGATTTCGTCTGGGTTGTCGTCAATGACGGCGGCGACGAAGAGACGGCGCGGTCCATCGTCGAGGGAAGCCAGCTTGACCGGAACAGTGTCCTCTTTCTCTCCCTGGCGCAGAGCCGCGGCATGGAGGCCGCATCCAACGCCGGCGTGGCGGCGTGCCGATCGGACTTCGTGGTCATCCATGACGATGACGACAGCTGGGCGCCCGATTTCCTGGAAAAGACCGTCACCTTCCTCTCAAGCCAGCAGGGACGGCGCTACGGCGGCGTCATCACCCATTCGATCCACGTGTTGGAGGACATTCGCGACGACGAGGTAATCGAACGTCGGCGCCGCCCTTTCCAGACCGCGGTGCGCGACGTACAGCTGGCGCAGATGATCCGCGGCAATTTCTTTCCGCCGATCTCCTTCCTGTTTCGGCGAACGCTCTGGGATGAGATCGGCGGCTTCAACGAGACGCTGCCGGTCCTCGGCGACTGGTTCTTCAATCTGGAATTCCTGCTGAAGGCGGACATCGGCGTCCTGCCGGAGCCGCTGGCCTTCTACCACCACAGGGACCAGGTCCCCGTCACGAACGTCTATGCCAATTCGGTCAGCGCGGCAGGGCACCAGCACGACGAACTTGCGGCGGTCGTGCGCAACGCGTTCCTGCGCCGCCACATGGACAAGGCCGCGGTGGCGCTCAGTCTCATCCTCAGCCATATCGACGACATGCGGCCCGGCGAGGTCACGGCGGCCGCGTCAGACCCGGTGCGGCGGCCGGCGAGCACCCCCAACGCGGCCGGCGACGACAACCGGGCGGATCTCGACTGGATCATCGGCAGCATCAACCGGAGCCTGGCCAGAAGGTCCCTGAAGTCCTTCGTGCGATCGCTGCGCGTCCGGCCTCTCGAACCCGACGCCGGCTGGAACGAGGCGCTGTCCGCCCTCCAGAAGCTGAAAGCCCCCATTCCCGTTCCGGACCATTTCGACGAGCCAGCCTATCTCGCCGGGAACCCGGATGTCGCAGCCGCCGTGCAGAAAGGACAGCTCCATTCGGGCTATGTGCATTTCCTACTGTTCGGCCGTTTCGAGGGCCGGCGCCGGCCCGGCCGCCATGTCAGTCCCTTCGCCGCGGCGCAAGACAACGCCTGCCCGGCGCCGGACACGGCAAACGTTCTGAAGCCGGTCTTCGACACGCCCGCCATGCTGCGCGCGGCCCATCGCGTTGCCGGCTTCGAGCGGGTCCTGCACATTGCGCATCACGAATGGCACGGCATCCGCCAGGCCACAGCCTATTGCCCCGGGCATAAGCTGCTCATCCCGGCCGAAGGTACACTGGAGGAAGCCGACAAGGCCGGAATCGCCGAGGAGATCCAGGCTCTCGGCATCACGCATGTCGTTTTCCAGGGCTATTCGGAAAATGCCGACCAGTTGCTCCTGGCCCTGAAGTCCCGCTTCGGATCGGATCTGCGCTGCCATGCGGTCACGCACGTCACCACGGCGCAGTTCGAGCACTACTTCGAAATGGTGATGCAGGCACGCCTGCTGATACGGCTCCGGATGGGTTCCCTCCAGGGCCTCGCATCGGTCAAGCCGGATTTCGGCGCCGTGTTCGAGAACTACTGGCCCAGCCTCATCGTCAACTTCGCGCCGGATCTGCCGTCGCAGCGCCGCGCGCAGCCGCCCGAACTGCGCTCGGTCTATGCGCCGCTCGACCCGGGCTGGCGCAAGAACATGTATACCAATGTGCTCGGCGCTCTCGCCGCCGGCAATGTCGAGCAGGTCAAGACCGCCAATTTCCCCAACGGCCTTGAAAGCCTCGTCAATCTCGACCGGCTACGGCTCGTCGGCTATCTGCGCGGGCGCGACCTCTTCGAGGAGATGGCGCGCAGCTCGCTCGTGCTGCTGGCCACCCTCGCCGAATGCCAGCCCATGACCCAGCTGGAGAGCCTGGCCGTCGGCACGCCCGCCATGACGGGACCGCTGTCGATCCGCGAGTTCGACGACGATCCGCTCATCCGACTCTGCACCACACCGCATCTCGACAATCCGGCCCTGCTGGCGCGCGACGTCGAGCGGCTGGTAGCGGCCCGGCACGCCGACCCGGGGGCGATGGCGGAGATGATCAGTTGCCACCTCGCCCGCCGCCATGCCCTGGCAGCGCAGCGCTATGGCGATTTCCTGGCCCTGTGACAGCCATGACGAAACCCGCGATCTGCTTCGTGACCAATGAGCTCTATCCGCTCGGCCCCGGCGGCATCGGGCGCATGCTCCACAATTTCGCCCGGCACAACGAGACGCTGGGCTCTCCCGCGGAGATCCACTTCCTCGTGCCGCCCGAACTCCTGGCAAGCAGGCCCGATGCACCGATGCTGCTCGCCGGGACGTTCGACGGGCTCGCGCAGGTGCACATCTGCCCGGACCTCGCGAACCGGCCGGACCTGATGGCCCAGCTGCTTGCGCGGGCCGGCGCCCATCCCTGGACATTGGAATGGCACCTGGCCGAATCCTATCGGTACTACCAGGGCCTCCTCGCTGCAGAGCGCCGGCGCGGCGCACCGTTCGACATCGTCGAGTTCCCGGATTTCGGCGGCTGGGCCGTGGCGAGTATCGAGGCAAAGCGCGCCGGCCTTGCCTTCACGCAGACACTCATCGCCGCCCGCATCCACTCGACACAAGGAGTGATCTACCGGGCGGAGCGTTTCACCCACCACCCCGGCCATTCCCTCGGCATTGTCTTCGATGCCGAGCGCCATCTGCTCGCCCATGCCGACCTGATCGTGGGGCACGAACGCACCGTCCTGGCCTTCAACGAGGACCATTACGGCCTTGCCGGACACTGGCGAGGACGCTGCCTGCTGGAATTTCCGCCCATCCTTCCCGACGATGGCGACGCGCCGGTACAGGCGGAGCGCGAGCCTTTAGACTTCATCTTTTCCTCGCGCTTGCAACCCTTCAAGCGGCCGGACCTCTTCATTCGTGCCGCAATCCTCTTCCTGGAGAGACATCCGGACCACGCCGGCTGTTTCAGGCTCGTGTCCTATGGCTGGGACGAGGCCTATATCGCCGGCCTGCGGGCGCTCGTGCCGGAGACGCTGAAGGAGAAGATCCTGTTCGTCTTCGGCGCCAGCGCCGCCGAACGCGCGAGCCATCTCGCCCGCTCGGTGGTGGTCGTGCCGTCCGACTACGAGAGTCTGTGCCTGTTCGCCTTCGAGGCGAGCCGGATGGGTTGCAAGATCATCCTCAATGGACGCTGCCCCGCCTTCGGCAAGACCTCGCGCTGGCAGGACGAAAACAATTGCCTGCTGTTCGATGGTTCCGTCGCGGGTCTTGCTGCCGCAATGGAGAAGGCACTGCGCTGGACTCCCTCTGCCACAGCCAGCATAGCCCCCGACACGCCCTACTGGCTGCGGCCAGCGGCGTGGCCCGTTTCGCGCGCTCCCGCCGTCGCGCAGGTGAAGCGTCCTGGTGTCACGGTCGTCTGCCACGGGATTCGCTCACCCGCCGAGTTCGAACGGCTTTTCGATACCGTGCTGCCTCTCGATGCCGAGCTCGACCTGGCGGGCGGCACAGATGCGGTGCAGGTCCTGCTGCCGCGTGGGCATTTCGCCCCGGACGGGCCCGAGGCGCGCCGCGTCGAGGCCCAGGGCTGGCAGGCCGTCCTCTCCTCCGGCAAGAACGAATGTCCCGAGATGCTGGGGCGCCGGCTTGCCGCGCTGGAGCGGGAGGCGGTGCTGCTCCATCCCTTCGGCTTCGAGGCAGCGCCGGGTTTTCTCGCCCTCGCGCTCGACGCGATGGCCCGGGATGCGGAACTCGCCCTCGTCTGCGGCCATGTGGAACTCGTCGACCCGCATACGGCGAGAAGCGACTATCTGCGCGCCTATGCCGGGGAGGCGCCGTCAACGGCCCTCCTCTCGAGCCGTATCGCGCCGCCGTTCTGTCTGCTGCGACGCGATCTGCCGACCCGGGTGCCGTTCGATCCGCGGGCCGGCGACCTCTGGTTCGAGGTCTTCGCCCGGGAATGTGCGCTGACGGGCGAGGGCATCCTCGTCATGCCCGTGATCGCGGCCACCATGGACGCCTTTCTGGCGGGGCGACGCGAGACAACCAAGAAGATCTCCGGCGGGCTCACCGATGCGGCAGGGATCGCGGTCGGGCTGCCTGCCCGCCTCCTGAGCCTCGACCCCGTCCAGCCGCCCGGAGATGGGCCCGATCGACCGCTGACGCTGCATGGCGAGCAATTGCGCCCGGTCTCGCGCATCCATCCCCAGGGGCGCGTGCGGGAATGGGAGCCGGTGCAATGGCATGGCGGCAGCCGAGGCATCATCGTCCACCCCCTCGCAGGGGAGGTGACGATCGGCGAGTTGCGCGGCCCGCACCGGCGGGTGGGCCGCATCGTCGCCCATGTGCGCAACCTCAGCGAGCACAACGGCGGGGTCGAGGCAGCCGTCGCCCTGGCGCGCGGCAACGCGGCGACGCAGCGCATCCTCGCCCGTCTCGACGGGGGAGAGATGGCGGACGACGTCGCCCTGAGCGCCTGGCAGACTGTGGGGCCCGGCCGGCAGGCACTGATCGAACTCTCCGCCTATGGCACGAGCCGGGGCAACGATCGCCTGCTCCTCATCACGCGGCTGCCGCCCCGCGGCGAGGAGAGCGACTGCCATCTCGCCTTCGAACGCGTGGAGCTCTGGTTCAACGAGAACATCCTCTGACGGTGCGAATGCCGCGCATGCGGGCGACATCGGCGCTCCCGCCTTCAGCCACGCGCCCCGCCGCCTCACGCAAGGAACAGCCATGATCCCACCCTTCGGCCTTCTCGTTGCCCGCCAGCGATCCGGCACCGGCGCGCTGGGCAGCCTCCTCGACTGGCGCAACCATCCGCAATTCTATTATCTCGGCGAGATCTTCCACCCTGATGGCCTCGGCGATCGCCACAATTATTTCACCCACCTCCGCGACTACGTTCGGGAGGATCCGCTGAATGCGTTGGCGCAGAACGCACCGCAGAATTTCCGGAGATTTCTCGCGACCTTCGCCGGAGAAGGCCGGACGCTCCTGCCCGACGTCAAATACGACAGCCTGCATAGCCTCAACGGGCCCTGGCATGCGCCGCTTGCGCGGCCGTGGCTCCTGGAATTCGCGCGGGCCGAAGGCGCGCCGATCATCCACCTCACGCGGCGCAATCTCCTGGAGGTCTTCGTCTCCGGCCTGCTCGCGGCCGCCAACCAGGTCTGGCACACGGTCGATGCGGCGGAGGTGACGATCCGTTCCGCGGTCGTCGATATCCCGAAGCTGCTGCGCTTCATCGACGGCATGCAACGCGAACGACAGGTGATCGAGCAATGGCTCGACGGGCACCAGCCGCTCGTCGCGCTCGATTATCAGGAGATGTTCGACGCCCAGGGACTGCTGGCGAGCGAGCGGGCCGATGAGATCGCCCGCGCCTTCGGCGTGGACCCGCTGGCGCAGCGCAGGCCGTCCCTCGTCAAGCAGGCGCCGTGGAGTCTCACGGAATCGATCCGGAACTACGACGAGGTGGCAAAGGCGCTCGCCGGCACCCCTCATGCCTGGATGCTCGCCGGGGACGGCCCCCCGACAACCCGGCCCACGCCTGCCACCAAGGGATTGCCCGTGCAGAAATTCGTCTTCCAGAACTCCACCATCACCATCAACGGGCACAGTGTGACGATGCACAGCATCATGGCACCCTGGGGGGAGGACGACAACCTCCTCGGCGCAATACGGCAGGGTGCCTTCGACGAGCCGAAGTCCCTCGCCTACTGGCTCTTCCTGATGGAAGGCGCGCCGCAGAACGGGATGGTGATCGACGTTGGAGCCTATACGGGCCTCTATGCGCTGCTGACGGCGCGGGCCCGCCCGGACCTGCTCTCCATCGCCTTCGAGCCGTCGGCGGTGACCTTCGGCCGTCTCATCTACAACATTCAGCTCAACGGCTTTAATCCGCGCATCGTGCCCTGTCATCTGGCGGCATGGAACCGCGAGGAGATCCTGACCCTGCCGCACAGGTATGGCTTCTTCAGCCTGTGCTCGGGCGAGAAGATCAGTCAGACACAGGCGGTCGACCACACTGAGACGGTCAAGGCCGTACCGCTGGACGCCATCCTGCAACCGGCGCGGCTCGACTACCTCAATGCGCCACAGCTCGCGGCGATCGCCAAGCGCCCTGTCGTCGCCGTCAAGATCGACGTGGAAGGCGTCGAGCCCGAGGTGCTGGAAGGCGCGCGGCACGTCATCGCTGCCCACCGGCCCGCCTTCATCTGCGAGGCGCTTGACGCTGAGGCTCAGAACAGGCTCCAGACCTTCTTCACCTCCGTCGGCTATGCGGTCGAGCCGATCGCGGACGAGCGCAACGTGCTCGCCATGCCGGAAGACCGCTATGGCGGCTTCGCGCGGGCATTCGCCGCCTGGGCGGCACGCAACGGCACGGCGGCGACCATCGGGGGGCATGTCATCGAGGATTCGCGCTTCGAGACGGAGCTGTGAAGCCGACGGGCCCCCTGCGAGTCACGCAGTTGTCAGAGCTCGGCCTCGGCCACCCAGTGCCAGTACACGGCCTGGGTCGTGGCGGTCGTGACGAAGTCGATCATGCAGCCGGCGCCGCCGGGCACGTAGACGCCGCCGATGGTGATGTCCGCGTCCGGCTGGGCGCGCACCTGCCCCGCGGCGCCGGTGGTCGGGTTGTAGATCGTCACCGTGGGCGCCGCGCGCTTGATGACGCGGAAGGGAATATCGGCCCGGTGATTGGTCGCGATCTGGAAGGTGTTCTGGTTGCGCCGGCCCATCTGGCTCGCCGTGCCCGGCGCCACCTCGAGATTGTAGGATTTTTCGAAGTAGCGCTGGCACATGATCAGCTCCTGGCTGAACGGCCGCACCTCGAAGGCTGACGGCACCGTGCCGTGCTCGAGCTGCGGCAAGGCGAAGGTGCCGCCCGAAAAGCGCACGGTGACATTCGCACCGCCGGCAAGCGACACGGTGCCGCCCTTCGCCACGGCCGCGCCGTTGACGCTGGCGCTTGCCGTGCCGTTCCATGAGAGCACGTAGGTGCCGGCCACGACGTCGAGGCCCTCGATCACCTGCTCGACGCCGCCGGCCGGCGCGGTAAAGGTGCGATAGCCGTTGGCCTCGGTCCAGGCGAGCGCCTGCCCCGCAGCCACCACCCGCCAGCGGTCGAGCGTATAGCGGCCGGCGGCCGCCGTCGCCGTGCCCGAGACATAGCCGCGCTGGTTCACGAGGCCGCGGGCGTTGATGAGGAGATTGCGCAGGCCGCACTCCTGCCGCGTCTGCGGAAGTGTTACCGCGCCGCTCGCGGGATCAATCCGCAGCGCCGGCGTCCAGAGCGAGCCGTCCTCCGAAACCTTGATCTCGAAATGGTCGCTGCCGGCGAGGCCGATCTCGGCGCGTCCCGACCAGTCGCTGTTGAAGATGAGCGAGACCGTGTCGGCGGAGCCTTCCTTGTTGAGCGCCATGCGCAGCGTGCCGCTACCCCCCTCGCCTGTGTATTTCGCCGACCAAAGGGCATTCTCGAGCTTGGCAGCAAAGCCATTGACCTCGTCCGCCCGAGTGCCGACGCCAAGAGCGGCGAGATTGTGCAGCTCGGTCGGCGTATCGTCCTGCATGGTAGCCCATTCCGTCCCGGTCCAGACACGAAGACGCCCTTCGCCCGTCACATAGGCCATCCAGCCAGGCGCAGGGGCGAAGGTCAACCAGCCGCCGTCGACGAAGATGGCGACGTGGTGGTCCCTGCCTGTCCAGGCATCCGTCGCGCCCTCACCGACAATATGGCGCGCGCCTTCGGCCGGGTCGGCCGGTGGCACCGTCCGGTCCGTGTCCGCGACGGCAAGTTGCACCAGCGCATCCAGCATGTGCAGCGCCTCGTTATGGGTCACGTGTTTCTGCGCCTGGCCGGCGGCGATATAGGGCAGCTTCAGATTGGCGGTGGTTTCGGAAGCGATGGCCACGGCAGTCCCCATGAATGATCTGATGCAATGAATGATCCTATATAGGAAATTAAACCTATAATAGGGAGAATGTCAACAGCCGTCGCTCGGACGTCGCCGTCGCAAGGCTTGCAAGTCGTTTCACCCATGGCTACATTCTGCCCGTTTTCCTGCGTTGTTTGCCATTTTTCATGTTTGATCCGATTGCCGAGCCATGCTGGACGCGACCGGCGCCGCCCCGCCTGCAAGCCAATCGACCGACCGCTTTGCGCTGAGCGCCCATCAGCGCATGCTGGAGGCGGAGGCCGTCCACGTCCTGCGCGAGACCGCAGCCGTGTTCCGCCGGCCGGCCCTCCTCTATTCGATCGGGAAAGATTCCTCCGTCCTGCTGCATCTGGCGCGCAAGGCTTTTTACCCGGAAGCCATTCCCTTCAAGGTCGTTCACGTCGATACGACCTGGAAGTTTCGGGAGATGATCGCCTTCCGCGATGCGCAGGCATGCGCGCTCGGCCTCGACCTCGTCGTCCATACCAATCACGAGGGGCTCGCGGCCGGCATATCGCCCTTCAGCCACGGCGCGGGCCTTTACACACACGCGATGAAGACGGTGGCACTGCGGCAGATCCTCGACCGTCTCGGCGCCGATGCGGCCATCGGCGGGGCGCGACGCGACGAGGAGAAGAGCCGCGCCAAGGAGCGCATATTCTCGGTGCGAGCGCCCGGCCACCGCTGGGACCCGAAGATGCAGCGCCCCGAGCCCTGGGGGCTCGCCAATACGCGGCTCCTCGAGGGCGAAACCATGCGCGTCTTCCCCCTCTCGAACTGGACGGAGCACGATGTATGGGCCTATGTCCGCGCTGAAGCGATCCCCGTGGTGCCGCTCTATTTCGCGCGCGAGCGGCCCGTCGTGCGCCGCGGCGACAGTCTGATCATGGTGGACGACGCCCGCCTGCCGCTTGCGCCGGGCGAGACACCGCAGCCGATGCGGGTGCGCTTTCGCACGCTCGGCTGCTACCCGCTGACGGCGGCGGTCGTATCCGAAGCCGCCACCCTCGATGCCGTCATCGACGAATTGCGCAGTTCGCGCCGGTCGGAGCGTGCCGGCCGCCTCATCGATGGCGAGCGGGCGGATTCCATCGAGGCCAAGAAGGCGGAAGGATATTTCTGAGTGCGCATCATCGATGCCTGCGCGACGAGCGCCGCGCCGATCGAGGAACACGGCCTGCTGAGAGTCCTTGCCTGCGGCGCGGTCGACGACGGCAAGTCGACCCTGCTCGGGCGGCTGATGGCCGACGCCGGCCTCGTGCCGGAGGACCAGATGGCGGCCGTTGCCGGCGCCGGCGGCGAGGATGGCTTCGACTACGCCCTGCTGCTCGACGGCCTCGCCGCCGAGCGCGAGCAGGGCATCACCATCGACGTCGCCTACCGTTATTTTGCAACGGCGCGGCGCAGCTTCATCGTGGTCGACGCTCCCGGGCACGAGCAGTTCACCCGCAACATGGCGACCGGCGCCTCAATCTGCGACGCCGCGGTGCTGCTGGTCGATGCGCGCAAGGGGCTGCTCCCGCAAACGCGGCGGCATGCGGTCATCGCCGGTCTGATGGGCATCCGCGATGTCATTCTCGCCGTCAACAAGATGGACCTTGTCGGCCATGACGAAAACGTGTTCAGGGCCATCGTGGCGTCGTTCCGCCCCCATGCCGACAGTCTCGGCCTCGATGTGCGCTCCGTGCCGCTCTCGGCGGCCCTCGGCGAGAACATCGTCCATCCCGCCGCCGCGATGCCGTGGCACGCAGGCCCCACCCTCCTCGACCTCCTTGAGACCCTCGCTCTCGCGCCGCGGCGTACCGGCAGCCTGCGCTTTCCCGTCCAGCGCGTCAGCCGGTCGGATCCGGACTTTCGGGGATATCAGGGCACGGTCGCCGGCGGCCGTGTCCGGCGCGGCGATCCCGTGGTCGCTTTGCCTGGCGGGCAGCCGAGCCGCATCAGACAGATCGTCACCTTCGCCGGCGAGTTGGAGGAAGCAGGGCCCGGCGAAGCCGTGACGCTGGTGCTCGACCGCGAGATCGAAGCCGGCCGCGGCACGGTTTTCGCCTGCCCGGACAACCCGCCGGCCTGCGTGAACCATGTGGTCGTTCGCCTCGTCTGGCTGTCCGAAATGCCGCTCGGCACGGGCCGGGAGTTGCTCATGCGGCAGGGCACGGACCTCGTGCCCTGCCGCATCACCGCCCTGCGCAGTCGGCTCGACGTCGTGCGCATGGCGGAGAACCCGGCAACAACGCTCGGCGCGAACGATATCGGCACGGCCGTTCTCGAGACAGGCCGTCCGGTCGTCGTGGAGCGCTATGGCGACAACCGAACGCTCGGCTCCTTGCTGCTCATCGACCGGCTGAACAACGAGACTCTCGCAGCGGGCATGGTGGTCGAAGCCGTGAACGCCGCCGCCAACGTCTACTGGCAGCGCTTCGATACGACGACGGCAGACCGGCCGAGCGCCGGGCGGCAGACCCCCGCCATCCTCTGGCTCACGGGTCCCTCCGGCGCCGGCAAGTCGACGGTGGCGAATGCGCTGGAGCGCCGGCTGACCGCGGCGGGATGCCACGCCTATGTGCTCGATGGCGACAACATGCGCCACGGCCTCAACCGCGATCTCGGCTTCTCGCCGCCCGAGCGCGCCGAGAACGTGCGGCGCCTCGCCGAGGTGGCGCATATCCTCGCCGATGCCGGCCTCATCGCCATCGTGGCGGCCATCGCCCCCTATGCCCAGGACCGGGCCAACGCCCGCGCCATTGCCAAGGACGTGCCGTTCTACGAGATCTTCGTCGACACGCCGCTCGATGTCTGCGCCTCGCGCGACCCCAAGGGGCTCTACAGGCGGGCCCGGCAGGGCCTCGTCAGCGACTTCACCGGCGTCGGCGCCCCCTACGAGCGGCCGCAGGCGCCCGACCTTCGCCTCGACGGCACGGCCGAGACGCCGCAGCAGGAAGCCGGACGCATCGTCGATCTCCTCGCCGCGCGCGGCCATGTGCCTGCTGCCTGATAAAAGAGGCTCCGCCGCAGCCCCCGGCCGGAAAGTGGCCGTCTTTTCCGGGCAGGATTGCGTTTCATCAAGGACGCGGGTCCACCGCGCGCCCAAGCTTGGGTTCTCCAAGAGGGAGGGAGAGACGATGACCCCGGACAAGCAAGCCACACGTCCGCGCCGCCCGAACGCCGGCGACATGCAACTGCCGCTCGAGGCATTCCCGCTCTGGATCAAGACTTCCACCTTCGACCTGCCGGTCGCCATCGGCACGGAGATGCTGCACTTCATGGCCCGCCGCCTGGAGGCCCAGGCCTCATTCTGGCAGGATCTCGGCCGCTGCCGCGACCTGCCGGAGGCCATGGAGCGGCAGACGGCCTTTGCGCAGCAGGCGGTCACGGACTATACGCAGGAATTCGCGACGCTCGTGCGCAAGGCCGAGGACAAGGTCATCCATACGGAGCACTGAGTGCGCGGGCTCCACGCCGGTCCGTCGAGGCAGGATGACGCCGACACACCACGTCACCGAAGATCAGGACGAGATCCTGCGCTTCCTTGCCTCGCCGGACAGCCATGGCGGGAGTGGCCCCGTCAAGCGCATCGACACGCACGGCGCGATCGTCTTCCTCACCGGCTCGGACGCCTACAAGGTGAAGCGCGCCGTGCGCTTTCCCTACATGGATTTCTCCAGCCTGGAGAAGCGGCGGCTCGCCTGCGAGCGCGAGATCGCGATCAACCGGCCCGGTGCGCCGGATATCTATCTCGGCCTCGTCCCGATCGTGCGCCGGGACGGCACGCTCAACCTCGGCGGCCCAGGCACGATCGTGGAGTGGGCGGTGCACATGCGCCGCTTCGACGAGACCCGTACGCTCGACCGCCTGGCGGCCGAGGGGGCCCTGACGCCTGCCATCGTCGCGGCCGTGGCGCGGGCCGTCGCGGAGGCTCATGCGCGGGCGCCCGTCCATCACGGCGCCGATTTCGCCGGCGCGCTCGCGGCCATCATCGCCGAGAACGGCACGAGCCTCGCCGAGCAGCCCGTTCTCTTTCCCGCGCAACAGACGGAGCGTTTGACCCGCCAGTCGCTCGCCGCGCGCGAGCGCGTGGCCACGCTACTGGCACAGCGCGCCCGGGATGGCCATGTCCGCCGCTGCCACGGCGATCTTCATCTCGGCAACCTCGTGCTCCTCGACGGGGCACCCCGCCTGTTCGACGCCCTCGAATTCGACGAGGCGCTGGCGACGACGGACGTGCTCTACGACCTCGCCTTCCTGCTGATGGACCTGATCGAGCGGAACCTGAAGGGCGAGGCCAACCTCCTTCTCAACCGCTACCTCGTCGAGAGCCGCGAGCCGGGCCACCTCGCCGGGCTCGCCGCGCTGCCGCTCTTCATCAGCGTCCGCGCCGCGATCCGGGCCAAGGTCACGGCGGCTGGGCTCGCCCATCTCGACGAGGAGGCGCGCGAGCGGGCGAGCGCCGAGTGCCGGCGCTATTTCGGGCTCGCCGAAGCCGTCCTCGACCCCGAGCCGCCGCGGCTCGTCGCCGTCGGCGGCCTCTCGGGTACTGGCAAGAGCACTCTTGCCGCGGCCCTCGCCCCGCTGATCGGCCGCCCGCCCGGCGCCATTCACCTGCGCAGCGACGTCATCCGCAAGCAGCTCTTTGGCGCGGTTGAAACGGAGCGCCTGCCGGACAGCGCCTATGATGCAACGGCGACTGCCGCGGTCTACGACCGGCTGTGCCGCGATGCCCGGGCGGCGCTCGAAGCCGGCCGGCCGGTCATCGTCGATGCCGTACACCAGCGCCCAGGCGAGCGCGCCGCCGTCGCAGCGCTCGCCGCAGACCTCGGCATCCCCTTCACCGGGCTGTGGCTCTCAGCGCCGCTCGACAGGCTTGTCGCGCGCGTCGAGGCCCGCCGCGGCGATGCATCGGATGCGGATGCCGCAGTCGTCGCGATCCAGGCCGCGCGCGAAACGGGCGACGTCACCGCCGAGCCAGGCTGGAGGGCCGTCGACACGGACGGCACACCGGATGACGTGCTCGCGCGGGCCCGATTGGCCCTGGCGCAGGGCTGACGCGCCTACGGCTGCAAGGACGGTCGGGCGCTGCCCTCGTCCGGCGGGAAACGTGCCAGCGTCGCGATCACAGCCTCGTCCTCCACCTGGCCGAAATCAAGATAGGCGGCTCCGACGGCCCAGAACGGCTCCGGTGTCTCGAGGCAGACGACGGCATCGGCCTCGTCGCAGAGATCGGCGACGACGTCACGCGGCGCGACCGGCGTCGCGAGGACAAGCCGCGCCGGTGCGCGGCGGCGGATGGCCCGCAGGGCCGCCCTGACGGTCGCGCCCGTCGCGATGCCATCGTCGACCACGATGGCGCAGCGGCCTTCCACCCGCACGGGCGGGCGCGATCCGAGATAGAAGCGACGCCGGCGCTCGATCTCGGCGAGTTCGCGTGCCCGCACGGCTTCGAAGTCGGCAGGCGCAATCTGCGCCCCCGCGATGATCTCCTCATTGCACACGGTGATGGGCTCGGCCCCGTCAACGACCGCACCCATCGCAAGCTCCGGCTGCCGCGGCACTCCGAGCTTGCGCACGAGGACGAGATCGAGCGGCGCATGGAAAGCGGCGGCAATTTCGGCCGCGACCGGCACGCCGCCGCGCGGCAAGGCGAAGACCACGGGGTCCTCGTCCCGCCATCCCGCCAGGGCCTTGGCGAGCCGTCGTCCCGCCTCCACACGGTTGAGAAAAGGCATGGCCCACTCCTGTCCCGCCCCATGGCACTGTCGCGCAGGGCAGCGCCATGGCCATCCTATCGCCAGAGCCCCGGCGCGTCATGGGCAGGCGACCACTGTCGCCCATGGACGGATCGCGGCGCGCACGGCGGGGACGTCGAGGGCGTTCGGCGTGTCCTGCAAAGCTTCCAGGTCCGGCTTGAAAACCTTGTCGATGACAGCCGCGACCGTACAGGTCTCCGCGAGGTCCTCGGCCACCTCCGTCACCGGCATGTGGCCTATCCGTTGCGCTCGAAGGACCCGCCGAGCGATCGCCACCAAGCCGTCGCGGACGCCATCGCCCGCGCCGCAGGGCACCTGCGGGCAAGAATCAGTGGACGCGGGGCGGTCGCGCTCAACCCGCTCAGCCAACATGCCAGCCGCCGTCGACGAAGAGCCGGGCGCCGTTGATATAGGCCCCCGCATCGGAGGCGAGCAGCAGGCAGGCGCCGACGCAGTCCTGTGGCAGGCCAATGCGTCCTGCCGGGATCTCGCTCTCCACACGCGCCCGATAGGCCGGATCGACGAGGACGGCGGCGTTGCGCTCGGTCGCGATGGCGCCGGGCGAGACCGTATTGAAAGTGACGTTCTGCGCCGCATATTGGCGCGCCAGGTTGACCATCACGTTGGTCTGGGCGCTCTTCAGCGCCGCATAGACCACCAGGCGCGGATTGGGCCGCACCTCCTGGATGCTGCCCATGGCGATGACGCGGCCGAAGCCGCGCGCCGCCATGCCTGGCACCACGGCCTGCAGGAGGAGGAGGCTCGCGGTGAGATTGACCGCGACCTGTTGCGCAATCTCCTCCTCCGTCACGTCGCGCCAGTCGCGGCGCAGCTCGAGGGACGCATTGAGCACGAGAATGTCGATCGGCCCCAGCGCCTCGGCCACGGCCTCCGGCAGGCGCCGGCAGGCGTCCGCCTGGGCGAGATCGGCGGCGAACGCCTCGGCGCGGACACCGGCGGTGCGCATCTCCTCCACCGCTTCGTCCAGCGCCGCGCTTCCCTCCGCGCCGTGCACCGCGACGGCGCCGCCGCTCTGCGCGAGGCCGAGCGCGACCGCCCGCCCGATACCGCGGCTCGACCCGGTGACGAGGGCGACGCGCCCGTCGTTGCGGAATGGGCTCCCCATGGCTCAGCCCTTCAGATGCCAGGTGACGAGGACGGTGAGCGCGGCCCCCTCCGGCAGGTCCGCGGCGATCCTGAGCCACGTCCCGAAATGCGCGACGCGCGCGAAGGTGACTTCGCCGGCCCGGACCGGCAGGTCGAACGCGCTGCCCTCCGCCACCCAGTGCATGCCGTCGGGCGACAGCTCGACGCGGGCACGGCCCGGCGCGCCGACCGCGTCCTTCAGGGCGCGCACGAAGACAACGGCCTCGCTCGCCCAGCCGGCCTCGTAGGGCTCGGTGGCGGATGCGCCCCGCCACTCCTCATTGCGGGCGACGACGGCGGCCTGGCTTTCGCGCAGCATCAGAAATCTCCCGACAGGCAGACGGAATCGATGAAGAGGCTGGCGCGCTTGTCCGTGTCCGTCTCGACGAAGAAGGCGAGGTTCAGCATGCACCAGAGGTTGCGCATGGCCGGGATGCGCATGCTGTCGAAGCCCGACAGGTCGAATTCCCGGTCGTTGCAGGCAAGGCCGGTCGCCTGCATGGTCGCAAGGTCGAAGTCGAAGCGGCAGTAGTGCCAGTTCACCTTGGTCGGAATCTCGTTGTAGCAGAGCCTCTGCCCGCCGCCGGCGATGTCCTCCCATCCTTCCGGCGCCAGGTGATAGTGCGTCACCGTCTTGTTTCCGGCTCCGACCGCGGCGAAGGGCTCGTTCCGGCGCTTGAACTGCCACTTCTGCACATGCGCGCCGTCGAGCGCGTTGAGGAAGCGCAGATGCGGCATGATGCGCCAGGCGTCGCCGTCCTGGTCCCCCGTCTGCAGGTCGTAGAGGAAGCCGATGGAGCGCACGTCGGTTTCCGACAGGCGCAGCTCGTTCGCCTCGGGCTTGAAGGTGAAGTAGAACTCGAGCCGGATGGGGCCGCGCCGACGGAAGGTGAGCCGCTTGATCGAGACGTTGCGCGCGCCCGCCCGCGGCCGGGTCGCGATCTTCAGCGCATAGCTGCCGTCGAAGCCGCCGTGGCTGCCGAAGTCCCATGTCGGCAAGGTCGACAGCATGGCCTGTGAATGCTGGGCATAGCCCGGATGCATGGCATCGAGCGTGTCCTCGTAATTGCCGACGAGCTGCGTCCAGCCGCAGAAGCCGCGGTCGAAATCGTCGAAGGCGATGATGCGCGGCAGCGGGTCGAAGCGCGACAGGGCGGGATCGGCGAGACGCAGGGCCGAAGCGATCTCATGGCGGTCGAGTGTCATCGGGATGGTCCTTCTCAGCCCTTGGTGGCGCCCGCCGTCAGGCCTTCGATGAGATGGCGCTGGCACAGGACGACGAAGGCGAGGATGGGCAGGAGCTGCACGGTGGTGGCGGCGAAGAGGACGCCCCATTCGACGCCCTCGAGCGAACCGATCATCTCGGACAGCACGAGGGGCGCGGTCTTGGCGTTCTTCGTCGTGAAGATGAAGGCGAAGAGGAACTCGTTCCACGCATAGACGATGACGAAGATGGCGACCGCCACCATGCCCTGCGCCGACAGGGGCAGGATGACGCGGCGGAAGATCTGCGCCTGGCTCGCCCCGTCCATCATCGCCGCCTCGTCGAGCTCGCGCGGGATCTGGTCGATGAAGGTGCGCATCACCATGGTGCCGAGCGACACGAAGAAGGCCGCGTAGAGGATGATGAGCACCGCATAGGTGTCGTTGAGCCCAAGCGCGTTGACGATCGGGAACAGCGGCAGCGTCGTCACGATGGGCGGCAGGAGACGCAGCGCGATCATAGCGAAGACGGAGCCGGAGAGGAAACGGCTGCGCCAGCGCGAATAGCCGAAGCCCGCGAGCGTCGAGGTGAGCACCGCGAGCAGCGTCGCGCCCACGGTGACGATGAAGCTGTTGGCGAGCCCGGTGAAGAAGTCGCCCCAGCGCTGCCACAGGGCGACGAAATTCTCGAAGGTCGGCCGCCAGCCGACGCCGGTCGCGAAGATGTCGCGCTCGGGCGTGAAGGCGGCGCTCACGATGAGGGCGATCGGCCCGAGCGACCAGGCGAGCACCAGGGCAACGGCAACGGCCTTGCCGAGGAGGCGCAGGAGCCCGGAGGGCGTGAAGGCAGGATCAGTCGGCACGGGCGAACATCTCCCGGTAGAGCCGGCGCAGGTAGAAGGCGGCGAGCAGCAGCGAGGTCACCACCATCAGCCATCCGGTCGCGCTCGCCGCGCCGAAGTCGTTGTAGCGGAAGGCCTCGAGATAGAGGTAGACGGCGACGACCTCGGTCGAGCGCGCCGGCCCGCCCTGCGTCAGCAGCCACACTTCCGAGAACAGGCGGTAGGCGAAGATGTAGCGAAACAGCATGGCGACGAGGATGGCCGGCATGAGCAGCGGCAGCGTAACGCGGCGAAAGCTCTGCCACGCGCTCGCCCCGTCGATCTCGGCCGCCTCGTAGAGGTCCTTCGGGATGGCGAGCCGCGCCGCATAGAGGATGATGAAGGTGAAGGGCAGGTGCAGCCAGATGCTGAGCAGAGCGACGAGCGCCAGCCCGTGGCTCGGCACCACGGACCATTCGAGCGGCGGCAGGCCGATCCCGGTGAGCACCCGCGTCATGAAGCCGGTATCGGGATCGAACAACGTGCGCCACATGACGACGGCGCCGACCTCGCTCACCGCGTAAGGCGCGAGGACGGCGGCGATGAGCAGCTTCCGAAAGGGCAGACCGGCTGCGAACAGCACCGCCATGACAAGGCCGAGCACGACTTCGACATGCACGACGACGAGCACGACGATGACCGTGTTGCCCAGCGCCCGCCAGAAATAGGGATCGGCGAGGATCTTGGCGTAGTTTGCGAAGCCGACGAAGGTCGCCGCCCGGCCGAAGGTCGACTGCTGGAAGGAGAGCCACAGCACATAGACCGCCGGGATGAGGATGACGAAGGCGAGCAGCGCGAGCGCGGGGGCGACATAGGGCAGCGCCCGGCGCGGCTCCTGCATGGCGGAGATCGAGAAGGCCGCCATGCGCTCACTCCGTGATGCGGTGGGCGGCGAGCGCCGCCCGGTCGAGCGTGATGCCGAGTCCCGGTCCGGCTGGCACCGGCAGCGCGCCGTTGACCATCGTCGCCGGATCGCCGACCGGCTCCATGAGCAGCGCCTCGCGCAGCGGATTGCGATAGACCATGCACTCGAAGGCGAGGCAGTTCTCGGCGGCGGCGGCAAGCTGCAGGCTGGCAGCGACGCAGACAGCACCCGACCAGCCGACGTGCGGGGCATAGGCGACGTTGAAGCTCTGTGCGAGCTCGGCGATGCGCCAAGTCTCGGTGATGCCGCCGGCCCGCGCCACATCCGGCTGGATGAGGCCGATGGAGCGGTCCTGCAGCATTGGCAGGGCGTCGAGCGCCGTGAAGTCGCTCTCGCCCGCGGCGAGCCGCACGTCGAGCTTGTCGCGCAACAGGCGATAGCCCCCGCGATCCTCGGGCCGCAATGGCTCCTCGAACCAGTCGTAGCCGCACTCCTCGAGCGCGCGTCCGACGCGCACGGCATCGTCCAGGTCATAGGCCCAGTTGGCGTCGACGCTGAGGCCGACGGCGTCGCCGGCGAGACGACGCACGAGGCGGATGCGGTCGATCGAGGCGGGCACGGAACGGCCCGTCTTCACCTTGATCTGGCGGAAGCCGGCAGCGAGCGCAGCCGCGACCTCCGCCTCGACGGCCGCGTCGTCGAACCAGTTGATCGAGGAAGCATAGGCCGGGACCGTGCCGCGCCCGACGCCGCCGAGGAGCTTCGCCACCGCCATGCCGGCGGCCTTGCCGGCAATATCCCACAGGGCGATGTCGACACCGGCGACAGCCTCGACCAGCATGCCGCCGACACGGCCGGTGAGCACCCCGCGCATGGCGTTCCACAACCGGCGCCGGTCGAGCGCATCCTCGCCGACGATCCTCGGCGTGAGCACGCCCTCGATGAAGCGCGCGTAGGCGGCCGCGCCGCGCCGGCCGAGGCATTCCCCGAAGCCGACGAGACCCTGGTCCGTCTCCACCTCGACGACGACGATCTCGACCGTTGTCCAGTCGCCTTGCGAAGTCCGCTGCGCTGTCGGCAGCGTGGCGCGCAGCGGATGCACCTCAACCCGCGCGATACGGCCGGCTGCAAGCCTTGGAGTGTCAGGCATGATCCCGCCTCTGGTTTCCTCTCTTGTATCTCACCTATCTGATAAGTTTCTAGGTTGCAACCCTGCTGGGTTTATGCGATGAAGGCACCATGCAGGATCAACTCGACATCGCGGCCGATGCCCGCGCCGACGACTGGGCGACGCTCCTCGGCGCAGCCGATATCGCGCCGAGCCGTCTCGGCGACGCGGTCATCGAGCGGTTGACGGAAGCGATCATCGACGGCCGCCTCAAGCCCGGCGACCCCCTGCCCTCTGAGGGGCAGATCGCCGCCACCTGCGGCATCTCCAAGCCGATCGCGCGCGAGGCGCTGCGCGAGCTCGCGGCGATGGGCGTCATCCAAGTGCAACAGGGCAAGGTCAGCCGCGTGCGGGCCATCGACAGCGGGCCGCTGGCGCGCTTCTACCGCTTCGCCGTCGGCAGCACGAAGCACGGCCTGCGCGAGGCGGTGGAGCTGCGCCGCATGCTGGAGCCGCATATCGCTGCGCTCGCCGCCGAGCGGCGCACCGAGGCCGACATCGCCGTGATGCACGACATCCTGAAGCGGATGGAGGCGACGCTCGGCGACGTGCCGGCGTGGATCGAGGCGGACCTCGCCTTCCACAACCAGGTGGCGGCGATGGCGCACAACCGGCTCGTCGTGCTGCAGCTCAAGGGGCTCGAGCCGGTCGTGCGCATCATGATGGTGCGCTTCAACGCGCGCGAGGCGCGCACCATGGACGACTGGCGCGTGACGCTGGCGCGCCACGCCCTCATCGCCGAGGCGATCGAGGAGGGCAATCCCGCCGCGGCGGAGGCGGCCATGCGCAGCCACTTCGCCGCCGCCGATGCCGCCATCCGCGAGATCTTCGGGCCGGACCCGACGCCGGGCCGGCCAGGCTAGGCCCATATCACCAGCGAGGCCCGCAGCAGAACGGGCCCGAAGGGAGGGAACGAGAATGGCACCGATCGACAGAAGGACGCTGCTGGCAACGGCAGGGGCGGCGCTGGCTGCCCCGAACATCGCCTTCGGCCAGGCGGCCAAGGGCCCGCCGCTGCAGGTCTTTTCCCACCGCGTCCACAAGACCGTGGCGACCGGCCAGAGCGGCGACGTCACCGCCCCCTGGACGGCCGATACGGGCATCGCCGTCGAATGGACGACGTTCGACACGGGACCGTTGCAGGAACGCCTGTTCCGCGAAGCCTCCCTGTCGCAGACGAGCGTCGACGTCGGCTTCATCCTCAACACCCAGGCGGTGCCGCGCACGGCCGAGCTCTTCGAGCCGCTCGACGACTACATGCGCAGCGACCCGCCGGAGGATGTCGCCGACATCTTCCCCGGCCTCATCGAGGGCATGACCGTCGGCGGCAGGCTCGTCGCCGTGCCCGTGCGGCATGCCTCGTCCGGCCTGCACTGGAATGCCGACATCCTCGCCGAGCGCGGCTTCGAGAAACCGCCGGCGACGATGGAAGAGCTCGTCGAGGTGGCGAAGGCCGCGACCTACAAGCGCGCCGACGGCACCAATTGCGTCGGCCTGTGCATGCCGGGCGTCACCTATCCCAATGTCATCGACATCGCCCGCGCCTGGGACGGCGATTTCATCACGAAGGACTTCAAGGTGGTGGCGGATCAGGAGGGCATGCTCAATGCCATCCGCCTGCTGCGCGGCCTGTTCGAGGCCGGCGCCTTCCCGCGCAACTTCACCGCCCTGACGACCGAGGAGGTCGCGACCTGGATGCAGCAGGGTCGCGCTGCCATGGCCCTGCAGAGCATGGGCCGCAACCGCATCTTCAACGACCCGCAGAAGAGCAAGTTCGCCGGCAAGATCATGACGGGGGCCGTGCCGATCTCGGAAACGCTGAAGGACCGCTATGCGGTTGCGCCTGCGAAGGTCGAGTTCTGGGGCCTCGCCATCCCCAAGAACAGCACGCGCAAGGACCTCGCCTGGAGTTTCATCAAGGCGATGTTGACGAAGGACGCGACGCTCAAGATGGCGCTGAGCGGCAACGGTCCCGTCCGCGCCTCGACCTATGACGATGCCGGCTTCCGGGCGTCGGTCCCCTATGCGGATGCCGAGCGCGACGTCCTGAAGGTGGCGCGCGTGCCGGTGCCCGCCTTCGACGAGGCGGCGCGCGCCGGCGACATCTTCAAGGAAGAGGCCGAGGCGGCGGTCCTCGGCATGAAGAGCCCCGAGGCGGCCATGACGTCGGTCGTCGAACGGGTCAGGCCGTTGCTGCCGTCCTGACGACGCAGCGCGGCGGGCGATTAAAACAACGAAACCGGAGGAGATCCGCGATGGCGGAGGATATCGCTTGGGCAAGGAATGACGGCTGGCGTCTGTCACGCCGCCGGATGCTGCAGCTCTCGGCCGGGGCCGCGCTCGCCGGCCTCCTGCCGCGCACGGCCATGGCCGCGGGGCTCGAACTCAACGTCTTCGGCCATCGCGTCCACCAGGCTGCCGCGACGACCGGTCCGGGCGGCGACGCGACGGAGGCCTGGCGCCGGAAGAGCGGCAACACCGCCTCTTGGGTGACGCTCGGCGACGTCAACGCCATCCACGAACGCCTCCTGCGCGAGGCGACGCTCGGCACGACGACGATCGACGTTGCCTATCTGCTCAACGGCCGGGCCGTGCCGCGCAACCTCAAGCTCTTCACGCCGCTCGACAGCTTCCAGAAGGAGGCGCCGATCGCCGAGTTCGACGACATCGCGCCGGGGCTCGTGAAGCCCCTGCAGCTCGACGGCGCGCTCTACGGCGTGCCCGTGCGCCACGCCACCAATGTCATCATCTACAATGCGGCGCTGTTCGAGGAGCGCGGCGTCGCCCTGCCGAAGACCTTCGAGGAACTCGTCGAGGCGGCGCGCAAGCTCACCTTCAAACGCGACGACGGAACCCAGGTCTACGGCCTCGCCTTCACGCCGGTCTTCGCCTCGAACTTCCTGACCATCGCCCGCTGCCTCGATGGCGACTACATGACGGAGGACCGGAAGATCGTGGCGGCCGAGGCTCCGATGGTCGAGGCGCTGAAGGTGCTCGCCTCGCTCTACAAGGACGGCGTCCTGCCGCGTAACACGGCGACGCTCAACAACGAGGAACTGACGACCTGGATGCAGCAGGGCCGGGCCGCCATGAGCATCCAGCCCTTCGCCCGCCTCGCCTCCTACAACGACCCGCAGAAGTCGCGCTATCCGGGCAAGCTCAAGCCACTCGTGCCGCCGATGGCCGAGGCGCTCGTCGGCAAGGCGAGCTATGCGCCGACGGTCGAGTTCTGGTCGCTCGTCATTCCGGCCAATTCCAAGAACCAGCGCGCCGCCTGGGATTTCATCCGGCACCTGTCCTCGCCCGCCGCGACGACGCAGATGGCGCTCAATGGCAACGGGCCGGTGCGGATCAAGACCTATGCCGACCCGGCCTTCGGCAAGAGCTACCCTTACGCCGGCGTGGAGGCCGAGGCGGTGGCCGCCTCACGCATCCACCTGCCCGCCTTCGACGAGCAGGCCCGCGCCCACGATATCTTCATCGAGGAGACGCAGGCCGCCGTCTTCGGCATGAAGACGCCGCAGGATGCCATGGCGGAGGCGGTGAAGCGCGTCGCGCCCCTGCTCGGCTGACGTTGCCCTTCAAGCACCGGGCGCACTCCCCGGGTCCGATCCGATCAGGTTTCAATCTGACGGGATCCGGCTCTACGCGCCTGGCCGCGATGCCGGCATGGGCCCGACATAGCGCGACTGCGGCCGGATGAGCCGGCCGGCCTTTTCCTGCTCCAGCACATGGGCCGTCCAGCCCGCCATGCGGCCCGCCGCGAAGACATTGGTGAAGCTCTCGCGTGCAAAGCCCACGGCCTCGAGGACGAGCGCCGTATAGAACTCGACATTGGTCTCGAGTGGCCGCAGCGGCTTGCGCTCGGCGAGCAGGGCAAGGGCCGCCGCCTCCACCGCCTCGGCGAAGCGGATGCGGCCGCCGGCATCGCGCAGGCCGGCCACGGCGCCCTTCAGCACGTCGGCCCGCGGGTCGCGCACGCGATAGATGCGGTGGCCGAAGCCCATCAGCCGTTCGCCGCGCGCCAGCGCCTCTGTCAGCCACGGACGGATCCGGCCTTCCTCGCCGATGGCGTCCAGCATGTCGAGCACCGGCCCCGGCGCCCCGCCGTGGAGCGGCCCCTTGAGGGCGCAGAGCGCGCCGATGACCGATGAGAACAGCCCCGCCTTGGTCGAGGCGATGACGCGCGCCGTGAAGGTCGATGCGTTGAGGCCGTGGTCGGCGACGGTGACGAGATAGGTGTCGAGCGCGCGCACATGGCTCTCTGCAGCCGGGCTGCCGTGCAGCATCCTGAGGAAATCCGCTGCCTGCCCCAGATCCATATCCGGCGCGACCGGGTCCTCCCCGGCGCGGCGGCGGTGGATCGCCGCGGCGAAGACCGGCACCGCCGCGACCGCGAGCACGTGATGCGGCCCCTCCTCCGCGTCCGCCAGCGCCGACAGCAGCAGGCGCAGCGCCTCGACCGGCGCGAGGCCGTCCGTCGCCGGCAGCAGCGGCGGCAGGAGCGCGAAGGCGTGGGTGCGCGCACGGCCGAGCGCGCTGCGGATCTCGGCCTCCTCCATCGGCTCGGGCGCGAGGTCCCGCCACAGCAGGCCGAGCACGCTCTCGAAGCTTCTGCTCGCAAGGGCCTCCAGATCGTGCCCGCGCACGATCAGGCGCCCGGCCGCGCCATCGACATGGCTCAGCACGGTTTCGGCGGCGATGACATCGTCGAGCCCCGGCACGACATGAGCGGCAAGCGGGGCAAGGGCAGGCGGTAATAGGTTTGAACGGCTCGTCATGGTCATCCTCGCGAAAAGCTTGCCACGAGGATGGCGTTGGAATAAATATAGTCAATATTGATTCATGTAATCAATCTAGGAGCGACGGTGGCGCAGCACGACCGGTTCATGGACGCGGCGGCGGCTGCGCAGAGCCTCGGCGTCAGCCGGGCGACGCTCTATGCCTATGTAAGCCGCGGCCTCATCCGCGTGGGCGAGGCCGCGGGCGATCCGCGCCGGCGCCTCTACAGCGCGCACGACATCGAGGCGCTCAAGCGGCGCAAGGAAACCGGCCGCCGACCCGCCCGGATCGCGGAGACGACGCTCGACTGGGGCCTGCCGGTCCTCGCATCCGCCATCACGCTCATCGAGGACGGCCGCCTCTACTATCGCGGCCACGAGGCGACCCGCTGGGCCGAGACGGCGACGCTGGAGGACACGGCGCGGCTCCTCTGGAACTGCGAGGGGCGGAATCCCTTTGCGGAGGCGCCCTCAGGAGCACCATCCCCCTGGGATGCCGCGCTCCTCGCCCGCCTTGCCCACCTGCCGCTGTCGGAACGATGCCAGGCGCTGCTGCCGCTCGTTCCCGCCGGCCGCGCCATCGCCTGGCAGCGCGACGTGCGCAGCCTCTGGCCCGGCGCCGTGGCCTTGCTGCGTGCGACCGCCGCCGCGGCCAGCGGGACGGAGCCGGACGGCGACGACGTCCACCGGCATCTCGCCCGGGCCTGGCATCTCGACGAGACGGGCGCCGACATCCTGCGGCGGGCGCTGGTGCTCGCCGCCGATCACGAGCTCAATGCCTCGGCCTTCGCCGTGCGCGTCGTTGCCTCGACGGGGGCCTCGCTCGGCGCCTGCCTGAACGCCGGCCTCGCGGCCCTGAGCGGTCCCCTGCACGGCGGCACGACGAGCCTGGTCGAGATCCTGTTCGATGAGGTGGAGCGGGCCGGCGATGCGGCCGCGGTCGTGGAGGCGCGGCTCAGGCGGGGCGAAGGCGTGCCGGGCTTCGTCCATCCGCTCTATCCGGAGGGTGACCCGCGCGCCGCCGCCCTCCTGCCGCTGCTGCCGGCGGATGCTGCCCGCGATGCCCTGGCGGAGGTCATGCAGACAAGCGCCGGGCGGCTGCCCAACATCGATTTCGCGCTGGTGGCCCTGCGCCGGGCGTTCAACCTGCCGGCGGGCGCGGCGCTCGCGATCTTCGCCGTCGGCCGCACCGTCGGCTGGATCGCCCACGCGCTGGAGCAGCGGCTGGAGGACAGGCTCATCCGCCCCCGTGCGCGCTACACCGGCCCTTCCGCCGAAGACGCCTGAGAAGGGGCGAAACCGCCCCGCGCTCACTCGCGGCGGTCTCCGTAGAGCTCCTTAATCTTGCGGTGCTGCTTCTCCCGCTCGCCGGGGCTCAGCCGCCGGCGCCGCATCAGGACGTAGCTTACGGCGGCCGCGAACAGCACCGGGCCGATGGCGACGAGGAAGAACCAGAAATACTCACCCATGGGTGCCTCCGTCCTCCGCCTCAGTAGCCGCCGATGATGGGCAGGATCTCGCCCGTGATGTAGCTGGAACAGTGCGGCGAGGCGAAGAAGACATAGGCGGGCGCGATCTCCTCCGGCTGGGCCGGGCGCTTCATCGGCACCTTGGCGCCGAACTGCGCGACCTGCTCCGGCGGCCGCTCGGACGGGTTGAGCGGTGTCCACACGGGCCCGGGCGCGACAGCGTTGACGCGGATGCCGCGCGACACCAGGTTGGCCGCCAGCGCCCGCGTGAAGGCGTGGATGCCCCCCTTGGTCATCGAATAGTCGATGAGTTCCTTGCTGCCGTCGATGCCGGTAATCGAGCCGGTGTTGATGATGGCCGAGCCCGGCTTCATGTGCGGGATCGCCGCCTTGGCCATGAAGAAGTAGCCGTAGAGATTCGTCTTCAGCGTCGTGTCGAAATGCTCCGGCGTGAGATCCTCGATGTCGGAGGCGTGGTACTGGAAGGCGGCGTTGTTGACGAGCACGTCGAGCTTGCCGAATTCGTCGAGCACGCGCTTCACCGTCTCCTCGCAGGTCTCCTGCCTGCCGACGTCGCCGGGCAGCAGGATGCAGCGGCGGCCCTCCTTCTCCACCGCACGCCGCGTCTCCTCGGCGTCCTCGTGCTCCGAAAGATAGGCGATGGCGACATCGGCCCCCTCGCGCGCGAAGAGCACCGCCACGGCCCGGCCGATGCCGGAATCGCCGCCGGTGATAAGCGCCGTCTTGCCTTCGAGCTTCTTCGAGCCGAGGTAGTAGGGCGCATCGTACATCGGTGCCGGCGAGAGCTTGGCCTCGACGCCGGGCTTGCGGTGATGCTGCTCCGGGAAGGGCGGCTCGGGATAGCGGCGCGCGCCGGCCTGCATGGCGCCATCACCGCCGCCGCCGTCCTTGCGACTGTCAGCGGCATCGACCTTCTTCTGCACCTCACGCTGGCGCGCCGCTGCGGCGCGGGCGTTGTGCGACATGCCTGGGCGAGTGTCGGACACGAAAACCTCCGGGCTGCGGAACAGTGTCACGCCGCCATCTTGCGGCAATGCTCGGCACAGGTACGGCAGGCCTCGACACAGGCCTGCATGTCCCCGAGCCGCTGGCAATCATCGGCGCATTGGCTGCAAATCTCGGCACATTCGGCACATACGTGCCGGTGATGCTCGGAGCCGATGAGCATGAAATGCGCGGCCGTGCGGCAAATCTCGGCACAGGCCATCATCAGCGTGAAATGCCGCTTTTCGGTATGGGCGCCGCCGAGCGCCAGACAGTGTCCCATCGCGGTCGACTGGCACGTTCCATAGCAGTGAAGGCAGGCATCGATGCAGGCTCGCATGTTCCGGTCGGTGTGATGCATGGCAGCTCTCCCTGTCCTGGCCCCCCAATCGCGTCCGGTCCCGATTGTTCCCCGCCGGGCGGAACCGCGCCGCTCCTATGCGCATTGAGCGATGGCCGTTGCCGGGGAGCGGTCCCGGCCACTGGATGGAGTCCGCCCATGAGCCCATTGTCGGGGAAGAGGAGCCCCCTGCTGCGGAAGCTGAGCAACTTCAGTACCTTTGATGCCGATGAGACGGCCGCGATCGAGGCGCTCGCATCCGAGCCCGTGCCCTACCGGCCGCGCGAGATCATCATCGAGGAAGGCGAGCGGCCGCAGGGCGTGAACCTTGTCCTGTCTGGCTTCGCCTGCCGCTACAAGGCGCTGCCGGACGGCCGGCGCCAGATCCTCGGCTATTTCGTGCCGGGCGACATCTGCGACTTGCGCGTGTTCGTCCTCGAGGAGATGGATCATTCCATCGCGGCCGTGACGGCGGCGGAGGTGGCCGTCCTGCCGGCGGAGGAGATCCGGCAGGTCACTGCCCGGTTCCCGCGCATCACCACCGCCCTGTGGTGGGCGACGCTCGTCGAGGAGGCGATCTCGCGCGAGTGGATCCTCAACATGGGCCGGCGCTCGGCCGGCGAGCGCACGGCCCATCTCTTCTGCGAAATCTATCACCGCCTCAAGGCGGTGGAACTCGCCGACGGGGGGCGCTTCACGTTTCCGGTCACGCAGCAGGAGCTGGCCGATGCCCTCGGCCTTTCCGTCGTCCACGTCAACCGGACGCTGCAACTGCTGCGCCGACGCGGACTCGTCGACATGGAGAACGGTACGGTCATTCTGCCCAACCTCGAGGCGCTGGAAGACTACGCCATGTTCAATCCCCGCCACCTCCATCTGCGCGAGCGGGCGCGGCCCGATGCCTCGGCGCCGCTCGAGACGACCTGAGATGCACCATCCTCAGGGCGCGGTTGCGGCCGCGTTTCTGGCTGCCCGAGCAGCCTGAAACCGAGAGGATATCCGGCATGCCCGTCCCGGTTCGGCGAGGAGGACGGCGCAGGCCGAGTCGAATCGCAGAGCGGCGAGCGATGCGCCGCCCAGACAACCGGCCGTACGGGCGGCTCAGGCGGGGATGGCGCCGTGCCGCCGCACGCGGTTGCGCCCGGCCCGCTTGGCCGCATAGAGCGCCGCATCCGCGCGCGCCACCAGCTGCCCAAGGCTTTCGCCGGCGCGGGCTTCTGCGAGGCCGAAGCTCGCCGTGACCTGCCAGCCGTCGGGCAGGGAGCCGAACCGCGCCTCGCTGACCGACGCCCTCAGCCGCTCGGCGAAGGCCGCGGCGCCCTCCGCGTCGCACCCGGACAGGAGCAGTACGAATTCCTCGCCACCGAAACGGCCCCCAAGATCGCCTCGCCGCATCGCCCGCCGCACCAGGGCCGCGAAGGTGCGCAGCACCTCGTCGCCGGCCGGATGGCCAAGGGTGTCGTTGATGTTCTTGAAGCGGTCGATGTCGGCGATGACGAGGCATAGCGGATGGCTGTGACGGTCGGCGAGCCGCTGCGCGGCACCCTCCTCGAAGCCGCGCCGATTGAGAATGCCGGTCAGCGGGTCGAGGTTGCCCGTGCGGCGCAGGTCCTCGATGACATCACCGACCGTCACGGCAAGGAGCGCAAGCGCCAGGGCGACACCGAGCACGGCGAGCGAGAACTGCAGCGCGAGCCAGAACGGCGACAGGCCGAACTGGGCCGGATCCGGCGCCGCGACGCCAACGGTCAGGATCGTCCGCGGGAAGAAATGCAGGGCAAAAGCCAGGAGCGTCCAGAACAGCACGCGCTCCGTCAGGCGCCCCTTGCGCATGTCACGCAGTCGCCAGGCCGTTGCGAGGCATATCAGCCCATAGCCGAAATTGAGGATGTAGATGCGGACCAGCAGGTCGCGGTCGACATAATAGAAATACGCGATGCCCCCGACGATGAGGAGTGTGATGGCGGCCTTCTCGGCCAAGGAGGTGCGCTTGCCGGTCCGGGCGAGCAGCCCTTCGGTGAAGGCGAGCACGCTCGCAGTATAGATGAAGGCCGAAACGACGGCATTCGGCCCGGCGCCGGGCGGGATCTGCAGGATCTGCGACAGCGTGCCGAGACAGAACAGCAAGCAGGAGGCGCCGAAGACCAGAAGGTGCCTCCGGCGGCGGTCGAAGGTCCACGCCAGCACGAAGCTCGCCGCAAAGACGAGCAATATGGTCGGACCTACCAACAGAACCAGCCGCATGGCGCTGCGCGATGCCCCATTTTCCGCAAGGTCTGTCCGGCGCTGCATATCGCCCGCATGCAACCTCTGCAAGTTGCGTCGGTTGCGGCCGGGCGCTGCCCTGCTAGCGCATCGCGCGCCGTCCGACGGCGAGCGCCGCCATCGCGAACAACCCACAGGCCAGCGCGACGAAGATCGGCAGGCCATGGCCGGCTGCCTGCATGGCGAAGCCGGCAAGCGCCGGGCCGACGAGCGCGCCGACGCCCCAGAACAGGCCCATGCCCGCATAGATGCCGATGATGTCGCTGCCGGAGAATCGGCTGCCCACGATCGCCAGCATCAGCGTGTAGATGCCGACGAAGACGCCACCCCAGACGAAGAGGAGGGCGTAGGTCATCGCGGGACTGGCGAGCGCAAAGGGCCAGACGGCGGCACCGAGGGCCGACACCGCAGCGAGGGCGACGATCAGGCGCTCCCGGTCCATCCGGTCGCCTAGCCAGCCGATGGGCACCTGCAGGACGATGGCGCCGAACATCATGTAGGCCATGAGCTGCGTGGCATCGCCCTCGCCCCAGCCGAGCGACATGGCGTAGAGTGTGAGGAAGGTCAGTCCGGCCGTCTCGATTGCCGCATTGAGGGCCGTGGCGCCCATGGCGACCGGCGCAAGACGCATGTAGCGCAGGGGATCGCCGTGGGCGGGCTTCTCGAAGGCCGGCGCCGCGATCCGAGCAAAGGCGATGAAGAGAGCGGCAGAGGCCGCAAGGGTGGCGCCGATGCCATAGGCAGTGAAGCCCTCCGACCCCACGAGCGACAGGATCAGCGGTCCGAGCGCGAAGCCGACGGACAGGGCGGCGGTGTAGGCGCCCATCGTCCGTGCCCGCGAGCGCTCGGTGCTCAACGCGTTCAACCATGTCTCGGACAGGACGAACAGCACCTCAGAGGCCGCGCCGAGCAGTATGCGCAGCGGAAACCAGAGCCACACCAAGGGTATCAGCGGAAAAAGGCACAGGAGCAGCGCTGCGCAGCCGAGCGCGCCGACGATCGCCCGCCGCAGTCCCAACCGGGCCCCGATCCGTGGAAGGAGGAAGGCCATGGCGAGGACGCCGACGGCATGCATCGCCGCATTGGCACCGATGAGGCCCTCGCTCAAGCCGCGTTCCGCCAGATCGAGCGCGATCAGCGCCGCGCTCAGGCTGTAGGTCAGCCCGAAAACCGCCGCCGTGGCGATGATGCCCGCACGGGCCAGGACGGCGCTGCCCCCGACGATGCTGGTGTACACGCGAACCTCTCAGTCGCCGGACGGCACGGCGGCGGCAGCCGAATGGTCGGACGGAGCCGGATGGACGCGGCCGCCGTCCGGCCGCGGCTCGAACTGGGCGATCAGGGCGCCGACGGCCCGGGCGTAGTCGAGGACGATGCCGGGCGTCCAGGCCATCCACGCCGCCCGGCGGCGCAGCAACCCTGCGATCCACAGCTCGGGTGCGCAGAGGAGGCGCAGCAGCAAGGCGGGTGATCGCGCCGCCTCGGCAAAACGGCCCTCAATGGCGACGTCGAGCGCACTCGCAACCGCGCTGGAGCAGTTGCGATCCGTGAGATTGTAGGTCGCATCCGCTCGGTAGACCTGCCAGAACGCGCGCAGCGCCCGCCGATTGAGGCCGGCGAGCCGCACCTGCACGGTCGAGGGGCACCATTCCGCACTCTCCTCGGCATAACTCGGCTTGAACAGACCGGGCACGTCGTTGTCCGGGGTTGCCCTGAGGGCGCGGGCGAACTGGGAGGGCGCCCGGTCGATCTCAACCGCGGGATAGTGGCTGATGTAGATGTCCGGCGGCGCCTCGAGCGCGGCATGACCGGTCGAGACGATGCCCTTCTCGTCCCGGGCCGCGACATAGCGCTCGACGCCCCTGTGCAGGGGCACGATGCCGCCGGTCGGCGTCCACACGTGCACGATGAGGTCGCCCTCGTCCGGCCCCTCACCCCGAACGGGAAGGATCCGCCGCGGAGAGCCGGGCCTCAGATCCCGTGCGCGCCCCCTTGCTAGAATCATCGCGACGGACGTGTCGAGCGGCAGCCGTCGGATGCGCAGCGCCAACCCGCACAATCCCATGGCCGATACGATCATCAGGGTGCCGACGTCGGCACCGACTTCCCCCTGCCAATGGCTCGGCCAGGGCACGAAGGACCAGAGGCCGATCAGGAACTCGACGGCCGCCTTCACGATGGAGAGCCGCCAGCGGTGAAAGCGCACGACATAGGCGCTGCTCGCCCGCCAGACGGCGTCACCGACGAGGAGCGCGCCGACCAGGATGCCAACGAGGATGCCGCTGTGCCATGGCGCCTCGATGATCAGGAGAACGATGATGAGGAGAACGGCCGCCTTGCCGAGACGCAGCAGCCGGCGCCCGTCCGGTGCCGAAAGGCCGCTGACCGCGGAGAAGGCGGCATCGACGAGCAGCGGAATGGCGAAATAGGTGGACGAGAAACGCAGGCTGTCGTCGAGCGCGGTCACGACGAAGAAGAGGCCGATCGCCATCCACAGAAGCCCGAGGACCCCCACGAGCCACCACTTGCGACGCACCATGCCGCCGCCGATAAGCAGCAGAAGAAGCTCCAGCATGCTTGGCCACGCCCCCGGACACCGGCATGTCGCTCGCTCCGCAGCCGGCATCGTATCCCGCGACGTCGCCATGCTAGTTCGCCCCCTTGTCCAAAGTGTTAACGGTGGCGGCCGGCTCCGGACAATCGGGCAGCGCAGGGGCGAGCATGAACGGCAGGAAACCCTGCAGCCACAGCCCGAAGGCGCTCGCCCACAGGAGGGCGGCGAGGCCGTAGTGCAGCCCGTGAAGCGCCGCAACAAGCCCTGTCTCGGGGGCGGTGCGCACCAGCGCGGCCATCGCGACGAGCAGGAACGCGGCCCTCGCCTGCCACGGTATCGCCAGTGGCCGGCCGGTGTGCCTGAGGCCTGCGATGGTGAAGACGGCGAGCAGCGCGAGGCCAAGGCAGCCCATGGCAAGCATGTGCAGCCCGGCCGCGGGCGAGACGGGTGCCCCGAGCTGCCCCGCGCCGATGAGCAGAAGGCCGGTCCCCGCTGCGGCATTCGCGCCGGCCAGAGCCAGCACGTGACTTGCCAGCACGCTGCGCCCCACGAACCATTCCGCCAACCGGTCCATGAAGGCCGCGCCGGCAGCGAGCGCGAGGAAGGCCGGCGCCGAGGATTGCGGAAAGGCGAGCTGTGCCGCCCCGTAGAGGGCCGTGAGCCCGGCGGCGAGATTCTGGCGTCCGGGATGGGGCTTGTAGGGCGTCGTCTCACCAGAAGGATCGAGCGCCAAGTTAAGCACGACCACGTTGATCCGCGACAGAGACAGCGCGAACAGGATCACGAAGACAAGGAGGCTCGCGACGAGCAGGCGCTGCGCGAGCGCGAATTCGCCCGCCATCCAGGCAAGGCGGATGGCCATTTCAGCCGCAACGAGCACCACGAGCCAAGCCGCGAAGGACCAATGACGCCACAGGCGCCGCCGTGCCATCGGGACGGCGACATGGGCAAGGAGCAGTGACAGGAAGGCGGCATCGCCTGCGAGCGCCAGCGGCACGAGCGCATCGGCGGCGAGAAGCCCGACGATACGCCCTGGCAACCAGACCCCCACGAGGAGGAGCAGCGCCGGGCCGCGGGGCCGGTCCGTATCGGTCCATTCCGGCACGGCCGAGGTCAAGAAGCCGGCGAGCGCGGCGGCACAGGTGCCGAAGACCATCTCATGCGCGTGCCATTGGCCCTGGGGCACCACGCCCGAGAAAGGCAGGTCGAGCGACAAGACCAGCGTCCACAGGAGCGGCCAGAGGGCGCCGTGCAAGGCGGCGACGGGAAAGAAGAGGCGCAGGCCTTCGTCGAGGAGAAGCAACGGCTGCAACCTAACCGAACGTTCGACGGAGACGCTCATTGCAGCCGTCCGGCCCCGTCGAGGATTTCGGCGAAGGCCTCTTCGCATGACCAGGCCGCTACGAGGTCGAAAACGAAGCGCTCGTCCCGCGCGCCCGGCCGGCCGGGTATGGCCCGCAGGTCGATGATGCCGCGCCGGCGGGCCGAGAGCACGACCAGCCGGTCGGCGATGCGCGCGGCTTCACCGAGATCGTGCGTCACGAAGAGGGCGCAGAAGCCCTCGCGCGCCGCCGCCTGCGCGAGGTGATCCTGCATCATGCGGCGCAGCCCGGCATCGACGGCCGAGAACGGCTCGTCGAGAAAGACCACGTCCGGCGCGACGGCGAGCGCACGGGCCACTGCTGCACGCTGGCGCATGCCGCCAGACAGTTCCGGCGGGAACTTGTCTAGATCATCAGCCTCGAGGCCGACCTCCCTTGCTCGCACGGCGGCGATCTCCCGCCTGTGCCGGCGGGGCGTCCCCGCGCAGGCGAGGCCATAGGCGATGTTGTCGCGCGCCGTCAGCCATGGCAGCAGCCGCGGCTCCTGGAAGACCATGGCGTGGCGCCTATACGCGCGATGCACGCGGCCACGCAGCGGCACGACGAGCCCGGCGGCGATGTGCATTAGCGTCGTCTTACCGCAACCCGACGGGCCGACGAGAGCGACGATCTCGCCGGCGGCTAGGGCGAGGTCGATGCCTTCGATGACAGTGCGGCCGAGGAAGGCATGGCCGACATTTTCCAGCCGCAGCTTCATGGCCTGACGCTCCAAGGCTGTTTGACACTCCCCGACTGCCCGGCCGTGCGCCAGCGCTCGGCCGCCTCGCGCAGCGGCTGCAGAACGAGGTGATCACTGCCGAGCGCGCAGAGGACGACGAGGACCGTCAGGGCCATGACCTGCGGGATGTCGAACAGGGCGCGCGCTCTGGCGAGTGCACCGCCGACACCGCCGGCATTGCCGAGGAGTTCTGCCATCACCGCGACCTTCCAGGCGGTGCCGATGGCCGTTGTCCAGGCCGCGAAGAGATAGGAGAGAAGATGCGGCAGCGTCACATCCCGGAAGCGGCGGAGCGGCCCGGCGCCGAAGGCGCGCGCCATGGCGTCGAGGCCGCGGTCCCGCGTCGCCACCCCTTCCAGCGCTCCCGCGAAGGAGATGGGCAACGCCGCGACGACGACGGTGGCGACCGCCGAGCCGCCCGAGGCGCCGAACCAGATGAGGGCGAGGACGATCCACGAGATCGGCGGCACGCCGAGGATGAAGGTGACGACCGGCTTCATCAGCCTCAGGGCGGCAAAGGAATAGCCGGCGACGGTTCCCGCGGCCGCGCCGATGCCGGCCGCAAGCATAAAGCCGTTGAGCGCGCGCAGCCCCGTCTCCTTCACGGCCGCGCCGAACCCCGGCTCAGTCGCGAGATCGGCGAGTGTCGCGAGTGTCGTCAGCGGATCCGGCAGGATGAAGGCCCCATAGAGCTCGTGCGCCATCTGCCAAGCGGCGGCGAGGCACAGGAGCCCCGTCGCCCCGGCCCAGGCCGACCAGAGATAGCGCCCGAACCAGGCGGCCACCCCCTTCGCGTCAGAGCGCATAGAAGCCGGCATCGGGCTGGCCGCCGCCGATAATGCGCGGGTCGTCTTCGGCCAAGGCGGCAAAGAAGCCTGTCAGCGCCTCGCGGGCGGAGGAGGCACGCAGGGCGACGAGATTGCTGGAGGCGATCGCACGCCCGACGACCGGTGCCGGCAGTTCGAGAGCCGTTGCGGCGGCTCCGCCCGCAGCAGCCGGATCGGCCTTCACGCGGGCAAGGGCGGCTTCGAGCGCCCCCTGCAGGGCTTCGAGCCCCTCCCCGCCTAACCTGTCGGCTAGCGCTGGCATCACAGCGAGGCCGGCCTGCGGCATGGAGGCCGCACCCGTGGCCACCTGCCAGGCCCGCCGGCAATCGACGGCGCGCACCAGTTCCTTGCCCGCCATGCCGCCGCGCAGGATGGCGGCCGAGGCCGCCGGCTCCGACAGGAGCGCGGCATCAACCCGTCCTGCGAGGAGAAGCTGCACGGCCTCCGGCGGCGAGCCGACGTAGTCGAGATGGATATCCCTGCCCGGCGTCAGCGCGGCCTTGGCCAGAAGCCGCCGCAGCACGAGGTCAGGCATGTCGTTGGCGAACGGAACGGCGACACGCCGGCCGGCAAGTCCGACGACCCCCTCCGCGTCAGGCGTGCCGACCACATAGAGCAGACCCTCCGTCAGGACGTTGAGAAGCCGCAGGCCGGCACCCCTGTTGTAGAAATTGGCCGCGACATAGGTCGGCACCACGACCGCCTGCATCGTGCCGCCCGCGATCCCGGCGCGCATCTCGTCAGGCGAGCGCCAGACGCGAAAGTCGAGGGACTGGCCCTGGATACTTCCTGCGGCCACCGCCTGCGCCAGGAGGACGGAGGGTGCCGCGGGCGGGCCCCAGAGCGTCGTGGCTGGCGAGGCGGCGAGGGCGGGGCGCACGGCGAGAGCGGCGATGCCGGACAGCATGAGATGACGGCGATCGATCATGACCAATCCTCAGTTTCGTTGGGCTTCCGGCCCGATCACAGACAGGCGGAAGCCCGGGTGGCGCCGGCCCTCCGTCTTGGAATACTTAAAAAGACATATTTTGTATGTCTCTTTTATCGCGCAGGCTTGCCGGCTCCTGTCAAGGGTGGGGACTCGCCCATGTTGAAAAATCGCATCGACGATGCATCTTTTCCGAACACCTTCGCGCATGGGACCCTGCGGGCATGAGGCTCACGAACTTTTCCGACTATGCCCTGCGCATGCTGATGCTGGCGGCATCGGCCGGTGCGCGGCTTATCACCATCGAGGAGACGGCGCGCACCTTCGGCATCTCCCGCGCCCATCTGATGAAGGTAGCGACAGCGCTGACCCGCGCGGGCTTCCTGAAGGCGGTGCGTGGCCGATCCGGCGGCCTTGCCCTGGCGCATGACCCGAAGGACATCAGACTCGGCGACGTCGTGCGGGCGACCGAGCCCGATTTCCATCTCGTCGAATGCTTCGCCACGGACGATACCTGCCTCATCACGCAGCCCTGCCGGCTGCCGCGCATCCTGCGCGAGGCGCTCGATGCCTTCACCGCGACGCTCGACCGCTACACCCTCGCCGACATCCTGCTGAAGCCGGAGGACTTTCTGCAGTCGGCCGCCCGAGATGGGCGGGTCGTATCTCGCTATCGTGACCGGAGCAACCGATGAGACATGCCAGACGCCTGAACCGTAGCAGTGACGGTGGCTTCCTCGTCGACGCGACCCTGCTCGGTGGCCTCCTCGGCATCGCGCCCTCCGCGCTGCCCGAGCTGATGCGCGCCGGTGAGGTCACCAGTCTGTGCGAGCGCGGCGAGGAGGAGCACCAGGGGCAGTACCGGTTGACCTTCTTTCACAAGGGGCGCCGGGTGCGCCTCACCGTCGACGAGGCGGGTGAGGTGCTCCGGCAGTCGGTCGTCGATTTCGGCGAACGCACCTTGCCCGGGGCCATGCATCGCCCGGGCAGGCCCTGACCACCGTCAGTTGATGGAGGGATCGGCGCGCAGGCGCTCGGCGGCGGACATCTGATCGCCGCAACCATCGGTCTCGGCGTGATGAACTTCTTCGGCACGAATGCGGCCATCATGGCGCTCGCCGTTGGTCTCGCCATAGCCGCGATGCTCGTAACGCGCAGGACCCACGCACCGGCCGGCGCCAACCCGCTCCTTGTCATGCTCGCCGGGGCCGACTGGTCCTTCCTCGTGACGCCGGTGCTCACCGGCGCGATGACGCTCGTCGCCGCCGCCCTCCTCTATCACCGCTGCACCGGGCGGAGGGACTATCCGCGCTACTGGTCGTGAAATACCGGCACCTTCTGCAAGATCGAGGTGAGGATCAAGAACCGGCCGCTGGCCGGCAATCCGAAATCCTTGCAGATGACGGTGTTTGGCCTGGTGCGGCTCGTGGAAAACCGCGAGCGCACCCACGCGCTAGGGTGCGCGTGAGCCTCAGCCGATGCGCGTCATGCGCCGCACCTCGGCGGATTTGATGATGCCGCGGCTGCGCTCGCCATGGGCCACGAGGTGCGGAGCCGCGAGGTGCCGGTCGAGCGCCGCCTCGTCGCGCCAGTTCTCGTAAAAGATGAAGAGGCCGGGATCGGCGTTGTCCCGGTGCAGGTCGTACTGGATGCAGCCGTCTTCCGCCCGCGTCGGGGCGATGAGTGCTTCGAGCGCGGCACGGGCGGCTTCTTCCTGTCCCTCCTCGGCGCGAATGATGGCGACGACGGTCAGCATGGGCGAACGAACCTCCGGCAAGTGTCCCAACGTGAAGGGGCCGGCGGCGAGCCGGCCCCGTTGCCACCGATCCTACTCGGCCGCGATGCGCCGCGCAGCCGCCTCATGCTCCATGGCGCGACGCATGCGCACGGCCTCGCTGTCGGCGATTTCGACATCTTCCCAGCGCACGACGCCGCCGGGCGCGACCGGCCGCTTCAGCGCCACCTTGTGCGCAAGGCCGATGGGCAGCGCGCCGATGGCAAGCGAATCCTCCGCCCGCATCACCCGCCCCCAGACGGTGTAGCCGCCTTCGCCGTCGAGCATCTCGCCCGGCTTGAGCGCCTTCTTGGCGACGGCCACAACGTCCGAGCGGAAGGCGCTCGGCGCGCCCGTCGCCTCGCCGCGCAGCGCGGCATTGGCGACGCTGACGCCGAGCTCGAGGCCGATGAGATGCACGGTACGGTAGAGCGCGGCATAGCGGCCGGACGGGTCCACGGTGATGTTGTATTCGCGGAAGCAGCGGCGGGCATAGTCGCCGCGCACATCCGTGTCTGCCGCCTCGAAGACGACGTAGACGCCCCAGCGCAGGTCGTTGACCACCTGGCGCCCGTCGCGCTCGACGCTGGTGACGACCTCGACCATGCCCTTGCGCTCGAGCACGCCGCCGTCGGCAACGGGCCTCAGAACCCGAGACAGGTCGTGCGCGCCGGCGGGCGGAAAGAGGAGGCCGTCCTTCGGCGCGAGCAGACCCGTCGCGTTCGAGATCGCGGCCATCTCGATGGACGATTTGGTGCCGTCGATGAAGGAGTTGAACATCTGCGGGTTCATCCCGCCGAGGGCCGCCTGTTCCGGCGTGATGCCGAAATGCGTCCACACCGTCTCCGGCGTCGACTGGTGGTAGCTCGGCATGTACTTGGTGCCCTTGCCGGCGGCGACGACGCGGAAGCCGCAGGTCTCGGCCCAGTCCACCATCTCGCAGACGAGCGCCGGCTGGTCGCCGTAGGCGAGCGTGTAGACGAGGCCGGCCTTGCGGAATTCCTCCGCGAGATAGGCGCCGGCGAGCACGTCCGCCTCGACATTGACCATGACCATGTGCCGGCCGTTCTTCGCCGCCAGGAGGGCGTGGCGGATGCCGGCGCCCGGATTGCCCGTGGCATCGATGACGACGTCGAGGCCGTCGGCCTTGATGAGCGCCTCCGAATCCTCGGTGAGGTGCGTGCCGCCCTTCGCCAGGGCATCGGCGAAGGAAGCGGCGGCGACCGCCTCGACGTCCCAGCCGGTGTTGGTCATGGCCTTGCGGGCGCGCTCGGCCGAGAGGTCGGCCACCGCCATGAGGTGCAGCCCGACTGTGGTGCGCACCTGGGAAAGGAACATCGAGCCGAACTTGCCGGCCCCGATGAGGCCGACCCGCACGGGCCGGCCCTCGGCTGCGCGATGCTTGAGCATGGATGCGAGATTCACGGGGATTGCTCCTGTTCAGATCAGAAGTGGATGGTGAAGGCCGGCACGAAGGCGACGAGCCCGAGCAGCGTGATGGCGACGAGGTAGAACGGCCACATCTCGCGGGCGACAGCGCCCACGCTCTCGCGCGAGATGGCGGAGGCGATGAAGAGCGTCGTCCCCACGGGCGGCGTGAACAGGCCGATGGCGAGGTTGATCGTCATCATCACGCCGAGCTGGATCAGGTCGAGCCCGATGGCCCCGGCAAGCGCCACGAACAGCGGCCCGAGCAAGAGGATCGCCGCCGGCAGGTCGAGGAACATGCCGACGAAGAGCATGACGAGGTTCATCATCAGGATGACGAGCCAGGGCTTCTTGAGCGTGTTCAGCGCCCAGTCCGCCAGCATGGCCGGGATGTTCTCGACGGTCAGGATGAAGCCGATGAGGTTCGAGGCGGCGATCACCAGCATCACGACGCCCGTCGTCGCGAGCGTCGCGATGATATTGGCGAGAAGCCCCGTGCCGTTGAGGTCGCGGTAGAAGGCAAAGCGGATGATGAGCGCGTAGGCGACGGCGATGACGCTCACCTCCGTCGGCGTCGCGATGCCGAAGCGCAGGAGCACGACGATCATGAGCGGCAGGGAGATGGCCGGCGCCGCGACGAGCGCCGTCTTCGCCACCGCCTTCGCGCCGCCCTCGATGCGCACCACCGGCAGGTCGCGCGCGCGGCCGATGAGCCAGCACGAGACCATGAGCCCGATCGTCAGCATCGCGCCGGGCAGGAGACCGGCGAGGAAGAGCTGCGCGATGGAGGCGTTCGAGACCGCCGCATAGAGGATGAGCGGGATCGACGGCGGGATGAGCACGGCGATGATGGAGGAGGAGGCGGTGATGGCCGCCGCCAGCGCCGGCGGATAGCCCTCGCGCCGCATCCACGGGATGAGCATGGCCCCGAGCGCGGAGGCGTCCGCCACCGCCGAGCCCGACACGCCGCCGAACAGCGCCGAGCCGAACACGTTGACCTGGCCGAGGCCGCCGCGGAAACGCCCGACAAGCGCGGCGGCGAAGGCGATGAGCTGCTGTCCCAGCCGCCCCGACATCAGGAGCGCACCCGACAGGATGAAGAAGGGAATGGCAAGCAGCGGGAAGCTCTGCATCGGCTGGAAGATCTTGAGCAGCACCACCGTGCTCGGGATGTCGCCGAGGAGGAGGATCGCCGCCGTGCCGCTAAGGACGAGCGCATAGCCGATGGGCATGCCGACGAGCATGAACGCGGCAAAGAGAATAATGAGCAGGACCGTCATGACACGGCCTCACCATGGTGGCCGCCCGGCTCCATGCCTTCGCGCGCCTTGAGCGGGTCGCCCGCGTCGCCGGCGATCCGGAGGGCCGTGGTCAGCGCCGTGACGGCGATGAGCACGCAGCCGGTGACGAGCGCGAGATAGGCGAAGGACATCGGCAGGCCGAGGACCGGGAACCGCTCGGCGGACGTGACCTCGATCACCATGCGTCCTTCGAGCGCGAGGAAGACGAAGATCGCCGCGACGAGGAGCTGGACGATGACGAGCACGACGCGGCCCATGGCCCGCGGCATCAGCAGGATGCCGAACTCGACCACGATGTGCCGGCCGAACTGCGCCGCGACGACGATACCGGACATGGCGAGCCACGGGAACAGCAGGTCCGGCAGTTCGTTGACCCAACCGATGCTGGCGTTGGTAGCGTAGCGCACGATGACCGAGGTCATCACCGCCACGAAGAGCGCGACTGTGACGAGCGCACCGATCGCCTGGGCGAGGAGAAGCACGGTCCCGTCGATGATGCGCACGAGCGCGGCAAGGCCGCTGCCCGTGCGCTCGGCGGGACGGCTCAGGGCCGTCACGAGCCTGCCCGCGCGGCGTCGACGAGCTTCGGCACGAAGTCGCCGAACTGGGCTTGCCACTTGTCGTAGACCGACTTCGTCGCCGCGCGGAACGGACCGGGGTCGACCTCGTTCACAGCAACGCCGGCGTCCTTGATCTTCTGCAGCAATTCGCCGTCGGCCTTCAGAGACAGCTGGCGCTGGAAGTCGCGCGCCTCGCGCGCCGCCTCGAGGATGATGTCCTTCTCCTCCTGCGACAGGCCGGACCAGGCCATCTTGTTGATGAGGAAGGGCGTCACCTCGTACTTGTGTCCCGACAGGGACATGAACTTCTGCACTTCCTGGAATTTGGAATAGTAGATGTTCATGATCGGGTTCTCCTGCCCGTCCACGACGCCCTGCTGCAGGGCAAGGTAGAGCTCGGAGAACTTCATCGGCGTCGGATTGGCTCCGAGCGCGGCGAAGATATCGGTGCCCATCGGGTCTGGCGGCACGCGCAGCTTGAGCCCCTTGAGATCGTCCGGTTTCGTGATGGGGCGCACATTGTTGGTGATCTGGCGGATGCCGTTGTCCCACCAGGCGAGCACGATGAGGTTCTTCTCCTCGGCCTTCTTGGCAAGCTCGTCGCCGATCGGCCCGTCGATCACCTTCCAGGCGCTTTCGAGATTGTCGAAGAGGAACGGCAGGCCGAGCGTCGTCACTTCCGGCACCACGCCCGACAGCGAGCCCTGGCTGTTGAGCGACATGTCGAGCGTGCCAAGGCGCAGCGCGGAGATCATCTCCACGTCGTCGCCGAACTGGGCATTGCCGGCGACGGCCACGGTCAACTTGCCGCCACTCGCCTCCTTCACCTTCTCGGCGAAGGCAAGGGCGGCCGTATGCCGTGGATTGGTGTCCGACGTGGCATGCCCGAGGCGAAGGGTCTTGGCTTCGACGGCGATGCTCGACAGACCGAGCACGACCGCAAGGGTCGTCGTGGCCGCAACATTGATCCAGCGCATGGAACACCCTCCCGTTCGCGCCGCGCCCGCGCAAGGCACGGCGACGTTGTAAAAATGAGATTTGCGTTTCCCGGCCATCGCCGCGCCGCGGCGATTACTTCCCTGTGCGATGGCTGCTTGGCTTTTTGCAGTGCAGCACTTGTTGTCACGGTTAAAAGGCTAGGACAGCTTGGTCTTTAGGACAAACCAGTTTTATGATCCGATTGTTTAGCTGGTCTGAAAGGTCGCCATGCATCTTCCCTACCGGGCCATCAGCGCCTTTCACGCTACCGCGCGCTGGCGCAGCCTGACCAAGGCGGCGGAAGAGCTCGGCGTCACGCCCTCGGCGATCAGCCAGCAGGTGCAGTTTCTCGAGACGCATCTCGGCACGTCGCTCCTGACGCGCCGGGGCCGCGGCATCGCCCTGACCGAGGCCGGCGAGCGCTATTTCGAGATGATCGACCCGGGGATCGAGCGCATCGCGACGGCGACGCGCAACATGCGCGGCTACAATGCGGTCACGGTGCTCACCGTCCGCGCTGCCCCCACGCTGGCGACCAAATGCCTGCTGCCGGCCCTCGCCGGCTTCCTCGACGACAACCCCGACCTCGAGGTGCGCATCGACGCGACGAACGAGCCGACGGACTTTGCCCGCGAGGGCGTCGATGTCGAGCTTCGTCACGGCGAGGGGCGCTGGCCGGGCCTGTTCGTCGATCCGGTCTACGAGGAGACGGTCATGCCGCTGTGTGCGCCGCAGCTCGCGCCGCCCGGCTCGCTCGGCGCCGCGGATCTGTTCGGCTTCCGCCTCATCCAGTCCGTCAAGACGCTGGTGCAGTGGCCGGACTGGTTCCGCCACGCGGGCATCGACATGCCCTCGCGCGTCAGGCGCGTGCTCTTCGACCGTTCGTACATGACGATCGAGGCGGCTGCCGACGGCATGGGCATCGCCCTCGAGAGCGACCTCACCACCTGGCGCGAGCGCCGCGACGGGCGCCTCGTCTGCCCCATGCGCGATCCGTTGCCCCTGCGCATGGTCTCGCAATGGTTCGTCTGCCCGCACCAGAACCTGCGCCACCGCAAGGTGCAGGTCTTCATCGCCTGGGCGCGGGAGGTCCTGTCCCGTCAGCCCGGCGGCGGCCGGCGTCCCTGAGCGCTATCCGGCGCCCCCGCGTGGCCGAGCGATGTCGTTGACGCCCTCCGCGTCTGGCGCAAGGCCGTAGCTCATGCGACGCATCTGGCCGATCACGCGCTCCATTTCGTCGTCGGGCAGGACCGGCGGGTCGCCGAGCGTCAACGCCTGGACATAGAGGCGCGACAGGGTCTCGACCTCGATGGCGAGCCACAGTGCCGCCTCCAGCGTCTTGCCGAGCGCGATCTGGCCGTGCTGGCCGAGGAGGCAGGCCAAGCGCCCCTCGAGCGCGGTAAGCGCGTTGTCGGACAGCGCCTGCGTGCCGAAAGTGGCATAGCCGGCGCAGCGGATGTCGTTGCCGCCCGCAACACCGACCATGTAGTGGAAGGCGGGGATGCGCTTGTGGTGGCAGGCGAGCGTCGTCGCATAGACCGAATGACAGTGCAGCACCACGTCGATGTCGTCCCGCCTGCGCAGGATGTCGCGGTGGAAGCGCCATTCGGATGACGGGCGGCGGCCGACATAGGTGCCGTCGAAGTCCATCTCGACAATGTCCTCCGGCGTCATCGTCTCATAGGGCATCGACGAGGGCGTGATGAGAAAACCATCGCCGGTGCGGACGGACAGGTTGCCCGCCGTGCCCTGGTTGATGCCGCTCGCATTCATGCGCCGGCAGATGTCCACCATCTCGCGGCGCAGGGCCTGCGTGTCGCTTGCTGCCATGGAAGGCTCCTTTCTCATGATGTCGGGGCAGCCGGCCCGTCGCGATGCACCGCTTCGCGCCACCGCTCCGCATAGGCGGCAAAGACCGGCGGAAGCGGGCCGGCCTCGCTCAGATCGACGGGGGCCGGCTGCGATCGCTCACCATGGCCGGCGAGGAGTGCCGCTCCGGCCGCGACGCCATAGGCATCGAGGCTGAAGCGCACGCGCCGGCCGGGCGCGAAGGCGGCGGCAAGCGCCGGATAAAGCGGCTCGCGCACGAAGCTGCCATCGAGGACGACATCCCTCCCCGGCCCCAGCGCATCGAGGCACTCGGCCGTCAGCAGGGCGCAGTAAAGGACGGCGAGCGCCTTGCGCTCCGCTGGCGTCGCCGGCGGCTCGCCGCGGATATGGCCGCGCCCGGCGCTTCCGGGAAAGAGGCTGTCGCTGTCGCCGAAGGAGGGCATCGCCATGGTGCCGCGCGCGGCAAGCCGGGCCGCGGTCTCGATGGCGACAGGCTCCGCCGGGGCATCCGGACCCGCGATCGCCGCGAATTCCCGCCCGCCCATGCTGAGAACGCCGCCGAGCGGCGCGCCGAAGACATCGCTGTTGCAGGTCATGCCGCGATGCTCGTCGAGCCGCGCGAGCGGCGTTCCGCCCGACAACCCGACGATCCAGGTGCCGGTAGAGACGACGCTCGCCGCGCGCAACCCCGCCGCCTGGTAGCGATAGTAGTTCACGCTGCTGTCGTGGCCGCCGGCGAAGATGGCAAGGTCCTGCGGCAGCCCGTGACGGTCCGCGAGCACCGGCCGGATCCGGCCCACCGCCTGCCAGGCCCTGGCGAAGGGAGGCATCAGCCGTTCCCAGCCGCGCGCGCGCACGATCGCTGCCCAGCGCCGCTCGGGAACGTTCCACAGATGCGACTGGGCGCCGAGCACGCTCGCCTCCGAGACGGCGACGCCGGACATGACCCAGGCCCAGTACTGCGGGATGCCGAGATACCAGCGGGCCGCGGCGACCGCCGCCGGCGCCTCCCGTTCCATCCAGAACAGCTGGCGTGCCTGATGCGTCGCCCCGTGCATCAGCGCGCTGCCGCGGTCGAGAAACGGGCCGGCGAGCGGCGCATAGGCCTCGCGGATGTCCTCCGGCAGCGGCTGCTCGTAATCGATCATCGGCAGCGCCGCGCCGTCGCCCGCGTCGGGATCGGCAAGGGCGAGGACGCCGCCGGAGCCGTGCCCGACGGGCACGAAGCCCTGCAGCGCATGGCGCTTCCCCAGCGTGCCGAGCCCGTCGAGCAGCCAGCCACGGATCGCCGCAAGGTCGTGGTGCCGCCAGGGCGGCCCCTCGCGCACCGGATTGGCCACGCTCAGTGTCTCGAGCACGCGCCCGTCGGCGTCGGCGGCGCTCAGCTTGATGTTCGTCTTGCCGACGTCGAACACCGCGACGACGCCGCCGGCCCGCATCCCGGCCATCGCGTCCTCCGCTCAGATGAGGCCGTATTGCCGGGCCTTGTTGCGCAGGAAGGGCAGGCCGTTGCCCATGACCTCCGCCTCGTCCTTCGCCACCGGCCTCCAGACGGCAAGGCCATAGGCCACCTCCGGCGGCATGTTGATGAAGCTCTCCATGGCGAGGCCGCCGCGGAAGCCGATGGCCGCGAGCGCCGCGCAGATCTCGTCCCACGGCACGTTGCCGCAGCCGGGCGTGCCGCGGTCGCTCTCCGACATGTGGATGTACTTGAGGTGCTCGCGCGCATCGAGGATGCCCATGGCGGCGCCCTTCTCCTCGATGTTCATGTGATAGGTGTCGAGGTGGACGAAGACATTGTCGGCGCCCACCCGCTCCACCATCTCCACGGCCTGCCGCGCGGTGTTGATGAGGTGGTTCTCGTAGCGGTTGACCGCCTCGATGCCGAGCTCGATGCCGCGCGCCTTGGCGTGCCGGGCCGCCGCCGTCAGCGCGCGGGCAATGTTGTCGTATTCCTGCTCGGTCGGCGGCACGCCGGTGCGCTCGCCGATGCCTCCGAAAATAACGCCGGACAGCGCCTCGGCGCCGATCTCCGCCGTCTTGTCGATGGCGACCTTGAGATAGTCGATCGCCGCCTCGGGCCGCTGCGAGGCCCAGGCCTGTTCGGGCAGGCCGAGCGAGCACACGGCCCTCAGGCCCGCCTTCTCGAGCAGCGCACGCGAATGGGCGGCATCGACCGCCGGCGCGTTGAGCAGCGCGATCTCGATGAAATCCATGCCGTAGGATTGCGCGGCGGCGACCGCCCGCTCCGCCCCGGCCCGGTCCCACGTCATGGTCCACATGCTCGTGTGGACGCCGAATCCCTGCATCGCTACCTCCTTCGTCTTCGTTCGAGTGCCGCCGCGACCTGCCCCGCCAGCCAGCGCAGAACCATGACCGCCACCAGCAGCATGCCCCACACGGCCGTCGCCAGATGCTGGCTGGCGCCGAGGAGGTTGAGCCCGGAGGACAGGAGCTGCAGCACGGCGAGCGCCACGACGACGGGGACCGTCCGGCCGAAGCCGCCGAAGGGGTCGACACCGCCGAGAAAGCAGGCGAGCACGGTGATCAGCAGATAGGCCTCGCCATGGCCCACGCGCACGGAATTGAAGCGCGCCATCATGATGATGCCGGCGATCGCGCACATGAGGCCGGAGAGCGTGTAGACGAGGACGATGACCTTGCGCGTATCGACGCCGGAATAGCGCGTCGCGGCGCTGTTCGAGCCGATCATGTAGATGTTGAAGCCGAGCCGCGTGCGCGACAGCATCAGATGCCACAGCCCGGCGCAGGCGAGGAAGACGATGAGCGGCACCGGTACGCCGAGGACCATGCCGTGGCCGAGCGGGCGGATGAAGGCCGGAAAGCCCGAAATGTCGCCGCCGCGCGTCAGGAACTCGCCGAGCCCGCGCAGAAAGATCATCATCGCCAGCGACACGAGGATGGGGTGGGCGCGCGAGAAGGCGATGACGAGCCCCATGACGAGGCCACTCGCCGCCCCTGCCGCGAGCGCCAGCACGACGCCGAGGGCAAAGGCGTCCGGACCTGCGTTGACGCCGCCGTTCTGGTGCAGCACCCAGGCGACCGTCAGCCCAGCGATATTGGCGGTGAAGGTGATGGCGAGGTTGAGCCCGCCCGTGAGAATCGGCAGCAGCATGGCGAGCGTGAGCAGGCCGAGCTCGGGCAACTGGAAGGCGACCGAGCCGAAGGTCGCCGACGACAGGAAGCGCGGCGTCGCCAGGCTGAAGATCAGCATCACCATGACGAAGGCGGCGAGCGGTCCCGCCAGGTCCGCGCTCAACCCCTGCGGCGGGCGCTTCAGGGGCAGGACCACGAAGGGGGACGTCATGGCGCCGCCCTCCCCTCGCTGCGCGTCGCGAACAGCTTTCCGATCTGCGCGTTCGACAAGGTGATGGCGACGAGGATGATGACGCCGATGATCATGCGGAAGGCGTAAGGCGACGCCCCGAGCAGGTTGAGCCCGTTCTGCACGATGGCGACGAGCAGCACGCCGAGCACGCAGCCGAGCACCGATCCCCGCCCGCCGCCGAGCCGCGCCCCGCCGAGGACGACGGCTGCCAGCACGTCGAGCTCGCGCCCGTAGAGCGCATTGGGCACCACCTCCTGCGCATAATGGGCCTGCACGAGGCCGCCGATGCCGGCCATGAGGCCGAGCCAGCCGAAGGCGATGAACTGCATGGCTGCGACGCTGATGCCGAAGCGGCGTGCCCCTTCGGGATTATCGCCGAAGGCATAGAGCTGACGCCCGGTCGTCGTGTGGCGGATGAGCGCCCAGGTGGCGAAGACGCAGAGTGCCATGACCAGCACCGGCAGCCGCAGCTCCGCCCAGTTGCCGTCCGCCATCTGCCGCTCGAACAGGATGACCTTGCCCGTCCACCAGTCCGGCAGGTCGTAGATCGACACGCCGCGCGTGAAGAACATCAGGAGGCCGAAGTAGATGTTGAAGGTCGCGATGGTGACGACGATGGAGATGATGCGGAAGCGGTGGATGAGGAAGGCGTTGAACGCCCCGAGCAGGATGCCGATGCTGCCGGCGATGAGAAGGCCGCTCACCCAGCCGCCGCCCCCGATCTGAGCGAGCGCCAGCGCGGTCAGATATTGCACGACGGAGGCCGCCACGGCGAAGGAGATGTCGATGCCGCCGGCGATCAGCACGACGAGCAGGCCGACCGCGAAGATGATGTTGACGGCGCTGGCGTTGGCGAGGTCGAAGAGATTGACGAGCGTGAAGAAGCGGTCGCTCGCCAGCGACAGGACGAGGCAGATCGCCACGATCACCGCGAGCAGCACCATCTCGGTGGTCTGGGTCTGAAGCCTCCTAAGCATAGACCGCCGCCTCCAGCTCCGGCAGCGCGATGCTGCGCGGGTCGTATTCGCCGACGATGCGGCCGCGCGCCATGTGCAGCACCCGGTCGGCGTTGTAGTAGACCTCCGGCAATTCGTCGGAGATGAGGATGATGGCGAGCCCCTCGGCCGCCAGCCGCGCCACGATGTCGAAGATACCGGCCCGGGCTCCGACGTCGACGCCCACGGTCGGCGCGTCGAGGATGAGGAGGCGCGGGTCCGTCGCGAGCCACTTGGCGATGGCGACGCGCTGCTGGTTGCCGCCCGAGAGCGTCGAAACGGCATCCTCCTGCCGGCCGATCTTGATGCCGAGTTCGCCGACCCAGCGGGCGACGAGCCCCTGCTTCCGGCGTTGCGAGATGAGCCCGCCCGTCATCACCTTGCCGAGCGAGGCGATGACGAGGTTGTCGGCGATCGACTGCGGCTGGATGAGGCCGAGCGAGAGCCTGTCCTCCGACAGATAAGCGATGCCGGCGCGGATCGCGTCCCGGTTGGAGCGGAAGCGCACCGGCTTGCCGTCGAGGCGGATGGTGCCCGCATGCGGCCGGCGCATGCCGAAGAGGGTCAGGGCGAGCTCCGTGCGCCCGGCCCCGAGCAAGCCCGTGATGCCGAGCGTCTCCCCGCGCCGCACCACGAACGAGACGTCTTCGAACTCGCCAGGGCGCGTCAGGCCTTCAACCGCGAGGACGGCGGGTGCCGTGCCATGCGAGCGGGCGCGGACATTGGCGTCGAAGGTACGCCCCGTCATCAGCTCCGTGATACGCGAGGGGGTCATCTCCCTCGCCGGATAGACGCCGACGAGCCGCCCATCGCGCAGCACCGTCATCCGGTCCGCGATCTCGATCACCTCCGCGAGGCGATGGCTGACAAAGACGACCGCGATCCCCTCGCGTGACAGGGTGCGCACGATGGCGAGGAGATGGCTGGTCTCGGCCTGCGTCAGCGAGGCCGTCGGCTCGTCCATGAAGATGATCTTCGCCTCGCCGACGAGCGCGCGGGCGATGGCGACGATCTGCCGGCGGGCGATGGAATAGTCGCGCAGCGGCAGGTCGAGGTCGAGGCTGGTGCCGAGGCGCGCCAGCACCTTCCGCGCGGTCTCGCGCATGGCCCCGTGGTCGACGCGGCGCGGGCGGCCGCCAACCACCTCCTGGAAGGCGATGTTCTCCGCCACCGACATCTCGGGGAAGAGGGCAAGGTCCTGCCAGATGACGCGGATGCCCGCCGCTTGGGCCGCGACCGGCGTCATTTGGTCGTAAACCTCGCCGTCGAAGCTGATACGCGCCTCGCCGTCCGGCCGGTAGACGCCGGTGATGACCTTGATGAGCGTGCTCTTGCCGGAACCGTTCTCGCCCGCAAGACAATGCACCTCGCCGGGCATCACTTCGAAGGAGACGCCCTTGAGGGCCGTCACGCCGCCGAAGGTGACGCTGACGTCGCTCAGCGATAGGAGGGGCCGGGGCGCCGGCGCGGCGCCCGGTTGAGCCGTAGCCATGTCTCGTCCGCTCTCGCTTGCCGGCCCGTTGCCGGGCGGACGGGCCACCCGGCCGAGGTGGTTCAACGCTGCCGATCCGGCTCTCAGAGGCCCATGTCGGCGAGCCGGTCCACCGTGTCCTTGTTGATGGCGACGAGCTGGTCGACGATGAGGTTGTTGCCGTCGGGCGTGACCTTGCCGAGGCCCTCGATCTCGTCGCCGGCCTCGATCTTGCCCCCCTTCATCAGCCGGTCGGCCAAAGTGACGAAGACCTCGCCGGCCTGTTTGGGGTTCCACATGAAGCCGCCCGAGATGGCATCGGATTTAATGAGCCGGCGCCCCTGTCCGGGCGAGAACGGCCCGAGCACGAAGATCTCGCCGACCTTGCGCCGCTCCTCGACGGCGCGGCCGGCGCCGATCGGCCCCTGGCTGCCGAAGGCGAGGAACCCCTTGAGGTCCGGATGGGCCGAGATGAGGTCGAGCGCCGTCTTGCGGCTGGCGTCGACATCCTCGGCAACACCGTAGCGCTCGCCGACGAGCTGCATCTCGGGGTACTTCTCCTTGAGGTGCGCGATAGCGGCATCGGCCCAGGCATTGTGCAGTGGCACCGTCAGCGAACCGACGAAGACGGCATACTTGCCCTTGCCGCCCATCTTCTCGGCGAGGAGTTCGGCATGAGCCTCGCCGAAGCCGGTGGCGGAGGCGAGCTCGAAATTCCAGTCGGCGCCCTTCTGGCCGGGCGATTCATGCGTGATGACGATGATCCCGTTGCTCTGCGCCTTGCTCAGCACCGGCTCGAGCACGGTGGCGTCATTCGGCACGACGCCGATGACCTTGACGCCCTGGGCGATGAGATCCTCGATGGCGCGCACCTGCAGCGCCGGATCGGCGCTCGTCGGGCCGACCATGAAGGCGTCGACGCCGAGCTTGGCGCCCCGCTCCTTGATGCCGGCCTCCATGGCGTTGAACCAGGGAATGCCGCCGATCTTGACGACGACGCCGACCTTGCCGGTCTCCTGCGCCGCTGCCGAAAAAGCCGATGCGATGGACAAGGACGCTGCAACCGCAGCGACAAGCAGTTTCCTCATGCTTTCCTCCCAGGCAGCCGTGTCCGCGCCCTTCGCGGACAATCCTGCTCGCAGCCCTGTCGTTGACCGATCTTTGCGGGGCTTGCACAATCGATGGTGCAACTATTCCGCAGTTGCTATCCTGTCGTCAAGCCGCGATTAAGCCCGTCGGGTATTTCCATGCAGGACGGGCACGGCGGCAGTCGGATCGGCCATGACGAGAAGCGGCAAGAGAAAGACGATCTACGACCTGTCGGCCCTGTCGGGCTGCTCGCCGTCGACGGTGAGCGCGGTGCTCAACGGCTCGTGGCGCAAGCGCCGGATCAGCGAGAAGACCGCCACGCTCGTCCTCAAGCTCGCCGATAGCCAGCAATACACCGCCAACCGTCAGGCCCGCGGCCTGCGACGCTCCCGCTCCGGCCTCGTCGGCCTCCTGCTGCCGCTCTACGACAACCGGTATTTCTCGTCGCTCGCCCAGACCTTCGAGGCGATGGTGCGGGCGCGCGGCGAATGTCCGATCGTGGCGAGCGCCAGCCGCGACCCGCGGGCCGAGCGCGAGACGGCGGAAAGCCTCATCGCCTATTCGGTGGACGAACTCTTCATCTGCGGCGCGACCGACCCCGATGGCGTACACGAGATCTGCGAGAAGGCCGGGCTCAGGCACGTCAACATTGACCTGCCAGGCACTCGGGCCCCCTCGATCATCAGCGACAATTATGACGGCGCGTGCCGGCTTACCGAGGCCGTCATCCGCCACTGCGCCGCGACAGAGCCGCTGCGCCCGGAGGAGCTCTATATCTTCGGCGGGCGCGACGACCATGCGAGCCGCGAGCGCATCCGCGGCTTCCGCGCCGTCAAGCGCACGCTGCTGGGCGCCGACCCCGACGTCTGCATCCAGCCCACGGGCTATTCGGCCAACAACACGCGGCTCGCCTTCGAGGCGTTCTTCGCGCGCGAGGGACGGCTGCCGAGGGCCATCATCATCAATTCAACCATCAATCTCGAAGGTTTCCTGCGCTTCATGGCGGGCTTCCCGGACGCCGCATTCAAGGATCTCGTGGTGGGCTGCTACGATTACGACCCGTTCGCGTCCTTCCTGCCCTTCCCGGTCATCATGATCCGGCAGGATGTCGAAGCCATGCTGGCCCGGGCCTTCGAGATCATCGCGGATCCCGCGGCCGCGGCGCAGATCCATCTGGTGGCGCCTGAGCTCGTGCCGCCGCGCACGGCCCTCGCCGGCCCGCTCGACGCGCTGAAGGACATACCGTCGCGGCCGGCGGGTCGCCCCACCGGCGCCGGCGTCGCTCATCCCGCATGACGCGGCGCGGCCTGCCTCTCAGGCGTCCGCCACGATGAGTAGCTCGAAGGTTACGCAGGTCGCGTTGCCATCGTGCCGCAGGCGTCCACCGCCGATGGAGCCGTCCATGCCGACGAGCGCGATGTCGAGATCGCAGCGGCCGGCGCGCACGCAGCCCGCGGTGACGAGCACCTCGGTCGCGTAGGAGGCCATCTCCGGTGCTTCGGTGAAGGTCGCGCCGACGAGGCTGCCGATGCCGTGGACCGAAGCGTCACCGATACCGTTCTCGCGGCAGATGCGCTCGATCGTCGGCACGATATCCTCGTTCGGCTTGATCGTGCAGGCCATCGCGCGGGCGCCGTCGTGCTGCGCCATCTCGGTGGGCACGGCGCGGAACAGCCGGAAGTTCGTCTCTTCATCCTCCCGCACATCGAAGAGCGCACCCGCAAGGCCCCAGGCGGCGACCTCGACGGGCTCGCACAGGCACGAATCGAGCGGCAGGAGATGGCCCATGCGGCGCTCGCCGCCCGCCGGCGTCCAGAGACCGTGGCAGTGCAGGAACGGCTCGCCATCGCGGCGCCCGACGACGAGCCCGGCATCCTCGATCACCGTCACGCCCGCGGGCGCGAAGGTTTCGCTGTACCAGGCGGCGTGCGTATCGTCCGGCGCGGCGGCGGGAATAACGTAGCGTATCGGATCGACGCGGGCGCCGGCGAGGCGGATGTAGCCGCCGGCAAGGCCGGCCTCCGCGAAGGCGCGGCCGACCGCCTCGTTGATGCTGGTGCCGGCGGCAAGCGTCAGCCGCAGCGGCACCGCCGCGCACGGTACGGCGAAGAAGCGTTCGCGGGAGACGGGCCCCGGGTGGCGGATGCTGCGCATCGGAACCTCCTCAGGGCACAAGGCCCGCATGGATGAAGCCGCCGTCGACGGCGAGAATCTGGCCGTTGACATAGGCCGCATCCTCCGAGAGCAGGAAGGCGACCGCCCCGGCGATCTCGCGCGGCGTGCCGTAGCGCCGCTGGGGCACGCGCTCGATCCATTGCCGGCGCACATCCTCGGTGTGGACCGCCTTCGTCAGCGGCGTGTCGACGGGCCCCGGCGCGACCGCATTGACGCGGATACCGGCTGCGCCGAGCTCGGTCGCCATGACGAGCGTCAGCAGGTTCTGCCCGCCCTTCGATGCGCCATAGGCGCTGCGGCCTTTGTTTCCGGTGAGGCCCGACACGGAGGTGATGTTGACGATAGCGCCCGGCTCCTTCGCTGCCAGCCAGTGGCGCGCCGCGGCTCGCGAGACGATGAAGGATCCTGTCAGATTGACGTCGACGATGCGGCGGAAGTCGGCGACACTCGTCTCCACCGCCGGGCGGTCGAGGGCGATGCCAGCGCAGTTGACGACGCCTGCCAGGCGATGCTGTGCCGTGATCATCCGGATGGCCGTCTCGATCCCGACTTCGTCGGTGACGTCGCAGGCGATGCCGTGCACCATGGGCAGGCCGAGGTCGCGGCAGGCCGAATCGAGCGCCTCGCGCTTCATGTCGATGAGGAAGACGGCTTGTCCGCGCTCGCCGAGAAGCCGCGCCGTCTCGAGACCGATGCCGGAGGCGCCGCCGGTGACGGCGACGGCGCCCTTCTCGCTATTGCTCATCGCGCCCTCCTCACGCTGGGGCCTTGCTGGCGATCTCGCCGCGCCGCTCCAGCTCCTCCCGGATCATCTTCTTCGTGATCTTGCCGTAGGCCGACTTGGGCAGGGCCTCCCAGAAGATGAAGCGCTTGGGCATCTTGTAGCGGGCGATCTTGCCGTCCAGCCACCGGTCGAGCCCGAGGCTCTCGGGCGCGACGCCCGGTCGGGCGACGCAGACGGCATAGCCCACCTCCCCCCACAGCGGGTCTGGCACGCCGACCACCGCGACTTCGCCGATGTCGGGATGCTGCAGGATCTTCTCCTCGATCTCGCGCGGGTAGATGTTCGACCCGCCGGAGATGTACATGTCCGACGCGCGGCCGGTGATGTAGACGAAGCCGTCCTCGGCCATATGGCCGAGATCGCCGGTGCGGAACCAGCCGTTGCGGAAGGCCTTGGCGTTGGCTTCGGGGTTGTCGTAGTAGCCGGCGAAGACGGCCGGGCCGATGACGCAGATCTCACCCGTCTCGCCCGGCGCGACGGGATTGCCATTATCGTCCTGGATCTCGACCTGCATGCCCGTGCGCTCGAATCCGCAGGTGCCGATGCGCGCCTGCGGTCCGTCCTCCAGACTGTGGTAGACCGGCGGGAGCACGGTGATGTTGCCCGTCACCTCGCCGAGGCCGAAATATTGCACGAGCACCGCCCCGAGCGTTGCGAGCGCCTTCTTCTGGTCCTCGCGGTACATGGGAGCGCCGGCATAGATGACGTAGCGCAGCGAGGAGTGGTCGAATCGGCCGACGCTCTCGTCCTCCACCAGCATCTTGAGGATGGTGGGCACCGTGAAGAGATTCGTCACCCGCCATTCCTCGACGAGCCGCCAGACGGTCGGCACGTCGAGCTTGTCCGTGGGTAGCAGGATGGTCTTCGCCCCGTGCGCCACCTGCACGAGCTGGTGCACACCCGCCCCGTGCGACAAGGGCGCGACCACGACGGACGCATCCTCGCGCGTCGTGCCCGGCATCAGGTCGCACAGATGGTTGGTGATGACGAAGGCCATCTGACCGTGTGTGAGCACGGCCGCCTTCGGGCGCCCGGTGGTGCCAGAGGTGTAGAAGAACCAGCACGGATCGTCTCGCTCCACCGCAACGCTCGGCACCGTCCGGCCGATGTGCTGCGCAACGAGGGCGTCGTAATCCTCGCCAAAGTCCGCCGGGCCGATGGCGATGGTGAACGCAAGATCCGGCGCCGCCTCGCGACAGGCGTGCGCATGGTCGGGGAAGCCTGCGCCGCAGATGAGGCCGCGCGCGCCGCTTGCTTTGGCGAGATAGGCGACATCCTCCGGCGACTGGCGGTAGTTCGCCGGCACCCATACCGCACCGAGGCGGAAGCAGGCAAACATCGATTCGAACATCTGGTTGCAGTTGGCGGACTGGATGAGGACCCGGTCGCCCTTGCGAAGGCCGAAGCGGTCGCGCAGGGCCGCCGCCATGGCGTCAACCCGCGCCTCCATCTCCCGCCAGGTCCATTGCTGCTCGCGCCAGACGAAACCGATGTCGTCCGGATTGCGCCGCGCCGTCTGGGTAAGGAAATGGGAGAGGTTCATCACCCGCGTGGAACAGGGCACAACCCCTCCGGGTGGCGTCATCGTCATCGTGGCGATCTCCTGACCTGATTCCTCATGGCGGCCTGTCCGCGCGGCGAACCGCGGGTCGCGAACATCTGGGCGAGGCGCTCCTCGACCACCCGCACCTCGAGCGCGAGATAGCCGGCAAGTTCGCTCTGGCGCTCGGGCTGCATGCGGCTGTCGATAGCTGCGATCGACAGCGCTCCGGCGAGCCGGCCGTCGGGACCCCGCACCACCATGCCGATGCCCCAGGAATTGGCGAAGATGAGCCCGGGGTTGAGCGCGAACCCCCGGGCGCGGGTCGCCGCCACGCCCTCGCGTATGCGCGATGCCGGCAGCATGGGATATTTCGCCTTGAGCACGGACTCGTTCGCCGCCAGCACCGCCTCCACCTCCTCGTCAGGCAAGGCCGCGAGCATGGCGAGCGAGCCGGCACCGACACCGAGCGGATGCTCGAACCCAGCCTGCAGCGCATGGGTGCGCACCGGATAGGTGCCCTCCTCGCGGTAGAGGCACACGGAGAAGGTATCGCGCCGGACCGACAGGAAGCTCGAATCCTCCGTGCGCTTCGACAGCCGCGTCAGGCTTTCCATGGCAACCTGCAGCAGGCCGAAGCGCCGCGAGGCCAGCGAGCCGAGCACATAGGCCTCCTCGCCAAGGTAGTAGCGGCGGCTCGTCTCGTCCTGCTCGACGAGGCCGGCACGCATCAGCGCGAGCAGCAGGCGGCGCGCGGTCGGCTTGTTGAGGCCGCTCTCCTCGACAATGTCGGTGAGCGAGGCACCCCGGTCGGCGTGGCGCCCGACCATCGAAAGCAGGCCAAGCGCCCTGTCGACGCTCTGCGCCCCGGTCTGGTCGCGATCACGGGACAGCGCGAGGGCCATGGCTCAGGACATCGGTCCGACGGCGCAGCTCTGGCCGCCGTCGACCGGCAGACACACGCCGGTGATGAAGCGCGCCTCGTCGGAGACGAGGAAGACGGCCGCGGCGGCGATGTCCCAGGCCGTCCCCATGCGGCCGGTCGGCACGAGCGCGTTGCGGGCGGCCACCATCTCCTCGACCGAGCCGTACTGGCCGGAGATCTGCTTGTAGATCATCGGCGTGTCGATGAGGCCGGGCATGATGCAATTGGCGCGGATGCCCTGCCGGGCATATTGCATGGCGAGGGCCACCGTCGCCTGGTTCACCGCCGCCTTGGTGGCATAGTAGGAGAAATACGGATAGCCGACGTAGCGGATGGCCGCGAGCGAGGAAATGTTGACGATGGCGCCGCCGCCACCCGTCAACATGTGCGGCAGCACGGCCTTGGCGGTGCGATAGACGGAGCCGATGTTGAGGTCGAGCGCGGCCTGGAACCGCTCCTCGTCAAGCTCGACCGGGCCGCCCATGTGGGTGACGCCAACATTGTTGTGCAGGATGTCGATGGCGCCGAACGCCTCCATCGCGGCGGCAGCCGCCGTCTCGACCGACGCGAGGCTCGTCACGTCCGCTGCAAGCGCGATGGCTTCGTTGCCCTCCGCGCGAATGATCGCCGCCGTCTCGGCCGCGGCCGCCTCGGCAAGATCGACGCAGGCAACCCTCGCCCCTTCGCGGGCGAAGGCGACGGCGGTGGCCTTGCCGTTGCCCCAGCCGGGGCCGGACGAGCCGGCGCCGAAGACGATCGCGCATCTTCCCTTCAGTCGATCGGCCACGGTCGATGTCTTCCCTTGTGATGAACTTCGCCTTTGCCGGCCCGCCGCGACGAGCACGACACGGACCGACGCAGGTCTTCACCTCCCCTCGCCTGCGAGGGGAGGAAGAAGCCTACCCTCATGGTGCGACTAGCGCCCGTCGCTCCTTGAGAGACCTGCTCCAGACCGGTTACGCTGGCGAGATCGCCTTCTCGAAGATCGCCCACGCCTCGTCGCCGTACTTGCTCTTCCATTCCGCATAGAAGCCGGCGTCGCGCAGCTTCTTGCGGAAGGAGTCGGGCTCGGGCTTGTTGAACTTCATGCCCTTGCCGGTCAGTTCCTCCTGCAGCGAGGCGTTCAGGGCGGCGACATCCGCGCGCTCCTTCACCGCCGCATCGTTGAGGTTCTTCGCCACGATGGTGCGCAGGTCCTCCGGCAGGCGCTGCCAGGCGCGCCTGTTGGCGAGGAACCAGAAGCCGTCCCACATATGGTTGGTGAGCGAGCAGTACTGCTGCACCTCGTAGAGCTTGGCGGTGGCGATGATGGCGAGCGGGTTCTCCTGCCCGTCGACGATCTTGGTCTGCAGGGCGGAATAGACCTCGGCGAAATTGATGCTCGCCGGTGCCGACTCGAAGGCCTTGAACATCGAGGTCCACAGCGGGCTCACCGGCACGCGGATCTTGAAGCCCTTGAGATCGTCGGCCGTGTTGATGGGCCCGGTCGAACTCGTGATCTGGCGAAAGCCGTTGTCCCAGATCTTGTCCATGACGACGAGATTGGCCTTCTCGATCTCGCCGCGCACATATTTGCCGAGGTCGCCATCCATGGCATGCCAGACAGCGTCGTAGTTGGGGAATGCGAAGCCCATGCCGCTGATTGAGGCGTTGGGCACCAGCGTCGACAGGATGAGCGGCGACAGCGTGAAGAACTCGACGCCGCCCGAGCGCACCTGACTCAGCATGTCGGTGTCGGCGCCGAGCTGATTGTTGGGGAAAATCTGGATCGAGACGCGACCGCTCGTCTCCTCGCGGATCTTCTCGACCGCCTCCTGCGCGCGCTTGTTCATGGGATGCGTCAGCGGCAGGTTGTTGGCGTACTTGTAATTGAACTCGGCGGTCTGCGCGCCGGCATATTTCAGCGTCCCGGCGAAGGCGACCGAAGCGGTGCCTGCAAGCATCGTGCGACGAGAGATCTTCATGGGTCGTTTCCTCCTGATTGGACGTCTTCTTAATGTTTTCAAAGATAAGCCGTCGACAGCGCCGGAATGGCCGCGATCAGCAACAGCCCGACGACGAGCGCGCCGAGATAGGGCCAGATCGCCGCCATGGCCTCGTCCGGCGAGACGTCGCCGATCTTGCAGGCGATGTAGAAGCCGATACCGATGGGTGGCGCCATGAGACCGACGTTCATCGCCGTCACGATGACCATGGAATAGTGGATGTCGTTGATGCCGAGCCGCGCCGCGATGGGAAACATGATCGGCGCCATCAGCACGATGGCCGGCAGCCCCTCGAGCACGCAGCCGAGCACGAGGAACACAACGATGCTGACGAGCATGAAGGAGAACCAGCCGCCCGGCAGGTCCGTCATGTAGCCGGCAAGCTGGTTGGCGAAGCCTGTCTGCGTCAGCGACCAGGCCATGGCCGAGGCCGTGCCGAGGATGAGCAGGATGGCGCCCGAGAGCGCCGCCGTCTCCACCAGCATGCTGTAGAACTTGCGCAGGCTGATGCCGCCATAGAGCACGATGCCGATGACGATGGCATAGAGCACCGCGATCGTGGAAACTTCGGTGGCCGTCGCGACACCGCCTCCGACCGCGCCGCGGATGAGGAAGGGCAGGACGAGCGCCGGCGCCGCGACGACGAGCGCCTTGCCGACGACGGCCAGTGGCGCGCGCCTGACCCCCTCCATGTTCTCGCGCGCCGCCTTGATGCGCGCCAGCACGGCGAGCACGACGAGCAGCACCATGGCAATGACAAATCCGCTCGTGAACAGCCCCGCGATCGAGACGCCCGCCACCGAGCCGAGCACGATGAGCACGATCGAGGGCGGCACCGTGTCCGCCATCGCCGCACCCGTGGCGAGCAGCGCGATCATCTCGCGCGGCTTGTGACCGCGACGCTTCATCTCCGGGAACAGCGCCGGCGCCACCGTCGCCATGTCGGACACCTTGGAGCCGGAGATGCCGGAGACGAGGAAGAGCGAGCCGAGCAGGACATAGGACATGCCCGCCTTCACGTGCCCGAGCAGCGAGGCCATGAACTCGACGATGGCCTTGCCCATGCCGGTCGCGTCGAGCACGCAGCCGAGCAGCACGAAAACCGGCACCGAGAGCAGGATGAGGCTCGACATGCCCTCGTCAATGCGGCCGATGAGCACGATCACCGGCACATGCGTGCTGAAGAGGATGAAGGCGATCGTCCCCATGCCGAAGCAGAAGGCAATCGGCACGCCGGCAAGAAGACACAAGGCGACCACGCAGACGAGGAAGATGAGGATGTTCAGATAGCCGAGCGACAGGAAAAAAGGCGAGAAATGCCAGCCGAGCAGCCCGAAGGCAGCGACGAGCGCCACCGCGCCGGCAAGGTTCGGCAGCGTCGATTCCCGCACCGCATGGCCAACCGCGAGCGCGAACCTGAGCACGAGCCCGACGACGAGCGCCGAAGCGCGGAAACTCATCGGGATGTTGAGCGCCGCCGAAGTGACGTACCATTCTTCTTCGACATATTCGACCGCCGGCATGATGAGTGCCATGAGGACGGCGGCGACGATGACGAGCGCGAGCGTGCTGACAAAGGCCCTGGCCCTCTCCGGCATGAGGCCGAGGAAGAGCGTCAGGCGCAGGTGCTCGTTGCGGTCGATGGCGATCGCCGCGCCGAGCATGGCAAGCCAGAGGAACGAGATCGACGCCGCTTCATCGATCCACACGATCGGCAGCGACAGCACATAGCGCGACACGACCCCTATAAGGAGCAGGCCGACGACGGCAACGAGCAGAACCGACGCCACGAACTCGACCGGCCACATCAGGCGCGAGCCCGGCCGCGCATCGACAACCTCCGACGGCGTCTCGAGCACCAAAGAGTCGTTGTTCGCGGCAGCCATCCTGCGCGCCTCCTCCCGTTTTCCTCTCCGGCCCACCCGCCCTGATGACGGCGAGGCGGCACGCGGTTCCACATTATGATTTTTGATGGCGTAGGAGAGCAGTCATCGCACGGAATGGCGAGGCAGGCAATACTGATCCTGCAGCGCGGAAGGTCCGTATCGTGGACTTACAACATCCGTCCGGTGGGCTTGAGCCCATCCGGACGCCCTCGCCAGACTTGGCCCGCCTCGGGATCAGCCGCCACCGGCCCGCGCCGCCGGCCCGCGGCGTCCCGGAGCAGCACGGCTTTCGTCGCCCGGCAGGCGCGTCAGAAAGGCCGTGACGTCACAGGCGCTCATCGCCCCGGCGTAGAGATGGCCCTGCGCATTGTCGCAGCCGAGCTCATGCAGCCGGCTGGCCTGGCTGAGCGTTTCGACGCCCTCGGCCGTGATCTGCATTTTCATGCGATGACCGAGGTGGATCACCGCCGAAACGATCGCCTCGTCGTCCTCGTTGCGCTCGATCTCGTGGATGAAGCTCTTGTCGATCTTGATGTGGTCGATCGGGAAACGCTTGAGATGGCTCAGCGATGCGTAGCCAGTGCCGAAATCGTCGAGGGCGATGGAGAAGCCTGCGGCGTGGAGCTCTTGCAGCGTCGCCGCCGCGTCGGCCAGCATCTGGTCGAGGAAGACGGCCTCCGTGATCTCCACCTCGATCCACCGGGCGGGTATTCCTCGCCTGTCGAGCATCTCCATGATGGAGGAGGCGAGGCGGCGATCGCTGAACTCGGCCGGTGAGACGTTGACCGCAACCTGCACCGGGGCGAGGCCATGATCGAGCCAATGGCGCATGTCCGCGGTGACGCAGGCGAGGACCTGCTCGCCGAGCGCGCGCGACAGCTCCGGATCCTCGAATGCGACGCTGAACGATGCCGGGGTGAGCAGGCCGCGATCCGGGTGATTCCAGCGCGCCAGCGCCTCGAAGCCGACGATCCGCCCGGAGGCGAGGCAGACCTTGGGCTGGTAGTAGGGCACGATCTCGCGGGCCCTGAGGCCGCGCCGCACGTCCTCGACGAGCGCGATGCGTTCCTCCACGGCCGCACGCAGGGCGGGCGTATAGGTGACGAAGCGATTGCGGCCCTCGGCCTTCGCGCGATAGAGCGCGATGTCGGCGCTCTTCAGCAGATCCTTGGCATTCGCCCCGTCGTGGGGAAAGGTCGCGATGCCGATGCTCGCCCGCGTCGCGAACGTCCGCCCACGGGTTGCAAAGGGCGCGAGGAGCGTCGTGCGGATGCGCTCGGCGAGCTTCTCCGCCCAGCCGGCGGCAGGCGGCTCACGCACGAGAACGGCAAATTCGTCGCCGCCGAACCGCGCCACCACGTCGCCAGCGCGCACCGCCCGGCGCAGGCGGGCACCGACCTCCATCAGCAACTGGTCGCCCGCATCGTGGCCGAGCGTATCGTTGACGTCCTTGAAATGATCGAGATCGACGAGGAGCAGGCTGAAGGCCGGGGCCTCACCGGACATACCGCTGCAGATATGCTCCAGCGTCTCCTGGAACGAGGCGCGGTTGCTGAGACCCGTCAGGCCATCGAGGCTCGCCATGCGCCAGGCCTCCTCCTCCGCCTGCTTCTGCGCCGTGATGTCGAAGGTGACGCCGACGAGGCGGTCGTTCCCCACCCGCTCGCCGCGGATGGCGAGCCACAGGCGTTGCCCGTCGGGCCGCAGGTAGCGGATTTCGATGGTGTCGCCGCAATCGGGCGAGCGCAGGAAATCGCGCCTGAGCTGCCGATCCTGGGGGTGAATGCAGGCGAGGATCTCCTCGACCGGTCCAGAGCCGATCCCCAATATGCCGACCGCATTTTCACTGCGGGTGACGAAACCCGTCGTCAGATCCTGTTCCCAGGCGATCATCCGCGCCGCCTGCAGCGCCAGCCTCAGGCGGCGCTCGCTGCTACTGAGCGCCTGCAGCGACCTCTTCCGCTCCGTGATGTCGCGAACGGTACCGATCTTGCGGACAGGCCGCCCGCGACCGTCAACAACGGTGCGTCCCGTCGCCGCCACCCATCGTTCCTCACCCGTGTCCGCCCGCAGAATCCGGTATTCGCCGCGATAGACGGAGCCGTCGGCCGGGCTGTCGACAAAGAAGCGCCGCTCGACCTCCTCGCGGTCGTCCGGGTGAACACGCGCGCGGAAGGAATCGCGATCAACCGGCATCTCGTCGGGCAGACCGAGGATGGCGCGCGCCTGCGTGTTCCATTCACGCCTGCCGGTGACGAAATCGGCATCCCAGATGCCGAGCGCGGTACTCTCGACGGCGAGGCGCAGCCGCTCCTGGCTGGCCCGCAGGGATTCCTCTGCCTCCATACGCTCGTGGATGTCGGACAGCTTGCCCACCCACTCGCGGATTGCCCCGTCAGCATCCCGCACGGGCACGGCCCGTGCCTCGACCCAGCGGAAGTCGCCGCTGCGCGTCAGCACCCGGAAACTGGCATCATAGACAGACCCGCCGGCCAGCGCCGTCTGCCAGCGCGCCATGACCCGCTGACGATCCTCGGGGTGGACCGCCGCGAGCCAGCCCCAATCACGGAAGTCGTCGCCCTCCTGCGCCGATACCGACGCCCAGCCCCATTGCTCGGTCACGCGCCCGTCCGGTAAGGCGATCCACAGGACCATGGCGCTCGTCTCATGCAGCGCGCGGTAGCGCTGGGCGTTCAGCGCGAGCAGCAGTTCGGCCTTCTTGCGGTCGTCTATGTCGATCGTCGTCCCAAGCCACCCCTCCATCCGGCCATCGGCGTCGTAGGTAGGAGCGCCGCGGGACGTCACCCATCGATAGGCGCCGGAGTGATGCCGGAGGCGATAGTCGATCTCGTATCCGTCCTGTGCGCTCAAGGCCCGCCGCCACGCACGTCGGACCCTGGCGCGGTCGTCCGGATGGATCCATTGCGCCAGGTTGTCCGACGTGATCGTGCCGGGCGGGACGCCTACAAAATCGTGCCAGGCCTTGTTGAAGGCATCTCCCTTGCCGTCGGCGCGGCTCGTCCAGAGCATCTGCGGCGTGCCGTTGATGATCCTGTCGAACCGCCGCGAGAGGTCGTTGACCTGCCGCCTGAGACGGGGAGCCGACCAGGCATTGCTCGCGGATGGCACCCGCCGCGCCAGGCGGCGTTTCCTTCTCGGCATCTCGACGTCTCACCGCCCCGGCCGAGCCGGGGCCGTTACCGCACCCGCACGGCCACCCGCCCGTGCCGACGGCGGACTGCCGTCGACCGTCGCCGGGCCCGCTGCCCTCGATTTAGGCATTAGGTCAGCAGGAAAAACGTGAAGCAACACTTAAGTCTGTTGCGCACGGCGCAAGATGGGATCCGTCGCCTATTCCGCGGCCTGCCGCCGGGCCGCGAGACTGCGCTCCCAGGCGAGCGCATGTGCCACGATCGTGTCGAGGTGGTCGAACTCCGGCTTCCAACCGAGCGTCTCGCGGATCCGCCCGGCACCGGCCACGAGCGCGGCGGGATCACCGGCCCGGCGCGGCACATGGTTGACCGGAAAATCGACGCCGGAGACGCGCTTGACCGCCTCGATGACCTCGAGCACCGAATAGCCGCGCCCGTAGCCGCAGTTGAACACCGTGCTCTCGCCCCCGGCAGCGAGGTAGTCGAGGGCGAGGACATGGGCCCGCGCCAGGTCGCTCACATGGATGTAGTCGCGCAGGCAGGTGCCGTCCGGCGTCGGATAGTCCGTGCCGAAGACATCGAGATGCGTGCGCTCGCCGAGCGCCGCCTGCGTCGCGACCTTGATGAGATGCGTGGCGCGCGGGCTCGACTGGCCGGAGCGACCGGCCGGGTCGGCGCCCGCCACGTTGAAATAGCGCAGCGCGACATATTTCAGCGGATGCGCCCGCGCCGTGTCGCGCAGCATCATCTCGGTCATCAGCTTCGACGTGCCGTAAGGCGAGACGGGATCGAGCGGCGCCGCTTCGATGATCGGGCTCTCCTTCGCATCGCCGTAGACGGCGGCGGTCGAGGAGAAGAGGAAGCGCGGCACGCCGTTCGCCACCGCTGCGGCGATGAGCGCGCGCGACCTGACCGTATTGTTGAGATAGTAGCCGAGCGGGTCGGCGACCGAATCCGGCACCACGATGGAGCCCGCGAAATGCACGATGGCATCGACGCCGTGCTCGCGGATCACCTTGCCGAGCAGCGCCTCGTCGCCGCAGTCGCCCTCGACGAAGGCGGCCTCGGGGTGCACCGCCCAGCGGAAGCCGGTGCTCAGGTTGTCGAGGACCACGACCTCGCGCCCTGCATCGCGCAGGGCGAGTACCATGTGGCTGCCGATATAGCCCGCACCGCCTGTCACCAGAACCGTCATCGCCACCCTCTTGAGATCATCCGTCGTTGCATGTGTCCTGCCCGGCCTTATCAGCCACCGCGCTTCAGTTCCACCGGCACGCGGACGAGATCCCGATCCCACGTGACCTTGCAGTTTCTCAGTTGATAACGCGTGAGATAGAGATAGCCGCGCTCGCCGAAATCCTCATAGGAAAAGGTCTTCGCATCGGGGTCGATGAGCGAGGGGTAGAAATAGGCGTGCCGTTCGTCGCACGACTTGTCCCACAGGAGCTCGGCCGCCATGACGAGCCGCGGCTCGCTCCATTCGATGAGATCGCGCGAGGTGGAGGTGAAGAAGCCCTCGACCACGCGGCCGTCCGGCATCTTGCGCTTGTCGCCGAACACCGCCATCACCTCGCCGCTATCGCGCAGCGTGACGAGCCCGCCGATCATACGGCCGATGATGCGCGTCGCCACTGGCGTGCAGGTGTGCGCGTCGGCATCGGTCACCTCGTCGCGGAAAGGATCGACGAAGCGGGCGGAGAAATCGCGCCCGTTCCACGCCCGCCAAGACGCCGGATCGCCAAGGTTCTTCGTACGGATGAGACAGGCGCCGCGCTTCTGCGCCCGGTAGCCGTCGGCGAAGATGAAGGCGTAGTACCAGCCGTCGCGCTTGATGATGTTGGTCGGATTGGCGTAGCCGACGCGCGCCTTGCGATCGGTCGGGAAGTCGTAGGGCAAGGTCGCCACGACGGGCGGGCCGCCCTCCCCCTCCGGCCGGAAGCTGCGGCCGCCGTCACGCGAGACGAGCCCGGTGACGGTGTTGAGCAGGCAGGCGCTGTACTTGCCGGCCGGACACTGGCCCGGGGTGCGCTCGCCGCGCAGTTCCGTGTGGGCCAGCGCATAGACCGTGCGCCCGTCGCCCGTATAAACGCTGCTGATCCAGCTGAGGTCGTCGAAGGCGGCGAGCTTCGGCGAGCGGTTGGCTTCGTAGATCACCGCGCAGCTCGGCACCACCGCATCGAGGCTGGGGCCGAGCAGCGCGCGGTTGTCGTTGTGGCTGATGATCAGCCGCACCTCACCGTCCGCATTGCGGAAGGCCCGTGCCGGAGCGTCCGGCACGTGGCTCTTGACGCAGGCGTCGCGGGACCAGTCGAACACGGTCTCGACCGGCCCCGTCGGCGCGAGGGAATAGCCGCCGGAGGTCTGTGCGCGGGCCGCGCCGGGCATGAGCCCGGTCGCGATCGCACCCGCGAGCGCTCCTGCAATGACAGCGGTGGCTACCCCCCTCGCGCTGGCCGCCATCACGCCACCTTGCGCGCCGGCTCCGGCGTCTTCTGCATGACGTCGACCATCTTGGTGTCGGCGCCGTTCTCGACGAGGAACTGGCGCATCTCGCGATAGGTGTGATGATAGGCCCGGTTGAACTTGTCGAACAGCGACTGGTCCCAGTATTCCTCGAGCACGAAGTCCTTGCCCGAGAAGACGTCGAAGCTGGGGATCTGATACGTCTCGGCGAATTCCACCGTGCGGCTGTCGTAGGTGAAGTAGATGGATGGAGTGCCGTTCGACAGGGCCATCAGGTTGCCGTGCAGCCGGTAGCCGAGGACGATATCCTTCTGCTGCACCAGCGCCTCGTAGTCGGCAACGACGTCGGAATAGAACAGCCGCTCGCGGTGCAGCTTCTCCATCACCTCGTCGAGATACCACTCGGAGACCCACTTGTTGGCCCGCAGCGCCTCGAAGGCTTCCTCCTTCTGCTCGGGCGTGCCGAAGACGATCTTCTTCTCTTCGACCTCGCCCTGGGCCATCAGGACCACGTCGAAGCGCTGGGCCAGCGACTTCACAAGGTCGCGGTGGAAGGTGAGATAGCGCTTGATGTCCTGTGCATAGGCCGGCGAGACCTCACGGCGCATGGTGATGCCGGCGTATTTCACCTTCTCCAGCGGCGGCAGGGTGATCGCCAGGTTCGGGTCGTTGCGGCGGAAGGCCGTGGGGCAGCCGACGATGCGCACGTTGCGGATGCCTATGTCCCACAGGACCTGCGCCGAATAGGCGCCGCGCACGCCGATGGAGGTGGTGGAATCCGCCATCATGCGCAGCACGGTCTTCGTCTCGTCGGACAGTTCGATCTTGCCCTTGACCGGTGCCTGGGCGCCGATGCCGAAGGCGATGACCGGGATCTTCAGCCGCTGCAGGACCTCGAGCGTGCGGCTCCACTTCATGTCCTTGTGCACGTAGTTGGAACCGCGCAGGAAGACGTAGTCGTATTCCCGGTTGATGCGGTCGATGTCGTCGAGGTTCGGGTTGGCGATCTGCAGCACGTCGAGCTTCTCGTAGTTGAGAAGCTTCAGCGAGGAATCGAAGACGAAGGCGTCGCCGATGTTATGATAATGGTTGATGTGCGCCTGAACATCCTTGTAGCGGTACCAGCGGACGCAGTCGTGATCGTAGACCTCTCCCGAGGGGATCATCACGAGAATTCTTGCCATAGGACCTCTCCCTTTCACCTGTGGCGTTACGATGGACAATTCAGGCGCTGCGCGCCGCCGCCGAGGGCACCGCGGCGGTGGCCCGGGTCGCGGCGCGCTCCGCGGCGACGGCGTTGTAGAGATCGAGGTGGCGCCGCGCACATTCCTCGTAGTCGATGGGGCGGGTGATGCGCGCGCGCAGCCGCTCCCACAGGGTCTCGTCCGTCAGCGCCTCGACCATGCGGTCGACGAGGTCCTCCGACGAGCCGACGCGGAAGTGCAGGCCGTCGACGCCGTCGGTGATCTTCTCGGCCATGCCGCCGATGTTGCTCGAGATGAGCGGGCGGCCGTGGAAGAAGGATTCCTGGATGACGATGGGCGAGTTCTCCCACCAGATGGAGGGGATGATCGTCCAGTCTATGGAACGCATAAGGCGCGGCATCTCGCTGTTCTGGTAGGCGCCGTAGAAGCGCACGCGCGGGCCGGCCCGCTCGATCAGCGCCTCGATCTTCTCCTGGAAGGGTTTGGGCTGGCGCTCGAGGTTGCCGCCGAAGATCATCAGCTGGGCATCCTCGCCCCACACCGCTTCAGGAATCCGCCCGACCGCATCGAGCAAGACGTCGACGCCCTTGAAGGACGTGATCTGGCCGAAATAGGCGAAGCGGCAGCGCCGCCCGCCCGCCGGCAGCGGCCGCGGCGGCGCAGGCTCGGCGATGTCGAGCCCATTCTCGATGACAGTGAAGCGCGAGGCGTCGAGCCCCCAGTCGACATAGCGCTCGACGAGGAAGCGGCTCGGCGAGACGAAATGGTCCGCAACGTCGAGGAGGCCCCGCACGAAATGCTCCCGCCGCAGGAAACGGGCCGGTGAGATGTCAGGGAAGCAGGCGTTGCAATCCGCCGGCGAAGCGCGGTTGCAGAGCTTGGCGCCACCGGTCTTCACCATCTGCCCGTGGTGGTGACAGATGGAGAGGAACTCGTGGAAGGTGACGATGATCAAGGTCTCGGGCAGTGCCTGCCGGACGGCATAGAGGCATTCGAGGCCGAGGCCGATGAAGTGGTGGAAATGCACCACGTCCGGCCTGAGATCGCGTACCACGCGCAGAAAATCGCGCTCGATCTCCTCCGTATTGCGGTTCGACAGCAGAAAATGGTCGTATTCGTCGGCGTGGTAGAGGATCTCGCCCTGTTTCTGGCGCAGGCTCAGAAGTGCCGTCGCGCCGTGGCGCGCGACCGGATGGCCGACGCGGGCGAGGTAGCGCGAGCCGACGCCATCGATGCGGTTGAGCCCCTTATGCAGGTTGTAGGATGCAATCTCGGCGCCGCCGAGCGAAAAGCTCGGGTGGCCATGCGAGACGACGAGCACGCGCAGCGGATGGTTCGCGGCACGCGGCGTCTGACGGTCGGCTCTCGAACGATCGGTCATCTTCACCCCCGCATGTTGGCGACAAGGAGCGACCAGCGGCGGTTGAAGCTCCAGCTATCGGCACGCTGGGCGAGCTTCTGCCACGGTGTCGCGATGGCGCCGGCGTTCTCTTCCGCAGCGATCATCTCGACCTCCGGCAGCCACATGGACGGCGTGCCGGCGAGCTTGAGCTGCAGGCACAGGTCACGTCCCTTTTCCGTGGCGCCGAGATAGGACCGGTTGAAGCCCCCGACGGCCTCCATGGCGGCGCGCGGCAGCATGCAGCAGGCCACCGTACCGGCGACGACGTCACTCGGTTCGGCGTTGCGCACCACGTCGCGCGGATAGCCGATGTAGCGGTCGCTCAGCCGCCGCTCGCCATCCTCGGTCTCGAGCCACGTTCCCGCGAAGCGGATGGAATCATCCTCGAAGACGATGGTGGGGCTGACGAGCACCTTGCCGCCGCGGGCCCGGTAGGCGCGCTCCATGCGCGACAGCCAGCCGGCCTCGCGCGGCAGCACCGAGGCGGAAAGGAAGGCGAGCGTCTCGGCGCTCGTGGCGCCCACGGCCGCCTCGAAGGCGTCGCACATGTCCTCGATGCCCTCCGCAACGACGAGCCTGAGGCGCAGCCCGTAGAAGCCGGCGAGACGCTGCGCGTCGGCGCCGATGCGGTCGGCATGGCCGATGGGCACGGACAGGATGATCGGGACGTTGCGCGTCTCCGGATCGAGCGCCAGCAGGCAGAGGGCGACCGCCGCCTCCTCCGGCTCGCCGGCGGCGCCGACGACGAGCGCCAGCGGCGCCGCCTCGTCGAAACCGAAGTCGCGCGTCTCGACGACCCGCGGCGCGGGCCGCTCCATGGCCTGCAACATCGGCCCGATGTGGCGCTCGATGGCGACCGACGCGGTCGCGGTGTGCGGATCGAGTGCCGACATCAGGCGCTCGAGCGCCCGGCGCGACAGGCCGCGCGTGACCGTCAGCGGGTAGAAGGCGATCGTGTCCTCGCCGATCGCCAGCTCGAAATAGGCTGGGGCGCCGTCGCTCGCCGGGACGCCGGGCACGAAGGCGAGGAAGCCGTGATCGTGACGTGCGGGATCGACACGCCCGGCAAAGAGCGGATCGTTCTGGAAGGCATGAGTTACGTCCGGTCGCGGCAGGCGCGTCCAGGTGCCATTGATGCCCTCGGCCATGGTGCCGCAGCGCAATGCGATCGTGTCGACGAGCCCGTCTGGATCGAGCATCCAGCCCGACACGAGCATGCCACCGCCCGGGACCTCCGCCACCATGTCCATGCCGAGGCGGATCGGCTTCTGCAGTGCCGAAACGGTGTCGCGGCCATCGAAACGCTGCGCCGCGCGGCGCAGCTGTCGCAGCGTCTCGGGGCTCGCCTCGGCGCGCGGCAACACGTCACGGATGTGCGCGGGTACGTCGGTCGAAGCGAGCAGCACGCGCCGCTCGTAGATGTCGAGCGCGCGCCAGCCCTCAGCACCCCGGAAGAACAGGCGCTCGAAGGCATCCGCCTCGACGGGCACCTTGCCTGGATCGAGCAGCCCGACGAAGCCGCGGCCGTTCCCACCGAGGTCCTCGCGCGGCACCGTCGCGGCGACGAAATCGCCGACGAGGAAGCCCTCGTGCGAGACGAGCAGGCGCGTCGCATCCGCCGGCAGTTCGGTGGACCATCCCTGCAGGTAGATCTCGCCCGTATCGAGAGCACCCATCACCTCGACGAAACCGTCGTTGCGCGCCGCGACCTGCAGCATGGTGAGCGCCGCGGCGAGCCGCCGCTGACTGCCCTTGCCCGCCATCAGCGCCTGGATGAGCCCGTCGACAGCCTCGGCGAAGGCGTCGCCCGCATCGCCAGCCATGAGGTGGAGCAGCCGCGGCAGCGGCAGCGCGCGGCGCATCAGCGTGAAGCGCGCCGGCCGCCCCGCCCGCCGCATGACGACGGAGCCGAGACGCAGGCGCCCGTTGATCTGCAGCGGTATGGCGGCCACGAATCCGACCGCGGCGTCGGACGGCGCGCCCGGCCGGCGCCAGGAGACGACCGTCGCCTCCATGCACATCGCCGGGTCGCCGTTGAGCAGCACTTGGAGCGTCTGAGGCATGGCATCGGCCACGCCGAGGACAAGCACGAATTCCTCGCCGATGGGCGCGGCGAGCGCCGTCTCGCCGTCTATGGGCAGGTCCGCCTGGTCGGTCATTGATCCTCTCCCCCTGATCGAACGTGCCAGACCCGCCTCACGCGCCCATCCTCCCGACGAGGACCAGCAGCACCGCGATCGACGACGCAGCGGCCACGAGGCTGAGCGCGCCGAGCAGCGCCACTGCGCGGCGCATCGGTCGGTCGGCCGTGTGCGTCAGGTCGCGGATACGCTCGTCGAAATCGGCAAGCGTACGGTCGAAGCGCATGAGGAACACCTCGATGTCCGATACGCGGCGCGTCAGCTCGGCCTGGCTCGCACGTACGAGCTCGACGGCGGCGCCTATGCCCTCCTCATTGGAGGACATCTTCTCCACCTGCTCGGCCGTCATGCGCAGCGCCTCGGCCGCCTCGCGCTGGATGATCTGCGAACGGCGCTGGGCCGCGATCAGAACGTCGAGCTGATCCAGCACCCGGCCGAGGGGCGTGTTCATCGCCGCCTCCGCCGCTCGCTCGTCCTGCGAGGGCATGCGCAGCGCCGTCTCCTGGCCCGTCGACGGCGAAGTGGCGATGATGGACAGCTGGTCGATATGGTGCAGCACGAATTCCGGCAGATCGACCTCGAAGGCATGGGCGCCGTCGCCGACACCGTTGCGGCGCAGGTCCACCCGCGGCTTGTCGGCCACCGTCGACAACACCTGGCGCCCGGCGATGAGCACCTTGACCTGCAGTCGCTCCAGCGGGCGATTGCGGTCCCATACCCAGCCGAACAGACGCGATCCCTCGATGGCATCCATGCGACCGTTGATGTCGGCGGCGAGATTGGCGGCCGCTTCGGGCGCGGGCGTCGCCGACTGGGGCGCTGGTCGTTCCGTCGTTGCTTGCGCAGCAGTCATGAGGCTTTCTCCTCGTTCAGGCGGCGTCGGCCATGCGGCCGGCGCGGCTGTAGAGGGCGATGTGCCGGTCCGCGACCTCGCCGATATCCGGCGGCGCAGCGATGCCTCCGACGAGCCGATCCCAGAGGCCCTGGGTCTCCGCCGCCTCGCGCATCGCCGAGGCGAGCGCGGACGGATCGTCCGGCCGCACGAGCAGGCCGTCGACACCGTCGCGCACCATTTCGGCCATGCCGCCGATGCCGCTCGCGATGACCGGGCGGCGGTGGCGGAAGGCCTCCTGGATGACGAGCGGGGCGTTTTCCCACCAGATCGAGGGCATCACCACCCAGTCGACGGCCGCCATCAGGGCCGGCAGTTCGTCGCGGCGGTAGGGGCCGAGCCGCACCACATGCGGCTCCACGGCGGCGGCGAGTTCGTCGACTTCCGCCACGAAGTGCTCGGCCTGGAACGGCGCCCCGCCATGCAGGCGCAGCGCGAAGCCATCGAGGTCCGCGAGCCGCGCCGCCGCCTTCAGCAGCACGGTCACACCCTTCCACGGATTGAAGTTGCCGAAATAGCCAAAAACCGGCCGCCGCCCGTCGGGGGAGGAGCGATGGGCGGCAGCCGGCACCGCCGGCCGGCCGTTCGCGACCACCTCGATCGCGCCGGACGGCAGCCCCCACGCGACGTAGCGCTCCTTGAGGAAGCGGCTCGGCGCAATGAACAGGTCGACCTGCGAGAAGTGCGTCTTCAGGTGGCGCTCGCGCAGCAGGAAGCGGTCCGCACCGATCTCGGGGAAGCAGCCATGGCAACGGTGCGGCGAGGCCGCGTTGCAGCGCTCGCGCTCCTTCGTGCGCATCATCAACCCGTCATGCGCGCAGATCGGATAATAGTCGTGCAGCGTCACAACGATGCGCGTTTCGGGCAGAAGGCGTCGCACGAGGGCGATGAACTCCACGCCGACGAGCAGGAGGTGGTGGATATGCACCACGTCCGGCCGGAAGCTCTCGATGAGGCCCTTGAGGTCCGGCACGACACCATAGGTATCGGTCTGGCTCATGTAGAAGCGGTCGAAATGGCCGCTCCACAGCACCACCTCGTCGCTCGCCCCCGGCAGGCCCTGAAAGGCCGTGCCCGGCCGCGGATCGCGGTGGATGCGGTTGGTGGCGGCCAGGAACAGGGCCTCGAGCCCCCGCTCCTTCAGGCTCAGGAACAGGTCGTGCGCGAAGATCTCCGTGCCGCCGGGATGGAAGTCGGGATGGTTGTGCGCGACGACGAGCACCTTCATGCGGGTGCCCCCGGGCTCTTCGCCACGATGACGTCCTGATAGTGCGGCGCGTCGGTGCCGCCGCGCCAGTGGCCGAGGCTCACGCGCTCGATGCGCAGGCCCATGGTCTCGACCGCATTCTCGACGAGGCCGGAATCGAAGCCGATGGCCCCGAGCGGCGCCTCCGGATCGGCCACCCAGGTGCCGGCCTCTTCGCCGCGCTGGAAGCGCGGGCGGGCGCCGTCCCGCGCATGGTCACCCGGCGTGACGATGAAGGCGGTGAGGAACAGGCGCCCGCCCGGCGCGAGCAGGCGCGCGACCTCGCGCATGTAGGCCGTGATCTCGGCGAGCGGCAGGTGGGTGGCCACCGACACCATGGCGGCGAAGTCGAAGCTGCCGTCAGAGAAGGGCAGCACCACGTCCTCGCCGGCAAGCGGCCCCTCCGGGTTGTAGAGGGGATGCGCCACGTCGAGGCGGCAGAAGCGGAAATTGGGATAGACGGGCGTGATCGTCTGCGTGCACCAGGCGATGCCCTCGCCCACCGGGTCAATGCCCTCGTAGACGGCGTCGCTGTCGAGATATTGCGTCAGCGGCACGGCCATGCGGCCAATGCCGCAGCCGATGTCGAGCACCCTGTCGCAGGGCTTGAGACCGCCGAGGCGGACGAAATGGCCGAGGAACTCGGCGCCGATGGCGCGGTAGTCGCCGTCGCCGACGAAGACGTTCTCGGGCGGCGGCGCGGGCAGGAAACGGTTGTTGAGCACCGACCCGGTCAGCCAGGTCAGGCGCGCCTCCTCCGCCGCCGTGAGCGGTGAGGCATCGCGCGAGGAAATGCGGTGGGCAATCTGGGCTGTCATGCACAAAGGCTCCTCTCCCGCCGGCGCCGACGGCTGCCGCGGGATTCCATGATGTCGGTGATGAGATCGCCCCAGCGCGCCGTATGGAGGGCGCAGTTGTATTGCCAGGCGATGCCGCGCATGTAGTCGGCGCTCTCCTTCATCGACTTGCGCTCGAGGTGGTAGAGCTCCACCGAAGGCGCATAGAGGATGCGCCGCCCGCGCGCCGTGATCTTCAGGCACAGGTCGCTGTCCTCGTAATCGCCGATGACGTAGTCTTCGGTGAAGCCGCCAACGTCGTCGAAAAGCGGGCGCGGCAGGACGAGGCAGGCGCCGGTCACGGCCGGCACGATACGCTCCTTACAGGCCGGCGCATAATCGCGCGGCATGCCCTTGTGGAAATGCTGGTTGAGCCAGCGGCCGCGATGGTCCTGCGAGAAGAACATGCCCGCATGCTGAAGCGAGTCGTCCTCGAAGAGCAGCTTCGGGCCGACAGCCCCGATGCCGCGGCGCCCGTCGAGGCGTTTCGCCAACGCCGGTAGCCAGCCGGGCGCTGTCGGCACCACGTCCGAATTGACCATGGCGAGGACCGGGCCTCGCGCCTCGGCGGCGCCCGTGTTGCAGGCCCGCGCGAAGCCGGCGTTGCGCGCCATGACGACAAGCCTCATCGGCAGCGCATAGACGAGGTGCAGCCCGGTGAGTAGATGCTCCACGTCCCGCGCCTGATCGGGCGAATCGAGCACATAGATCAGCTCCGCATGGTCGCGGAACCACGCATCGGCCGCGAAGGCGGCGATCTGGAAGCGCAGGAAATCGAGCACGCGATAGAGCGGCACGACAACAGATACCCGGGGCCGTGCCAGAGGGCGCCCGATCATCACTACGGATGGTTCGCCGATACGACCGCGTGCCTCGGCGTGGAGCCGCTCGATCACCGGCGCGATGGTGCCGGCCAGAACCGCTTCGTTCACATGCTGCGGTGGCACGGCCCGCAGGGCGGCCGCGCGGCGCTCGGCCGGATCGACCGGCTGCGGGCCGGGCACGAGATCGTGGAAGGCGCCCGACTTGAGGCGCAGCCGGAAGCGCGGCTGCAGCAGCGGCACGGCGCCCTGAAAGGCCGGCGCCCGCACCGCGAAGCCGGTGGCGCGCAGGCGGATATCCTCGCTAGGCCCCTCGATGTCGACGGGAAAGCGGTGAAGGCCCGGTGTCAGATCCTGGGGCCCGTTGCCCGTCACGGCCTCGATGCCGGCAACGAGGTCGCTCGGATCGCGATACCAACCGGTGACGAGCGTGCCGGAGGCCGTCGCCAGCGCGGTGGCAATCTCGGCCGACGGTGTGGCGCCCCCGCCCGCGACGCGACGCGGTTGCAGAGGGGCGCGCAGTTGCGCTTCGAGCGCCATGGCCTGTCCCGCCTCGGACCGCTCCGAGAGCTCGCGTAGGAGATGCTCGCGCAGGCCGGGCGCGCCCTGCGCCTTCTCGCGCAGCCAGCGCACCATCGTCGGCGGCTGCGTACCTGCCTGCGTCAGCGCGCGCACGCTCATGCCGTCGGGCCCTGTCAGCACGATGAGGGCTCCCGGCCCGGAGAGCGCGGCATCGCCGGCCAGCCAGTGCACGCTCTGGCGGCCGTCCCGCCGCAAGGGCGCGCAATGCGGCACGCCTTCGAGCTTGCAGAGACCTCGGTCGCTGACGGCATAGGCGGCATCGATCCGGCCGAAGCCGGCGGCCAGCATCGTTTCGACGAGAACGAAATCATCGGCGGCGCGCGCCAGGATGACGGCAGCCGGCGGATTGGGCGCCATCGCCTGCAGCAGCGAGCGCAGCAGCCGCAGATAGGCGCGGCTGCGCCGCAGGCGGAACAACGACGGCCAGAGACTGAGGAGCGCGGACAGTAGAGCAAGGCGGCCCGCGGCGTCGAGGCCGTCCAGCAGACTTGCCGCATCGGCCGGGGCAACCGCCTCCTGCGCGCCGATCGCGATGTCCACCCGCTCGCCGGGAGCGCTCGCGGACAGGCAAATGTTTAGCGGCATGCCGGCCGGCCGGCGCAGGGCCCACAGAAGGCGCGTGCCGCCCTCGGCCAGCGTCAGGCGCAGCGAAGCCGTGGGTGCGATCGACAGGCCACCTGCGACGGACAGCGGCACCACGGCATCAACCGCCTTCGCCACGTCCCATGCGAGCAGAAGCACCTCGCGATCAAGGAGAAAAACTCTCGGATGCCCGGCCTCGGCAGGCTCGGCAGCCCTTTCGTCGACATCAAGCAACGCCATCCGTTCACCCCGCATCGGCGGGGGCGTCGCAGCCGGGACCGGCCGCGACGCCCCTCATTGTCAGTGGACGGTGAAGTAGTCGCCCGGATTCTGCTGGACGCTCTCGGCGTCCGTATTGACGAGGGTGATCGTGTCGCCGTTGCCGAGGTCTATCACGGTATTGGCGCCCGCCTGGTGGATACGGTCGACGAGATCGTCGGCCGATGCGATGCCCGTGCCGTTGATGTCCTTCGCGATCTGCAGAACATCTTCGCCGACCTTGAAGTCGAGCACGACATCGTTTCCGCCGCCGCCGGTGAAGACAAAGACGTCGTTGCCGGCGCCACCCTGGAGAATGTCGTCACCGGCACCGCCCTGCAGGATGTCGTTACCCTGGCCGCCGATGAGGACGTCGTTGCCTTCTCCGCCCTGCAGGATGTCGTCGCCCTGGCCACCGCGCAGAATGTCGTCGCCAGCGCCGCCCTGCAGGATGTCGTCACCCCTGCCACCGTCGAGAATATCGTCGCCGGCGCCGCCCTGGAGGATATCGGCCCCCTGGCCGCCAAACAGGATGTCACTGCCTGCCCCGCCCTGCAGGATGTCATCGCCCTGACCGCCAAACAGGAGGTCGTCTCCTTCGCCGCCGAACAGGGCGTCATCGCCCTGGCCGCCGAAGAGCCGGTCGTCACCCTCGCCGCCGAACAGAACGTCATCGCCCCGACCGCCGAAGATCAGGTCGTCGCCGCCGTGGCCCCAGATCACATCTGCGCCTCGTGTGCCAAAGAGGGTGTCGTCGAAGGCGCCACCTTCGAGAGTCGCCATAGCTGTCTCCTTCGTTGGTTCGCCGGGGAGCGGACATCCAGCCCGGCCTTGCCGGCTCGTCTTCATGTGCAGTGTGCAGCGCACAACAGCATTTGACGGCGGGACTATAGGGGCGCTTTCTGCGAGTGTGAAGTCATAAAATAATAGTTCATGGAATGACTTTTGTATTGCCATAATATCGTCATCAAATCAGCAAGTCATTTTCATATATTAATGCTTCAATTTGCTGCGAAAAAAGTTCGAAACTCGAATTAAATGCCGCGGCGCAACACCGGGAGACGTCGCCACGATGCGATAGACGACAGGTATCGTTGGGCGGTTTGGCGGTGCAGCAAGGCAGCCCCTCCGGAGTTGCCGGGCTCCGGGGGGGGGGGGCGTAGCGAGACCCGACGCCGGCTATTCTTCGCGGAAAGCCCGGTTGAAGCTCTCTGTGATTGGTGCCAGCAGGTAGTCAACGGCAAGCCGCGGCTTGTTGATGATCAGGATCTCCGCCGGCATGCCGGGATAGAGCCGTACCGACGGATTGGCCGCAAGGCTCTCCGGCAGGATTTCCGCCCGCACGACATAAAACGCGGCCTGGTTGCGCTCGTCGATCTGCTGATCGGCCGACAGATAGATGAGACGGCCGTCGAGCGGCGCCTGGCTGCGATTGTTGTAGGCGAGGAGGCGCACCCGCACCGGCGCCCCGACGTGTACGGAATCGATGTCGCGCAGACTGACCTTCGCCTCGACGATGAGCCGCTCCTGATCCGGCACCAGATCCAGGATCGCCTGGCCGGCAGCGATGACGCCGCCGGGTGTGCGCATGCGGATATCGGTGACGATGCCGTCCTCCGGCGCCAGCACCGCGACGCGCTCCAGCACGTCCTTGGCGGAATGCATGCGCTCGGTCGTGTCCGCGAGCTCGAGCTGAGCCTGCTGTAAATCGGCCGCCACCTGCTGCTGGAAGTCCGTCTGAAGTGACAGGATCTCCAGTTCGGCCGCAGCCTTGGCCTGCTCAGCCTTGGCCTTGCGGGCCACGAGCTCGCCGGCGCGCCCGGCAAGCTCGCTCTCGCGTGTCTGCAGCTCGGTCAGGCGCGGACGGGGCGCATAGCCCTTCTCGACGAGAGTGGAGATGGCCTGCAATTCGCGGTCGAGCAGTTCCCGCTGGCGGGTGTTGGCCTCGGTCTGGGCACGGATGGCGGCAAGCTCCGCCTCCTGCTGTTCGATGGTTTTCCTCTGAATGTCCACCTTCCGGTCGAACATCTCCCGGCGTGCTCTGAAGAGGTTGCGCTCGGCGCGCGTGACCTCGCGGGCGATGGGACTCGGCGACGTCTCGAACGCCTCCGGAAAGACGAGTTCCCCGGCCCCCGCCTGCTCCGCCCTGAGACGCACCAGGCGCGCCTCGAGACCGATGCGCTTGGCATCGAGGGCGGCATAGTCGGCGCGGGCACGCGTGTCGTCGAGGCGCACCAGCGGCTGGCCGGCCTTGACGGTCTCGCCCTCGTGCACCAGCAACTGCTTGAGGATGCCGCCCTCGAGGTGGCTCACCGTCTTGCGCTTCGAATCGACGATGACCGTCGCCGTCGCGACGGCAGCACTGTCGAGCTGCGCGGAGAAAGCCCATCCCACGAAGCCCCCGAGGCCCAGGACGACGGCCACCAGCCCCGCGATGACAGGACCGCGCAGCGTCGGCACGGGCGGCCCATCTGCCTCGTAGCGCTCGGCCCAGTTCTGCGCGGGCACCGCCTCGAGGCGGCGTTCGTTGGCGCGCTGGCGTGCGGCCTCGCGCGTCTCCGGCGCGACGATCTCAATGTCCTTCTTCATGCCGGCCTCCCGGAACCCGCGAGCGCAGCGACGCGGCCCCCGCCGTCCGCCACTGCAGCGGCCGGCTTGTCGGCCGGGTGAATGCTGGCCACGATCGAGGTGCGGGGCCCGAACTGGCTGACGCGGCCGTCCTGCAGGACGAGCAGCTTGTCGACGACCTGCATGATCGACGGCCGGTGCGCGATGAGCACGACGATGGCACCGCGCTGCTTGGCCGCCACGATGGCTCGCATCAGTGCCTGCTCGCCCTCGGCGTCGAGATTGGCGTTGGGCTCGTCGAGCACGATGAGCCGCGGCTCTCCGTAGAGCGCGCGGGCGAGGCCGATGCGCTGGCGCTGACCGCCCGAGAGCGTGTAGCCGCCGTCGCCGAGTGGTGTGTCGTAGCCGAGCGGCAGCCGGCCGATCATGTCATGGACATCCGCAAGGCGCGCGGCCGCGAGCACTTGGCGTGGATCCGCCTCGCCCATGCGGGCGATATTCTCGCGAATGGTGCCATCGAGCAGCGACACGTTCTGCGGCAGGTAGCCGACCATCTCGCCGAACGAGCCACGCTCCCACAGGAACACGTTGTGCCCATCGAGATAGACGCCACCGGCCGTCGGCTTGAAGACCCCCACGAGGAGCCGCGCGAGCGTCGACTTGCCGGCTGCGGACGGCCCGACGACGCCGAGAATCTCGCCGGGCGACAGGGCGAAGGACACGCCCTTGAGCACCGGCACATCCGATCCGGGCGGCGCAAAGACGAGACGGTCGACAAGCAGGTCGCCCTCGGTGCGCGGGGTCGGGGTCGTATCGCGCACGGGTGTCTGCTTCTCCAGCAGCTCCCGCACGCGCTTCCAGGCCGCGATGGCGAAGACCCAACTGCGCCAGCCGTCGACCATCGTGTCGAGCGGCAGCAGGAGGCGGCCGGTGATGATGCTCGCCGCGATCATGGAGCCGGGGCTGACCTCCTGCTCGATGACGAGCGTCGCGCCGACGGACAGGACGGCGATCTGCATCATGTAGCGACACGTGCGGGTGACGGAATGGATGGCCCGCCCGCGGCGCGCGGCCGTGTCGAGGAGGTCGAGCGTCCGCATTTGTGCGCTGCGCCAGCGCCGCGCGAGCGCCGGCAGCATGCCCATGGCCTCGATGGCCTCGGCATGACGGAGGCTGGCGCTGATCTCGCTGATGTTCTCGACCGACGATTCGCTGGCGCGCTTCAGGGCGCGTCGGGTGAGAAAGTCCGATACGAGGCTGAGCACGACGAGAATCGTCGCCGAGATGAGCGCGAGGATGCCGTAGAGCGGATGCAGGGCGAACAGCACGGCGAGGAAGATGGGGCACCAGATCACCTCGAGCGGCACGCCGATCGCGCTGCCGGTGAGGAAGGAGCGAATGTCGTTGAGATCGCGAATCGCCTGGCTGGCGCGCACGCCGCCCCGGCCTACCGAGGCGGCGATGGCCGCCTGCAGCACCGGCAGGTTGAGCCGGCGCACCAGCGCCCCGCCCATCACCTGGAAGGTGAGTGAGCGAATATAGTCGAGGACGCCGAAGAGGACGAGCCCGATGCCGGCGATGATCATGAGCATCACCAGCGTATCGAGGCTCTGGCTGTTGATCACCCTGTCATGCACCTGAAGCATGAACAGTGGCACGATCAGCTGCAGCATGTTGATGATGCCGCTGAGGATGCCGGCATAGACGAGGCCCACGAAGAAGGTCTTCTGGCCCTGGTGAATGAGGTCCGCGGCGCTGGCCGGCCTCTTGGTGTTCTTCATGCGTATACCGCTCCGGACGGATGGGCTTCGGCCGTCCCTCACTTTTGCCCGAAAATTCGTGCAAGAATGTGTCGATGCGTGCCTCTTCGCAACGAAGACTTTGCCATCGCGGAAGAATCGCATGCATTGTAACGTTATAATGATATAAAGGCCGCCGGCGACTCGATCGGACAGGCCTAATGAACTGGGAAAACGCTGCAAGGATAGTTCGAAAATCGATCTAAAACTGCAGCGATACGACGGGAACCAGCATGGAACACAAATCTGCCAATGAGATGACCGCTTTGACAGCCATGCCGACCAACGGGCACAGGGCCTATTTTCCCGGCTCAATGCCTCGCGAGGAGGCGGGCGATGCCGGCTCGGTGGCGCACCTTGAGCTGGTTCGCTGCATCGAGCGGCTGCACCGCCGCTATCTCGACCTGTTCCGCGTCGACCTCATGCGGATCGGCGCCGACGATCTCAGCCCTGCGCAGGTGATGATGCTGTTCACCATCGGGCCCGACGACCTGTCGGTGCGCGACCTCATCGACCGCGGCTACTATCTGGGCTCGAACGCCTCCTACAATCTGAAGCGGCTGGTCGAAGCCGGCTATGTCGAGCGCAGTGCCTCCGTGCGTGATCGCCGCTCCGCCCGCATCCGCCTGTCGGACAAGGGGCGCCAGCTCTGCGAGCTGGTGCGCGGCGTGGACGAGGGCTACCATCGGCTGGTGGTGCGGGATGATGGGGAACTGCGCGACCTCGAGATCACATTCCGCACGCTGCGCCGGATCGAGCACACCTGGACGGACGCCCTGAGGTCGGGCGAAGCGCGCATCGCCTGACGGCGCGATGCGGGCGATCTTCGTCCACCGGCACTTCCCGGGGCAGTTCGGCCGCCTCGTCGACCGCATGGCGGCCGAGGGGTGGGACATCACATTCGTCTGCGAGCGGGCGGAGCAACGCCCCTCGCACATCGCCATCGTGCGCTACATGACGGAGGGCCGGCGGGCTGCGACGCCGCATCCCCATCTGCTGGCGACAGAGCTGCACGTGCGCACCGGCGCGCAGGTGGCCGCGGTGCTCGACAATCTCAAGCAGCGCAGCGGCCCGCCGGCGGTCGTCATCGGCCACATAGGCTGGGGCGGCCTCCTCTTCGCCAAGGACGTGCTGCCGTACACGCCGATGCTCGGCTATTGTGAGTTCTTCTACCGCGGCGAGGGCAGCGACGTGGGTTTTGCGCCGGGTGAAGAGCCCGCGCTCGACGACCGTATGCGCCTGCGCATGCGCAATTCGGCGCAGCTCCTCACCATGGAGGCGATCGAGGCCGGCCTCAGCCCCACCCGCTGGCAGCGCCACCAGTATCCCGCCGAATTGCGCCGGCGCATCGTCGTGTGCCACGACGGCATCGACATGGCTCTCTGCCGGCCGCAGGCCGGCGTCCGGATGAAGCTGCCCGACGGCCGCGTGATCGCCGAGGGCGATCCCGTCGTGACCTTCGTCGCACGGGACCTCGAGCCCTATCGCGGTTTTCCCCAGTTCATGCGTGCCGCCGCGCGCGTCGCCGCGCGCCATCCCACGGCCCTCTTCGTCGTCGTAGGGGGCGACGGCATCAGCTATGGCCGTGCGCGAGACGACGGCCGCTCCTGGCGGGAAGCGATGATGGAGGAAACGGGCCTCCCGCCCGAGCGCATCGTCTTCCTGGGGCGCATCCCCCACGCGGCGCTCGTGCGCCTGTTCCAGATATCGGCGGCGCACGTCTATCTGACCTACCCCTTCGTCCTGTCGTGGTCGTTCCTTGAGGCGATGGCTTGCGGCTGCCTCGTCATCGGGTCCGCCACCGCACCGGTGCGGGAGGTGCTCGCGCATGGACGCAACGGGCTCCTGGTCGATTTCTTCGACGAGGAGGCACTGGCCGAGACCATCGTCGCAGCGCTCGCTCGCGGGCGGACCCTCGCACCGCTCAGGACAGCGGCCCGGGCGACGGTGGCGATGCGCTTCGCCCTCGAGCGGTGCCTGCCCCGCCAGATAGGTCTCGTCGAGACACTTGTGGAGCGGATGACCCTGCGTCGCGTTGCCCACCGGCCGCAGGGGCGGGGCTATCCGAAGGCATAGGGCAGCAGCCGCTCGCCGGGATCCTCGCCGGCCCAGATCCGCTCCAGGCTGTCGACGATCACCGGCCCGTAATCCTCATAGGGAATCACGACGGAGGACAGCCACGGCGCAAGCCACGGATTGATGGGATTGCCGTCGATGCCGACCAAGACCACGTCGTCCGGCACGGCAAGCCCCGCCTCCGTCAATAGGCGATGAGCGCCATAGGCAATGAGGTCGCTTGTGCAGAGCACGGCCCGCGGCCGCTGCGGCGCCGCGACGATCGCAGCGGCCGCCTGATAGCCGATATCGAGATGGTCGTCGCCCGGCGCGCTCAGGCGCATAAGCATCTCGGGCGCGATCCCGGCTTTCGTAAGGACATCGATGAAGCCGTATGTCCGGTCCCGTACCGCCGAGGAGGAATGATCGGAATGGATGACGGCGAGTGGTGCATGGCCGTTCGCCAGAAAATGCGCCGCGACGGCGGCCCCCGCGCCGCGGTTGTCGATGCCGACGAACGGGGCTCGCTCGTCGTGCGGATTGCGCCGGTTGACGAAGAGAAAAACCTCGCCTGCCTCGCTCGCCGCCCGCAGGGCCGGGCTCGCCACGGCGCCGAGGAAAATCACGGAGCGCACCAGTTGCGCAGCCATCGCGGCGAGATATTCGTCCTGCAGGTCGGCCCGGTCGTGTGTGTCGCACAGCACCATGACATGGCCGACGCGGCGCAGGGCCTCTTCGGTCGAGGCGGCGATGGTGGACATGGCCGGGTTGGCGAGGTTGGGGGCCAACAGCGCCACCACGTTGCTCTGGCGTTGCCGCATTGCCCGTCCGATTCGATCCGGCCGGTAGCCCAGTTCATCCACAGCCTGACGCACGCGGGCGACCGTTTCGGCAGAAGCGCGACCGACGATGCCGTTGACGATGCGCGAGACGGTTGAGATGGAAACACCCGCACGGTCCGCCACCTCGGCGAGGGATGCCCGCGACCCTGATTTCGTCGAAGTGCCCCTGATCCTGGCAGGCGCCAAACCCCATCCCTCCCCCTTGCTTGCATGGACAATCGTCCGCAGACCTGCCGTGAGGTCAACTCTGCGCTTTGGTTTCAGCGCGACTTGAGATTCAACTTGCATGGCAGGCAAACGTTTGCCAAGTTCCTTCTGTCGGAAGGCAAACGTTTGCCAATGCCCTTTGAGCAGCGCCTTTCGCGAGCAAACGAGTGAGACGCCGCCGAAGCGGCGCGGTTGGAAGCGCACGGGAGAGAGAATGTCGGCGCAGGACGAAATGGATGGTCCGGGCCAAATCGACCCCTACCACCACCTTCATGACGAAGCCTACGAGCGCCGTTTCGCGAAAGGTTACGTGGGCTGGCGCGACATGGTCTTCATGGGTGGCCGCGCGGCCGAATCGCTCGACGGCGAGTGGCGCTTTGCGATCGACCCCTACGACGAGGGCCTGCGGCAGAAGTGGTATGCCGACGCCCCCGCCCCGGTCGAGGCCTGGCCGGTGCCCCGCGACTACGACACCAACGCCGAGGTGACGGCGCCGGTGCCCTCGTGCTGGAACGTGCTGCGGCGCGAATGGACCTATCTCGAGGGCGCGGCCTGGTACACGCGCTTCTTCACGCACCGGACGGGCGCAGATGAGCGCATCGTTCTGCGGGTTGGTGCGGCGAATTACGAGGCCCGGGTCTTCCTCAACGGCATCTTCGTTGGCGCCCACCGCGGTGGCTCGACGCCCTTCTTCATCGAGCTGACTGGCCATCTCGTCGACGGCGAGAACCGCCTGCAGATCCAGGTCGACAACCGTCGTCGTCCAGACCGGGTGCCGATGCAGCACACCGACTGGTTCAACTACGGCGGGCTCTACCGCGAGGTGTCGCTCGTCCGCCTGCCGCCGGTCTTCATCCGCGACTTCGGCGCCGCCCTGGTGCCCGGCAGCGGCGGACGGCGCCTGCGTTTCGACGTAACCCTGTCCGATCCCGTAGACGGCACCGCGACCATCGCGGTCGACGGCCTGATCGACGCGCTCGCCCTGCCCGTCAGCGGCGGCTTCGGCTCCATAGAGGTCGAGGCCAGCCCGGCGCTTTGGAGCCCGGACACCCCGCGCCTCTATGCCGTCACCGTTCGTTGCGGTGACGACGAGATTGGCGACCGCGTCGGCTTCCGCGAGATCAGCGTCGACGGCCGGCGCATCCTCCTCAATGGCGAGCCCATCTTCCTGCGCGGCATCTGCGTGCACGAGGACGACGTCGCCCTCGGCAAGACGACGAGTGAGGCCGACCTCGTCCGCCGCTTCGACCATGCCAGGGCGCTCAACTGCAATTTCCTGCGCCTCGCCCATTATCCGCACCATGAACGGGCGGCCGAGCTCGCCGACGAACTGGGTTTCCTTTTATGGGAGGAGATCCCCGTCTACTGGGCCATCGCCTTCGAGGCGGCAGATACCTTCGCCGATGCCGACAACCAGCTGCGCGAGATGGTGCGGCGCGATCGCAACCGAGCCAGCGTCATCATCTGGGGCATCGGCAACGAGAATGCCGACACCGATCCGCGCCATGCCTTCATGAGCCGGCTCGCGGCAACGGCGCGCGAGGTTGACGGCACGCGGCTCGTCTCGGCCGCCTGCCTCATCAATCGCGCGCATTTTCGCATCGAGGACAGGCTCGCCGCCCATCTCGACGTCATCGGCCTCAACGAGTATTTCGGCTGGTACGAGCCCTCGATGGAGGGACTCGAGCGCCTCCTCGCAAACTCCGACCCCGACCGTCCGGTCATCATCACCGAGACGGGGGCCGACGCCGTGGCGGGCCTGCGCGGCCCCGCCACCACCTTCTTCACCGAGGACTGCCAGGAGGCCGTCTATCGCGCCCAGCTTACGACGCTGGCGCGGGCCGGCTATGTGCAGGGCGTCTGCCCCTGGATCCTCTACGACTTCCGCACCGAACGCCGTCAGACCGTCTTCCAGCGCGGCTATAACCGCAAGGGCCTCGTGGCCGAGGACAAGACTACGCGCAAGCGGGCTTTCGACGTCCTCGCCGCGTGCTGGGCCGAACGGCGGCGGGCGGAGAACGGCGGCGCGGGCGGGCAGGTGCCGCTCGCGACGACGAATCAAGGCGCCAGTTAAACCGGGAGGACCCTCGTGATGTTCAAGACCACACGCCGCAGCGCCATCGCGCTCGCTGCCATCGCCGCTCTCGCGCTGCCCCTGCCGGCGGCGGCCAAGACCACGCTGCGCCTCGCCCATTCGCTCGCCAAGGACCACCCGGTCGACAAGGCGATGGAGAACTTCGCCGCACTTGTGAAGGAGCGCTCCAACGGCGAGATCGAGGTCCGTGTCTTCGCCGCCGGCCAGCTGGGCCAGCAGCGCGAGCTCATCGAGCAGCTGCAGAGCGGCGCACTCGACTTCGCTCACACCAATGCCGCGCCGTTGGCCGCCTTCGAACCGACCTTCGGCATCTTCGACCTGCCGTATCTGTTCCGCGACGACGCGCACTTCTTCAAGGTGACGGATGGCGAGATCGGCCGCGAGATCCTTGATTCGGCGGCGGCCAAGGGCCTCGTCGGCCTGTCCTACTACGATAACGGCACGCGCAGTTTCTACGCCAACAAGCCGGTGCCCACGCCCAAGGATCTCGCCGGCCTCAAGATCCGCGTGCAGCCCGGCCCGGTCGCGACGCGCATGGTGAACCTGCTCGGCGCCACGGCAACACCGCTCGCCTGGGGCGAGCTCTATACGGCGCTGCAGTCGAAGGTTGTTGATGGCGCGGAAAACAACGTGACCGCGCTGACACTGGCCAAGCACGGTGAGGTGTCAAAGGTTTACACGCGCGACGAGCATACCCGCGTGCCGGACGTCTTGCTCATCTCCGAGATGACGATGTCGCGGCTGCCCGCCGCCCAGCAGGACATCATCCGCCAGGCCGCGGTCGATTCCGGCAAAGCCCACAACGAAGCGTGGAAGGCCGAGCTCAGGAAGGCCGAGGGTGATGCCGTCGCCATGGGTGTGACCTTCGTCGATGCCGACAAGGCCGCCTACCGCGCCGCCGTGCAGCCCATGTACGACGACCTGAAGGCGACACCGGCGCTCGCCTCGCTCGCCGAGCGTATCCAGGCGCTCAAGTAAGCCACGCAGACTGCGCCCCGCCCCGAATGGGCCGGGGCGTTCCACGCTGGTCAAAGCTGTCGGAGAGGACACGAGCATGGGCACAGGCCTCGGCGTCATACGGCGCCTCCACCGCGCACTCGATGCGCTCGTGCTCGCCGTCACCGTCCCGCTCATGGTGGTAATGCTGGGCTGCGTCGTCTGGCAGGTGCTCGGGCGCTACTTCTTCGGCGCCTCCACCTCATATACCGACGAGATCGCCCGCTTCACCTTCATCTGGGTGAGCCTGCTCGGCGCGGCCTATGTGCTCGGTCGGCGCGGCCACATCGCCATCACCGCCCTCACGCAGCTCCTCTCCTTCGGACCGCGGCGGGTGCTCGAGTGGATCATCGCCCTGCTCGTCGTCGGCTTCTCCGTCGCCGTCATGGTCTACGGGGGCTATGCGCTGACCGAGCGCGCGGCGCGCCTCGTGCAGGTTTCGCCGGCGCTCCAGGTCTCGATGGGCCTCGTCTATTCCGTCATTCCGATCTCCGGCGCCCTCACCGCGCTCTACGCCGCCCTCGTGCTCGCCCAGTGGGCGAGCGGCGGCGAGGTCGCGGAGGACCATGTGAGCCTCGACTGATCGGCCAGGGACGACCTCGCATGGAACTCTCCCCCGCCCTTGTCCTCAGTGTCGCCTTCGCCGTTCTGCTGGCAGCAGGCGTGCCTATCTCCTTCGCCACGGGCCTTGCCTCGATCGCGGCGCTCCTCACCATCATGCCGCCGGGGCCGGCGCTCGCCGTCACCGCCCAGCGCATCGCGACCGGGCTCGACAGCTTCGCCCTGCTCGCCATCCCCTTCTTCTTCTTGGCCGGCGCCATCATGAACCGGGGCGGCATCGCCCGCCGGCTCATCGACTGTGCCAAGGTCTTCGTCGGCTGGATGCCCGGTGCGCTGGCGCAGATCACCATCCTCGCCAACATGCTCTTCGGCTCGGTATCGGGCTCGGCCGTCGCCGCGGCCTCGGCCATCGGCGGCACCATGCAGCCCCTGCAGAACAAGGAAGGCTACGACAAGAGCTTCAGCGCTGCCGTCAACATCTCCTCCTGCATCACCGGGCTCCTCATTCCGCCGTCCGGCGCCTTCATCATCTATTCGCTCGTGTCCGGCGGCACCTCGATCGCCGCGCTGTTTGTCGCCGGCTACCTGCCGGGCCTCGTTCTCGGTCTCGCCATCATGATTCCCACCTGGATCATGGCGAAGAAGCGCGGCTATGCCCGCGCACCCCGCCTCTCCACCGGCGAGAAGCTGCGCGCCATCGTGGCCGCCCTGCCAAGCCTCGGCCTCGTTGTCGTCGTCATCGGCGGCATCGTCGGCGGCGTGTTCACGGCGACCGAGGGCTCGGCCATCGCCGTCGTCTATGCCCTGACGCTCGCGCTTCTCTACCGCGAGCTGTCCCTGCAGGACCTCTATCGCATCCTCGTCGACACGCTGGAGGCAACCGCCATCGTCTCACTGATGGTCGGCACTTCGATGGCCATGGCCTATGTGATGTCGCTGGCCGAGATCCCGCAGATGATCGGCGAGTGGGTGCGCCAGGTGTCCGACAGCAAGGTGATGGCGCTGCTGCTCGTCAACATCGTGCTGCTCATCATGGGCACCTTCCTCGACCTGACGCCCGGCATCCTCATCTTCACCCCCATCTTCCTGCCCGTTCTGCAGAGCTTCGGCGTCGATCCGGTGCATTTCGGCATCATCCTCGTCTTCAACATGTGCCTCGGCATCGTCTCGCCGCCCACCGGCAGCGCCCTCTTCATCGGCTGCGCTATCGCCAAGGTATCGATCGAGCAGGTGTTCCGCCCCCTCATCCCTCTCTTCCTGTGGAGCACCGGCGCCCTGCTCCTCGTCACCTACATCCCCGCCATCTCGCTGTGGCTGCCGCGGTTCTTCGGGCTGATGCCCTGACCCGCGCCGCTGCAGACCCGACGACCTGGAGACTAGAACATGCTCGTGCTGACGGGAGCTCGTCTCGTGTCGGTCGACGCGGGCCGCGTCGAACTCGCCCTCGACAGCGGCTATCGCGCCATCATCGACCTGCTCGACACCCATCTCGCCCGGTTCCTCGTGCTGCGGCCGAACGGCCTGCGCATCGACCGCACCTGGTCGCTGTCGCCGGAACTTGCCGGCGAGGCTGAGGAGGCCGACGCGCTCACGGGGCGCAACCGCCTGTCTCGCAGCGGCTTCCCCGGCATCGCGGCGACAATCGCCGAAGATGAGGCCGCCATCACGGTCGAGACCGCCTTCTACCGCATCCTGGTGCAGCGGGCGCCACTGCGGCTCGACTGGTTCTTCCGCCAGGAGACCGACGGAGCATGGCGGCAGGTGCTCGCCGACCGGCCGACGAGCGCCTATGTCTTCGACCGCCACGGACCACGCCTTGCGCACTATCTGGTGCGGCGGCGTGAGGAGCGCTATTACGGCTTCGGTGAGAAAAGCGGGGATGCGGACAAGCACGGCCGGCGCCTGCGCATGGGCACCATCGACGCCATGGGCTATGATGCCGAGCGTAGCGACCCGCTCTACAAGCACATCCCGTTCTATGCCACCGTGCGGCCCGATCGCGGCGGGGACAGCGTCGGCCTTTTCTACGACAATCTTGCCCGCGGCGCCTTCGACCTCGGTCAGGAGATCGACGCCTATCACGGCGACTACCGCAGCTTCGAGGCGGAGGATGGCGACCTCGACCTTTACGTCGTTTTCGGCCCGAGCCTTGCCGAGGTCACGGCCCGCTTCACGGCGCTGACCGGCCGCACGGCCCTGCCGCCGCGCTGGTCGCTCGCCTATTCGGGCTCGACCATGCAGTACACAGACGACGCCGACCCGCCGGCGCGGTTCGAGGAGTTCCTTGCCCTGATCGCCGAGCACGGCATCCCATGCCGCTCGTTCCAGCTGTCGTCCGGCTACACCATGATCGGCGACAAGCGCTACGTCTTCCACTGGAACCGCGACAAGTTTCCGGATCCGGCCGGATTCGCGCGCCGGCTGCGCACGGCGGGGCTGGAGATCGCCGCCAATATCAAGCCTGCCCTTCTTACCGACCACCCGCTCTTTGCCGAGGTCGAGGCCTTTCGCGGCTTCGTGCGCGACAGCGAGGATGCGGCAAAGCCGCATCTTACGCAGTTCTGGGGCGGCACGGGCGCCTATCTCGACTTCACCAATCCGCGGACGTCGGCATGGTGGAGCGCCAAGGTGAAGACCAGCCTTCTCGACAACGGCATCGGTTCGACCTGGAACGATAACAACGAGTTCGAGATCTGGGACGATAAGGCAGGCTGCGACCTCGCTGGCGCCGGCACCACCATCGCCACGCTGCGCCCGGTGCAGACCAACCTGATGATGCGCGCCTCGCATATGGCCCAGACGGCGCATGCCCCTGGCAAGCGGCCGTATCTCATCTCGCGCTCGGGCGGCCCGGGCATGCAGCGCTACGTGCAGACCTGGACGGGCGACAACCGCACCGCCTGGAAGACGCTGCGCTACAACCTGCGCATGGGCCACGGCCTGTCCATCTCAGGTCTCTTCAACTTCGGCCACGACATCGGCGGCTTCGCCGGACCGAAGCCGGAACCCGAGCTCTTCGTGCGCTGGATCGAGCACGGCATATTCTGGCCGCGCTTCACCATCCATTCCTGGAACGACGACGGCAGCGCCAACGAGCCGTGGATGTACCCGCAGGTGCTGCCACTCGTGCGCGCGGCGCTCGCCTTCCGCGAACGGCTGACGCCTCTTCTCTACACCCTCCTGTGGCGAGCGCATCGGGAACACGTGCCCCTGCTGCAGCCGACCTTCTTCTCCTTTCCGCACGACCCCCTGACCTACGAGGAGGACGACAGCTTCCTCCTCGGCGACGACCTCCTCGTCGCGCCCGTGGTCGATCCCGGCCTCACGGCGCGCACGGTCTATCTGCCGGCCGTGCCGGAGGGCTGGTTCGATTTCCATACGGGCGCGTGGCATCCCGGCGGCAGGCGCATCGAGATGGCGGCGCCGCTCGGCCGCTGTCCCCTTCTCGTGCGCGGCGCCACCATCCTGCCGCTCGGCCCGGCGCCGGGCGAGCCCGCAACACTCGCGCTGCGGCTTTTCTCCCACCACGGCGGCCTTCGCCCGCGCGTCGTCTTCGACGACGACGGCGAGAGCATCCTCGATACGGCAAACCACGTTCTCCTCAATTGCGCTATGCTGCCCGATGGGCAGGTGGAGGTCCTGCGCCGCGGCCGCCATGCGCCGCGCTGGACGCATCTGCGCCTTGAGGACCATGCGGGGGCAACGCTCTCCGAACGGTCGATGACAGACGTGCAGATCGTATCCGAAACACCGTGATCCCGAGCCTCTTGACGAGGCGACGGCCCGGCTGTTGCGACAGGTGGGCGCCGGGAAGGTCCCGCGCCCGCCCGGCGTCGCGGACGGCGCAAACGCACCCATCAAGGTCCAATCGAGCCTCGTATCCAGCGCGGCTCCGAGACCCTTCGACGATCGGAGGATCGAACCGTTTGTCCGAGGCGGGCTGTTCGGGCTATACTTCTATTCCTACGGGTCGCGGCAGGTCTCGGTGCTGCCGGAAGTAGATGTCCGGCGGCGAGGGGCTGCGACGTCTCGAACTGCGGTTCGGGAGGGACGGATATGGCACGGCGAGCCACCGGGCGGTGTGGAGCCTCGGCCCTTGCGCGAGGTCTGCCGCGTGCGGTCCTGACATTGTTGGCAACCCTTGGCGCATTGATCGCCCTCTCGGAAGTCGCGGCCGCTCAGGACGCGGCCGCCGGCGAACGCGTCTTCGCCCAGTGCAAAGCCTGCCACCAGGTCGGGCCCAATGCGCGCAACGCCGTCGGGCCGGTGCTCAACGGTCTCTTCGGGCGCAAGACCGGCATGGTCGAGGGTTTCCAATATTCCGGCGCGAACAAGGGCGCCGATATCACCTGGACGGAAGAAACCTTCGCGGAATACATCCGCAATCCGCGCGAGAAGATTCCCGGCACCAAGATGGTCTTCGCCGGAGTGAAGGACGAGCAGAAGATCAAGGATCTCATTGCCTATCTGCACAAGTTCGACGAGGCGCCCGTCGCGCTGACGCAATAGGCCATGGGCGCGGCCGTGCGCCCGATGGAACCCGCGAGGTGAAGGGGCCATGTACGTCGCTCTCGCCTTGTTTGTCATCGCCATCGGCTCTGTGGTGTTCCATCTCCTGAGCCCATGGTGGTGGACGCCGATCGCCTCCAACTGGAGCTACATCGACCACACCATCACCATCACCTTCTGGATCACCGGGCTCGTCTTCGTCGCCGTCGTCCTCTTCATGGCCTGGTGCGTCTGGCGCTACCGCCACCGGCCGCAGCAGGCCGAGGTGCTCTACGAGCCGGAGAACAGGCGCCTCGAATGGTGGCTCACGGTCGTCACCGCCATCGGCGTCGCTGCCATGCTGGCGCCGGGGCTCTATGTCTGGCGCCAGTTCATTACCGTTCCGCCCGATGCCGACGAGGTGGAGATCGTCGCCCAGCAATGGCAGTGGAGCTACCGGCTGCCGGGGCCGGACGGCAGGCTGGGCGCCACGGCCATCCGGCATGTCTCCGATGACAACCCGCTCGGCCTCGACCCGGACGATCCGCGCGGGGCGGATGACGTCATGGTGCAGGGGGGAGAGCTTCACCTGCCCGTCGGCCGGCCCGTGAAGGCGGTGCTGCGCTCGCTCGACGTGCTGCACGACTTCTACGTGCCCGAGTTTCGCGCCAAGATGGACCTCATCCCGGGCATGGTCACCTATTTCTGGCTGACGCCGACGCGAACCGGCACCTTCGAGGTGCTGTGCGCCGAGATGTGCGGCGTCGGCCACGCTTTCATGCGCGGCTTCGTCGTGGTGGCCGAGGAAAGCGACTACCGCGCCTGGCTGGAACAGCAGCAGCCGGCGCGCCCGGCGGCGCAGCGGGCGGTGCCGGTGATAGCCGAGCGGTGAGATGCCGGCCGCGCGGCGGCCGGGCAAGGGCGGAGGGTTGAAGCGATGGCCGACGTTCCCCTCGACAGGGTGGCAGAAACCGCAGCGACCGAGGTGGAGGACCTCACCCTCCACCATCCGCACAGCTGGCTGACGCGATACGTCTTCAGCCAGGACGCCAAGACCATCTCCATCCAGTACACGGTGACGGCGCTGGCGATCGGCTTCATCGCGCTCTTCCTGTCGTGGCTGATGCGCCTGCAGCTCGGCTTTCCCGGCACCTTCGCCTTCATCGACGCCGCCGCCTATTACCAGCTCATCACCATGCACGGCATGATGATGATCGTGTACGTGCTCACCGCAGTGCTCCTCGGCGGCTTCGGCAATTACCTCATCCCGCTCATGGTCGGCGCGCGGGACATGGTCTTCCCCTACGCCAACATGCTGAGCTACTGGTTCTACCTGCTCGCCGTCGTCATCCTCCTCGCCAGCTTTTTCGCCCCTGGCGGCCCGACGGGGGCGGGCTGGACGCTCTATCCACCGCAGGCGATCCTTTCCGGCACGCCCGGCCAGGAGAGCGGCATCATCCTGATGCTGGTGTCGCTCATCGTGTTCATCGCTGGCTTCACCATGGGCGGCCTCAACTACGTGGTCACGGTGCTGCAGGGGCGCACCCGGGGCATGACGCTGATGCGCATGCCGCTGACGGTCTGGGGCATCTTCACGGCGAGCGTGATGGCGCTGCTCGCCTTCCCGGCCCTGTTCGTCGCCTCGGTGATGATGCTGTTCGACAAGATCTTCGGCACCAGCTTCTTCATGCCGTCGCTCATCGAGCTCGGCACGCGGCTCGACTACGGCGGCGGCAGCCCCATCCTCTTTCAGCACCTGTTCTGGTTCTTCGGCCACCCGGAGGTCTATATCGTCGCCCTGCCGGCCTTCGGCATCGTCTCCGATCTCATCGCCACGCACGCGCGGCGCAACATCTTCGGCTATCGCATGATGGTGTGGGCGATCCTCGCCATCGGCGCGCTCAGCTTCGTCGTCTGGGCGCACCACATGTACGTCAGCGGCATGAACCCGTGGTTCGGCTTCTTCTTCGCCACGACAACCCTTATCATCGCCGTGCCGACAGCGATCAAGGTCTACAACTGGATCTTGACCCTGTGGCGCGGCGACATTCATCTCACCGTGCCGATGCTCTTTGCCCTCGGCTTCATCGTCACCTTCGTCAACGGCGGCCTGTCTGGGCTCTTCCTCGGCAATGTGGTGGTCGATGTGCCCCTGTCGGACACCATGTTCGTCGTGGCGCATTTCCACATGGTGATGGGAATCGCGCCCGTGCTCGTCATCTTCGGCGCCATCTACCACTGGTATCCCAAGGTCACCGGGCGGATGATGAACGAAGCACTCGGCAAGCTGCACTTCTGGATCACCTTCCTCGGCACCTACGCCATCTTCTTCCCCATGCACTATCTCGGTCTCCTCGGCGTGCCGCGGCGCTACCACGAGATGGGGGAAGCCAGCTTCTTCCCGGCCTCGGCGCAGATGCTCAACGCCTACATCACCGTCCTCGCCCTCGTCGTCGGGGCGGCACAGCTCCTCTTCCTGTTCAACCTCATCTGGAGCATCCGGCACGGGCGCGAAGCCGGCGGCAATCCGTGGCGGGCGACAAGCCTCGAATGGCAGACGCCCGAAACGCCGCCGCCGCACGGCAACTGGGGCAGGGAACAGCCCACCGTCTACCGCTGGGCCTATGACTACAACGTGCCCGGCGTCGCCCAGGACTTCATTCCGCAGAACATGCCGCCGGAGGCCGTGCCATTGGGGCCCCGACCCGCGCCGGGAGGCATGTCGTGACCGCGGCTGTCGCCTTCCTCGTCCTCCTTGCCGCGCTCGCAGCCTGGTGGCTGTACGGCCAGCGGCTGATGAGCCGGCCGTGGCTGGCGGCCGGTATCGTCGAGGACACCGGCGGCCTCGCGCACATGCCGGCCGCCAAGGTGGGGCTCGGCGTCTTCCTCGCCGTCGTCGGCGCCCTGTTCTCGCTGTTTCTCAGCGCCTACACCATGCGCATGCAGCTGGCCGACTGGTCGGCCCTGCCGGTGCCGCGCATCCTGTGGGTGACCACCCTGCTCATCCTCCTCGCCAGCGCCGCCCTCGTCTGGGCCGTCCGGTCGGCCCGGCGCGGCGAGAAGGAGCGCGCGCTCGACGGGCTCCTCGCCGCCACGGGCTTCGGCTCAGCCTTCCTCGGCGGCCAGCTCATCGCCTGGGACGAACTCGCGGGCTCGGGCTACCGGCTGGCGGACAATGCCGCCAATTCCTTCTTCTACGTGCTCACCGGCCTGCATGGCGCGCACATCCTCGGCGGGCTCGTGGCGCTCGTCGCCGTGACGGTGAAGCTCTGGCGCAGCCCCGATGCCGCGGCGGCGCAGCTGCCCGTCGAGCTCTGTGCGCTCTACTGGCATTTCCTCGCCCTCGTCTGGCTCGTCCTCTTCGCCGTCATCACCGGCTGGGCGGGGGATTTCCTCGCCGTCTGCCGCCAGTTGCTGTCGTGAAAGGAAGGCGCGATGAACACCGCGTTCACCGAGCATCGCACCCGCGAACCCGAGAGCGGCCTGGCGACGATCGTCACCGACTTCTCCGCCGATCAGCGCGCCTTCCGCAACGTGTCGTGGGGGAAGGCCATGATGTGGATCTTCCTCCTCAGCGATACCTTCATCTTCGGCACCTTCCTCATCGGCTACATGAGCGCGCGCATGTCGACCGCCGAGCCCTGGCCCAATGCCAGCGAGGTCTTCGCCCTCGAGATCGCCGGGCATCATCTGCCGCTCATCCTCATCGCCATCATGACTTTCGTGCTCATCTCGAGCAGCGGTACCATGGCCATGGCGGTGAACTACGGCTACCGCCGCCAGCGCCGGCCGACGGCGGCGCTTCTGGTGGTGACCGCCCTCCTCGGCGCCACCTTCGTCGGCATGCAGGCCTTCGAATGGACGAAGCTCATCAGCGAGGGGGTCAGGCCCTGGGGCAACCCGTGGGGGGCGGCGCAGTTCGGCTCCGCCTTCTTCATGATCACGGGTTTCCACGGCACGCACGTGACCATCGGCGTCATCTTTCTGCTGATCGTCGCCCGCAAGGTCATCCGCGGCGATTTCGACCACGGACGGCCGGGCTTCTTCACAGGCCGCAAGGGACGCTACGAAGCCGTCGAGATCATGGGCCTCTACTGGCACTTCGTCGATCTCGTCTGGGTCTTCATCTTCGCCTTCTTCTACCTCTGGTGAGGAGGACGCCATGAGTGAGATCGCCCGCAGCGACGCGGCTCACCGCATCGTCGTCAAGGCCCACCCCATCCGGCTCTATCTCGTCGTTTGGGGCTGGCTCTTCGTGCTGAGCGCCTTCTCCTATCTCGTAGACTACTTCCACCTCACGGGGACGCTGCGCTATTCGCTGATCCTGACCTTCATGATGCTGAAGGCGGGGCTCATCGTGGCCGTTTTCATGCACATGGCATGGGAGCGGCTCGCCCTCGTCTATGCCATCCTCGTGCCGATCGGCGCCATTCTCGCCTTCCTCGCCGCAATGGCCGTCGAGGCGGACTACACGTTGCTGACGCGGCTGGCCTTCTTCAGTGCGGGCCAGTAGGCCACCGGTCGACGGGCTCGCCGCCCCTCGGCCGGCATCCATCGCCTCTTCCCTATCGCGCCGCGCCGTCCGCCACGGCGCTTAGGATAGCGTGCGCGGCACGGACGCGGTCGGGGTTAGGATAGAACCGGTTGGCGAGGAGCACGATGCCGAGGCGCCTGCCCGGCACGACGGCGACATAGGCGCCGAAGCCGTTGGTGGACCCGGTCTTGTTGAGTAACACGTCCGGCCGTGGCAGCGCGGGCGGAACGAGCCAGGTGGCGGCCTTCCCCTTGCCGCTCGCCTGCGGTGTGTTGCCGGCGACCAGCGTCTCGAGCGACACGGGATAGTCGTATCGCTCCCAGCCGAGGCCTTGGGTCATCTCGCCGACGCGGACATAGCCCGTCTGCGTCGCGGCGATGGCCCAGCGCAGCCGCGCGTCCTGCGGCGGCGCGATGTTGGCGTCGAGGAACTTCAGGAGATCGGCCGCGCTCGTCCGCACGCCGTAGGCCGCCGCACCGAGCACGTCGAGGGAAATGCGCCGCGGCTTGCCTTCCCTCGTGTAGCCGAAGGCATAGTCTGCCATGCGCTCCGGCGGCACGCGGACATGGGTGCTCGCCATACCGAGGCTGGGCAGAATCGTGGCTTCAAGGATGTCCTCGTAGGAGCGGCCCATGCCGGCAGCGGCGAGATGGCCGAAAAGGCCGATGCTCGGGTTCGAGTAGACCCGCTGCGCTCCCGCCGGATAGGCGGGCTTCCAGCTGCGGAAGTAGGAGACCATGCTCGCCTCGTCCCTGACCTCGGGCGGGAACTGCAGCGGCAGGCCCCCGGCCGTGTAGGTGGCGAGCTGCAACAGGGTGATCCTGTCGAAGCTGGAGCCGCGCAGCGCCGGCATGTAGCTGCTCGCCGGCGCCGTGAGCGAGATTTCGCCCTCCACGGCGCCCCAGGCACCCACCAGCCCCGCGAAGAGCTTGCTGACCGAGCCGACCTCGAACAGCGTCGTCTCCGTTACCGGATGCCCGCTTTCCTTCGACGCCACGCCATAGTTGAAAAAGTAATGCTTCCCGTCCACCGTGAGGCCGACGGCCATGCCGGGAACGGCATGCTCTCTCATGACCGGCTCGATGGCAACGTCGACGATGGCCTTCAGCAAGCCTCTATCCAGTTCTGCCGCACAAGCGCCCGCTGTCGCAAGAAAAATGGACGAGCACATGATGTATATGGATACGATATATTTGCTTTTCATCGATTATGCTCCTATAAATCACATGCCTTTCTCGCAGATTAATCGCCTTTGCATGATTAATCGCGCGCGGGATAGTCGAAATACAATTCCATGACCGTCTCTCGCAAACGATAATATCTCGGGGGAGCCATTAGAAAATTTGGGGCCGCCATGGTCCGCCGCTATCTGCCACTCAATGCCTTGCGCGCCTTCGAGGCGTCGGCCCGCCACCTGAGCTTCACCAAGGCCGCCATCGAGCTGCGGGTCACGCAGGCAGCGGTGAGCCATCAGGTGAAACAGCTGGAGGCGCAGCTCGATGCGACGCTCTTTATCCGCCTGCCCCGCGGCCTGATGCTGACGAGCGAGGGCGAGACCCTGCTGCCGGTGCTGCAGGGCTCGTTCGACCGCATCGCCACGGCACTGGAGCGTTTCGAGGGCGGCGGCCGCGAGGTGCTGACCGTGGGCGCAGTCGGAACCTTCGCCGTCGGCTGGCTGCTGCCGCGGCTCGACGCCTTCCGCGCGCGCCATCCCTTCGTCGACCTGCGCCTCTCCACCAACAACAACCGCGTCGACATCGCCGCCGAGGGCCTCGACTACGCCATCCGCTTCGGCCAAGGCGCCTGGCACGGCATCGATGCCCTGCCGCTGCTGGAGGCTCCCCTGTCCGTTCTGTGCGCGCCGGAGGTCGCCCGGTGCCTGACAAAGCCGGAGGATGTGCTCGCGCACCGGCTGCTGCGCTCCTACCGCAGCGATGAATGGCCGCAATGGCTCGCCGCCGCGGGCGTCGGGGCCGGCCCGGCCCTGCCCGAGAGCGTCGTCTTCGATTCCTCCCTCGCCATGATGGAAGCCGCCCTGCAGGGTTTCGGCATCGCGCTCGCCCCGCCGCTCATGTTCGCGCGGCATCTCGAAACAGGTGCCCTGCGACAGCCCTTCCCCGTCACCGTGGCGACCGGCCGCTACTGGCTGACGCGGCTGCAGTCGCGCAGCGACACGACGGCCATGGCGACCTTCCGCAACTGGTTGCTGGATGAGATCGGCGTGGAAAAACCGGCCTCCGAATGAAAAGGGCCGGCTTGCGCCGGCCCCTCGTTCTTCACGGCAGGTTCCTGCGGCTCCGCTCAGATCTCCTCGTCGCCCCCGAAGAAGCCATCGAAGAAGCCGCCACCCTCGTCCGCCGCTGGCTCGGGCTCCGCCTCCGGCGTCGTAGCCTCGGCAGCCTGGGCCTCGTTGCCGCCGAACATGCCGGCGATGGCATTGCCCAGCAGGACGCCGCCGGCGACACCCATGGCGGTCTGCGCCGCGCCGGCGAGGAAGCCGCCACCGCGGCCGGGCTGCATCCCCGCCGGCGGCACCGCTGCAGGCGCCACGCCGCCCGGGGCGGCCGCACTGCGCGGCATCGGCGGAACGGAACCGGCGCGGCTCGTCTGCCCGCCGCCGAAGAGGCCCGACAAGAGGCCGCCGGCCGGGCGCGACGCCTGGCGCTCCAGCTCCTCGATGCGCCGCTGCGCCTCCCGCAGGGCGTAGTCCTGCATCACGATGGTCTGGGCCATGAAATAGGGCGCCCCCGGCTGCTGCGCCATGCGCTCGCGGATGAAGCTCTCGGCCGCCTGATCCCGCGGGCCCGCCTGGCGCTCGACCTCGCCGAGGCGGGCGAACAAACCCTCGATGGCCTGCCGGTCCTGATTGTCCATTGTCACGAAGCTCCGTTGCTCGAACGAATTCAGCCTTCCCGCTCGCCGGTGAAATTCAACAGCAGCTGGAAGATGTTGACGAAATTGAGATAGAGCGAGAAAGCGCCGAAGACAGCGAGCTTCTGCTGCGATTCCGCATCGAAGTTCTCGGCATAGCGCTCCTTGATCGCCTGCGTGTCCCACGCGGTCAGGCCGACGAAGACGAGGATGCCGATGACCGAGATGGCGAACTGCAGCGCGCTCGATCCGAGGAACAGGTTGACGATGCTCGCGATGATCACGCCGATGAGGCCCATGATCAGGAACGAGCCGAACTGCGACAGGTCCCGCCGCGTCGTGTAGCCGTAGAGGCTCGTCGCGCCGAACATCGCGGCAGCGATGAAGAAGGTGCGGGCGATGCTCGTGCCGGTGAAGACGAGGAAGATCGAGGCGAGCGACAGGCCCATGACGCCGCAGAAGGCCCAGAACAGGCCCTGCGCGCCGGCCGCCGACATGGTCTGGATGCGGAAGGAGAAGAACAGAACGAAGGCGAGCGGCGCCAGCATCACCACCCACTTGAGCGGCGTCGAGAAGATCGGCACGTAGAGCGCCGGCGTCGTGCCAACGATGAAGGCGACGACGCCCGTCAGCACGAGGCCGAGGGCCATGTAGTTGTAGACGCGCAGCATGTGCTGGCGCAGGCCCTCGTCGAAGAGTGCCCGATCGACGCGGGCACCGCCCGCCTGCCAGCCGTAGCCATAGTTCGGCATGTTCATCGCTTGGTTCTCCTGGGGTGGATCAGTTGCTTGGGTTTGCACTCAGTAGAGGGCTCGGACCAGCCGGTCGGCGGCCCGGTCGAGTTCCTTGGAATCGGCGCGCGCCACGAGCGCATAGGCGACCTCGCCCATCTGCCAGTAGGCGGCGGCGAGATCGCCGTGGTGAGCGACCGTCGCCGGCACGACATCGAAGGCGCCCGGTCGCACGGCAAAGAGCGACACCGTCCCGAGCGCCTCGGTGCGGATCGCCATCTCGACGCTCGGCCCGAAGGTGGAGGGGAAGATCTGCACGTCAGCGGCGGACCAGCCCTCGGGCAGGGGCGGCAGGCCGATCGCCGTCGCCGAGCGGATCTCGGCCGGGTCGTAGCGCGGTACGGCGGGCTGCGACGCCATGCCGGCGCGTACCTCGGCCGTGCGGTGTGCCTGCATGGCATCCACCACATAGGCTGGCGGGATCGCCGAGGCGACGACCTCGCCGACGCGCAGGGCACCGAACTCGGCGTGGGCGAGCCAGCCGGCCCCAACGAGGACGGCGACAGCCGCCATTTTGCGCAGCTGGCGCAGGAAACGGTCGCGCGACAGCCCCCGCTCCAGCCGCAGGGCCGCTTCGGCCGTCGCACTGCGCCCGACATAGGGCGGCCCGGCGAGGGCCAACCGCAACTCGTCGCGGATCTTGAGGTCCGTGATCACGCGGACCGCCTCGTCCGGATGCCGGACGAGGTGCGCTTCCACCTCGATCCGGCGGGCCACGGGCAACTGGTCCTCGACATAGGCCTCGAGATCGGCCTCGGTGATCGGATCAATGGGACGGTCCATCGGATCCTCCTACGATTTTGAGGTCTGGCGCCTTGCCCCGACGGGCGCCGGCTTCCCCCTCCTCGAGTGCCCGGAGCGCCGCGCGCGCCCGGGCAAGGCGCGACATCAGCGTGCCGGAGGGAATGCCGAGGGCTTTCGCGGCTTCGGCGAAGCTCATGCCCTCGATGGCGACGAGGTGAAGCGCCGCGCGCTGCTCGTCGGGCAGGTCCATGAAGGCGCGGCGCAGTTGGGCGAGGCGCAACTGCTGGTCCTGGACCGCCGGCTGGTGCTCGGGATGGAGATCGGCCACGAGCGCCTTGCGGCGCTCGTCCGCCCGCCGGGCCCGCTGCCCGTCCACGAATAGGTTGTGGAGGATGGAGAACAGCCATGCGCGCAAGCCGCGGCCGGCCTCGAAGCTGCCGCGCCGCTCGTAGGCGCGCAGCAAGGTATCGTGCACGAGGTCCTCGGCAGCGACATCATCGCGCGTCAGCGACCGCGCATAGCGGCGCAGCGCCGTGAGCTGTCCGAGGGTGTCGAAGCGGGACCGTTGCGACGTCATCAGCTCCATATACGGAGCCGCCGACCGAATTCGTCCCTTGGACGTCGAAATTTTGTTGCGGCCCCGCGCCCCCTACACCACGCCGGCGTCGACGATGAAGTTCTGGCCCGTGCACATGCGTGCCTCGCCCGACAGGAGGAAGACGATCATCGCCGCGACGTCCTCGGGCAGGATCTCGCCGGGCAGCGCCTGGCGCTCGGCCGCACGGGCGAGCCGCTCGGCGGTCGCGGCGGCGCGCTGACGCTCCGTCATCACCCAGCCGGGCGTGACGGCGTTGACGCGCACGCCGCCCGGCCCGAGTTCACGCGCCAGCGAGCGCGTGAAGCCGATGACGGCCGATTTCGCCGTCGTATAGGCGATGAGGTTGACCGCGCCCTGCATCCAGGAGGTGGAGGCGAGGTTGACGACCGCGCCGCGGCCGGCGCGCAGGCCCGGTGCCACCGCCTGGGTGACGAACATGAAGTGGCGCAGGTTCACGGCGAGGCGGTCGTCCCAATAGTCCGGCGTCACCTCGGTGAAGGCATGGCGCTCGTCATGGCCGGCGTTGTTGACGAGGAGCGCGACGGGGCCGGTCGCCTGCTCGCCGTCCCGGATCGCGGCAACCGTCGCCGCGACGTCGCGCAGGTCCGCCCGGCGGAAGACGACGCCCGGCACCTCGGCCGCGAGCCGCTCGCCCTTGCCCGCATCGATGTCGAGCACGAGGCAGCGGGCGCCCTGGCGCGCGAGCGCCATGACCGTCGCCCGGCCGATGCCGTCCGCGCCGCCGGTGACGAGCGCAACACGGCCGGCGAGATCGGGGTAGAGCGCGCTCATCCCGCGAAAGCCGCCGTGGGCAGGCCCGGCACGGCGACCGGCAGCGCGAAGAGCCCGCCCGAGAAAGGCGCCTCGGCGAGAACGCGCGAGGGCAGGCGCACGCGCGCGGAGGTGATAAAGAGTGTCTTCAGGTCGGCGCCGCCGAAGGCGACGCTCGTCGGCCGCGGCACGGGCAGGCCGACGTCCCGGTCGATCCGCCCGTCGGGCGCATAGCGGCGCACGCGCCAGCCGTCCCACAAAGCGCACCAGACGAAGCCGTCGCTGTCGACGGCAAGCCCGTCCGGCCTCCCCTCCTCGGGCGGCACCTCGGCGAAGACGCGCCGGTTCTCGACCGTGCCCGTCTCGGGATCGCAATCGAAGGCATAGATCCGGCCGGGCACGGAATCGACGAAATAGAGCGTGCGCCCGTCCGGGCTCCAGTCGAGCCCGTTGGCGGCGGTATAGCCGGAGGAGACGCGCCGCCAGGAAAGGTCCTTCTCGATGACATAGAGCGAGCCCGAGGTGCGGCTCGCGTCGAGGCGCATGCTGCCTGCCCACAGCCGCCCCTGCCGGTCGCACTTGCCGTCGTTGAAGCGGTTGTCGGGAATGTCCGCCTCGGGGTCGACGAGCGGCGTCGTCGCGCCCGTCGCGAAGTCGAGACCGACGAGGCCCGTCTGCGTGAGGGCCACGAGGCCCCCGCCACGGCGCGGCAGGAGCGCGCTGATGAGCTGCGGCAGGCGCAGTTCCTCGTTCTCGCCCGTCACCGGGTCGAAGCGGTTCGCCGAGGGAGCGAGGATGTCGACCCAGTAGAGCCGCTCGTGCCCGGCGATCCATACCGGCCCCTCGGCGAGATGGGCGCCCCACGGCAGGACGCACGCGACGGCGGGATCAGCGCCGTGGCCGGGACCGAGCTGGGAGGTGATGTTCATGGGCGCGGCGCCGACATTGCCCGAGACCTGCCGCGCCGCCGCCATGAGATCGCGGCCGAGCACGTGCAGGCGGTCGTTGGGAAGGCGCGCGCTCGGGCCGAAGACGCCCATCACCGCGATCGCCTTGCCGGTATGGTCGAAGATGGGCGCGGCGGCGGAGGAGACGCCCTCGACATGCTCGGACACCGAGATCGCATAGCCGCGGGCGCGGATCAGCGCGAGCTCCGCCGTCAGCGCCGCCTCGTCGGCGATGGTGTTCGCCGTGTGCCGGGTGAGCCGGATGCGGTCGAGGAGCGCCCGCTGCTCGTGCGGTGCGGCGAAGGCGAGGAGCGCCTTGCCGCCCGCCGTGCAATGGAGCGGCGCCCGGCGGCCGACCTCGATGCGAAAGCCGAAGGCACCGCCGCGGCTGCGCTGGTCGATATAGAGCACCTCGTCCGCATCGATGGTGGCGATGGCCACCGTCTCGGCGATCTCGTCGGCCAGGCGGTCGAGGACCGGAGCGGCCGCCCCGCGCAGGTCGAAGGATTCCCACACCCGGTGCGCCAGCTCGAAGAGCCGGTGGCCGAGCCGATAGGTGCTGTCACTCTCCTCGTGCCGCACGAGGCGGAAGAGGACGAGGGTGTTGAGCATGCGCGCCAGCGTGCCCTTGGGCAGGCCGGTCGCCGCCTGCAGGTCCTTGAAGCGCGGCGGCGTCTCCGCTTCGCCGATGACCTCGAGCAGGTAGAGCCCCTTGGCGAGCGCGGCCGCGCCGGTGGGGACGTCCCGCTCCTCCGGCCTTACGACCGCTGCCGCGCGCTGCGCGCCGCGACCGCCTCGTCGATCATGCGCTCGATGGTCCATGTCGGCGTAAATCCCAGTCGTTCCCGGATCTTGTGGTTGGCCGTCCGATAGCGGACGCCCGGCCCCGGCAGGTTGACCTCGCGCAGGGGCAGGCCCGTGCGCTCGGCCATGAGCGGCAGGGCGCGCGCGAAGTCAACCGGCTCGCTCGCCCCGAGGTTGAAGACCTCCCCGGCCGCGGCCGGATGGCGCACGGCGAGCAGGATCCCCTCCACCATGTCGCGCGTGTCGGTGATGTGCATGGCGAAGGGCCGGCCGTTCTCGTTGCGCGACAGGACGAGCGCCTCGCGGCCGTCGTCCACCGCCACGAGCGCCGCGACCGCCGCCGCGTTGCCGAAGGCCTGCTGCTGGCGGATCTTTGGGTGAAGGAAGAAGCGCGGACCGGAGAAGAAGCTGTCGGGATCGAGCAGCTCGGCCGCATCCTGCGTGTGCGAGAAGCGCAGGATCACCGTCTCCATGGCGCCCGTGCGGCCGAGGAAGCGCACGATCTCCTCGCCGAGGAGCTTGGTGAGGCCGTAGGGCGTGCGGGGCGCAAGCGGATGGTCCTCGTCGATGGGCTGATAGGCCGGCACGTTCTCGGGATAGACCTCGCCGGACGAGGCGAAGACGAAACGCCGGCAGCCCGCGGCCGCGGCCGCCTCGGCCACCATGCGCGTGCCGGTGACGTTCGCCTCCCAGAGTCTGTCGGCATCCTCGCGCCGCCACGACATCAAGGCGCCGAGATGAAGAACGGCCTTAGCGCCCTCCGCCGCCTGCCGTGCGGCGGCCGGGTCCGAGAAGGCGCCGATGACCTCGCGGTAGCGGGGATGATCGATGCCGGCCGGGCGCAGGTCGAAGCCGACGACCGCCTCGCCTTCGTCGAGGAGGCGGCGCGCGACCCGCGATCCGATACGGCCGGCACTGCCGGTGACGACGATGCTCATCGGAGGATCCTCATGGGACGATGCTCATGGCGAAACCTCAGCGGATGGCCCGGTGCGTGTCGGCGTCGAAGACGTGCAGGCGCGCCGGGTCGAAGGACAAGGTGATGGGCTCGCCCGTGGCCACCGCGCCGGCATCGACCAGCCGGGCGATGAGGGCGTCGCCCCGGCGCTCGTCGTCGGCGCCCTTGGCGTCCGCCGGTGCGCCGCGGTTCTCGTGCGGCAGGTCGACATAGATGTATTTCTCGCTCCCCAGGCTCTCGACCAGCCGCGGCCTCACGGCGAAGGAGACGGGGCCGTGCGCCGGCCCGATGTGCTCGGGACGCAGGCCGAGGATGACCGGCCGGCCGGCGATGCCGGGCACCGCCGCGAGCGGCACCGGCAGGGAGACGTCCTGCCCGAAGAGGCTGACGCGCGCGCCGCGCTCGTCGGCGGTAACGTTGCCGAGCAGGAAGTTCATGCCGGGCGAGCCGATGAAGCCGGCGACGAAGAGATTCTCGGGCCGGGCGAACATGGTGTCGGGATCGGCGATCTGCTGGATCTCCCCGTCACGCATGATGACGATGCGGTCGGCCATCGTCATGGCCTCGATCTGGTCGTGGGTGACGTAGATGGTGGTGACGCCGAGGCGCTTGTGCAGGGCGCTGATCTCGGCGCGCATGTGCACCCTGAGCTTCGCGTCGAGGTTCGAGAGCGGCTCGTCCATGAGGAAGGCCTGCGGCTCGCGCACGATGGCGCGGCCGAGGGCGACGCGCTGGCGCTGGCCGCCGGAGAGCTCCTTCGGCCGCCGGTCGAGCAGGTGGTCGACGGCGAGGATCTTCGCCGCCTCCTTCACGCGCCGGTCGATCTCGCCCCGGTCCATGCCGCGCATCTTGAGGCCGAAGCCCATGTTGCGGGCGACGGTGAGGTGGGGATAGAGCGCGTAGTTCTGGAACACCATGGCGATGTCGCGGTCGCCGGGCGCGAGGTCCGTCACGTCCCGCTCGCCGATGAGGACGCGGCCGCCGCTCGCCTCCTCGAGGCCGGCGAGGATCTTCAGCATGGTCGACTTGCCGCAGCCCGACGGACCGACGAAGACGACGAACTCGCCGTCGGCAATGTCGAGATTGAAGTCCCTGAGCACCGTGACGGCGCCGTAGGACTTGCGGACGTTCTCGATGCGGATACCGGCCATAAATCGCTGCTCCGGATTACTTCTCCGCGCCGGCGGTCAGGCCGCCGACGAGATAGCGTTCGAGGAAGAGGTAGATGACGAGGATGGGCAGGGCGACGAAGACCGCCGCGGCCGAGATCTCGTTCCAGTCGGTGACGTATTCGCCCTTCATGGTCGTGATGCCGAGGTTGGCCGTCCAGCTCTGCTGGGCATTGGTCAGGAAGGTGCGGGCATAGGCATAGTCCGACCAGGACAGCACGAAGCCGTAGAGGGCGGTGGCCGCGAGCCCCGGCGTCGCCACGGGCAGGATGACGCGGAAGAGCGCGCCGAGCGGCGAGCAGCCGTCGACCATCGCCGCCTGCTCGAGCTCGCGCGGGATGGTGTCGAAATAGCCCTTCAGCATCCAGGTGGTGAAGGGCACGATCAGCGTCGCGTGGGCGAGCACCACCGACCAGAGGCTGCCGATGAGCCCGACAGAGCGGAAGATGCCGAAGAGCGGGATGACGAGCAGCGTCGCCGGCAGCATCTTCGCCGTGAGGATGAAGAGGCCGAGGGACTGGCCGCCGCGCACCCTGAAGCGCGACAGCGCGTAGCCGGCAAAGACCGATACTGTCATCGACAGGGCGACCGAGCCGAGCGCCGCGAGCGTCGAGTTGGTCAGCCACAGGAGCATCGGCCGCTCCTCGGCGATCCGCGAGAAGACCTGCCATTGCGGCACGTCCGGCCAGAAGCGCGGCGGCAGCGAGCGCAGGTCCGCCGGCGGCGAGATGGCCGTCACGAACAGCCAGTAGATCGGGAACAGCAGCACGGCGCAGGTGGCGGCGACGCCGAGATAGAGCGCGATGCGCGAGGACCGGAGCTTCATCGCCGCCTCCTCAGTACATGGCCTCGGCGCGGCGGCCGACCATGAGAAGGCTCGCCAGCACGCACAGGACGAGGGTGACGATGCCGACCGCCGAGGCGTAGCCCATCTTGAAGAAGCCGAAGGCCTGCTCGTAGGTCATGATCGACAGCGTCTGCGTCGCCTTGAGCGGCCCGCCGCCGGTCAGCACGTAGATGATGGAGAAGTCGCGGAACACCCACAGCATGACGAGCACGATGGTGACGCCGAGCACCGGCATCAGCGTCGGGATGGTGATGTTGGTGAAGCGCTGCCAGGCATTGGCCCCGTCCACCTTCGCCGCATTGTAGAAATCCTCCGGGATCGACTGCAGGCCGGCGAGCGCCATGATGGAGACGAAGGGATAGCCCTTCCAGATCATGGTGATCGCCACCACGGCGAAGGCGGCGTCGGGGTCCGAAAACCAGTTGATCGTCTGGCTCGTCAGCCCGAGCGTGATGAAGAGCCAGTTCATCAGCCCGAAGGAGGAATCGAAGATCCAGGCGAAGATGACGACGGCGATCACCTCCGGCACGGCCCACGGCAGGGCGACGAAGAGCCGGGCGATGCTGCGGCCGCGGAACCTGTTGTTGACCAGCAGCGCCGTCGCGAGCCCGAGCACGAAACAGGCGCCGGTGACGATGACGAGCAGCTTGAACGTCACCCAGCAGGCCATCCAGAACTCGGCCGAGGTGAAGAGGCGCTCGTAATTCGCCAGCGTAAAGGGCCGCCGCGGCTGGTCGAGCCGGGCGATGCCGACGTTCTGGAACGACAGGTCGAGCGAGATGAAGAGCGGATAGACAATGATGAGCGCGATCAGCAGCACGGCCGGCGCGAGCAGGAGATAGCCGAGCCAGTGCCGCCGGCTGGGACGCGCGAGATCGAGGCCGAAGCGGCGACGACGGCCCGGCGCGCGGGCGGCAAGCGGCTGCGCGGGGATGGACTGCGTGGACATGACGATAACCTTCTCACCGCGCCCCGGGGTGCGGGAGCCCGCCGGCGAGGCCGGCGGGCCGGTGCTCGACCTGAGGCCGTTACTGTTTCTGGATCGCCTCGGCCTTCGCCTGCATCGTCGCGGCGACGGCCTTCGGGTCGAGGTCCTGGATGATCATGCGCTGGGCCTCTTCCATGACCATCTTGGCGAATTCGTTGTACTGGATCTCGAGCCCGGTCGGGATGCGGTCGACACCTGCCTTGGCGGCCGCCTGGGCCGCCTCGACGAGCAGGTCGAAATGCGGCGTCTCGCCCTTGGCGCCCGAGACGTCGGCCCGCGGGCTCGGTGGCGTCGAGGCGGCCATGGTGGCGTATTTCGTCTGGAAGTCGTCCGAGGTCGCGAGGGCGATGAAGTCCCACACGAGCGCCTTGCGGTCGTCGGAGATCTCGCTCGCCATGCCGAGCACGTTGGACGAGCCGCCGACCGGCGGATCGAAGGGCACCATGGCGAGCTTCAGCTTATCCTTGGCCGCCCCCTTCTGCATGATGGGATAGAGCCAGGGGCCGTCGAACTTCATGGCGATCTTGCCGTCGGCGAAGAGCTGGCGCACCTCGCCCGCCGAGAGGTCGCGCGGCGTGAGGTTATCCTTCACCACCGCCTTCCAGCGGGTGAGGCCCTCGACCATCTCCGGCGTGTCGATGGTCACCTTGCCGTTGGCGTCGGTCCAGCGCCCGCCGGCATCGAGGACATAGTTCAGCATCTCGGAGAGATACTGCCCGCCGCCGCCCTTGGTCTCGTGGCCGGTGCCGAACTGGTCGAGGATGCCGTCGCCGTTGAGATCCTTCGTGGTCTTGCGGGCCGCGGCGATGAACTCATCCCAGGTCCTGGGAACGGCGAGCCCCTCCTTCTGCAAGAGCTCCTCGTTGTAGCCCATGACGTAGCCGAAATAGAGCATCATGATGCAGACGGTGTCGCCCTGCCATTCGCAGGTCTTCTGGCCGGCCCAGCCGTCGAGGTTGAGCTTCGCCTTCTCGATCCAGGGATCGAGGTTCTCCAGCCAGCCGTTGTCGGCGAATTTCTGGAACTCGAAGGAGGCGAGATGGACGATATCCGGCGGCGAGCCGCCGGCGAACAGCGTCGTCATCGTATCCGAATAGGCGCCGCGCTCGACCTTCGTCCACTCGATCTTGACGCCCGGGTGCTTCTCCTCGAAGGCCTTGATGAGTGCGCCCCACCAGTCGCCGACGCCGCGCTCGTCCTTCTGCCAGGAGACGAATTTCAGGGTCGTGTCGGCCGCGGCGGGGACGATGGTGCCGGTCGCCAGAAGGGCGCCGGCCGCCGCGGCAAGGCCCAGGGCTTTCAGTCTCTTCGTCAGATGCATGGCTTCCTCCCGTGGTCGCCTTGGGTCTGTTTCTTATGATCGCAACAGGTCGAGTGCCTCGCTGGACGGCTCGACGCCGAGCCCCGGCCCCGTCGGCAGGGTGTAGAACCCGTCCGCGCAGTCCATGTCGCCGGTGAGCAGGCGGCGGTTGGGCTCGAAGATGGAATGCTGGAACTCGTGGCAGTCGACGGCGGCGAGCGCCGCGCTCGCGTGCAGGCTCGCCGCGAGGAACAGCCCGATGCCGATGGTCGAGTGGGGAATGACCTTGAGGTGATGCGCCTCAGCATAGCCGCCGATGCGCATGAACTCGGTCACGCCGGTGTGGCCCATCTCCGGCTGGACGATGCCGCAGGCCCGGCGCTCGACGCGCGGCACGAGATCAAAGACCGTGCGCCACTCCTCGCCGGCCGCGATCGTCGTCGACACCTGCGCGGCGACGCGGGCGAGACCGGCAACGTCCTCCGTATGCACCGGCGCCTCGGCGAACCACAGGTCGTGCGGCTCCATGGCCCGGATGAGGCGGATCGCCTCCTCCGCCGTATGGGCCCAGTGCATGTCGCAGGCGATGCGCGCCTCCTCGCCGAGGCGCTCGCGCAGCGTCGCCATTTCCCTCGCCAGGCCATCGTCGGCGACCGGCGCGGCGAACTTGAAGGAGGAAAATCCCCTCTCCTGCCAATGCGCGGCGAGATCCGCACGGGCGGCGCGCGTTCGCTCCGGCAGGCCGGAGACATAGGCCGGGATGCGCTCGCGCCGCTGGCCGCCGAGCAGCTTGACGAGGGGCAGGCCGGCGAGCTTGCCGGCAAGGTCCCACAGCGCGATGTCGATGGCGGCGAGCGCATCGAGATAGAAGCCGCCGGTATAGCCGCGCACGCGCATGAGGTCGTAGAGGTCGTCGTGGATGACGGCCGCGTCGAGCGGGTCGCGTCCGACGACGAAGGGACCGAGCAGGTCTTCCACCAGCGCCAGCACCGTGCCCGGCGCGACGATGCCGTAGGTCTCGCCCCAGCCGACGGCCCCGCCCGTCGTCTCGATGCGCAGGACGACGCTGCGATCGACGGTGGGATAGACTGTGCGGTTGCCCTTGCGCACGATGTAGCCGCGCGCATTCACTTCCTCCCCGGGCCGCAGCGCGCCGAGATAGGGCGTCTCCCGCGGCAGGGTGATGGTGTGGGCGGTGACGGATGCGACGCGCTCTGCCATCAGCGTGCTCCCACGGCTTCGGCTGCCGCCGGCGGCATGACGGTGAGGAGATCCGCGACCTCGTCGAACCAGCCGTCGATATCGGCCGTGCTCCACGGATCGAGCTCCGGCGTCGGCGCGCGCACCTCGGCGTTGTGGAGGACGCCGCGCCGCCTCAGCACGTGTTTCGTCAGGCGCATGCGGTAGAGCGCCTGCAGGGCGAGGAGCGGCAGGCTGCGCATGTAGAGCGCGCGGGCGCGGGCGCGGTCCCCCGCCTGCCAGGCACGGTCGAGCGCCACGTGCAGGTCGGCGAGTTCCAGCGCCGGCATGGCGCCGCAGGCGCCGCGGGCATATTCGTCGAGGATGTAGCGCGCTCCGCCGCCGCCGATGACGCCGGCGAGATGCGCCGGCGCTTCGGCGAGGATCGCGGTGATGGCCGGACCGGAGGGCAGCGTCTCCTCCTTGACCCAGCGCACCGCCGGCACATCCCGCACGACCGCGAGGATCGTTCGCGGGTCGAGATCCGAGCCGCGCGGGGCCGGCGCGTTCTGCAGGACGATCTCGGGGCCCGGCACTGCCTCGGCGACGCCGCGAAAGAAGGCGGTGACCGCCTCGCGGTCCGCGCCGATGCCCCGCGGCGCCTGGATCATCACGCTGCCGACGCCGGCAGCCAGCGCATCCCGGCAATGGGCGATCGTCTCTTCGAGCGAAGCTGCGCTCGCCCCCGCGACGACCGGGACGTGCCCTGCAACGGCATCGACGACAACGGCAAGGAGACGCCGCCGCTCCTCGCCGGAGAGGCTCTCCACCTCGCTGGCGAAGCCCGGGAAGACGACCCCGTCCACCCCGCTCCGCAGCGCGAAGGCGACGAGGCGGCGCATGGCGGCTTCGTCGATGGCGCCATCGGCCCGGAACGGCGTCGGCAGGACAGGCAGGATACCCCTCAGCACAGCGCTACTCCCATTCGATCCATATATTGGATCATTTGTTGCTTATTGTGGATCATATGTCCGGGTGCTAAGCAGTGTCAACCAAGAGAGACGGGAGGAGGTCCTGGAATGGGCGCTGAGGCAGCGAAACGTGAGCCGAAGGGTGAGCCCAACGTCGTCCTCGATTGGGGACCGGCGCAATTCCGCGCCCTGCTGATCGGCCCGGACGGAGAAGAGAGTGAGCGCATCGAGACGCCGCAAGGTATCCAGTCGATGGTGGACGGCGATTTCTCCGGGCTCCTTGCGCGCACCCTCACACCGTGGCGGCAACGACGTGGCCCCTTGTCCATCGTCGCCGCCGGCATGATCGGCAGCCGCAACGGCTGGTTGGAGATGCCCTACGTGCCGACGCCGGCGAGTCCGGCGGATCTCGCGGCCGCGGCACGGCGCCTCGAACTCGAAGGGGGCGACACCGTCACTTTCCTGCCCGGGCTCACCCATCGGGCGGCCCGGCCCTATCCGGATGTGATGCGGGGCGAGGAGACACAACTCGTCGGCTTCGGCCTCGGGCGTGACATGACCGTCGTCCTGCCGGGCACCCACGCCAAATGGGCGCGCATCGCCGGGGGGCGCATCGAACGCTTCCAGACCTTCGTGACCGGCGAGATCTTCGCGACCCTGTCGCGCCACTCCTTCCTCGCCAAGGTCGCGGCGCGGCCCGCCGTCCCCGACCGCCAGGCTTTCGCGCGCGGCCTCGCCGCAGCGCGCGACGCGCAGCCGGACGCCGGCGGTCTCCTGACCCGCCTCTTTTCCGTCCGCACGGGGTGGCTCGCCGGAAAGATCACGCCGGGCGAGATGGTCGACTACCTCTCCGGCCTCGTCATCGGCTGGGAATTCGTCGAGGCCGAGCGCGGCGGCTGGTGCAGGGCCGGTGACACGGTCGCAGTCGTCGGCGACGACGACCTCGTCGATCTCTACCGCCGCGCCGCCGAGGCGAGCGGGCTCGCGGTCGTCATGGGTCCCGAGGACGCCGCCGTGCGCGGGGCGCTCGCCATCACCGCGCTTGTGTGATCTAGCCGCGGCCCGGCCGGCGCCCGCCCGACAGGGCGATGACGGCGATGATGATGAGGCCGGTGAGGATGAGGCGGACGCCGGCCCCGACGCCGAAGGTGTTGAGCATGGTCACGAGCAGGTAGAGAAACAGTGACGCGCCCCAGATGCCCGGCACGTTGGAGAAGCCGCCGGCGACCGAGGTGCCCCCGATGACGACGACCGCAATGGAGGCGAGCAGGAACTCCTCGCCCATGTTGAGCGAGGCCCCGCCCGAAAAGCCGGCGAGCAGCGCCCCGCAGAAGCTCGCGAAGACGGCGCTGAGGACATAGGTGGCGAAGCGCACGCGCGCGACGCGGATGCCGGCGAGCCCCGCCGCCCGCGCATTCTGCCCGATGGCGAGCACCGAGCGGCCGTAGACCGTGCGGCGCAGCACGAGTGCCATCGCCGCCGCGACCAGGATGGCGATGATGGCGAGGATCGGCACGCCGAGAACGCGCCCCGTCGCAAGCTCGGCGAAGATCGGCGGCGGCTTGATGCGCAGGCCGCGGCCATAGGCGATCGCCGTCGACTGCACGAGGAAGCTCGCCGACAGCGTCGCGATGATGGGCGGGATGGAGAGGATGCGGATCAGCGCGAAATTGAAGCAGCCGATGGCGAGCCCGACGGCGGCGACGGCGGCGAGCCCCGGCACGATCATCGCGTTGCTGCCGTCCATCACCTTCATGGCCACGGCCCCGGCGAGCGCGATATTGGCGGGGATCGACAGGTCGACATTGCCGGGTCCCGTCGTGATGACGAACATCTGGCCGATGCCGACGATGACGTAGAAGGTGGCGAAGGTGAGCGCCGCCGTCAGCACGTCGCCGCCGCCCTTGCCGCTGGTGAAGGCGGTCGTCGCGAGGAAGATGAGGCCCGCGCCGACGAAGGACCACAGCCAGGGCCGCTCAGCGGACCAGTCGGCGAGGCGGGAGAAGGCGCTTTGCCGCATCAGCGCCTCCGCTCGAGCCGGTTGACGAGGGCGCGCAGCGCCAGGACGACGATGAGGATGGCGCCCTGGGCGCCGATCTGCCAGTCGGGCGAGATGCGCAGGAAGGACAGGAGCGAGCCCGCGAGCGTCAGCGTCATGGCGCCGAGGACCGCACCGACGGGCGAGACGCGCCCGCCGACGAACTCGCCGCCGCCGAGGATGACGCCGGCGATGGACAGGAGCGTGTAGCGGATGGCGATGTTGGCGTCCGCCGAGGTGGTGAGGCCGACGAGCGACAGGCCGCTGAGGACGCCGAAGAAGCCGGCGAGCGCGAACATCGTCACCTTGGTGCGCAGCAGCGACCAGCCGGCCCGCGCCACCGCCACCGGATTGCCGCCCGCCCCGCGCAGGATCGCCCCCCAGGCCGAGCGCATGAGGCCGACATGGACGACGAGCGCCAGGGCGGCGCTGACGAGGATGGCGAACGGCACCAGGGGCGTCCTGACCTTCACGAGCGCCGCGAGCCAGGCCGGCGCGCTGCCGCCCGGCGAAGGCAGGAGCAGCACCGAGCAGCCCAGCCAGAAGAAGGACATGCCGAGCGTGACCACGATCGACGGCAGGTTGCGCAGGTGGATCAGCGCGCCGACGAGGGCATAGACGACGACCGCGCCGAGGAGCACCGCGACCCCGAGAAGCGGGGTCGCATTGAGCCAGGTGGCGCCGACGCAGGCGACGAAGCTGACGAAGGCGCCGATGGAGAGATCGAGGTCGTTGACCGTGATGACGCAGAGCTGCGCGATGGTCGCGAAGGCGATCGGCATCGCGAGGTTCAGCATCAGGTTGAAGCCGAAATAGCTGATGGCCCGCGGCTGCACGAACCAGATGGCGACGAGGAGGGCCGCGAACGACAGGGCCGGCAGCGCCGCCCTGACGAGGCGCGGCGAAGGCATCAGAGCGTTCATGCCGCCTCCTCGGCGAAGGACGACTGCAGCACCCGTTCTTCCGTGATCTCGTTGGCGGCCAGTTCGGCGACGATGGCGCCGGCGCGGAAGACGTAGACGCGGTCGCAGTGGCGCAATTCGTCGAACTCCGTCGTGTACCAGAGGAAGGTGCGCCCGCGCGCCGCCTCCGCCCGGATCATGCCGTAGACTTCCTGCTTGGTGCCGACATCGACACCGCGCATGGGATCGTCCATCAGCACGATGCCGGCATCAGAGGCGAGCGCCCGCGCGAACAGCGCCTTCTGCTGGTTGCCGCCGGAGAGCGAGAGGATGCCGTTGCCCATGTCGGGCGTGCGGATGGCGATACGCTGGCGCCATTCCTCGGCCATGCGCGCCTCCGCCGCACGGTCGATGAGCCCGAACCGGCGCAGGCCCCCGAGGGACCGTATCGTGATGTTCTCCGCGATGCTCCACAGCGGGAACACGCCATCCGACTGGCGGTCGCCGGCGACGAAGGCGACCGCGCCGGCAACGCGCGCGTGCGGCTCGCGCCCCTGAGCCGCGGCATTGATGCGCACGAGAAGATCGGTCTGGCCGTGGCCGGCAAGCCCGGCGAGGCCGACGATCTCACCCCGGCGCGCGCGAAGGCTCCGCCCGTCCGCCTGCCGCGCGGGACGCGCCTCGACCACGACCTCGCCCGCCGGCTGCGCCGCCGCCGCCCGCTTTTCATCCTCCCGTGCCGCGACGGAGCCCATGGCGGCGACGAGGCTATCGCGCGTGAAGTCGCGGGCAGGGCGGGTCTCGACGACGCGTCCGTCCTTCATGACCACGACACGGTCGCTGGTCGCGAGAATTTCGCCGAGCAGGTGCGAGATGAGGATGACGCTGCCGCCCCGGGCGACGAAGCGGCGCACGAAGGCCATGAGCTGCTCGGCCACCACCTGGTCGAGCGAGGAGGTCGGTTCGTCGAGGATGACGAGGCGCAGCGGCTCGTCGGTGACGAGGAAGGCGCGGGCGATCTCCACCATCTGCCGACGGGCGATGGAAAGGTCCGCCACCACGTCCGCCGGATCGATGCCGTGGCGCGGGAAGATGTCGTCGAGCATGGCCGCCATGGCCGCGCCGGCGCGCTTGCGCCAGCCGAAGCCCCGGAAGGCGCGGTGCATGACGCGGGCGTTCTCGGCCACCGTCAGGTTGGGGCACAGCGACAGTTCCTGGAAAACGCAGACGACGCCGTGTGCCCGGGCCGCAGCCACGCCGGCGCTCGCGGTGATGTCGTCGCCCGCGACCACGAGCCGACCCTCGTCGGCGGCGAGCGTACCGGCGAGCACCTGCATCAATGTCGACTTGCCGGCCCCATTGTGGCCGACGAGGCCAAGGCATTCGCCAGCCCGCACGTCGAGGTCGACGCCGGCGAGCGCGCGCACGGCGCCGAAACTCTTGCGCACACCCTCGAGCTGCACGATGGCAGAAGCCGACGGAGCGTCCATGGACCTGTCCCGTTCGATGCCCGCGGAAGAGACGGGAAGCCGCCCGGCCTTGTCCGCCGGACGGCTCCGATCGAGGCCGTTTCGGTCTACTTGCCAGCGACGACGGCCTTGGCCTCGTCAAGCGTATATTCCTTGTTGGCGACACCACCCGGCTCGGTCGCCTCGAGAGAGGCCTCGAGGTTGTCCTGGTCGATGCGCAGGAAGGGCACCACGAGGTCCTTCGGCACGTCCTGGCCGTCGAGGATCTGCTGCGCCACCCAGAAGGCGAGCGTCGACACGCCCGGGGCGATCGAGACCGACATGGTCTCGTAGCCGTTCGCGTCCTTCTGCTGCTTCCACCAGGTCAACTCGTCATGGCGGTTGCCCATGATGATGATCGGCGTCGGGCGCCCGGCCGCCTTGAAGGCCTCGGCCGCGCCGTAGCCATCGCCGCCTTGCGTCACGACGGCAGCGATCTCAGGCAGGCTCGGCAGGATGCCCGCCACCGCCTTCTGTGCGACGGTTTGCGCCCAATCGCCATTGACGGAGCCAACGACCTTGAACTTCGGATGCTTGGCGACGCCCGCGACGATCCCCGAATGGATCTCCTCGTCCACAGAGACGCCGGCGAGGCCCCGGATCTCGAGCAGATTGCCGCCGTCGGGCAGGCGCTCGGCGAGATAGTCGAGTTGGTCCGACCCCATCTTCTTGAAATCGACCGCAATGCGCCAAGCGCAAGGCTCGGTGACGATGCCGTCGAAGGAGACGACGACGATACCCGCATCGCAAGCCTCCTTCACCGCGCCGTTGAGCGCCGTGGGCGAGGCCGCGTTGACGACAATGGCATCATAGCCCTGGAGGACGAGGTTCTGGATCTGCGCCGCCTGCTCCGTCGCCTGGTTCTCGGCGGTGGTGAAGGCGTCCGCGGCCGCCACCACCTTGTCGGCCACGGCCTGGGAGGTGACCTTCTGCCAGCTCTTCAGCATGGCCTGACGCCAGGAATTGCCGGCGTAGTTGTTGGACAGGGCGATCTTCTTGTCCGCCGTATCGGCGAGGGCCTGCGGCGCGGCGAGAAGCCCAAGCGTGGCCGAGGCAAGCAGCAACCTTGCGATTTTCATCGTTTCACTCCCCTTGACGTAACGCCCCGTTCATCGGGATCTTTGGCCGCGCGGCAACGCCGCGATCTAACCGATTTATGCCGGTGACGTAACCAGCGGTTGCAAGAACTGTCAACTCACTGCAGTCTCGATTACGAAGGGACCGAGGCCGTCACGGCCAGCTCAAGCTCACCATGCAGACGGGCGCTGCGCAAGACGGCTCGTCCGCGTGCTGTAGCTGGATAGCGGAGGCTGAACGAAGCCGAGCCTCCGGCGTTGAAGGATGGCGGCACCCGCCGGTCGCTGCGCTCCCCGACGGACAGGGACCAGACGATGAGTGAACGCGAGCATCCCCTTCGCCCGTCTCCTTGGGCGCGCGCGGCCATCGCCGTGCTGCCAGTCATCGCCGCCTCACTCCTGGGCCAGCTCGTGACCTTTCCGAGCCTGGTGCCCTGGTACGCGGGGCTCGCCAAGCCGCCATTCAATCCGCCGAACTGGATCTTCGGTCCCGTCTGGACCGCGCTCTACGCGCTCATGGCCCTTGCCGCCTGGCGCATTCTGGGCTTGCCGCCCAACACCCCGGGCAGAAGGGTCGCCCTCACGCTCTTCTTCGCCCAGCTCGCGCTCAACATCCTGTGGTCCTGGCTCTTCTTCGGGCTTCACAGCCCGCTGGCCGGGCTCTTGAACATCATGCCGCAGCTGTTGATCATCCTGGCAACGATCGATCGCTTCCGCCGTCTCGACGCGATCGCGGCCTATTGCCTGTGGCCGCTCGCCGCCTGGGTAGCCTTCGCCACGGTGCTCAACCTCGAGATCTGGCGCCTGAATGGCTGAGAGCCGGCAAAACCCCGCGAGACACGATCCCTCCGAACCCGGCCGACCGGTCGTCGTCTGGTTCCGGGACGATCTGCGCCTTGCCGACAATCCGGCGCTGGCGGAAGCGGCGAGGACCCAGCAACCGCTCGTCTGCGTCTTCTGCCATGACGAGGCGAGCCCGGGCCTGAGACCGTTAGGCGGTGCCGCGCGCTGGTGGCTGCACGGCTCGCTCGCTGCGCTCGACCAAGCGCTGCGCAAGTTGGGAGGGCAGCTCGTCATGCTGCGCGGTCCTGCGCGCGAGATCATCGAGCAGCTGGCAAGCGCTTGCAACGCCGGCGCGGTCTACTGGAACCGCCGCTATGGCGCGGCGGAACGCTCCATCGACGAGTCGGTGAAAACCGCCTTGCGCGCGAAGGGCATCGAGGCCGCCAGCTTCAATGGCCATCTGCTGCACGAGCCCTGGACCGTACGCAGCCGGACGGGCCAGCCGTTCCGCGTCTTCTCCGCTTTCTGGCGCACGGCCTCGGCACTGGGCACCCCACCCCGACCCCTGGCGGCCCCACACCGACTGTCCTTCCACGCCCTCGACGTCGCGCAACTGCCGGCCGTCGGCCTCACCGATCTTCAGCTCGAGCCGTCCAACCCGGACTGGGCCGGCGGCTTGCGCGAGGCCTGGATCCGCGGCGAGCCCGGTGCCCGGCCCGCACTCGACCGCTTCCTGGAGACGGCCCTGACCGGCTACGCGGAGCGGCGCGACCGGCCCGACCGGGCGGCAACGTCGCGCCTGTCGGCTTATCTGCGCTTCGGCAACATCTCGGTGCGGCAGGTCTGGCACGCGGCCTCGGCGGCAGCGGCAGCGCAGGCGCCCGCGGCCCAGCGAGGACTCGAGAAGTTCCTCGCCGAGCTTGGCTGGCGCGAGTTCTCCTATCATCTCCTGTTCCACAATCCCGAACTGGCCTGCCGCAACCTGCAACCCCGCTTTGACGGCATGCCATGGCGACACGATCCGCACGCCCTCGCCGCCTGGCAGCGCGGGCAGACGGGCTACCCGCTCGTCGACGCCGGCATGCGTGAACTCTGGGCCACCGGTTATATGCACAACCGCGTGCGCATGATCGCTGCCTCCTTCCTCGTCAAGCACCTCCTCATCGACTGGCGTGAGGGCGAGGCCTGGTTCTGGGACACGCTCATCGATGCCGATCCCGCGAACAATGCCGCAAGCTGGCAATGGGTGGCGGGATCGGGCGCGGACGCGGCCCCCTTCTTCCGCATCTTCAACCCGGTCCTGCAGGGCGAACGCTTCGATCCCGATGGCGCCTATGTGAAGCAATGGCTGCCGGAGCTGGCGTCCCTGCCGGCTTCCCGGATCCATCGCCCGTGGGAGGCTGGCGAAGAGGCGCTGGCCAAGCGCTATCCGCCACGCCTCGTCCTGCATGATGCCGCCCGCGAGCGGGCCCTCGCTGCCTTCCGCTCCGTGGGCTGATGCGGATTGGGCAGGCGGATGCGCCACGGATCGGGTGCGGCATCGCACATCGCACCTGTTGCGCCTCTTGACGAAGGCGAGCCGGCACGATTCCAGTGGTGTGGCTGGTGCGTCGCCGAATCCGGCACCGTCCTGTCGATGAGGCCCGTCGATGTGTCGCTTTCTCGCCTACCAGGGGGAGCCGATCTTCCTCGAAACGCTCGTGTGCGCATCGGAACATTCGCTGGTGCACCAGTCGCTGCACGCGGCCGAGTGCAAGACGGCAACCAACGGCGACGGCTTCGGCATCGGCTGGTACGGCGAGCGCGACATTCCCGGCCTGTTCCGCGACCTGCGCCCGGCCTGGTCCGACGAGAACCTGCGCTCCGTGTGCACACAGGTGCGCTCTGGCCAATTCTTCGCCCATGTGCGCGCGGCGACGGGTACCGTGACCAGCCGTGCCAACTGCCATCCCTTCGCTCACGGCCGCTGGATGTTCATGCACAACGGGCAGATCGGCGGCTATGCGCAGATCAAGCGCCGGCTCGAAGCCGCCCTGCCCGACGAGTTCTATCACGCACGGCAGGGCACGACCGATTCCGAGGTCCTCTTCCTGCTCGCCCTGGCCGAGATCGCGAAAGGCAGTCCGCCGCCCGAGGCGGTTGCCGCCACACTCGGCTTCACCAAGATGCTGATGCGCGACGCCAGTGTCGACGAGGCGCTGCGCTTCACCGCCGCGCTGACGGATGGCGAGACGCTCTACTGTTTCCGCGTCGCCTGCGACGATCGGCCGGCGAGCCTCTATTTCAGCGAGCAGCCCGGCGCAGTGACCGTTGCGTCCGAGCCGGTGGACCGGGGTGGCGATCACTGGCAGGCGGTGCCGCGCGGCGCCTTCATCACGGTGCGGCGCGGCACGGCAACGACGGTCGCCCCATTTCCCTGGGCGGCGGAAGCCGTGGCGGCCTGAGCACGGCGACCGGTCCGGTCAGACGGGTGTTCCGTCGTCTGCGGCCAACCTCGGCTTGCAATGCAGCCACCTCATCTGTGCACCGCGTTTCTCGGCCAGCATGGCGCACAGCAGCGCGCGTTGGCGCTCCGTCCGGGCGAGGCGCGCCGCGGCGGTCGTCGCGACTTGCGGAGAGCAGGCCGAAACGAGGGTCTGGGCGTGGCTGCGGGCGAAACGCGCCTGCAACATGGCCGTCACGCCGGGCACGAACATCTCGTGCAGTTCGACGAGGATTTCCGTCCGCCGGAGTGCCGGCACCTGCGCCGGATCGAGAAGATCCGCCTCCGCCCCCTCCACATCCATCAACAAGAAGGCATCCGCCGTTGCGGCCAATGCCGTCTCGAGCGTCTCGGGCGTGCACGCACCGCGGACGTCGACGGCGGCATCGAGCCCGTTGAGGCTGCGATAGCGCGTGAGAAGAGCAGCGCGGGTGGCGTCCATCTCGTAGGCGATCACCGGCACGCCCGGCAAGCGGTACGCAAGGCCGAGGGCATAGTAGCCGTAGGCGGCGCCCACATCGATGACGGCCGCCGGCGCGCGCGCGATGACATCTTCGATGACCGGCACCAGCGCAGCCTCATAGCTGCCGACGAGCTGGGCATAGTACGATCCGCCGATGCCGCTGTCCGGGAAGCGCAGGCCTGCGAAGGGGCCGCCCATGATGCGGCCGCCGGCATGCCGCTCCACCGCCGCCGCCATCGCCCCGTAGCGCAGACGGTGCGCATGGCGGCGCATGGCCCGCCAGGGCCCCATCAGAAAGGGCGCATGTTGCTTGAGGGTGGCACGGATCATGGTGTGACCCCGGCTGTGCTGGTTGCGAGACGCCGGTCGGCGCCGGCGAGAATGGCGGTGACCCGTTCGCGAACGGGCGACGACTGCCGCGCCACTGCCCGGTCGACGACGGAATGCACCGGTGGAACTCAGGCCCCGCCATCGGCGCTCCCAATGCCGCAACAGTACCGGTAGCCCTCCGTCGTCACCTTCGAGAGGACGGCGCCGATCACGCGATCGGCATCGGCCGCGAGCGTGCGGATCGCCGCCTGCGCGGCGGCAGGATCGATCCTGCCCCATTCGACCACCAGCAGGGCGCCGTCGACACGGCTGATGATGGCGCGGCTGTCGACCACGGGCAGCAGCGGCGCCGCATCGACGATCACACGGTCGAAGGCCAGCCGCAGCCGCTCGAGCACGGCGTCGAAATGGTGGGTTTCGACGAGCTCGGCGGCATCGGCCACCGCTCCGGTCCGTACGGTCGGCAGGAACGTGAGCCCCGTCGCCTTGTCCTCCATGAGGATGGCGTCCAGCGGCTGCTCCCCGCGCAGGACCTCGATGAGACCCTGCTCGGCGTGTGGCGCCAGGACGCGGGTAAGCGCCGGATTGCGCAGGTCGCCGTCCACCAGCACCACGCGTTCGCCCGCGACTTTCAGGGCAAGGGCCAGATTGGCGGCGATCGTCGACTTACCCTCCCCCGGCAGGGCCGAGACGACGACGAGCACCCGGACACCGCCGCCTTCGACTGAGCGCAGGCCGACGCGGACCTTGCGTACGGCTTCCGCGAAAGCCGACAGCGGCTGCTCCACGAGAATGCGCATGAGCGCATCCGCTGGCCGGTTCGCTGACCACAGCCATGATCGGGAGGCGTCTCGCCCGGCTGCCTGCGGCGCCAACGGCATCGGCCGCGGCCGTTCATGGACGACGGGCAGAACGCCGAGGCATGGCAGGCCGAGACAGGCCTCGACCTGCCCGATGCTGCGGAAGCCGACGTCGAGATGCTCGAGCGCGAAGGCGAGCGACAGGCCGGCAAGGATGCTGCCGGCACAGGCCACCGCAAGCACCAGCCCCGTCCGCGGGTAGCTCGGCCGCGTCGGCACGATGGCCGGAGCGACGATCTCCGCATCGGCGATCTGCAGGCTCTCCTGCTCCAGCGTTTCCTTGGAACGTGTCAGGAATTGCTCGTAGACGGAGCGCAGGGCCATGGCCTCGCGCTCGAGCTCGCGCAGCCTCACCGTCGACTCGCCCCAGCGGGCGGCCTCCTTCTTCAGTTCGGCGAGGCTCGCCTCGAGCGATGCCTCGCGCCCGACGGCAACCTCGTATTCGTTGCGCACGCCGGCCAGAATGCGCGCGAGCTCGGCGTCGATCTGGCGCTGCAGGTCATCCACCTGCGCCCTGGCGGCCGTGACGCTCGGATGCTGGCTGCCGTAGCGCGCGCCGAGCTCCGCAGTACGGCGCGCGGCTTCGGCGAACTGCGTGCGCAAGTTGGTGACGACGAGGGAGCCGAGCGCCTCCGCGATCCCTGGCTCTCCAACCCCGGCGCTGGCCGCTTCGCGGATCTGCGCGAATTTCGCCCGCGCCTCGGCGGTCCTGGCCCGCGCGAGGATCATCTGCTGGCTGATCTCGGCAATCTGCTGCTCGAGAAGGTTGTCACCGGACCCGACGGAGACGAGGTTGTGCTCCGCCTTGTAGTGCTCGACCGCCCGCTCGGCGCCATACACCTGCTCGCGCAACGCCTCGAGGCGCCCCCCGAGCCACTGGGAGGCACGCTCCGTCGCCCGATACTTGGCGGCGAGCTGGCCGGCCACATATTCGTCCGCCACTGCATTGGCGAGCCGTGCGGCCTTCTGTGCGCTCTGCGACACGACCGAGATCTCGAGGACGTAGGTTCGCCCACGCCTCTTCACCTGCATGCGCTCGCGCAGGGCATCCAGCACCGCCGCACGCCGGAAGTCCGCCTCGTCATGGACGGGAGAATGTCGACCGACGGACACCTGCTCCAGAAGACGGAGGAGGAATCCCCGCTCGGCGAATTCGGGATCGCCCTCGAGCTTCTCGCGCGCGATCACGCGCAGGGCCAGTGTCGACGATTCGATAACCTCGACCTGGCTCTCGACAGCGGCCGCGTCCGATCCGATCCCCGAAAGCACCGCCTCGGCGGAGATCACGCGCTGCTGGCGCGGATCGATCAGCACCACGGCGGTCGCGCTGTAGCGCGGCTCGATCAGCGCCAGGGTCATGACGGTGATGGCGAGAACAAGACAGACGGTCGCCGCCACCATGCCTCCGCGACGGCGCAGCACGAGCCACAAACCGCGCAGATCGAGGATATCGCCCGACGCCGGGCCGTGGGCCTCTCCCGCCGGGACCGCCGGCAGCCCCGCGCCCTCGCTGGAACGTCGCGTCAACATCGAGATCCAGGCGCGTTCTGGAACGATTGAGAAGCGAACGGTTCGCGCTGCCGGGCGTGCGACTGCCGCCGCGAGCGGACGAGGGGCGCCCGTGGAGGCAGGCACCGGTCGCGCCGCGGGGCCGGAACGGTGCCGCTGGGGGCGGCATCGTCAGGACCTCGACGGGCTGACGATTCTCGCAGCACGCACATGGGCGCCTCCCAGGGTGATCGGAGCGGGAGCACAACCGGCGGAAGGGAAGTCCGGCGCCCTTGCATTATGCGCGGCCTTGCATGTGCACCTCGCCATCTCAAGCAGCGTAACGGCTGGAAGAAAGATCTCGACATGGCAATGCCCTCGCAGCCGTCGCCGGCCGGGTGGCCGACACCCAAGTGTCAGATATATATTTTGACTTGCATTATACTGATGATACAATTTTAAGGTGCTGCCGTCGATGAAGCAATGTGGTGGCCGGCACTTTGGTCTAGCGTCCCGTGCGGGTCATCAGCACCACGGCGGCATGGAGACTGGTGGTCGCGTAGCGGCGCAGGAGTCGCCGCGGCTCGAGCCCGAGGCGGTACAGCCATTCGAGGCCGCAGGCCTGCATCCAGACCGGTGCCCGGCTGTGGCGTCCCGCCAAGAAGTCGAAGAGTCCGCCGCTCGTCTTGAGCAGCCCCACCCGGTGCAGACGGTCGCGATTGCGGACGCAGAACAGCTGCTCGCGGGGAACGCCCATCGATACCCACACGATGTCCGGCGCCAGTGCATTGATATGCCGCGCCAACGCCTCTTCCTCGTGCTCGGCAAAAAAGCCGTGGTGGGTGCCGACGATGGTCAGCCGCGGATAAAGGGCCGCGACCTGGCGCGCCGCAGCGGCGCAGGTCTCGACCGTGCCGCCGAGAAGGAAAAAGCTCAGGCCCTCGTCCTGCGCATGGCGGGCAACGTCATGGAACAGGTCCGTCGTCGCGACCCGTTCCGGAAAGGGCGTGCGGCTCAGGAGCCGCGAGGCGAAGACGGCCGACATGCCGTCAACTGCAAGCCCGCCGCAGCGGCGGAACAGCGCGCGCACCGCTGCCTCGCGATGATAGCGCGAGATGGTCTGGCCATTGATCGACGAGAAGAACGGCGGTGGTGCCTCGCCGCGCGGACGGCAGCGGCATATCGCCCCGAACAGTTCGGCCCATTGCCGGCGGGTGAGGCGCTCCCCCGGCAGGCCGCCGACGGTCAGGCGCGGCAGGCGGCCGGCGGCAAAGGCCTCGTAAAGCGCTTCGGTATCGCTGAAAGTAACGACCGGAGGACGCGCGCTGAGGCTGCTGGACAGTCGCATCCCGACCTCTCGATAGCATGATGGAGGTTCAATAGGCGTCATGACGCCATATCTGCGCGAATGTCATCTGCAATATCTTCATATCGAGTCCGAACGACCAGTTGTCGGCATAGAACAGATCGAGCTCTATTCTCCTGCGCATCTTCTCGATCGTATCCGTCTCGCCGCGGCAGCCGTTGACCTGGGCCCAGCCGGTGATGCCGGGCCTGACATTGTGGCGGCGGGCATAGGACCGGATCAGGGCGTCGTAGTAGTCGTCGTGGGCGAGAGCATGGGGACGAGGGCCGACGAGCGACATGTCTCCGCGCAGGACGTTGTAGAGCTGCGGAAGCTCGTCGAGGCTCGTGCGGCGCAGAAAGCGCCCGACCCGCGTCACGCGCGGATCGTGACGGCGGGCCTGACGGATGTTGCGACCATCGTCCATCACCGTCATCGTGCGGAACTTGTAGATGACGAAGCTAGACCGGTTGAAGCCGTGCCGGCGCTGCCGGAACAACGCGGGGCCCGGGCTGTCGAGACGCACGGCCACGGCGATGACGAGAAGCAGCGGCGCCAGGAGAACAAGCACCGTGGCCGCCACCACGACGTCGAAGCAGCGCTTGACGATAACCTCGCTGCTGTCGAGCGGCGGACGCGCCAGCTGCAGGAAGGCGGCACCGTCGAGAAGGCGCAATCGCGCTTCGGCGAGGCGACTGGTGATGCGGTCGGGGCACAGATGCACCGCCACGGGCAGTTCGGCCAAGCCGCGCAGGATGCGGGCGATGCGCTCGTCGTCTGTCCACGGCAGCGCGACGAAGACCTCCTCCACTGCTTGCCGGCGCGCGAAGTCGAGCACGCTCGCACGGCAGGCCGGACCCGCGTCGAACAGTGCCGCATCGACATGGCCAACCACCTCGAGGCCAAAGGCTTCCGCGTCGAACGCGGCGGCGAAGCCGGTCATGCGCCCCTGCTCGCCCACCAGCATGATGCGACTGCGGGCGAGATAGCCCGAAGCCTGCGCAAAGCGGGCGACGGCAGCGAATAGCCGGTTGGTCATCGCCAGAACACCAAGGCCAACCAGGGCGATGATGCAGGCCGCGGCCCGCGAGAGATCGCCGCCGAGCTTGGTGGCAAAGGCGATGACGATGGCGGCCACCATCACGCCGAGCCAGATGCGGCGACGCATCCGCGCCTGACCGGCAGCCGTCAGGCCGGGCATTTCATAGCCGCGGCGCTCGAAGATGAGGACAGCGGTCGTACCAGCAACGGCCGCGCAGAAGACGAGCGCCACATCGGCCGGATAGGGCGTCGCCAGCCACCAGGCATGATAGCCCCGGTAGACCGCCGTTGCGGCGACATGCAACGCCCAGAAGTCGACGAGTGCGAACAGCATGGCCAGGATCAGGCGATCGAGCGCCAGCGTGCGCCGCTTCGGCAAGGCTTTGCCGACGCGCATCGCGACGACGGGACGGCGGCGGTCCGTGCGGGGCTGGTGCAACATCGCTTCAATGGGCAATCGAGGGAGAAACCCGGCGCTTCCCCGCAGAACGGCCAATTGCGGACAGCCTGTGGACAGCCGGCATATTCGAATTCTGCGTCCTGCAGATGCGCCGTTCAATGCATGCACTGTAAGGTTGTGACGCAATTGCTGACCGGCCGGTCAGCCGAGGCGGCAATCGCCGAGGAGTCGTTCGTAGGCGGCGGCCATCGCATCAGGGCTGTAGCGTCGTTCGAGGCGCCGGCCCGTCGCGGCCAGCCGCGCCGATGCGGCGGCGTCGCAGAGCAACGACGTCGCGGCTGCACCGAAAGCGCGCTCGTCCCGCGCGTCGGCAAAGAGCCCGCAGGGCTCGCCGTCGACCTGCAGCACCTCTCGCAGCACCGGCAGGTCATGGGCAAGGACGGGGACGCCGGCCGCCGCCGCCTCGACGACGGCGAGTCCGAAGGTCTCGGCCAATGAGGGAAAGACGAAGAGATCGAGCCCGGCGAGAATATCGCCGATCGCCTCGGCAGGCTGCTCGCCAAGCAGGTGCAGACGCTCGTCGCAGCCGAGTTCGCGCGCAAGCGCGACGAGCGCCTCCCGCTCCGGCCCCTGCCCGACGAGGACGAGATGCCGCCTGGCGTCGCCCGGCAGCAATCGCACCGCCGCCGGGAGGTTCTTGAGCGCGTGTAGCCGCGACACGCAGCCGAGAACCGACGCTTCCGCGCCGAGGCCGAGCCGGGCCCGCAGGGCCTCGCGCGCCGCGTCCGGCGGCAGGCAGCCGGTGCGCGGTCGAAAGCCGTGGTCGATGCGCACGACGCGGCGGCGATAGGCGGCGGGGTGCCTGTCGTATTCGCGCGCGACCTCTCCGGAATTGACGACGATGCGTGAATAGAAGCCCAGCACGCCGAGCACCTCGTCGAGCGCGGCCAATACGGGCCGCATGGCGAGGGTGGCGGAGGTGCGGTTGGCGAGGACGCAACGGACGCCGGTCACCCGCGCGATGGGCGCGGCGATCACGTTGCCCCAGTGCTGGAAGGTAACCGCCGCATGCGGCCGCACCCTGCGCAGATGGCGCAGGAGCGCGATGAGAAGCCGCAAGAGCGCGACGGCATCGCGTGGACGGCTGGCGGCACAGTAATGCACGCGCGGCAGGCCGTCGTAGTAGCCCGTGCGCCGGTAGAGAAAGCAGTGATGAACCTCGAACCCCCGCTCCGCGAGCTTCTCGCCGAGCAGACGCGCCAGCTCCTGGGCGCCGGCACCTTCGGCCTGAGGCTGAACGAACAGCAGTCGGAGGGGGCCGTCAGCCATGTCGTTCACCTGTTTGCATGCCGCAGGAGCGCGATGACCGACGGGTCGATGCCCAGCCGGCGTCGGCACAGGCGGTTGAGGATGACGGCCTGGAGGGACGCCATAAAGGCCACCGCTGCCGCCGCGCCGACGGCGCCGAAGGTGCTGCCCAGGACGAGGACGAGCATCATCCGCAGAACGAGGACCGCGATGCCCGCCATCGGATAGGCGCGCTCGTGACCGCACAGCAGCAACAGGTGCGGCGCCGGTCCCGCGAGAAGCGAAACGGCCGCCCCCAGGGCGAGGAGGCGGAGAATCGGCGCGAAATCCCGGTAGCCGTCGCCGAAAATCGCGAGCAGCGCCGCGCCCCATACCGCAACCACGGCGAGGCCGGTGACCGCCCCGACTGCCGCAAGCGACTGGAGCCGGGCCAGCAGGCTCTGCAGCCGCTGCCTCCGGCCGGTCGGGAAGAGCGCGGCAATTTGGCCGGAGGCATAGTTGGCGAGCCCCCCGGCGAGGATCGGGAAGATCGCCGCGACGCGAGCGGCGGCGAAATAACCGGCCGCGGCCGACGGATCGAGCAGCAGCCCGATGAGCACCACATCGAGATACTGATGGCCGGCGTCGAGGATGGCTGCGAGCCACATGCCACCCATCTGCCGCCGCCAGCCGCGCCGGTCGGCAGCAACCGGGCCAGCACCGCCCCGCATGCTGGACGAGAGCCGGCGCCATTGCCAGGTGGCGCTTGCGACCATGCAAAAGGCTGCCACGGCGAGGAAGGCCTCCGGCACGAACGGCCACCCGCCGGAGAGGCACGCGATGGCGGTGCCGGCGGCCGCCAGCCGCCAGACGACCTCCCGATGCCCCTCGGCCACGCCTATGCCGAGGCCCACGCGGCTCGCATGAGAGGTCAGATGCAGCATCGCCTGCGCCACGAGAAAGGCGCCGGCAGCAGCGGCGAGGCCCGGCGACGGATCGAGACCGGCTGCATGGGTAACCGTGAGCGCCACCACGAAGAACGCAAGCGCCGCCGCGATCATGTTGCCGAGCGCGAACCGCATGAGGCCATGCCGGCAGGCGACGGTCCCGGTCGCCCAGACCTTGAGAATCAGTGTTTCCTGGCCGCACAACGCGGCGACAGCCAGAAAGGACATGGCGTTGAACCAGATGCCGAGTCGGCCGAAGGCCTCGGCATCCAAGGTGCGGGCCGTCACGGCGAACATGCCGAAAGCTGCGGCCGCCCCTGCAAACTTGAGCGCCAGCACCGGGCCTGCCCCGGCGAGAATGGCACGCACCGGCCGTGCACCGTCCATCACGGGTGCCCCTCGTACGGCGGCTGCCCGGCACGAGAGGCTTGCTGCCGCACGGCACGGCCGATTGCGAGGCCGGTCACAAGCATCAAGGCCCCCATGGCGAGCGGCGCGAACAGCGCCTCCTCCTGAAAGGCCCCGTTGACCAGCAGCGCCGGCACGGCAACAGCGACGGCAGCGACGAACGGCCCGCCCCCCGCCCGATGGAGCCGCAGGGCCGTTCCGGCGATGACGACATAGCCCACCAGAAGCGCGAGACCGCCGATCCCCATCTGGTGCAGCAGTACGCCGAGCGCGCTCTCGACCGCCTGGCCGGCCGTGCCCAGGGCCTGCGCGCGCTGCCAGTCGCGCTCCGCCGGGTCGACGGCGAGGTTGCCGCCGCTGCCGAGGCCGTGGCCGAGCGGATTGGCTGTGAAGCTCTCGAACCCTGCGACGAGGCCGAGCACGTGGTAGTCGCGCTGCTCCAACCCGACGACGAAGGCCGCCGCAGCATAGATCATGAGCAGCAGCAGGAACGTCGGCACCGCGAGCCGCGGCAGGCGGCGCAGCAGCCAGAAGCCCGCCAGCGCCATGAGCACGAACACGACGGCGCCCTTCGAGCCGATGACAGCGAGAATGGGCACGGTTGCGACGAGATAAAGGGGGCGGCCCGCGGCAAGGAGAACGAAGGACAGGATCCCGAGCAGATAGGCGAAGCTGATCGGATGGAAGTTCGGACCGTTGAGGCGGTGCAACATCGGGCCGAAGTCGGCGAACCAAGGCACGTTGAACGGGTTGATCAGCAGCATGTCGCGCTCGTCACGCAGCACGCGGCCGCCCGCTTCGACGGCTTTCAGCCACAAGCCGCTGTCGATCATGCGCCGGAAGCGCAGGGCGATATAGCCATCGGCATTGACGAGCGCCGCCAGCGCGTCATAGGCGAGGAGCTCGGCATAGCCGAAGGCGAGCACCATCAGGGTGAGAGCCGGCAGGAAACGCTTGGGCGGCACCGCGAGGCGGGCACCGGCGACGAGGCCGATCTGGAACAGCATCACCGGAAGGGCGATGTTGCGCAGGTAGACGAGGGCGGCGCGCGGGTCGGCGATCGCACCAAGGACACAATAGCCACCAGCGGCGGCGATCATCGCGAAGGAGAGCGCCATCAGGCGTCTCGCCAACGGTGGGGCGCCCGCGCACCCCCTGAGATGGAAGGCGGCAAAGCCGGCCCACAGGAGCGCGGCGGTCAGGAAGCTGTAGCCCCGCACCGTGTCGAACTCCTCCCTGTCGGGAAGCAGCGGCAGCAGCATCGCGACGAAACTGTTCTGAAAAGCGAAGACGAAGAGGAGCAGCGGCGGCACCATCCCGGGTCCGCCCTGCAGGAGACAGAGCGCCAGGGCGAGAGACATGACCGGGCCGAGCGCCGGAAAAGCCAGATGTCCCGCCACCGGCAGCGCAGCCGCCAGCGACGCTACGGCCAGGAAGACGCACAGCATCGGGTCGGGTCGCGCCGCTGCATCCCAAGACTTGGCAACATCCCGCAGATGAATTCTTATCGATTGCAAACTTCTCTCATATATTTCTGATTTAAAATTCCCAAAACTATCTTCATAATATCCTCATCGTCTTCATTCAAAATATTATCTAGAGTTTTCATCTTGCAATCCGCGAAGGATGAACGGCGAACGGCGCCATCCCTGTGGGTCGGCACGGCCAGAGGCCGCGGGACTGTATCGTGGAGCGGACCGGCGGGCCCAGCCCTCACGCTTCTTCGCGGCGCGGCACCGGCCATGTTCGGCTCCAAAAGCCCGACGGCGCTTGCGGTTCTTGCCCTGCTCACCGGCCTGTGCCTGCTGGGCCTCGCCTGCAACGGCGCCGTAAGGCTGGGCATGGCAGCAGCCGTCCGCTTCCTCGTGCCGGCCGTCGCGCTCGGGGTGGATGGGCTCGTCGACTTCAGTCGGCAGACCCCCGCCGTCGCCATGACCTATGCCGTCCTTCCCGGCGCCGGCTGCGCCCCTCGCATCCGCTGCGTTCCGTTCCTGACACCGCTCAGAGGCCGTTGATGGTTTCGTTCCCGCGCTCCACGCCGCCTGTCCGCAATCCCGCCGCTCGCCCTGCCTCAGCACCTGCGCTTGCGCTGGCAGCCCTTCTGTCCGGCTGCTTCGCCCCCGCTGCGAACGACGGCGGGCCGTCGGCGGCACTTTCTCCGACGGCAGCCGGCGCGACAGACGCAACGATCTCCCGGCCCGACCAGCCGGCCCCGTCGAGCTATCGCTACCGCCTCGGTATCGGCGACCGCATCCGGGTGACGGTATTCGGCGAGGAGGCGCTCTCCGGACAGTTCGAGATCGACGGCGGCGGCGCGGTCACGCTGCCCCTCATCGGCGCAGTGCCGGCCGAGAACCAGACCCTCGCCGACCTGCAGGACACGCTGACCAGGCGCTTCCGCGGCGGCCTCCTGCGCAATCCCCGCATCGTCGTCGAGATCTTCGCCTACCGGCCCATCTTCGTGCTCGGCGAGGTTCGCAACAGCGGCGAGTACAAGTTCCGCCCCGGGCTGTCGGCCTTCGAGGCCGTGGCGCTTGCCGGCGGCTTCACCCCGCGGGCCGATCAGCGGCGCATCTACATCCGCCGGCGCGGCGAAAGCGAGGAGCGGGCCCATGACATGGCCCGCCCCGTGCCTGTCTTTCCGGGCGACAACCTGCGCGTCGACGAGCGCTACTTCTAGAGCCCCATTCGGATCAGATTGCATCGCAATTTGCCGGGCCGCGGCCGGCTCGCCGCCATTGCCCACGATTTGCCACAAGGCAGGAGAAATGCTTGGGGCCCGTCTGCGGCGCGTCCGGGCCTCTTCGGCCGGTCGCGCCGGGAACGTTCGACTTCCGGCGCTGTTCGGGCCCCGGACCGTTGTCGAGGCCTTCAGCGTCCAGACTGCCGTGCCCGGAGGGACGGCCGCTGCGCAGGCGTCGAAGCTGCGCGGTTCATTGTCGATGCTTCGCTCGCATGAGGAGGTTTTGCCGATGAAGGCCCTGCCGATGAAGATCGCCCAGATCGCCCCGCTCGCCGAGAGCTGCCCACCGCGCCTTTATGGCGGCACGGAGCGCATCGTTTCCCATTTGACGGAAGAACTTGTCCGCCAGGGGCACGAGGTGACGCTCTTTGCCAGCGGCGACACCCGCACGAGCGCCGAACTCGTCCGATGCTCGGACATCGCCTTGCGGCTCAACCCGGCCGTGCGCGATCACGTGCCCTACCACGTTGCGATGCTGGATCGCGTGCGCGCGCTCGCCGACAGGTTCGACGTGCTGCATTTCCACATCGACATCCTGCATTTTCCTCTGATCCGCGATTTCGCCGACCGCACCGTGACGACCCTGCACGGCCGGCTGGACCTGCCGGACCTGAAGCCCTTCTATGCCGCCTTTGCCGACATCCCGCTCGTCTCGATCTCGGATGATCAACGCCGGCCGATGCCACCGGTCAACTGGGTCGGCACGGTCCATCATGGCCTGCCGCGGGACCTCCTGCCGTTCAACGACCGGCCGAAGGGCGGCTATCTGGCTTTCCTCGGGCGCATCTCGCCGGAGAAGCGGCCGGATCTTGCCATAGCGATTGCGGCGCGGACGGGTCTGCCGCTGAAGATCGCCGCGAAGATCGACAAGGTCGACGAGGCCTACTGGAGCGAGCAGATCGCCCCCATGGTCGCGGCGACGCCGAACGTCACCTACCTGGGCGAGATCGGCGACGCCGAGAAGGCCGAGTTCCTCGGCAATGCCGCCGCTCTCCTCTTCCCGATCGACTGGCCGGAGCCCTTCGGCCTCGTTATGATCGAGGCCATGGCGTGCGGCACCCCGGTCATCGCCATGCGCCGCGGCTCGGTGCCGGAGGTCATCGAGCACGGCGTGTCCGGCTTCATCGTCGATGACGTCGACCAAGCGGTCGCGGCCGTCGGCCGGCTCGGCCTCATCCACCGGTCGGCCGTGCGGGCAGCTTTCGAGCGGCGCTTCACGGTCGAGCGCATGGCCGAGGATTATGTCGAAATCTACCGCACGCTGCCGGGGGTCAAGGCGCGCTCGCCGCTCCTTTACGTGGCAGGTGGCGAGCCCGGCCTGCAGGTCGTCGCCTGACGGCCGCGCGGCCCCGGTCCATCGGCTGACGAGAACGGGATTTGCGACATGCAGACGATCGGCGCAGAAGCTGTTCCGCATGCACCGGCTCCTGCAGGGCCCGGGGCAGCGCAGATCGCGCAGTTCTTCATTCCGGCCTCCGCCTCCTTGCAGGAGCGGCGGCCGCGCACCCTGAAGCACGGCGACACCTTCGCGGTCTTCGACCACAACGGCGATGCGCTCTCCGGGCCGGGCAGCCCGGAGGGCATCTTCCACCGCGACACCCGCCATCTCTCGCATCTCTACCTCACCATCGACGGCGCACGGCCGATGCTGCTCAGCTCGACCCTGCGCGACGACAATGCCACCCTGACCTGCGACCTCACCAATCCGGACCTGTTCGACGAGAAGGGGCGGCTCGTCCTCGGCCACGACCTCATCCATCTGCGCCGGTCCCGCTTCCTGTGGAACGCCGGCTGCTTCGAGCGGCTCGTGTTGCGCAACTTCGATGCCGAGACGCGGCGCCTTTCGGTCGAAATCGCCTTCGCAGCCGATTTCGCCGACCTTTTCGAGGTGCGCGGTTCGCACCGCGAACGGCGCGGCACGCATCACCCGCCCGACATCGGCGACAACCGGGTGGTGCTGTCCTACACCGGGCTTGACGGGCACCGCCGTGCCACGACGCTCGCCTTCGATCCCGCTCCGGCACGGCTATCCGGCAGCTCCGCGATTTTCATCCTCGACCTGCCACCGCGCGAGAGCATCTCTTTGTTCCTCGAAATCAACTGCGGCTTCGAGGGCGCCAACCAGCCGCCGCGGCGAGCCTTCTTCAGCGCGTTGCGCGACGCGCGGCGCGCGCTGCGCCAGTCCGCTGCGCGCGCGGCCTCCATCGCGACGTCGAACGACATCTTCAACGAATCGGTACGTCGCAGCGTCTCCGATCTCTACATGCTGATCACCGACACCCCCGAAGGGCCATATCCCTACGCGGGCATTCCGTGGTTCAGCACGGTCTTCGGCCGGGATGCACTCATCACCGCGCTCTGCACGTTGTGGCTCGATCCGACCATTGCCAGGGGCGTGCTCGGCTATCTCGCCGCCAACCAGGCAACGACCTTCGATCCGCTTGCTGATGCCGAGCCGGGCAAGATCCTGCACGAAGTACGCCACGGCGAGATGGCCGAGCTCGGCGAGGTGCCGTTCCGCCGCTATTACGGCAGCATCGACTCGACGCCGCTGTTCGTCATGCTCGCTGGTGCCTATCTGAAGCGCACCGGCGACCTCGCCACGGTCGAGCGCCTGTGGCCGCACATCGAGGCGGCCCTCGGCTGGATCGACAGCCATGGCGACAGGGACGGCGACGGCTTCGTCGAATACGGGCGGCGCACCGATGAGGGCCTCGTCAACCAGGGCTGGAAGGACAGCCACGACTCCGTCTTCCACGACGACGGAAGCATCGCGGAGGGTCCGATCGCCCTCGCGGAAGTGCAGGCCTATGTCTATGGTGCCTGGCGGGGGGTGGCGGCGATGCTGCGCCGCATGGGCCGCCCCAAGGAGGCCGAGGTTTACGGCGCCCGGGCCGATGCCCTGCGCCGCCGCTTCGACGAGGCCTTCTTCGATGCGGCGCTCGGCACCTACGTCATCGCTCTCGACGGCGCCAAGCGCCCGTGCCGCGTCCGCTCCTCGAATGCCGGGCACGTGCTCTTCACCGGACTCGCCGAGCCGGAGCGAGCGGAAGCGGTGATGCACACGCTGATGGGGAGCTCCTCCTATTGCGGCTGGGGGGTGCGGACCATCGCGGATACGGAAGCGCGCTACAATCCGATGAGCTACCACAACGGCTCGGTCTGGCCGCACGATAACGCCCTGATCGCCGCCGGCTTCGCCCGCTATGGCCATCGCGGTGCGGCGGCCCGCCTTTTCCAGGGGCTGTTCGAGGCCTCCACCTACATCGACATGCGGCGCCTGCCCGAGCTGTTCTGCGGCTTCGCGCGCCAGCGCACGCAGGGACCGACCTTCTATCCCGTGGCTTGTGCGCCGCAGGCCTGGGCCGCGGCCGCGCCGCTGTCGCTGCTCCAGTCCTGTCTAGGCCTCGGTTTCGATCCGGACGGAATGAAGATCACCTTCGACCATCCGGTGCTGCCGGATTTCCTCGACCACGTCACCCTGCGGCGGCTGTCGCTCGCCGGCAGCGTCGTCGACATCGCCCTGCGACGGTCCCGCGCCCAGGTGGTCGTGGAGGTGCTCAACCGCTCGGGGCCGGTCCGCGTGCTGACGACGAACTGAGCGGCAAGCTGGCGGGCGACGGGTGCCCGCAACGTCCCGCAGGGTGACGGGAGGGCAAGACGGCGTCTCCCCTCCCCGGCCGCCCCCGTCAGGTACGACTGATCGAAACCCCGCCGTCGACGAGCACCGCCGCGCCGGTCACGAAACTCGCCGCATCCGAAGCAAGATGCAGCACGCAGCGGGCGATCTCCTCCGGTTGCGCCATCCGCTTCAGGGCGTGCAGGCCCTCGACGAAGGCGAGCAGCTCGGGCTTCGCGTCAGGCGCATTGGTGATGGCTGCCGGGGTGTCGGTGCCGCCCGGCAGGATGGCGTTGGCGCGCACGCCCTTGGGCCCGAATTCGGCCGGGATGACCTTCATGAGCCCGACCATGCCCGCCTTGCTGGCCGCATAGGCGGACATGCCCGGCATGCCGACCGTGTGGCCGACGAAGGTGGAGGTGAAGATGAGCGATCCCCCGCCCCGTGCCAGCATCGCGGGAACCTGCCGGCGCGCGCCGAGAAACGCCCCCGTCAGGTTGATGTCGAGGATCGTCCGCCACGCATCGGCCGAAAGCTGATCGAGCGAGACCAGGTCCCCGACGATGCCAGCGTTATTGAAGGCGATGTCGAGCCCGCCGAAGCGCCCGACCGCAGCCTCGACAGCCGCATCGTGCAATGCCTCCTGGCGCACATCGCCGTCGACGGCGCAAGCTTCGCCGCCGGCGGCAGCGATCTCCTCCACGAGGGCCTCGAGCATCTGCCTGCGGCGGGCCGTCACGACGACCTTCGCGCCCTCGCGCGCGAAGAGCAGGGCGGTGGCGCGCCCGATACCGGAGCTTGCACCCGTGACGATGGCAACCTTGTCCTTGAGCATGTTCATCTGCAAACCCTTCGAAATGACCGCCGGGCGGCCGGAAGGGCTGCAACCTCGCAGGCGCCGGGCCGGCAGGCACTCCGCTTCTTGCGCCTGAAATGGAACGTGCCGACGTCGCTCAGCGCTCGTAGGTACCCACCAGGGTCGCTTCCTCGAGCAGGTGCTTTCTCGCCTTTTTCCATACGTCCGCCACGCCGACGTCGCCGAGGATGCCGAGGCGCGGCTCGGAGATCGCCGCAAGGCGGAAATAGTAGTGATGCACCCCGTGGCCGGGCGGCGGCTGCGGGCCGTCATAGGCCGTGTTGCCGAAGTCGTTGCGGGCAAAGCGAAAGCTCTCGCCCGCCCCCGGGTCTGCCCCCTGCGACAGGCCGCTCTGGTCCGAAGGGATGTCGTAGATGCCGAGGTGACGGAACGTGCCGCGCGGCGCGTCGGGATCCTCCATCACCAGCACGAGGCTGCGCGTGCCTGCCGGTACGCCCGCCCAGCGCAAGGGCGGCAGCAGGTTCTCGCCGTCGCGGGCGAAAGTGCGGGGGATTTTCTCGCCGTCGGCGAAAGCAGGGCTCGTGAGCGTCAGGGCCATCGCCTCCTCCCGGGATTGTCGGCCATCCTGCGCTGGCGAACGGGAACCGCAGCGGATTGTTCCCGCGCTATTCTCATTGTCCCCTATTCGAGGCGACGGCGGAAGAGCCAGGCGGCAGACATCAGAGCCGCGGCGGCGATCAGCGCGAGCGGCAAGGTCTGGGCCACGACCTCCGCCACCGGCAGGTCCTTCAGAAACACGCCCCGGACGATGACGAGGAAGTAGCGCAGCGGATTGACGATCGTGACCGGCTGGAGCCACGCGGGCATGTTCTCGATGGGTGTCGCAAAGCCGGAGAGAAGCGTGGCCGGCACGAGGAGCAGGAAGGCTCCGAGGATGGCCTGCTGCTGGGTGGCCGCCAGCGCCGAGATGAAGAGGCCGAGGCCGGCGACGGACAGGAGATAGAACAGGGCGCTGCCATAGAGCAGGCCGATCGAGCCGCGCAGCGGAACGCCGAAGACGACAACGGCCGCCAGCACGTATAGCGTCAGGTGTACCGTGCCGACGAGCATCGGCGGGATGACCTTGCCGATGAGGATCTCGTGTGTGCGCAGCGGCGAGACCATCAGCTGGTCGAAAGTGCCGAGCTCGCGCTCGCGCGCGATCGACAGCGCGGTGACGATGAGGCCGATAAGCAACGCGATGCTGGCGACGAGGTTCGGCACCATGAACCACTGATAGATGAGATTGGGGTTGAACCAGTTGCGCGCCACCACATCGACCGGCGGCGGCGCCCGTCCGCTGACGGCGATCTCCGCGCCAAGACCCTGGATGATGCGGGAGATGTAGCCGGCCACGATCTGCGACGCGTTGGATCGGCGCCCGTCGAGGATGACCTGCACCTTGGCCGGCACGCCGGCCGCGATGTCGCGCGAGAAGGTCGGCCCGATGGAGATGGCGGCGATCGCCTCCTGCCGGTCGATGGCCGCAGCAAGCGCCGCCTCGCTCTCCACCGGCACGACGCGGCGGAAGTCCGGCGCGCCTTCGAGCCGCTGCACCAGCTCCCGGCTCGCCGCGCCGGCATCCCTGTCGAGCACGACGAGGTCGATGTTGGTGACGTCGAGCGTCGCCGCATAGGAGAAGACGAGGAGCTGCACGAGCGGCGGGCCGACGAGGATGAGCCGCGCCTTCGGGTCGCGCAGCAGCGCAAGCAGTTCCTTGACGATAAGGGCCTTGAGGCGCGTCCACCACATGTCAGGCAATCCGCTTTGCGGTGTTGCGCGCGGCGAGCGCGAAGAGGACGAGGCCCATCCCCGCCATGACGGCGATGGCGGGCAGGAACATCGACCAGATATCGCCGGCGAGGAACACGCTCTGCAGGCTCGGGATCAGGTAGCGCGCCGGCACGATCAAGGTCAGCCACCGGATCGGCCCCGGCATGGAATTGATCTCGAAGAGGAAGCCCGACAGGAGGAACGCCGGCAGAAAGCCGGACATGAGCGCCAGCTGCGAGGCGAGGAACTGGTTCTTGGTCACCGCCGAGATGAGGAGCCCCTGCCCAAGCGCCGGCATGAGGAAGGCGGCCGAGAGCCCATAGAGAGCGACGAGCGAGCCGCGGAAGGGCACGCCGAAGAGGAAGACGGCGAGGCCGACACAGAGCGTCATCGCGGCAAGCGCCAGCACGAAATAGGGCAGGATCTTGCCCATCAGCAGCTCCGCCGCGCTCACCGGCGTCGCCATCAGCGCCTCCATGGTACCGCGCTCCCATTCGCGCGCGATGACGAGCGATGTCAGCAGGGTGCCGACCAGCGTCATGACGATGGCGATGGCACCCGGTACCAGGAAGTAGCGGCTGGCGAGCTCCGGGTTGAACCAGAAGCGCTGCTCGACAGTGATGCCGACCGGGGCCGATGCGGTCTCGCTCGCCCGCACGGCTGCCCAGGTGGCGACGACACCGCGCGCGTAGTTCTGCACGAAGCTTGCGGTATTGGGCTCGGCTCCGTCGACGAGCACCTGGATGGCGGCAGGGCGGCGGCCGGCGAGATCGGTGGCGAAGGTCGACGGGATGACGACGATACCACGCACGCGGCCGAGCACCAGCGCCTCCTCGAATTCACGTCGGTCATGCCCGTCGATGACATCGAAATAGCGCGAGGCGCGGAAACTCGCCGCCAGATCCTGCGCCGACGGCGTCGTCTCCTCGACGACGAGGCCGATGCGGGTGCGTGTCGTGTCGAGCGATACGCCGTAGCCGAAGAGGAAGATGAGGATGAACGGCAGCACGAAGGCGATGAGGATGCTGCTCGGATCGCGCACGATCTGCAGCGCCTCCTTGCGCACGAGCGCCCCGAGCCGCCTGAGACGGCCGGTGCGGTCCGTGCTGTTGCCTTTGCTCGTCATGCCGCCTCGACCAGACGTGATCGCTCGATGAGGGCGATGAAGGCATCTTCCATTGTGGGATCGGGCCGCTCGGGGCATGCAACGCTCGCCCGCAGCGCGTCCGGCGAGCCGAGCGCGATGGCCCGCCCGCGATAGATGAGCGCGATGCGATCGCAGTATTCCGCCTCGTCCATGAAATGGGTGGTGACGAGGACCGTCACGCCCTTCTCGACGAGGCCGTTGATATGGGTCCAGAACTCCCGGCGCGTGACCGGATCGACGCCGGACGTCGGCTCGTCGAGGAACAGCGCGGCCGGATCGTGCATGACAGCACAGGCAAGCGCGAGGCGCTGCTTGAACCCCAGCGGCAGATCCTTCGCCGATATGCCGGATTGGGGGGACAGGGCGAAGACCTCCTTCATCAGCGCGATGCGCTCACGGCGACGCGGACCGGCGAGTCCGTAGGCCCCGGCGAAGAAGGCGAGGTTCTGATCGACGCTGAGATCGCCGTAGAGTGAGAATTTCTGCGCCATGTAACCGAGCTGGTTGCGCGCCTCGGCCGACTCGCGTCGAAGATCGAAGCCGGCGACCCGGCCTTCGCCGCTCGTCGGCTTCAGGAGGCCGCAGAGCATCTTGAAGGTGGTCGACTTGCCGGCCCCGTTCGGGCCGAGCAGGCCGAAGATCTGGCCGCGCGGGATGGAGAAGCTGATGTCGTCGGCCGCGGTGAAATCGCCGAAACGTTTGGTGAGCCCCCGCGCCTCGATGACGGCCTCGTCGCCGCCAGCGGCCCGCATCGGGCTCGCCTCCGCCAGTTGCGAGCGCCCGCCGGGCCCGCCGCCGAGCATGTCGATGAAGGCGTCCTCGAAGCGCGGCGGCGTCGGCCGCACCTCGGCGCCCACCCCGGCCCGGCTCCTGGCCTCAGTGATGGCCGCGTCCCTCTCCTGCGCTCCCTCCGCGACGACGAGGCGAATGGCCTCGCCCTGGATAACGCCGTCGACGATGCCGCGACCGCCGAGCACCTCGGCAAGCACCGCGCGCCTGCCCCGCCCGACGCCGGTCAGCCTGAAGACACGGCCATCCACCTGTCGGGTGAGATCCGCCGGCGGGCCGGAGAAAAGCAACTCGCCGGCGTTGAGCAGCAGCACGCGGTCGCAGGCCTCCGCCTCGTCGAGATAGGCCGTCGACCACAGGACGCCGATGCCATCGCCGGCAAGTTCCCTGACCATTGCCCACAGGTCGCGCCGGGATACCGGATCGACACCGACGCTCGGCTCGTCGAGCAGCAGCAGCCGCGGCTTGGTGAGGAGCGCGCAGGCGAGGCCCAGCTTCTGCTTCATGCCACCGGACAGGCGGCCTGCGAGGCGCCCGGTGAAGCGCCTGAGATCCGTGAAGGACAGGAGCCGCTCGAAGACCTCCGCGCGTTCGGACGAGGCGAGCCCCCGCAGGTCCGCATAGAGATCGAGGTTCTCGGCCACCGACAGGTCCTCGTAGAGCCCGAAGCGCTGGGGCATGTAGCCGATCGCGGCCTGCACCGGCGCCATGTCGCCGCGGGTGTCGAGGCCAAGCACCGAGAGGCGACCCTCATCCGGTAGGAGAAGGCCTGTCATGAGGCGGATCAGCGTCGTCTTGCCGGCGCCGTCAGGGCCGACGAGGCCGGTAATGCCGCCCTCGACGACGCACGAGACACCCCGCAGTGCAGGCGCCTGCGGGCCGAAGCGCATGGTCACGTTCTCGATGCGGACGACGGGCTCGGCCATCTCATCCGCCTCCCGCCTCCGCCGCCGGCCGGGGCACCCTGACCGTGACAGGCATGCCCTGCCTGAGGCTGCCGTCCGGCGCGTCGACGACGATGCGCAGGCGATAGACGAGATCGGTCCGCAACGCCGGGGTCTCCACCGATTTCGGCGTGAACTCGGCCACCGGCGAGACGAAGCCGACCGTGCCCCGGTGCGCACGTCCCGGCTCCGTGTCGTTCGTCACCTCCACCGGCAGGCCGGGCCGGATGCGGCCGAGGTCCGGCTCGCCGACATAGGCGCGCACGAAGACGGGCGCTTCGAGCGACAGCACGTAGACGACGTCGCCGCTTGCCACGATGGCGCCCGGCTCCTCGACGCGAGAGAGAATGACGCCCGCGGACGGCGCATGAAGCTCGGTATCGGCGAGAGCGGTTCGCGCCGCCGCCAGGCTCGCCCGCGCGGCATCGAGATTGGCCCGGGCGGCGGCGATATCCTCCGGCCGCGTGCCGTCCTCGAGGAGTCGCAGGGCGGCGCGGGCCGACTCGACCCGTGCCCGGGCCATGTCACGGGCCGCCGTCGCCTGATCGAGATTGGCCTGCGAGGCGGCGCCGCTCGGCCTGAGCTGGTTCTGCCGCTCGTAGGCGAGCTGAGCATTCTCGAAATCGGCCTGCCGTTCAAGATAAGCCGCCCGTGCCTGCTCGATTTCCGCCCGTCGCGGCCCCGCCATGAGTTTGTCCAGCACGGCCTCGAGACTCGCGACCTGCGCCTCGGCGGCGCGAACGGCATCCGCGGCCGGTCCGGCATCGAGGCGGGCGAGCGGCTGCCCGGCCTCGACCCGATCACCCTCGTCGACCAGCGCCTCGGCGATTCGGCCGCTGACGCGAAAGCCAAGGCGCGCCTGCCGGATGTCGACATTGCCGTAGAGGGTCAACACCTCGCCGCGGCTCTCCCGCCAGCCGACTCGGCCCGGCAGGTCGAACCACCAGCCGGCGGCAGTCGCGGCAAGGGCAAGAGCGAGGAGGATGGCCGCCTTGCGGCCTCTGCTGCCGCTCACGGGGCACCTCCCGGCCTGAGATCCGCCACGAGCGTGCGGGCGAGGCGCCGCACGCGGCCTGTCTCCTCCGGACCGATCGCCTCCCAGCCGAGCTGGTGCAACACCGCCGCATGTGCCACGCGAAACACCATCACGCCGCCGAGCAGAGCAAGGGTTCTGAGACGCACGCCGTCGGAGTCGGGATCCGCCGCGACGAGGATGCCGACCAGCCGGCGGGCCACGTCGAGCGTCGGCTCCATGACACCTCCGTAGATGCGCTGGAAGGCTTCCGTCGGCGCCATCTGCTCGCGGATCAGGAAACGCGCCCAACGCTCCGAGTGCGGGCTGACGAAGAGCGCCGCCATCGCCTCGAGCATCTCGGCAAGAAGGGCCTGCGCCTCCTCCCGCCCGATCGAAGCCCCTGCCCCTTCAGCCTCCGAGAGCCTTTGGCGCAGCCGCTCGCGCAGGGTGGCGACATGAGCCTGGATGAGCCCCGCCAGATGCTCGGCCGTCGCAAGATAGAGCCCTTCCTTGCTGCCGAAATAGTAGGGAATAGCCTGGAGGTTGACTTCGGCCGCATCGGCTAGCTTGCGCGTGCTGGCGCCGTCGAAGCCGAACAGGCCGAAGACATCGATGGCTGCGTTCAGCAGCCTTTCGCGGGCGGCATCGCCGCGCCGCGGCGGCGGATCGTGCGTCGTTGACATGGAGACAGCATATGGTCAACCGTCGAACAAGTCAATCGAATGAATGACGATTACTGGCTGCCTCGCACCCCTCAAGGCTGCGGCGGCGCCATGCATTAACCATAGATCTCTGAAATATATACCGCCCGTGTGCCGTCGTTGACTTTTTGTTAACCGCTCCGTTAAGTGGTTCAGTTGTTTCTTTCGGGGAAAATCTATGCGTATTCTGCTCGTTGCGGGGGCACTCGCGCTAACCCTGGCCGCTTGCCAGACGGCCCAGGAATCGGCGGTCGATGCCGAGTTCACCTGTCGTGAAGCCGGCCTGCGGCCGGGCACGCGCTCTTACGACCGCTGTGTCAATGCAGCCTATAACAGCAACCGCCGTCAGGCGGACCAGGCGGCCTCACAGGTCGCGGTCGGAACGGCCGCTGCCCTCGTCGGCGGCGCCGTTCTGGGGGCGGCGACCGCTCCGCGCGGCTATTACTATCGCTGCAACGCCTGGGGTTGCTGGTAACAGCCGGACGAAGCCGCAAGTAAAAGCCCGGCAGGAGGCCGCTCCAGCCGGGTTTTCTTTGCGAGGCGCCGATCCTCAGTCTTCCTGCGGGATCGGCAGGGGGAAGAGGGGCCGATAGGGCCTGGCTTCGTCCACGGCGCGTGCGAAGGACGGGCGCGCCAAGAGCCGGCTGCGATAGGCGTGGACGTGGGCGCAGGCCGCCGGGATGGGATGCGTCCAATGAGCATAGAACAGGAACGGCGCCGCCCCGCAGTCAGCTAGGGTGAATGCCTCTCCCGCCGCCCAGACCCGCCCGGCCATCACGCCGTCGAGCCAATGATAGGCCCGATCCAGCATCTCGCGCGCCTCGGCGACGCCGCGGCCGTCCTTCTCCGCTTCGCTCCGGAGGGCGTCGAGGACGATCTTCTGCTGGGGCGTCGAGATGTAGTTGTCGAAGAAGCGATCCATCAGCCGCACCTCGAGCGCCACCCGCGGGTCGTCCGGCACCAGCCGATACACGCCCGAATGATAAAGATCGAGATACTCGATAATGATGCTGGCTTCCATTACCGGCCGGCCGTCATCGATCAGCACGGGAAAGCGCCGCAATGGCCAGATGGCCGTCAGATCCGCCATCGCCTCGGGCCCATCCAGCATGCGCAGCGCGAAGGGCACATCCTTCTCGTAGAGCGCCACCAGCGCCTTCTGGCAATAGGAGGAAAAGGGATGAGCAAAGAGCGTCAGCGTCACGGCCGGCCTCCTCGTTCTCGTAAGGCAGATGGCCCAGCCGAAGCCGGATCATCCCGATCGGCCACCGTGCCCGCCAGAAACTGATTGCGCATTGCAATCGGTTCCCTTCTCCTCCATCTGATTGTAGTTTGCAAGCAGATAGTGAGGTCCCGCGTTGAGCAACGCCCGTCGGTCCGGCTGCCCCATCAACCTGACGCTGGAGCTGCTCGGCGATCGCTGGAGCCTTATCGTCATCCGCGATCTCATGTTTGGCAATCGACGGCACTTCCGCGAGTTGCTCGCCCTGTCGGAAGAAGGAATCGCCTCGAACATCCTCGCCGACCGCCTGAAGCGGCTTGTCGCGGCGGGGCTCCTGACGAAGAGCGCCGATCCGGCCCACCGGCAGAAGGCCGTCTATTCGCTGACCGAATCGGCGATCCAGCTCGTGCCATTGCTTGCGACGATGGGTGCCTGGGGCTGCCGCCACACGCCAGCGTCACCCGAATTGGCCATCCGGGCCAAGCTGCTCGAGGACGGCGGCCCGCCCTTGTGGGAGGCCTTCATGGACGAGTTGCGCAGCCTGCACCGTGGCTTGCCGGCCACGGGCCCATCCGTGCTGATGCGGTTGCAGGCCGCCTATGAGGCAGCCGTCGCTCCTGGCACAGTCGGCAGTCCTTGAAGCAGGGTGCCGACCACCCCGCCCTACAGCGGCCGCTTCAGCCTTCTGGCGAGGACACCGATGATGCCCTCGCGGAACAGCATCACGCAGATGACGAAGATGACGCCCTGAATGACCGTGACCCATGCACCGAGATGGGCAAGGTAGTTCTGCATCGTCACGATGACGGCCGCCCCGACCATGGGACCGAAGACCGTGCCCATGCCGCCGACGAGCGTCATCAGCACCACCTCGCCCGACATGGTCCAGTGCACGTCCGTCAGTGAGGCGAGCTGGAAGACGATGGCCTTCGTCGCCCCCGCGAGGCCCGCCAGCGTCGCCGACAGCGTGAAGACGACGAGCTTGTAGCGGTTGGTGGCGTAGCCGAGCGAGATGGCACGCGGCTCGTTGTCGCGAATGGCCTTCAGCACCTGGCCGAAGGGCGAGTGGATGATGCGGTAGATGAAGAGCACCCCAACGAGGAAGATCACCGCGACGACATAGTAGAGACTCGTGTCGCGCGACAGGTCGATGAGGCCGAACAGGTGCCCGCGCGGCACGGCCTGGATGCCGTCCTCACCGCCCGTAAAGGGAGCCTGCAGCGAGAAGAAGAAGACCATCTGAGCGAGCGCCAGCGTGATCATGGCGAAATAGATGCCCTGCCGGCGAATGGCGAGCGAGCCGAAGACGAAGCCCAGCGCGGCCGCGGCCGCCGTGCCGAGGAGGATGGCGACTTCGGGCGGCATGCCCCAGACCTTGGCCGTGTGGGCGCAGATGTAGCTCGCCGTGCCGAGATAGGCCGCATGACCGAACGACAGGAGGCCGCCGTAGCCGAGCAGCAGGTTGAAGGCGCAGGCGAAGAGCGCGAAGCACAGCACCTTCATGAGGAAGACCGGATAGAGCAGGAACGGCGCCACCGCGAGGAAGATCGCAATGCCGACGAAGATGGCCCGATGCAGATGAGCGGCGTCCACCGCCGCCCGCGCGCTCGGCGCCGCTGCCATTCTTTCGCTGACGCTCGCCATCACGCGGTCCTCCCGAACAGTCCGGCCGGCTTGACAAGCAGCACCACGACCATGACGACGAATATCACGGTGGCAGCAGCCTCCGGATAGAACACCTTGGTCAGCCCCTCGATGAGGCCGAGTCCGAAGCCGGTGACGATGGAGCCGAGGATCGAGCCCATGCCGCCGATGACCACGACGGCGAAGACGACGATGATGAGGTCGGCTCCCATGTTGGGATTGACCGAATAGATCGGCGCCGCAAGGACGCCCGCGAGCGCAGCGAGACCGACACCGAAGCCGTAGGTCAGCGTGATGAGCCGCGGCACGTTGATGCCGAAGGCCTGCACCAGCGTCGGGTTCTCGGTCGCGGCACGCAGATAGGCGCCGAGCCGCGTCTTCTCGATGACGAACCAGGTGGCGAGGCACACCGCGAGCGAGGCGACCACCACCCAGCCACGATAGTTGGGAAGGAACATGAAGCCGAGGTTGCGGCCTCCGGCGAGTTCCGGCGGTATGCTGTAGGGCAGACCCGAGACGCCGTATTGATTGCGGAACAGTCCCTGGATGATGAGAGCGAGGCCGAAGGTCAGCAGCAGGCCGTAGAGATGGTCGAGATCGCGCAGGCGCGCCAGGAACAGCCGATCGATGACGATGCCCATGGCGCCGACGATCACCGGCGCAAGGAGAAGCGCCCACCAGTAGCCGATGCCCGCGTAGTTGAGCAGCATCCACGCCACGAAGGCGCCCATCATGTACTGGGCCCCGTGGGTGAAGTTGATGATGTTGAGGAGCCCGAAGATGATCGCGAGCCCGAGGCTCAGGATCGCATAGAACGAGCCGTTGATGAGGCCGAGCAGCAGCTGGCCGAAAAGCGCCTGAGGCGGAATTCCCAGAAGTTCGAACATCTCTCGACCGGCCCGTACACGCGCGGCAGGGAGGCCGGGGCGGCACGGCCGCCCCGGCGCTTCAGGTCAGCCCTTGACCAGGGGGCATTCACCCTGATCGAGCGGCCGGAAGGCCTCGGCCGCGGGAATGGTGGCGACGAGCTTGTAATAGTCCCACGGTCCCTTCGATTCCTCGGGCTTCTTCACCTCGAAGAGATACATGTCGTGGATCTTGCGGCCGTCGGCCCGCACTTGGCCCTTGCCGAAGAGCGGATCGTCGGTCGGCATCTCCTTCATCTTCGCCATCACCTTGGCGCTGTCCTTGTCCTTCAGCGCCTCGACGGCCTTGAGATAGTGCAGCGTGCCTGCATACACACCAGCCTGGACCATGGTGGGCATCTTGCCTCCGCTCTTCTCGGCGAAGCGCTTGGCAAAGGCGCGCGTCTCGTCGTTGAGGTCCCAATAGAAGGACTCGGTCAGCACCAGACCCTGCGCCGTCTGCAGGCCGAGAGCATTGACGTCGGTGATGAAGACCAGCAGCCCGGCCAGGTTCTGCCCCGCCTGGGTGATGCCGAACTCTGCCGCCTGCTTGATCGAGTTGATCGTGTCGCCGCCAGCATTGGCAAGACCAATCACCTTGGCGCCGGACGACTGGGCCTGCAGCAGGAACGACGAGAAGTCGCTGCCCGGGAAGGGATGGCGCACGGTGCCGAGCACCTTGCCGCCCGACTTCTCGACGACGGCGATGGTGTCGCGCTCGAGCGCATGGCCGAAGGCATAGTCCGCCGTCAGGAAAAACCAGGTGTCGCCGCCGGCCTTGACCATGGCGCTACCGGTACCGTTGGCGAGCGCCCATGTGTCATAGGTCCAGTGCACCGTGTTGGGCGAGCATTGCTTGCCGGTAAGGTCGGACGCCGCCGCACCGGAGTTGATGAAGATCTTGTTCTTCTCGCGCGTGATCTGGTTGATGGCAAGCGCGACCGACGAGGTTGGCACGTCGAGGATCACGTCGACGCCATCCTGGTCGTACCACTGGCGCGCGATATTGGAGCCGATGTCGGGCTTGTTCTGGTGATCGGCCGAGACGATCTCGACGTTGATGCCTTTGTCCTTGGCCTTGAAATCCTCTACCGCCATGCGCGCGGCGATCACCGAGCCCTCTCCGGAAAGGTCGGCATAGGTGCCCGAGCGGTCGTTGAGCACGCCGAGCTTCACCGAAACCTGGGCCTCAGCCCCGCCGGCGAACAGGGCGACGAGCGCCGTGGCCAGCAACATGCGTCCGGTCTTCATGGACTTGTTCCTCCTCGTCTCTTCCCCACTGCGGCCAAGCCGCAGGCGCTAGACGCCCAGATAGGCGTGCAGCTTGTCGATATTGGCGTCGAGTTCCGCGTTGGGGATCATATCGACCACCCGCCCCTGCTCGACGACGTAGTGCCGGTCCGCCACACGGGAGGCGAACCGGAAGTTCTGCTCCACGAGGACGATGGTGAAGCCCTCGCTCTTGAGCCGCGCAATGGTGCGCCCGATGTCGTCGACGATGACGGGCGCAAGCCCCTCCGTCGGCTCGTCGAGCAAAAGGAGCCGCGCCCCCGTGCGCAGGATGCGGCCGATGGCGAGCATCTGCTGCTCCCCTCCCGAGAGCTTGGTGCCCTGGCTCGCGAGCCGCTCCCTCAGATTGGGGAACAATTCGAAGATCTGCTCCACGGAGAGGCCGCCGGGCCGCACCTGCGGCGGCAGGAGCAGGTTTTCCTCCACCGACAGCGAGGAGAAGATGCCGCGTTCCTCCGGGCAGTAGCCGATGCCGAGCCGCGCGATGGTGCGCGACGGCATGCGCACGGTCTCAACCCCGTCGAAGACGACGGAGCCGGTGCGTTTCCTCATGATGCCGATGATCGACTTCAGCGTGGTCGTCTTGCCGGCGCCGTTGCGTCCGAGCAGCGTCACCACCTCGCCCGGCGCCACGTCGAAATCGATGCCGTGCAGCACGTGGCCCTCACCATACCAGGCGTTGAGGCCGCGCACGGAAAGGAGCGGCGCCGTCGCCGCCTTCGTCGCGATGTCGCGTGCCGCCTCAGGCATGACCGGCTCCTATATAGGCCTCGATCACGGCGGGATTGCTGGAGACGGTGGAGTAGTTGCCCTCCGCCAGCACCTTGCCGCGGGCCAGCACCGTGATGTGGTCCGACAGCGAGGCGACGACCGACAGGTTGTGCTCCACCATCAGGATCGTGCGGTTGGCCGAGACGCGCCGGATCAGCGCGGCGATGCGCTCGACGTCCTCGTGCCCCATGCCCGCCATCGGCTCGTCGAGCAGGAGCATCTCGGGATCGAGCGCCAGCGTCGTCGCGATCTCCAGAGCGCGCTTGCGGCCGTAGGACAATTCGACCGCCGGCAGCGCCGCGAAATCGGTGAGCCCAACCGCGTCGAGCAAATTGAGCGCCTCGTCGTTCAGCGCGCGCAGAACGCGCTCCGAACGCCAGAAGTCGAACGAACCGCCGCGCTTGCGCTGCAGGGCGACGCGCACGTTCTCGAGCGCCGTCAGATGCGGAAAGACGGCGGAGATCTGGAAGGAGCGCACCAGGCCAAGCCGGGCGACGGTCGCCGGCCTGAGCGCGGTGATGTCGTTCCCCTTGAAGGTAATCGTCCCCTTCGTCGGAGTGAGGAATTTGGTCAGAAGATTGAAACAGGTCGTCTTGCCGGCCCCATTGGGACCGATGAGCGCATGGATCGTGCCCCGGCGGATGTCCAGACTGACCCCGTCGACCGCTACGAACCCCTTGAATTCAATCGTCAGATCCCTCGTCGATAGAATGATATCGGCGGTCACGATGCCGTTCTGTCCTCTGGGCTTTTTTATTTTGAGCCTTGTGCTTGGACTGTGCACCGCCTCGCGCTTCAAAATCAACCGGCTTTTGCGCCGAAAGGATGCGCATGATTGGGAATGGACCGCCGCAGACCCGCCGGGGCAGCCGGTTGGCGCCGAATCCGGCCGATTCCCTCCGTCACGCGAAGCGCTTCGCCCCGGCGACGCACAGGACGACGCCGGCGGTGACGGCCATCATCGCCGTATCGACACTCTCGCCGAGCAGCGCCGCGGCGATGGTGAGGCCGAAGAAGGGCTGCAGCAGCTGCAGCTGGCCGACGGCCGCGATGCCGCCCTGGGCAAGGCCGCGATACCAGAAGACGAAGCCGATGAGCATGCTGAACAACGACACATAGGCAAGACCCAGCCAGGCCTCCTGCGAGGTGCCGGCGAAGGAGGCGGGCATGGTGAGGAAGGCGAGCAGCACCATCACCGGCAGGGCAAGCACGAGCGCCCAGGAGATGACCTGCCAGCCACCGAGGCGGCGCGACAGCACCGCCCCCTCCGCATAGCCGAGGCCGCAGGCGACGATGGCGCCGAGCATCAGGAGGTCGCCGGTCAGCGAGGCGGAGAAGCCGCGGGAGGCGGCAAAGCCGGCGACGAGCGCGCTGCCGAGGCAGGAGAACAGCCAGAAGACGGGGCGCGGCCGCTCGCCGCCGCGCAGCGTGGCGAAGATCGCCGTCATGAGCGGCAGGAGCCCGACGAAGACGATGGAATGGGCGGCCGTGACGTGGCGGAGCGCCAGCGCCGTCAGGAGCGGAAAGCCGACGACCACGCCGAGGGCCACGACGACGAGCGGGCGCAGGTCCTCGCGCCGCGGCATCCTCTGCCGGAAGAGGACGAGGAGCGCGCCGCCGCACAGGCCGGCGATCACCGCCCGCGCCAGCGTGAGGAAGACGGGGTCGAATCCCGCCACCGCCACGCGCGTCGCCGGCAGCGACCCGCTGAAGATCAGCACGCCGAGGAAACCGTTGATCCAGCCGCTCACCGACCTGTCCATCGCATCCGCTCCCGATGCCGTGGTATCGCGCGGTGGTGCTGGCGGCGCCAGAGACAGCTCAGTACAATCTGCGATTACTGTTCTGGTTCATGGAGCAATACAGTTGCAATGAACGCCCCATTGCCCCGGGAGGCCGGCAGCCGCGTTGCGCAGGTCGCAGCCGCCATCCGCGCCCGCATCGCGGAGCGCTCGCTGGCGCCCGGCGCGCGACTGCCCTCCATCCGCAAGCTCGCCGCCGCGATGCAGGTGTCACCGTCGACGGTGGTCGAAGCCTACGAGCGTCTCGTCGCCGCCGGTGCCATCCGGGCGCGCCGCGGCTCCGGTTTCTACGTTTGCGGTCCGTCGGCACCGCTGACCCTGAGCGCACTCGCTCCCCGGCTGGAGCGCGCCATCGATCCGCTCTGGGTGTCGCGGCAGGCCCTCGAGACGGACCAGGGCGTGCTGAAGCCCGGCTGCGGCTGGCTCCCGTCCGACTGGATGCCGCAGGAGGCGCTGCGACGCGCGCTGCGCACGCTCGCCCGCTCGGGGGCGGATGCGGCCCTCGCCGACTATGGCACGCCACTCGGCCTGCCCGCGCTCCGCCAGCTCATCGCCCGGCGCATGGCGGAGCGCGGCATCGCCGCTTCACCCGACCAGATCATCCTGACCGAATCGGGCACCCACGCGCTCGATCTTCTCTGCCGCTTCCTCCTCAGCCCCGGCGATACGGTGCTGGTCGACGATCCCTGCTACTTCAACTTCCTCGCACTCCTGCGGGCCCACAGGGCGAAGGTCGTCGGCGTGCCCATGACACCGGCAGGGCCGGACGTGGAACGCTTCGCCGCCATCCTCGCGGCCGAGCGGCCCCGGCTCTACGTCACCAATGCCGGCCTGCACAACCCGACGGGCGCCGTCGCCTCGCCGGCCGTCGCGCATCGCCTGCTGCGCCTCGCCGAGGCGCACGACCTCACCATCGTCGAGGACGACATCTTCGCGGATTTCGAGGAGGAGCCGGCCCCGCGGCTCGCCGCGCTCGACGGGCTCGAACGCGTCATCGAGGTCGGCAGCTTCGCCAAGACGCTCTCGGCCTCGGCGCGATGCGGCTTCATCGCGATGCGGCCGGACTGGATAGAGCCGCTGAGCGATCTGAAGACGGCCACGAGCTTCGGCGGCGCGCATCTTGCCAGCCACATCGCCTTCGCCATTCTCGCCGACGGGGGCTACCGCCGACATATGGAGAGCGTGCGGACGCGCCTTACCCGCGCACGCCAGCGCACGCTGGCGCGGCTCGGCGCGCTCGGCATCGCGCCGTGGGTGGAGCCGCGCGCCGGCATGTTCCTGTGGTGCCGCCTGCCCGAGGGGCGCGATGCCGCCGCAGTCGCGCGTCATGCGCTCGGCCGGGGCGTGGTGCTGGCGCCCGGCGATGCCTTCAGCGCCTCGCGCAGCGCGGCGGCCTTCCTGCGCTTCAACGTTGCCCAGTCCACGGACCCGCGCATCTACACCGTTCTCGCCGAAGCGATGGCGACGTGAAGCGGGGGGTCGGCATCACGCTGCCCCACCCCGCTCTGCCGGTGCCCGCGATCAGACGCGGGCGAAGGTCGCCGTCGCCCGGCCCTTGAGAAAATGGCCCTGGCCCATGGTAGCGAAATCGAGGGCGAGGCCGGCGGCACCGTCGATCAGGTCCGTGATACTGCCGTGGCGCAGACCGTCGACGAGTTGAAGAGCGGGACCGACGAAGGGCACCAGGCCCGACAGGGATCTCAGCGCCGTCCCGAACTGGCCGGAGAAAAGCCCCTTCGCCGCGTCATAGACATTGCCGATGATCGGGATCGACCGCACCGCCTGCTCCAGGCTGCCCATGGCCAGGCCGTTGAGGACACCGAAGGGAATGCCGACGAGCGGCAGCTTACCGAGGATGTTGCCGGCGAGGCCGAGAACGCCCTTGGCCAGGCCCTTGAACCATCCGAACAGGCCGCCGGAGCTGGGCCTGAAGTCGCCGGCAACCGATATCCGGGCCTGCGCGCCGGACCGGGGCGTGAAATCCCCGTTGATGGAAAACTGCGCCGGTCGGCCCATGGCCTGCCCACCGCGCACGGAACCGGCGCCCGGCTGGGCCGCGGCCCGAGTCGCGCTGGACCAGTTGCCCGTGAGGACAGCATCGCCTCCGAAGCTGCGCAGGGTGAGATTGACGGCTATACTCATAATATATCTCCCAATGAAGCACCTCCCGCGCCACGATCACGGGACGAATATTGCCTTGCTCAGAAGAGCCCATATGAGTGGCGAGATCGACATCGAAGGATAGAAATTGTGTTTTCGCAGCAAGATCGCCGGAGATGCGTCACACATGGCCGATCTACGATCCACGCGCGCAAGGAATGACCGCCGCTCGATAACTGGACAACCGGCGTGGTTGATCTGTGGGCCGTCCGAATAGCCTGGAACGGGACCGTCCGCGCGGCAAAAAGGCCCGCTCAGGCCGGCCAGCTGCGCATCGCCAGGCGTCCGACCATCTGCAGCTCTGCACGCGAGACCCCGTCGCGGGCCTGAACCGTCAGGCCCTGCAGCACCGTTTCAAGGAAACGGGCGAGCGCCGCCGCATCAGTGTTGGCCGGCAGTTCGCCGGCCGCGATGCCCTTGCGGATCCGCGCCTCAAACTGATCGACGTGACTGGCCCGCATCTCGGCGAGGGCCGTGCGAACGGAGGTCGCAGCGGGAGAGCAGTGCGTCGCCGCCGTCGCGACCATGCAGCCGGCCGGCTGACCTTCGCGGGTCAATTCATGCGCTGCAGCCTCGAAAAGCCGCTCGAAGGCCGTGCGCACCGGGATATCCTCGGCGAGGATGCGCGCGGTATAGCTGCCGGGCCCCTCGAGGTAGCGGTCCAGCGCGGCCTCGTAGAGCTTCTCCTTGTTGCCGAAACAGGCGTAGAGGCTGGAGGGGCTGAGACACATCGCCCCGGCGAGGTCGTCCATCGAGGTCGCCTCGTAGCCCCGGTCCCAGAACAGGACCATGGCCGCATCCAGCGCCGCCTCCCGGTCGAAGCAGCGCGGACGCCCGCGCGGGCGCTTCTCCGCTGTCACATCATTTTCTGGAACCATCGTTCTATAAATTCTTGACGGACCCTGTTCGGCTGCCTAACTGTGTGTGCATTGTGGAGCAATCGCTCCATTAATTAATATGCGGCACCGGCGCGGCAAGGCGCAAGTGGCCGCAGCATCGAAGAGGTCCCGCACCGCTGCAGCCGGCGCCCCTCGCGCCTTCCATCAAAGTCCCCTTTCATTCCGGAGCTGGATTCATGTCCACTGCCCCAACGGGAACCGCTTGCCTCGATTCAGTCCTTGCGCCAACCGTACGCCACTGGCTCGCCGCCGGCTCGGTTGGCACCGCCGCCTTCGCGCTCGTGACCGCCGAGTTCCTGCCCGTTGGCCTGTTGCCGGCCATGGCCGCCGATATCGGCATCAGCGAGGGCCAGGCCGGCCTCATGGTCACCATGGCGGGCGTGCTCGGCGCCCTTGCCGCTCCCTCAGTAACGGTGGGCGCCGGACGGCTCGACCGACGCAACGTCCTCATGGTCCTCGTCGGCCTCCTCGTTGCCTCCAACCTGATCGTCGCGCTGTCCACCTCCTACCCCCTCGTTCTCCTCGGCCGGCTGCTGCTCGGCATCGGCGTCGGCGGCTTCTGGTGCATCGGCGTCGCCATCGGCCCGCGGGTCATGCCCGAGCCCACAGGCACGCGCGGCACCGCCATCATCTTCGCCGGGATTTCGCTCGGCACGGTTGCGGGCGTGCCGGCAGGGACCTTCATCGGTGATGTCCTGGGCTGGCGCGCGGCCTTCGCGGCCGCGGCGGGGATCGGGGTCGCGGTGCTCGTCGCGCAGGCGCTGCTGCTGCCGGCGCTGCCGCCCCAGCGCGCCATCCGCTGGCGCGACCTGCCGGCGCTGCTCCACGTGCCGAAGGCGCGCATCGGGCTTCTGGCCGCTTTCTTCATGTTCGGCGGCCAGTTCTTCGCCTATACCTACATCGCGCCTTATCTCGTCCAGATCACAGGGCTCGGCTCGGGCATGGTCACGGGCCTGCTGCTCGCCTATGGCACAGCCGGCTTCTTCGGCAATGTCGCGGGCAGCTGGGTGGCCGGGAAGGATGCGCGCACCGCCGTCGCCGCCACGGCCCTCGTCCTCGGCGCCTCGGCGCTGGCACTTGCCGCCTTCGGCGCGATCCCCATGGCCGCCATCGCTATCATCGTCGTCTGGGGGCTGGCCTTCGGCGCATTGCCCATTGCGACCCAGACCTTCATGTTCCGCGCCGCCTCCGAGGCGCTGGAGACCGGCGCCGCCCTGCTCGTGTCGCTGATCCAGGTTGCGATCGCCCTCGGTGCCACCGTCGGGGGCCTGACCGTCGACGGTCTCGGCCTCGTCAGCACCATGGTGGCGGGCGGCATCGTCATGATGCTCGGGGCGCCTGTGATCGCGATGCTCGGGCGCGAGCGCAGCGCCGCGGCCGCCGTTCCGCACTGAGAGCCCGACGCTGCACCAGCCCGGCATCCTGGTGCCGGGCCGGTGTGGCCGGTCACTTCCACCCCAGGTGCCGCTCGACCTGGTAGAGGAGATGCAGCACGACAGTGCCGACGAGGGTCGCGAAGATGGCGATGATCCAGAAGCCGAGGCCGACCGACAGGCCGATGGGCGCTGCGAGCCATACGCCCGCGCCGGTCGTCAGCCCATGCACCTCGCCCTTGGCGAAGACGATCAGCCCGGCGGCGAGGAAGGCGACGCCGGCCGTCACGGCCTCCACCACGCGCAGGGGGTCGGATCTCACCTGGTCGATGTCATAGATCGGCGCGCGAACGACCTCGCCAGCGAGCAGTCCGAAGACTGCGGCGGCAAGGCCGACAAGAAGATGCGTGCGCAGCCCCGCCGGCCGGCCACGCATCTCGCGCTCGATGCCGATGACGGTGACGCACAGAAGCGCCCCGCAAATGCGCGCGAGGATAACGTGATATGGCACCGCTGTGCGCGGCAGAATATCGGCCAGGATGTCAGCGAGCGCCTGCTCCAAGTCGCCCTCCGTTCCCGTTCGCTTGTCCCCGGCCGTCAGGACTTTGAGGCGTGCTCGGGCTTGCCCCTGCGGGAGGTGGACGCCATCTCGCGCAGCTCGCGCTCCGACATGGACTCGACCATGCTCTTCGCAGCGCCCTTGAGCTCGCTCTTCTTCTTCTCGCCGCGCTTGGCGGCGAGCGCCGCGCCCGCGGCCTTCTGCTGGGCTTTCGATTTCGCCGGCATGACGATCTCCTTTCGTGGCCGCTCACTGAGCCCCGCCGCTCCAACCCGCAGGGCATACCGCCGGTTCCGGCCGGCGCAGGTGAGAAGCCGTGACAAAGGGCGGCCGAAGCCGCCCTTTGTCGGGCCGGTGCAGAGAAGCCGTCAGGCAGCCCGCTGGGCCCTGCTGTTCGCGTCCTTCTCGGCGAGCTTCGTGAGCATCTCGTCGGTCTGCGCTTCTTCCTTCAGCGTCTCGTCGAGGAGCTTCGCCGCATCCTTCATGCCGAGTTCCTGGGCCCAGCGCCGGAGCGTGCCGTAGCGCGTGATCTCGTAATGCTCGGCGGCCTGGGCCGCGGCGATCAGGCCGGCGTCGAGAGCGGGCGTGTCCTTGTATTCGGACAGCACCTCCTCGCCTTCCTCGATGATGCCGTCGATCGCCGGACAGGTCTTGCCGCGCGCCGCCTTGCCGCAGATCTCGAACACCTGCTGCAGGCGCGCGACATGGCCCTCGGTTTCTTCGCGATGCTGCTGGAACGCCGCCTTGAGCTCCTCGGCGCTGGCCCCGCGGGCGAGCTTCGGCAAGGCCTTCAGAAGCTGGCGCTCGGCATAGTAGATGTCCCTCAGGCCTTCGTAGAAAAGATCGTCCAGCGTCTTGTTCTTCATGGGTCTGCTCCTTCCATCGGCCGCCGAACGGCGGATGCGGGCCGAACCGCATCGCAGACGGTTTGTTCCGCGCCCGGTGAAAGGCCGCGGCGCGCGCCGGCACCTATGGCTCGGCCATTTCCGCGAGCAGGCCGGCAGCCCGCGCGGCATTCTCCATCGCGCGGCGAGCACCTTCCGGCGCACGGAAACCATCGACGGCGTCCCGGCAGGCGGCGCAGGCGCGCAGGTAGGCGTTGTCGCGCTCGCCCGGCCAGTCGCGCTCGAGGAACTCGAGGGCTTCCCAGGCACTGCAGGCCACGAAGATGCCGGTTTCACCAGCGCGCAGCTTGACGGGAACGCGAAACGGACGATGGCCCACGTCTCTTCTCCTTCTTCTCTAGGCCCAGGGGTCCGAACCGCATCGGTCGACGCGGCCCATCGAAACGCATACGCGTGAGGTTTGTTCCCGTCCGGCCAAGCCTGAAGGCCCGCGAACTGAAGCAAGATGAATGCCAGTTTGCTGGAATCGCCCGGCGACCGCTCCGGTCGATGCGCACCGGCCTGATCGGCTTGGCCCGGCTGGGCGGTCTTGTGCACCGGGACGGGACTACCGTCGTGGCCGTGCCGGCCGGCATGCTGGCCCATCGTGCACCTGCAGGCAGGCGACACGCGCGATCAGCAGGCTTTGAACCGCGCGCGCGGGCGGCTACTAAGGCTAGGCCTTCACCATGCGGGAGCGGCTTTTGGCTCGCCTCACCGGAATTCTCGCACGCGTCGCCATCGGCGCAGCCGTCCTCCTGGTCTCCGTCTGGGCGGCGCTCGCCCTGTGGTACCGCCTGTCTCTGCCCGAGGAGGCGCGGCTCCTCGCCGCCGGCGCTTTCGGCCTCCTCGGCCTTGCGACGATCGTCGCCCTCGTGCGACGGCGCGCCGCCGCCGCGAGCCTCTTCGCCCTTGCCGTCGCCGGCGTCTTCGTCTGGTGGGCGAGCATCGTGCCGCCCGCGGATGCGGACTGGTCGCCGGATGTCGCCCGCCAGGTCACGGGAACCGTCGACGGCTCGGTGCTGAGCCTGACGGGCGTGCGCAATTTCGACTGGCGCGGCGAAGACGACTTCACGCCCGCTTGGGAGACGCAGCGCTACGACCTCGACCAGTTGCGCACGCTCGACATGTTCATGTCCTACTGGGCCGGGCCGAGCATGGCGCACATGATCCTGAGCTTCGGCTTTGCCGACGGCCGGTACCTTGCCTGGTCGGTCGAGGTGCGCCGGCGCAGGGGCGGCGGCTTCTCGCCCATCGCCGATCTCTTCAAGAGCAACACCCTCGTGCTCGTCGCCGCCGAGGAGCGCGACGTCATCGGCGTGCGCACTAACATCCGCGGCGAGGACGTGCAGCGCTACCGCCTCGACATCCCGCAGGAGATGATCCGGGCGCTCCTGCTGCAATATGTTGCCGACGCCAATGCGCTCGCCACGCGACCGACCTTCTACAATTCCCTGACCAGCAACTGCACGACGACCGTGGTGCGCATGGCGCGCGCCCTGGGCGACGTGCTGCCGGCCGACTGGCGGCTCATCGTCAACGGTTACCTGCCCGAATATGCCTATGACATGGGTGCCCTCGACAGCAGCCGGCCGATGGCGGAACTGCGCGCGGAGGCGCGCATCAGCCCCAGGGCCCTCGCGGCGGGACTGACGTCCTCCTTCTCGCAGGACATCCGTCAGCCGTGAACGGCGCCGTCCGCCCCCCTCGCGGTCCGGGCGATCGATGCTATAGCTGCCGCACGAACGCTCGAGAGAGGCCGGAATGGCGCGCGAAATCACGATCTACGGCATCAAGAACTGCGACACGATGAAGAAGGCGCGCGCCTGGCTCGAGGCCCGGGACGTCGCCCACGCCTTCCACGACTACAGGAGTGCCGGCATCGATCGCGAGCGGCTCACGGACTGGGTCCGGCAGGCCGGCTGGGAGAAGCTCCTCAACCGCGCCGGCACCACATTCCGCAAGCTGCCCGGCGCCGACAAGGAAGGGCTGGACGAGGCGAAGGCCGTCGGCCTGATGCTGGCCAATCCGTCATTGATCAAGCGGCCGGTACTGGACATCGACGGCAGGATCGTAGTGGGCTTCAGCCCGGCCGGCTACGAATCCGCGCTCGCATAGGCCGGCCGGGCCGGGGCGCCCTCCGCCGGCGCCTCCACCGGTGGCCGCCAGCCACATCCACGGCCGGCAGCGCGCCGGACTACCCGGCAGGGCGACCGATGGTCGCCCTGTTTGTCCGCACCGCCCAGTGGCGTCACTTGGCAGCAGTCGAGGTGTTGAGCTTGTCGAACAGCACGGTCATGCGCTTGCCGCCGAGCCCCGGCAGCTTGACTGCCTTGGCGGCATCAAGGTTCGGCACCTCGTCACCGACCTGGATCAGCCCGACCATGCCCATGCCGACATGCGGCAGACACTTGTAGCCATAGAGGCCCGGCTTGTCGAAGGTGACGACGACCTCCTGCGAGAGCTTGCCCTTGAACGGCTCCACGCCCTCCGGGATCATGCCTGGGATGGTCTCGGCGTTGTGGCTCTTGTCCGTCGGCACGAACTTCACGGTATCGCCCGGCGCGATCTTCAGGAAGGCCGGCTCGAACACCATGGCCTGATTGTCCGAACCCTTGTTGAGCATCTTCACCTCATGTTCGGCCGCCACGGCCGGCAGCGCCAGCATCAGGGCGCCGAAGGTCAGAAGCATGCGGGTCTTGCAGCGGTTCATCATATCGTCCTCAATCGTTTAGCCCGCCCCGGCGGGCGCGGCGGGGAGCCGCAGTCTCGCGATCTCCATTCACGACCGTCAGTCTAAGCACTTGATGCGGTGCACACTTTGCGCCGTATCAAACCGGAAGGTTCCGTCAGACCTGCCAGCCCTCGCGCTCGGGCAGCGGGCGCCCGGCCGCAAGCGCATCGGCGAAGGCGTGGTTGATGTCGCGGTGGATCGCCTCGTCCTCGCGCATGGCGACGAGCATGTCGGACAGGCGCGCGTCGTGCGGCAGGTTCCAGTAGCCCACGGCAAAGGCGGGGGCCGGCACGTTCTCCTCCTGCCCGGCTTCGAGGCGCCCGATCCGCCGTGAATAGTCGCGCACCGCCGCCTCGGCGAGATAGCCGGTCAGGCGATGGCCGGTGCGCGGCGAAACGAGGTGCAGCAGGAAGAAGGCGTTGTAGAAGAGCATCTGGGCCACGGCAATGAACAGTCGCTCGCCCGGTCCGGGCTGCTGCAGTGCGACGAAGGCCATGAGGTGGGCACGCTGGCTCTCCGCCTCGTCCATGAAGGCCCGCACCCAGCCGCGATCGTCGATCATGCGCCGCAGGCATTTGAGGTGAAGAAGCGTCGCCGCCACCATGGCCGGCACGGCGGCGACCGTCTCCAGCACGACCGCGCCGTCGCCGTAGCGGCGGCCGAAGAAGAGCGAGGCTGCCCCTTCCATGAGGCGGACGATGCCGGCCGCGATGCGATCGGCCACGCTCGCCGGCGTATGGTGGCGGGCAAAATCGCCCTTGTCGATCATCAGCATGCTCAGCCTGTCTCGTTCTGCGACCCGGTCGCGGCGGCGCGGCGGAAGGCCGCGCGGCACCTGCGCCACTGGCAGGATAGATGTCAAGCGCGGCGAATCTTTGCGGCGGATCAAAGCGCTGCCGGCGCGGTGGTGGCTGGATGCGCCCGGCCGCCGCCGGCGTCGGGGCGGCGCGAGGCGCTTAGGGACATGCACGGTACTGCGGAACAAGACATCCTGTGCCGGACCGACCTGTTCCGCGGCCTGTCCCCGGATTCGCTGCGGGCACTGCGCCGCAGCGCCACCCGCCGCCGGCTCGCGACGCAGGACCCCGTCTTCCACCAGGGCGATCGGGCGGAGACCTTCTATGTCGTCGCGGAGGGCCGCCTCCGGGTGACACAGACGACCGCCGACGGCCAGCAGGTCATCATCCGTTATGTCGGCCCGGCCGAGCTCGCCGGCCTAGCCGTCCTTGCCGGCGACGATCTTCATCCAAGCACGGCGACCGCCGTGGCGGACAGCGAGGTCATCGGCATCTCCCGCGCCGTCATCCGCGAGATCATGGCACGTCACCCGGAGGTGGCGATGAATGCCGTGTCCGTCATCGCGGCACGCTATCGCGAGATGCAACAGCGCCTGCGCGAGATGTCGACGCAGAATGTCGAGCGCCGCATCGCCCACACCATCCTGCGCCTAGCCCGGGAGGCCGGCCGGCGCACCGCACGTGGCATCGAGATCGCCTTTCCGCTCTCGCGCCAGGATCTCGCCGAGATGACAGGGACGACGCTGCACACCGTGAGCCGCACCCTGAGCGCCTGGGAAGGCCGCGGCCTCGTCGACAGCGGTCGCCGGCGCGTCGTCGTGCGCCGGCCCCATGAACTCGCCATGCTGGCGGATGCAGCGGGCTGAACCCGCTCACCACCGCTCCGACGCGAGGACCAGCGCACGGCTCGCGTCCTCCTTGTCGACAAGGCGGCGCAGGCGCGCCGCCACGCGCCGCCAGGCGCTCTGCTCGTCGAGCACCAGACGGATGCCGAGATTGGCCGGCGGACGGCCGACGGAGCAGCCCCCCGCCTTGGCGTCGCCGATGAAGTCCGACACATAGCCGCGATGGGCGCCGGCCACCGTCCGCACGCCGCAGTTGACGGTGGGCTTGCCGGCGAGCGCACCCTCCTCGTCGAGCCGGTAGCGGGCAAAGCAGGTGCTCGTCCAGTCCCAGACATTGCCGCCGATGTCGAGCACGCCGTGCTCGTTCGCGCCGAAGCTGCCGAAGGGTTGGGGCTCAGCCTCGGCCACGATCTCGCGGCGCGATTCCTCGTCGTAGCGGGCGAGCCAGCGATTGGCGACGTCGCCGCCCGGATCGTCGCTCACGGCATCGTCCACGAGGCGCGAACCGGCAGCATAGGACCATTCCTCGTCGCTCGGCAGGCGCCAGTTGCGGCCGGTCTTTTCCGACAGCCAGGCGGCATAATCGCTGGCGTCGTGCCAGGTGACGCCGACGACCGGCAGGTCGTCGCGCCCGACCGCCCCGCCGGGAGCCGGACGGCAGGCGCCGTCTGCAACGCAGCGCCCGTACTCGGCGGCGCTCACCTGCCGCTTCATGATCATCACGGGCTGCTCGACAGGCATCTCGATACGCGGGCCGTTGACCGGCCGCTTGCCGCGCATGAACTCCCCGGGCACGCGATAGTCGAAGCGCCCCGGCGCGATGTGCACGACGTCGGGCATGGCCAGTTCCGTTTCCGCCGCATCGGCCCGGACAGCGAGGCCGACGAGGGCAAGAGCGGTGCCGAGAAGAAGGGTGCGAAGAACGCAGCGCATGGCGGAATGATCCGGAAAGGGCGGGCCATCCCCAATGGAGGATGGCCCGCAGGGGTCAGTGAACCGCGGGAGCTGCCGCCCCATCGACGGCGCCGAGCTTATCGCCCGCGCCGATCGGCTCCGGCGGACGTACCTGCTTCATGAGGTCGTCGTCCCAGGTGCCGTCGACCTTGAAGTGCGCGGTCGCACCGAGTTCGAAGGCCTCGATGAGATTGTGGTTCACGTAGGCATAGACGCCGGGCTGCAGGAACTTGTAGAGCGCAGCCCCGGCCGAGCCGCCCCGAATGAACCATGTCTCGAGGTCCTTCTCGGGCGGGTTGGCGAACTTGCCGGTCTCCCAGACATAGTCGCCGTGGCCGCCGATGAGGTGGGGACGGGTGTCGCGATTGGCCTGCGAGTGCACGATGAGCACCTTCTCGCCTACCTTGGCCCTGAGCGCCTTCTCGCCAGTCAGGGCACCGACGGCGCCGTTGAAGACCACGTGCGTGGGGGTGAGCTTGCGCATCACCTCGATGGTGTCAGCATAGGAGTCGCCGACGGTCTCGTAGGTCTTGAACTTGCCGTTCTCGTCCCGCGGCACGTAGAAGTCGTTCTCGCCGACGTAATAGACCCGGTCGTAGGTCAGCGAATTGCCCTTCTCGTCCTTGAGACCATCGCGCGGCAGCACCATCACCGTGCCGCTCATGCCAGACACCACATGCCAGGGCACCATACCCTCGGGTGCGCAGTGGTAGACGAAGACGCCGGGGCGGGTTGCCTTCCAGCGCAGCACCACCTGCTCGCCGGGATGGATGAGGGTCAGCCCGCCGCCACCGAGCGCGCCGGTCGCGGAATGGAAGTCGATGTTGTGCGGCATGGTGTTGGTTTCGGGGTTGATCAGCGTCAGCTCGACGTAGTCACCCTCGTGCACCACCATCATCGGACCCGGCACCGAGCCGTTGAAGGTCATCGCCTGCAGCTTGGTGCCCTCGTTGTCGATGACGAGTTCCTTCTCCTCGACCTTCATCGTGAACTGGACGACCTTGGGCCCGTCCTTGGCCACCTGCTCGTGCGGGTGGACGAAGGGCGGAGCGACCAGCTCCACCTTCTGGCGCGGCATGTTGGACAGGTCGTCCGCCATGGCCGGCACCGCGACGGCGATGGCCGACATCGCCACACATGCCAGGATATTGCGCCGGGTGAACATGGTTTTCTCCGTTGCGTGTTGCCTTGTTCGATGAGGCAAGCCTCGCATGCAGGCCCCGCCGGAATTTGCGTATTCGCAACTTCCCCGGAGCCCGCGATCCGGATGTTTGTGCTGGCACAAAGAGCCCGGCGGGGAGCTCAGACCGCCGCCGCTGGAGGCGGGTTCTCGCCCGTCCATTCCACCCCGCCGCCCGGCAGGCCGAGGAGCGAGACGGCCCGCCGCGCCGTTGCGTCGACGACGTCGGAAACCGTCTGCGGCTTCATGTAGAAGGCGGGCACCGGCGGGGCGACGACGGCGCCAGCCTCGCTCACCGCTGCCATGGCCCGGATATGGCCGATGTGCAGCGGGCTCTCGCGCACAAGGAGCACGAGCCGGCGCCGCTCCTTCAGGTGCACGTCGGCGGCGCGCACCAGGAGGTTGTCGAGGATGCACCCGGCGAGCGCGCCCAGGGTGCGGATGGAGCAGGGCGCCACCACCATGCCGGCGGTGCGGAACGAGCCGCTGGCGATCGACGCGCCGATGTCCTCGCACGGATGACGGATGGACAGGCGCTCGATGCGTCCGAGGGCGTGGGGTCCGACCTCGTGGGCGAGCGTGCGCTCGCCGGAGCGGGTAACGACGCTGTGCACCTCGATGCCGCCGAGCCCGGCCAGCAGTTCGACGGCGCGCAGGCCGAGCGCCGCGCCCGAAGCGCCCGAGATGCCGACGACGATGCGCGTGCGCCCGTTCATGCGCCTCCCTCCTCGATGCCGAGACGCCGCCAGAGCGCGTCGACACGCGCCGCGACCGTCGGGTCCTGCCGGATGACGCGGCCCCATTCGCGCGCCGTCTCCGGCCCGATCTTGCCGGTGGCGTCGATGCCGAGCTTGCCGCCGAGGCCCGGCTTCGGCGAGGCGAAGTCGAGATAGTCGATGGGCGTGTCCGCGAGCTGCACGAGATCGCGCGAGGGGTCGGAGCGGGTCGAGACCGCCCACATCACCGCCGCCCAGTCGCGCACGTCGATGTCCTCATCGACGACGATGAGCATCTTCGTATAGGTGAACTGCGGCAGCATGGACCACAACCCCAGCATGAGCCGGCGCGCCTGGCCGGGATAGCGCTTGGCGATCGCCGCGACCGCGATGCGGTAGGAGCAGGCCTCGGGCGGCAGCCACAGGTCGACGATCTCGGGGAACTGGCGGCGCACCAGCGGCAGGAAGATCTCGTTGAGCGCCTCGCCGATGCGCGAGGGCTCGTCCGGCGGCCGGCCGGTATAGGTGGACAGGTAGATCGGCGCGCGCCGCATGGTGACCGCGGTGACATTGAGCACCGGGAAGTCCTCGACCGAATTGTAATAGCCGGTGTGGTCGCCGTAGGGCCCCTCGGGCGCCGTCTCCTCGGCCGAGACGAAGCCCTCGATCACGATCTCGGCTTCAGCCGGCACCATCAACGGGATGCTGACGCAAGGCGTAAGCCGTGGCCGCTCGCCGGCGATAAGGCCTGCAAAGCCCACCTCCGACACCGTCTCGGGCAGCGGCAGGACGGCGGACAGGATGAAGGCGGGATCGGCTCCGATGACCACGGCGACGGGCATGTCGCGCCCGCGGGAGCGCCACTGGTGGTGGTGCTTGGCCCCGCCGCGGTGGGCCAGCCAGCGCATGATGGCCCGGTCGCGGCCGATGACCTGCATGCGGTAGACCCCGACATTGACCGTGTCCTCCCCGGCATCCTCCGGCGGACGCGTGATGACGAGCGGCCAGGTAATGAGCGGCGCCGGCTCCCCCGGCCAGTGGGTCTGCACCGGCAGGAGGCCGAGGTCGATCGCCTCGCCGGTCAGCACCCGCTCCTGGACGGGAGCGCTCGCGACACGCCGCGGGCGCATGGCCATCACGGCGCGGGCGAGCGGCAGCTTGCCCATAGCCTCGCCGAGGCCACGCGGCGGGCGCGGCTCGCGCAGCTCCGCCAGCATCTCGCCGAGGCCGGCAAGGCCATTTCCGGGCGAACCGTCGTTGCGCCGCCCGAAGCCGAGGGCAACGCGCTCGACGGTGCCGAAGAGATTGACGAGCACGGGGATGTCCGACACCGCGCCGTCGGCCCGCACCGGCCGCTCGAAGAAGAGGGCCGGCCCGCCGGCCTCGAGCACGCGGCGATGGATCTCGGTCATGTCGTGGCAGATGGAGACGGGCTCGGCGATACGTCTGAGCTCGCCGCGCCCATCGAGATGGGCGAGGAAGGCGCGCAGACCGCGGAAGGGAGGCTGTCGGCGCAGCGTCAAGGGCAGTCCTTCGGGCAGGCGTTGCGGATCCGCGGACAGCACAGCCCCGGCGCTCCGCCGTCTTTGTCCTGGCGCAAGAAGGGGCGCGGCGCCCAGGTGTATAGGGCGGCTGGAGGAGACCGACATGTCATCGGAACAACCTGCCCGGCGTGCCAACAGGCACGAAGAAGCCGCCGGCGACACACCCGGCCGGGTGCCGCTCGTCGTGCAGCTCGCGCTGCGGCCCTTGCCGCTCCTGCCGCTGCAGCCCATCCTCGGGGCGACGCTCAGGGCGGTCCTTGCCAATCATCCCGGCATCTTCGAGCGGCTCGGCCCGCACGCGGGCAAGCGCTTCGGCCTCGCGCCGACGGACCTGCCGCTCGCCTTCCTGCTCGAGACCCTGCCGCGCCGCCCGCGCATCACGGCGGTGCGGGCGCTGCCGGCCCGCCTCGACGTCACCATCCGCGGCTCGATCGCGGCCCTCATCGGGCTGGTCGACGGTGGCTATGACGGGGATGCGCTCTTCTTTTCGCGCGACCTCGTCGTCGAAGGCAACATGGAAGCGGTCGTCGCCCTGCGCAACGCGGTCGACGATGCGCAGATCGATCTGGTGCGCGAGGGCTGCGGCAGCCTCGGCCCCCTCGCCGCGCCCGCCGAGCGGCTGCTGCGCAGCCTACTGCCGCGCCCCGTCACCGACCCCGGAGCCATGCCATGGAACTGATCTGCCCGGCGGGAACGCCGGCCGCCCTGCGCGCCGCCGTCGATGCCGGCGCGGACGCCGTCTATTGCGGCTTTCGCGACGAGACCAACGCCCGCAACTTCCCCGGCCTCAACTTCTCCCGCGCCGAGATGGCCGAGGGCGTCGCCTATGCCCATGCGCGGGGCGCCAAGGTGCTCGTCGCCATCAACACCTTTCCCCGTGCCGGCCAGCTCGGCCTCTGGCACGGCGCGGTCGACGACGCCGTGGCGGCGGGGGCCGATGCGCTGATTCTCGCCGATGTCGGTCTCATCGCCTATGCCGCCGCGCGCCACCCGGCGCAGCGCCTGCACGTCTCGGTGCAGGCCGCAGCGGCGAACCCCGATGCCATCGCCTTCTATGTCGAGGCCTTCGGCGTGAAGCGGGTGGTACTGCCGCGCGTGTTGAGCGTGCCCGAAATCGCCGCCATTACCCGTGCGACAGCCTGCGAGACAGAAGTCTTCGTCTTCGGCGGTCTTTGCGTGATGGCCGAGGGGCGCTGCTCGCTCTCCTCGCATGCCACGGGCCAGTCGCCCAACATGCACGGCGTCTGCTCGCCGGCGAGCCACGTGAGTTACCGGGACGACGGCAATACGCTCGTCTCGCGCCTCGGCGACTTCACCATCAACAAGTTCGCCAAGGGCGAGCCGGCCGCCTACCCCACCCTGTGCAAGGGCCGCTTCCGCACCGGGATCGGCGCGGGCTACATCTTCGAGGAGCCGGTGAGCCTCGACGCGGCGGAAATGCTGCCGGGCCTGAAGAAGGCCGGCGTCACGGCGCTCAAGATCGAAGGTCGCCAGCGCGGCCGCGCCTATATCGCGAGCGTTGTCGCCTCCTTCCGTGCCGCGCTTGCCGCCCTCGAGGCTGGCCGTCCGATCACCGGAGCCGGCCTCACGACCATGACCGAGGGCCAGACGACGACCGTCGGCGCCTATCGCAAGACTTGGCGCTAGACCAGGCGGCGCTGGATCGGCGCCGCGCTTTCGCAGCGAGGACTTCATGGAACTGACGCTCGGGCCCGTGCTCTTCAACTGGCAGGCGGACGACTGGCGCGACTTCTATTTCCGCATCGCGGACGAGGCTCCGGTCGAGACCGTCGTCGTCGGCGAGGTGGTCTGCTCGAAGCGCATGCCTTTCTTTGCGCGCCACCTGCCGACCGTGGCCGAGCGGCTGACCGCGGCGGGCAAAGAGGTGATCTTCGGCTCCCTGGCGCTCGTCGCCCTCGAGCGCGAGCGGCGGCAGATGGAGGAATTGGCGAAGAGCGAGGACCTGACGGTCGAGGCCAACGACGTCTCCGTGCTGCGCCATCTCGCCGGCCGGCCCCACGCCATCGGGCCCTTCGTGAACATCTACAACGAGGCGACCGCCGCCTTCTTCGCGTCACGCGGGGCACGGCGCATGTGCCTGCCGCCCGAACTGCCGGCGGCCTCCGTCGCCGCCATCGCGGCCGGGGTGCCGGAGGTGATGGTGGAGGTCTTCGCCTTCGGGCGCGTGCCACTCGCCATCTCGGCGCGCTGCTATCACGCCCGCCTCCACAAGCTGACCAAGGACAACTGCCGCTTCGTCTGCGAGAAGGATCCGGACGGCCTCGCCGTGGAGACGCTCGACAACGAGCCCTTCCTCACCGTCAACGGCGTGCAGACGCTGTCGCAAACGGTGACGAATCTCGTCGGCGACATCGACCTGCTGCGCTCGGCCGGCATCGGCGCGCTTCGCCTGTCGCCCCAGTGCTGCGACATGGTCGCCATCGCCCGACTGTTCCGCGAGGTCATCGACGGCCGGCGCGAAGCGCGTGAGGCCGAGGCCGCGCTCGCCGAGGTCTATCCCGGCGCGGTCTTCGCCAATGGCTTCGTGCATGCTGAGCCGGGCGTGCGGCGCGTGGGGGCATAGGGCTGAGGGAGACGGACCAATGGCCGAGGCGAAGCGCCGCGACGAGACCGAGGTACTGCTGAGCCGACTCTCGGCCATCCTCACCCGGCTCGACATCGACTGCACATGCCGCGAGACGCTGAACGGCGCCATCGACCGCTTTGCCCGCCTCGAGGTGCGGCGCCTCGCCCGCCGACGGCTGGCCGAGGCGCGCGACTGCAAGGACCGCATCGGCGCCATCCTTCATCTCCTCTCGGAGCTCGACCAGATTACCGAGGGCGAGAGCGACCGCTCGGTCTTCGCCGAGATGGCGCTGCTCTTCGACGAGATTGCCGCCTCCGCCGCGGGAGGCGCCGCCGCATTGCGCCGCATCGAAGCGTAAGGCCTCAGCCGCCGAGGCGCGGACGCGTCAGCACGGGCCAGTAGACGAGCCCGAAGCCGAGGAAGGCGAGCGCCCATGAAAGCCCCGCCGTATGGATCAGCGGCGTATAGAAAGCCGGCAAATAAGCCGCGCCGATGCGGGCCAGAGTGGCGAGGACTACAAGGCAATATATGGCCTGCGTCGCAGCGGACGCGACAAGCGCCCGGCCGGTGTGGCCGAGGCTGGCGCGCGTCATGACCGCGAGCGTCATGGCGCCCACCGCCCCGCCCGTCCAGGCGTGGATGCCGGCCTCGGCGGGCACACCCGTCAGCGCCGCGATGCCGACGAGGAGGAAGCCGAGCGGCACGAACAGATAAGCGACGTGCAGGATGAGCACGAGCCGGTCGCGCGCCGTCCTTTCCCCCGCCCAGCGCGCCAGCCGCACGGCCTGCAGGAGACCGCCGAGGACCAGGAGCGTGCCCGGTACGGGCCCCTCCGGCACGGCCACCCACAGCGCGAGCGCCAGGACGCTCGCAATCATAGACACGACGTCGTAGCGGTTGAAGGCGACGGGCAGGCGGCCCGGATTTTCTCGCGCCAGCCAGTTGCGTGTGAAGCTCGGCACGATGCGCCCGCCGATGAGCATGATGAGCGCGATCGACACCGCCGTGCCCATGCGCGCACCATACTGCGCGATACCGAAGAGAGCCGCCTCCACATGGAAGACGACATTGCCGGCGAAGAGGAGGCCGACCGCGATGAGGACCTTCAGGTTGCGCCAGTTGCTGCCGGCGATGATCTCGCGCGCCGTAGCGAGCGCGACGAGGAGGAGGAAGCTGCAGTCGACGATCGCGGCCGGCCACGCGCCCCATAGCGCCGATCCGGTCACGGCGATGCGCCCGGCGATCCAGGCGGCCACGAGCACCGCGAGGGGCTTTCCCTGGATGGGCAAGCGCCCCGTCCAGTTCGGCACGGCCGTGAGCAGGAAGCCGGTGACGATGGCCGCGACATAGCCGAAGAGCATCTCGTGCACGTGCCAGTCGCGCGGGGAGAAGGCGGTCGCGAGCTCCAGCTGGCCGTGGAACATCGGCACCCAGGCGAGGATGGCGAGGCCGGCGTAGATCGCCCCGAGGAGGAAGAAGGGCCGGAAGCCGTAGGAAAGGAGAGCCGGGCCGGTGTAGCGGCGCAGGCGCGGGATGGCGTTCATCGCTCGCTCGTTCGTCAGGAGGAAGGGCGCGGGGGGCAGATCGGCGGCCGTGACGCTGCCGGGTGCTGCCGCGAGTTGCAGCGATGATATCCGCCAAGCCGCCCGGCCCGATTTGATCCATGACAAAGACTCTGCCTGTCCAGGGCGCTTTAGCCTGACGATGACGGAGCCGCGCCTCCTCCGCGGCGGCCCCGGAATGGAGCATGCTATGACGAGCGTCGACCCATCAGTGATTGCGGACGTGCCGCTCTTTGCCGGTCTCTCGCGGGCCGAGCATGAGGACATGCTGCGCGACGCGAAGGCAATCCGCGTCGCCAAGGGGCGCCCGGTCTTCGCCCAGGGCGAGGCGGCACATTCCTTTTTCGTCCTCGTCCACGGCCACCTGCGTGTCATGAAGCTGACACCGGACGGGCAGCAGGTCGTCGTACGCTTCGTGGTGCCGGGCGAGATCTTCGGCGTCGCATGCGCCATCGGCTGCAAGACCTATCCGGCAACCGCATCAGCCGTCATCGACAGCGTCGTGCTGGTCTGGCCCTCGGCCGTCTGGCCCGAACTGATCGCCCGCTGGCCGGCGCTGGCGAGCCGCGCCATGCACGCCATCGGCGGCCGCCTGCAGGAAGCACACACCCGTGTCGTAGAGATGTCGACCCGTCAGGTGGAGCAGCGCGTCGCCCATGCCCTGCTGCGCCTCGTGCAGCAAGCCGGCCGCAAGCTCGACAAGGGCGTGGAGATCGCCTTTCCCATCACCCGGCAGGACGTGGCCGAGATGACCGGCACGACCCTGCACACGGTGAGCCGCATCCTCAGCGCCTGGGAGGAGCGCGGCCTCGTCGAGGGCGGACGCCAGCGCATCGTGGTGCGCGAGCCGCACCAGCTCTTCATCCTCGCCGAAAGCAGCCCCGGCGCCTCCGCCTGAACGCTTAGGACGCGCAGCCGCAGCCGCAGCTCTCTCTGCACGGCTCGGCCGCGAGCGCACGCAGTGCGGCGAGGAAGACCGGCAGCTCGACGCCATGCTCGCGGCAGGCCTCCTCGACCGTGTGGAAGCAGCCGATCGGGCAGCCGACGCAATGCATGCGCTGTTCGAGAAAGGCCCGGATGGTCGCCGGCCAGCGGCGCATCACCTCGTCCACATAGTCGCTCGCCTCGATGGTCATGGCGTCGTTCCCGGATGCATGCCGCATCATTGCGTTACGAAGAGCATCACGGCGATGGCGACCGAGGCCGCCACAGCCGCGAGCGTCGCGCCGCCGCGCAGGGCGCCCATGCGATGGAGCGCGAGGGCGAAGATGACGATGAGGGGAGCGGCCACCGTCAGGCCGATCTGCGCCTCGCTCATGCGATGTTCACCCCGTTTGCTCGATGCGACGGCACCATCATGCCCCGGCGCGCACGGCCGGTTTTTGTCCCAGCGCAACGAGCCGGCGCGCAGCGAGCGTCTACCAACCATCCGGACGGAGGAACCGGAGCAATGACGCAGCTGGACGTCGAGGAGCATGCCGCGACAGCCTTGCCGGAAGCGGGCTGGGGGCCTCTTGCGGGCCTGCCTGGCCATCCCATGATGTGGGTTCTGATCGCGAGCGAACTCGCCGTCTTCGGCGCCCTCATCGTCGCCTTCGGCATCGCGGGCGCGCTCGAACCGGACCTGTTCGCCGCCGGCCGCGCTCGCCTCGATCCCCTCCTCGGCGGTATCAACACGCTCGTCCTCGTCACGAGCGGCTTCCTTGCCGCGATGGCCGTCGACGCAGCCGATGCGGGGCGCCGGCGTACCGCGCGCCTTCATGTCGCCGGCGCGATTATCCTCGGCGGTCTCTTCGTCATCGTGAAGCTAATCGAGTATCAGGCGAAATTGGCGGCCGGCATCGGCATCGAGACCGACCGCTTCTTCACGCTCTATTTCCTCGTCACCGGCTTCCATCTGCTGCACGTTTTGCTCGGCATGGTCATCCTCGCCGCGGTCGCGGTGACCGATGCGGACCTGCGCACCGGCACCGCCTTCTGGCACATGGTCGACCTCGTCTGGGTCGTCCTCTACCCTCTCGTCTATCTCGCCGGATGACAGTGATGCGCTCCTCGCCCGTCCGCATCTGGCTCGTCCTCGTCGTCCTGACGCTCGCAACGATCGCAGTAGGCCTGCCAGCCACCGCCGCGCCCTGGCTCGCGGGCCTCGTCGTACTCGGCCTCGCTCTCGCCAAGGGTCGGCTCATCGTGCTTGACTTCCTCGAACTGCGGCGCGCGCCACGGCTCTGGCGCGGCCTCGTCATGGCCTGGCTCTGGGGCGTGACGGGCCTTGCCGTCCTCGCCGGCCTCATCCCGCTTCTCCTTGCCGCCTGAAAAGCGGCTGAGGTGCTCGTCCTCCGGCGGACAAGCGCCGGCCGCGATCAGTTCCCTCGGGCCGAGAGTCGGATGACATTCCAGGACGCCGGCGCCAGTCGCACCCGCACGCGATCCCCCGTGATCTCGACGCCTTCGAGAGATGCGGGCTTGATCTCGTCCGGACGGTCCTTCGTGTTCGTCGCCTTGAGATCGCCGTGGTGCAGCTCGTGGGCCTCGCCCAGTGAGAGCGCGCCGAACCCGCGAACCTGTGTTTCGACTGTAAGCGTTTCCGTGAGATTCCGGTTGAGGGCGAAGAGAGTCACGGTGCCCTCGTCGAGGTTGTCGACGACAGCGAGCTTGAGATAGGGGACATCCGGCATCGGAAAGCTCAGCTCGGACGTGCCGCGCGGATCGTAGTAGACGGTGGTATAGACCGGCGATGACACGCGGGTCTGAAGCACGCGCCCGCGCCCGAACCTGCTCATGTCACGGAAGGGATAGAAGATCGACTGTCGCCACGCTGGCCCGCCCGTCTCGGTCATGATCGGGGCGATGGCATTGACGAGTTGCGCGAGGCAGGCGCTCTTCACGCGGTCGGCGTGGTTGAGCAGCGACAGGCAGGCGCCGCCGAAGGCGAGCGCATCCTGCATGTCATACACCTCCTCGAGGATCGGCGGGGCCACCGGCCAGCCGAGCTTGGTGCGCCCCTCGTTCTTGCGGCGGGTGCGGTACCAGACGTTCCACTCGTCGAAGCTCAGCATGATGCGCTTGGCGGAACGGCGTCGGGCGGCCACCGCATCGGCGATGGCGACCACCTCCTCGATGAAGCTGTCCATCAGGTCCGCACTCGCGAGGAAGGACGGCGTGTCGTCGGCGTAGTTGTTGAGATAGGTGTGGAGCGAAATGAATTCGACATGGTCGAAGCAATGCTCCAGCACCGTGTCCTCCCAGCTGCCGAAGGTTGGCATGTTGCGCGAGGAGGAGCCGCAGGCGGCAAGCTCGATCGTGGGGTCGATCCACTTCATCAGCTTGGCTGCCTCGGTGGCGATGCGGCCGTATTCCGTCGCCGTCTTCATCTCCATCTGCCAGGGGCCGTCCATCTCGTTGCCGAGACACCAGAACTTCACACCGTGCGGCTTCTCCCAGCCATGGGCACGCCTGAGGTCCGATAGTTCCGTTCCACCGGGGAAGTTGCAGTATTCGAGGAGTCGACGGGCATCGTCCGGGCCGCGGGTGCCGAGATTGACGGCGAGCATCGGCTCGACGTCCGCAGCCCGGCACCAGTCCATGAACTCGTTGGTGCCGAAGGTATTGGGCTCGGTCGACATCCAGGCGAGGTCGAGCCGGCGCGGCCGCTTCTCGACGGGCCCGACCCCGTCCTCCCAATTGTAGCCCGAGACGAAATTGCCGCCCGGATAGCGGATGATCGTCGGCGCGAGCTCCCGCACGAGGGCGAGCACGTCGCCGCGGAAGCCACGCTCGTCCGCCGTGGGGTGGCCTGGTTCGTAGATGCCGCCGTAGACGCAGCGCCCGAGGTGCTCGACGAAAGCACCGAACAGGCGGGGATCGGTGTCCCCGATGACGAAGTCGCGATCGACGATGACGTGAGCTTCTTTCATGATGGCTCCAGGGATCGGCAGGAGTGAATGTTCAGCGCAAGGAAGGCTGGATGGCCTCGGCGTCGAGCCCCGTTCCGCGCCATGCGCCGTCGACGGACAGGACGGCCTCGCGCAGCCGGATCGAATACGGATGTCGGGGGGCGGCGAGGACCTGTCGCGCATCGCCGGCTTCCACCACCTCGCCGGTCTGCATGATGATGAGGCGGTCGCTGATGTAATAGGCGGTGGCGAGGTCGTGGGTGATGTAGATGATCGACACCCCGAGATCGTCCCTCAGCATGCGGAAGAGGTTGATCACGGTCATGCGCAGCGAGGCGTCGATCATCGAAACCGGCTCGTCCGCCACGATCAGCGAGGGGCTGGACACGAGCGCACGGGCGATGGCGATGCGCTGCAGCTGCCCGCCCGACATCTCGTGCGGAAAACGGCCGCTGACCTCCGCGAGCGACAGGCCCACCTTGTGCAGCGCGTCGTCCACACGCGTCTCGCGCGCCTCCTTCGTGCGGCAGCCGGAGAAGACCTCGGCGGCGGTGTAGAGATAGCGGTCGACGGGCTTCAGCGGGTTGAAGGCGTCGAACGGGTTCTGGAAGATTGCCTGGACGCGGCTCATGAAGGCCACCCGGTCGCGCCGGCTGCGGATGTGGGCAACGTCGCGCCCCTCGAAGCGGATGCTCCCGCCGGTGGGCCGGGCCGTGTTCAGGATTATGCTGGCGAGCGTCGACTTGCCGCTGCCGGATTCGCCGATGATGGTGAAGACTTCGGGCCGGTCGGCATCCAGCGAGAAGCTGACGTTGCGCACCGCGCGCTTCATGCGGCGCGAGAACAGCCCGCGGCCGGCGAAGGTCTTGCTGACATTGTCGACATCGAGAAGGTTCGGCTTCACGAGCGTACCTCCTCCATCGCGGGTGCCACGGCATCGGGCGATGCCGTGACGACGTGGCAGGCCACCCGGCGGCCCGGGGCGACGGCAACCATGGGCGGCGCCTCCCGGCGGCAGATGTCGATCGCCAGTGGGCAGCGCGGGTGGAACCGGCAACCGCTCGGCGGCGCGGCGAGATTGGGCGGCGAGCCTTCCAGTCCCTTCTTCGGCGTGTCGTCGCCGATCTGCGGCAGGCTCGAAATGAGGTGACGGGTATAAGGATGCAGCGGCTGGCGGAAGAGATCGCGCGTGCGCCCCTCCTCCACTAGCCGGCCGGCATACATGATGCCGAGCCGATCCGTCAGGTTGGCGCGCACGGCCATGTCGTGTGTGACGAACAGGACCGAGGAGCCGAGCTCGCGCTGGATGCCCCGAAGCATTGCAAGGACGCCCTTCTGCACGATGACGTCGAGCGCCGTGGTCGGCTCGTCGGCGATGATGAACTCCGGCCCGCAGACCGTGGCCAGTGCGATCGCAACCCGCTGGCGCATGCCTCCCGACAGCTCGTGCGGATAGGCGTCGAGCACCGATCTTTCGAGATGCAGGCGCTCGAGGTGACGCCCGATGCGCTCGGCAAAGGCTGCCCCCTTCTCGGGCACGTGCGGCAAGGCGAAATCGGTGAAGGAGTGCCGGATCCGCCGTACCGGGTTCAGCACGCTCATCGAGCCCTGCATGATGTAGGATAGGCGCTTCCAGCGGATCTCGCCCAGTTCGCGCGGAGTGAGGCGATAGATGTCGCGCGTTCCGTCGGAAAAATTGAAGCACACCGACCCCGTCTCGACCGCCAGCGGCGGGCGGATGGCGCCGGCGATGGTCTTGATCAGCGTGCTCTTGCCGGAGCTTGACTCGCCAGCGAGCCCATAGATCTCATTGCGGCCGATGGCGAAGGTGACATCATCGACGGCCCGCACCTCGCGGTCGATGCCGAAGAGCTTGAGTCGGTAATAGGCCTTGAGGCGGTCGACCGACAGGAGCGGGATTGCCGCGTCGTCCTCGGCAGCGGCGGATGCGGCCGCAGGGTGCAGCAGGGTCATGCCTGGCCTCCCAGGCGGCTGAGGCGGCTGCGCGGATCGATGTATTCGTTCATCGAGATGGCCAGCAGGAACAGCCCGATGAAGAGCAGCACCACGAGGGCGATGGGAAAAGCCACCCACCACCAGATGCCGGACACGAGCGCCGTGTGCTGGTTGGCCCAGTAGATCATACCGCCGATGGTCGGGGTGTTGATGTCGGTGAAGCCGAGCACCGACAGCGTCACCTCGATGCCGATCGACCAGTTGATGTTGTTGAGCGTGGTCGAGAAGACGATCGGCAGCACGAACGGCAGATGCTCCTGCCAGACGATCCGGCCGGTGCCCATGCCCGAGAACACCGCCTGGCGCGTGAATTCGCGCGTGCGCAGGCTCATGGCGATAGAGCGGATGAGGCGCGCGTCATATGCCCAGCCAAGCAGGGCGACGATCAGCGCGAGCAGGCCCCAGGTCATCTGGTCGCGCATGATGAAGTAGAAGAGGACAAGGATCGGGAAGAGCGGGATGACGACGAATGTGTCGTTGAGCGACATGAGCACCCGGTCGACCCAGCCGCCGCGATAGCCGGAGACGAGGCCGACGCATAGCGAGATGACGCGGCTGATGACGGCCACCACGATGCCGAACAGCAGCGTGTTGCGGATGGCGAAGGTCAACTGCCAGAAGACGTCTTGGCCGCGTGAGGTGGTGCCGAACGGATGTTGCCATGATGGCGGCAGGTCCGGCGGCACAACATAGACGTCGAGCGGCGGATAGGGCGAGAAGAAGGAACTCGCGGCGACCGCCACGACGATGAGGACGAGCAGCAGTCCGGTAGCGAATTCCTTGTTGTAGTAGAACAGGTCGCGCAGGACCTTCAGCGTGTTCATCAGGCTGCCTCCACGCGCGGATCGATCAGGGGATAGAGGAGGTCGATCAGGAGGACCATGGTTGACACGCCAAGGATCGAGATGGTCGTGATGCCGAGAACGAGGCTGTAGTCGCCGGCATGGACCGCGCTGATGAGGAGCGAGCCGATGCCGGGATAGCCGAAGACCTGCTCCGTGATGATCGCGCCGTTGAAGATGGCGCCGAGCTGGAGGGCAAGGCCGGTGACTTGGGGGCCGATGGCATTGCGCATCACGTAGTGCCGCAGGATCTTGCCGCGCCGGACGCCGGCAAGTTCCGCATAGGTGACGTAATCTTCCGTAACGATGTTGGAGACCAGCGAGCGCATGCCCATGAACCATCCGCCGATGCCGGCCGCCATGAGCGAGAGCACGGGCAGGATGGAATGAATGACGACGTCGAGCGCGAAGCCGACGACGTCGGTGCGGTCGGCCGCCATCGAGGCCCCGCCGCTGATCGGGAGGATCGGCCACAGATAGCCGAAGGCGAGCAGCATCACGAAGGCCACGACGTAGTAGGGAACAGGGTGCAGCCCCGCGGTGACGACGCCGAAGGCCCTCAGGACGCGGTTCTCGCGATAGTAGCCGGCAAGACCGCCAAGCAGGTTGCCGAGGAACCAGGTGAGCAAGGTCGATACGAGCAGCAGCCCGACCGTCCAGGGCAGCGCCCGCAGGATGAGTTCCGAGACCGGCGTGGGAAAGGCCGAGAGGGATGGCCCGAAATCACCCACCAGCACCCGCTGCCAGAACGACAGATACTGCTGCCACGGCGAGCCCTCGAGCCCGTAGAGCTCGCTGAGCGAGCGGCGCATCATCTCGATGGCTTCAGGGCTCGTGCTGCCGTAAGCGGTCGCCGCCGAGATTGTCTGCTCGACCGGGTTGATCGGCGTGCTGTGGGTCACGACGTAGGCGATGTTGATGCCCACGAAGACCACGACGGCGAACTGCAGCAGACGTTTCGACAGATAGGTCAGGTAAGGCTTCATGGACCATCCCTCGGCGCTGTCCGGGACGGGCGCTGGCCCGTCCCGCTTGCCGTCACTTGCCGGTCGGCTTCAGCCTGACCATCATGGCGCGTGAGTTGCCCCAGTTGGGGACGGGATTGGCGTATGGGTCCTCCGCCGTCGGGTAGCCGGTCCAGTAGGTCTCGTCCATGGCCGTGAAGACGTTGTAGGCCATGAGCGGGATGATCGGCATCTCGCGCACCATGAGCTTCACGTACTCACGGCCAAGCTCGACGGTGCGGGGATCGTCGAAATCAATCCGGCGCACCGCCTCGATGATCCTGTCAAGTTCGGGACTCGCCCAGCGCTGCCAGTTGCGCGGCGACTGGGTCTTGCCGGCCGGCGCGACGAACTGGGAATGCCAGCTGTCCAGGAAAAACGACAAATCGGGGTGGCCTCCGTAGGTTTCGACACTCCAAGAGATCAGGATCTCGAAGTCGCCCGTGTTGCGGCGGTCGAGCATGGTGCCCTGCGCAACCTCGGTCTTGGCATCGATGCCGAACTGGCGCCATTGCTGGACGATCATGGTGCCGGCCCGCGTCAGGATGGGGCGCGTCTCACCCTCGACCATCACCTTGACGGAGAAGGGCTTGCCGTCGGGCATGTACCAGCTGTTGCCCCGCTTGGTGAAACCCGCCTTCTGTAGGAGTTCCGCTGCCGCCTGCGGATCGGCCTTCCACCAGCCGTAGCCGAAGGCCCTGTCGATCTCGGCCGGATCCGTGGGGATCTGGTCCCCCATGCTCGGCCGAAGCATATCGGCGATCTGCGCGCCGATGGTCGGATCATAGGGGCGGATCTTGCGCTTGCCGGTATCGAGCTCGAACGACGCCAGCCAGTCCCGCAGGGGAACGTGATAATCCTCGGGATGGGTGCCCGTCGGCGGGATGGCGATCGGCGACAGCGTCGCCGCACCCCGGTAGGCCGCCATGGAAACCGCCTTGATGTCGATGAGCATCGCCAGCGCCCAGCGCACGTCACGGTTCTGGAAGGCGGGATTCTGCATATTGAAGATCACTGACGGCAGCGTCGGATCGGGATGCGCGAAGGGGAAATTCTTGAACCAGGTCTTCAGGCTGTCCGACTGCTTGGTGAGCGTGAACATGCCTTCAGGCGCGATGTCGTGCACCACGTCGAGGTTGTGGTTGAGCTGGGCGATGACGCGCTTGTCCGGCGGGCCGGGATCGACATAGGCGGCATAGGTGGGGCCGGGCTCGCCGTAGCGGCCAAGCGTCGTGCGCTGCCAGTCATCGCGCTTCTGCCAGATGTACCATTTGCCGTTCGGGTCGAAGCTGTGCAGCTTGTAGGCGCCCAGCGAAACCGGCGGGTTGAAGTCGAACTTCAGCGGATCGCCCGCCTTTTCGAAGACATGCTTGGGCATGATCCAGATGGCATTGAAGCGTACCGTGAACAGCGCATGGAAGCGCGAGTTCGGCTTCTTCAGCTTGAAATGCACGGTGTGCGCGTCGGGCGCCGAGACGCTCTCGACATTGAGCGAAAGCAGCGCGCTCCAGCGCATGCCGGGATTCTTGATCTGCGACTCGACGGTGTAGACGACATCGTCGGCGGTGAAGGCGACGCCGTCGCTCCAGTAGATGTCGGACTTCAGCTTCACCGTCATTTCGGTGAAGTCACTGTTGTAGATCGGCTTCTCGGAGGCGAGCGAGTTCTCCCACGGCCCATCGAGACCCCGCTCGGGATCAATGTACCAGAGGGTGTCGAGGGCGAGCTGGTGCAGGCCCGTGAACTGGCCGCCGGCGTTCAGCGTCCAGATGTTGAACCAGCCCGGATTCTTGATGGTACCTTCGGGGTTCTCGAGGATGATGGTCTGGGATCGCGGCACGCCGGGTACGGTAACCTGGGCGAACGCCGTTTCGGCCTGCAAGGTCAAGCCACTCGCGCCGAGGAGCAGCCCGGACGCGAGCGAAAGCATGCGCAGCATGTGCATGGGTGTTTCCTCCACTGCCGTATTTGGCTTTTTCTTTGAGTTAACACCGCAGGAATTGCATTGGTCAACGAGAACTTGATATATATCCGAACTTACGATTAAAATAGCGCCCATCCATCGGGGCGAGAGAACGGCACGATGAGCGATTTCAAGAGGAAGTTCCTGACCCTGTTCGCGTCGGAAAGCGGCGAGACGATCCGCGCCCTCGCTTCCCCGGCCAGGGTGCGCGCTCTCAAGCTCCTGCGCGAGCACGGCGCGCTCAATGTGAACGAGATCAGCGAGGCACTCGACCTGCCACAGTCCACCGTTGCGACCCATATCCAGGTGCTCGAGCGGGCTGGCCTCCTGGAGACGGAGACGAGGAAGGCCTCCAAGGGGCAGCAAAAGGTCTGCTCCGTTCGTTACGACGAGATCATCATCCGCCTCGACGACCAGGATGCGCTCGCCGGCAAGGATTACGTCGAGGTCGCGATGCCGATCGGGCTCTACACCGGCTGCCAGGTGACCGCGCCCTGCGGACTGTGCTCGACGGACAGCGTCCTCGGCGTGCTCGACGTGCCCGACTTCTTCCTCGACCCGCAGCGGATGAACGCCTCGCTCGTGTGGTTCAGCCGCGGCTATCTCGAATACAAGTTCCCGAACAACGGCAAGGTCCTGGGAGCGGAGATCGACCGCCTCGAATTCATCATGGAGCTGTCGTCGGAAGTGCCGGGCACCAGCCTTGACTGGCCGTCCGAAATCAGCCTCTGGGTCAACGACGTCAAGGTCGGCAGCTGGATCTCGCCGGGCGATTTCGGCGACAAGAGGGGCGTCTATACCCCCCAATGGTGGAAGCTCGAAGGCTCGCAGTACGGCAAGCTCGTCACCTGGCAAATCAACCGCAACGGCACGTCGGTCAACGACGTGCAGATCTCCTCCGTCTCACTCGACCAGCTCGGGCTGGACATGCACCATGGCATCCGCATGCGCATCGGCATCGATGACAACGCGCGCCACCCCGGCGGGCTGAACATCTTCGGGCGCGGCTTCGGCAATCATGACCAGGACATCATCATGCGCCTGCGCCTGAAGCCGCCGGCAGAAGCCGGGGCATAACCCCTCATCACACCGAAGCCTCTGGACGAGAACCCGCACCGGGCGGTCGGATCCACCTTGCAGGCGCCACGCCGCAGAGTTCGCCGTCGACATCACGCCCGCCGGCCAAGGCTCCAGGTGCTTGTGCCAGCACAAAGAGCCTGCCGTCCCGCAAGCTAGTTTCCAAACGATCGTGCGCGGTCCCCGCTACAAGCGACGCCGCGCGCCTGATCTCCCGATCTAGCGAGAGAGGACGCGTGATGGCTGACAGCCTCACCAAATCGGCGGCGAGGAACGTCTTCTATGGCGGCTCGCTGTTCTTCTTTGTCATCTTCGTCGGCCTGACTGCCCACAGCCATTACTTCATGGTCAATACATCGACCGACAAGGCGGGGCTGACGGATGCCGTAGCGCGCGGCAAGCACGTGTGGGAGAAGCACTCCTGCATCAACTGCCACACCCTGCTCGGCGAGGGCGCCTATTTCGCCCCCGAGCTCGGGAACCTCTGGGACCGCTGGGGCGGCACGGAGGATCCCGAAACGGCGCGCGAGATGCTGAAGGCGTGGATGCAGTCGCAGCCCACGGGCATCGAGGGCCGGCGCCAGATGCCGCAGTTCAACCTGAGCGACCAGGAACTCAACGACCTTGCCGATTTCCTCGAATGGACGGGCCGGATCAAGACGCAGAACTGGCCGCCCAACAAGGCCGGCTGAGGAGTGCCGACAATGCGATACGAATCCCAGAAGGTGGCCCTCATCTATTTCTACGGCGCCCTCGTGCTCTTTCTCGCCCAGGTCAGCTTCGGCGTCGTCGCCGGAACGATCTACGTGCTGCCCAACACGCTCTCCGAGCTGCTGCCCTTCAACATCGTGCGCATGATTCACACCAACGCGCTCGTGGTGTGGCTGCTGATGGGCTTCATGGGCGCGACCTATTACCTCCTGCCGGAGGAGACGGAGACCGAACTCTACAGCACCGGCCTCGCCAAGCTGCAGTTCTGGCTCTTCTTCGTCGCCGCCGGTATCGCCGTCGTCGGCTATCTCTTCCGCATCCACGAGGGGCGCGAGTTCCTCGAGCAGCCCTTCGCCATCAAGGTCGGCATCGTCGTCGTCGCCCTCATCTTCCTCTTCAACGTCACCATGACGGCGCTGAAGGGCCGCAAGACGGTGGTGACGAACATCCTGCTCTTCGGCCTGTGGGGTATGGCGCTGTTCTTCCTGTTCGCCTTCTACAACCCGGCGAACCTCGCGCTCGACAAGATGTACTGGTGGTACGTCATCCACCTGTGGGTCGAGGGCGTGTGGGAGCTGATCATGGCCTCGGTGCTGGCCTTCCTCATGATCAAGCTCAACGGCATCGACCGCGAGGTGGTGGAGAAGTGGCTCTACGTCATCGTCGGCCTCGCCCTCTTCTCCGGCATCCTCGGCACCGGCCACCACTATTACTGGATCGGCGCGCCCGGCTACTGGCAGTGGATCGGCTCGCTGTTCTCGACGCTGGAGGTCGCGCCCTTCTTCACCATGGTCGCCTTCACCGTGACCATGACCTGGAAGGCCGGGCGCCGGCACCCCAACCGAGCCGCGCTGCTATGGTCCGTCGGCTGCTCGATCATGGCCTTCCTCGGCGCGGGCGTGTGGGGCTTCCTGCACACGCTTTCCTCGGTCAACTACTACACCCACGGCACCCAGGTGACGGCGGCGCACGGGCACCTCGCCTTCTACGGCGCCTATGTGATGCTCAACCTCGCCGTCATGGCCTATGCCTGGCCGCAGCTGACCGGCCGGACCCCCTACAACCAGTGGCTCTCCATGGCGAGCTGCTGGCTGATGAGCACGGCGATGATGGTAATGACCTTCGCCCTCACCTTCGCCGGCGTCATCCAGGTGCATCTGCAACGGGTGCTCGGCGAAGGCTACATGGACGTGCAGGACCAGCTGGCGCTGTTCTACTGGATCCGCCTCGGCTCCGGCGTGGTCGTCGTCGTCGCCGCGCTGATGTTCGTCTGGGCCGTGCTGGTGCCGGGCCGCGAGCGCACCGCACCTTCCGGCGGCACGCTGCAGCCCGCCGAATGACCGGACGGGGCGGCACGAGCCGCCCCTTCCCTTCGCTTCCCCGAACAAAGGGCCCTCCCATGCTCCGCGCACTGGACACCGCGCCCGTCCCGGCCGTTCCCTACTACGTGCCGGCGGGCAACGAATGCACGCTCTTCGCCCACGCCCACCGCAACCGCCTGCCGGTGCTGCTGAAGGGGCCGACCGGCTGCGGCAAGACACGTTTCGTCGCCCACATGGCGGCGGAGCTCGGCCTGCCGCTCTTCACCGTCTCCTGCCATGACGACCTCGCGGCGGCCGATCTCACCGGCCGCTATCTCCTCAAGGCAGGCGAGACGGTCTGGGTCGACGGCCCTCTGACCCGAGCCGTGCGCGAGGGCGGCATTTGCTACCTCGACGAGGTGGTGGAGGCGCGCAAGGACGTCACCGTGGTGCTGCATCCCCTCTCCGACGACCGGCGCATCCTGCCGCTGGAGCGCACGGGCGAGGAGCTCGCCGCGCCCGACGGCTTCATGCTCGTCGTCTCCTACAATCCCGGCTATCAGAACCTTCTGAAGGCGCTGAAGCCGAGCACACGCCAGCGCTTCGTCGCCATCAGCTTCGACTTCCTGCCACCGGAGCGCGAAACGGCCGTCGTCGCGGCCGAGAGCGGCCTTGCGGAAGGCAAGGTACGGCCGCTCGTCAGCCTCGCCGGCCGGCTGCGCGCCCTCAAGGGCCAGGATCTCGAGGAAGGTATCTCGACGCGTCTCCTCGTCTATTGCGCGACGCTGATTGCCGCCGGCATGCCGGCCGAGGAGGCCGTGACCGCCACGATGATCGAGCCGCTGACCGACGAGCCCGACGTGCGCACCGCGCTCGCCGAAATCGCCCGCGCGACACTGGGCTGACCGCCATGCTGGACTTCCTCGAGCTCGAAGAGACTGTCGGCCGTGCCTGGCATCGCCTCGTCGGCGACGCGGCGAGCTACCGACGTCACCCGGAGGCGAGCGTCGGCCTCGAGGAGGTGCGCGGCGCGCTCGCGGTCTTCTTCCGCGGCCTCGGCGGCGAGGCGGGCGTGCAGCTCGCCGCCAGCGCCGGCCGCACTTTCCATCACCGCCTGACGCTGCGCCAGCGCGTCGGCATGGCGGATGAACGGCTCGAGCAGCCGCGGCGCGATACGGGCTCGCTCGTCCTGCCCGCGCGCATCGACCTGCTGCCGGAAGCGCGCCTCAACCGCGCGCTCTATTTCTGGCTCGCGGCCTATGGCGTGCACACGTCGCTCGCGCCGGTCAACGAGGCCGATCCCCTGCGCCGCGATCTCGCCGTCCTCCTGCGGGCGCGCGATACGGTCGGCCGCGTGCTTTCCGCCCAGCCCGGCCTCGTGACGACTTATCGCGACCTCTGCGAGGCGCTTCTCGCCGTGCGGCCCAGCCGCCCCCTGCCGGCGGTGGAGCGGGAGGTCGAGCGTCTCGTCCACGCCCTGTTGACCGGCGAGACGCCGGAGGCGCTCGACGAGGTGGCGCACAGCCTGGCCCAAGGCAGCGTCCATGCGCCGGCAAACTATCAGCCTTTCCTGCCCGTTCCGCTCTGGGTCGATGCCGCCGCGCGGCCGGCCGAGGCGACACCGAGCGCCGACGAGCCGGCCCGCAACGGCCTGCTCGCGCCGGTGGTCGACCTACGCAAGCGCCTTGCCCGGCGGCGCGAGGCGGATGCCGCGCAGCGGCGCGATCCCTTCGTGCTCAACCGCTTCGAGAAGATGCTCGCCATCGCCGAGATGGTGAACGTCTCGCGCCCGTCGGACGGCGACGAGGACGAGGAGGCCGAGAAGGCCGCCGACGATGTGGAGGAGCTGACGGTCTCGCGGCGCCAGCCGGGCCGGCCGGCCGCGCGCTTCAAGTTCGACCTCGACCTGCCGCCCGAGGCGGTGGACACGGCGGCCCTGGCTGGCCTCAACACCTATCCGGAATGGGACTACACGCGCCGCGCCTATCTTCCCGGCCATTGCCGGGTGCTGGCCGGCACCGCGCGCGAGGAGGGCGAGCGGTGGACACCGGACGAAGCCGCCCGCCGGCGCATCCGGCGCGTACGCCGCCAGTTCGAGGCACTCAGGCCCCGGCGCGAGACGCTGCGCGCCCAGCTCGACGGCGAGGACGTCGACATTGATGCGCTCGTGCGCTCGATCAGCGAGATCCGCGCCGGCGGCGAGGGCTCGGACCGGCTACACCTCATGAACCGGCCGCTCGGCCACGATCTCGCGGTGACGCTGCTCGTCGACGTGTCGCTGTCAACCGATGCCTGGGTCGATGGCCACCGCGTGCTCGACGTCGAGAAGGAGGCGCTGCTGACGCTCGCCCACGGCCTCGCCGCCTGCGGCGACAATGCCGAGATCCTCACCTTCACCTCGCGGCGACGCTCCTGGGTGCGGGTCGAGACCGTCAAGGGTTTCGACGAGCCCATGGGCTCGATCGTCGAGCGCCGCATCGCGGCCCTGAGGCCTGGTTATTACACGCGCATCGGCGCCGCGTTGCGGCACGCCAGCGCGCAGCTCGCCAAGCGCCCGAATCGCAAGCGCCTCCTCATCGTTCTGACCGACGGCAAGCCGAACGACGTCGACCACTATGAAGGCCGCTTCGGCCTCGAAGACACGCGCCGTGCCGTGCGCGAGGCGCGGCGGGGCGGCGTCGCCGTCTTCGGCGTAACCGTGGACCGCGAGGCGCAGTCGTATTTCCCGGCCATCTTCGGCCGGGGCGGCTATGCCATTGTCGGCCGGATCGCCCGCCTCCCGGCAGCCCTGCCGGCCATCTACCGTCAGTTGATGCGTTAGGCCTTGGCCGCCACCAACGGACATGAGCAGGAGAAAGGAGGACACGGGCAAGGAATCGCGACCGGTCCGTCCGACCGCCTCACCGGCCATGACATGGATCAAAGGCGTGGTCCGGCTGTTACGGCACGCTGCCGAGGCTGGAAATCATTCCCGCTGGGGACCGCCTTGACAGGCACATGCAGCAATGTTGTCATCATTACATTGTAAAAAAGAAAAAATGCCTCGGCCTTTCGCAAGGCCGTGCAGTTGTGCCGGAGGAGACAATCGTCATGCCTGATCGGCAGGAGCCGGCCACGACGGAAACAGTGTCAACCCCCTCGCGGCGGGAAGAATTCTCCGCCTTCATCATCCTTGCCATCCTGATCTGGCCGGTTCTGGCCGTCGGCATTGTCGGCGGCTACGGCTTCCTCGTATGGATGTGGCAGATCGTCTTCGGCCCGCCGGGCCCTCCGCATTGAGGAGGCCAATCGTGAGCGAGGCACCGAGGCTCGACAGACGCAGCTTCCTCAGGGGGCGGATCGCCCCCCGGCCCGAAGCCGTCCGGCCGCCCTGGTCGCGCGAGGCCACGATCACCGCCGCCTGCACGGCCTGCGGCGCCTGCGCCACGGCCTGCCCGCAACACATCATCACGCCGGACGCCGACGGCCGCCCCGCGATCGCCTTCTCCAGCGAATGCACCTTCTGCGGCGCTTGCGCCGAAGCCTGCCCAGAGCCGGTGTTCGACGTCGCCGCACCGGCCTTTCCCCACGCGGCGGCCATCGGAGCGCAATGTTTCGCGGCGCGCGGCATCATCTGCCAGAGCTGTGGCGACGCCTGCCCGGAAGCGGCGATCCGCTTCCGGCCGCGCCTCGGCGGCCCGGCCCTGCCGGAGATCGCGAGCGACCGCTGCACCGGCTGTGGCGCCTGCATCGCCGCCTGCCCGGCCGCGGCGATCACCACCCACGTTCCGGCGGAGGCGGCCCATGCCTGAGCCCGCCGTGCCCGATCCCGTTACGCGTGAGCCCGACACGACCCTTCATATCTCGAGCGCCGTGGTGCGCACCCTGCCGGACCGCTGCGCCGAGGTGGTGAAGTGCGTAGGCGCCCTTCCCGACACGGAGATCCATCACGTCGCGGACGGCAGGATCGTCGTGGTGATGGAAGGGCCGGACAGCGCCACCCTCGGCGGGCGCCTGGCGACGATCGCCACCTTCGACGGCGTCCTGTCCGCCAATCTCGTGTTCGAGCAGATCACAACCCTTGCAGACCTTGGAGAATCGCCATGACGCTCTCGCGGCGAGACATGTTGAAGGCGCAGGCCGCCAGCGTCGCGGCCATGGCAGCCGGCATCCACACGGCCGCCGCCCAGCCGGTCATGGGTGGCGTCGAGACGCTGGAGATCCAGTGGTCGAAAGCGCCCTGCCGCTTCTGCGGCACGGGCTGCGGCGTCATGGTGGGCGTCAAGGAAGGCAAGGTCATCGCCACCCACGGCGACGTCAAGGCCGAGGTCAACCGCGGCCTCAACTGCATCAAAGGCTACTTTCTTTCTAAGATCATGTACGGCGCCGACCGGCTGACCCAGCCGCTGCTGCGCAAGAAGGGCGGCGTCTACGCCAAGGACGGTGATTTCACGCCCGTGACCTGGGACGAGGCCTTCGACGTCATGGCCGCCAAGGCCAAGGACGTCCTGAAGGCCAAGGGGCCGGAAGCGGTCGGCATGTTCGGCTCCGGCCAGTGGACGATCTGGGAGGGCTATGCGGCGACCAAGCTGATGCGCGCCGGCTTCCGATCCAACAATCTCGACCCCAACGCCCGCCACTGCATGGCCTCAGCGGCCTATGCCTTCATGCGCACCTTCGGCATGGACGAGCCGATGGGCTGCTACGACGACATCGAAGCCACGGACGCCTTCGTGCTGTGGGGCTCGAACATGGCGGAGATGCACCCGATCCTGTGGACGCGCATCGCCGACCGGCGTCTTGGCCATCCGCATGTGAAGGTGGCCGTCCTCTCCACCTTCACCAACCGCAGCGCCGACCTCGCCGACATTCCCATCGTCTTCAAGCCGGGCACGGACCTCGCCATCCTCAACTACATCGCCAACCACATCATCACGACCGGGCGGGTGAACGAGGATTTCGTCGGCAAGCACACCACCTTCGTCAAGGCCGCCACCGACATCGGCTACGGCCTGCGCGACGACGACCCGCGCGAGGTCGAGGCGCGCAAGGCGAAGGACGTCACGGCGATGGAGCCGACCGACTTCGAGACCTTCAAGCGCTTCGTCGCCGACTACACGCTCGAGAAGGTGTCGGAGCTCTCCGGTGTCGAGCCCGGCTTCCTCCGCGAGCTCGCCGAGCTCTATGCCGACCCCGCCCGCAAGGTCGTCTCGCTGTGGACCATGGGCTTCAACCAGCACGTGCGCGGCGTGTGGGCGAACCAACTCGTCTATAATCTGCACCTGCTGACGGGCAAAATCTCCGAGCCGGGCAACAGCCCCTTCTCGCTGACCGGCCAGCCTTCAGCCTGCGGCACGGCCCGTGAGGTCGGCACCTTCGCGCACCGCCTGCCGGCCGACATGACGGTGGTCAACCCCGAGCACCGCAAGAAGGCCGAGGAGATCTGGCGCATCCCGCACGGCATCATCCCGGAGAAACCCGGCTACCACGCCGTGCAGCAGGACAGGATGCTGCACGATGGCAAGCTCAACTTCTACTGGATTCAGGTCAACAACAACCTGCAGGCGGCGCCGAACAGCTCGAACGAGACCTATCCCGGCTATCGCAATCCCGAGAACTTCATCGTCGTCTCCGACGCCTATCCGACGGTGACGGCGCTTGCCGCCGACCTCATCCTGCCCGCGGCCATGTGGGTCGAGAAGGAAGGCGCTTACGGCAACGCCGAGCGGCGCACGCATTTCTGGCACCAGCTCGTCAATGCGCCCGGCGAGGCGCGCTCCGACCTCTGGCAGATGATGGAATTCTCCAGGCGCTTCACGACCGACGAGGTATGGCCGGCGGAGATCCTCGAGCAGAACCCCAATTACAAGGGCCTGACGCTGTTCGACGTGCTGTTCCGCAACGGCAACGTCGACCGGTTCCCTCTCGCCGAGCTCGATCCGAACTACGAGAACGTGGAGGCCAGGCACTTCGGCTTCTACGTGCAGAAGGGCTTGTTCGAGGAATATGCGGAGTTCGGGCGTGGTCACGGGCACGACCTCGCGCCCTTCGACACCTACCATAAGGAGCGCGGCCTGCGCTGGCCGGTGGTCGACGGCAAGGAAACCCTGTGGCGCTACCGCGAGGGCTACGACCCCTATGTCGAGAAGGGCAAGGGTGTCGCCTTCTACGGCAATCCGGACGGGCGCGCGAAGATCGTCGCCGCGCCCTACGAGCCGCCCGCCGAAGTGCCGGACACGGAGTTCGACCTGTGGCTCGTCACCGGCCGCGTCCTGGAGCACTGGCATTCCGGCTCCATGACCATGCGGGTGCCCGAGCTCTACAAGGCCTTCCCTGGCGCGCGCTGCTTCATGCATCCCGACGACGCGCGCCAGCGCGGCCTCAACCAGGGGGCCGAGATCCGGCTGATCTCGCGCCGCGGCGAAATCCGTACGCGCGTCGAGACCCGCGGGCGCAACCGCATGCCGCCCGGCGTGGTCTTCGTGCCCTGGTTCGACGCGAGCCAGCTTATCAACAAGGCGACGCTCGACGCCACCGATCCCATCTCCAAACAGACGGACTTCAAGAAATGTGCGGTCAAGGTCGTTCCCGTCTGAACCCGCCGGCCAGCGCCTTCCGCGCCGGGCTCGCCGCAGCCTGCCTCGTGCTCTTCGCGGGCGCCCTCTCGGCCGCGGGCGAGGCACCGCAGATCGTGCCGCGCCTGACCGGCGAGGCCGCGCCGATGAGCGAGGTGAAGGCCCCGCCGCTGGCGCGTCCGATCGTCGATGACGTCAAGCGCATGCGCAACTATCCCGAGCAACCGCCGGTGATCCCCCATTCCATTGAGGGTTACCAGCTGACGCTGAACACCAACCGCTGCCTGTCCTGCCACAAGCGGGAGTTCACCGAGGGCTCCGGCGCGCCCATGATCAGCATCACGCATTTCATGGACCGGGACGGGCAGGTGCTGTCCGACGTCACGCCGCGGCGCTACTTCTGCACCCAGTGCCACGTGCCGCAGACCGATGCGTCGCCGCTCGTGCCCAATCTTTTCCAGGACGCCAGCAAGCTCGGCGGACAACGATAAGGGGCTGCAATGCAGGGGCTGAGGAACCTCTTCGGACGGCTGTGGCAGGTCTGCTTGCGCTTCTGGCATGTCATCACGCGGCCGAGCGCCTATCTCAGTCTGGGCTTCCTGACGCTTGGCGGCTTCATCTGCGGCGTCATCTTCTGGGGCGGCTTCAACACCGCGCTCGAGGTCACCAACACCGAGAAATTCTGCATCTCCTGCCACGAGATGCACGACAATGTCTATCAGGAGCTCACCCAGACGGTGCACTTCTCGAACCGCTCGGGCGTGCGTGCAAGCTGCCCCGACTGCCACGTGCCGCACAACTGGACGGACAAGATCGCCCGCAAGATGCAGGCGTCGAAGGAGGTGTGGGGCAAGATCTTCGGCACCATCAACACGCGCCAGAAGTTTCTCGACGCCCGGCTCGAGCTTGCCAAGCACGAATGGGCGCGCCTCAAGGCGAACGACTCGCTCGAATGCCGCAACTGCCACTCGTCCATTGCCATGGACTTCACGAAGCAGACGCGGCGCGCGGCGGAGATCCACAGCCGCTATCTCGTCACCGGCGAGCGCACCTGCATCGACTGCCACAAGGGCATCGCCCATCTCCTGCCGGACATGACCGGCATCGAACCGGGGTGGACGGTGGACCCCGAGCTCGAAGCCTCCGGCCGCCAGTCCTGGCACGGCGGCAGCGAAGGCCTCGACGCCGTCCGCGCCTATCTCGCCGGTATCGAGGCGCAATAGTCGCTTAGCCGAAGAACAAACGCTCCCTCTCCCGCGTGATGGCCGGGCTCGTCCCGGCCATCCACGCCTCCGACGTTGGACGTCGTTCCAAGGCATGGATGCCCGCGACGAGCGCGGGCATGACGGTGGGGCTTGTTGCGTCTCGCCGCAGCACGGGCGCTCCATGGCACTTCGTCGACGCCAGGAACAGGAACGCGCGGGCGACATTTCCGCCGCTGATCCGGCCCTCGCCACCGTCATGGCCGGGCTTGTCCCGGCCATCCACGCGTCCGACGTTGGACGTCTTTCCAAGGCGTGGATGCCCGCGACAGGCGCGGGCCTGACGGCGCGGCTACGCGAGGACGAGACTCGCGCAGGCTGCCGGCATTCAAAGCCGGAAATCCGCCAGCCGCTCCGGCAGGCGGGCGATCTCCTCCGCCTCCACATTGGCGAAGGCGACGCGCACATGGGCGTCAGCGCTCTCACCGAAATAGCCGCCTGGCAGCGCGAGCACGCCGCGCTCGGCGGCGAGCCGCTCGGCCACGCTCCGCCCCTTGCGGCCGGGGAAGGGATGGCGCAGATAGGCGAAATAGGCGCCGATCGAGGTGACGCCCCACTCCGGCAGATCGGCGAGCGCAGCACGGAAGGCGGCAAGCCGGCGGTTGATGTCCTCGGCATTGGCGGCGCGCCACCCGGCAAGCGCCGGGATCGCCCAGGCGAGCGCCGCTTGGCCGGTGCGCGGGGCGCAGATCTGCAGGCAGTCGAGCACCTTGGTGATCTCGGCGATGACGGGCGTGCCGGCGATGAGGGCGCCGAGCCGGTGCCCGGGAATGCCGTAGGCCTTCGAGAAGCTGTAGAGCTGGATGACGTTGTCGCGCCACGTCTCCCCCGCCAGCAGATCATGCGGCCGGCCCGCCTCCGGCGGCAGGAAGTCGCGGTAGGTCTCGTCGATGACGAGCCACAGGTTGCGCCGCCGGCACAGCTCGGCAAAGCGCGCGATGACGTCAGGCGGATAGACGGCACCGGTCGGGTTGTTGGGCGTGACGAGGACGATGGCGCGCAGGCGCTCGTCGACGAGCGCTTCCGCAGCTTCCGGATCCGGGACGAAACCGGCCTCCTGATCACAGGGCAGCGGCCGCGCCTCGATGCCCAGCATTGCGAGCGTCATCTGGTGGTTGAAGTACCACGGCGTCGGCAGTAGCACCGCCTCCCCGGCCTGCGCGAGTGCAAGCATGACGACGAAGAAGGCCTGGTTGCAGCCGGCCGTGACGGCAATCTCCTCCGGCATCACCGGTCCGCCGTAGAGCCCGGACACATGCTGCGCATATGTTTCGCGCAGGGATCTGTCGCCCGTGATGGCGCCGTAGCGGGCGGCTTCCGCACTGGCGGCTGCCTCCGCCAGCTTCTTCAACATGTCGGCATGGGGCGGGCGCCCCGGCACGGCCTGCGACAGGTCGATGAACGGGCCGAAGGCGCCGTCATAGGCGGCGCGCCAGGCTTGCGCCTCGGGGACGGGCGGGCTCGCCGTGGCGGCGAGAAGGGGATTGACCGGCATCGGATGTGTCTCGGATGGGAAAGCGGCGCGCGTGACGCCGCGGGTTAGCCTGTCAGGAGGCGCGTTGCAACTCGCGCCGGCGGGTCCGCGCCCGTCGCGGCGTCCGCTCCGGCCGCGCCTCGTCCCGGACGCGCTCGGCAAAGAGCCAGTCGATGAAGGCGCGCACCATCGGCGTGTTGCGCAATTCGCTCCGGGTGACGATGAAGAAGGCGTCGGGCGCTGGCACGGCGAGGTCGAACGGCACGATCAGCCGCCCGTCCGCCAGGAGCCGGCTCACCGTCACCGTGTCGCCGAGCGCCACCCCCAAGCCGTTGATCGCCGCCTCGAGCGCGAGATGGGCGTTCGACATGAAATGCCGGCGGCCATAGGCCAGCGTCGGCGCCTTGGCCGCAGCGAGCCAGCTGTTCCATTCGCGCCCGTCGTCGCCGTGCAGGAGAACGTGGCTGGCGAGATCCGCCACCTCGCGCAGCGGCCGGCTGTTGGCGAGCGTTGGGCTGCAGACGGGAAAGAGCGAGATGTCCGTCCAGGGCTCGACGACGCGGTCCGGCCAATGGCCGTCGCCGTAGACGAGGGCGAGATCCACCCGGTCGGAATAGATCTCGCGCGGGTCGTTGGAAGCGATGAGCTTGAGGCGGACGCCGGGATGACGCTCCGTGAAGCTGCCGAGCCGCGGCACCAGCCAGAAAGACGCCACCGCCTGCACGCAGCTCACCACCAGCTCGCCCTCCGTCGTCGGCCGTGTGAGCAGGGCGACCGCCTCGGCGATGGAACCGAAGGCGCCGGCAACGACCGGGAGCAGCGCCGCCCCGTGCGGCGACAGCGCGAGCCGTCCGCCCCGCCGCTCGAACAGTTGCACCTTGAGTGCCATCTCGAGTGCCCTGATCTGATGGCTCACCGCCCCGTGCGTCACGTGCAGCTCGGCCGCCGCGCGCGAGACCGAGAGGTGACGCGCCGTCACCTCGAAGGCGCGCAGGGGATTGAGGGGCGGCAGGCGTTTGGACACGGCGCCATCGTCCGGGCTGTGAAAATTCCTCACAGATTAGCCTCTAATAATCTCGCTTGCCAGCAGCCGGGCGAGTCTGCAGCATCGTCATATCAAGAGGGTGCGTACGTGCGGAGCGCATTGGCATCAGCATATATTTCAACAGAACCCATCTTACAACAATCCATATACGTTGTCTGAAAATCATATAGGAAATTATCATAGCATAGTCATATCGTAGTTTCTCCACCGCGGGAGAAATTGAGCAACTTTACAAGGATTGGACGCTTGCCATGACGATCAATGAGAAGAACCTCGCGCGGCTCAGGGAGAAATACGGTGCAGGGCATGGCGGCTCCGTCTTCGATCCGCGCTTTCGCAAGGTGGCCGAGCGGATCTTCAGCGCCAAGGGCACACGCGCCCTGCCCTATGGCGGCGTGCCGACCTTCCTGTCGGCGCCATACCGCCCGGTCGGCCCCGAGGAGACGACCTTCGGCGACCTTCAGGTGGCGCTCGTCGGCGTGCCCATGGACCTCGGCGTCACCAACCGCTCCGGCTCGCGCTTCGGCCCGCGGGCACTGCGCACCATCGAGCGCATCGGCCCCTACAACCATGTGCTCGACTGCATGCCCGTCGGCGAACTCACCGCCGCCGACGTCGGCGACGTGCCTTTCCGCAGCCGCTACGATCTCGAGGGCTGCCATGCCGACATCGAGTCCCATTTCCGCCGCTTCCTCGAACAGGGCGTGGCGACGCTCGCGGTGGGCGGCGACCATTCGATCACCCATCCCATTCTGCGCGCGGTCGGCCGCGAGGCACCGGTCGGCCTCATCCACATCGATGCCCATTGCGACACGGGCGGCGCCTTCGACGGCACCAAGTTCCACCACGGCGGCCCGTTCCGCAACGCCGTGCTCGACGGAGTGCTCGACCCGACGCGCACCATCCAGATCGGCATCCGCGGAGCGGCCGAATATCTGTGGGAATTCTCCGCCGATTCCGGCATGACGGTGATCCACGCCGAGGAATTCGCCGCGATGGGTCCAGAGGCGGTCATCGCCCGGGCACGCGAGGTCGTCGGCGACGGCCCGACCTATCTCTCTTTCGACATCGACAGCCTCGATCCAGCCTTCGCGCCGGGCACCGGCACACCCGAGGTCGGCGGACTGTCGACGCGCGAGGCACAGCAACTCCTGCGCGGCCTCAAGGGGCTCAACATCGTCGCCGGCGATGTGGTGGAAGTGGCGCCGCAATACGATGCAACCGCCAATACGGCCCATGCCGGCGCACAGATGCTGTTCGAGATCCTCAGCCTGATGGTCTTCAGCCCGTCGGTCGGTGGAAGGAAGGATTGAAAACTGCGTGCCGCCGGCGCTAAACGGCGGCAAGATGCATCAAACGGCGACTCAACGCCGGGATATCGAGGGGATTGTCATGACGAGACCAAATAACGGCGTCAGTCGCCGCACGATCCTTGCCGGCGGGGCCGCGGGCCTTGCCGCGCTTGGCATGCCGACCATCCTGCGCGCCGCCGACAAGACGCTGAAGGTCGGCGTCTACGGGGGCTTCTTCAAGGATTCGTTCGACAAGCACATCTTCCCGGAGTTCACCAAGGCGACGGGCATCGCGGTCGAGAGCATCGCCGAGCCCACGGGCGAGGCCTGGCTGGTGCAGCTGTCGCAGGCCGCTCGGGCGGGCGTCGCTCCCGCCGATGTGTCGATGATGTCGCAGACCGCGCTGCTCAAGGGCGCAGCCGGCGAGCTGTGGGCGCCGCTTGATCTGGCCAAGATGAAGAACACGGCCAGTCTCGTCGAGCGCTTCGTCAACAAGTACCCGGACGGCCGCGTCGCCGGGATCGGCGCCGTCTCCTGGTACATCACGCTCGTCACCAATACGAAGGTCTTTCCCGAGGCGCCCACGTCCTGGGCGGCCCTGTGGGATCCGGCCAACAAGGACAAGCTCGGCCTGCTCGCCCTCGTCTCCAACTCCTTCCTCCTCGAGGTGACGGCCGCCACATTCTTTGGGGGCACCCAGGCGCTCGACGATGAGGCCGGCCAGCTCAAGGCCTTCGAGAAGCTGGCCGAGGTCAAGCCCAACGTGAAGCTGTGGTATCGCGACGAGGCGCAGTTCGAGCAGGCGCTGAAATCGGGCGAGATCCCGATGGGCCAGTACTATCACGACGTCACCGGCCTTGCCGCTGCCGACGGGCACCCGGTGCGCTCCACCTTCCCGAAGGAGGGCGGCATCCTCGATTCCGGCTCCTGGGCGGTCTCGCGCGCCTCCAAGGCCCTCGACGAGGCGCATGTCTTCATCGACTACATGTGCCAGCCGCAAATCCAAGCGCTGATGTCGCGCAAAGTCGGCACCTCGCCCACGGTGCGCCGCGATCTCCTCGACCTGACCGATGCCGAATTCGCGGCCGTTTCCTCCGACATTCCGCCGATCGTGCCGCGCTACGACCTCTATCTGTCGCGGGCCGACTGGCTGAACCAGAAATGGACGGAGATGATCGTCGGCTGAGAGGGGGCAATCGGCGGTAGGCAGTCGCCAGGTCTTTGCGCTACCGACTGCCCATTGCCGACTGCCGCAAAGGGATTCCCATGACCGGCCTCGTGCTCGACAACATCACGAAGCGCTTCGGCTCCGTCGCGGCCGTCGACCGGGTGAACCTCTCCGTGCCCGACGGCAGCTTCGTCTGCCTGCTCGGCCCCTCGGGCTGCGGCAAGACCACGCTCCTGCGCATGATCGCGGGCCTCGAGGAGCCGAGCGAGGGGCGCATCCTCGTTGGCGGCGCGGACGTGACGCGGACGCCCGCCCACCAGCGCGATTTCGGCATGGTCTTCCAGTCGCTGGCGCTGTTTCCCCACCTCTCCGTCGGCGAGAACATCGCCTACCCCCTGCGCATCCGCAATGTGGCGAAAGCTGAGCAGGCGCGGCGCATCGAGGAACTGCTTGCGCTCGTGCGCCTGCCCGGCTTCGGCGAACGGCCGGTATCGAAGCTCTCCGGCGGCCAGCGCCAGCGCGTCGCCATCGCCCGGGCACTGGCGCTTCAGCCGCGGCTCTTCCTGCTCGACGAGCCGCTGTCGGCGCTCGACGCCAAGCTGCGCGAAGCCATGCAGGTGGAGCTCAGACAGCTGCAGCAGCGCCTCGGCATCACCACCGTCGTCGTCACCCACGACCAGCGCGAGGCCATGACCATGGCCGACCTCGTCGTCGTGATGAACGAGGGACGCATCCGCCAGAGCGCGCCACCCGTCGACATCTACCGCCGCCCGGCGGACACCTTCGTCGCCGACTTCATCGGCATCACCAATCTCATCAAGGCGCGGCGCGGCGCAGGCGACACGGTGCTCGTGCCGGGCGGGACGCTTGTCGGCATCGCCCTGCCGACGGAGGAGGCGACGATCTCCGTGCGGCCGGAGGACGTGCGCCTCGTGCCGCCACACGAGGCAGCGATCACCGGCCGGGTCGATTTCGTGCGCGACCTCGGCGCCAGCATCGAGATCTATGTCGAGGCGGACGGCCAGAGGATCGTCGCCGTGGCGAGCCCGCGCGAGCGGCCGGACCTCCAGCCCGGCGCCCCGGTGGGCCTCGCGCTCCCCGCCGACGCCTGCGTGGTGCTCGGCGCATGACGGCGGCACGGCCCCAACGGCTGCAGGACTACGCGCCGCTCGTCTTTCCGGCGCTGATGCTCACCGTCTTCTTCGTGGTGCCCTTCGGCATCATGGTGGCGATCAGCTTCTTCCGCCGCGTGCAGGGCGCCTTCTACGAGCCGGACTTCGTCTTCGACAATTACGCGCGGTTCCTGTCCGCCTTCTTCGGCCAGGTGCTCGGCTTCTCGCTGGTGCTGGCGACCCTCGTTGCCCTGGTCGCCGTCACCATTGCCTTCCCCTTCACGTTCCTGCTCGCGCGGCTGCCGCGGCGCTGGCAGGTGGTGTGGCTCGTGGCGCTGCTCTCCATCGTCTCGCTGTCCGAGGTCATCGTGGGCTTCGCCTGGTCGACGCTGTTCTCGCGCACGGCCGGCGTCACCAATATCCTCGTCGCGCTCGGCCTCATGAGCGAACCCATGTCTCTGTCGCCCAGCTTCGGGGCGCTGCTCACCGGCCTCAGCTACCACGCCTTTCCCTATACGGTGCTCGTGCTCTATCCGGCGCTCGCCCGGCTTGACCCAACGCTGATGGAGGCGGCGCGCACCCTGGGCGCCTCCCCTCCCCGCGCCTTCCTCACGGTCGTCGTTCCGGCCCTGCGCAACACCATCCTCGCCACCATGATCATGGTGTTCGTCTTCGCTCTCGGCTCCTATCTCCTGCCACAGCTGCTCGGCCGGCCGAGCAACTGGACGCTGTCCGTGCTCATCACCGACCAGGCGATCTACCAGTCCAACCTGCCCTTCGCGGCGGCGATGGCCGTGTTCCTCGTCCTTGTAAGCCTCGCGCTCGTCGGGCTCTCGCTGCTCGTCGGACGCAAGGAGGCCGCCCAATGAGCCGCCTCTTCACGCGCCTGTTCATGGTGCTCGTCGCCCTGGTGCTGGCGGCGCCGATCGTCGTCGTCGCGGGCGTCTCCTTCAATGCGCAGAGGACGCTCACCTTTCCGCCGGTCGGCTTCTCGCTCGCCTGGTTCGGCGAGGTCTTCACCGATGCCGGCTGGCGCGGCGCGCTGCTCACCAGCCTCGCCATCGCGGCCGGCGCGGCGGCCCTCGCCGTCGCCATCGCCTTCCCGCTCGCCTGGTTCCTGTGGCGCTGGCATGCCCCCTGGGCGCGTGTGTTCCAGGCGCTGGGCACGGCGCCCTTCATCCTGCCGCCGGTGATCACCGCCCTCGGCTTCCTGAGCTTCTGGGCGACCGCCGGCTTCTACGGCGCACCCTGGACGGTAGTGATCAGCCACGCGATCTTCCTCGTCACGCTGCCGCTCGTCACCATCACCCTCGGCTTTTCTTCCGTCGACCGCAGCCTGACGGAAGCCGCCGCCACCATGGGCGCTGACGATCGCACCGTGCTGAGAACGGTCGTGCTGCCGCTCGTCACGCCCTATCTCGTCTCGGGCTATGCCTTCGCCTTCGTGCTCTCGCTCAACGAATACATCATCGCCTACATGGTCGCAGGCTTCACCGTGGAGACACTGCCGATCAAGATCTTCAACGCCCTGCGCTACGGCTACACGCCCACCATGGCAGCGGTAACGGTGTTCTTCGTCGCGGCAGCCGCGCTCATCTTCAGCCTCGTCGCCCGCTTCGGCGACCTGCCGCGCCTCCTCGGCGCCTGGTCGTCGAAGGAGAGTTGAGCCGATGCCCGCCTCTTCGTCACGCGTCTGAGTGGGGCTCTTCGTCGCCATCGTCGGCGGCGTGCTCATCCTCCTCCCCGCCCGGCATGGTCCAGCCATCGGCAAGGAGCTTCTCCTTGTCGAGCAGCCCGGCCTCCTCCAGCTGCTCGATGTCGGGCAGATCGCGCAGGCTGGTGAACCCGAAGCGGGCGAGGAAGGTCGGGGTCGTCACATAGGTGTAGGGCGCTCCCGGCTGGGGACTGCGCGGCCCGGCGGCGACCAGACCTGCGGCACGCAGACGCGCGACGAGGTCGCGCCCGACCTCCCGCCCGAAGAAGGTGGACAGCGCGCCGCGCGTGATCGGCTGAAAATAGGCGATGGCGGCGAGCGTCAGCATTTCCGACGACGACAGCACCTCCCCCCGCTCGCCTTGGCCGCGCACGGCACGCACCGCCGCGCCATAGGCCCGGCGCGTACGCATCTGCCAGCCGCCGGCGACAGCGACCACCTCATAGGGACGACCGGCAAGCTCGGCGCGGATATCGTCGATGACGAGATCGACATCGCAGCCACGGCCGACGATGCGGGCGAGCGCCTCACGCGGCACCGGCTCGGCCGCGGCGAAGAGCACCGCCTCGACGCGCCCCATCCATTCCCGCCAGCGCAGTTCGGCCGGCAGATCGGCAAGCTCCCGGTCGAGCGCATCCTCGCTTCTGGGGCGCGTCGCCACGGCTACAGCCCGTAGAGGCGGAAGCTCGGCCGCCCGGTGAGCTCCCGCACGGCCCCGAGGGCGACGAGCCGCTCGAACAGGCGCCTTCCTGCCCGGTCGCTCGTCCCTTGCCGGACGCTGGCCGCCGCCGTCGCATCCTCGCGCAGCAACAGCGCGACCGCCCCCGCCGCGGCCCTGGAGCGCAGCCGTGGCGCAGTTGCCACCAGCCTTTCGGCGCGCCTTGCAAGATCGCCATAGAGCTCGAGCGCCTCGAGCGCCCCGCGCTGATAGGCGAGGCAGCACACCCGCAGCCACGCTTCCGCACCATCGGGCCTTGACGCAAGGCGCAGGTCGGCGCGGCGAACCTGCGGCGCGATCAGCGGTACCGCGGAGAGCCAGCCGAGCTGCCGGGCAAGCACGACATCGGCCAGCCACAGGGCCACGCAGTCGAGCTCCGGCCTCGCCTGCATAACAATGGTAGCGGCGCGGGCGGCGGCCGCAACGGGGAAGCCGCGCCTGTTCGACGCCGTATCGGCCACAAGCGTGAGAACCCGCTCGAGCGCCTCGGGCTCGGCCGCATGGCCCACCTCGCGCAGCGCGCCCGGCCATGCCTGAAAGCGCAAGGCTCCCGGCAAAGCAAGACGCCGCCAGAACCCGAGGATGCGGCCGCCCGGACCGGGGTCGTCACCGGCCCGGCGCAGATACCAGCTGTCGCGCAAGGTCGCCTCGTCCTCGCGTCGGCCGAGGAACCCAACATGGGCGACGGCCGCGCGCAGCGCGCAGCGCTGCCGCCACAGGACGCCGAGTTCGTGCTCCGCTGTCGCTACCGTATTGAGCAGCGCCAGGGCAGCGCCGGCCCGGAAGGCCGCCTCGGCCTCGCCCTCTCCGTCGGTACGGCCGCGCAGCCAGACAGGCGGCGGCGCCATCGGCCGGGGAACGAATCGTGCATTCTCCATGGGCGAAGGCTAACCCGGCGCGGCGCTTTTTCCTATCCCTGACCCGTGTAAGCGCCGCCCTTGTCGAACGCCACTCATGTCCGATAATGTTACCTTATCGGACGTAAGCAGGCGAGACCGGACCATGCCAACCGACAACACCTCGCTTGTTGAAAATGCCTCTCATCCGAACCCCGGAAGCGTGCAGGCCCGCGCGCAGGCGAGAGCCCCGGGCGCATCGCCCGGCCCGGAGTGCGCGCCCCCCCTCTCCTCCTCCACCAGGCGCGGCGAGCCGACCGGCAAGCCTCACACCGCCAACACGCGCCTTGCCTATGCCAAGGACTGGAAGCACTTTTCCGCCTGGTGCCGCCGCAGCGGACGCGCGGCCCCGGCCCCGGATCCGCAAACCATCGCACTCTACATAGAGGCCTGTGCGATCGGCGACGCGAGCAGCCGCCCCCTTTCCCGTGCCACGATCGAGCGCCGCCTCTGCGCGATTGCCTGGAATGCGGCACAGCGTGGCCAGACCTTCGACCGCTCCTCCCCCGCGATCGCCAGGGCGCTTGCGAATCTCCGCAGACAGCCCGATCTGGCGCGTCGCCGCGAGGCCGCTGACGCAGCCGATATCCTCGCCATGCTGGGCACCTTGCCGCACGACCTGCGCGGCCTGCGCGACCGTGCCATCCTCCTTCTCGGTTTCGCAGCCGGCCTGCGTCGCTCGCAGATCGTCGGGCTCGACATCGGCCGCGCTGCCGCCAGCAGCCGCGGCGCCGTCGAGATCGACGGGGAAGGACTGCGGCTGAGACTGCGCGAAGCCGACGGTTGGCTGGAGGCGACTGTCGGTCGCGGATCCGGCGAGAGCACCTGCCCGGTGGCCGCAGTAGAGCGGTGGATCAGATTCGCCCGCCTTGGCGACGGCCCCCTGTTCCGCCGCATCGGCCGCGACGGCCGCACGGTCGCGGACGCGCGGCTCGCAGACAAGCACGTGGCCCGTCTCGTCCGGCGAGCCGCCCTCGCCGCCGGCCTTGACGCCGATCGCACACGCGAGGGCAGCGCGCCAATCTTCGGCGCCGACGCCCTGCGCGCCGGCCGGACGTTCGCGACCGTTGCCGGCGCGCGCCGCACACGCCTCCTCGGCAGCGAAGGCGCCGACCGCCGAGGCCACTTCCTTGTCAATTTCACGAAAGCGCTCGGCCTCTAAGCCCTGCGACCCGTGCACCTACAGGCCAGCCAGCGAAGCCGGGTCCAGTCTCCGATGTCCCTGCAGACGCTGTGGCCGCGCAGGACAGGTCCTTGACCACAACATGTCGTCGCAAAGGCAATAGCGGTCGCCTTCCCAGCCGCCAACTGGCGTCCTGTTGTCAGTTGACAACAGAACGCCATCTCCAGTCCGAGCCGCCACAAGCGGCAGATCATGACCGAACTACCGAACCCAACGGCGCCGGTAGGACTCATCAACCCTCCATCGGGCCGCCGATCGCCGCCCCTCGTCGCGCCGCTCCCAGGCTCGGGGTCGCATCGGCCTTCGGCAGCGCACCCACCCAGCCCGAGGCCCCGGAGCGCACCCCCCCCCCCCCCCGCCCGGCTGCCCAGCCAATGATAACGATCACCGCGTGCGGACGATCGGGCGCCGGCCTCGCGCCGCATTGCTGCCTGAACGCAGACGGCGCGACACCTTGCGTGCAAGGAACAACCGCGCGGGTGGAAGCAACACCGCTCCGCCGTTGTCAGGTGACAACATCCCGTCGCCGCAGCATGCCCGCAATCCGCACCTCGACCTTACGCTGGGACTTTTACTTTACGCTGCTCGTCAACACAGAAATCTCGCCGACAGCATCGCCATCGTCGTCGAGATGACGAAAGGGGCCGTTAAGATTTCGTTAACCCTAATCTTCTTGCCGCCCGGGGCAGAATCGTGTCTCCTGCGCCAGACGGCATGTGAGCGTTAGACGCCATAATTCCGTCTGAGAGCGATAGGATATGCAGACGATCGTCGAAAACCAGACCAGAATCGAGTCGGCCTCGGCCAGGATAGCGCGCCACGCAGGCGTCCTTTCGGCCCAGTTGCGCAGCCTCGGCGCGACCCTCTTCCCGCCCATGGCTCAAAAGACGTTGCGGTCTTTCACATCGGGGGAAGTTGCACGCATCATCGGCGTTTCCGACGGCTATCTGCGTCAGCTCTCGCTGGATGGCCTCGGGCCGATGCCGACCATCCTCACCGGCGGGCGGCGATCCTACAGCCTGGCGCAGATCAACGAATTGAGGCGCTATCTTGCCGCCTCCCGACCCCGCGACGCGCTCAACTTCCTCCCGACGCGCCGGCCCGGCGACAAGCTGCAGATCATCGCCGTGGCCAATTTCAAGGGTGGATCAGCCAAGACGACCACATCGCTCTACCTCTCGCAATATCTGGCCCTGCGCGGCTTTCGCGTGCTCGCCATCGATCTCGACCCGCAGGCATCGCTGTCAGCGATGTTCGGCTATCAGCCGGAGTTCGACATCGCCGAAAACCAGACGCTTTATGGCGCCATCCGCTATGACGAGCACCGGCGGCCGATGCGGGAGATCATCCACGCGACCTATTTCGACGGCGTTTCCATTGTGCCGGGCAATCTCGAGCTCATGGAGTTCGAGCACCACACCCCGCGCGCGATGCGCGACCCGAGCGCCCGCGGCCAGAACCTCTTCTTCCGCCGCGTCGCGACCGCGATCAGCGAGGTCGAGGATGATTACGACATCGTCGTCATCGATTGCCCGCCCCAGCTCGGCTATCTCACGCTCGGCGCGCTCAATGCGGCGACGTCGATGGTCGTGACCGTCCATCCGCAGATGGTCGACGTCGCCTCGATGAACCAGTTCCTGCTCATGACCTCCGACCTCATGTCGGTCGTGGAGGAATATGGCGGCCGGCTCGATCACGACTTCATCCGCTATGTCGTCACCCGACACGATCCCAACGATGTGCCGGAGACGCAGATCGTCGCGCTCCTGCGCAGCCTTTTCGGCGAGGACGTGCTGAAGGCAACCGCCTGGAAGTCCACCGCCATTGCCAATGCCGGGCTCACCAAGCAGTCGCTTTACGAGCTGGAGCGCGGCTCCGTCGGTCGGGCGGCCTATGACCGGGCGCTCGAATCCGTCGATGCCGTCAATGCCGAAATCGTCCAGCTCATCAACGCAGTGTGGGGCCGATGACGAAACGATCCGATACCCTGAAGGCTCTTTTCGGCGCGCCGCAGGCACAGGCGTTGTCAGCTGACAACCATGCTGCGCCGTTGCCGCGCGTGGCCGCCGGCTCAATCCGCTCGATAAAAGAATCTTTTTCCGGCATCGAGCGCGAGAATGAAGTGCTGCGCGAAACGATCGCCGCCGGCGCCAGCGTGGTCGAGATCGATCCCGCGCTCATCGAGCCGTCGCCCTACAGCGATCGTTTCATCGACGACGGCGGGCCCGAGTTCGAGCAGCTCAAGGCCTCCATGCGGGTCAACGGGCAGGAAGTGCCGGTGCTGCTGCGCCGGCATCCCGCGCAGGAAGGTCGTTACCAGACGGCCTTCGGTCATCGCCGCATCCGGGCTGCGCGTGAACTCGGCCTCAACGTGCGAGCGGTCGTCCGGGCGCTGTCGGATACCGACCTTGTCATCGCTCAGGGCATCGAGAACTCGGCCCGTCAGGACCTGTCGTTCATCGAACGCGCGGTCTTTGCGCTACGCCTCGAGAGAGCTGGGCACGAGCGCTCGGTGATCCAGGAGGCGCTCACGGTCGATCGGGCAGAGGTCTCCAAGCTGATTGCGGTCGCGAGCGAGATCCCCGAGGACATCGTGACCGCCATCGGCCGCGCGCCGAAGATCGGGCGGCCACGTTGGCAGGCCCTCGCCGCCCGGCTTTCCGAGCCCGGAGCGCTTGGCCGCACGCGCCGCCTCATCAAGAGCGCGACCTTCGGTCAGTCGGATTCCGACAGCCGCTTCCTGCAGGTCCTCGCCAGCGCAGCGCAAACGGACGAGGGGAGGGCCAGTCGGCCGGCAAAGCAAGCCGTCGTTACAGCCAATGGAGCCAAGATCGCGGACGCGGAGCACAAGGGCCGTGCGCTGAAGCTCACCTTCGCCCAGCCGCTCGACGAAGGTTTTGCCGCCTTCGTGCTCGATCAGATTCCGGCGCTGTTCGACCGTTACGCAGCGCAGGAAAAGGGACGGCGCTGAGGCCCGTCCTCCGTCACGAACCGTAGCAACACGAGGAGCAAGCACCGCAAAAGAAAAGGCCCCCGAAACGTCTCCGCTCCGGAAGCCCTTCCTCATGTGTGTAGCGACCGTGAGAATCGCACTTCCGCGAATCGCAGTCAAGCGTCGGCGTCGTTTCGGCGAGCAAAAATCTTTTGCCTGCGAGGAGCAGGAATGACGAGCGACGCCTATTTCACGACGCCCTTCGGGCGGCGGTCGGTGACGTTTGGCCAATTGGCCAGGCAGACTGCTGCCCGAGCGGTGGCCCCCGAAGGTCAGGTCCAGAAATGGCAGGTCTTCCGCAACATCACGGAAGGCAAGGCGCGGCTCGGCGTGAGCGACCGCTCACTCGCCGTCCTCAACGCCCTCCTGTCTTTCCATCCCGAAACGCTGCTGTCCGCCGGCAACGAGCTCGTGGTCTTTCCCTCGAACCGCGAACTATCCTTGCGCGCCCACGGCATGGCGCCCGCAACGCTGAGACGGCACCTCGCCGCACTCGTCGAAGCGGGGCTCGTCATCCGCCGGGACAGTCCCAACGGCAAGCGTTATGCCCGCAAGGGCCCGGGAGGCGTCATTGAGACCGCCTACGGATTCGACCTGACGCCCCTCGTCAGCCGTGCCGGCGAGTTCGAACGCGTTGCCGACGAGGTCAGAGCCCACCGCAAAGCCATCATGCTGCTGCGCGAACGCATCACGCTTCTGCGCCGCGACATCCGCAAGCTCATCCAGTTTGCCGAGCAGGAAGCACTGCCAGGACCCTGGACCGATCTCACCGCCCAACTCGCCAGCCTGTCCGGCCATCTGCCTTCGACCACACCCAAGACCATTCTCGAAACGACCGTCGACGCGCTTCAACACCTTTGCACGGACGTGCATAAGACGTTGGAAAAAAACATCATTTTCCAAAAACTGAGCGCCGATGAATCCCAATCTGAGCGCCACCTACAGAATCAACCCTCAGAGAATCGAGATTCTGAAGATGAGCGCATTGCCGCAACGACGTCGGAAACGCCTCCATCTCTTCATCGACATGAAGGTCGTCAGGACGACGTGCGCCTCGACGACGTTCTTTCTGCCTGCCCGGCAATCGCCGACTACAGCCGCACCCCGATCACCAGCTGGAACGAACTGCTGAAGGCCGCAGATCTCGTCCGCACCTTCCTCGGCGTCGGCCGAGAAGCGTGGCATGACACCTGTGGGTTGCTCGGGCCAAGAACCGCAGCAGCCGTGATTGCTGCCATCCTGGAGCGCCACCAACAGATCCGCAGTCCTCGTGCCTACCTGCATACGCTGACCGCTCGCGCCAGGAGCGGAACCTTCTCGGTCGGTCCAATGCTGCTGGCCCTGAGGCGCGCCAAGCTCGCCACGGAACCATCGACAACCGATGCTTTTGCGACGCGAGAAGAAGCTGCCGGAAAGGCCATCGGCCCTCTTCGTCCGCACCTCTCTGACACGCTCCCATCTCCCCGCTTGCACCCGCCCATCCGTCTCGGACAACTCGGCTACCCCGATCCGGAAAACGTTAAGCGCTATCGGAGACACGGCCCTCTCGTCCGAATCGGACCTGGAACATGAGATGTCCGAAAGATCTTCAGCCTTGCGGGCACGCCTCAACAAGAATGCCCCTTCGTTCCACCCCGATCCGTCACCGCGACGCATCCAGGCGACGGGCATCCACCGGAGCGCGAGCCTTGGCGTCGTTGTCGAAATAAACATAGACAACGCATCCTCCAGCCCGGTGCCTGGCGCGATCCGCGATGCCTTCCATTCCGCTACCCACTGACCCAGGCCCGGATCCACGTCGCCCATCGCTCGAGCGCGGCATCGTCCCGTCCGGCATCCGTCGGCTCTCCGTGCCCGCGGTCGACTATGACGACGGCACCTGGAACCCTCCTTCCGCGCCTCCATCGTCATCCTGGAGGAGGGGAGGGTAGAGGTCAGTTATGTCGACGGCACCGCCGCAGCCACTCCGGACGTGGCCACCATGCCCGACTGAGCGCGCAGCCGCTTGACTCGGGCGGGCATTGGCGCCACGTTTCCAAAACGTTTTGGAACTGCCGATGCATGCACGCGCCCATAGGACCTGGACAAAGCGATTGCGCCTCAAGGAACTTGCGGCGCATCTCGACCTGTCGATCACGACGGTGTCGCGGGCGCTCGCTGGCTATTCGGACGTGAGCGAGGAGACGCGGCGGCGCGTGCGCGAGGCGGCGGACGCCTTCGGCTATGTACCGAATCAGATGGGCCGGATGCTCGTCTCCGGCCGCAGCAACTTCGTGGGCATGCTGCTGCCGATCCACCCGCACGAGCTTGTCGATCCCTATCTCGCCGACTTTCTCGCAGGACTCGCCGGCGGCCTCACGCAGCGCGGGCGGGACCTCTTCCTCGCGACCGTGCCCACGGGGCAGGACGACCTTGCCGTGCTGCAACGCGTCGTCGAGAGCCGGCGGGCCGATGCGGTCGTGCTCTATCGCCTGACCTGCGAGGATCCGCGCGTCGCCTTCCTCATCGAGCGCGGCGTGCCCTTCGTCGCGCACGGGCGCACGCTTGCCGGCACTGACGCCTATTCCTGGCTCGACACCGACGGCGAGGGCGCCTTCCACGACCTCGGCCGCAAGCTCGTCGCCCTCGGCCACCGCCACTTCGCCATGCTCGCGCCGACGAAGGACTTCACCTATGCCTTCCTGCGTCGGCGCGGCTTCGAGCGGGCGCTCGCCGAGGCGGGCCTGCCGCCGCCGGACGTGCTGACGGTGCCACTCGGAGACGCGGCTGCGATGGCACGGGCGGCGGCACAGCTCATCAACCGCGATCCGCGGCCCACCGCCGTCATCGGCCTCAAGGACCAGCTCGCGCTCGCCGTCCTCGACGAGGCGCGGCGCGAGGGCATCGCCGTGCCGCAGGCGCTCACGGTGGTCGGCTTCGACGACACGCCGGTGGCAGCCTACGCCGACCCACCGCTGACGACCTTCAGCCAGAACATCGCCGAGGGCGCAGCGATGATCGCCGCCATGGTGGTCGAGCGTCTCGAGAAGGGCGAGGCCGGCATTGCCGGACATCTCGTCGAGCCACGCTTCGTGCCGCGCGCGAGCCACGGACCCGCGCCGGCCGGAGCGACATGAACGCGGCCGGTGCCGCAGCGGTGGGAGTGTAAAGACCGACAACAAGGCGCTCCGCCAAACCGAAGGGGAGGACGTGACATGATGCGCAGGAAACAGGGAACGATGATCGCGCTCGCCGCGCTGACGCTGGCGTTCAGCGTTGCCGGGCGGGCCGAGGCGCAGGGGCTCCTGTTCTGGTCCACCCAGGCCAAGCCCGTCGAAGAGACGCAGAAGATGCGCACTGAGGTGCTCGGCGGCTTCGGTAAGCCGGTCGACTATTACGGCAACGATGCCGGTCCCTTCTTCACCCGCATCCAGGCGGAGCTCAAAGCCGGCAAGGGCACCATCGCGCTGCTCGGCGGCCTGCACGGCGAACTCGCGTCGCTGTCGTCCGACCTCGTCGACCTGAAGGACGTGCTCTCGGCCACGGGGGACGCCAAGATCAACCCGACGCTCGTCTCGCTCGGCACCTATGGCACGGCCGAGCAGAAATACCTGCCCTGGATGCAGGCGAGCTACGTCATGGCCGCCAACAAGGAGGCGCTGCAATATCTGCCTGCGGGCGCCGATGTGCAGAAGCTCACCTATGACGAACTCATCGCTTGGGGCAAGGCGATGCGCGAGGCGACGGGATCGCCGAAGATCGGCCTGCCTGCCGGCCCCAAGGGCCTGCTGCACCGCTTCTTTCAGGGCTATCTCTATCCCTCCTACACCGGTTCGGTCGTGACGAAGTTCCGCTCGCCCGAAGCCGAGGCAATGTGGAACGCCTTCAAGATGCTGTGGGAGGAGATCAACCCCGCCTCGACCAACTACGGTTTTATGCAGGAACCGCTGCTCACCGGTGAGGTCTGGGTGGCCTGGGAGCACACGGCGCGCCTGCAGGACGCGCTCAACCAGAAGCCGGATCAATTCGTCACCTTCCCGGCGCCGGCCGGTCCCGCCGGGCGCGGCTTCATGCCGGTCGTCGCCGGCATCGCCATCCCCAAGACCTCGCCGAATGTCGAGGAGGCCAAGGCGCTCGCCGCCTACATGCTGAAGCCTGAGACGCAGATCGCGACGCTGCGGGCGACGAGCTTCTTCCCGGTCGTCGAGGTCACGCTGCCGGACGACATGCCCGCCGCGGTGAAGATGTCGGGTGCGACGGTGGCCGCCCAGTCGGCAGCACCGGATGCCAAGCCGAGCCTGCTGCCCGTCGGCATCGGCGGTCTCGACGGCAAGTTCAACAAGGTGTTCATCGACACGTTCCAGCGCGTCGTGCTGCGCGGCCAGGACGTGCGCCAGGTGCTCGACGAGCAGGCAGCGACGCTCAAGGACATCATGACCGAAAGCAAGGCCCCGTGCTGGGCACCGGACAAGGCAAGCGAAGGGCCCTGCCCGGTGGAATGACCGGTACGGCTTGGCCTGCGCGGACACCAGTGGCGTTCCGCGTAGGCCGACACCGCGGAGGCGTGCGATGCAAAGACTGCTGAGCAGCCAGAAGGTGCTGCCCTACCTGCTCATATTGCCCGCGAGCCTATTTCTCGCGGCCTTCTTCTTCGTGCCCTTCGTGCAGGTCGTCCTCGAGGCCTTCACGAGCGACGATGGCTTCACCTTCACGCATTTCAGGACGATGGCCGACGACTGGAAGTTCATGCCCGCGCTCAGCAACACGCTGGGCCTCGCCCTCGTCGTCGTGCCGATCCAGATCACGCTTGCGCTCGTCATGGCGAGCCTCGTCACGCGCCTCAGGCGCGGGCGCGACGTGGTCCTCTATGTCTTCACCATCCCGCTCGGCATCTCGGACCTCGCGGCCGGGCTCATCTGGTTCGCGCTGCTCGAGCAGAACGGCTTCCTCAACAGCATCCTCTACAGCCTCGGCGTCATCCCGGGCCCGCAGAACCTGCTCGACTACCGCAACACGGCGGGCCTGTTCGTCGCGGTCGTCGTCGCGGAGGTGTGGCGCGCCACGGCCATCGTGCTCGTCATCGTCGTCGCCGGCCTCGGCCTCATCCCGAAGGAATACGACGAGGCGGCCGAGGTCTTCGGCGCGGGGCCGCTGAAGCGCTTCTTCCTCATCACCCTGCCGCTGCTCAGGCCCAGCCTGCAGACGGCGCTGATCCTGCGCACCATCCTCGCCTTCGAGGTCTTCGCCGTCGTCGCCGTCCTCGCTGGCAACAACCTGCCGGTGCTGATGGGCGAGACCTATGCTTGGCAGTTCGACCTGCAGGACCACAAGGTGGCCTCGGCCTATGCCATCGTCATCCTCGCCATCTCGCTCGCCTTCACGGTCTTCTTCCTGTGGGCGCTGCGCGACCGCACGCGGGAGGCCGCGGCATGACCTCTCTGGCGACTACCGAAGCCGAAGCCCCGACGCGGGCCGAGCCGCGCAGCAGCGGCCGGCTCGTCATGGCGAGCGCCGTTGTCGTGCTCGTCGCCTGGGTGCTGGTGCCGATCTATCTTCTCGTCGTCAACGCGCTCGGCTCCGTCGCGGCGGTGACGGCCTGGCCGAAGACGCTGGTGCCGGAGTTCGACCTCGCGAGCCTCGCCTTCTTCGCCAATTACGCCGGCGTGCCGCGGGCGCTGCTCAGCTCCTTCCTCGTCGCCGGGCTGACGATGGTGCTGTCCATCGGCCTCGGCGCGCCGGCCGGCTATGCGCTGGCGCGCTTCCGCTTCCCCGGCGCGAACCTCTTCCGCCTCGCGGTGTTGATGACGCGCGCCTTCCCACTGCCGCTCCTCGCCCTGCCGCTGACGGTGCTCTTCATCCGCGTTGGCCTCGACGACACCATCATCGGCCTTGCGCTCGTCCACACGACGCTCGCCATGCCCTTTGCCGTGCTGATCATGGCCTCGCTCTTCATGAGCATTCCCGAGGAGCTCGAGGAGGCGGCCTGGACGCTCGGCTGCTCGCGGCTCTCCGCCTTCCGCAAGGTGGTGCTGCCGCTGGCGCTGCCGGGCATCGCGGCGGCGGGCATCTTCGCCTTCGTCATCTCGTGGAACGAGGTCTTCGCCGCGGCCGTGCTCACCATCGAGAACAAGACGCTGACGGCCTTCCTGCTGCAGAGCCTCGATGTCTCGCCCCTGCCGCTCAAGTTCGCCGGCGGGGCCGTCCTCATCGTGCCGGCGCTCCTCTTCCTCTTCGCCGTGCGCAAGTATCTCTTCTCCCTCTGGGGCATCGCCAACCGCTAGGCGGTGAGCAAAGGGTAACCGAATGGCCGATATCGACATCAGGCAGGTCGCCAAGCGCTTCGGCAGCCACCAGGCCCTGCACGCCGTGGACCTCACGGTGGCGGACGGGGAGTTCGTCGTCCTTCTCGGCGCCTCCGGCTCGGGCAAGACGACGCTCCTGCGCATTATCGCCGGGCTCGAGACGGCGAGTGAGGGCACGGTGAGCATCGGCGGCCGGCGGGTGGACGGCCTGCCGCCGCGCCGGCGCGGCATCGCCATGGTGTTCCAGAACTACGCCGTCTTTCCGCACATGACGGTGTTCGACAACATCGGCTTCGGCCTCGCCATGCAGAAGATTCCGGCGGCTGAGATCGAGCGGAAGGTGCGTCGCGTTGCCGGGATGCTGCACATCGAGGAGCTGCTGAAGCGCTATTCCGGCCAGCTCTCCGGCGGTCAGCGCCAGCGCGTCGCCGTGGCCCGCGCGCTCGCCGTGGAGCCCGCGGTGCTCCTGATGGACGAGCCGCTGTCCAACCTCGACGCGCTCCTCAGGCTCGAGATGCGCGCCGAGCTCAAGGGCGTGCTCCAGGAGAGCCGCACCACGACCATCTACGTGACGCATGACCAGGTTGAGGCGATGAGCCTCGCCGACCGCATCGCCGTCATGCACGAAGGCCGCATCGTCCAGGCGGCGCCGGCGCCCGAGGTCTATCACCACCCCGCAACACGCTTCGTCGGCAGCTTTATCGGCAACCCGCCCATGAACTTCCTGCCCGCCAGCCGGGAAGGGCAGGGCGCGCGCGTCGCCGGCCATCTCTTCCGCCATGCGCCGGCGAGCGACGGGGCTCTTGCCTTCGGCATCCGGCCCGAGGATCTCGCGCCGGCGGGCGAGGGCTTTGCCGGCCGCGTCAAGGTTGTGGAGCCGCTCGGTCCGCACCAGCTCGTGACAATGGACCTCGCCGGCCATCTCTTCCGCGCCGTGCTCGACAACGATCTTGCCGTGCGTCCCGGTGAAACCCTGGTGCTCGCGCCGCGGCCCGGCCGGGCGCGCTGGTTCGACGCCGACAGCGGCGCAAGCCTGGCCGAGATCACACAGCCTGAACCCGTCACCGGAGCATGAGATGACGACCCATTCCCTTGAGGCCCTGCGGACGCGCGCCGCCGCGATCGTCGCCGACAATGATCGCGGCGCCTATACCGTACCGACAAAGGGGCTTTATCCCTTCCAGTGGAACTGGGATTCCTGCCTGACCGCCCTCGGCCAGCGCCATAGCGACGAGCGCCGCGCTTTCCTCGAGATCGAGACGCTCTTCGCCCACCAGTGGCCGGACGGCATGGTGCCGCACATCGTCTTCCACACGCCGGACGACAGCTATTTTCCCGGCCCCGACGTCTGGCGCACCGGCCGGCCGACGCCGACCTCCGGCATCACCCAGCCGCCGGTCGCCGGCCTCGTGCTGCGCCGCCTCGTCGAGACGGCCGCCGATCAGGCCTTCGCGGAGGAGAAGGCGCGGACCCTCCTGCCGAAGATCGCCGCTTGGCACCGCTGGTTCCACGCCATGCGCGATCCCGCCGGCTCGGGACTCGTCGCCATCCTGCATCCCTGGGAATCGGGCCGCGACAACAGCATCGACTGGGACGACGCCCTGGCACGCGTGCCGACCGAGGGCGTAGAGCCCTACGTTCGTCGCGACACCCAGCACGTCGATGCCGCCGAACGGCCGCACAAGGCCGAGTACGACCGCTACCTGTGGCTCGTGCAGCGCTTCCGCGACCTCGGCTGGGACAACCGCCTGCTGCACGACGCCTCCCCCTTCCAGGTCGTGGACCCGGCCATCAACGCCATCCTCGTCCGCTCCGACGAGGACGTTGCGCACCTCGCCGAACGCTTCGGAGACAAGGCGCTGGCGGAGGAGGCGCAGGCGCGGGCGGCGCGGGCGCGCGCGGCCTTCGATGGTCTCTGGAGCGCCGATCTCCGCCAGTACCTGCCGTTCGATCGCGTTGCCGGACAGCTGATCGCAAGCCCCTCGGTGGGCGGCCTCCTGCCCCTCCTCGCCGGGCTGGGGAATGCGGAGAAGCGCGCCGCGATGCGCGATCGCATCCGCACCTTGCGCACGCACGTGCGCTACGGCGTGCCGACGCATGATCCCACCGATCCACGCTTCGAGGCCAAGCGCTATTGGCGCGGGCCGTGCTGGCTGATCATCAACTATCTTCTCGCCGACGGGCTCGACCGCTGCGGCTTCGCCGCGGATGCGGCTGCCGTGCGGGCCGACAGCCTGGCGCTCGTCGAGAACGGCTTCGCCGAATATTACGACCCCCTGACCGGCGAGGGCCTCGGCGGCGGCAATTTCACCTGGACGGCGGCGATCCTCATCGAGACGCTGGCGACGAGCGCCGCTGCCTGAGGCGCGAGGGGGGACCATGCGCATCATCGGCTTCGGCGCCCATCCGGACGACGTCGAGATCTTCTTCTTCGGCCTCCTCGCCACCTACCGGGCGGCGGGCCACGACATCGGCTGGGTGATCGCGACGGACGGCGCCGCCGGAGGGGAGGGGGAGAAGGAGGCTCTGCGCCGCACCCGCCGGGCCGAGGCGTTGGCCGGCGCGGCCATCCTCGGCGTCACGCCGGTCTTCCTCGACGCGCCGGACGGCGCCCTGGCCGAAGACCGGGCGGTTGCCGGCCGCATCGCCGCCCTGATCGAGGAGATGGCGCCCGACCTTGTCGTGACACACGCGCCGAACGACTATCACCCGGACCATCGGGCGCTCAGCCGCCTCGTGAGCGACGCTGCGCGCTTTCGCGTGCCGGTGCTCTTCGCCGACACCCTGCTCGGGGTCGAGGCCGCACCGACGATCTATGTCGACATCTCGGCCCATTTCGCCGCCAAATGCGCGGCCATCGCGGCGCATGCCTCGCAGCGGCCGCAGCGCTTCGTCGAGGCGGTGACGGGCTGGAACCGCTTTCGGGCGCTGCAGTGCGGCTATGACGGCGGCGCCTATGCGGAGGCCTTCTCCTTCTCGCCGCGCTTTCCCTTCAGCGACATTCGCGGCCTGCTGCCGCCGGCGCCGCCGCTGCGCCCGCTCGGCCGGCCGTTATCCCGCTAGCGCCCGCGCGCCTCGCCGATGAGCGCCTCGATCAGCCGCCGGCGCCGCGAGTTGCGCGGCCAGATCAGCCCGATGCGCCGGGTGATGGCGAGGCCCGACACCGGCAGCTTGGCGATGGCGAGCCCCTCGGGCCAGGGCGGCGGCCAGTCGGGCAGCAGCGCGACGCCGAGGCCGCGGTCGACCAGCACCGCGATGGCATCGAGCGCGTCGAGCTCGAATCGCTCGCGCGGCCGGATGCCGAGCCGGCGCAGCGCGACATCGACCAGCCGCCCGCCCCAGTGGTTGCGGTCGTAGCGGATGAAGGGCTCGCTCGCGAGAAGCCGCAGCGGGTCCTCTCTCGCCCGCTCGCCCGGCGCGACGAGGACGATGGGCTCCTCCCCCAGCAGGACGAAGGCGTGGGTCTTGGGCGGCGCGAAGGGCGGCTCGACGATGAGCGCCGCATCGAGCTCGCCGCCGATCACCCGATCGTAGAGCTCGATCGAGTTGCCCGGCTGCACATAGATCTCGACCTGCGGATGGTTGGCGGCGAGGCGTGCCAGCACGCCCGGCAGAAGGCCGGTGACAGCGGTGGCGATGGCGCCGATGCGCAGTTCGCCCGCCGGCGTGTCGGCGAGGGCGAGCGCCTTGAGCTCACGTTCGTCGTTGAGGAGGCGGCGCGCCCGCTCGATGACGGCGGCACCGGCTTCCGTCGGCTGCATCGCGCGCCCGGCGCGGGCAAGGAGGGAGGTGCCGAGCTCGGCCTCGAGCGCCCTGATGCGCTGGGCCACGGCGGCGGGCGTGATGGCGAGGCGCCGTGCCGCCTCGGCCATGGAGCCGTGGTCCGCCACGGCGATGAAACTCTCGAGGAAGCGCGTATCCATCGAACAGGAAATCTATCGTTTGAAGAAACAACAATAGAGATTTTATTTCGAAGGGCCAGCGGCGATGAGTGGGCAGGAAGGGTGCTATCCCGAAGCCGCCCGAGCGATTGTCACGGAGACGACCATGCCCCTCACCAATGAAGCCCGCGGCGTGTTCCCCATCGCGCCGACGCCCTTTTCCCCATCGGGCGAGATCGACTGGGCGAGCGTCGACCGGCTGTTCGACTTCTATCGCGAGATCGGCGCCGACGGCCTGACGGTGCTCGGCATCATGGGCGAGGCGCCCAAGCTGGAGGTCGAGGAATCGGTTGCGCTCGTCAGGCGCTGCCTCGCGCGCGTCGGCAACCTGCCCGTCATCGTCGGCGTCTCGGCACCGGGCTTCGCCGCCATGCGCGCCATGGCGCGCTCGGCCATGGATCTTGGTGCAGCCGGCGTGATGATTGCGCCGCCGTCGTCGCTGCGTACCGACGACCAGATCGTCACCTATTACGCCCAGGCGGTGGAGGCGATCGGCACCGACGTTCCCTTCGTCATCCAGGATTATCCGCTGACGCTCTCGGTCGTCATGACGCCCGGCGTCATCCGCCGCATCGTCATGGACAATCCCTCCTGCGTGATGCTGAAGCACGAGGACTGGCCTGGCCTCGAGAAGATTTCGGCGCTGCGCCGCTTCCAGCAGGACGGGTCCATGCGGCCGATTGCGATCCTGTGCGGCAACGGCGGCCTCTTCCTCGATTTCGAGGTGGAGCGCGGCGCCGACGGCGCCAACACCGGCTATGCCTTCCCCGAGATGCTGATCGACGTCGTCCGGTTGCAGGCGCGCGGCGAGCGCGATGCGGCCCATGACATCTTCGACGCGCATCTGCCGCTGCTGCGTTACGAGCAGCAGCCGGGCGTCGGCCTCGCCGTCCGCAAATATGTCATGATGCGCCGCGGCATCCTCGCCTCCGATGCGCAGCGCAAGCCGGCGGGCCGCTTGTCCGAGATGGCCGTGGCCGAGATCGACTATCTCCTCAAGCGCCTCGCCACCCGCGACCCGCGCGCCGCCGGGCTCGTCTGACGCTCCTTCAGGAGGTCGTCTGCTTCGCCTGATACCAGGGCCTCGGATGGCCCGTTGACCCTTCTCCCCGCATGCAAGTCGGACTTGCACATCAGAAGGCGGACCCCGGCCTTGCCCAGTTTCCGCTGCGGGAGAGGCGCGGCCGCATTCTTGCTGTGTAACCGCTCTTTTCCGGTCCATAGCCACTGCCTCATTGCCTGGCGCCGTTCCCGGCGCCGCCGCAGCGTCACGGGCCTTGCCCGGGCGGTGCTTGACAGGTCGCCGCTCTCGCCCAATAGTAACTACCTGATGAGTTACTTAAGAGCGTGATCACACGCCCGCGCGATTCTCGCGCTTCATCGGGAGGACGGCACCATGGCCCCAGCCGCGGGTTCTCGTGCGAGCGGACGCATGCTTGTGCAATGGCTCGATTCGGCCTGGGTGCGGCCGGTGGGTCTCATGGTCGTCGTCGTCGTTCTATGGGAACTGGCGGTCAGGCTCTTCGCCATCCCGCCCTATCTGGTGCCCAAGCCGTGGGACGTCATCCTCGTCCTCGTCCACGAGCGCGACATGCTGCTCGCCGAATCGATGCCGACGACGATTGCCACCATCGGCGGCTTTGCCCTTTCGGTCGCCGTCGGCATTCCGCTCGCCATGCTCATCGCCGGTTCGCGCACGGTGGAGGCCTATCTCTATCCGCTGCTCGTCTTCTCGCAGTCGATCCCGAAGGTGGCGGTGGCGCCGCTGCTCGTCGTCTGGTTCGGCTTCGGCATGGCGCCGAAAGTCATCTGCGCCTTCCTGCTCGGCGTCTTCCCCGTCGTCGTCGCCGGCGTGCAGGGCTTCAAGTCGGTTGAGCCCGACATGCGCGACCTCGCCCGCTCGGTGAAGGCCTCCTGGCTGCAGACCTTCATCATCGTCAGCCTGCCGCATGCGCTGCCGTCGATCTTCTCCGGCCTCAAGGTGTCGGTGACGCTCGCCGTCGTCGGGGCCGTCGTCGGCGAGTTTGTCGGCGCCAATTCCGGCATCGGCTTCGTGCTGCAGCGCTCCATCGGCAATTTCGAGCTGCCGACGATGTTCGCGGCGCTCACCATCCTCGCCCTCATCGGCGTCGTCCTGTTCTGGATCGTCGACCTCGTCGAGCGCCTGGCCGTGCCCTGGCACGCCAGCCAGCGCGCCGACGTCATCGCGACCGCCTGATCCTCATCCCGCGCCAAGACGGGAGCACCGAAGCAACGCTCCGACAGAGCTTATGGGGAGGACATCATGTTGAAGGCCCGGTTTGTGAAGATCTTGTCCCTGGCGGGTATCGCGGCATTCCTCGTGAGCGCGCAGGCTCAGGCCGCCGACAAGGCGGTGCTGCTGCTCAACTGGTACGTCTACGGCGAGCATGCCCCTTTCTACCTCGGCAAGAAGAAGGGCTTCTTCGCGGAGGAGGGCATCGACCTCGACATCCAGGAGGGCAGGGGCTCGGCGCTGACCGTGCAGGCGGTGGCGGCCAAGACGGTGCCCTTCGGCTATGCCGACGTGCCGACCATGATCCGCGCCGCCGTGAAGGGCGCGCCGGTCGTCGCCACGGGCATCGCCCTGCAGCGGAGCCCCATGTCCGTCATGGGCTTTTCCGAGAAGAACATCCGCACGCCCGAGGACATCAAGGGCAAGACCGTTGCCATGACGCCGGGCGATTCCATGTCGCAGATCTGGCCGTTGTTCCTCAAGCGCACGGGTCTCAAGGAGGGCGATTTCCAGGTCGTTTCCGGCGACGCCCAGACGAAGCTCAACGCCGTCATCAACGGGCGCGCCGACGTGCTCCTCGGCTATGCCATGGACCAGAGCATGAAGATCAAGGACGCCACCGGCAAGGATGTCTTCCCGGTGATGTTCGCCGACTACGGGATCAACATGGTCTCGTCCGGCATCTTCGTGCACAAGGACATGCTCGGCGAGACCCCCGATCTCGTGCGCCGCTTCATGGCGGCCGCGACGAAGTCGATCGAATATGCCGAGAAGCACCCGGCCGAGGCGGCCGAGGCCGTGCTCGAGGCCGTGCCCAAGGCGGGCAAGAAGGAGACCCTGCAGGAAGGCTTCGAGCTGACGATCCCGCTCTATCACACGGACGAGACCAAGGGGCAGCGGCCGTGGCGCGTGAGCGACAAGATCATGGCCGACACGGTCGATCTCCTGGTACAGTACGGCGGCGTCGAGGCGGCGTCGGCCGGGGATCCGAAGGCGTTCTACACGAACGACTTCCTGCCCGCGGCGAGCCAGTGAGGGGTGCCGCGATGCCTGCCGCTGCGCGCCGCTTCACCGTGATCAGCCGGGACGAGCCGGCCAGGACGCGCCGTCTCATCGAGATCCGTGGCCTGAGCAAGACCTACCGCACGCGGGCCGGGGACGTGCCGTCCTTGTCCCCGGTCGACCTCGACGTCGACGAGGGCGAGTTCATCGCCGTCGTCGGCCCCTCGGGCTGCGGCAAGTCCACGCTCCTGAAGCTTCTCGCCGGCCTCATCGCGCCGACCGAGGGCGAGGTGCGCATCGACGGCGAGGCCGTGCGCGAGCCGCCGGACAATGTCGGCATCGTCTTCCAGAGCCCGGTCCTGCTCGCCTGGCGCACGCTGCTGCGCAACGTCATGATGCCCGTCGAGGTGCGCGGCCTCGACCGCGCCACGCATCTCGCCCGGGCGCACCAACTGCTCGAGACGGCGGGCCTCAAGGGCTTCGAGGACAAGTATCCCTGGCAGCTCTCGGGCGGCATGCAGCAGCGCGCCGCCATCTGCCGGGCGCTGGTGCACGACCCGGCGCTGCTCCTGATGGACGAGCCCTTCGGGGCGCTCGACGCCATGACGCGCGAGCACATGAACCTCGAGTTGCAGCGCATCCACGGCGAGACCAACAAGACCATCATCTTCATCACCCACTCGATCCCGGAGGCGGTATTCCTCGCCGACCGGGTGGTGGTGATGTCGTCGCGTCCCGGCACGGTCGAGGCGATCTACAAGGTCGACCTGCCGCGGCCGCGTTCGCTGGAGATGATGGGCGAGCGGTCCTTCGCCGAGATCACCAAGGAAATCCGCGGGCACTTCTATGCCCGCGGCGCATTGGACTGACGCCATGGCCCCACGGCTTCGCCTCCTCGACATCGCCTGTTTCGAGCGGCTCATGCCGTTCACGCATGCCTTCCGCTTCGGCGCGGTGAGCGTGACGGCGGCGCCGCAGGCCTTCGTGCGCGTCACCGTCGAGGTCGAGGGCCACGGCATCGCGACGGGCGCCGCGGCCGAGATGATGATGCCGAAGTGGTTCGACAAGAACCCGGCGAAGAGCCCCGCCGACACCATCGACGACCTGCGCGCCGGGCTCACGCGGGCCGCGGCGGTCTATCGCGATGCCCGCGGCTTCGACACGGCCTTCGGGCATCATGCCCGCACGGTCGGCGAGACGGCGCAGGATGCGGCGCCGGCGCTGGTGCGCGGCTACGGCCCCGCCGTCATCGACAAGGCGATCCTCGATGCCCTGTTCAAGGCGCTCGGCGTCGACGCCGCGACGGGTCTCAGGCGCAACCTGCCGGGGCTCGATGCGCGGCTGACGCCGGACATCGAGGCCGGGCGGATCGACGGCTTCCTCGCCGGTCTCGCGCCGCGGGCGGAGGTTGCCCTGCGCTGGACGGTCGGCCTCGGCGACGACCTTGCGGCGCTCCCCGGTGAAATCGCCCGCTCGTCGCTCCGCTACCTCAAGCTCAAGCTCGGCGGCGACGTTGCGCGGGACCGGGCGCGCCTGGCCGAGATCGCTGGCATCATGGCGCGGGCGGGCACCATCACGGGCGTGACGCTCGACGCCAACGAGCAATACGACCTTCCCGGCCTCGCGGCGCTCGTCGAGGCGCTCACGTCCGATGCCGCCCTTGCTCCCCTGCGCGAGCGGCTGATGTATGTCGAGCAGCCGCTCGACCGTGCCACGACCCTCGCCCACGACCTCGGCGACGTCGCTGAGGGCATGGCCTTCATCATCGACGAGGCGGACGGCACCTACGATGCCTTTCCCGAGGCGGTGGCACGCGGCTACCGCGGCGTCTCGTCCAAGGCCTGCAAGGGCCTCTACAAGTCGCTCCTCAATGCCGTGCGGGCCCGGGCGCTGAACGAGGCCGCAGGGCGCCCCGGTCACTGCTTCCTGAGTGGTGAAGACCTCACCTGCCAGGCCGGCCTCGGCGTGCAGCAGGACACGGCGCTCGTCGCGCTCCTCGGCCTTGGCCACGTCGAGCGCAACGGTCATCACTATGTCGACGGCTTCGGGCCGGCGCCGGCGGAAGAGGCGGAGGCCTTCGCTACCGCCCATCCCGACCTCTACGAGGAGCGCGACGGTCGCCTGCAACTCGCGACCGGCAGCGGCGCGCTCGCCACCCGTTCCCTCTTCCGCGTTCCCGGCCTTGCCGGCGGCGCCGAACCCATCTGGGGCAGCCTCGCGCGCCTCACTTCCCAATCCATTCTCGAAGGGCAGACATCATGAGCCAGCGTACTCTCGGCATCGTCATGCACGGCATCACCGGCCGCATGGGGCTCAACCAGCATCTCATCCGCTCGGTCGCCGCCATCCGCGCGCAGGGCGGCGTGCCGCTGTCGGACGGCTCGCGCGTGCAGCTCGACCCCATCCTGGTCGGCCGCAATGCCGAGAAGGTCGAGGCGCTCGCCAAGACCCACGGCATCTCCCGCTGGACGACGGACCTCGACGCCGCCATCGCCAATCCCGACGACACCATCTTCTTCGACGCGGCGACGACGCAGATGCGGCCGGAGCTGCTGGAGAAGGCGATCGCCACCGGCAAGCACATCTATTGCGAGAAGCCGATCGCCACCGACTTCGCCAAGGCGCTCCGGATCTGCGAGCTTGCCGACGCCAAGGGCGTCAGGCACGGGGTGGTGCAGGACAAGCTCTTCCTGCCCGGCTTGCAGAAGCTGAAGTTCCTGCGCGATTCCGGCTTCTTCGGCCGCATGCTGTCGGTGCGCGGCGAGTTCGGCTACTGGGTCTTCGAGGGCGACTGGGGCCAGGCACCGCAGCGCCCGTCCTGGAACTACCGTAGCGAGGACGGCGGCGGCATGATCCTGGACATGGTCTGCCACTGGCGCTACGTGCTCGACAATCTCTTCGGCGAAGTGAAGGCCGTCTCCTGCCTCGGCGCGACGCACATTCCGGCGCGTGTCGACGAGCGTGGCAAGTCCTACCCGGCGACCGCCGACGATTCCGCCTATGCCACCTTCGAGCTCGAGGGCGGCGTCATCGCCCACATCAACATGTCCTGGTGCGTACGGGTCTATCGTGACGACCTCGTCACCTTCCAGGTCGACGGCACGCATGGCTCGGCGGTGGCCGGACTCACCGACTGCGTCATGCAGGCCCGCCAGGGCACCCCGCGCCCGGTGTGGAACCCGGACCAGAAGCAGACGCACGACTTCTATGCCGACTGGCAGCCGGTGCCAGAGACCGCCGTCTACGACAACGGCTTCAAGACCCAGTGGGAGATGTTCATCCGCCACGTCGTCGAGGGCGCGCCCTACAAGTACACGCTGCACGAGGGCGCCAAGGGCGTGCAGCTCGTCGAATGCGCGCTCGAGAGCTGGCGCGAGCGCCGCTGGGTCGACGTACCGCCGCTGCCGCTGAAGGCGGCGCGGGCCCAGGCGGCCGAGTGAGGGCAGGGAAACAGGCCATGAACGTCGTCGACCAGAGCCTCACCATCCGTCTGCCGCGCGCCGACCGGTCGCTCGAGACCTTCCGGCCGCGTGCGCCACGCGACTTTCCCGAGCGCGCGGCCGGCCCCATGAACCGCGTCGCCTTCTCGGCGGCGCATGTCGTCGCTGATCCGCTGCGCGAGGCGGACCCGTGGCTCGACTGCGCCATCGACTGGGACCGCACCATCGCCTACCGGGAGCACCTGTGGGACCTCGGCCTCGGCGTCGCCGAGGCCATGGACACGGCCCAGCGCGGCATGGGCCTCGACTGGCCGACCTCGCTCGATCTCATCACGCGCTCGGTCGCGGCGGCGAAGGCGCGCGGCGGGGCGCTCGTCTTCTCCGGCGCCGGTACGGACCATCTCGACCTTGCCGCAGTGAAGAGCGTCGACGAGGTGATCGCGGCCTACGAGACGCAGTTCGAGGCCATCGAGAAGGTCGGCGGGCGCATCATCCTCATGTGCTCGCGGGCGCTCGCCCGCGTGGCGGCGGGGCCCGACGACTACGTGCGCGTCTACGACCGGCTGCTGACGGGGGCGCGCGAGCCCGTCATCATCCACTGGCTCGGCGACATGTTCGATCCCGCGCTCGCCGGCTACTGGGGCACGCGCGAGCTCGCGGTGGCCATGGACACGGCGGTCGCCATCATCAACGCCCATGCGGCCAAGGTGGACGGCGTCAAGATATCGCTGCTCGACAAGGACCGCGAGATCGCCATGCGCCGGCGCCTTGCGCCGGGCGTGCGCATGTATACCGGCGACGACTTCAACTATGCCGAATTGATCGCCGGCGACGACAAGGGCTATTCCGACGCATTGCTCGGCATCTTCGATGCCATCGCGCCGGCAGCCTCGGCCGCGCTCGTCAGCCTCGCCAGGGGGCACGAAGCGACCTTCCACGACATCCTGTCGCCGACGGTGCCGCTGTCGCGCCACATCTTCCGGGCGCCGACGCGCTTCTACAAGACGGGCGTCGTCTTCATGGCCTATCTCAACGGCTGGCAGGACCATTTCACCATGGTCGGCGGCCAGGAGAGTGCGCGCTCGACGTTGCATCTCGCCGAGCTCTTCCGGCTCGCCGATGCGGCCGGCCTGCTGCGCGATCCGGCCCTTGCGGTCAGGCGCATGCGCCACGTGCTCGCGACGCGCGGCGTGGAAGGATGAGGGCATGAACCATATCGCTTCCACCGTCGCGGATGCGGCGTTGCGCGACTTCTCGCGGGACCACCGCTTCCTGTCGATCAACACGGCGACCGTGCGCAAGCAAGGCGACCTTCTCGCCATCATCGACGCCTGCGCGCGGGCGGAGATCCGCGCCATCTCGCCGTGGCGCGACCAGGTGGCGGCTGTCGGGCTCGATCGGGCGGTCACTGCCGTCAAGGCAGCCGGACTCGAACTCTCCGGCTATTGCCGTGGCGGCATGTTCCCGAGCGATGCGGCGCATCTTGCGGAGATGCGCGACGACAACCGCCGCGCCGTCGACGAGGCGAAGGCCCTCGGCGCGCCCTGCCTTGTCCTCGTCGTCGGCGGCCTGCCGCAATATTCGCGGCCGGGGTCGGCCCCGTCGAAGGACCTCGGCGCGGCGCGCATCATGGTGGAGGACGGCATCGGCGAACTGCTGGACTATGCCCGCTCCATCGGCATGCCGCTCGCCATCGAGCCGCTGCACCCGATGTACGCCGCCGACCGCGCCTGCGTGAACACGCTCGGCCAGGCGCTCGACATCTGCGACCGGCTCGATCCGGCTCGCACCGGCTTTCTCGGTGTCGCCTGCGACGTCTATCACGTATGGTGGGACCCGGACCTCTTCGCCGGCATCGCGCGGGCGGGGCGCGAGCGCATGCTCGCCTATCATGTCTGCGACTGGCTGGTGCCGACGCGCGACCTCTTGCTCGACCGCGGCATGATGGGCGACGGCGTCATCGACCTCAAACCCATCCGCGCCGCAGTTGAAGCGGTGGGCTACGCGGGTTATGCGGAAGTCGAGATATTTTCCGAGGACTGGTGGGCAAGGCCGATGGACGAGGTGCTGGCGACCTGCATCGCCCGCCATCGGTCGGCAGTCTAGAAGGGGCGGGGCGTCTTTCGTCACGCCGGGGCAGTGGAGCGTAACGACGGCATGGCGAAGACGAAGGCCGCCGAGGCGACAGCGGCGCCCGAAGGCGCGGTAGCGAAGCGCGAGGTGCGCACGCGCGATCCCGAGCGGACGCGCGGCAACATCCTCGCCGCCGCGACGGTGGAGTTCTCCTCGCGGGGCTTCGCTGGTGCGAGCATCGACGCCATCGCCAAGCGCTCGGGCGCCAACCGGCGCATGATCTATCACTACTTTGGCTCGAAGCGCGGGCTGTGGCTCGCCGTGCTCGAGGCGGCCTACGAGCGCGTGCGCACGGCCGAACTGCGCCTGCATCTCGAGCAACTCGCGCCGGAGAAGGCGATGCGGGCGCTTGTCGCCTTCACCTTCGATTCCTTTGTCGGCGAGCGCACCTTCATCAACCTGCTCAACAGCGAGAACCTGCACCAGGCGCGCCATCTCAAGGGCTCGACGCGCATCAAGACGATGCACTCGCCGCTCATCGGCATGATCCAGGACATTCTCGACAAGGGCGTGGCGGCCGGCGTCTTCCGCAGCGGCATCGACCCGGCGCAGCTGTGGATCTCGATTGCCGGCGTGTCCTTCTTCTATTTCTCCAACATCTTCACCCTGTCGGTGATCCTCGACCGCGACCTGATGTCGAAGAAGCAGATCGCCGAGCGCCGGGCCCACGTCGTCGATCTTATCCTGGCAGGCATCCGGGCCTGACCGTCCCCCCTGGGACAATTCCCGGCGCTGACATTGCAATGCCCGCCTCCCCGCCGATATGTCGTTGAGGCTTCGGCGAGGAGAACGGCCATGGATCACACGCTGACGGGCATTCACCACCTGACGGCGATCACGGCGCAGGCGAGCGAGAACCACCGCTTCTACACCGGCGTGCTCGGCATGCGCCTCGTCAAGAAGACGGTGAACCAGGACGATACCTCCGCCTACCACCTCTTCTACGGCGACGGCGCCGCCTCGCCCGGCTCGGACGTGACCTTCTTCGACTGGCCCGTGGGGCGCGAGCGGCGCGGCACCCATGCCATCGTCAACACCGGCCTCAGGGTCGCGGGCGAGGAGAGCCTCGCCTGGTGGCGCGAGCATCTTGCCGAGGCAGGTTGCACGGTCGGCGAGATCGGCGAGCGGGCGGGGCGCGCCGCGCTCGTCTTCGAGGATCCCGAGGGCCAGCGCCTCCACCTCGTCGACGACGGCGGTTCTGGCGAGGGCCATCCGTGGCAGGACAGCCCAGTGCCGGCGCACCACCAGATCCGCGGCCTCGGGCCGATCACGCTTTCGGTGCCCGATCTCGCGCCGACGCAGTTCGTTCTCACCGAGGTGCTCGGCATGCGGCCGGAGCGCGTTCATCCCGTCGACGGCGGCACCACGCTGCATGTCTTCGCCATGGGCGAGGGCGGCCCGGCGGCCGAATTGCACGTCCTCGTCGAGTCCGGCCTCGGGCCGGCGATGCAGGGGGCGGGCGGCGTTCACCATGTCGCCTTCCGCACGCCGGACAGGGAGGGCCTCACGGCCTGGGCGGCGCGGCTCGGCTCCGTCCGACTGCCCAACAGCGGCGAGGTGGAACGCTACTACTTCCGCTCGCTCTACTTCCGCGAGCCGAACGGCATCCTCTTCGAGATCGCGACCGACGGCCCCGGCTTCGCGGTCGACGAGCCGCTCGACAGCCTCGGCGAGAAGCTCGCGCTACCGCCCTTCCTCGAGCCGCAGCGGGCGGCGATCGAGGCCAATCTGAAGCCGCTCTAGAGCATTTTCCGCCGAATTTGCGCCGAAGTGGATGCCGGTTTGGCGCGAAGAAAATGTTCTATTTAAAGGGATGGAAGCCTTTAGGGAAGGGTCAGGGAAAACGGTACGGCATTTGCTCCCGTAGCCGGACGGTCGAACCGGCAACGAGGAGCAGATGCGCAACCTGACGATCGATCCCGACCGCCTTTGGCGGTCGATCATGGAAACGGCGGCCATCGGCGGCACGCCGAAAGGCGGCATCAGCCGGCTGGCGCTGACGGACCTTGACCGGCAGGCGCGGGACTGGCTGAAGAGCGCCTGCGAGGACCTCGGCTGCACGGTCACGATCGACGAGGTCGGCAACATGTTCGCCGTGCGGCCGGGCAGGCTGGATGTGCCGCCGATCGCCGTCGGCAGCCACCTCGACACGCAGCCGACCGGCGGCAAGTTCGACGGCGTCCTCGGCATCCTCGCCGGGCTCGAACTGCTGCGCACGCTTGACGAGGCCGGCTACGAGACGAACGCGCCCCTCATGCTCGTCAACTGGACCAACGAGGAGGGCTCGCGCTTCTCGCCCGCCATGCTCGGCTCGGGCGTCCATGCCGGCGTCTTCGATCGCGCCTATGCCGACAGCCGCACCGACAGGCAGGGCGTGACCTTCGGCGAGGCACTGGATGAGATCGGTTATCGCGGGCCGGCCAAGGTGGGGTCCATGGCCTTCGGCGCCATGTTCGAACTGCACATCGAGCAGGGGCCGATCCTCGAGGCCGAGGAGAAGGTGATCGGCGTGGTCACCGGCGTGCAGGGCATGCGCTGGTACGAGATCGCGCTGACCGGACGGGAGGCGCATACGGGCTCGACGCCGATGTCCCTGCGGCGCGACGCGCTGGTCGGCGCGGCCCGCATCATCGGCGCGGTCGAGGCCATCGCGCGGACGCATCCGCCCGGCGTCGGCACTGTGGGCCTCGTGGAGGTCGGCCCCAATTCGCGCAACGTCATTCCCGGCCATGTCTTCCTGACCGTCGACTTCCGCCATCCCGACGATGCGGCGCTCGATGTCATGGAGGAGGCGCTCTTCGCGACGGTGGAGGAGGCGGGCCGCGCGAGCGGTCTGGAGCATGCCCTGCGGCAGGTGTGGAATTCGCCTGCCGTCGCCTTCGACCCGGCCCTCGTCGATGCCGTGCGCCGGGTCGCGGACGGGCTCGGGCTCTCCTGGCGGGAGATCGTCTCCGGCGCCGGCCACGACGCGGCCTATGTGGCGCGCATCGCACCGACGACGATGATCTTCGTGCCCTGCGCCGGCGGGCTCAGCCACAACGAGGCCGAGGCGACGTCCTATGAGGAATGCCGGGTGGGAGCGCAGGTGCTGCTCGCGGCCGTGCTCGACCACGACCGGCGCTGCTACAGCACCGCCTGAAGCATCGGCACCGCAGGACCGGCGCCGAGGTGGATCCCCGCGCGCCCGGCGGCGGCGCGGATGTGCGCCTCCATCGTGGCGCGGGCGCGCTCGCCGTTCCGCTCGACGAAGGCGGCGAGGATCGCGAAATGCTCGTCGGCCGTGTCGAACAGGCTGTCGCGCGCGACCATGGGCACGCGCTGGCTCTCGGTGGTCAGCGCGTGCGTGCGGCCGTGCACCTCCTGCAGGAGGCGGTTGCCGCAATGGGCGACGACGAGGTCGTGGAAGACGGTGTCCGCCTCCGCGGCGCCGACGACATCGCCCCGCCGGGCGGCATTGCCCATGGCCTGGGCAGAGGCGGCCAGTGTCTCGCGAGCCGGCTGGGGCATGCGCGGCGCCGCGAGCATGGCGGCGAGGCCCTCCACGGCAAGGCGCATCTCGAAGACCTCGGCGAGCGTGAAGCTTTCCCTGAAGCGCCACGACGGCGCCTTCGGCCCTTCCTCGCGCGGTGCGACGAAGACGCCGCGGCCGATCTCGATGCGCACGATGCCGAGCGTCTCGAGCACGGAGAGGGCCTCCCGCAGCGAGGGGCGGGATATGCCCAAATCCTGGGCAAGCGTGCGCTGGGCCGGCAACTGGTCGCCGGGGGCGAGACCGCGGGCCCGGATCATGGCCTCGATGGCCTCTGCCGTCTTCATCGGTACGGAGCGATGCTCGCGCCCGCGCGGCATGGCTGGTGTCACCTTCCTGCCTCCCGTCTCATCCTTCGCGGTGCTCCGTTGACCAATTTTCGCGCGCCGCTGCCTAGACTTGTTGCTTGAACCGGAAAGCGGCAGATCGCAGCCTTGACTGGTCAGACCGGTCAGTCCGGCTCGTCACCATGCTGGCCGGCACCGGGATTGGCAAGTCTGCAACATCACCTCCGGAACATCAGGCCCGGAACTTGGAGCGTAGGCCGACATGAACGGCATTGGCGAGACGGGGCAGGACGCCATTTCCTCGACGCCGGGCGTTTCTTGGCGCCCGCTGTCCGCGGCTGCCTTCGCGCCCTACGGCCGTGTCATCGAGGTCGGCGCGGCCGCCGTCGTGAACGAGGGCCATGCCCGGCGTCGCGACGCGCTCCTCGACCTTGAGAGCCGCGATCCGACGGCGCGGCTGTGCCTCGCCCATTTCGCTGTCTCGCCGCGGCCGCCGGGGGCCGGCATCGCCGGCCTCGAATGCCATCCCTTCTCGGCGCAGGCCTTCCTGCCGCTCGAGGATTGTGCGCCGCTCGTCGTCGTGGCCCTGGCGCGCGAGGACGGTACCGTCGCGGCGGGGACGCTCGCCGCTTTCGTCGGCCGGCACGGCCAGGCCATCGTCTACGGCCCCGGCGTCTGGCATGCGCCGCTCACCACGGCCGACCGGCCGGCCGGATTCCTGATGGCCGTGTGGGAGGGCGAGCGCGAGCGGCTGCGCCAGGTGCGGCTCGGCCGGCCTCTCCCGCTCCCTGGCCGCCCCGGGATCGTCGGCGCGGCCGCCATCGCATCCTTCATCCGATCCGCCACGAATGATCGGAGCGACAAGACGAGAGGACAGGAAGGAGTTTAGAGCATGGGTATCGGGCGACTGAGAACGGCCTTCGCCGCGGCGGTCCTGGCCGGAACGGCGCTGGCGGCCCCGGCGCTTGCCGCCGGCACGCTGCGCATCGGCATGACCGCCTCCGACATTCCGCTGACCACCGGCCAGACGGACAACGGCGGCGAGGGCATGCGCTTCATCGGCTATACGCTGTACGACGCGCTCATCAACTGGGACCTGACGAGCGCCGACAAGCCGTCCGGCCTCATCCCGGGCCTCGCCACCGAATGGAAGGTGGACGAGGCGGACAAGACCAGATGGACCTTCAAGATCCGCGAGGGCGTGAAGTTCCACGACGGCAGCGCGTTCACCGCCCAGGCGGCGGTATGGAACCTCGACAAGCTGCTCGACGACAAGAGCCTGCAATACGACCCACGCCAGGCGGCGCAGGGCAAGTCGCGCATTCCCGCCGTCGCCGCCTACAAGGCGCTCGACAAGTACACGCTCGAGATCGTCACCAAGGAGCCGGATGCGACGCTGCCCTATCAGCTCGCCTGGATCCTAATGTCCTCGCCCGCCAACTGGGAGGCGCTCGGCAAGAGCTGGGAAGCGGTCGCCAAGAAGCCGTCCGGCACGGGGCCCTGGATGCTGGCCGACGTCGTGCCGCGCGAGCGCGCCGATCTCGTGCCGTTCAAGGACCATTGGGACCAGAGCCGGGTGCCGAAGCTCGATAAGATGGTGCTCGTGCCCCTGCCGGAGCCGAATGCGCGCTCGGCCGCGCTCCTGTCCGGTCAGGTCGACTGGATCGAGGCCCCGGCACCCGACGTCATCCCGGCGCTGACGGGGGCCGGCCACCAGATCGTCTCCAACGCCCTGCCGCACAACTGGACGTGGCACCTGTCGCGCCTCGAGGGCTCGCCCTGGAACGACATCCGCATCCGCAAGGCGGCCAATCTCGCCATCGACCGCGAAGGCATGAAGGAGCTGCTCGGCGGCCTGATGCTCCCGGCCAAGGGGTTCTTCACGCCCGGCTCGCAATGGTTCGGCGAGCCGACCTTCGAGGTGAAGTACGATCCTGAGGCGGCGAAGGCCCTGCTTGCCGAAGCCGGCTACGGCCCTGACAAGCGCCTCAAGGTCAAGGCGCTGATCTCGCCCTCCGGCTCCGGCCAGATGCTGCCGCTGCCGATGAACGAGTTCATCCAGCAGAACCTCGCCGAGGTCGGCATCGATGTCGAGTTCGAGGTCGTCGAATGGAACACGATGATCAACATCTGGCGCGCCGGCGCCGGGCACGAGAGCGCCAAGGGCACGCAGTCGATCAACTTCAGCTATTTCATCCAGGATCCCTTCACCGGTCTCATCCGGCACCTCGCCTGCGATCTCAGGCCGCCGAACGGCACCAACTGGGGCCACTACTGCGACCCCGAGATGGACGCCCTCTTCAAGGAGATTCGCACCACCTTCGATGCTGCCGCACAGGACGAGGTGATGCGGCGCACGCATGAGAAATTCGTCGACGAGGCACTCTTCCTGATGGTCACGCACGACGTCGCGCCGCGCGCCATGAGCACGAAGGTCAAGGGCTTCGTCCAGGCGCAGAACTGGTACCAGAACTTCGGCTCCATCACGATGGACTGACCCCAGCGCTCCCGGCCGGCGCCATGCCGGCCGGGTCCGCCGCGCCCCTTGCTTCCGGGCATCGAACGGATGCGGCGCATCTCACGAAGGGTGGACGACGCATGCTCGCATATCTTCTCCGGCGCCTCGTCTATGTCGTCCCGGTGGCGCTCGGTGTCAGCCTGATCTGCTTCATGCTTGTGCACATCGCCCCGGGCGATCCGCTCGTGGCGGTGATGCCGCTCGACGCGACGGCCGAGCAGGAGGCCGAGATGCGCGCCGCCTACGGCTTCGACAAGCCGCTGCCGGTGCAGTTCGGCCTGTGGGTCGCCAAGGCGGCGACGGGCGACCTCGGCCGCTCCATCTCCACCGGCCGGCCGGTGGCGGGGGAGGTGATGACCGCTGTCGGCAACACCCTCGTGCTCGCCGCGGCGGCGAGCCTCATCGGCTTTCCGCTCGGGCTCCTCTGCGGCTTCGTCGCCGGCTATTTCCGCGACACCGGTGTCGACCGGGCCGTCACGGCCCTCGCCATCACCGGGGTCTCGGTGCCGAACTACTGGCTCGGCATGGTGCTCGTCATCGTCTTTTCCGTCACGCTCGGCTGGCTGCCCGCCATGGGGGCGGGGCCCGGCGGCTCGCGCGACTGGGGCTGGGACGCAGAGCACCTGCGCTATCTCGTCCTGCCGGCTGTGACGCTCGCCGTCGTGCCCATGGGCATCGTTGCGCGCACCGTGCGCGCCCTCGTCGGTGACATCCTCTCGCAGGAATTCGTCCAGGCGCTCTATGCCAAGGGGCTGATGCACGGCGGCGTGCTGCGCCACGTGGTGCGCAACGCCGCCCCCACGGCGCTCGCCGTCATGGGCCTGCAGCTCGGCTATCTCCTCGGCGGCTCCATCCTCATCGAGACGGTGTTCAACTGGCCGGGCACGGGCTTCCTGCTCTCCAACGCCATCTTCCAGCGTGATCTGCCGCTGTTGCAGGGCACCATCCTCGTGCTGGCGCTCTTCTTCGTCGCCGTGAACCTCCTCGTCGATCTCGCCCAGACGGTGATCGACCCGCGCATCAAGAGGACATGACGATGGCCGTCATCACCGAGAGCATCGCCGCCCCGGTGGAGCGCACGCAGGGCTACTGGTCGGGCGTCGCCCGCCGCTTCCGGCGCGATCCGGTCGCCGTCGGCTGCGCCGTCCTGCTCCTCCTGCTGATCCTCGCGGCGATCTTTGCGCCCTATCTCGGCCTGGCCGACCCCTATGCCGGCAGCATGGCGCGGCGTCTGCGCAGGATCGGCACGCCCGGCTTCCCGCTCGGCACGGACGAGCTCGGCCGCGACATGCTGGCCCGCCTCGTCTACGGCGGCCGGCTCACGCTCTTCCTCGGCATAACGCCCGTCGTGGCGGCCTTCTGCATCGGCACGGTACTAGGCCTCGTCGCCGGCTATGTCGGCGGGCGCACCAACACCGTCATCATGCGCCTCGTCGACGTGTTCTTCGCCTTTCCCTCGGTGCTGCTCGCCATCGCCATATCCGGCGCGCTCGGGGCCGGCATCGTCAATAGCCTCGTCTCGCTCACCATCGTCTTCGTGCCGCCGATCACCCGCGTCGCCGAGAGCGTCACGGCGAGCGTGCGCTCGCTCGACTACGTCGATGCGGCGCGGGCGTCCGGGGCGGGCGCCTTCACCATCGTGCGCGTGCATGTCCTCGGCAACGTGCTCGGGCCGATCTTCGTCTATGCGACGAGCCTCACCAGCGTCTCGATGATCCTCGCCGCCGGGCTCTCCTTCCTCGGCCTCGGTGTCAAGCCGCCGGAGCCGGAATGGGGCCTGATGCTCAACACCCTGCGCACGGCCATCTACATCAACCCGTGGGTGGCGGCGTTGCCGGGGCTCATGATCTTCGTCACGTCGCTCTGCCTCAATCTCGTCAGCGACGGCCTCAGGAGTGCGATGAATGTCCGCGACTGACCTTGCCCCCGTTGCGCCGCTGCCCGACCGCGGCGGCCCGCAGCAGCCGCTCGTCATCGCGCGCGACCTCAGGCGGCATTTCCCCATCCGCTCCGGCTTCTTCGGCCGGCGCACCGGCACGGTGCACGCCGTCGACGGCGTTTCCTTCGAGGTGGTGAAGGGCGAGACGCTCGGCATCGTCGGCGAATCCGGCTGCGGCAAGTCGACCACGGCGCGCCTCCTCGTCGGCCTCATCGCGCTCGACGCGGGCGACATCATCTTCGACGGCGACCGCCTTGGCGACGAACTTTCGCTGCGCGAGCTGCGCCGCGGCGTGCAGATGGTGTTTCAGGACAGCTACGCCTCGCTCAACCCGCGCCTCACCATCGAGGATTCCATCGCCTTCGGCCCCAGGGTGCACGGCATGAGCGAAGGGCAGGCGCGGCGGCGGGCGCGCGAGTTGCTGGCGAGTGTCGGCCTCGAGCCGGCGCGTTTTGCCGGCCGCTATCCGCACGAGCTCTCCGGCGGTCAGCGCCAACGCGTCAACATTGCGCGGGCGCTCGCCATGGCGCCGCGCCTCGTCATCCTCGACGAGGCGGTGTCGGCCCTCGACAAGTCGGTGGAGGCGCAGGTGCTGAACCTCCTCGCCGACCTCAAGGAGGAGCGCGACCTCACCTATGTCTTCATCTCGCACGACCTCAACGTGGTGCGCTACATCTCCGACCGGGTGATGGTGATGTATCTCGGCGAGGTGGTGGAGATCGGCCCGGCGGAGGCGGTCTACGCCCGTAAAGCGCATCCCTACACGGCCGCGCTCTTTGCCGCGATGCCGTCGATGGACCCGGATGCGCGCACCGAGGAGCCGCCCCTGGCGGGCGACCCGCCAAACCCCATCGATCCGCCCACGGGCTGCCGCTTCCACACCCGCTGCCGCTTCGCCGAAGCGGTCTGCACGGCGGTGAAGCCGGCGCTGGCGTCCGTTCCCGGCGAGGCCCGGGGAGGGGAGGCGAGAGCGGAGGCCCACGTCGCCGCCTGCCACATGCTGGTGGCCGGCTCCGGCCATTCGGCCGTCGGAGCCGCCGCATGACGAAGCCTCTCGTCGACATCCGCGATCTCAATGTCACCTTCTCCGGCGAGCGCACGGTGCACGCCGTCAACGGCCTCGACCTCTCGCTCGCTCCCGGCGAGGTGCTCGCCATCCTCGGCGAATCCGGCTCGGGCAAGAGCGTCGCGCTCAAGACGCTGCTGCGCCTGCTGCCGCCGCACCGCACGGCCATCTCCGGCATGATTGCGGTCGACGGCGTGGACGTCCTGTCGCTCTCGGGGCGCCGGCTCGCCGATTACCGCGGCGGCACGGTCTCCATGGTCTTTCAGGAGCCGATGCTGGCGCTCGACCCCGTCTATTCCATCGGCGACCAGATCGCCGAGGCGGTGATGCGCCACGAGCGCCTCGGCCGCCGGGCGGCGATGGAGCGGGCGCTCGACATGCTGACGCGCGTGCGCATTCCCTCGCCCGAGCGGCGGCTGAAGGTCTTCCCGCACGAGATGTCCGGCGGCATGCGCCAGCGCGCCATGATCGCGCTGGCGCTCGCCTGCCGGCCGAAGCTGCTGCTAGCCGACGAGCCGACGACGGCGCTCGACGCCACGGTGCAGATCCAGATCCTGCTCCTCCTGCGCGAGCTGCAGCGCGAGTTCGGCATGGGCGTCATCTTCGTCACCCACGACATCGGCGTCGCGGTCGAGGTCGCTGACCGGATTGCGGTCATGTATGCCGGCAATGTGGTGGAGACGGGCACGGTCGCCGAGGTCATCCGCGACGCCCGCCATCCCTATACGAAGGGCCTGCTTGCCGCGAATTTGCACGGCGCCGTCAAGGGTGCGCGGCTGGAGGCGATCCGCGGTGCGCCGCCGGCGCTCGAGAGGCCGCCCGAGGCCTGCTCCTTCGCGCCGCGGTGCGACTTCGCCGACGAGCGCTGCCGCACGGCCCCGCCGCCGGTGATCGTGCCGGGGCCGGGTCGCCGCGTCGCCTGCGTTCTCGCGGACAGGCTGGAGGCGGCTGAGTAGACCTTCAGGCGGCCGCGGCCGACAGGGTCAGCGCCCGGCGGATGGCGGCCGGCACCGGCTCGATGATCGGGACGGCGGAGCGGGGCGTCAGCAGCTTGGCGACGCGGGCGAGCGGCCCGCCGCCGATGATCACGGCCTCGGCGCCGTCCTCTTCGACGGAGGCATCGACGGCCGCGGCGAGCGCCGCTTCCAGCCGGGCCGGAGCCGCGGTCAGCTCGGTCGGGTCGCCTTCCGTGAGGCGCGTGCCGCGGAACTGGGCCGTGTAGCCGAGCGCGGCCGCGCGTGCGTTGATGGCCTCGACGAGGCCGGGCGTCGTCGTGACCACGGCGAACGGACGTCCGCCAGCGGCCGCCTCGGCCATGCCGGCTTCCCCGATGCCGATGACCGGGCAGGGCAGGGCGTCGCGCGCCGCATCGAGGCCCGGGTCGCCGAAGGCCGAGACGATCACCGCATCGACGCGCTGCCGGCCGGCCGCGATCTCGGCCGCGAGGTCCTTGGCCATCTGCGCGATGGCCTCGCCGCTCTTCGACAGGGCCGTCTGGTCGACGATCATGCGCGCGCCGAAGGGCGCCGTGCGCCCTGTTATCATGGCCGAACCCGCCGCCGCCTCGCGCGCGATGGCGACCATGGTGTCGGTCGTTGCCTCGTTCGAATTCGGATTGAAGAGGACGATGTGCACGTTAACTCCACGACCTCGTCGACGCTGCCGGCGGTGCTCCGTCATGGGACGGGAGGCACCCGAAAGTGGTCCATGGGCGGGCAGGTGCAAGCCGCGTGCCGCAACGTTTTCGCGGCCCGCAGCCGGCAGGTCGGACCGCCCGCGAGCGGTGCGCCATCTATGACCGAAGATGCCGCGAGCGCATATTCCCTCCCCGCATGGCTTGCATGCGGCAGCAGGGATGGCGCTGCAACGGCAGCGTTGTCAGCCCGAGCGGTGTGGCAGTCTGTGGCCGCGGTCGCGGCTGGTGGGAAGCGCGATCGCTCCCGCCGATATGCCCGGCGGGCTCCACGGGGACAATCATGACGGACCCATTCAGCTTTGAAGAGCACCTTCGCAGCCATCAGATCGATAACGTCCTTGGTCATGACAGCTCGATTGGGGACCGTCATTGCTTGCCCGCAAATTGCGAGAGTAACGGATCCGGTGTCTGTACCGACCATTGCGAGGCGGATAAGTAGCAAGATGCAGGTGCCATGCGCCACCAGTGAAGGCTCCGCGGCGTGGCCGCGACAGATGGGGAGTGATCCGGGATGTTCGATTTGAGCGGCAAGTCGGCGCTGGTGACGGCGGCTGGGCAGGGCATCGGTTTCGCGTCGGCCGTGGCCCTGGCCAGGGCCGGCGCCAGGGTCTTCGCGACGGATATCAACGAGGCGGCCTTCGCTGCGCTCAAGCAGGCGGATGCCCGCATCGAGCCCTTCCGCCTCGATGTGCTGAGCGACGCCGACGTTTCCGCCGCACGCGAGCGCACCGGTGCCGTCGACATTCTCTTCAACTGCGCCGGAATCGTCCATGCCGGGGCGATACTCGACTGCCCGCCGGAGGATCTTGCCTTCGCGCTGCAGCTCAACGTCACGGCAGCCTACCGCACCATCCGCGCCTATCTGCCGGGCATGCTCGAGAAGGGCGGCGGCTCCATCATCAACATGGCTTCGGTTGCCTCGAGCGTGAAGGCGGTGCCCAACCGCTTCGCCTACAGCGCCTCGAAGGCGGCTGTGATCGGTCTCACCAAGTCGGTCGCCACCGACTATGTGGGGCGCGGCATCCGCTGTAACGCCATCTGCCCGGGCACGGTGCAATCCCCCTCGCTCGACGAGCGGCTGAGGGCTCAGGGCGATTACGAGGCCGCCAAGGCTGCCTTCATCGCCCGCCAGCCCATCGGCCGCATCGGCAAGCCGGAGGAGATCGCGGCCCTCGTCGTCTATCTTGCCAGCGACGAGGCCGCCTATACCACCGGCCAGGCCCACGTCATCGACGGCGGCTGGACGATGTGAAGCCGCAACCGGCCGGAGGGGGACGCCGACGGCGCGCCCGGCTGGACGAACGCTGACGGTTCGGGCATTTGCTCCCTTCGAACAATTGACGGATGCCCCGCGCCGCAGCCAAATCCGTGCTTGCGGCAGGGGCGCCGATGCGCCGGAGGGACGAGATGACATTCGACGTGGGCGCCCGCCTCAGACAGATCAGGCAAGCCGCCGGCCTGTCGCAGCGCGAGCTGGCGTCCCGCGCCGGCGTGACCCACGGGCTCATCTCGCTCATCGAGCAGAACAAGAACAGCCCGTCCGTCGCCTCGCTGCGCAAGATCCTCGAAGGCATTCCGATGACCATGGCCCAGTTCTTCGAGGAGGACCGGCCGGTCAGGAACAAGGTGTTTTTTGCCGCCGACGAGCTCGTCGACCTCACCTCGCGCCTGCACCAGGTCAACGGCACGCGCGCCCGAGGCAAGCTCACGCTGCGCCAGGTGGGCGACGCCCATGCCCACAACCTGCAGATCCTGCACGAGAGCTACGAGCCGGGCGCGGACACGGGGCTCACCATGCTCGCCCACGATTCGCACGAGGGCGGCGTGGTGCTGACGGGCGAGCTGGAGGTGACGGTGGGCGACGAGGTCTGCGTGCTCAAGGCCGGCGACGCCTATCTCTTCGACAGCCGCATCCCGCACCGCTTCCGCAATGTCGGCAAGGGGCGCTGCACGGTCGTCAGCGCCTGCTCGCCGCCCTATCTGTGAAATGAAAAGGGCGGCCCGCGAGCCGCCCCAACTTCTTAAGCGCTTCTTGCATTGTAGCCAAACATCGACTTGACCTCGAGGAAGTCCTCGAGGCCGTAGCGGCCCCACTCGCGGCCGTTGCCGGATTGCTTGTAGCCACCGAAGGGGGCGGCGAGGTCGCCGGGCGAGCCGTTGATGTGCACCATGCCGGCACGGATGCGCCGCGCCACGGCGCGGGCGTGGTCGAGGTCGCCGGAGGTGACGTAGCTCGACAGGCCGTAGACCGTGTCGTTGGCGATGGCGATCGCCTCCTCCTCGTCCCGGTAGGGCAGGATGGAGAGCACCGGCCCGAAGATCTCCTCGCGCGCGATGGTCATGTCGTTGCGCACGTCGGCGAAGACGGTCGGGCGGATATAATAGCCGCGGTTGAGGTGCTCCGGCCGGCCGGGGCCACCGGCGACGAGCCGCGCGCCCTCGGCGATGCCCTGCTCGATGAGGCGCTGGATCCTGTCGAACTGCACTTTGCTGACGACGGGGCCGATGGTCGTGCCCTCGGCGCGGGGATCGCCCACCACCGTCGCCGCGGCCACCTCGCGTGCGACGGCGATCGCCTCCTCCTGCCAGTCGGCGGGCACCAGCATGCGCGTCGGCGCGTTGCACGACTGGCCGCTGTTGGAGAAGCACTGGCGCGTGCCGTGGGTGACGGCGCGCACGATGTCCGCATCGGGCAGGATGATGTTGGGCGACTTGCCGCCGAGCTCCTGCGCCACGCGCTTGACCGTGTCGGCGGCCGCCCGCGCCACGGCGATGCCGGCCCGGGTCGAGCCGGTGAAGGAGACCATGTCGATGTCCGGATGGGTGGCGAGCGCCTGGCCCACCGTCGGCCCGTCGCCGTTGACCATGTTGTAGATGCCGGCCGGCACGCCGGCCTCGTGCATCACCTCGGTGAAGACGATGCCGGAGATCGGGGCGACCTCGCTCGGCTTGATCACCATGGTGCAGCCGGCGGCGAGCGCCGGCCCGACCTTGCAGGCAATCTGGTTGAGCGGCCAGTTCCACGGCGTGATGAAGCCGCACACGCCCACAGGCTCGCGGGTCACCACGGTCTCGTTGACGACCTCGTCGAATTCGTAGTCGCGCAGGACGCGCAGCACCTCCGAGAGATGGCCGAGGCCGGCGGCGGCCTGTGCCTGCCGGGCGAAGCTTATCGGTGCGCCCATCTCGTCACTGATGGCCTCGGCGATGTCATCGTAGCGCTTCTTGTAGACGGCGATCACCGATTCGAGCAGCTCGACGCGCTCCTTGCGGCTCGCATGGGCGAAGCGGCCGAAGGCGCGCTTGGCCGCGGCCACGGCCTTGTCCACATCGGCCGTCTCGCCGAGCGCGATGCGGGCATAGGCCTCTTCGGTCGCCGGATTGACGACCTCGAGCGTGCGCCCGCCGGAGGCCGGCACCCAGGCACCGTCGATGTAGAACTGGAGATGGTCCTTCATGGCTTCGCTTCTCTTGATTTATGCCCGCGACCGAGCGCCGCTGGACGCTCAAAATTCTATGCATGACAGTGGTAGGATGGTTGCTGGCTCGCCGCAAGCGGGGATCGTCAAGGCCGGCAGCAGAGTGCCTCTGCCGACCTAAGACGGGCCAAGGCGTCGCCAAACGGCAGCGCTGCAAGAGGAATGCAGCCGGGGGACAGCGCCGGAAGCCCGTTTCGGATGTTGGCAGGCTCGGCGATTGGTCCGGCTCCCCGCCTATTGAGAGGGCTTGCCTTCCGCGGCCCGCTCAATATTTTGAGCGAAACGACAACCGGCAGCCGCGGCAGGACGAGAGGCCATGACGACGCAGACATTGAGCAAGCGCCAGAAAGAGGCCGTGCCGCAGGGCATCGCCACCAAGCACATCTTTGCGGCTCGCGCCGAGAACGCCGAGCTCTGGGATGTGGATGGCAAGCGCTACATCGACTTTGCCGCCGGCATCGCGGTGCTCAACACCGGTCACCGCCATCCGCGCGTCATCGCCGCGGTGAAGGAGCAGGCCGAGAGCTTCACGCATACCTGCTTCCACGTCGCGCCCTACGAGAGCTACATCCGCCTCGCCGAGCGTCTCAACGCCCTCACGCCGGGCGACCACCCGAAGAAGACGATGTTCGTCACGACCGGCGCCGAGGCGGTGGAGAATGCCGTCAAGATCGCCCGCGCCCACACCGGGCGCCCGGCGGTGATCGCCTTCGGCGGCGCGTTCCACGGTCGCACGCTGCTCGGCATGGCGCTCACCGGCAAGGTCGCGCCCTACAAGAAGGGCTTCGGGCCCTTCCCGGCCGATGTCTATCACGTGCCCTATCCGAAGACCTATCACGGCGTCGGCACCGCCGAGGCGCTCAAGGGGCTCAACCAGCTCTTCCAGAGCGACGTCGATCCGGCCCGGGTCGCCGCCATCATTGTCGAGCCGGTGCAGGGGGAGGGCGGCTTCTATCCGGCGCCGGCCGATTTCCTCGCGGCGCTGCGCGCGCTCTGCGACGAGCACGGCATCCTGCTCATCGCCGACGAGATCCAGACCGGCATCGCCCGCACCGGGCGCATGTTCGCGGTCGACCATGCGGGCGTGGTGCCGGACCTCGTCACCATGGCCAAGGGGCTCGGCGGCGGCTTCCCGCTCGCGGCGGTCACCGGCCGGGCCGAGGTGATGGACGCGGCCCATCCCGGCGGGCTCGGCGGCACCTACGGCGGCAGCCCCATCGGCATCGCCGCCGCCTATGCGGTGCTCGACGTGATCGAGGACGAGAAGCTGTGCGAGCGCGCCGAGACGATCGGTGCCATGATGCGCGAGCGCCTCACCGAGATGGCCCGGCGCAACAGCTTCAACGCCATCGGCGACGTGCGCGGCCTCGGCGCCATGGTGGCCTTCGAGCTGGTCAAGGACCGCACGACGCGCGAGCCCGATGCGGCACTGGCCGGCCGGCTCGTAGCGAAGGCGCAGGAAAAGGGCCTCATCCTCCTCACCTGCGGGCCGGATGGCAATATCATCCGCCTTCTGGCGCCCCTGACCATTCCGCAGGAGCAGGTGAGCGAGGGACTCGATATCCTCGAAGAGGCGCTGGCCGAGGCCGTCAGCGCCTGAGCGTGGGACAACCCCTTTTCAAGAGGATGACATGAACGGCGCCGACCGGCTGTGCGAGACGCTGCTCGCCAATGACATCGACGTGTGTTTCGCCAATCCGGGCACGTCCGAGATGCATTTCGTGGCGGCGCTCGACCGCCGGCCGCAGATGCGCTGCGTCCTCGGCCTGTTCGAGGGCGTGGTGACCGGCGCGGCTGACGGCTATGCGCGCATGGCGGACAAGCCGGCGGCCACGCTCCTCCACCTCGGGCCTGGGCTCGCCAACGGCCTCGCCAACCTGCACAACGCCCGGCGCGCTCGCACGCCGATGATCAACGTCGTGGGCGACCACGCCACCTATTTCCTCAAGCACGACGCGCCGCTGGCGAGCGACATCGACAGCCTCGCCCGTCCCATGTCGCAGTGGTACGGCCGAATCGGCCGTGCCGAGGAGGTGGAGGCGAAGACGCTGGAAGCTTACGAGGCGGCCATGCGCCTGCCGGGCGTCGCGACGCTCGTGCTGCCGGCCGATGCCGCCTGGGGCGAGCTGCCGGCCGGGACTCCGCCGCGCCGGGCGTCGTTGCCGCCCTTCCGCTCCGTCACGCCGGAGGCCGTGCGTCAGGCCGCCGAGACGCTGCGCTCGGGTCGGCGCGTCGCGCTGCTCCTGACCGGCCGCGCATTGCGCGCCGATGCGCTCGCCACGGCCGACAGGATCGCCGCCGCGACGGGCGCGCGCCTCCTGATGCAGACCTCCAACAGCCGCGTGGAGCGCGGGGCGGGCCGCGTCGCCATCGACAACGTGCCCTATCCGGTCGACGCGGCGCTCGCCGCCCTTGCCGATGTCGACGCCATGATCGTCGTCGGCGCGAAGATCCCGGTCGCCTTCTTCGCCTATCCCGGCAAGCCGGGCCTTCTCGTGCGCGAGGATTGCGAGATCGTGGACCTCGCGCGCCCGGGCGACGACCTTGCCGAGGCGCTCGCCTGGCTCGCCGACGAGATCGGCGTCGCGGCCGAGGCAGCCGTGCGGGTGAGCCGGGGCTTCACCGACGAGATGGCGCTGCCGGGTGGCACGCTCACGGACGATGCGGTGGCGCTTGCCGTGGCGCGCATGCTGCCGGAAGGCGCCATCGTCTGCGACGAGAGCATCACGGCGGGCGCCCGCTTCTTCGGGCTCTCGCAGGATTCCGCCCCGCACGACTACCTGCGCATCACGGGTGGGTCGATCGGCATCGGCATTCCGCTCGCGGCTGGCGCCGCGGTGGCGTGCCCGGACCGCAAGGTGGTGGCGCTGCAGGCCGACGGCAGCGGCATGTTCACGGTGCAGGGGTTGTGGACCCAGGCGCGCGAGCGGCTCGATATCGTCACCGTCGTCTTCGCCAACCGCAGCTACGCCATCCTCGAGGGCGAGATGCGCAACGTCGGCGTCAACCACTTCGGCCGCAATGCCGAGCGCATGCTGACGCTCGACAATCCAGCGCTCGACTGGGTGTCGATGGCGCGCGGCATGGGCGTGGAGGCCGGGCGCGCCGAAACCGTCGAGGATTTTGTCCGCCTCTTCGACGGCGCGCTGCGCCAGCGTGGCCCCTTCCTCATTGAAGCAGTTGTATGAACCGGGGACATGTCGTTCCCGGGTGTCGAATATAATTGACGCAGATGCTGTATGATGCATCTTAATTGGGCGCTTGCTCCATCGCTGGGCAGGGGTAGGCGCAATGCTGACGGGAGCGCCGGCGAGAACGGCCACAAGGCCACCGCCGCCCGTCAGGAGGAGACGATCGCAAGCGGGGAAACCGGCCGCGAGGGCCGGGCGTGCAAGGTGGCGCATTCGCCTTGCCGTGCCTTCATTCCCTTCTTCGTCTCGCACCGGATTGGCACAGGCCTTGCGACGCCCTGGCAAGGCCATGGCCGTGAGGCAGGGCAAGCAGCAAGGGGGAGTGGATGAAGAAGTCTAGCCGGTTGATCGCGGGGCTCGTCGGCCTTGCCGGTCTCACGCTCGCCGCGGCGGCGGGTGCGCAGGAGAAGCCGACGCCGGGCGGCACGCTCAACATGATCGCCCAGCCCGAGCCGCCGATGCTCATGGTCGGGCTCAACACCCAGGGGCCGACGCTCTACGTCGGCGGCCAGATCTACCAGGGCCTCCTGAGCTACGGGAAGGACCTCAAGGTCCTGCCGTCGCTCGCCAAGGCCTGGGAGGTGTCGGAGGACGGGCTCACCTACACCTTCACCATCCAGGAGGGGGTGAAGTGGCACGACGGCAAGCCGTTCTCGGCCGAGGACGTCGTCTTCACCGCCGACAAGTTCCTGCGCGAGGCGCATCCGCGCTGGCGCTACATCGCCAACACCTACATCGAGAGCATCACGTCGCCCTCGCCGGATACGGTGGTGTTCAAGCTCAAGCGGCCGTTCTCGGCCTTCCTCTACGCCTTCGAGCTCAGTTCCTTCCCGGTGGTGCCGAAACACGTCTATGACGGCACCGACTATCGCACCAACCCGGCCAACCAGACGCCCATCGGCACCGGTCCCTTCAAGTTCAAGGAGTGGAAGCGCGGCTCCTACATCCACCTCGTGAAGAACGAGGACTACTGGAAGCCGGGCATGCCCCACCTCGACGAACTCTACTTCCGCATCGTGCCGGACGCGGCCTCGCGCGCCGTGGCCTTCGAGAAGGGCACCGTCGACGTGCTGCGCGGCGGCGACGTGGAAGGCTTCGAGGTGCGGCGCCTGTCGAAGCTCCAGGGCGTCACGACGACGACGGATGGCTGGGAGATGTATTCCCCGCTCGTCTTCATGCAGTGGAACATGCGCAAGGCCCCGTTCGACAACAAGCTCGTGCGCAAGGCCATCATGCATGCGATCGACCGGGACTTCATCGTCCGCAACGTCTGGTTCGGCCTCGGCAAGCCGGCGGTCAGCCCCTTCGCCTCGACGACGCGCTTCTTCTCCGACGACGTGTCGACCTATCCCTTCGACCTTGCCAAGGCGAAGGAACTCATCGCCCAGTCCGGCGTGAAGCCGCAGGAGCACACCATCCGCCTCATGCCGATCCCCTACGGCACGCAGTGGGACCGCATGGCCGAATATGTCAAGCAGCAGCTCGAGCAGCTCGGCTTCAAGGTGGACATCCGCGCGGTCGATGCCGGCGGCTGGTCGCAGGCCCTGTCAGAGTGGGACTTCGACATCACCTTCAACTTCACCTACCAGTACGGTGACCCGGCGCTCGGCGTCGCTCGCCATTACCTGTCGACCAACATCATTAAGGGCACGCCCTTCGCCAACAACGAGGGCTACCAGAACCCGGCCGTGGACGAGCTGTTCCTCAAGGCCGCGAGCGCGGTGGACGAGGCGGAGGCCAAGGCCGCCTATGCCGAGGTGCAGAAGATGATCACGGACGACGTGGCGCTCGGCTGGCTGTTCGAGCAGCGCAACGTCACCATCATGCGCGACAAGGTGAAGAACCTCGTGCGCACCGGCATCGGCGTCAACGAGTCGATGGACGACGTCTGGATCGCGAAGTGACGCGCCGGTCGATCTGACGCGGGTCGATCCCTCAAGCCCGGCGCCGCCCGCGCGACGCCGGGCGGGTGGGCGAGGGCATCCGTGCCCGCCCCCCTGCGCCCGCTGGCCGGGGGCCAAGCCAAACTCCGGAGTAAAGCGTGAAGACGCTCGAGTTCCTCATCCAGCGCCTCGCCAAGGCGGCCTTCGTCGTCCTCGGGGTGGTGATCCTCAACTTCCTGCTCATCCAGCTCGCGCCGGGCGACCCGGCGGCAGTGCTGGCGGGCGAGGCGGGTGCCGGCGACGAGCAGTTCATCGCCCAGCTCAGGGCCCAGTTCGGTCTCGACCAGCCGCTCTACGTGCAACTCCTCAGCTATCTCCAGAACGTCCTGTCCGGCGATCTCGGCTATTCCTACCGCAACCAGGTGCCGGTCGCCGATCTCATCATGGAGCGCCTGCCGGCGACCCTGCTCCTGACCGGCAGCGCCTTCCTCTTCTCGCTTGTCCTCGGCATTGTGCTCGGCGTGCTCGCCGCCTACAAGCGCGGCAGCCTCGGCGACAGCCTGATCATGACGGGCGCGCTCATCTTCTACGCGACGCCCCTCTTCTGGGTGGCGCTGATGGCCGTCCTCATCTTCTCCATCCATCTCGACTGGCTGCCGCCCTTCGACATGGAGAGCATCGGCGCCGGCTATACCGGCTGGGCGCGGGTCATGGACATTGCCCACCATCTGGTGCTGCCCACCGTGACGCTCGGCCTCTTCTTCACGGCCGTCTACACGCGCCTCACCCGCGCCTCCATGCTCGAGGTGATGAACCTCGACTTCGTCAAGACGGCCCGCGCCAAGGGTGTGCCCAAGGGGCGCATCATCCGCCGCCACGTGCTGCGCAACGCCATCCTGCCGGTCTTCACCTTTGCCAGCGTCCAGGCCGGCCAGCTCGTCGGCGGGGCGGTGCTGACCGAGACCGTCTTCGCCTGGCCAGGCATCGGCCGGCTGATGTTCGACGCGCTGATGCAGCGGGACTATCCGGTCCTGCTCGGCGTCTTCCTCGTCACGGCGGCCGTCGTCGTCCTCGTGAACCTCGTGGCGGATCTGCTCTATCGCTTCGTCGATCCGCGCATCGAAACTGCAGGGTAACGGCCATGAGCTTCCTTCGCCGCTATGCGCAGAACGTCGGCGCGCTGATCGGCCTCGCGATCCTCGTGGTCGTGGTCCTCGTCGCGCTCGCCGCGCCCGTCCTCTATCCCGTCAGCCCCTGGCAGGGCGTGGGCGAGCCGCTGCTCGGCCCCTTCGAGGATCCCGCATATCCGCTCGGCACGGATCTGCTCGGCCGCGACATCGCCGCCGGCATCGCCTATGGCGCGCGCGTCTCGCTCCTCATCGGCATCATCTCGACGGCGGTCGCGGTCGTCATCGGGGTGGCGCTCGGCGCGCTCGCCGGCTTCTACGGCGGGCGCGTGGACGACATGCTGATGCGCTTCACCGAGTTCTTCCAGACCATCCCGGCCTTCGCCATGGCGGTGGTGCTGGTGGCCATCTTCAGCCCCAACATCACCTCCATCACGCTTGCCATCGCCGTCGTCTCCTGGCCGCCGGTGGCGCGGCTGGTGCGCGGCGAGTTCCTGAGCCTGCGCTCGCGCGAGTTCGTGCAGGCGGCGGTGGTTGTCGGCCAGACGGGCCCGCGCATCATGGCGACGCAGATCCTGCCCAATGCCATCTCGCCCATCATCGTCACCGCCTCGCTGATGGTCGCGACCGCCATCCTAACGGAGAGCTCCCTGTCCTTCCTCGGCCTCGGCGACCGCAACATGATGAGCTGGGGCTTCATGATCGGCGCGGCGCGCACCATGCTGCGCGAGGCCTGGTGGCTCAGCGTCTTTCCCGGTGTCGCCATTCTCGTCACGGTGCTCGCCATCAACCTGATCGGCGAGGGGCTGAACGACGCCATGAACCCCCACCTGCGCGGTCGCAAGGGGTGAGGACGAGACGATGAAGCCGACCACACCTCTCCTCAAGGTCGACAACCTGTCGATCGAGCTGCCCGCCGGTTTCGACCGCAAATATGCCGTCGAGAACCTTTCGTACACGCTCGAAGCCGGCGAGATCCTCTGCGTCGTCGGTGAATCCGGTTCCGGCAAGTCGATGACGGCCAACGCCATCATGGGGCTGCTGCCGTCCTACCTGAAGCCGTCGTCGGGCCGCGTCCTCCTCCAGGGGCGCGATCTCCTGGTCATGAGCGAAGCCGAGCTTGCGCGCGAGCGCGGCCGCACCGTCTCCATGATCTTCCAGGAGCCGTTATCTGCGCTCAATCCGCTAATGACGGTGGGCGAGCAGATCGCCGAGGTCATGTTGGTGCACGGCGAGGGCGATGCCAGGAGCCGCGATGAGCGCGTGCTCGAACTGCTGGACTACGTCGGCCTGCCGGACCCGGCGAGCCTGCGCCATTCCTATCCCTTCCGCCTCTCGGGCGGGCAGCGCCAGCGCGTCATGATCGCCATGGCGCTCGCGCTCGAGCCGGCGATGCTCATCGCCGACGAGCCGACGACGGCGCTCGACGTGACGACCCAGGCGCAGATCCTCGAGCTCATCCGCCGCATCCAGCGCGCCAAGGGCATGGGCGTGCTCTTCATCACCCACGATTTCGGCGTCGTCGCCGACATCGCCGACAAGGTGGTGGTGATGGAGAAGGGGCTCATCGTGGAGCAGGGCACGGCGGACGACGTGCTCAACCGGCCCCAGCATCCCTATACGCGCCGCCTGATCGCGGCCGTGCCGCATCCCGACGAGAGCGCCACGCGCGCCGAGGCCGCCGGCGAGCCGCTCCTCGAGGTGCGCAACCTTCAGAAGACCTACCGCAGCGGCGGTGGTCTCTTCACACGCCCGCGCATCGTCAAGGCGGTGGACGATGTCAGCTTCACCCTGCGGCGTGGCGAGACGCTCGGCGTCGTCGGCGAATCCGGCTCCGGCAAATCGACGCTCGGGCGCTGCATCCTCAAGCTCACCGACGTGGACGGCGGCCAGATCCGCTACCGCGGCAAGGACCTCGTGCCGCTCTCGCAGGCGGCCTTCCGGCCCATGCGCCGGCACCTGCAGATGGTGTTCCAGGATCCCTTTGCCTCGCTCAATCCGCGCCACACCATCGGCCGCATCCTCACGGACGGGCCGGTCGCCAACGGTGTGCCGATGGACGAGGCGCAGAAGAAGGCGCGCGACCTGCTCGCCCTCGTCGGGCTCGACCCCTCGGCCTATGACCGCTACCCGCACGAGTTCTCGGGCGGCCAGCGCCAGCGCGTCGGCATCGCCCGTGCGCTCGCGCTCGATCCCGAGCTGCTGGTGGCGGATGAGAGCGTGTCGGCACTCGACGTCTCGGTGCAGGCGCAGGTGCTCGACCTGATGCAGGACCTGCAGAAGAAGCTCGACATCGCCGTCATCTTCATCACGCACGACCTCAGGGTCGCGGCCGAGGTCTGCGACAAGATCGCGGTGATGTATCGCGGCGCCATCGTCGAAGCCGGCCCCCCGGCCGAGGTCTTCAATGCGCCGCGCCACGCCTATACGCAGAAGCTCATCGCGGCCATCCCGGGTCGCCACTGGAACCCCCGCGCCGCCGTCGCCTGACGAGGGCGGGCGCCCCGCGCAGCCAAGGAGCCGAGCGCCATGCGCGCATTTTTCCACCCGGACCAGCACCTCCACGACCCAAAGCAGTTCATGCGCGTCGGCCGCATCGCCGATCCGACCGACCTGCCGAGCCGCACGGAAGCCCTCATGGCGGCGCTGACGCGCGTCGGCATCGCGCCGCAGCTGCCGGAGGACTACGGCACCGCGCCGGCGCTCGCCATTCACGCGCCGCACTATCTCGACTTCCTCGCCATGGCCTACGAGCGCTGGGTGAAACTGCCGAACGCCGGGCCGGAGGTGCTGCCCAACGTCTCGCCCTACTGGAACGGCAGCCCCGACCGGGACGGTCGGCCGCCGTGCCGCTCCAGCCACGTCGTGGCCGAGGCCGGCTACTATCTCGGCGACCTCGCCGTGCCGCTCGGCCCGCAGACGTGGCGCTCGGCCCTCTCATCGACCCATACCGCGACGGCCGCGGCCGATGCCGTCCTTGGCGGCGAGCGCCACGCCTATGCGCTGTGCCGCCCCTCGGGCCACCACTGCCGCACGGACCGGGCCTCGGGCTTCTGCTATCTCAACAACTCGGCCATCGCCGCGCAGCGGCTGCGCTCGCGTTTCGCCAAGGTGGCGGTGCTCGATGTCGATGCCCATCACGGCGACGGCACGCAGGAGGTCTTCTATCGCCGGGCCGACGTGCTGACGGTCTCCGTCCATGCCGACCCGCAGATCTACTATCCCTTCTACATCGGCTATGCGGACGAGCGCGGCTCGGGCGAGGGCGAAGGCTTCAACCTCAACCTGCCGCTCGCCGCCGGCAGTGGTGATGAGGCGTTCCACGCCGCCGTGGCCCGCGGGCTCGAAGCGGTCTCCGCCTTCGGCGCCGAGGCGCTCGTCGTCGCCCTCGGCTACGACAGCCACCGGGAGGATCCGCTCAGCGTGCTCTCGGTCACGACGGACGGCTTTGCCGGCGTCGGCCGGCTGATCCGCGCCGCCGGCCTGCCGACCGTCGTCGTGCAGGAGGGCGGCTACCAGGTCTCCGTCATCGGCGACTGCCTCGAGCGCTTCCTGACCGGGCTTGCGGGATAGGTCCCGTGATCGTCCGCGTCCGCCATAGCGTCGGCGCGCGCGTCAGGCCCCGGGCCTTCGACGCGATCGAGCACGTGCGTCTCGGCGAGGCGGTGTACCAGCGCATCGCCGAAGCGCTGGTCAAAGGCGAACTGCGCCCCGGCGTCCGGTTGAAGATCCGCGACATTGCCGAGGAGATGGGCACGAGCGTCACCCCGGTGCGCGACGCCATCCTGCGTCTCGTGCAGGACGGGGCGCTCGTCCAGCGCAGCCCGCGCGACATCCGCGTGCCCGTGCTGGAGCGGGACGAATATCTGGAGATCCGCCGCATCCGCCTCGAGCTCGAGGGCCTTGCGGCGGAGGATGCGGCGCGCAAGGCGACGCTCGACGACATCGGGCGCCTCGCCGCCATCCTCACCGACAACGAGCGCGCCTTCGCCGAGGGGCGCCTCGACGAGGCGGTCGCGCTCAACCAGGTGTTCCACTTCGCGCTCGCCGAGATCGCCGGCCTCGGCCAGCTGCGCGCCATCCTGCACCGGCTGTGGCTGAAGATGGGGCCGGTCATCTCGGCCGCCTACGAGCGCGGCGGACGCACCATGATCGATCATCACCATGCCGTGCTCGACGCCGTGCGCCGGGCCGACCCCGCCGGGGCGCGCGCCGCCATCCAGCAGGACATCGCCTGCGGCGGGGACGTCATCCTCGGCACCGACGTGCTTGCTTCCCCTTCCGACGACTGATTTGCGAGCTCCGCCATGGCCAGCATCCCCTCGTCCCTCCCGCGTGATACGCGCATCGATGCCGAGCGCCTCTGGTCGACCATCGAGCGTTCGGCCGAGATCGGCCTCGGCCGCGAGGGCGGCCTGTCGCGCCTTGCGCTGAGCGATGCCGACAAGGAGATGCGCGACGTCTTCGTCGGCTGGTGCCGGGAGGCCGGCCTTGTCGTGACGGTCGACAAGGTCGGCAACATCTTCGCCCGCCGCGCGGGGCGCGAGAACGACCTGCCGCCGGTCGTGATGGGCAGCCACCTCGACACCCAGGCCAACGGCGGCCGCTTCGACGGCATCGTCGGCGTGCTCGGCGCGCTCGAGGTCGTGCGCCGGCTCAACGACATCGGCCACGTCACCCGCCGGCCCATCGAGATCGTCGACTGGACCAACGAGGAGGGCGGGCGCTTCTCGCCGCCGATGACGGCCTCGGGCTGCTTTGCCGGCGCCTACAGCCTCGATTTCGTGCATGGCCGGCCGGGCGACGACGGCCCGACGTTCGGCGAGGAGCTGAAGCGCATCGGCTATCTCGGCGAGGCGCCGGTCGGCGGGCGTCCGCTCGACGCCTATTTCGAGCTGCACATCGAGCAGGGGCCGATCCTTGACGCCGAAAGGATCGAGGTCGGCGTCGTCACCCACGCCTATGCCTCGCACGGCTTCCTCGTCGCCTTCCGCGGCGAGACGGCCCATACCGGGCCGTGGCCCATGGAGAAGCGGCGCAATGCCCTCGTCGCCGCCGCGCGCCTGCTCGTCGCCGTCGACGACATCGGCTGGGACCATGCCGCGACCGGCGGCAAGGCGACGGCCGCGCGCCTCACCGCCTGGCCCAACAAGGCCGGCATCCTGTCGGACTGGGCCGAATGCGTCTGCGACGTGCGCCACGACGATCCGGCGACTGCCGCGGTAATGGCCGAGCGCGTCACGCGCGCGGTCGGCGAGGCGGCGGCGCGGGCCGGCTGCGCGGCCGAGATCCTCGACCGCTGGCAATGGGGCGGCCGCATCTTCGATGCCGACATGGTCGCAGGAGTGCGCGAGACGGCGCGCAGCCTCGGCTACAGCCATCGCGACCTGCCGAGCCAGGCGGGGCACGACGCCTATTTCCTGGCACGGGTCTGCCCGACGGCGATGATATTCACGCCCTGTCGTGGCGGCATCACCCACAACAACAACGAATTCGCGAGCCGCGACGAGCTGGCCCCCGGCGTCAACGTGCTGCTGCATGCCGCCGTGGCCCGGGCCGACCGCTGAAGCGGCCGCCGCACGGAAAGAGGATGATGACGAGCCCTCGCACCCGGCCGCCGGCCGGCAATCTCCTGGCCACCGGCGTGCCGCCGCTCGACGCAGCCGAGGCGGAGCGGCTGGCGCGCGCGCATTTCGGCCTCGCCGTCACCGCCCGGCCGCTCACCGGCGAGCGCGACAGCAATTTCCTGGTCACCGATGCGGACGGCCGGCGCTTCGTGCTCAAGCTCGGCAACCCGGCGGAGGAGCGCGCGGTCATCGATTTCCAGACCCGCGCGCTGCAGCATGCGCGCTCGCGCGATCCGCGCCTGCCCCTGCCGCAGCCGGTGCCGGCGCGCGACGGCGCCCTCATGGTGGACATCCCCGGGCCGTCCGGGGCGCGCGTCCTGCGCATCCTCTCCTATCTCGACGGCCTGCCGCTGCCCGAGGCACCGTGCAGCCCGGCCCAGCGACGGGCGATCGGCGCGCTCCTGGTCCGGCTCGACGCTGCACTCGCAGACTTCACGCATCCGGCGGCCGACCACGCCCTGTTGTGGGACCTGCAGCAGGCGGCGAAGGTGCGCGAGCTCTTCGCCCACCTGCCCGCGGGGCGCGACCATGGCCTGCCCCGGCGCTTCCTCGACGCCTTCGAGGCGCACGCCCTGCCGGCATTGCCGGGCCTGCGCCGGCAGGTGATCCACAACGACGCCAATCCGCACAACCTCCTCGTGGCGCGGGACGCGCCGGAGGTCGTGACGGGCCTCATCGACTTCGGCGACATGGTGCGGGCGCCGCTGGTGCAGGAGCTCGCCGTCGCCGCCGCGTACCAATTGCTCGACGAGGGTCATCCGCTCGCCGGTGCCGCCGATGTGGTGGCGGGCTTTGCGCAAGGCATGGCCCTTGAGGCAGAAGAGTTAGCGGTGCTGTTCGATCTCATCGCCACGCGGCTCGTACTCATCGTCGCCATCGGCGGCTGGCGTGCGGCGCGCTATCCGGACAACGCCGCCTATATCCTGCGCAACAACGCCGCCGCCTGGGCCGGCCTTGAGCGCCTTGCCGCGCTCACACGCGACGAGGCCCGGGCCTTCCTGGCCGCCGCTGCGAGGGGAGACAGCCCATGACCATGATCAATGCCTATGACCCCGCCGGCGCCGGAGCGGTGCCGGAACGCGAGCGGCAGATGATCGCCCGCCGCCAGCGGCTGCTGGGGCCCGCCTACCGCCTGTTCTATGAGATCCCCGTGCATGTGGTGCGCGGGGAGGGGGCGCGGCTCTACGACCCGGACGGCAACGCTTATCTCGACGTCTACAACAATGTCGCCTGCGTCGGGCACAGCCACCCGCACGTGGTGGAGGCGATCGCCCGCCAGGCGGCGGTGCTCAACACGCACACGCGCTATCTCAACGACCTCGTGCTCGACTATGCCGAGCGCCTCCTCGCCTTGTTTCCGCCCGCGCTCGCGCATGTGATGTTCACCTGCACGGGCAGCGAAGCCAATGACCTTGCCCTGCGCATCGCCCGCGCCCACACCGGCGGCACCGGCTTCATCGTCACCCGCTTCGCCTATCACGGCGTCACCGGCACGCTCGCCGGCATGTCTCCCTCACTGGGCAAAGGCGCGCCGCTCGGCGAGGCGGTGCGCACCGTGCCGGCACCCGACAGCAATCGCATGGAGGGCGACGTCGGTGCCCGCTTCGCCCAGGACATCGAGGCGGCGATCGCCGACATGAAGCGGGCGGGCATCCGCCCCGCCGGCCTCATCGTCGACACCATCTTCTCAAGCGACGGCATCTTTCCCGATCCCGCCGGCTTCCTCGCGCCGGCGGTGGAGGCGATCCGCCGGGCCGGCGGCGTCTTCATCGCCGACGAGGTGCAGCCGGGCTTCGGCCGCACGGGCTCGCACATGTGGGGCTTTGCCCGCCACGGCATCACGCCGGACATGGTCAGCCTCGGTAAGCCCATGGGCAATGGCCACCCGATCGCCGGGCTCGTCGTGCGCCCGGAGGTGGTGGAGACCTTCGGCCGCACGGTGCGCTACTTCAACACCTTCGGCGGCAATCCCGTCTCCTGCGCAGCGGGCATGGCGGTGCTCGACGTCATCGAGAAGGAGGGCCTCCTCGACAATGCGCGGCGCGTGGGCGCCCATCTCAGGGCGGGGCTCGACAACCTCGCCCAGCGCCACGAGGTGATCGGCGACGTGCGCGGCGCGGGACTGTTCATCGGCGTCGAGCTCGTGCGCGACCGGGCCAGCCGCGCCCCGGCGGGCGATATCGCCGCGCGTCTCGTCAACGGCCTCAGGGAGCGGCGCGTCCTCATCAGCGCCGCCGGCCCCGCCGGCAACATCCTCAAGATCCGCCCGCCGCTCGTGTTCTCCGAGGCGGACGCGGACCTCTTCCTCGCCGCCACCGACGAGGTGCTCGGCGGCCTGGCGCCATGAGCACCGCGGGCGCCGCGTCCGGCGCATCCGCCCCGGTCGCGCTCGAAGGGCGGCATATCGGGGCGGTTCTGCTGCTCGCGCTGCTGTGGGGCTTCAACTGGCCCGCGGTGCGCATCGCGCTCGATGAGACCGCGCCGTGGACGCTGCGCACCATCGGCCTCTCGCTCGGCGGGGCGGTGCTGATGGGCGTCGCCTGGATGCGCGGCCTGCCGATCGCCGTGCCGGCGCGGGCGGCGCCGGTGCTCGTCCTGACCGGCCTTCTCTCCATCGCCGCCTTCAACATCCTGCTCGCCTTCGCGCAGCTCGCCGCGCCGACCTCGCGCGCAGCGATCCTGACCTTCACCATGCCGCTGTGGGCCGCGCTCTTCGCCCGGCTGCTCCTCGGCGAGCGCCTCGACGGGCGCAAGCGCGCGGGCCTTGTGCTCGGTGTCCTCGGCCTTGCGGCGCTCGGCGTGCCGCTCGTCCTCGCCGGCGCCTGGTCCTACGGCCTCCTGCTGGCGCTCGGTGCCGGCATGGCCTGGGCGCTCGGTACCGTCATCGGCAAGCGCCATCCCGTTCCCGCCTCCGCCCTCGTCATCGCCGGCTGGCAGCTCCTCATCGGCGCCGCCGCGGCGGCCGCCGGCATGCTCGCCTTCGAGGGGCTGCCGGCGCCCGTCCTGCCGGGGCCGAAGGTGCTCGCGGCGCTCGCCTACCACGTGCTGCTGGCGCAGGCGCTCGCCTATCTCGTCTGGTTCGCGGCGCTGGCGCGCGTGCCGGCCGGCACCATGAGCCTCGGCACCCTGCTCGTTCCCGTCGTCGGCGTCCTCGGATCCATGCTCCTCATCGGCGAGCGTCCGGCCCTCACCGACTGGCTCGGCCTTGCCCTCCTCGTCGCCGCGGCGGCAGCGGTGCTGCCCCGTCCGCGCCTGTCCTGAAACGTGTCCCGTGAGGTGATCCGATGGCTTTCAAATGCACCGTTCCCGCCGTTCCCACCGTGCAGGTCGACGACGCCAACATCCGCATCACGCGCTGGGATTTCGCGCCGGGCGCCGTGACCGGCTGGCACAGCCACGGCTGGCCCTATTTCGTCGTGCTGCTGACGGACGGCATCCTGCGCATCCACGACGGCAAGCAGGTCCACGACAACCACCTCGTCGCAGGCCAGTCCTACATGCGCCAGGCGGGCGTCGAGCACGACGTGATGAACGGCTCCGACCATCCGCTGTCCTTCATCGAGATCGAGGTGAAGAACCCGGCGGCCTTCGCAGGCACGCCCGGCCAGGGCTGATGGCGCCTTACGTGGCCGCCGCGATCTCCGCGACGCTCGGCGGGGCGGCCTTGATCGTCTTGGTCACCACATAGGTGAAATAGCGCTCGATGCCGATTTCGGCCGTCAGCAGCCGGTCGATGAGGCGCTGGTAGCTGTCGATGTCGCGCGTCATGACGCGCATGATGTAGTCGACGCCGCCGCCCGTGGCGTCGCAGGCGACGATCTGCGGCTCGCGGGCGATCGCATCCTCGAAGCGGCGGAAGTCAGCCTGCGCGTGGCTGCGCAGCGTCACCTCGACGAGCACGGTCGTAAAGCGGCCGATGCGTTCGAGATCGAGCCGCGCCTCGTAGCCGCGGATGAGACCGATCTCCTCGAGCCGCTTCAGCCGCTCCCAGCAGGCGGTCGGCGACAGGTTGACCGCCTCGGCGAGCTTCAGCTTCGTGATGCGCCCGTCGCGCTGCAGCACGGAAAGGATGTTGAGGTCGATCCTGTCGAGTTTTGCCATCGCGTCCCGCAGCCGGATATTGTAATGATGTCGAAGCGGCATTGTAGCGGGTCAATCCATGGTGCGACACATCGAAATTGACGCCGGCGGCGAGGCGGGCCATGGAGAGGCGGCATCCGGATCGGCCGGGGGATGGCATCCGCTGCTGCCGCGCCGGCCCGGCGCGACCAAGCACAAACTGCTCACCGAGGCGATCATCGCCGATATCGAGGCGGGCCTCCTGCCGCCGCGGGCGCGCATGCCGACGCACCGAGAGCTCGCCCGCCGCATCGGCGTCTCCGTGCAGACGGTCAGCATCAGCTACAAGGAGGCGGAGCGGCTCGGCTACCTGAGCGGTGAGGTAGGGCGCGGCACCTTCGTGCGCAGCCGCATCACCGAGCAGGCCGACCGCTTCATGCTCGACCGCAGCCCGGGCGACAAGGCGGACCTGTCCATCATCCGCGCCGTCTATACGGAGGCGCACGAGCGCGCCTCGCGGGCCATGATGACCGCGCTCGCCGAGGCGGACAACAGCGCCTTCATGCGCCCGTGCCGACCGATCGCCGGGCTTGATGCGCACCGCGCCGCCGGCCAGCAATGGGTGGCGCGGCTTGGCGTCAGCACCGACCGCAACCGCATCCTCATCACCAACGGCGCGGCGCACGGCCTCTTCCTGGCCGTCGCCGCCGTGGTGCGGCGCGGCGACGTGGTGCTGACGGAGAGCCTGACCGACCACGGCATCATCGGCCTTGCCAACGTGCTCGGCTTCACCTTGCGCGGCCTGCCGACCGACGGGGAAGGCGTGCTGGTGGAGGCCTTCGAGGCCGCCTGCCGCAGCGGGGACGTCGCCGCGCTCGTCATGGTGCCCACCCTCGGCAATCCGACGAGCCACGTGGCCGGAGCCGAGCGGCGCCGGCAGATCGCCGAGGTGGCGCGCCGGCATGGCGTCTTCGTCATCGAGGACGAGGTCTACAAGCCGCTGGTCGCCGAGCCGTTGCCGGCCTATGCCGAACTCCTGCCGGACCTCGCCTTCTTCGTTACGAGCTTCACCAAGTCGGTGCTGACGGGGCTGCGCGTGGGCTATCTCGTGGTGCCGCCGCAATATGCCATCCGCGTTGCCAGCATCCTGCGCGTGACGAGCTGGAGCGCCACCAACCTTGCGGCGGAGATCGCGACGCGCTGGGTGGAGGATGGCACGGCGGACGAACTCGTGGTCCTGCAACGGGCCGAGGCCCGGGCGCGTCAGGCAATCGTCGCCGATGTACTCGGCGCCTATGTGGCCGGCAGCCATCCGCTCTCGCTCAGCGCCTGGCTCGCCGTGCCGCCGCACTGGAGCGAGGAGGGGCTCGTGCGCCAGCTGGCGCGCCGCGGCATCGCGGTGACGCCTTCCGATCCCTTTGTTGCCGGTGAGGAGCGGCCGGCAGGCGGCATCCGCATCTGCCTCGGCGGTCGGCTGTCGCACGCGGCCCTGCGCGAGACGCTGGAGGCGGTACGCGATACCTTTGCCCAATTGCCGCCGATTTACGACGTCGATGCCATCGCCTGACGAAAAATTGTAATGATTTAATGTTTTGATTGACATGATACATGCGCGGTCCGAGCATGCTCCCGAACCAGTGACGGGAGCTGCCTTCCCCCATGTCATCTGTCGGGTCCAGGTCAATCGACGCGCCACCCATCGACGCACTGCCGGTCGGCCTCGCCGCGATCGAGCATGCGCGGGATGCCCTTGCGGGAAGGATATCGGTGACGCCGCTGGCGCATTCGCCGAGCCTGACACGGCGGCTGGGCGCGCCCGTCTTCCTCAAGCTCGACAGCCGGCAGGAGACCGGCAGCTTCAAGCTGCGCGGCGGCACCAACGCGCTCCTTGCACTTGGTGATGATGCGCGTCGGCGCGGCGTCGCCACGGCCTCGACCGGCAACCACGGCCGCGCGCTCGCCCATGCGGCGAAGGCGCTCGGTATCCGCGTTGTCGTCTGCCTCTCGGCCCTCGTACCGGCCAACAAGGTTGAGGCCGTGCGGGCGCTCGGCGCCGAGGTGCGCATCGTCGGCCGCTCGCAGGACGACGCCCAGGTCGAGGTCGATCGCCTCGTGCGCGAGGAGGGGCTGACGGCCATCCCGCCCTTCGACCATCCGGACGTCATCGCGGGCCAGGGCACCCTCGGCCTCGAGGTGGTGGAGGAGCTGCCGGACCTTGCCACGCTGCTCGTGCCGCTCTCTGGCGGCGGGCTCGCGGCGGGCGTTGCGGCGGCGGTCAAGGGCGTGAAGCCGTCCGTGCGCGTGATCGGCATTTCCATGGCGCGCGGCGCGGCCATGCAGGCGAGCCTCGCGGCCGGCCGGCCTGTCGCCGTGGAGGAGGTGGAGACGCTGGCCGATTCCCTCGGCGGCGGCATCGGGCTTGCCAACCGCTACACCTTCGCCATGTGCCAGGCGCTGCTCGACGATGTCGTGCTCATCGACGAGGCGGAGATCGCCGCCGGCATCCGCCACGCCTTCCACGCGGAGGGCGAGGTGGTGGAGGGGGCGGGTGCGGTCGGGGTCGCCGCCATCCTCGCCGGCCGGATCGCGGCCGATGGCCCGGTCGTCGCGCTCGTCACGGGGCGCAACATCGATCCGGAGCGCCATCGCGCCATCGTCGCGCAGGGAGGTGCCGCATGAGCCGCATGCTGATCCTCGGCGAGGCCGAGCTGCGCCGCATCGTCGCCCTCGACAGGAGCGCCGTCGATGCCGTGGAAGGGGCCTTTGCCGCGCTCGCGACGAAGGCGGTGGCGATGCCGCCGATCATGCGCATCGACATCCCCGAGCATCGCGGGGAGGTGGACGTGAAGAGCGCCTATGTGCCCGGTCTCGGCAGCTTCGCCATCAAGGTGAGCCCCGGCTTCTTCGACAATCCGAAGATCGGCCTGCCGAGCCTCAACGGGCTCATGATCCTCTTCTCGGCCCATACCGGGCTCGTCGAGGCGCTGTTCCTCGACAACGGCTATCTCACCGACGTGCGTACCGCCGCGGCCGGCGCGGTGGCGGCGAAGCACCTCGCCCGGCCCGATGCGCGCGTCGCCGCCATCCTCGGCGCCGGCGTGCAGGCGCGGCTGCAGCTCGAGGCGCTGACGCTGGTGAGGCCGATCGCCGAGGCGCGCATCTGGGCGCGGGACGTGGAGAAGGCGCGCGAGACGGCGGCGGCCATGGCCGACAAGCTCGCCATCGCCGTCACGGCGATGGCGGATCCCGAGAGCGCCGTGAGCGGCGCCGATGTGATCGTCACCACGACGCCGGCCGAGGCGCCGATCCTCAAGGCGGACTGGCTCCGCCCCGGCCAGCATGTCACGGCCATGGGTTCGGACGCCGAGCACAAGAACGAGATCGACCCGGTGGTCTTCGGCCGGGCCACCTATGTGGCCGACAGCCTGAAGCAGACGCGCCGGCTCGGCGAACTCCACCATGCCATCGCTGCCGGTGTCGTCGCCGACGAGGCGATCTTTGCCGAGCTCGGCGCCGTCGTCGCGGGCCTGGTTCCGGGCCGGCAGAGCGAGGACGAGATCACTTTGTGCGACCTGACGGGCACGGGCGTGCAGGACACGGCTATCGCCATCCTCGCCCACCGCCGCGCGGTGGAGGCGGATGCCGGCATGGCCTTCGACACAACGACAGGGACGGGAGCGGACGCGTGAGCGCAGCCACACTCAACTTCTCGCGGGAGGAATATGCCGCGCGCCTCGCCAAGACGCGGGCGGCGATGGAGAAGGCGGGCATCGATCTCCTGATCGTCACCGACCCGTCCAACATGCACTGGCTGACGGGCTACGACGGCTGGTCCTTCTACGTGCACCAGTGCGTGCTCGTTGCCGGCGACGGCGAGCCGGTCTGGTACGGCCGCACGCAGGATGCCAATGGCGCCAGGCGCACGGCCTGGATCGGCAATGACAACATCCTCGCCTATCCGGACCACTACGTGCAGTCCACCGAGCGGCATCCGATGGATCTGCTGTCTGAGATCATCACCGATCGCGGCTGGGGCAATGCCGTCGTCGGCGTCGAGATGGACAATTACTATTTCAGCGCCGCTGCCTATGCCTCGCTGCAGAGGCACCTGCCGAACGCGCGCTTCAAGGATGCGACGGCGCTCGTCAACTGGCAGCGCGCGGTCAAGAGCCCGACCGAGCTCGACTACATGCGCAAGGCCGGCCGCATCGTCGAGAAGATGCATGCGCGCATCCTCGAGGTCGTGAAGCCCGGCCTGCGCAAGAGCGACCTCGTCGCCGAGATCTACGACGCCGGCATCCGCGGCGCGGACGGCTACGGCGGCGACTATCCCGCCATCGTGCCGCTCCTGCCCTCGGGCGCCGATGCCTCCGCCCCGCACCTGACCTGGGACGACGCGCCGATGCGCGCGGGCGAGGGCACCTTCTTCGAGATCGCCGGCTGCTACAGGCGCTATCACTGCCCCCTGTCGCGCACCGTCTTCCTTGGCAAGCCGACTGAGGCCTTCCTCGATGCGGAGAAGGCGACGCTCGAGGGCATGGAGGCGGGGCTTGCCGCGGCGAAGCCCGGCAACACCTGCGAGGACATCGCCAATGCCTTCTTCGCGGTGCTCCGGCGCTACGGCATCGTCAAGGACAATCGCACAGGCTATCCGATCGGCCTCAGCTATCCGCCCGACTGGGGCGAGCGCACCATGAGCCTCAGGCCCGGCGACCGCACGGTGCTGGAACCGGGCATGACCTTCCACTTCATGACAGGGCTGTGGCTCGATGACATGGGCCTCGAGATCACCGAGAGCATCGTCATCACCGACGACGGCGTCGCGTGCCTGTCGAACGTGCCGCGCCAGCTCTTCGTCAGGGACTGAAGACCCGTGCTCATGAACCCTGCTTCGCGCCCCTCACCGGTCGTGCCGACCGTCGACCTTGCCGCTCCCGGCGTGCGGCACGGACACCTGCGCCTGCCCTACAGCCGCGACGACAGCGCCTGGGGCTCCGTGATGATTCCGATCACCGTCGTCGTGGGCGGCGAAGGGCCGACGGCGCTCCTCACCGGCGGCAATCACGGCGACGAATACGAGGGGCCGGCGGCGCTCTTCGACCTCGCGCAGCGCCTCACGCCGGAGGCGGTGAGCGGGCGTGTCATCATCGTGCCGGCCATGAACTACCCGGCCTTTGCGGCCGGTACGCGCACCTCGCCCATCGACCGCGGCAATCTCAACCGCTCCTTCCCCGGCCGGCCCGACGGCACGGTGACGGAGAAGATCGCCGACTACTTCACCCGCCATCTGGTGCCGCTCGCCGATATCGTGCTCGATTTCCACTCCGGCGGACGCACGCTCGATTTCGTGCCCTATGCGGCCGCGCACGAACTGCCCGACAAGGTGCAGGAGGCGCGCTGCTTCGCGGCGGTGGCCGCTTTCGGCGCTCCCTATTCGATGCGCATGCGCGAGATCGACGCGGTCGGCATGTACGACACGACCGTCGAGGAGATGGGGAAGGTCTTCGTTACCACCGAGCTCGGCGGTGGCGGTACCGCGAGCGCGCGCACCATCGCCATCGCCCGGCGCGGCGTCGCCAACGTGCTGCGGCACGCCGGCATCCTCGCCGGACAGCCCGAGCCGGCCGCGAGCCGCTTCCTCGACATGCCGTCGGACGACTGCTTTGTCTTCGCCGAGGAGGCGGGCCTCGTCGCCTTCGCGAGGGACTTGGGCGAGGAGGTTTCGGAAGGGGAGGTGGTCGCGCTGATCCACCCCATCGCGCGCACGGGGCTCGCCCCCCTCGCGATGCGCGCGAAGCACGGCGGCATCCTCGCCGCGCGGCATTTCCCCGGCCTCGTCAAGCCGGGCGACTGCCTCTTCGTCACCGCAACGCTCGAGGAGGCGCCCTGACCCGTTCGCCGCCCTGAAGCCCTTGCGGCTTCAGGGCGGCCAAGCCATTTCCGCCGGCGGCAGCGCCGAAAGCCGAACCAATCGGCATGCGGATGATTGAAGACCAGAGGAGAAGATCGATGAAACTGTCTCTTGCCACCGGTGCCGCCGCTGTTGCTCTCGTTCTCGGCCTTGGCACCGCGCAGGCCGCGAGCCTCGATGACATCAAGTCTCAGGGTTACATCCGCGCCGCCACTGCCAACGAGGTGCCCTACGGCTACATGACCCCCGACGGCGCCGCCGCCGGCATCGGGCCAGAAGTCGCCATCGCCGTGCTGAAGCGCATGGGCATCACCGAGATCAACTGGACGGTGACGCCCTTCGGCACCCTCATCCCCGGCCTCAAGGCCAACCGCTATGACTTCGTCGCGGCCGAGCAGAACATCTCGCCCGAGCGCTGCAAGCAGGTGGCCTTCACGGAGCCGAACTCGAGCTACGGCGAGGGCCTGCTCGTCAAGAAGGGCAACCCCAAGGGCCTGACGACCTACGCCGACATCGCCAAGGACCCGTCGCTGAAGGTGGCCGTCGTCTCCGGCGCCAACAACATCGACTTCCTGCGTGCCGTCGGCGTCAAGGACGAGCAGGTGGTGTTCATCACGGCCAATGCCGATGCGCTCGCCACCGTGCAGAGCCGCACCGATGCCTATGCGGCGACCGAGCTCACCGTCGCCAACCTCGCCAAGGGCCAGGGGGCGGTCGAGCAGGTGAAGCCCTTTACCGACCCGGTCGTCGACAACAAGCCGGTGCGCAACTACGGCGGCTTCGCCTTCCGTCCCGAGGACAAGGATCTTCACGACGCCTTCAACAAGGAGCTCGTCGCGTTCCGCAAGACGGACGAGTACAAGAAGATCCTCGCCTCCTACGGCCTCAGCGAGGAGAGCATCAAGGCGGCGTCCGAGAAGAACGTCGCCGACTTGTGCGCCGGCAAGTGAGCCTCGGCTAGAGCGCAGCGTCGCGTCCGGGCGGGCCGGACGCGACATTCCCGTCCACGATGTCCGACCGGGAGGGCCGTGATGGACTGGCTCACCTATCTGCCATCCCTGGCGCAGGGCGCCCTCGTGACCGCATGGATCACGCTGGCCTCCATCGCCATCGGGGCGGCGCTCGCCTTTGCCGCCGGCATCGCCCGCGTCGAGGGCGGGCGCGCCGTCTCGACGCTCGCGCTGTGCTACACCGAGGTGTTTCGCGGCACCTCCCTGCTCGTGCAGCTCTTCTGGCTCTATTACGCCCTGCCGCTGGTCGGCCTATCCTTCGATCCGGTGACGACGGGCATCGTCGGCCTGTCGCTCCACGTCGGCGCCTATGGCTCGGAGATTGTGCGCGGGGCGCTCAGCGCCGTGCCGGTGGCACAGCGCGAGGCAGCGCGTGCGCTCAATTTCGGGCGCGTGCACACGCTTGTGCGCATCTGCCTGCCGCAGGCCATCGTCGAGATGATGCCGGCCTTCGGCAATCTCGCCATCGAGACGCTGAAGCTCTCCTCGCTCGTTTCGCTCATCTCCATCGCGGACCTGACCTTCCGCGCTCAGTCCATCCGCAACATCACCCTCGACAGCGCCACCGTCTACACGCTGACGCTCGTCGGCTACTTCCTGATGTCGCTGGTGCTCATGCTCGCCATGCGGCTCATCGAGCGGATGGTGCGGCGCGGGGCGGCCTTTCCGAGGGCGGCGCACGCATGATGTACGGTTACGCCTGGGACCTCACGACACCGCTCACCTATGCGGCGTCCATCCTGCCGATCCTGCTGATCGGCCTCACCGTAACGCTGCAGGCGGCGGCGGCCGGCTTCGCGCTCGCCCTCGTGCTCGGCCTCGCCTTCGCGCTCCTGCGCCGCAGCCGCATCAAGGCGGTGGCCCTGACGACGGCCTTCGTCGTCGAGTTCCTGCGCGACACGCCGCTTCTGGTGCAGCTCTTCTTCCTCTACTACGTGCTGCCCGACTACGGCATCACGCTGCCGGCCTTCCTCACCGGCGTCATCGCGCTCGGCCTGCAATATTCCGCCTATACGTCCGAGGTCTATCGCGGCGGCATCGAGGCCATCCCGCGCGGGCAATGGGAGGCGGCGACGGCGCTCAACATGACGCGCTGGCAGACCTATCGCGACATCGTCATCCCGCAGATGGTGCCGCGCATCGTCCCCACCATGGGAAACTACCTCGTCGCCATGCTCAAGGAGACGCCCGTGCTCTCCGTCGTTACCGTGCTCGAGATGCTCGGCCTCGCCAACATGATCGGCGAGCGCACCTTCGAATATCTCGTGCCCCTGTCGATGGTCGGCATCATCTTCCTTCTGCTTACCCTCATCTGCTCGGCCGGCATCCATCGACTTGAGAAGGTGCTGCCGAAAGCCGGGATACCGCTGCGATGAACAAGGTCCTTGCACAACAGCCGGATGCGGCGAGCGCCGCCGCCACTCCCGTCATCGAGTTCCGGGGTGTCACCAAGCGCTTCGGCGGGCTCACCGTGCTCGACGACTTCAACTTCGCCGTCGCGCCGGGCGAGAAGGTGACGCTCATCGGCCCCTCGGGCTCGGGCAAGTCGACGGTGCTGCGCATTCTCATGACGCTGGAGCCGTTCCAGGAAGGGCAGCTGACGCTCGCCGGCATTCCCTATCACGAACCGCACGGCAAGGGCCCCTTCCGCGCCAGCGACCGGCACCTGCACCAGATCCGCAGCCACGTCGGCATGGTGTTCCAGAGCTTCAATCTCTTCCCGCACATGAGCGTGCTGCGCAACGTCACCGAGGCGCCGGTCGCCGTGCTCGGCCTGTCGCGTGCCGAGGCCGAGTGCCGTGCCATCGACCTGCTGCGCATGGTCGGCCTCGCCGACAAGAAGGACCATTATCCCGCTCAGCTCTCCGGCGGGCAGCAGCAGCGCGTCGCGATCGCCCGCGCGCTCGCCATGCGCCCGCGCGTGCTGCTGTTCGACGAGCCGACCTCGGCGCTCGACCCGCAGCTCGTCGGCGAGGTGCTCGGCGTCATCCGCAACCTCGCCAGCGAGCACGACCTCACCATGCTGCTCGTCACGCACGAGATGCGCTTCGCGCGCGAGGTGTCGGACCGGGTCTGCTTCTTCGACAAGGGCCGCATCGTCGAGGAGGGCGAGCCCGAGCGCATCTTCACGGCCCCGGCCGAGCCGCGCACGCGCGAGTTCCTGCAGTCGGTGCTCGGCTGAGGTGGCGAAAATTTTTCGCCCTCGGGCCGAAATACCGAAACTTCGTCGGCGGCGGGAGGCGAGAAAGGACCAAGTCTCGGCGTCGCCGCGGCTAGCCTCGCGGTGAAGGACTTCGCCGGAGGAGAACCCATGAACGCCCATGCCGCGACGGCTCATGCCGAGCAGCACCCCCAGCACCACCCGGGCTATGGCCGCCTGAAGGACCCGCGACTCATGCGCACGCTCGGCTATGTCGACGGGCGCTGGACGGCGGCGCCCGACGGTGCCGTCTTCGATGTGAACGATCCCGCCGACGGCACGCTCGTCGCCCGTGTTGCGGCGCTCGGGGCCGATGCCGCCGATGCGGCCGTTGCGGCGGCGCATCGCGCCTTCCCCGCCTGGCGAGCGCTGCTGCCGCAGGAGCGGGCGGCGCGGCTCGGAACCTGGTACGACCTCATCATGGCGGCGCGCGAGGACCTCGCCGTCATCATGGTGATGGAGCAGGGCAAGCCCCTCGCCGAGGCCCGCGGCGAGATCGACTATGCCGCCTCCTTCGTCGCCTGGTATGCGGAAGAGGCGGTGCGGGTGAATGTCGAGGGCGTTACCAGCCATCTGGCCCATGCGGAGATGATGGTGCGGCGCGAGCCGGTCGGCGTCGCCGCGTTGCTGACGCCGTGGAACTTCCCCTCCGCCATGCTGACGCGCAAGGCGGCCGCAGCGCTCGCCGCCGGCTGCACTGTGGTCGCCCATCCCTCCTCCTACACGCCCTTGTCGGCGCTGGCGCTCGCCGAGCTCGGCGAGCGGGCCGGCCTGCCCGGGGGCGTCTTCAACATCGTGACGGGCGATGCGGCCACCATCGCCGGGCGCTTCTGCGAGGACGAGCGGGTGCGCGCGGTGAGCTTCACCGGCTCGACCGAGATCGGCCGGCAGGTGGCGATGAAGGCCGCCGCCGGCATGAAGCGGCTGGTGCTGGAACTCGGCGGGCACGCCCCGCTCATCATCTTCGACGACGCCGACCTCGACCGTGCCGTTGCCATCGCGATCGACGCCAAATTCGCCACCTCGGGGCAGGACTGCCTCGCCGCCAACCGCATCTATGTCCAGCGCGGCCTCTACGCGGCCTTCTGCGAGCGCTTCGCCGCCCGGGTGAGGACGCTCAAGGTCGGCCCCGGCCTCGCGTCCGGGACCGATATCGGCCCCCTGATGCATGCGCGCGCGGTCGCCAAGGCCAAGGCACATGTGGACGATGCCGTGCGGCGCGGGGCGCGCTGCCTCGCGGGCGGGGAGGCGGAGAACGGCACGCTGTTCTTCCAGCCGACAGTGCTCGTCGATGTGCCGGACGAAGCGGCCATCATGCGCGAGGAGACATTCGCGCCGGTCGCCCCCGTCACGTCCTTCCACGACGAAGCGGAGGTGATCGCCAGGGCGAATGCCAGCGACTATGGCCTTGCCGCCTATGTGGTGACGCGCGACGGGGCGCGGGCCCTGCGTCTCGGCCGGGCGCTCGACTACGGCATGGTGGCCGTCAACCGCGTCAAGCTTACCGGCCCGCCCGTGCCCTTCGGCGGTGTCAAGCTCTCCGGTCTCGGCCGCGAGGGCTCGCGCCACGGCCTCGAAGCCTTCACGGATCTCAAATACCTCTGCCTCGACCTTTCTTGATCCCGGAGACGACCATGCTCGACAAGACCATCCTGCCCGACAACGAACTCACCGCCTGGGACCGGGACCACTTCTTCCATCCGTCGACCCACATGGGCCAGCACGCCCGTGGCGAGAGCCCCAACCGCATCATTGCCGGCGGCGAGGGCGTCCATATCGTCGACCGGCAGGGCCGGCGCAGCCTCGACGCCTTCGCCGGGCTCTACTGCGTCAATGTCGGCTACGGCCGGGAGAAGATCGCCGAGGCCATCGCCGAGCAGGCGGCGAAGCTGCCCTATTATCACGCCTATGTCGGCCACGGCTCCGAGCCGTCGATCCGCCTCGCCAAGATGATCATCGACCGCGCGCCGCAGGGCATGAGCCGCGTCTTCTTCGGCCTCTCGGGCTCGGATGCCAACGAGACCAATGTCAAGCTCGTCTGGTACTACAACAACGTGCTCGGCCGGTCTCAGAAGAAGAAGATCATCTCGCGCTGGCGCGGCTATCACGGCTCCGGCCTGATGACCGGCAGCCTCACGGGCCTTGCAGCCTTCCACAACCAGTTCGACCTGCCGCTGCCGCCGGTGCTGCACACCGAGGCGCCGTACTACTTCCGCCGCCCCGACCGGAGCATGAGCGAGGACCAGTTCTCGACCTGGTGCGCCGAGAGGCTCGAGGCGCTGATCCTCGCCGAGGGGCCGGAAACGGTGGCGGCCTTCATCGGCGAGCCGGTACTCGGCACGGGCGGCATCGTGCCGCCGCCGGCCGGCTACTGGGAGAAGATCCAGGCCGTGCTCGCCAAGTACGACATCCTGCTCATCGCCGACGAGGTGGTGACCGGCTTCGGGCGCCTCGGCTCGATGTTCGGCTCCGACCACTACGGCATCCGGCCGGACCTCATCACCATCGCGAAGGGGCTGACCTCGGCCTATGCGCCGCTCTCGGGCGTCATCGTGTCGGAGAAGGTGTGGCGCGTGCTCGAGGAGGGCTCGGACAAATTCGGTCCCATCGGCCACGGCTGGACCTATTCGGCCCACCCGCTCTGCGCCGCGGCAGGCGTCGCCAATCTCGAGCTCGTCGACGAGCTCGGCCTCGTCGCCAATGCGGCGGAGGTCGGCGCCTATTTCGTGAAGAACCTCAAGGAGGCGCTCGTCGACCATCCCCATGTCGGCGAGGTGCGCGGGGAGGGGCTGCTCGCCGCCGTCGAGCTCGTGAAGGACAAGGACGACCGCGCCTTCTTCGCGGCGGACGAGAAGGTCGGGCCGCGCGTCGCAGCCGCCCTTCTCGATCGCGGCGTCATCGGCCGCGCCATGCCGCAGGGCGACATCCTCGGCTTTGCGCCGCCGCTGTGCCTGACGCGCGCGGAGGCGGATGTGGTCGTCGCCGCGGCGAAGGCGGCGGTGGAGGCCGTGCTGCCGCGGTGAAACGACGGGGCGGGCCGCCGGCCCGCCTCCGCTCACGCCGCGCTGTCGATATCGGCGCGGCGGCCCACCGCCTGGCCGGCGGTCGCAGTCTCGACGAGATCCGCCTGGGTGCGCTCGCTGACGAGCACCTCGCTCACGCTTTCGGGGCGGACGATGCCGGCAAGTTCCCCGTCCTCGGTGACGACCGGCAGCGGATGGGGACTTTCGAGCAGCGTCGGGATGGCGCTCTCGATGGCCGTATCGGCGGTGACGGCGGGATGGGCCTCGGCCACGGCGGCGACGGCTTCTCCGGTGCCCTGCGTTACCGCCGCGCGCTCCAGCCCTTCCTTCGTCACCACGCCGGCAAAACGCCCGTCGTCGACCACGTAGGCGACGTCGGACTTGGTGCGGCGCATGGCGGCGAGCGCCTCGCCGATGCTCTCCTCGCTGAGGCGCAGGGCCGGCGGCTGCATCAGGCTGTCGACGGTCAGCGCCCTGGCGCGGTTCACGTCGCGCACGAAGGCCTCGACGTAAGGGTCGGCCGGCGAGAGCAGGATGTCGGTGGGCGTGCCCACCTGCACGAGCCGCCCGTCCTTCAGGATGGCGATGCGGTCGGCAAGGCGCAGCGCCTCGTCGAGATCGTGGGTGATGAAGACGATGGTCTTGCCCGTGGCGCGCTGCAGGGCGACGAGCTCGTCCTGCAATTCGCTGCGGATGAGCGGGTCGAGCGCTGAGAAGGCCTCGTCCATGAGGATGATGTCGGTATCGGCGGCGAGCGCGCGGGCGAGGCCGACGCGCTGCTGCATGCCGCCCGACAGCTCCCCGGGATAGCGATCCTCGTAGCCCTTGAGGCCGACGCGCTCCAGCCACTCCTGCGCGCGTGCCTCGCGCTCGGCCCTCGGCAGGCCGCGGATCTCGAGGCCGTAGGCGGCATTCTCGAGCACCCGCCGGTGCGGCAGCAGGCCGAAGCGCTGGAAGACCATGGCGATGCGCCGGCGGCGCAGGGCGATGAGCTCCTTCTTCGACAGGGCCATGATGTCCGTGCCGTCGATGCGCACCGCCCCGGCGGTCGAATCGATCAGCCGGTTGATGTGGCGCACCAGCGTCGACTTGCCCGAGCCGGACAGGCCCATGACGACGAAGATCTCGCCCGCCTCGATGGAGAGCGTGATGTCGTCGAGGCCGAGGACGTGGTTCGTCTCGGCGAGCAGGGCCTTCTTGTCGGCCCCGGCGCGCACGCGCGCGAGGGCTCCTTCGGGATCGTTGCCGAAGATGGTGACGACATGGTCGAGTTCGATGAGCGGCATGGCGGCTCCTCTCAGGCCTCGGCACTGCGGTGGCGCTGCAGGCGCCGGCCGTAGGCCTGGGTGATGCGGTCGATCACGACGGCGAGGATGACGATGGTGATGCCGCCGACGAGGCCGGTGCCGGAATCGTTGCGCTGCAGGCCGAGCAGCACCGTCTCGCCGACGCCGCGCGCGCCGATCATCGAGGCGATGACGACCATGGACAGCGCCAGCATCGTGGTCTGGTTGATGCCCTGCATGATGGTGGGCAGGGACAGGGGAATCTGCACGCCGGTGAGGATCTGGGCGCGCGTCGCGCCGAAGGCGCGGCTCGCCTCCACCACCTCGCCGTCGACCTCGCGGATGCCGAGATCGGTGAGGCGGATGAGCGGCGGCAGGGCATAGATGACGGTGGCGAGGATCGCCGGCACCTTGCCAAGGCCGAAGAGCATCGCCGCCGGGATGAGATAGACGAAGCTCGGGATGGTCTGCATCAGGTCGAGCACGGGGATGAGCCCGCGGCGGAACATCCGCGAGGAGGCGGCGAGGACGCCGAGCGGCAGGCCGACGAGGATGCAGAAGCAGACCGACACGAGGATGATGGCGAGCGTCTGCATCGCCTGGTCCCACATCCCGAGCGCGCCTATGAACCACAGCCCGGCGGCGGCGCCGACGGCCATGAGCGGCTTGCGGCTCGCCGCCAGCGCCACCGCCGCGATGATCAGGATCATCGCCCAGGGCGGCAGGGCGCGCAGGCCGCGCTCGATGAAGAGCAGCGCCTGGAGGAGGACGTTGGAGAAGGCTTCGAAGGCGTCGCCGTAATCGACGACGAGGAAATCCACGAGGTCGTTCGTCGCGGCCGCGATCGGCCCGCGGATGTCGGGAAAGATGTTCATGCCAAAGGTGTCCGGTGGGGCGCCTCACCGCCGGGGGCGGCGAGGCGCTGGGGCAGTCAGAGCGCCTGCTTGACGCGCTCGGCGATGTCTGCCGGCACCCACTGCGTCCAAAGATCCTCGCGGGTCTTCAGGAAGTTCTCGGCGGCCTTCTCGGCCGAGCCGTCGTTGTCCTGCATGTAGGCGAGGGCTTCGGAGACGAGCGCGCTCGTCGTCTCGTACTTCTCGAGGAAGGCGACCAGGTTCGGCGCCTTCTTGGCGAATTCGGCATTGGCGCCGATGAGCACCTTGGTGAGGGGATAGGCGGTCGCCTTCTCCACGTCCTCGGCGTTCTTCGTCTCCATCAGCGTGTTCCAGACGGCGTCGTCATAGGCCGGCTCCTCGAGCTGGACGACCTGATCGCCGATCTTGCCGAGCACCCAGGTGGGGCCCCAGTAGTAGAAGACGATAGGCCGCTTGCGCTTGATGTTGCTCTCGATGGCCGCGATCAGAGCTGCGCCCGTGCCGGGGCGGAAATTGACGTAAGTTTCGTTGAGGTCGTAGGCGGCGAGCTTCTTCGTGTTGATGACCTCGCAGGCCCAGCCGGAGATGCAGTTGTAGAAGCGGCCCTTCTCCGGCTCCTCCGGATCCTTGAACAGCTCCTTGAACTTTGGCAGGTCGGCGACCGACTTCAGGTCCTTGGCGGGGGCGTCCTCGCCCTCGACGAGGTAGCGCGGCACGAACCAGGCCTGGATGGCGTCGGGATAGTTGACGCCGATCTCCACCGCCTTGCCGTCCTTGACGCCGTCGCGCCACACCTCTGGCGCCGTGTTCGACCAGATCTCCATCACGACGTCGACGTCGCCGCGCACCGCACCCGTGTAGAGCGGGATGGTGGAGCCGGGGATCGAATCGGTCTTGCAGCCGTATCCCTTCTCCACGATGAAGCGGGCGACAGCATTGTGAAAGAAGTTCGAATCCCAATCGAGATCGCCGAAAACAACAGGCCTGTCGACCTCGCAGCTCTGGGCGGCAGCGGGCGCCGCGGCGCCGATGATGGCAGCCAGGGACATCGCGGCGGTAAGGCCGATCGTCTTCGTGATTTTCATTAGCTCTTCCTCTTGGTTCCGTGAATTCGATTCTTTATATTTCTTGTTCTTGCGCAAGAAAATCGATGTCAAATACAACAAGCATTGCGCAGACATGCGTCTGCGCAGTTGATGATTGCTGCATATGTATGATGCGGCGCACGTTAGGCGATATAGCCTCGCATTGCAACCCTTCATGGCCGCAATGGATGGCGGATATGATCGGAGAAAGCCTGACGTGTGCCGAAGGGCGCGATCAATACATATGATGATCTGCGCAATGCTCGTGGATCGGTGCTCCCGCCTTGCCGGCGTCAGACGACGAAGTCGTAACGGGCGAATTTTCCGTCGGCGGTCTCCTCGACACGCATCAGGAGGCGCTCGTCGAACAGGCGGTCACGGGCGTTGCGCGCCTCGCCGGGAAAGTAGAGCTGCGTCGTCAGCACGTCGCCGCCGCGGCGCTGCACCTTGACGTGGTAGTGGCGCGTGCGGCCGGTGTAGAGAGCGGGCACGATGGTGGAGAACCACCAGCGTCCGCCCTCGTCGGTGAACTGGTGCCCGCGCAGCCTGTAGCCGGCATTGTCGTATCGCCCCTCGTCGTCGGCGTGCCAGAGCTCGACGAGGGCCCCTGCCTGCGGCCGGCATTGTTCGTCGAGCACGAAGCCGGCGAGCGTGATCGGCTCACCGCCGGGCACGTCCTCGGCGAAACTGCGCCGCTCCGGCGTGCCCGGCTTGTAGAAGGGCCCCTCGGTTGCGGGCGGCGTCGGCTCCAGCCCGTCGCAGGCCGGCGTGCGTGTGAGCGGTGCGGGGACCGGCTGCGCGCCGGAAGCCGAGGCGAGCAGGGAGGCTGCGGGTGCCGAAAGGAAGGCGTGGAGGACGGAGCGGCGGGATGGCAGCATCGCTTGTTCTCCCCTCGATCGGGAGCCACGGATCTGAGCCCGGGTTCGCAGCGGGCTCCCTTCAAGAAATGGGAACGGCGGCCCATTGTTCCAGCGGTGCGGGTCCAGTTGCCTGCGGCCTTGCTCTTGCCGGCCGCTTCGGCTTGCATGGACGGCGGGGGCCGGGCATTCGCCGGGATGGACGGGGGCACATCATGATGGTCGACAGGGTTCTGGGCAGGCTTGCCGCGGGCCTCGTCCTCTTCGTCGGGCTCGCCGGCGCGGAGCGAGCGCAAGCCCAGAGCGCGCCGGCGGCGCCCGTCACCGTCTGGAGCGTGCCGGACATCGATCATCTGCCGGATGACGAGAACGGCCGGCTCGTGCGCTACGGCCGCTCGCTGGTGGCGGCGACCTATGCCCATGTCGGGCCGGAGGTGGCGGATGCTTCCCGGCGCTATGCCGGCAACAATCTCGCCTGCCGCAACTGCCATCTCGACGAGGGGCGCAAGAAATTCGGCCTGCTTCTCGTGGGTGCCTTCGTCGACTACCCGCGCTACAGCACCCGGCGCGGCGAGGACGTGTCGATCGAGGACCGGGTCAACAGCTGCATGACGCGATCCATGAACGGCCGGCCCCTGCCGGCGGACGGTCGCGAGATGCAGGCGCTCGTTGCCTATATCCGTGTGCTCTCGAATGGCCTGCCGAAGGATGCCGCCGTGGCCGGGCAGGGCCTGCGGGCGATGGCGGAGCTCGATCGACCGGCCGATCCGACGCGCGGCGCCGGTATTTATCGCGACAACTGCGCCCGGTGCCACGGCATCGGCGGCGAAGGCGTGCGGCGCGGCGTCAGGGGCGATGCGCTCGGCTATGCGACGCCGCCGCTCTGGGGCGAGGACAGCTTCAACGACGGGGCTGGCATGAACCGGCTCATCACCATCGCCAATTTCGTGCACGACAACATGCCGAACGGCACGAGCTGGGTGATGCCGCGGCTCCCCCCCGAGGACGCCTGGGACGTCGCCGCCTTCGTCGTCTCGCAGCCGCGGCCGCGCAAGGGGGACCTTGCCGCGGATTTCCCGGACAAGCTCGACAAGCCGGTGGATGCGCCCTACGGCCCCTATGCCGACGGCTTTTCGGAAAGCCAGCACCGCTACGGGCCGTTTGGGCCCATCCGCGCCGAAGTGGCGCGGCTGAAAGCGGGGCAGAGCCGGTGAACATTTCCATCCCATAGAAATTTATGCTATTCATGTTTTCCATGGAAAGAAGCGTTTGAAAGAAGCGACCATGGCGCAGATCCTCGAGCGGCGAGCCGATGTGCCCGACCCGGGCACGGTGCTGACGAAGGCGCTGTTGCGGGCGGCCGACCGGCTCGACATCACCGCGCGGGCGCTCGCCGGCATCGTTGGCCTCAGCGAAGCCACCGTCTCGCGCATGAAGCGCGGTGACTACGTGCTCGAGACCGGCACCAAGGCCTTCGAGCTGTCGGTCCTGTTCGTGCGTCTCTTCCGCTCGCTCGATGCGATCGTCGGCGGGGACGAGACCGTCGCCCGCGCCTGGCTGCGCAATCCCAACACCCTTCTCGGTGCCCGGCCGCTCGACCGGATCGGCACCGTCGCCGGTCTCGTCGATGTCATCGCCTATCTGGACGCCCGCCGCGCTGTCGTGTGAGGCGCGTCCGCATGCGGGGCGTTGCTGGCGGCTCATCGAGGCGCAGCATCGCGTCGCGACGCTCAAGCTCGTCGACAACCTCGATGAGCAGAAGCTTCTCGAGGATCTCATCGAGGAGACGAAGCCGGCGCTGCCGCCCGAGTGCCGCCATCTCGACTATCTGCTGGCCACGCCGTTCCGCTACGGGGCGGAATATCCCAGGGGCTCGCGCTTCCGCCGCGCCGGCCGCACCGCCGGCGTCTACTACGCTGCCGAGACGCCGCGCACCGCCGTGGCCGAGATGGCCTTCTACCGCCTCCTCTTCTTCGCCGAATCGCCGATGACGCCCTGGCCGGCGAACACGACCGACTACACAGCCTTCTCCGCCGCCGTCGCCGTGGCGCGGGCGCTCGACCTCACGGCCCCGCCGCTCGTGCGCGACAGGGCGCTGTGGACCGACCTTCTCGCCTATGACGCCTGCCAGGGGCTCGCCGATGCGGCGCGGGAGGCGGGCATCGCCGTCATCCGCTATGAATCGGTGCGCGATCCCGAGCGCGGCGCCAATCTCGCGGTGCTGACCTGCGCCGCCTTCTCCGAGCCGCGCCCGCTCGAGCGGCAGACCTGGCGCATGCGCCTCGGGCCGAGCGGTGTGCAGGCCGTCTGCGACTTTCCCGCGAGCGGCCTCGAATTCGGCCGCGAGGCCTTCGCCGACGATCCGCGCCTTGCTGCCTTCAACTGGGAGCGGCCGACGGTTTCGCCCCGCCGCTGAGCTCCGCCCGCCGCGGCGGCAGCATCGCCGCAAGCGTGATGCCGGCGAGCGCGACGACGGCCACGAGGGCGGCGAGGCTCGGCCAGCCGAGGCTTCCGGCGAGGAGCCCCGCCGCGGCCGGGCCCACGAGCAGCCCGAGGTTGTTGCCCTGCATCAGCAGCCCCATGGTGGCGGCCGCGCGGTCGGGCCGCGGTGCGTAATGCGGCGCGGCATCGAAGAGGACGACGGGGATGAGGCCGGAGATAGCCGAGAACATGAGGCACGACACATAGGCGCCGGCACCCGGCATCGACGGGGTGAAGATGCCGAGGCCGCAGACGGCCATGGCCGCGAAGCCGATGACAAGCAGGCCCCGATGGCCCCAGCCCCGGGCGATGAGGCGGCCGCAGACAAGGTTGCCGCCGGCACTGGCGAGGATGGCGAGTGCGGTCAGCAGGCTCGCCGCCGCCGGCGCGACGGCCAGGCGCTCGCCGAGGATCGTCGGCAGGAAGCCGAAGGCGGCGAAAAAGGCCATACAGAAGGCCGCGAACAGCCCGGCGAGCAGCCATGGTCCGCGCCTGCCGAGGGTTTCGCGCGCATCCGCGCCCATGCCTTCCGGCGGAAGGGGCAGGGAAAGGCTCTTCGTACGCAGGGCGACGAGCAAGGCACAGCCCGCGAGCAGCGCGGCATTGCCGAGCCATAACCCGCGCCAGCCGAGGACGGGCAGCAGCGGTGCCGCGGCGAGGATGATCGTCATGCCCACCGGCATGAAGGTGCTCCACAGCGCGAAGACCCGGCCGGCGCGAGGCGCGGGCGTGATCGCCGCGAGAAGCGCCGGAGCCGCGACGACGACCGCGAGGAAGCCGAGGCCTTCGATGGCGCGGCTCGCGAGGAGGAGGGGCGCGCCGCCGGCGCCGGCCCCGATGGCGCTGCCGAGCGCCTGCAGGAGAAGGCCGCCGACGGCGAGCCGGCGCATGCCGGCGCGCCCTGCCGCGAGGCCGATCGCCATGCCCGCTACGGCGCCCACGATGGCGAAGGCCGAGAGGAGCCAGCCGGCGGCGGCAAGGGATAGGCCGAGATCCGCACGCACCGCCTCCAGCGCCAGCGGCGCCTTGCCGACCTGGAAGGCGGACAAGATGCCGGCGCCGACGATGAGGCCCGTCGTGCCGCGCCCGCCGGTCATGCGTCCGCCTTTGCGCGGATGTCCCGCCGGGCGCGGCCGAAAGCGAGAAGGCCCGCGATCTCGGCGACGTGGCGGCCCTGGAAGCGGGCGCCGGCGAGCTCGTTCTCGCTCGGCCGCCGGTCGCCGCCGTTGCCGTCGTCGGCGAGCGTGGAGGCGCCGTAGGGCGAGCCGCCGGTGATCTCGTCCATGCGCAATTGGCCCTTGAACGTGTAGGGCAGGCCGACGACGACCATGCCGAGGTGCATCATGACCACATGCGCCGTCAGGATGGTCGTCTCCTGCCCGCCGTGCTGGCTGCCGGTGGAGGTGAAGACGGCGCCGACCTTGCCGACCAGCGCGTCCCGCGCCCAGAGCCCGCCAGCCTGGTCGAGGAAGTTCTTCATCTGCGCCGCCATGTTGCCGAAGCGGGTGGGCGTGCCGATGACGATGGCGTCGTAGTCGGCGAGCTCGGCCACCGCGGCGACGGGCGCCTCCTGCGTCAGGTCGTAGCCGGCCCGGCGCGCCACCTCGTCGGGCACCAGCTCCGGTACGCGCTTGACCGCGACCTCGGCTCCGGCCGCGCCGGCCCCTTCGGCAACCGCGGCGGCGAGGGCGGCAATATGGCCGTAGGACGAGTAATAGAGGACGAGCACCCGCGGGCGCACCTCGTTGCCGTGCCTGCCGTCCGTTATGTCTTCGCGTGTTCGCATGTCGTGCATCCTCTCAGCGCGTGGCACAGAAGAGATGGACGCTTGCATCGATCGATATAAGTGAGAAAATTTCGCTCTGAACGATCGAAGATATAGATCATGCTGGATGCACTCACTCTCGATCAGCTCCGGGTTTTCGTCGCGGTTGCCGAGGCCGGCAGCTTCCGCGCGGCCGCCGCGCGCCTCGGGCGCGTGCAGTCGGCCGTCAGCCATGCGATGGCCAATCTCGAGGCGGAGCTCGGCCTCGCCCTGTTCGACCGCTCCGGCCGCCGTCCGGTGCTGACCCGGGAGGGCAGGGCGCTGCTCGAGGATGCGCGGGCGGCGCTGCTCAAGGTCGATTTCCTGCGCGCCCGGGCACGCGGCCTCTCGCAGGACCTCGAGATCGAGCTGCCGATCGTGGTCGACACGCTCTTTTCCCTGCCCGTCATCGCCGCCGCTCTGCGCGACCTCAGGGCGAGCCACCCGTCCGTGGCGGTACGCGTCTCCTTCCTGCCCCTCGGCGGCCCGCTCGTCGCCGTGCGCGAAGGCCGCTCGACGCTCGGCATCAACGTGGGCGGCGATTTTCCCGACCCGCGCATCGCGCGCCGCATCCTAACGCGGCTCGCCTTCGTCGCCGTCGCCGCCGCCTCCCATCCGCTCGGCCGGCGCGATCCGCAGGAGCCCCTCGGCACGGAGGACCTCGCCGACCATCTGCAGATCGTGCTCGAAGATTCCTCGCCCCTGTCGCAGGGGCGGGACTTCGGCGTCCTGTCGCCCAACACATGGCGCGTCGACAGCCAGGAGGTGAAGCACGCCCTCATCATCGGCGGCCTGGGCTGGGGCCGCCTGCCGTTGTGGCTCGTGGCGCACGATCTCGCCGAGGGCCGCCTGGTGCGGCTCAACGCGACGGCTTTCGGGCCGGGCGGGGAGGCCATCGTCACCGCCTATCTGGTGCACCGGACGGACGCGCCGCTCGGCCCGGCGGCGCGCGCCTTCGGTGCGGCGCTCGAGCGGCACGCCGTCGCCTGTCCTGCGCTCTTGAGCGGTGACAAGCCGGACGCGTCGTGAGAAGACGGTGTGAGCTCCCGACCCAGCCGCAAGGTGCGACCCCATGCGTATCGAACCCGTCTTCCTGTTCGATCTCGACGGAACGCTCGTCGACAGCGTCTACCAGCATGTCCTCGCCTGGAAGGAGGCGCTCGATGCCGAGGGCATCGACCTGTCCGTCTGGCGCATCCACCGCAAGATCGGCATGAGCGGCGGCCTCTTCACCAACCAGCTCCTGCGCGAGACGGGCTTGGACATCTCGGCCGAGCGCGTCGACCGCCTGCGCCAGGGTCACGCGGCGGCCTACAAACGCCTCGCCGGCCAGGTGCGGCCGCTGCCCGGCGCGCGCGAACTGCTCGCCTGGCTCACCGACAACGGCATTCCCTGGGCAATCGCCACCAGCGGCCGCATGGAGACGGCAGCGCTCAACATCGAGGCGCTCGGCGTCGACCCTGCCAAGGTGCCGGTCGTCACGCGCGACCAGGTGAAATATGCCAAGCCCGATCCCGACCTCTTCGTCGCCGCTGCCGGCCGGCTCGGCGCGCCCATCGAGACGGCGGTCGTCGTGGGTGATGCCATCTGGGACATGCTGGCGGCAACGCGCTGTCGCGCCCTCGGCGTCGGCCTCCTGAGCGGCGGCTACGGCCCGGACGAATTGCGCCAGGCCGGCGCCTTCCGCGTCTACGACGACCCGGCCGACCTGCTCAAGCACATCGACGAGGTGGGCGGCCGTCGCTAGCTCCCCCTCATGAGGCGAATCCGGTTATCGTCCGCGCCATGGCGCCCAAGACGACGACACCCCATGTGCTTTCCAAGGCCGCGGCCAGGCATATCTGGATCGCCGCGCAGCGGCTCGACACGCCCGAGCCCTTCGGTGCAGGACCGGAGGCGACGCAGGCTGCGGTCGAACATCTCGGCTATGTCCAGATCGATACCATCAACGTCATCGAGCGCTGCCATCACCACATCCTGTGGACGCGCATCCCGGCCTATCGCCGCGAGGATCTCGCCCGGGCGCAGAGCGTCGACAAGAGTGTCTTCGAATATTGGACGCACGCCCTGTCCTACGTGCCGACGCGGGACCTGCGCTTCTACCTCGGGGCGATGAAGCGCTACCGCCGGCAGCCGCGGCCGTGGTTCGCCTCGGTCAAGAAGGCGGATCTCGGCAAGGTGCTGACGCTCGTCAGGAGCGAGGGGCCGCTGACCATCCGCGACATCGAGGACGACGTCCTCGTCGAGAAGGACCACCCCTGGGCCAGCCGCAAACCGTCGAAGCGGGCGCTGCAGCTTGCATTCTACACGGGTGTGCTGACGGTCAGCGCCCGCAACGGCATGGTCAAGACCTACGAGCTGATGGAGCGGCATTTCGGCTGGGACGCACCGCCGAAGCCGGCTTCCGAGAAAGAGCGGGCGGCCTATCTGCTCGACCGCGCGCTGAGGGCGCAGGGGCTCGTGAGCCTCGATTCCATCTGCTATCTCGACGCCGGCAGCAAGCCCGCCGTGCGGCAGGCGATCGAGGCGCGGGTGCGCCGCAAGGAGCTCGTGCCCGTCGTCCTCGCGGGGGAGGAGAAGCTGCTCCACTGGGCCCGGCCGGAGGTGCTCGCCACGGCGGGCGGCGCGCCGTCCGATACGGTGCACATCCTTTCGCCCTTCGACCCGCTGATGATCCAGCGCAAGCGCACGCAGCTTTTCTTCGGCTACGAGCACCGCTTCGAGGCCTATGTGCCGAAGGACAAGCGTCGTCTCGGCTATTTTGCGCTGCCTGTCCTCGTCGGCGACGAGATCGTCGCCGCCATCGACCTCAAGGCGGACCGGGAGAACGGCAAGCTGCTCATCCAGCAGTGGACTTGGTTCACCGATGGCAGGCGTGACGGCCTGAAAACGCGCATCGACGAGGAACTGCACCGCTTCGAGCGCTTCCAACTGGCGCGTTGACCGGACGGCCCGCTGGATCAGCGCATGTCCTGAAGGCGGTCGCGCAGAGCGCTTGTGGCTCGGCAGGCAGGGCCCTGCGCAGGCCGTGACAAGGCGGGCCCTTCGTGAGAAGAGGGGCATAACTGCCGCGCGATCTGCGATAATAGCCAGGGGCCATGGTCCGCATCCTCGCCGTCTGCCTCGCCGCCCTGTTCGTCCACCTTGCCCTTCCGGCGACGGCGGCCGGAGCGGGCACACGTACCGTGCGGGTCCTGACCTCCTTTCCCCCGCAGTTCCTCGAGCCTTACAGGCGGGCCTTCGAACAGCGCCATCCCGACAGCACGATCGAATTCGTGCAGCGCAAGACGACGGCGGCGGTGGCCGAACTCGTCGGCGGCCGGCAGAAGGCGGACGTCTTCTGGGCTTCGGCGCCCGATGCCTTCGAGATCCTGAAGGCGGCCGGCCGGCTGGCGCGCCTCAAGCCGCGCCCGACAGGCGCGCCGGAGCGTATCGCCGGCTATCCCGTGAACGATCCGGACGGCGCCTATCTCGGCTTCGCCCTGTCGGGCTACGGCTTCGTCTACAATCCCGACTACATGGCTGAGAAGGGGCTGCCGGTGCCGCGCGGCTGGTCCGATCTTGCGGCGCCAGCCTATGCCGGGCACGTCGGCATCAGCGCGCCCTCGCGCTCGGGCACCATGCACCTCATGGTCGAAGCCATCCTGCAGGGCTACGGCTGGGAGCGCGGCTGGGGCCTGTGGTCCGAGATCGGCGGCAATCTCGCCACCGTCACCGCCCGCAGCTTCGGCGTCTCGGCCGGTGTCGCGCGCGGACGCTTCGGCATCGGCCCCTCCATCGATTTCCTCGCCAACCAGGACGGCCTGCCGCGGGGTGCCATGGCCTTCGCACTGCCGGAGGAGACGCTGTTCGTCCCCGCAAGCATCGCGGTGCTCAGCGATGCGGACAACCGCGAAGGCGCCGAGCGGTTCGTGGATCTCGTGCTCTCACCCGATGGGCAGGCGATCCTGCTCGATCCGGCCATCGCCCGGCTGCCGATCTCACCTGCCGCCTATGCCGTCGGGGATGTCGCGACCGGCAGCCCCTTCAGGCGCGAGGGTTTGTTCGCGCACGGGCTGTTCGATCCGCGCCTGTCGGCCGCCCGCTATGAACTCGTCAATATCATCTTCGACGAGATGATCACCTTCCGTCGTGCCGAGCTCGCGCGTCTCTGGCGGTCGGTGCGGACGGTGGAGGCGGCGCTGGTCCGGCGCGGCGATGCGGAGGCGGCGCGCCTGGTCGGCGAGGCGCGCGAGGCCCTGACGCGCTCGCCCATCGGTGCGGACGAGGTCATGGACCTCGAGCGGTGGCGGAAGCTGGAGCGGGTGCGGCGCGGCGTTCCTGCTTCCGAGCCGCAGGCACGGCTCGAAGCGCGCATCAGGGCGGCCATCGACGACAACCTGCGCCGGGCCGGCCGAGCCGTGGGCGAGGCGGCCGCGCGGCTCGACGTGCAGGCAACGGGGCGCGGCGTCGCCGGTGCAGAGGTCTCCCGATGAACCGCAGGGCGAGGCTTGGTATCGGCGGGCGCCTCCTCCTCGCCTTCCTTGGCGTCGGTGGGCTGGCTGTCGGGGCCTGCATCGTCGGCTGGCTGTCCTATGCCCGCCTCAGCGAGGAGTTGAACGCGGTCGCGACCGATCATCTGCCGGCGCTCGCCTTTTCCGCCCGTCTCGCGGAGGCGGGCGCCAACGTCATCGCCAGCACGCCCGACCTTGCCGTCGCCGAGCGGCGCGAGGCCTATGATGCGATACGCAAGACGCTCGTCGAGCGGCTCGCCGTGCTGCGTTCGGTGCTCGACACGCGCAGCAGCGAGGATTCGCTGTCGCCGGAGCTCATCGTCGTGACCGAGGGCATCGAGGCCAATCTTCAGGCCATCGACCGGGTGGCGGAGCTGCGCTTTCCGCTCGGCGAGCGCGTCCGGGAAATGAGCGAGGAACTGCGCTGGCTGCAGGCGGACCTCATCGAGGAGGTCGAGCCGCTGATCGACGACGCTCGTTTCAACATGGAATCGGCCATCGGTCGTGTCGGGCCGGGCGATGCCGCGGAATCGGGCCGCCGCACGCTGCGCGAGGAGAGTCGCAAGAGCGAGGCCCTGCTTACCATCAACGCCCACGCCAATCTCATCGTCGGGCTCCTCGGGCGGCTCGCGACCGTGCCGACCGTGGAGGATCTCGACGCGACGAGCCATTTCATCGGCGAGATAGCCGACCAGCTCGACATCGAGACGAAGGCGCTTGCGAGCTGGACCGACACTGTCACGGTGAGCCAGATCGTGGCGCGCCTCCTGGCCGTTTCCGATAACCGGGCTGGTCTTGCCGCCCTGAAGCGGGCAGAACTCGCAGCCATTGCCGAGGCCCAGGCGCTGCTGGCAGAGAACCGGCGTCTTGTCACCCAGCTCGGCGCGCTCGTCTCGCAGGAGGTCAGCCGCACGGAGCAAATCGCGCGGCGGGCGGCGGAGCGCTCGGCCGCCGCCATCGTCGTCGGGCGCAACCTCCTCCTTGCCATCGCCATCGCCTCGCTCGCCATCGCCATCGTCGTCGGCTGGTTCTACGTGCGCCGCAGCCTCGTCGCGCGCCTCGAGGGGCTGACGCTCGCCGCGACGACGATCGCGAGCGGGCCCACCATGCCGGTCCTGCCGCCGCCGACCGACGACGAACTCGGCGACCTTGCGAAGGCGCTCGCGGTGTTCCGGCAGACGCGGGACGATCTCGTCCAGGCCGCCAAGCTCGCCGCCCTCGGCCAGATGGCGGCCGGCATCAGCCACGAACTCAACCAACCGCTCGCCGCGATCCGCTCCCACGCACACAACAGCGCCGTCCTCATCGCGCGCGGACGCATGGATGAGGCGCGGGCGAGCCTTGAGCGGATCCAGGGCCTGACGGCCCGGATGGCCGAGCTCATCCGCCATCTCAAGCGGTTCGCCCGCCGGCCGGCGCCGACGCTCGAACCGGTGGACCTGAAGGCCGTGGTCGATGGCGCGCTCAGCCTCTTCGCGCAGCGTCTCGACGAGGAGCGTGTCGCTGTACGGCTTAATTTCCCCGACGGCCCAGTGACGGTCGAGGCGGAGGAGATTCGCCTGGAGCAAGTCGTCGTCAACCTCGTCTCGAACGCGCTCGACGCGCTCGACGGCGGCGGAGAGCGGCACATCGCCATCGGCGCCGAAGCGAAAGGCGGACGGATCCTCTTGTCCGTCAGCGACAGCGGCTCGGGTATCGATGCGGAGGCGCGAGCAGCCGTCTTCGACCCGTTCTTCACCACCAAGCCGGTGGGGCAGGGGCTCGGCCTTGGCCTGTCGATGTCCTACAACATCGTCAAGGACTTCGGCGGCGCTCTCTCGCTGGCGCAGACGGGGCCGGCGGGCACGACCTTCGTGGTAGAGCTTGCTGCAGCGGGGCAGGCGTGAGCATGGCAGACGGAATGGCGGCAAGCGTTGTTCTGGTCGATGACGATCGCGAGGTGCGCGACGCCTACCGGCTGACGCTGGAGCTCGACGGGCTTGCCGTGACGGCCGTCGGCTCGGCGCGCGAGGCGCTCGACCTCCTGACCGCGGACCAGCCGGCCGTGATCCTCAGCGACGTGCGCATGCCGGGTCTCGACGGCTTCGGCCTTCTGGAGGCTGTGCGCGCGATCGATACGGAGATCCCGGTCGTGCTCGTGACCGGCCATGCCGACGTGCCGATGGCGATCAAGGCGGTGCGGGCCGGCGCCTGGGACTTCGTCGAGAAGCCCGCCGATCCGGTGCGGCTCGCCGAGACGCTGCGGCGCGCTCTCGCCCACCGCGCCCTCATCCTCGAAAACCGGACCCTGCGGAGGGGGGCGGCCGACCGGGACCCCTTCGCTGGCCGTCTCGTCGGCCGCTCGGCCGCCATCGAGCGGCTGCGCCGCACTCTGCGCACCCTTGCCGATGCAGAGACGGACGTGCTCCTCTTCGGCGAGACGGGCACGGGCAAGGAGGTGGCGGCGCGGGCCCTGCACGATTTCGGCCGGCGCGCCAAGGGCCGCTTTGTCGCCGTCAATTGCGGCGCGATCCCCGAGACGATGATCGAGAGCGAGTTGTTCGGCCACGAGCCGGGTGCCTTCACCGGCGCCCGCGAGCGGCGCATCGGCAAGATCGAGCATGCGAGCGGCGGCACGCTCTTTCTCGACGAGATCGAATCGATGCCCCTGCCGGCGCAGGTGCGGCTGCTGCGCGTCCTGCAGGAGCGCACCATCGAGCGGCTCGGCTCGAACCGGGAAATCCCGGTCGACCTGCGCGTCGTCGCCGCGACCAAGGCCGATCTCGCCGAGCTCGCGGGCCGCGGCGCCTTTCGCGAGGATCTGGTCTATCGCCTCAATGTCGTCACGCTGCGCCTGCCGCCGCTGCGCGAGCGGCGCGAGGACGTGCCCCTGCTCTTCGCCCATTTCCTCGATCTCGCCGCCCAGCGGCAGGGCCGGGCGGCGCCTCCGCCCGACCCGGCGCTCAGCGAGCGGCTCAGGCAGCAGGACTGGCCCGGCAACGTGCGCGAGCTGCGCAACGCGGCCGAGCGCTATCTCCTCGGGCTCGACGAGGACGAGCCGCAGCAGCCCGTGCGCGGCGGCGCGGGGCTCCAGAGCCTCGAGGAGCAGATGGAGGCGGCCGAGAGGCGCATCATCGAGGAGACGCTGGCGCAGTTCTCCGGACGCATCGGGGTTACGGCGGAAGCGCTCGGCATCACGCGCAAGACTCTCTACCTGAAGATGAAGAAATACGACCTCGGCCGCGGCACCGCGATCGACGCCTGATGTTACCGTCCTGACCCATCGGCCGTCGGCGCTGTTACCCGCCTGACCCGCCGGGGTCGGCTGTCGGCTGTGCGCAAGCCCTTGCAGCGTGCCGTTTCCGGCATCTGGCCCGCTTGTTGCTGGAAGGGGTGTGCTGCCTTCGGGCGGCCCAGCAGAACAGCCCATTCGGGAGGAAAAAGATGCCACGTCATTACGCCGCCGCTGCGGCGCTGATCGGCGCTGCCCTGTTCACGGGTGTCGCCTTTGCCCAGACCGGCAAGGTCACGGTCGTGACCTCCTTCTCCAAGGACGTGACGGACCCGTTCAAGCAGGCCTTCGAGAAGGCCCATCCGGGCGTCACGCTCGACGTGCAGAACCGCAACACCAATGCCGGCGTGAAATATCTCGAGGAGACGAAGGCCAACAACCAGGTCGACCTGTTCTGGGCCTCGGCGCCGGACGCCTTCGAGGTGCTTAAGGGCAAGGGCCTGCTCGAAGCCTACAAGCCCAAGGCCGAGGGCATCCCCGACAAGATCGGCTCCTATCCGATCAACGATCCCGATGGCTTCTATTCGGGTTTTGCCGCCTCCGGCTATGGCATCATGTGGAACGAGCGCTACGCCAAGGCCAATGAGCTGCCGGAGCCGAAGGATTGGCAGGACCTCGCCAAGCCGGTCTATTTCGACCATGTCGCCATGGCGGCGCCGTCGCGCTCGGGCACGACGCACCTGACCATCGAGACCATCCTGCAGGGCGAGGGCTGGGAGAAGGGCTGGCGCACGCTCAAGGAGGTGTCCGGCAACTTCCGGCAGATCACCGAGCGCTCCTTCGGCGTGCCGGAGGCCGTCAATTCCGGCCAGGTCGGCTTCGGCATCGTCATCGACTTCTTCGCCTTCTCCTCGCAGGCTTCCGGCTTTCCGGTGAAGTTCGTCTATCCGACGGTGACGACGATCGTGCCGGCCAATGTCGCGGTCGTCGCCAATGCGCCGAACAAGGCCGGCGCCCAGGCCTTCGTCGACTATCTCATCTCGCCCGCCGGGCAGGAGGTGCTGCTCGAGCCGAGCATCCGCCGCCTGCCGGTCAACCCGGCCGTCTATGACAAGGCCCCGGCCGACTATCCCAACCCCTTCAAGGATCCCTCCCTCGGGGCGCGGGTGAAGTTCGACGTCGAGGTGTCGGAGAAGCGCTCCAACGTCGTCGACGTGCTCTACGACCAGACCGTCACTTTCCAGCTCGACGCCCTGAAGGCGGCGACCAAGGCCATCCATGACGCCGAGGCGGCCCTCGCGAAGAAGGACAACGCCGAGGCCCGGGCCCTCGTCAGCGAGGCGCGCGACCTCGTCGCCGCCATGCCCATTACCGCGGAACAGGCCGCTTCACCCGAGATCACCGGCGCCTTCACCGGCGGCAAGGAGAAGGGCGCCCGCCAGGCCGAGCTCGAGCAGCAGTGGTCCGCCTTCGCCAAGGAGCGCTATGCGCAGGCGCAGGCCAAGGCCGAAGAGGCGCTCAAGCGCGCGCGCTGATCCCGCGCCACGACCGGGCGGCTCCCCGGCGGGGCCGCCCCCACGTTTTCATGTCCATTCGGGGGAGCGTCCATGGCTGACGCCACGACCGCCGGGCGTGCGCATGCGCCGTCCGGACCTTTCCGGCATTTCATGACGTCCGCGACGCCGGGGCAGCTCGCCCTCGCCCTCGCGATCACCGTCTTCCTCGCCCTCTTCCTCATCATCCCGGTGGGGACGGTGATCTACGTCGCCTTCACTGAGAAGGGCACGGGCACTTTCACGCTCGTCAATTTCGTCGACTTCGCGCGGACCGACCTCTTCATCCGCTCCTTCTGGAACTCGGTCTATGTCTCGGCGATGTCGGTGGTGCTCGCCTCGATCTTCGCCCTGCCGCTCGCCTATATCACCACGCGCTTCGACTTCCGCGGCGCGATGCTGATCCAGACGCTGGGCTTCCTGCCGCTGATCATGCCGCCCTTCGTCGGCGCGGTCGCCATGCTGCTGCTCTTCGGGCGCAACGGCACGGTCAACCTCCTGCTCAACGACTGGTTCGGCTTCCGCATCCCCTTCATGGAGGGGCTGAACGGGGTCATCTTCGTGCAGGCGGTGCACTATTTCCCGTTCATCCTCATCAATCTTTCGGCGGCGTTGCGCAACATCGACCGGGCGATGGAGGAGGCGGCGCAGAACCTCGGCTGCTCGGGCTTCCGCCTGTTCCGCCGCATCGTCTTCCCGCTCGCCATGCCCGGCTATATCGCCGGCGCCTCGCTCGTCTTCGTCAAGGTCTTCGACGACCTCGCAACGCCGCTCCTGCTCAACGTCAAGGACATGCTGGCGCCGCAGGCCTATCTGCGCGTCACGTCGATCGGCATCGCCGATCCGATGGGCTACGTCATCTCGGTGGTGCTCATCGTGATGTCGATCCTCGCCATGTGGGTGTCGGCGCGGGCGATGCGCGGCAAGGACTACGCCACCGTCCAGCGTGGCGGCGGCGGCCTCGCCAAGCGGCAGATGCGGCCGTGGGAGAGCGTCGCGGCCTATGCGGCCGTCTTGCTCATCCTCCTGCTCGTGCTCGCGCCCCACATCGGGCTCCTGCTGCTGTCCTTCGCCACGATCTGGTCCTTCAGCCCGCTGCCCGACGGCTTCACCCTCGCGCATTATGGCCGCGTGTTCGGCGAGAGCTTCGTCTACGTCAAGAACACGCTGATCTATGCCTCGCTCGCCGGACTCATCGACGTGGTGCTCGGCACGGCCATCGCCTATCTCGTGCTGCGCACGAAGCTCATCGGCCGGCAATGGCTCGACTGGGCGGCGACGGCGGCGCTCGCCATTCCCGGCGTCGTGCTCGGCATCGGCTATCTGCGCACCTTCTACGGCGTGCAGCTGCCGGACGGGACGCCGCTCGCGACGCTGTGGATCGTGATCGTGCTGGCGCTCGCCATCCGGCGCCTGCCCTATGCGCTGCGCGCCTGCTATGCCGCGCTCCAGCAGATCTCGGTTTCGCTCGAGGAGGCGGCCGAGAACCTTGGTGCCACGAAGGTGCGCACGGTGCGCCGCATCGTTCTGCCGCTGATGGCCGGCGGCATCCTTGCGGGCTTCGTGACGAGCTTCGCCACGGCGGCGGTCGAACTGTCGGCGACGCTGATGCTCGTGCAGTCGAACGCGGATGCGCCGCTCGCCTACGGGCTCTACGTCTTCATGCAATCGGCCGCCGGGCGCGGGCCGGGGGCGGCGCTCGGCGTCATCGCCGTGCTGCTCGTCGCCCTGTGCACCTTCGCCTCGCACCTCATCATCGAGAAGAGCCAGAAGGCCAAGGGGGCGGGGCACTGATGCGCCCCGCCGCCCCCAAGGGAAAACGCCAATGAACCAGCCCCTTTCCGTCTCCACCCTCGGCGCCCAGGCCGTCGACGTGGATATCCGCAGCGTCGATCTCTCCTACGGCACCAACCATGTCCTCAAGGGCATCGACCTCCACATCCGGCCCGGCGAGTTCTTCGCCTTCCTCGGTCCGTCGGGCTGCGGGAAGACGACGCTGCTGCGCCTGATCGCCGGCTTCAACCGCGCCGACGGCGGCGAGGTGCTGGTCGGCGGGCGGGAGGTGTCGCACCTGCCGCCGTGGAAGCGCGACGTCGGCATGGTCTTCCAGTCCTATGCCCTGTGGCCGCACATGAGCGTGAAGCGCAACGTCGCCTTCGGCCTCGAGGAAAGGAAGGTGCCCAGGGCCGAGATCGAGCGGCGCGTCGCGGCCGCGCTGGAACTCGTCGGCCTTTCGCATCTCGCCGACCGTCGCCCTTCGCAGCTCTCCGGCGGCCAGCAGCAGCGCGTCGCCGTGGCCCGCACCATCGCCATTGAGCCCAAGGTGCTGCTGCTCGACGAGCCCCTCTCCAACCTCGACGCGAAGATGCGCGTGCAGGTGAGGCGCGAGCTGCGCGATCTGCAGCAGCGCCTCGGCCTGACGACGATCTTCGTCACGCACGACCAGGAGGAGGCGAACACGATCTGCGACCGTATCGCCGTCATGAACGACGGCGCCGTGCAGCAGGTCGGCTCGCCCATGGAGCTCTACGAGAAGCCGGCCAACCTGTTCGTCGCCAGCTTCCTCGGCACGGCCAACATCGTGCCCGGTCGCGTGATCGAGGAGGGCGGGGCGCGCCTCTTCGAGATCGACGCCGGCGTGCGCTTGCCGATCCCGGCTCATGTCACGGTGCCGGAGGGGGCCAAGCTCGTCTTCCGCCCTCAGCATGCCTCGCTCGGGGCCGACGGCGCCCGCGACGTGTCCCTGCCGGGCACGGTCCTGCACAGCGAATTCCTGGGCTCGACGGTGCGCTACGGAGTCAAGGTCGGCTCCGCCGAGGTCTCGATCGACGTACCTTTCCAGTCGGGCGAGGCCATCCACAAGCCGGGCGCCGCCGTCGAGGTGGGCCTGTCGCTGAATGCGGCTGTCTGGCTTGCATCCTGAAGGGATGTGCAGCGGTCCGCCGCGTGGCATATGCGTTACGGCGATTTCTCGCGCGGCGGTGTCCTCCCGCCGCCGCGCGACGCCGCTCCACATTCGCGCTTCCCAATCCGAGAGCTTCCCATGACGCCCCCCAAGGCCATTCTCTTCGACCTCGACGGAACGCTCGTCGACAGTGCCCGCGACCTGACCGACGCGGTCAATGCCCTTCTCGCCGAGGAGGGGCTGCCGCAGGTGAGCCTTGCGGCGGTCAAGTCGATGGTCGGCGACGGGGCGGCGAAGCTCGTGGAGCGCGCGCTCACCGCGACGGGGGGCGACCTGTCCCGCCTGCCCGCCCATGTCGTGCGTTTCCTCGCCATCTACGAAACGGGCGCCGCCCGTCACACGGCGGCCTATCCCGGCGTGCCGGAGGTGCTCCATGAGCTCAAGCGGCGCGGGCTGAGGCTCGCCGTCGTCACCAACAAGCCCCATGCGGCGACCATGGACATCCTCGAGGCGCTCGGCCTCGCCGGCTTCTTCGGCGCGGTGATCGGCGGCGACAGCCTGCCCGAGCGCAAGCCGCACCCGGCGCCGCTCCAGGCCGCGCTGGCGCGCCTCGAGGTCTCGCCCGAGGCGGCGATCATGGTCGGCGACAATTATCACGACGTGGAGGCGGCGCGGGCCGCCGGCGTGCGCGCCTTCGCCGTGACCTACGGCTACAGCCACCGGCCGCATGCGGAGCTCGGCGCCGACCGCCTCCTCGACACCATGTCCGAGCTGCCGCTCCTCCTCGACGAGGCGGTCGCCGCCTGAGCCTCAGGACCCATCCCATGCGACTGATCCTCGTGCGCCACGGCGAGACGGTGTGGAACGCCGAGCGCCGCCTGCAGGGCCACGCCGACGCCCCCTTGTCGGAGCGCGGCATCGCCCAGGCGCGGCGGGCGGCCGCCTTCTTCGCTGCGGAGCCGGCGCCCGGCCTCGTCGTCTCCTCCGACCTCGGCCGCGCGCGCCGCACGGCCGAGATCCTCGGCTTTCCCGACGCCGTGACGGATCCCCGCCTGCGCGAGATGGACCTCGGCGATTGGACGGGCCGCTTCATTGCGGAGATCGAGGCCGAGGACAGGCACGCCTATCGCGATTGGCGGCTCGGCACCCATACGCCGCCCCGGGGCGAGACGTGGCAGGCGTTCCGTGGGCGCGTCGGCGCGGCCATCGCGGACATCCTCGCCCGCGCGCCCGGGGACGCGGTCGTCGTGACGCACGAGGGCGTCGTGCGCGCCACCTGCGACGTCCTCGTCGGGCTCGCGCCCCAGCGCCTCGCGCCCCTCGTGCCGGGCGCCGTCACCGTCTTCGCGGTGAACCGCGCCGTCTCGCCGGCTGCCGCGCGCCTCCTGACGTTCAACTATGTTTCAGCGCCCGACGACCTGAAGATCCGCGGCCTCGACCACGCGCCGGTCTAGCTACCGCACGAAGCCCATGGGCTCGCCGGTGTCGGGGTGGCGCATCACGCCCATGGCGATGCCGTAGATGGTCTCGAGCTGCCGCGGCGTCATGATCGCGTCCGGCGTGCCGCGGGCGAGCAGGCGGCCGCCGCGCAGGGCGACGATCTCGTCGCAGAAGCGCGCCGCCATGTTGACGTCGTGCAGCACCACGATGACGGCGAGGCCGCGCTCGTGCGCGAGACGGCGCACCAGCGCCAGCACCTCGACCTGATGGGCGACGTCAAGGGCGGAGATCGGCTCGTCGAGCAGCAGGCATTCGGTATCCTGCGCCACCAGCATGGCGAGCCAGGCACGCTGGCGCTCGCCGCCGGACAGGGTGTCGACCAGCCGGTCGGCGAAGATCTCGACATCGGTGAGCGCCATCGCTTGGGCGACCTTCTCCCGGTCGATGGCGGAGAAGCGCCCGAGCGCGCCGTGCCAGGGATAGCGGCCGAGCGCTACGAGTTCCTTCACCAGCATGCCCGTGGCGGGCGGCGTCTGCTGCGGCAGGTAGCCGACCTTGCGGGCAAACGCCCGGTCGCCCCATTCCGGCAGCGGCCGGCCGGCGAAACGCACGGTGCCGGCCGACGGCTGCTGCTGGCGCGCCAGCAGCTTGACCAGCGTCGACTTGCCGGAGCCGTTATGACCGATGAGGCCGACGACGCGCTTCGCCGGGAGGGTCAATGAGAGCGGTCCAAGCAGGGTGCGCTCGGGCAGCGCGAAGGCGATATCGTCGAGCGCGAAGAGCGGGCCGGTCATGTCGGATGCGGCTTCGGTCGGGCGAGTCGGGAGGTCGAGCATCGGGAGCCTCGTCAGGTGCCGACGGTGAGCATGAGGAGGTCGGCGGCTGCCGCCGGCTGCATAGCCGCACGCTGACCGGCGTTCTGGTCCCGGCAGTGCGCCCGAGCGCCGGAATACGCCCACGGAGGGGCGGCGCGCAATGGGCAATGCACGAAGCACGAGCCTTTCCATCCGATCCGGACCGCAGCGCCGGGAAATGCTTGCCGGAGCCGGCGGGTCCCCCTCGTACGCGCCCCGCGTCCGCGAGGGCGGCAACGACGGCGTCCGTCGTGCGCTGCACATGCGTGCCGATGGCGTCGACCGCGCGGGTGGTGTCGCATTCGAGCGCCGAACCGAGCAGCGCGCGGTGCTCGCAGTGGATGTCCCGTGTCAGCAGCGTGCGCACGCGGAAAAGGGGACGATAGCGCTTGGGATGCTCGAACATCATCCCTCTCAGGCGCAGCAGCCAGGCCGAGGGTCAGTCGAAGACGGGCGGCGGACGTGGGGGGCCGAGAACGTCGCCGAGCCACGGCATGTCCGGGTCACCACCGAGATCGTGCACTCCGGCGATGAGGCGTCCGACGGCGGGTGCCGACAGCGCCATGCCGCACAGCCCGCGCGTCTTGTCGAAAAAGGCCGCCTCGCCGACCGGATTGGCCGGCGAGCCGAGCGGATTCGTCACGCGGGTCGCGAACGAGCGTCCGTCCCGCGTCGCAATCCGCATGAAGGGCTCCTCGGTTTTGAGGACGGCGTCGTCGACGGTGAGCGCGAGCAGCGGCGCCGGCTTCCTTGAAATATTCAACTAGCATTACTATTTGCGGACAAATAAATACCGCCGATCTTGCAACTTGTTATCGATAATAATTCACGGTAGATTTGTTGTGTTGCAGAAAAGTGTTTCAACTTGGCGTTGTTCCAGCCCAAACGCTAACCACTCCTGACCCTGAGCGGCTCTCATCCCCCCTAATTCGACGACCTGCTCAGGGTCGTTCCCTTTTGCCGAGGAATCGCTGAGGCGGACGCGCGGCTGCTTTGTTGATGAGCGAGTCGAACGGTTGGGAACATGCGGCGCGCTGGTGCCGTCGGCATCATCGCTGCGCCGTTCCTGCCGCTGCCATCTCCGGAACCCGCGGCGGGGCAGCATCGGAGGCAGCGGTTTGGTCACATGGCGCGCGGCCTCTCCCGTCCGGCCCGGGTCTCCAGCGCCGTCAGCGCCTTTTCGAGGAGCCGGCGCGTCTCGCCTGCCGAGCCTGCGTCGAGCGCCTTGATGTCGAGAAAGAGATCGAGGCCCTGGACCTGGCCATGGATGACGTCGGCTTCGGCCGCTCCGGAAAGTCCCCGCACGACATAAGGCACGACGGCGCGGCTCACGCCCTTGACCGCGATCGGCGCAAGCGCCTCGGCTTCGACGATGTCGCGCACCAGCGCATAGGTCTCGTAGCTGATGACAATCGAACCCGGCTGTGCGACGGCCTGCAGGCGCGCCGCGAGGTTCGCCTCCGCCCCGATGATCGTGTAGTCCATGCGGTTGTCACTGCCGAAATTGCCGACGTGACAAAAGCCGGTGTTGATGCCCATGCGCACCTCGAGCGGCTCGGCGAGGCCGCGCTTGCGCCATTCGGCGTTGAGCCGGCCGAGCGCCGCCTGCATGTCGAGCGCCATGCGCACGGCCGCGGCCGCGTCCTCCCGGACGCCGCGCGTATCGGGATCACCGAAGAAGAGCAGGATGGCGTCGCCGACGAACTTGTCGATGGTCGCGCCGTGACGCAGGGCGATGACTGACATTTCGGTGAAATATTCGTTGAGGAGGGCCGTCAGGTCCTCCGGCTGCAGGCGTTCCGTCAGCGCCGTGAAGTCCTTGATGTCGGAGAAGAAAATGGTGAGCTTCTTGCGCTCGGCGGTTATGGCGACCTCCTTGGCGCCGCTGAAGATGCTGCGGTAGACCTGTGGCGAGAGATAGCGCGCGATCTTGGCCGAGACGGTGCCGAGGAAGGCGTTCGCCTGTGCGAGTTCGCCGTTCATGTGCCGGATGACAGCCGCCTGCCGGCTCTGCATGCGGATGAAGGCGAGGCCACACGCCGCCACCACGGCGAAATAGACGAGCAGGGACTGGAAAGAGAAGATGCTCGCCTCGATGGGCCGGCGCACGGTGACCTCCTGCACGCCGCGCACGTCGCCGACGCGCCAGTTCTGCTTCGGGCTGTCGGGATGGCTGTTGTGGCAGGCGACGCAGGCCGGGCCCATGACGATGGGCGTCGCGATGCGCACGGTGCGGTCGACGAGCGTGCCCGAGACGTCGACGACCGGCCTTGCCGCATCCTGCCGCAGTTGTTCCAGGGCCGTCTGCTCGAAGGCATCGATCGGATGGCCCGCCCGCTTGCGGAAGGGAAAATCCGAGAAGATGCGGATCTTGACCGCTCCATCGCGCGCGCTGATGCGCTTGCCGAGCTCGATGGACATGGCCGTCGGCATGGGGGCGTCCTCGCCATGGCTTTCGCCGTCGAGCCGCCCGAGCACGTCATTGGCGTAATAGGTGCGCATCTCGTCGATGAGCACGCCGATCTCGGTCGCCTCACCCTGCATCATCCGGGTGGACAGGCCCCTCAGGTCGAGCCACACCGCAAGGGGAAGTCCGACGACGAGAGGCAGGACGAGAACGGCGAGAGAGAATGTCGCCGTCCGGTGCCGGTGACGTTGTATGTGCGGAAGAGGAGCGCGCATGGCTGACCCACGAGCCGGTGGCCCGCCGCCGGGCGGGAGCCCGGCCGGTAGTGCCGATGGGGTCGAGAATGCACGAACCGCATTTCAGGCACATTGCGTCCGAAACGTTTTCGATTTCGTCATTTGCGATTCTGCCGCAATATTCGTTCGATTCTGGCTATTTCAGCTTTCGTTTGGGCTTCGCTTTCAACGCGGAGTTTCTGCCTCGAGGTCAACACCTTCGAAGACATGGCGCCCGAGCGGGTCGATGCCGAAGCCTTTCACTTCCTTGCGCGTGGCCATGAAGACGATGGAATGGGCGAGGGGAACCCAGGGCGCCTCGCGCTTGAAGACCTGCTGCGCCTGCCGGTAGAGCGCCTCGCGCTCGTTGCGGTTGCTCGTGGCCTTGGCGCGCGTGACGAGCGCGTCGTATGCGGGCAGGCACCACTTGGCGACGTTGTTGCCGCCGGGCCGGGCCGCCGCGCAGCCGAGCAGCACGTTGAGGAAATTGTCGGGGTCGCCGTTGTCGCCGGTCCAGCCGTATAGCGCGAGGGGCGGCTCGCCGGCCTGCAGCTTGGCGCGATACTGGTCCCATTCGGTGGTAACGAGACGGGCACGGATGCCGATGCGCGCGAGATCGGCCTGCACCAGCTCGGCGACGCGGCGGCCGTCGGGATTGTAGGGCCGGCTGACCGGCATGTACCAAAGCTCGGTGTCGAGCCCGTCCGGATAGCCCGCCTCGGCGACGAGGCGCCGGGCCTGCCCGGGGTCATAGGGGTAATCTTCGATCGCCTCGTTGTAGGACCACAGCAGGGGTGGGATCGGATTCTTGGCCACCGTGCCTGTGCCCCGGTGCACAGCCTCGATGATGGCGCGCTTGTCGATCGCCATGTTCACGGCGTGCCGCAGCTTGACCTTGTCGAAGGGCGGGCGCGCGGCATTCATCGCGAGATAGCCGATGTTGAGCCCTTCCTGCTGGAGGAGGCGCAGCGATGGATTGGCGGCGATGGTCTCCCGGTCGCTCGGGTTGGGGAAGGCCATGACGTGACATTCGCCCGCCTTGAGCTTGGCGAGCCGCACGGCCGGATTGGGCGTGATGGAGAAGACGAGGGTGTCGATCTTCTGCCGCCCGTTCCAGTGGTCGGCGAAGGCCCGGTAGCGGATGGCGATGTCCTTCTGGTAGCCGACGAGCGCGAACGGCCCGGTGCCGACGGGATCGGCATCGAGCCGCGCGGGCTCGCCCCGGCGCAGAAGGAGATCGCCGTATTCCGCCGACAGCATCACGTTGAAAGGCATGGCGAGATTGGCGAGGAACGGCGCTTCGGCGCGGGCGAGGCGGATGCGGACGGTGTGGTCGTCAACCTTCTCGATGGCGCGGATGAGGTCCGGCATGCCGAGGTCGCGGAAATAGTCGAAGGTGGCCCCCGGCGTGCCGTGGAAGGGATGATCCTCCTTCCATTGCCGCATCAGGGAAAAAAGGACGTCGTCGGCGTTGAAGTCGCGGGTCGGGGTGAAGACGGCGTTGGCATGGAACTTGACCCCCCGCCGCAGACGGAAGGTGTAGACCGTGCCGTCCGGCGAGATCTCCCAGGATTCGGCGAGCGCCGGCACGATCCGCGTCGTGCCGGGCACGAATTCGACGAGGTTGTTGAACATTGGCCGTCCCGCGTTCATGCCCGTCGTCGTGGTCACGATCTGCGGGTTGAGGGCCTCGGGGCTGCCTTCCGAGCAGAAGACCAGCGTCTTGGCGGCGGCGGGCGAGGCGGCGAGGGCGAGCCCGCAGGCGGCCGCCACCAGATGTTTCACCATGTTCTCCCCCTTTGTCAGAGCGCCGCGAGGGCTTCGGGCCGGGGTTCGCCGGCAAGCTGCTTCGGCATCTCGATGCGGAAGGCGGTGCCGGCGCCCGGACGACTCTCCACGTCGATGCGTCCCTGCAGCTTGTTGGTGACGAGGTTGTAGACGATGTGGAGCCCGAGCCCGGTGCTGCCACGATGACGGGCGGTGGTGAAGAAGGGATCGAAGATGCGCCCCAGATGTTGCGGCGCGATGCCCTTGCCGTCGTCGCGCACGGTCAGTCGCAGCAGCTCGGGAGCGTCCTGCACGGTGACGGTGATGCGCCCGCTCTCGCCCTCCTCATAGGCATGCAGGGCGGCGTTGATGATGAGATTGGTCAGCACCTGCGCGAGCGCCCCGGGATAAGTGCCGACCTGCAGGTGGGCGGGACAGTCCACGGTGACCATGTGCCGCGTCTTGCGCAGCAGCGGCCCGAGACTGCGAATCACGTCGTCGAGCCAGCCCTTCATCTCGAAGCGGCGCGGCTCGTCGCTCACCTGGTCGACCGCGACCTGCTTGAAGCTGTGCACGAGGTCGCTCGCCCGGCCGAGGTTGTCGAAGAGCAGGCGTGAGCCCTCCTTCATGCGATCGAGGAAATGGGCAAGGCGCGAGCGCGCCAGCTGGTTGCCGTCGAGCGCCCGCTCGAATTCCTGCGCCTCGTCACCCAGCAGCGTGGCGGTGGTCAGCGCGATGCCGAGCGGGGTGTTGATCTCGTGGGCCACGCCGGCGACGAGCTGGCCGAGAGAAGCGAGCTTCTCCGCCTGGATGAGGTCCGCCTGCGTCTGCTGCAGCTCGGCCAGCGTTTCGTCGGTCCGTTCCTTCGCGTGGCGCAGGTCGCGCTCGCGTCGGCTGATCTCGGTGACGAAGACATTGGCCGCCCGCGCCATGTCGCCGAGTTCGTCGCGCCGGTCGGATTCGGTGATGCGCCCGGCGAGCGGGTCGGCTGCGAGTGCCAGCATGCTGCTCTGCAGGCGGCGCAGTGGCATGGTGATCGACTTGGCGGCCGCGAAGGCGACCACCGAGCCGAACAGCAGGCCGATGGTGGCACCGATCACGAGCACGTGACCGATGAAGGCGCCAAGCCAGTCGGCATCGCCCGTGAAGAGGTCGTTGAGCGAGCGCGCCTTGGCCACCATGGCCGCCGCTGTCCGGTCCATGTCGGCGATCATCGCGTTCTGCTTGCGGATGCCCTCGATCGTGGTGCCGAGCCGCTCGCCCCACTCGGTGATGGCATCGATCATGTCGGTCTGGATGAGGGGTGAGATCGGCAGGGCGGCTGCGATGGCGGCGAGTTCGCCGCTGCGCGCCAGCTTGCGCTCGGCGACGTCGGCATCGCGGCGGGTGAGCGCCTCGTGCGTCTCCTGGCCGAGCTTTAGGGTGGAGACGGCGACGTTCTGGGTGGCCTGCTCGGTCTCGTTGGCCTCGACGGAATAGGTGAGGAGCTGGGCCACCTCTTCCTGCAGGGCACGCTGGGCCGTCACCTCGATCTTGAGCAGGCGGTCGCACCATGCGAGCAGGCGCTCGGCGACCGTGCCGGTCTCGGCGGGCCCCGCCGCAGCCGCGGCGCGCGTGAGGTCGTCCAGTTCGCGGGTGGCGCCGCTGCGCCCGGCACCCAGCGCCTCGGCGAGGCTGCCGGCGGCATGGCTGATCTGCGCCACAGCGAAGCCATGGTCATTGCCGTCGGGCTGTCGCAGCGCCGTCTGCAGGCCCCACAGGGTGGCGCGCAGCTGATAGGCCCGGTCGACGATGTCGCGCAGGCGCCGCAACTGCTGGTCCTTCTCGGTCAGCGTCGTGATGATGTCGGCATTCGAGGCGTGCTGCCGGGCACGAGCCTCGTCGGCCAGATTGACGAGCCTCGCGGCGCGCAGTGACATCTCGGCGATGAGACGGTCATTAACTGTCGTCACGGCGATATATTCGTCCATACGCGCGACATAGCGGGCGAGCGTGTCCTGCAGGCTCGCCACCTCGCGCCGCTGCGCCTGTGTGCGCGCGAGCGGGCCGAGCGCGGCGAGCTGAACCTGGGCGCGCGCCGCCCGCTCGCGGAAGCGCTCCGCATGCGGGTCGCGCTCGACCGGATTGGCGCTCACGTAATCATCACGGACGGTCATCGCGACGAGAAGGTCGCGATAGATGGCGCCGGCGAGGACGGCCCCGCTGCGGGCGCGTTCGGCTTCGTTCAGCAGCAGCCACGCGGCGACGGCAATGCCGGCGGCAATCGCGATGGGAATGCCGCCGACGAGCATGATCTTGTTCCTGATCCGCATGATCCCTCCGACCGACTGGAGGGCATCCTGCCCGCTCGCCGTTGCGGGGCTTTTGCGTTGCCGGTGCCGGGAGCCGCCATTTCTTTGCGGACGTGACATGATGTTTCGCGCCCGTGGCCGGGCGCGAAACGGGAGGCCTATCCGCCGTCGGGCTCGAAGGCGTAGCCGAGGCCGCGCACGGTGCGGATGAAGCGCGGGTTGGCCGGATCGGGTTCGATCTTGCGGCGGATGCGCGTGATGCGCACGTCGATGGCGCGGTCGAAGGCCTCGGCATCACGTGCATCGGCGACGTCGAGCAGAAATTCGCGCGAAAGCACGCGGCGCGGATGATCGGCGAAGGCCTTGAGCAGCAGGAATTCGGACTTGGTCAGCGGCTGCGACTGGCCCGCCTCGTCGCGCAGGCGGTGGGTGTCGACGTCGAGCCACTTGGTGCCGAAGCGGACGCTGCGGCCGGCTGCGGGCTGGGAGGCGCCGGCCCGTGTGCTGCGACGCAGGACCGAGCGGACGCGCGCAACGAGCTCGCGCAGCTCGCACGGCTTGGCGAGATAGTCGTCGGCGCCGAGCTCGAGCCCGACGATCCGGTCGATGGCGCTCGCGGTGGCGGTGAGCATGATGACCGGCACGTCGCCCGCCGCCTTGAGCTGGCGCACCACCGACAGTCCGTCCTCGCCAGGCATGTTGAGGTCGAGCACCACGAGGTCCGGCTGCTGCCTGGCCATGAAATGGCGCAGGCTGGCGGCACCGTCGCATAGGGTCACGGCAAAGCCGTGGAGGCGCAGGTAGTCGCCCACCATCTCACGGGTGGCCGGCTCGTCGTCCACCACCGCGATATGCGGCCCCGTGTTCGTCATGGCGGGTCATCACCGTCGTCGAGGGGCAGAAGGAGACTGAAGGTCGTGCCGCGGCCCGGACCGTGGCTCTGCGCCGTCACCGTGCCGCCGTGCAGCTCGGCGATGCGGCGGGTGATGAACAGGCCGAGGCCCGTCGCGCTCTCTCCGCCCGTCGGCTGGGCCGAGAGGCGCTGGAAGCGGCCGAAGAGGCGCATCTCGTCCTCGGCCAAGAGGCCCGGTCCCTCGTCGCGCACATGGCAGGCGGCGCCGCCCGGCCCGCGCGCGAGCGACAGCGTGATGTTCGTGCCCCCGGGGCTGTACTTGACGGCATTGGACACGAGGTTGTCGAGCGCCTCGCGCAGGCGGTCGGCGTCGCCCGTGATCATGAGACGCTCCGGCACTTCCATGGTGAGGCGCTGGCCCTTGCGCTCGGCGAGGATGCGGTTGCTCGCGGCGACCTCGGCAACGAGCACGGCAAGGTCGACCGGGCCGCGGCGCAACGCGATGTCGAGGGCATCGCCCATGGCGTCGGCGATGAGCGCATCGATCATCCGGCTCATGTGGCGGGCGGAGTTGCGCACGTGTTCCACCTGCGCGCGCATGGTCTCGCGCGGCGGCGGCTCCTGGCGCACGAGATCGTCCAGCATTTCCATTCGACCGAGAATGATGCCGAGCGGGTTCTTCAGGTCGTGAGCGATGGTGCCGAGCATCTCGGATTTCAGGCGGTTGGCCCGGGCGAGTTCGGCGCTGCGGGCGGCGAGGCGCTCATTGGCCTCACGCAGGCTGGCGGTACGCTCGGCCACACGCTGCTCGAGCAGGGCGTTTGCGTCGGCGAGCTCGCGGCGCGCTGCCCCGAGACGCTCCAGTTGGGCATAGCTGCGCAGCGCCGCGGTCAGCGTGGTGAAGAGCCGGTCGGCGGTGAGCTCTGTCTTCGCCTTGTAGTCGTTGATGTCGTGGTCGATGACGATGCGTCGCTCCGGCGCCTGGCCGGGCTGGCCGGTGCGCAGGACGATGCGGACGGTCTCGTTGGCGAGGTCGCGGCGGATGAAATCGACGAGGCTGAGGCCGGCGTCGTCACGCTCCATGACGACGTCGAGCAGGATCACCGCGATATCAGGCCGCTCGGCGACGAGCCGGCGACCTTCGGCGGCCGAACTCGCGCTGAGGATCTCGAGGCCGCGCCCGTCGAGCCGGTAGTCCCGCAAGGCGAAGAGCGTCGCCTCGTGCACGGCCCGGTCGTCGTCGATGACGGCGACCGTCCAGGGTCGCGTCCCGCTGGCCTCTTCGTTCTGAGGCATATCGTCGGTGAGGTAGAAAAGATCGCTCTTGTCCACCAGCACGCCTCGCTCCCGCCTTGCGGCAAGACTAGCACGATCATGCGCCTGCAACATCTGCGGCCCCTGCCGAAATGCAGGGCAGGCAGCTTGGCCGATGCCGCTCACACCCAGTTGCGGATGCGCGGCCCTGCCGGGCCGGCAAGATCAATCCTCTTTGTTTGCAGGCTGGTGCACCGTCGGGAGCGGCCGGCCGAAGGCAGGTCGTGTTGTGCGTTCCGCAAAATTTTGGCTGAAAGTTGCTATTTATGAACTTAGGACGCGCAAGTTGCGAGACGAAGAGGCGCGCCGGAACCTCAGACGACGGTGAGCCGCACGTCGACGTGGAGCGGGAATCGCCGAGGCGCCGGCTTCAGAGGCGAAGGGTTTCAGCGCCGCTCGTGGCCAGCACGGTGGTGGCTCCTGCTTCCTGCCGGATGCGGCGGATCTCCGCCGCGCCAAGGCAGCTGAAGCCTGTCGACAGGGCATCGGCCGTCGTCGCGTCCGGGGCGATGACGGAGAGGCTGTCATAGCGGCGGGGGGAGCGACCGGTGCGCGGATCGATGAGATGGTCGAACCGCCCGGCGGCATCGAAGCGCAGACCGTATCCGCCGGAGGTCGCGACGGCGCAGTCGTCGAGCGCGACGGTTTCGATGAGTTGGCCGGCGGCGTGGGGATCGGCGATGCCCGCGCGCCAGGCCGTCCCGTCGGGCCGCTGTCCGAAGGCTCGCGCCTCGCCCATATCGACGAGGCTCGATGCGATGCCGCCAGCGCGCAGCAGCGTCACCACGCGGTCGGTGATCCAGCCCTGGGCGATGCCATTCAGCGTCAGCGCCATGCCGGGGCGGGCGAAGGCGATGCGGTTGCGGTCCACCATGACATGTTGCAGGCCGACCCGATGCAGGGTCTCGGCCAGGCGATCCGCGGGCGGCCCGTCCGGGGCGGCCGTCTCCTGCGCAAAGTGGCGGATATAAAGCTCCCACAGCGGCTGCACGGTCGGATCGAAGGCGCCTGCGGTCAGCGTGTGGAAGCGCCGGCACGCCTCGATGAGCGCGACGAGTTCCGGCGGCGGCGCCTCCAGCACGCCGCGCCGGTTGAGCGCGGCGAGGGCCGAATCGTCACGATAGAGGCTGAAGAGCGCTTCGAGACGGCGCACCTCCGCGACGGCGTGGGCGGCGAGCCGCTCGGCCGCGCACCGGTTCCTGTGGTGGATCCTGAGCGTCGCGACGGCGCCGAGGGCCGTTCCGCGCCAGACCACCACCTCGCCGTCCGCCGGCTGCGCCAGGGCAGTGCCGATCGGCAGAAGCGCAAGGCCGGCGGCGGCGGCGCTGATGCCGATGAAGCGGCGGCGCGTCGGGACATTCGTCATGGCAGTCTCAATGCAAGACGTGGTTGGTAAGGGCTCCGGTCGCATCGGCCCCGCCGGAGCCGAGCACGTAATCCTCGGGTACCTCGGCGAAGGTGACGACGCGCCCGCCGTTGTCGGCGGCGAATGCGTCCGCGGCCGCTCGCTCGCCGAAGGGCACGACCTCCGCCGCCCCCATGCCGCCGCGCCGCGTGCTGTCGATGACGAAGAAGGCCTTGCGCGCCTCGACCCAGTTGCGCTCGCCCGGCGCCTCCCAGCTCGGTGCCTTGCCCATGTCGGAGACATAGATGGCGAGGATGTCCTTCGGCTCTTCCGGCAGCATCGTGAAGGCGAGGGCGTCGCGGGCCGAGGAGAACCAGACCGGGTGCAGCCGGCTGTCGAGGATGATCTGGCCCTTGGGCCCGGGATGCTCGAGCACGTTCATGCCGCAATAGGCGCCGAGCGCCTCGCGCGTCAGGGCATGGGGCGGCGGCGGGGCGGCGGCCTCCTCCTGCCGGCACCCGGCGACGGTGGCCATGGCGAGGACGAGGCCGACGGCCAGAAGGCGTTTCATAGTTCTCTCCGCGAGAAGGCAAGCGTGGCGAGCGCGAGCGGCGCGAGCGCCCAGGCGCCGAGGGCGCCGAGGAGCAGCGACGGGCTCATGGCGGCGGAGCCGGCAAGGCCCGCCATGCCGGCGAACTGGCTGACATTGGCGAAGCCGGTGAGATTGAAGAGCCGGTAGGCATCCGTCGGGTTGGCGAGCAGGAGGGCGTTGAGCACCGGCGCGGTGACGGTGCGGCCCTGGTCCATGACCATCAGCCCGAGAAGGCCCATATCGTAGATGAGCACGAAGACGAGCCACACGCCGACGGCGATGCCCGCGGCCGTGCCACGATCGCGGGAAGCGGCACTGATGAACTGGCCGATGGCGACGAAGGCCGCGCCGAGGAGGACCGAGGAGCCGATCATGGCAGCGAAGGCGAGCCAGCTCGTCGCGTCGATTTCCGCCCCGCTGGCAAGCAGCGCTGCCGCCGCCGCGCCGTAGCCGACGAAGGTGGCAAAGCCGAGCACGGCGACCTGGCCCGCGAACTTGCCGAGGATCAGCTGCGAGCGGCCGACCGGATAGCTGAGGAGGAGCAGCATGGTGCCGCGCTCCACCTCGCCGACGACGGCGTCGTGCGCGATGAGCAGCGCGATGAGCGGCAGGAGGAAGATCGTCAGGCTCGACAGGCTGACGATGACGACATCGAGCGGCTGGGCGCCGGTCGCGCCGGAGGGTGCCGCCCCGAGGAAGGTGAGGGACAGGGCGAGGCCGGCGAGCAGCAGGGTCGTGGCCAGCACCCAGCGGTTGCGCAGCCCGTCCCGGATTTCCTTGCCGGCGATGATCAGGATCGTTCTCATGGCCGCGCCTCCCCGGAGCGCAGGAAATGGGCATAGAGCTCGTCGAGGCTCGGCGGCGTCACCTCGATGTCCTCGATCCGCGTTTCGTCGGCGAGGGCGCGGCGCACGACCTCGATCTTGCGGGCGTCATCAACGGCGATCTCGACCGCGTGGCCGTTGACGCGCTGTAGCGGGCCGCAATCGGCGAAGCGCCCCGCGAGCCCGTCGAGCCCGCCAACTGCCGTGAGGCGCACGCGCACCGGCAGGCGGGCGAGCCGGCGCAATTCGGCGAGGGAGCCGTCCGCCACCATGGCGCCTCGGTTCATGATGACGACGCGCTCGGTCTCGCCTTCGAGCTCCGAGAGGGCGTGCGACGCGAGCAGGATCGTCGTGCCGCGGCCGCGCAGCTCCTGCAGGATCTCGTAGAAGCTCTGGCGCAGCGCCGGATCGAGGCCGGTCGTCGGCTCGTCGAGCAGCAGCACGCGCGGCGCGCCGATGAGGGCCTGCGCGAGGCCGAGGCGCTGGCGCATGCCCTTGGAATAGGTGCCGACGCGGCGGCTGCCGGCGGCGCCGAGGCCGACGCGCTCGAGCAGGGCGAGCGCCTCGCCGACCGGCTCGCCCTTGAGGCGGGCGTAGAAGGCGAGCGTCTCGCGCCCGGTCAGCGCCGTGTTGAAGGACACGCTCTCGGGCAAAAAGCCGAGGCGCCGGCGGGCGGCGAAGGCGCCCGAGGCCGGGTCCTCGCCGAGCACGCGCACGCTGCCGGCGGTCGGCTGGATGAGGCCGAGCATCAGTTTCATCAGCGTCGTCTTGCCGGCGCCGTTGTGGCCGACGAGGGCGACGATCTCGCCTTCGTCGAGCGAGAATGAGACGTCACGCACCGCCTCGACGGTGCGGAAGCGCTTGCCGACGCCCGAGAGCGCGACGGTTGCGGTCATGACCGGTCTCCTTGCGGCAGGTGCGGCGGCGGCGCGGGCGGCGCCATCAGCGGCCGGCTGTCGACGACCCCGCCGGGGTAGAGGGCGGGAAACTGCGATTGCGCCCAGCGGATCACCTGCACCGCCGGGCTGTTGAGCAGCACCTTGGCCTGCGGCGCCGTCCACAGCACCCGATCGACGATGCCGTTGGGCCGGTAGGCGATGTCGGCGATGCCGTCGCCGTCGAGGTCGAAGGCGGGGTTGTCGCTCCAGTAGTTGCCGCGCCCGTCCTTCGACCAGTCGAGGAAGCGGGTGCCGACATATTTCACCTGCGTGCGGTTTCTGATGAAGGCGTTGCCCGTCATGGCATTGCCCTCGGATCCGGCGGTGAAGTGGATGCCGGTCTCGCAGCCCTCGAAGCGGTTGCCCTCGAAGCGGTTGTTGTTGGCGTTGTAGATGAAGACACATTTCTCCGGGCCGGTGCGTGCGGCGCCGTCGGCCTCGCGCGCCTCCGCCCCGCCGACCGGCAGGCCGTGCTCGCCGGCATCGGCCGAAAGACCCGCGTCGCGCCAGCGCGTCGCCGGCAGCATGCGCCCGCGCACGACATTGCCCGCGATCACCGAGCCGTTGGCGTAGTTGAAGAGGAGGCCGTGGTCGCGGTCTCCGTCGGAGAGATTGTCGCGCACGGTAAGCCGGTTGGAGAACATGATGGCGAAGCCGATGGCGTTGCCGCGCGAGATGTTGCCGGAGACCTCGCTGTTGTTGGTGTACATGTAGTGGACGCCGAAGCGCAGGTTGTGGAAGCGGTTGCCGCGGAAGACGTTGTCGCGGCTCGACATCACCATGATGCCGTCGCGGCCGAAGCTGATGTCGTTGCCGATGATCCTCGCCCCCGGCGCATTCCACACCGAGACGCCGTTGCCCGCCTCGCTCGAGCGGCCGCTCGTCTGGCCGACGATGACGTTGTCGCGCACGAGGGCCCCGGCGGCGCCGTGCACGTAGACGCCAAAGAGATTGTTCTCGATGCGGTTGTGCTCGACGAGTGCGCCTCCGGCCGCGGTGCGGGTGAGGAGAATGCCGGAATCGAGCGTCTCCAGGCTGCGCCCCGAGCCGCGCACGGTGAGCCTGCGCACCGTTACGCCCGGCACGGTCACGGTGATGACGCTGCCCTCGCCGCTGCCCGCGACGGTCGCCGCATCCTGCCCGTCGAGCGTCACCGCCCGGCCGATGGTGACGGGCCCGCGATGGACGCCCGGCTGAAGGCGCAGGATGTCGCCGGGCTCAGCCCGGTCGAGCGCCGCCTGCAGCGCCTCGCCAGGGGAGACGACGATCTCCCCCGCCGCGGCGGCTGAGGACAGGCTGGCGGCAAGGGCCGCCGCCGGCAGGCTGCGCAGGATGGTCGCGAGCGCACACATCGCTCAAGGTCCTTCTGGAACGGGGCGTGATGGCCTTGCCCCCTCTCCCCGACGGAACGCGGGATTCCGGGTTCCGCCGTTGTCTGGGCAGGTCGGGCAAGCCCGGCCAGCCCGCGGGGAGAGGGGGATGAGGCCCCCGGCCTCGTCTTCGGCTCAGGCGTTGCGCGGCTCCACGAACATCCGGCCCTTCATCTCCATGTGCATGGCGTGGCAGAACCAGCTGCAGTAGTACCAGTACACACCGGGCCGGTCGGCCGTGAAGGTGACGGAGGCCGTGGCGTGCGGCCCGACTTCCATGTTGATGCCGTAGTTGACGATGCAGAAGCCGTGCGTCAGGTCCTCGATCTCGTCGAGGTTGGTGACGAAGACCGTGACCTCGTCGCCCTGCTGCACCTGGAAGGTCTCGAGGCTGAAGGTCGGCGCCACCGACGTCATGTAGACGCGCACCTTGTTGCCGTCGCGCACGATCTTGGTGTCTTCCATGAGGTTGACGCCATCGGCCGCGGCCTGCTTCACCGCATCGGCGAAGAGCGGGTCGTCCCGCTGCCACACGTGCACCGGATTGACCTTGGAGCGGTGCACGATGGTCGCGTCATGCGGCTCCGCGAAACTCGGGCCGTCGTGGACGATGACCATGCGATCGCCGGAGATGTCGATCAGCTGGTCGTTCTCCGGCTTCAGCGGGCCGACGTTGAGGTAGCGGTCCTTCGAGAACTTGTTCAGCGATATCAGCCATTTGCCATCCGCCTCCTTGGTCTGGCCCATGGAGGTGTGGTTGTGGCCGGGCTGGTAGTGGACGTCGAGCTTCTGGATGATGGGGTTGACCTTCTCACCCTTGTAGGCGCGCTTGGCGGCGTCGATGTTCCACTTGCAGACCTGGCTGTCGATGAACAGCGTCGTATAGGCGTTGCCCTTGCCGTCATAGGCCGTGTGCAGCGGTCCGAGGCCGAGCTCCGGCTCGGCGACGACCGTGTCGCGCGGCTTGATCTTGTCGTCGAACAGGTCGTCGAACCGGCGCACGTCGAAGACCGTGACGGTTGGCGAGAGCTTGCCATTGGCGACGACGTGGATGCCGTCGGGTGCCGTGTTGATGCCGTGCGGACTGTTGGAGACCGGGATGTAGCGCGTGTAGGGCGAGCCCTTGCGGCCGTCGATGACCGGCACGCCGCCCATTTCCTTGAAGTCGCCCTTCTTCACCGCCTCTTCGATGCGCTTGAGGTTGAAGACGACGATCCAGTCCTGCTCGTTCGCCATCATCTCGGGCAGGGTCACGCCCTCTTCCGAGTTGTAGCAGGTGGCGAAGGCATACTTGCCCTGGTAGTCGGCATCGACGTTGTCGAGGTTGCCGTCGACCATCACCTGCCAGGCAACCTTCATCGTGTCGCCGTCGATGGCCGAGAAGATGGCATGGTACTGCTTGTGGTCGTCGAGCACGTCGCCGGTGTTGGGGATCGGCGCGCGGTCCTCGCCGTTGGCGAAGACATAGCCGGTGCGCGGGTACTTCTGCACGCGAAGGCCGTGCACCGTGTGCTGGTTGGGCAACTGGATGATCTTGTCGCACTTCATCACGTCGCAGCGGATGCGCGCGACGCGCGTGTTGGCCTTGTCGTTGACGAAGATGTAGCGCCCGTCGTAGCTGCCGTCGGTGAACGACATGTGGGGATGGTGCAGGTCGCCGTTGAGATAGGTCTTGAGGCCCTGCTTGGCGAGGAACTCCCGCGTCTCGGGCAGGAGGCCCTCGGTCAGCACCTTGAGGCTCTCGTTGGTCTGGCCCCAGCCGGTGGCGCTGCAGCGGTTGAACACCGGCACGCGCATCAGTTCGCGCATGGAGGGCAGGCCGACGATGCGCAGTTCGCCCGTCTGGCCGCTCGAGAAGAAGACGTAATATTCGTCAAGCTCGCCGGGATGCACCTCCGCCTTCTGGCCGGCGCGCGCGGCGGGCCGCGTCTGGGCCTCGGCGGGGTTCGCAAGCGGGCCTGCGAGCGTCGTCAGCGCAGCCGTGCCGCCGGCACCGGCGACACCCGCCACCGCCGCGACGGAGGCGGTCGATCCGAGTAGCTGTCGCCGGCTGACGCCGGCCTTCGTCTCTACCGACTTCGTGTCTTCCTGTGCCATCCGAGCCTCCTTTTCGCTCATGAGGGGGCACCCGCCGTCTCGGCGGGCCGGGCCGCATCAGCCACGGCCTTGCCGTTGCGCGTGATGATGGGCTTGTTGGGGGCTTCTCCCGCGGGGCGGGGAGCGTTCTGAGCCAGCCAGCGCTCGCGCTTGACGCGCACCTGGATCATGTGCGGGCAGCGCTGGTCGTCGTGGTAGAGTTCCTGGCAGTGCATGCAGTAGATGCACTCGTTGACGTTGATGTGCCCTTCGGGGTGGATCGCCTCGACCGGGCATTCCTTGGCGCAGCGGTGGCAGGGCGAGCCGCACTCCGGCCAGCGCTTCAGCCATTCGAACATGCGGATGCGGCCGGGAATGGCGAGCGCGGCGCCGAGCGGGCACAGGTAGCGGCAGAAGAAGCGCTCGATGAACAGGCCGATAGACAGGAGCGTCAGCGCATAGATGACGAAGGGCCATTCGCGCGCGAACTTGAGGATGATTGCGGTCTTGAACGGCTCGACCTCGGCCCATTGCTCGGCGAGCCCGACCGAGTGCAGCGACAGACCGAAGAGCACGAGGAAAATGATGTATTTCAGCGGCCACAGCCGCTCATGCAGGCCCCAGGGCAGCGTCAGCTGCGGCACCTTGAGGAAGCGCGCGAGGTTGTTGGTCAGTTCCTGCAGGGCGCCGAAGGGGCACAGCCAGCCGCAGAACGGGCCCCGCCCCCAGAAGAGCAGCGCCGCTGCCACCGACGACCACAGGATGAAGACGAGCGGCGCGGCGAGGAAATATTCCCAACTGAAGCCCGTGATCAGCGCATTGGTGAAGGTGATGACATTGACCACCGACAGCTGGGCATTCATCCACCAGCCGAGCCAGAAGAGCGTGAAGGCGAGATAGCCGCGCCGCACCCAGGTGAAGAGCCGCGGCCGCGACACGAGCCAGTCCTGGAAGAAGAAGATCAGCGTCAGGACCGCGATGGCGACGGCGGCGATCGAGATGTTGACGGTGTTGTCGCGCCAGATGCGCTCCCACAGCGGCATGGCGAGTACGTCGTCCATGCTGGCCGACGGGCGTGCTTCAGCCAGTGCCGGCGCCGGGGTGGGCGCGGCGGGCGTCTCGGCGACGAGATAGCGCTCGGGCAGCCGATAGGCGAGGTCATAGGTGAGGAAGGCCTTGTCGCGGGCCCCGACCGGGCGCTGCACGAGGAGTTGCAGGTCCCATTCCCGCGCCGGATCGAAGGGGAAGTGCTCGGGCACCACGAAGAGCGCGATCTCGGGCAGGTCCGGCGCTCCGTCGGCCGCAAGGTCGCCGAGCCGGGTGTGGTTGCGGTCGCGGAAGCGCGTCGTGCTGCCGTCCTGCACGAGCTCGATGCGGTCGAAGATACCGCCGCGGACGTAGCCGGAGCCCTTGAAGGAATAGGCGCCTTCGCCCGCGACGAGGAGGGCGTGCTGCCCGGGCGCGAGCCGCTTCGTCAGGCGCTCGTAGCCTTCATCGCCGAGGAGGCTGCGGCCGATCGTCGGCACCGAGACGGGCGCGGCATAGAGGTCGATGAAGAGGTCTTCGTTCTCCCCTTCCGCTTGGGCCGCCGCTTCCGCCTGGCCGGCCCTGGCGAAGGCCTCGTTCACCTCGCCGACGGACAGGTTAAGGCGCCGCACGGAGCCGTCGCCGACGAGGTCCTCCCAGCTACGGATCTCGCTCACGGACATGTCGATGGCGCGCGCCACCGGCGCTGCGACCGGCGCGGCATCGGTGCCTCCGCCGAGGCGGCCGCTGCGCACGAGGCTCACGGCCGAGCGCACGACGCTGTCGCCCATGACGAGGACCGTGACGGTGGCGCCGCTGACAATGTCGACCTGCGGCGGGCGCTCGGCGCCGTGCGCCACAGCGGCCATGTCCTTGCCGATGAGGCTGTTGACGGCGGCAACGATGCGTTCTTCCGGGATGCCGATGAGAACGATCGGCTCCTTGTGGTCGACGAGCCTGATCGACCGCACGACGCCGCTCGCCTCGATGCCCACGAGCATCTTGATGGGCTTGCCGGAATAGCCGACGGCATTGGCGAAGTCGGAATTGAGATAGACGAAGCCGAGCCGCTCCTCGCCGCGCATCACCGGCGCGATCGGCGGCTCCCCCTGGGGCGGGCCGAAGCGCTCCGCCTGTGGAAAAATGTCCTGCGGGGCGACCTTGCCGAGGTAGCGGTCAAGCTCGCCCGCTGCCGCCGGCTGCCCCGCCGCGGCGAGAAGGAGGCACGCCGCAACGAGAAGCGGCACGGCCAGGAAGGCGAAGGGGGTGCGGCGGTTCATCATGTCTCGTCAGGATCGTCGCCTGCCCCCGAGTTGGGCGCGGCGTGCATCCTGTTTGGGCGCATTCGGCCTCCGGCACTTTGAGGCGCATCAAATTGGCCGATCGGCATGCCGCGGGCCGTCGCCCGCGTCGTTAGGCGCGTCCGCGTGCGACATCGTCGTCCATGGCCGGAGCCGGGGGCGATGATCCTGGTGCTGCCGCAGCCCGACAGCGAACTTTATGAAGGTGGAAAACGCGATGAAGCGGTGGTGAGGGAGGGCGTCGCTGTTCCCGGCTCGCCCTTGTTCGGAAGCGTCCTCTTCCCGGCGCGCCGTATCAGGCGGCCCCGCCGCGCCGCAGGTTGGGCAGGAAGATGGTGAGGAGCCCGAGCAGCGGCAGGAAGGAGCACAGCCAGTAGACATAGGCGATGCCCTTGGCGTCGGCGACGACCCCGAGCAGCGCCGCCGCGATGCCGGCCGTGCCGAAGGCGAGACCGAAGAAGATACCCGCAACCATGCCGACGCGGCCGGGGACGAGTTCCTGCGCGAGGACGACGATGGCCGGGAAGGCGGAGGCCATCACGAGGCCGATGACGGCAGAAAGCACGATCGTCCACTCGAGGCTGGCGTAGGGCAGGGCGAGCGTGAACGGCACGGCGCCGAGGATGGACACCCAGATCACTGCCTTGGCACCGATGCGGTCGCCGATCGGGCCGCCGAGGATCGTGCCAGCCGCCGCCGATCCGAGGAAGACGAACAGCATCACCTGCGACAGCTGCACGGACACGCCGAACCGGTCGAGCACGTAAAAGGTGTAAAAGCTGGAGATGCTCGCCATGTACACGTTCTTCGAGAAGGTGAGGATGGCGAGCACCACGAGGGCGACGACGATCTTGTACCGGGCGATCGAGACCGTGCGCGTCGCCTTCGGGCGTTGCGTCACCCGCGCCTGGTAGCGCGCGTACCAGGCGCCGACCTGCCACAGGATGGCCATGCCGATGAAGGCGATGAGGGAGAACCAGGCGACGCTCGCCTGGCCGCGGGGCACGACGATGAAGGCGGCGAGCAGAGGCCCGAGCGCCGAGCCGAAATTGCCGCCGACCTGAAACAGCGACTGGGCGAGGCCGTAGCGTCCGCCGGAGGCGAGACGCGCGACGCGCGAGGCCTCGGGATGGAAGATCGCCGAGCCGATGCCGATGAGCGCCGCCCCGGCGACGAGGAGGAGGTAGTCGCTGGCGAAGGCGAGAACCATCAGGCCCACGAAGGTCGAGCCCATGCCGACGGGCAGCGAATAGGGCATGGGCCGCTTGTCCGCGTAGAGGCCGATCATCGGCTGCAGCAGCGACGCCGTACCCTGGAAGGTCATGGTCAGGAGCCCGATCTGCCAGAAGTCGAGCCCGTAGTCGCGCTTCAGCATCGGATAGATCGCCGCCAGCAGCGACTGCATGACATCGTTGATGAGATGGCACAGGCTCACCGCCGCGATCACGAGGAAGGCCGTGTTCTCGGCATGGGATCTGGCGGTGACGGGCGTGTCGGTCACGGGCTGGGCTCCGATGGCTTGCTGCTTCTTCCATAGGCCGCTTGCGGGCGTACTGCTTTCGTGTTTTGGTCCAAAAGTTTCGTGGCTGGGCCAAGTCTGAGGGTGGCGCATGAATGGGCGTAGCGTCATGCAGCCCCTGCATGTCGATCGGCAGCGCCGGGAGTGGATCGACAGCGCGCAGGCGGCGGTCATCGCCCTGCCGGCGGACTATCCGGACGGCCATCACGTCACGCGCCACCGCCACACGCGCGCGCAGCTGCTCTATGCCCTGTCCGGCGTCGCCATGGTCCACACGGACAGCGGCCGCTGGATGGTGCCGCCCGGCCATGCCATCTGGCTGCCGGCGGGGATCGATCACGCGGTCGACATGCTCGGCGACGTCGCGATGCGCTCCGTCTATGTCCGCCCCGCGGCCATTCCCGGCCTGCCGCAGGATTTGCGCGTGGTCGCCGTCACCAGCCTCATGCGCAGCCTCATCGTCGAGGCGATGGCGCTGGCGCGCGATGTGCCCGCGGCCGGCCGCGACGCGCTGCTGCTCGACCTCATCCTGCACGAGATTCCGCGCCTTCCCGAGCGGCCGCTGGCGCTGCCCTTTCCGGCCAATCCCCAGCTCGTCGCGCTGTGCCGCCGCTTCCTCGCCGAGCCGTCGGCGCATGTCACCATCGACGCCTGGGCGAAGGCCGCCGGCATGAGTCGGCGCAGCTTCACCCGCACCTTCCAGCGCGAGACCGGGCTCAGCCTCTCCCTGTGGCGCCAGCAGGCCTGCGTCTTCGCCGCGCTGCCGCGCCTTGCCGACGGCGAGCCGGTGACCCTTGTGGCGCTCGACCTCGGCTATGAAAGCATCGCGGCCTTCATCACGATGTTCCGACGCATGACGGGCGAGGCGCCGCGGGCCTGGCTGAAGCGCGGGCAACGTGCGGTCGCAGCCGGTGAACGGGTTGCGATCACGCAAGCGTGACCCCACCTGTCGGGCCTGCACCCTCGCAAGGACCGATCCATGCCCACCATCCATGGCCACGACGCGGCTGTCGCGGAGGCCGAGCCGGACGCCGCGTCCGGCAAGCCGGAAAAAACCGTCGAAACGGCACGCGCCGACGCTATCCTGCCGCGCATGCAGCCCATCCTCTCCATCACGAATCTCTCGAAGACCTATGCATCCGGCTTCGAGGCCCTGAAGGGCATCGATCTCGAGATCCGGCGCGGCGAGATCTTCGCGCTGCTCGGGCCGAACGGCGCCGGCAAGACGACGCTGATCAGCATCGTCTGCGGGCTCGTGACGCCGAGCACGGGCACCGTGCGCGTCGACGGGCACGACATCATCGCCGACTACCGGGCCGCGCGCTCCATCATCGGCCTCGTGCCGCAGGAACTGACGACCGATTCCTTCGAGACCGTCTGGGCTACCGTGAGCTTCAGTCGCGGGCTCTTCGGCAAGCCGGCGAACCCGGCCTATATCGAGAAGGTACTGAAGGACCTCTCGCTGTGGGACAAGCGCAACGCCAAGATCATGACGCTGTCGGGCGGCATGAAGCGCCGGGTGCTCATCGCCAAGGCGCTGGCGCACGAGCCGCGGCTCCTCTTCCTCGACGAGCCGACGGCCGGCGTCGACGTCGAGCTTCGGCGCGACATGTGGAACGTCGTGCGCACGCTGCGCGACACGGGCGTCACCGTCATCCTCACCACCCACTACATCGAGGAGGCGGAGGAGATGGCGGACCGCATCGGCGTCATCAACCGCGGCGAGCTGGTGCTCGTCGAGGAGAAGGATGAACTGATGCGCAAGCTGGGCCGCAAGGAGTTGACGCTGCATCTGCAGGTGCCGCTCGAGGCGCTACCCCCGGAGCTCGACGGCTATGCGCTCCAGCTGTCGGAAGACGGGACGGAACTGACCTACGTCTACGATACCCAGGGCGAGCGCACCGGCATAACCACGCTGCTGCAGGACCTCTCGGGTGCAGGAATCCGCTTCCGAGACCTGCAGACGCGGCAGAGCTCCCTTGAGGAAATCTTCGTCAGCCTCGTGAGGAACGCCCGATGAACCTTCACGCCATCAGCGCCATCTACCGCTTCGAGATGGCGCGCGCCGGGCGCACGCTGCTGCAGAGCATCGTCTCCCCCGTCATCTCGACCTCGCTCTACTTCGTGGTCTTCGGCGCGGCCATCGGCCCGCGCATGGCCGAGATCGACGGCGTGAGCTACGGCGCCTTCCTCGTGCCCGGGCTCATCATGCTGACGCTGTTGACGCACAGCATCTCCAACGCCTCCTTTGGCATCTATTTCCCGCGCTTCGTCGGCACCATCTACGAGGTGCTGTCGGCGCCGGTCTCGCCGATGGAGATCGTGGTCAGCTATGTCGGCGCGGCGGCGACGAAATCGATCATCCTCGGCCTCATCATCCTGGCGACGGCTGCCCTCTTCGTGCCGCTGCGCGTGGAGCATCCCTTCTGGATGCTCGCCTTCCTCGTGCTGACGGCGGTGACGTTCAGCCTCCTCGGCTTCGTCATCGGAATATGGGCCGACAATTTCGAGAAGCTGCAGCTCGTGCCGCTGCTCATCGTCACGCCGCTCACTTTCCTCGGCGGCAGCTTCTATTCCATCGACATGCTGCCGCCCTTCTGGCGCGCCGTGAGCCTGTTCAACCCGGTCGTCTATCTCGTCAGCGGCTTCCGCTGGAGCTTCTACGGCATCTCCGACGTCAACATCGCGGTGAGCGTCGCGATGACCCTCGCCTTCCTCGTGCTCTGCCTCGCCGTCGTCAGCTGGATCTTCCGGACCGGCTACCGCCTCAAGACCTGAAGCGCGCTCGCGGCCGCCGCTGCAGGCGGCCGCATCCTCCTCAGCGTTGCTCAAGGCGCAACTCTCCGGCACGAAAACAGTTCTATTCGCAACGCAATTTTGCCGGCATGGTGCCCCCTTGCCGGCCAGATCGTGGGCGCGAGCGTTCGAGAATCGACGACGGCCGGCGCCACAGAGGGGGTCTTCTCATGGCTACCAGCCGCGGCGGGGCGATCGGTCCCGCGCTCGTTCTTCATCTGGCGGTTCTCGCTATCGTCGTCGTGTCCGAGATCATCGGCCTCATCCGCGTGCCGATCGGCATCGGGGCGGTGATCCTCCTGCCGATCCTCTACGCCTTCGCGCTGGGCATCATCTTCAATCCCAATGTGCTCAAGGCGACGGGCAGGGTGCTCAACCACGACGCGACGAAGCTCGCCGGCACCATGATCACCATCGCGATCATGCCGTTCATCGCCCGCTTCGGCACGACGGTCGGCCCGCAGATCGAGAAGATCATCGCCGCCGGGCCCGCGCTTATCCTGCAGGAGCTGGGCAACCTCGGCACGATCCTCATCGCCTTCCCGGTCGCGGTCTTCCTCCTGCGCATGGGCCGCGAGGCCATCGGCGCGAGCTATTCCATCGACCGCGAGCCGAACCTTGCCCTCATCGCCGACAAGTACGGGCTCAACAGCCCGGAAGGCGCCGGCGCCATGGGCGTCTATGCCACGGGCACCCTGATCGGCACCTTCGTCTTTGCCCTCATGCCGCCGCTCGTGCACGGGCTCGGCATCTTCGACGTGCGTGCGCTCGCCATGTCCTGCGGCGTCGGCTCCGGCTCGATGCTCGCGGCCTGCACCGGCGGTCTCGTCGCGGCCGTGCCGGACCAGAAGGATCTCATTCTCGCCCTCGCCGCAGCGAGCAACATCCTGACCTATGCCACGGGGCTCTATGCCGGCCTCTTCCTCGCCCTGCCGCTCACCGAGTGGCTTTACCGCACCTGTGCGCCGGCCGACCGCGCCAGCACGATGCACTGAGGAGCCTCAGCCATGAACAACGAGATCGCCATTTCCGATGCGCCGGCCGAGGGTCGTGCGATCGACCTCGCCAGCCATGCCGTTCAGCTCCTCGTCGTCTGCGCCGTCGCGCTCGTCGGCAACTGGGTGGCGACGAACGTCTCGCCGCTCGAGGCATTGCCGGGCATGGCGTGCCTTTATGCCATGACGATCGTCGGCCTCGTCATTGCCAAGTACATGCCGTTCTACCTGCCGAGCGTCGCCTGGATCTCCCTCGTCGCCATCATCGCGACAATCCCCGGCGTGCCGGGAGCCGCCTTTGTCAACGAGGCGGTCGGCAAGCTGAACTTCCTCGCCATGGCGACGCCGGCGCTCGCCTATGCGGGCCTCGCGCTCACGAAGAACGAGTTCGCGATCGCCCGCAAGTCGGGCTGGAAGATCGTCATCGTCGCCATCTGCGTGATGTTCGGCACCTATATCGGCTCGGTCGTCATCGCCGACCTCGTGCTGCGCATCACCGGCTGAGAAGGTTCCCGAACCATGGCAGTGCAAAAGGTTGCGGTCGTCGGTCTCGGCCGCATGGGACAGGGCATGCTCGCGACCCTGGCGCGGGCGGGCGTGCCGGTGATCGGCTATGACGTCGCTGCCGGCGCCCGTGAGGCGGTGGCAACGGTCCCCGGCGCCGAGGTCACCGCCGACCTCCCCGCTATCTGGCGCGAGGCTGAGACGATCGTCCTGTCGCTGCCCTTCCCGGCCACCGTCGAGGCGGTGCTGACGGGGGAGGGCGGCCTCGCCGCCTCGCCCACGAGCGGCCGGCTCGTCATCGACACTTCGACGAGCGATCCGGACCTGACGCGCGCCTTGCACGCCCGCCTCGCCTCGGCCGGGCACACGCTCGTCGATGCGCCCGTCAGCGGCGGCCCTGCCGGCGCCGCGGCCGGCACGCTCGCCATCATGGTGGGCGGGACGGCCGAGGCGGTGGCCCGCGCGAGGCCCGTGCTCGACATCCTCGGCCAGAAGGTCTCGGTCGTCGGCGGGCCGGGCGACGGCCACATCGCCAAGCTGGTCAACAACGTGCTCGTCGCCGGCCAGCTCATCCTCGCCGGCGAGGCGATGCGCGTCGGCGTCGCCGCGGGCGCCTCGCAGGAGGGGCTGATCACGGTCGTCAACGGCGCTTCCGGCCGCAGCGCCGTCACGGAGGTGAACTATCCGCGCTGGATCGCGAGCGGCAGCTTCGATTCCGGCTTCACCATGGGCCTCATGGCCAAGGACGTCGGCCTCGCGCTCGCGCTCGCCGAGCGCACGGGCCTCGCCATCCCCATGCTGCGCGAGGTGCGCGAGCGCTGGAATGCGCTGACAAGGGGCTGGGGACCGGCTGCCGACTTCAACCGCGCCGCTCTGGGAGATCCTGCATGACCGACCCTTCCGCGACCGCCCTTTCCGCAGCACCTGCCGACGCGCGCTCGCTCCTTTCGCCGTTCTGGGGGGAGGAGGCCCGGGTGGCGAGCCTCGTCGCCGGCCGCCTCGTCGACGGCGCCGGCGACACGGTGACGGTCGCCGACCCGGCGAGCGGGCGCACCCTCCTCACCTATGCCGATGCGGGCGAGGCGCTCGTCGCCACCGCCGCGGCGGCGGCCGATGAGGGGCGCAAGGCGTGGTGGGGGCTGACGGCTGCCGAGCGCGGCCGCATCCTCCATCGCGTCGGCGCACTGGTGCGCGAGCGGGTGGAGGATCTCGCCCGCATGGAGGCGGTCAATGTCGGCAAGCCGCTGGCCGATGCGCGCGCCGAGGCGATCAAGGTCGCCGAGATGTTCGAGTACTACGCCGGCTGGTGCGACAAGATCCACGGCGAGGTCATCCCCGTGCCGACCTCGCACGTCAACCAGACCATGAAAGTGCCCTACGGCGTCGTGCTGATCATCACGCCGTGGAATGCACCGCTCTTCGTCGCCGGCTGGAATGTGGCCCCTGCGCTCGCCACCGGCAATGCGGTGCTGCTCAAGCCTTCCGAGAATACGCCGCTCACCGCGCTCGCCCTCGGCCGGCTCATGATCGAGGCCGGCGTGCCCGAAGCAGCCGTCGGCGTGCTGACCGGCCTCGGCCACACGACGGGTGCGGCCGCCATCCGCCACCGCGCCGTGCGCAAGGTGGCCTTCATCGGCTCACCGGCCACGGGCCGGCGCATCGCGGCGCTATGCGCCGAAGGCGTCAAGCCCTGCGTGCTCGAGCTCGGCGGCAAGTCAGCCAATATCGTCTTCGCCGATGCCGACCTCGAAAAGGCCGTGGGCGGCGCCGCCGGCGCCATCTTCTCCGGCGCGGGCCAGAGCTGTGTCGCCGGTTCGCGGCTCCTTGTCGAGCGCAGGATCTACGGTGAGGTCGCCGAGAGGCTCGCCGCGCTCGCCGAGAAGATCGTGGTCGGCGCGCCGCTGGCGGCCGGCACGCAGGTTGGCCCCGTGCAGAACGCGCGTCAGCACGCGCGCATCGAGACGATGGTGGCCCAGGCCCGGCGCGACGGTGCCCGGCTTCTTGCGGGCGGCGCCCGGCCGGCGGGATGTGACGACGGCTTCTTCTATCGCCCGACGGTGCTCGCCGATGTCACCAACGACCTCGAGATCGCCCGCGAGGAGGTGTTCGGCCCGGTGGTCGGCGTCATTCCCTTCGACGGGGAGGCGGAGGCGCTCGCCATCGCCAACGACAGCGACTTCGGCCTCGCCGGTGCGGTCTGGACCCGCGACGTCGGGCGCGCCATGCGTATCGTCTCGCAGCTCGAGGCGGGCACGCTGTGGGTCAATTCCTACAAGACGATCAGCGTGATGACGCCGTTCGGCGGCTTCAAGGACAGCGGCTTCGGCCGCTCGAGCGGGCGCGAGGGACTTGACGAATACCTGCAGACCAAGAGCATCTGGATCGAGACAGCAGAGAAGCCCGGCTTCAGCTTTGGCTACGGTTGATGGAGATGGCGGCGCGCGCAGCCGGCGGGGCCTGACCCAGGCCCGCGGGCGGCTGGCGCGCGCCCTGCGCTCCATCGACGACCGCTCGTTGCAGTATTTCCGGGCCGCCTTCGATGCCGGTTCCATCCGCGGCGCAGCCGAGGCCATGGGCGTCGCGCCCTCCGTGGTGAGCCGTGCCGTGCGCGCCATCGAGCTCAACCTCGGCGTGCCGCTGCTGGAGCGCGGGCGGCGCGGCATCCGCGCCACCGTCGCGGGCGAACTCCTGGCGCAGCATGCGCAGGAACGCTGGCGGCTTGACGAGCGCCTCATCGAGGAATTGTCGGCCGTCGAGGGCGGGGAGCGCGGCATCGTGCGCTTCGCCATCGGAGAGGGCTTCATCGCCGCCACCTTCCGCACGCGCGCGGCGCGCTTCCTTGCCACCCATCCCAATGTGACGCTGCATGCGGAGACGGCGGGCACCGAACAGATGCTGGAGCGCCTCGGCGCGGGCGATCTCGACCTTGCCCTCGCCTTCAGCCCGCGCCTCACGCCCGCGCTCGATTGCCTGGCCGAGGCGGCGACGCCGGTCTTCGCGGTGATGCATAAGGGCCATGCCTTCGCCGGCGCGGAGCGTCTGCCGCTGTCGGCCTTCGCCGATGTGCCGTGCGCGCTCCAGCTGACACGTTACGGCACGCGCCGTGCCATCGAGCAGGCGGAATGGCTCGGTGGTTTTCGCCTGCGCAAGCAGGTGGAGAGCAATTCCATCGCCCTACTGCTCGAATTCGCGCGCGAAGGCAGCGGCGTCACCTTCCTGCCGCGCTTCGCCATCCACGGCATCGATGGCGGGCTCGCCACCGTCGCCCTCGCCGACGGGCCGCTCGTGGGGGCCCGATCCATGCTGCTGAAAAAGCGGGGCCGCGCCCTCGGCGCCGCGGCACAGCTCTTCGCCGCCGACATCACGGCGATGATGGCTCGGCTCGGCCGCATGGACGAGGCGCACTGAGGAGTGCCCGGCGCTTCAGCGCACCGCCACCGTTCCGTTCGCGGCGCCACCGCTCGCGATGCCGCCGGGTGTCACCGCGCTGACGGAAACCTGCAGCACGTCGCCGGGATAAAGCTCCGTGTCCTCGTCCGCGAGGAAGCGCGCGCGGCCTCCATCGTCCTTGCGGACGATCATCACCTGGGGCTTCAACGCGGCGCTCGGGCCGGCGTCGGGCAGGTCCAGCGTCCGCTGCCGCACGAGCATCAGGCCGTTGATCCGCGAGCGCAGGCCTTCGGCCCTGCCGTTCGCTTCCTGCAGGTCGCGCAGCAGAACCATGCGTAGCTCCACATCGAGCCGGTCGAGCTGTGACTGCATCTCGACGCGCAGCCGCCGGACCTGCATCAGGCGCGAGGTCGTTTCGAGCCGCCGGGACGCCGACAGCATCACGGCTCGCCGCGCATCCGTTACCCGCTGGCTGATCAGTTCCCCGCGACCGTAGAGCTTCGTGGCGCGCTCCAGCTCCTCGGTATCGTCGGCGGCGCTCTTGTCCTCGACCTTCTGGCGTTCGGCCAGGACCTCGATCTCGTCGTCGCATTCCTTGAGGGAGCGCACGAGGGCATCCCGGCGGCGATGCTGATCGGCCTCGACGGCGGCGACGCGCTCGGATTCGAGGGTCAGGATCTGGGTGGCGCTCGCACGGGTGATGGGCCCGCCGACGAGGGTGGAGAAGTCGAAGGGTGCGTCCTGCCCCAGCAGCTTGCGCAACCCCCAGATCCGTGCCTCGATCCGCACGTATTCCGCCCACAGGGCGCCGAACTCGGCCTCGAAATTGGCCGTCTCGGCGAAGCGGTCGCCGGTGCCGAAACGCACGAGCGAATAGCTGCCGGCGGCCGTCACGGCCTGACGCACGGTCATAGACGGGCGATAGACGTATTCGCCCGGTTTCAGAACGTCGCCGTTGACGTAGATCGGTCGGTATTCGACGACGCTGGCCGTGACCTCGTCCGGGCCGATGATGATGTCGACTTGGCTGCCATCGGGCATCCGGCGCTGAAAGACCTTGGCGGCGAGCGCCGCCTGGACCTGGTCCTGCAGCTCCGCGGCGGTGAGCCCGGCGACCTTCATGGTGCCGATCAGCGGAAACGCGATATGGCCGTCGATGCGCACGGGCAGGCGGCGCTGCAATTCGGGTGCTGCCGTCACGACGATCTCGATCACGTCGCCAACGTCGACCCGGAAATCTGCCCTTGCCGGGACGAGGAGGACGAGCAAGGCGGCCACGAGGACGAAGGGAAAGGGAAGCCGGGCGGACAGCCGGCGAGGAAGCGGGACCAGCATGGCCTCGCCGGCAAGCCGCCGTGCGACACCGCTGCCGCCATCACCCGTATCGTGCCACATGCGGCAAGAAGAGCCTGTCAGATCCATGGTCGTGGCCCCGATGGTTGGTTTGGCGGTGCCCCTCCGAACCTGCCCGTGCGCGATCCGGTCGGGCCGGTCCCGCAGGGGCCCGCGTCACGTCAGCGCCCGGCAAGGGCTGCGTGCCGCTGTGGATGCCGCCGGGGCCTCGGCGAGCGAGCGCTCCTCTGCATCGTCCGCCACCGTCGACAGGTAGGATTGATGGCTGAGGGCCCAGATGGCCGCCTGGGTGCGGTTGCGGACCTTCATCTTTCTGAGCAGCACCTTGAGATGCGCCTTCACCGTGCCTTCGCTGACGGCAATCTTGCGCGCGATGAGCTTGTTCGAGTCGCCTTGGACGAGGCAGCGCAGGATGAAGTGCTGACGCGGCGAAAGGGCAGGCAGCCCATGCTCCGGGACGTGCGCGAAGGATGTTGCGGCCGTCTCCATGCCGAATGCCGCTAGCTTGACGTCGGCGCCCGGCCCCGGCTCCGGATCAGAGCGCTTGGGGGTGTCGTCGTCGCCGCTCGCCGCGTCGCTGCGATCGGGCGAACGCTCGGTGTCGTCGGCGAGATTGAGCGCCCACAGCACCGGCTGCACGACCGGCTCGCCCAGCATCACGAGCTCGAGCGCCTTGATGAAGACGTCGCAGGCTGACACATGGGCAAAGCACGCATTGGCGCCGGCCCTGAGCGCGGTGGCAATGTCGCTGCGGCGGAGGCTCTCGCCGAAGACCGCAATGCGCGCCGTCGGGCAGGCGTCCCTGAGCGATCGGATCTGCCTGATCTTGTGATCAAAGTCGGAATCGACATCGACGATAATCAAAGCCGAGCCCGAGACGGGAAGAGCCGATATATCGAGCCCGTCGAGTGCGGGGGCTGACATGATCTCCGTAAAACTGGCGCCACTCAGAACCCGCGCTAAACCTTCCCTTAGAAGTGTATTTGAGGATACAACAATAGTAATGGCAGGAATTTGTCTCATCCCCACATCCCCTGCCAGCGTGATCCCGGACATTAAAAATTTATCTTAAATGATGCATGTGTCAACGCGGGGCAGTTAATCTGTTTAAATTAGCTGCCGGAATTTGGCGTTGCCGCTCATGGGTTTCAGACCTTTCGCCAAGGATCGATTGGGGGCGGGCGGCGTCCTGCGGGGCCGCGCCGTCAGGACCGCGGCGCGGCCAGGCGCAGGAGACCGGGCGCGAGCCCCAGCCGCCGCCAGATCCAGAGCGCCATGGCGGCATTCCAGGCGAGCAGGGTGCCCGCCGATCCGAGGGCCGCGCCGGCGACGCCGAAGAACTGCACCAGCACCAGGCTGACGACGATGTTCGCGCCGGCTGCGCCGACGAGCAGTGTCGCGGCGCTGCGCTCGTGCCCCGTCATGGTCATCACATAGAGTTGAGATCCGGCCCCGACGGCGAGCACCTGCGCGACGAGCAGGATGCGCAGCGGCACGACGCCCTCGCCATAAGCTGTGCCGAAGGACGACATCAGCGGTTCGGCGACAACGAAGATGACGGCCGCGATGGCCGCGGCCGCGGCGAGCGTCCACTGGGCGGTGCGCTGTACCAGCGCCTGCAGGGCGTGCCGGTCCCCGGCCGCGTGCAGGCTGGAGATTGCCGGCGCAAAAAGCGTGTTGACGGCCACCCGCGGCAGGGTCACGAGCAGCGCGACATTGAACGCCAGGCTGTAGATGCCGGCTTCCGTCGTATGGTCCATCCAGCCGAGCACGATGACGCCGGTGCGGTTGAGCAGCACCTCGGTCGCCCCGGCGATCATCAAGGGCAGGGCCGCGTTCCGCCAGGCGGCCGTATCGTACTCGGGCGGGACCTCCGGTCCGGGCAACGGATGATGGGTCCGCATGGCGTAATGGGCGAGCAGCAGGCCGGTCACGGCACCGGCGAGGGCGGCGGTGAGGGCCCATTGCGCACTGATCTGGCGGCCGACAAGAAGGGTCGCAATCGTGACGAGCACGACGAGGCTGCCTTCACGGACGATGCGGTCCGGGGCGAGAGCGGCGACGACGGCGCCCGAGGCCCGAAGCACGGTGCATTGGACCCGCAGCAGCGCGACGAAAGGAACCGCGGCAAAGCCGATGAGAAACGGCACGGCCAGGTCGTCGTCCGGCTGCCAGGCCAGCATCAGGCAGGCGCTCGCAAGGGTGAGGGTCAACCCGACGACGGCGACGCTGCGCCGGGCGTAGCGCACGACGCCGCGCATCAGCGCCCAGGCTTCCTTCGCTCGGTAGACAGGCACGAAACGCAGCAGCGCGACATCGAAGCCGAGGGTCGAGACATAGATGAGGACCGTCGCCCAGGCCGTCACATAGGCGTAGATGCCATAGTCGTGTACGCCGATGAGGCGCGCGACGACGAGCTGCGAGAGATAGGTGATCGCATAGCCGGCGCTGTAGACGAAGAAGGCGACGAGGCCGCCACGCCGCACGCGCCCGGCAGCCGCGGCAGCCGAGAAGAGATGCGCCTCCGCGCCTTTGCCGTCGGCCGGTTCGCCCGCGGGGGCGTCTACTGCCGGCACGGTCTTCATCGGTTTCATCCGCCGGACCTCCTCAGCTCCTGATGCTGCGCGGAACGGTATTGACGAACCACCTCCTGCTCGATCCGCTCGAGGCTGCTCTCGGTCGAGGGATCGTCCACCGAGCAGGCACACAGGACCGGATGTCCGCTGCGGACGAGCAGGTCGCGGAGCTGGTGCGCGACCGGAACGAAATCCGGCCTGTCGCGGCGCTCGAAGAAGCGCTCGATGAGCTGCAGGCGCGACAGCCGCTCGATCGTCCGCTTTTTCAGCAGCGTCGGGGATACGCTCACGAGCACCGAGAGCTGCGCGAGCGGGATGCTTTCGAGGAGCGTGACGAGCGACGCGACGTCGGCGTGACCGGAAAGGATCGCCAGGGAGCAGAGCTCCTGGACGAGCCCTTGGTCGAAGATCGTGATCCGCCCCAGTCGCGCGGCGCCGTACCAGGCCTGCGCCATGCGGCAGATGTATTGGGCCTCGCGCAGCCGCGTGAGGATGCCGCGCGGGGGCAGGGTTTTGAGCATGCGGTTCGCGAGGGCGATCTGCTCGGCATTGGCGAGGGGGTGGCGAACGATCGACAGGGTTTCGGCGACGGACCTGCGCATGCGGCGGATGGGGGCGAGCTGGCGTGTGAGGCGGTCCGGCCCGCGCAGTGGAACGAGTTCCGTCGGCCTGCTGCTGTGCCAGAGGACCGTGTCGTAGCCCTGCGCGTTCAGCCGTGCGGCGAGCATGCGCGCCAGCGTCGTCTTGCCGGCGCCCGGAGGACCGAAAAATTCGACGATCATGGGGCCTGCCTTTCTAGAGGCGCTGCCAGATTTCTCTCTTTGCCCGCAGGATCACCTCCTCGAGTGGCCGGTCGGCATCAAGGCAGACGATGTCCGCGCCGCCGAAGGCGAGTCCGGACAAGGCGTCGAGTCTTTGACGGATCACTGTCGGATCCATGGCGGGCTCGCGCAGCGCCAGGGACTCGGGTGCCGCCAGGAGCTTGAGCACCAGGTGGGGTGGCAGCCGCCGGGCCCGTTCGTAGACTGCCCGTTCGTGCCGCCGCAGCCAGCCCGGCACCGCCGGCAGGCGCTCCAGCAGCGGGCCGTCATTGAAGCGCCGGCTCTCGCACTGCGGATAGCGGTCGGTCAGCACGAGAAGGCCGCGGTTGGCGCCCCGCCATGCCGCGGCGAGCTTGGCACGCTTGTCGGCCGCCACCGCCAGGGCCCAGACGGTGAGCAGAAGGCCGTAAGCAAAGGACGGAGCGGCGGCCGAGGGCTTGCCGTGCGAGGCGACACGCGGCTTGCTGCCGGCGGCGCGGGTCGCGAGCGGCAACAGCCATTTGAGCGGCCGCAGGACCAGCGACGGGCGACCGTCACCGGTGCCGAAATAGATCGGCAGGACGTCGAACTTCGGACTGAGCCATTGCGTGAGGGCCGAGAGCAGCGTGGATTTGCCGCTGCCGTCGACCCCGACGAGCGCCACCACGAGGCCGCCGGCGGCAGGGCGGCGGTTCCACGGGCGCGGCAACTGCACGACGTCGCGGTTGAACCGTCCGAGAAGCCAGGACATCGACCGGCCTGCGCTGCGCAGCGCGCTCTCCGTCCCGTTGTAGGCACGGGCGCCGTCGGCCAGATGGTGCCGGATCGCCCGGCCGAGGGGCGAGTGGCGGTCCGGCAGGGGGCCGTTCAGGGCATCGGAGAACGCCACCGCGAGATCGTCCGGCAGCAGCGCCGCGGCCAGCGCATACACGTCTTCGCGCGACACCTTTCCGCGAAGGCCCTGCCGGGCGGTAGCGAACGCCGCGCGTTGCGCGCGCCCGCGGCGCAGCGAGACGGGGTCCCAACCGCCGCATTCGAGGCAGCAGCGCGTCAGAAGGAGCAACGCCTCCGAGGCCGGGTCGAGGTGCCTCACGGGCAGGTGCTCGTGGGAGACGGCCCGCGCCAGCACCGCCTCCTCCCACGGCAGGTGCCAGTGCCGCGTCAGCGGTCCGCCGCTCACCAGCCGGGTGTGCAGGTGGATATGAACGAGACGCCCGTGGCCTTCGTCGAAGCCCAGATAGGTGAAGACTCCGACCGGTTCCCGATCCCTGACGGAGGGGAAGAACTTGAAACCGGCGGACAGCAGGATCGCCTGGGCCCGGCCGTGGTCGGCGCGCGAGACGAGGAGATCGAGGTCGCCGTCGCCGCCGAGGGCAGCGGCGAGCTTCTCCGTGCCCTTCCAGTAGCAATAGCAAATCTGTTGCTGGCCGAAGCGCGCGAGGAGGTCGAGGACGAGATCCGGCCGCGGCGCGTGCGGTGGCATCGGCCGCAGGGCCCGCAGGCGGCGCTCGGCTCGGTGCGGTTGGACCATCAGGCGCTCCTCTCGACAGGGCCGGCGTCCTCGGCCGTCCGTGCGGAGGGGCGATCGGCCGGTGGCCGGTCGGGACCGGGGCCGAATGCCGGTGGGTCACCACCGGTGTCGCCGAAGGAGAGCCGCGCCTGCTGCTTGAGCTTCACATGCGAGAGCACGGCAAAGGTCGCGCCGGGGCCGGGCTCGTCCATCGCGCGGAATCGGCGCAGGAAGCTCAGCGCATGTTCGGCGACGTCACGCTTCGTTGATGCCCAGCGCACAACGAAGAGCACCTGGTCGGCGATGGACGGCAGCAGCCGAGCCTCCGACGCGCCCAGCACCGGCGGTCCGCCCACGACGATGACGTCGTAGGACTTGCGCAGGTCCGTCAAGAGCCGCGGCAGCCCTTCCGGCTCGAAAAACAGCAGCGGATCGACGCCAAGACGCGACAGGCCGAGATAGTCCACTCCGAGCTCGGGCTGGGGAGCAATCATCTCCCGCATTTGCTCGCGCGAGGGCGAGCGCCGGTTGCCTGCGCGCGCCGGCTCGCGCGAGCGTTCCGCTGCCGGAAGGATATCGAGGTCGATCAGGAGGACCCGGCGGCCAAGGGTGCCGAAATAGGCCGACAGTGCCGCTGCAAGCGTCGACTTGCCCTCGCCGGCGAGGCTCGAGGTGACCAGGACGACCCGCGAGCCGCGGCCGGTGTGATGTGCCTGCAGGGCTGCCGCGATGTTCCGCACCGCTTCCGAATAGGGTGAACCGGGATGGTTGAGGATGTGGAGCCTCGGCGCACCGATGGCGCCGGCGCGCACCCGCGGGAAAAGGCCGATGCATGGAATCCCCAGGACCCGCTGAACTTCCCGGTCGCTGCGCAGGCTGCGGTCCGCTCGTTCCAGGATCAGTGCGAGCCAGCAGCCCGCCATGAGGGACAGGAAGGCGCTCGGCACCACGAACAGGAGCGGATTGTGCGAGCTCGGCCAAGTCGGCACGGCGGCACGCGATTGCACCCCGATGCCCGGCCGGATGCTCGCTTGCGCTTCCTTCATCTCCGTGCGGCGGCGCAGCAGGTTTTCGTGGAACTCGGCGGCCTCGCGGCTGAGGCGGGTCAGGTCGCGGATCTCGCGGTCCGCGTCGACAGCGCCGCCCGGCCCGGAAGGCGCTTCGACGCGGCGTCGGATCGCATCCTGCACCGCCTGCTGTGCAGCCTGCACCTCGCGCCGCGCGGCGTCGACCTGACGGTCGATGTCGTGCAGCTGCGCCACCGCATCCGCCTCCATCTGTTGTTGGAGGCTGTCGACATAGGCCTCAGCGATGCGGTTGGCATAGATGGCTGCGGTACGCGGGTCGGGCGAGGTGAAGGCCACCGTGATCAGCCGTGAGCGCCGCTCCTGGAGGACCGTTGTCCTGCGGTAGAGGTTCTCCAGGAAACGGTCGGCCTCGCTGCGTCCCGACAAGGACGGGATCCAGACGGTGAGACGCTGCAGCATCCGCTGGCCGATATCCTGTCCGGCTGCCTCGGAGCGGCCTCCGGCCGCGCTCTCCGGCGCACCGAACGACGGTGCAGCGGGCGCCTGAGCGTCGGGTTTCGCAAGTTGCAGCGGCTGCAGGCGGCTCGCGACACGCCGGAGGTGGTCCCGGGAAGCGATGAGGGCGAGGTGAGTGTCGATGATCTCATCGAGGATGCGCTCGGGTGCCTGGCCGCCGCCGTCGGGGCGCTCCACGGTCAACTGGGCCGTCGCGGTGTACTGGGGCGGCACAACGAGCGCGAGGATCGCAGCCAGCAGCGTCCCCGCGGCGGCGATGGCGACGATGAGCCAGCGCCTGCGCAGAAGCGCCTGAATGAGGTGAAGGAAGGGGGGAGCAGCCGTCGGATCCTGGAGCGGTCCATGCCCGCGATCGTCGGCGAAGTTCTTGGACCGGCCGGGTTCGGCGAGGCGCAGGATGCCTTCCGTGTTCAGTACGCGCATGGTTCCCGGTCTCCCGTTGGAAAGGCCGCACCCGTCCTTTGTCGGGCGTCCGCGGGGAACGGCCCGGCCGTCGCCGCGAGGCAGAAGACCAGAGCGAACCAGACGACCGGCTGGCGCAGGATGAAATGAAGCAGGCTGTAAGCGGCGAGGCCGCACACGAGCGTCGTGACGGCATCGAGTCGGCCGCGCCAGGCGCCCACGAGGATGCCGCCGATCAGCCATCCAAGACCGAGAAGGGCCGGGAGCCCGCCCTGCACGAAGACGTCGAGCACGGTGTTGTGCGCCTCGAAATTCGGGGCGAGCCTGACCTCCGGCTGCGGAACGTCTTGCGGCCCGCCGCTCGTGCTGCGGCGCCCGATGGCAATCTCATCCGGGATCTTCAGGTGCGGGCCGGGACCGAGGCCGAGCGCCAGGGCCTCGAGCCCGCGGCGCATGGCTTCGCTCCAGATGGCGATGCGCAGATTCGCCGTTTCGCGCGTCTCCCGTTCGCCGCCGCCACGCATGGCATGCGCGGCGACAGCCTCTGCCTGCTGCGCGAGCGACGAGCCGAAGGGAGCGGCGAGCGCGACGGCAAAGGGCAGGGACAGGGCGAGTGCCCAGGCCGCGGCCGAGCGCAGCGGCAGGGGGTTCACCTCGGCGAGCATCCACGTCCTCAGCTTCATGAGGACGTAAACGACGCCGGATACCGCGATGACGAGGAGGAAGGCATCGCTCTTCGTCAGGCGCCCCACGACGACGGCGACGACGATGCATAGGCCTGCAGCCAGCCGCGGCAGCGGCTGCCGCGCGGTGTCGGCGAGGTGGAGCGCGAGGAGCCCGATGATGGCGCTCGTCAGGGCAAGCTGGTTGGCGTTCTCGGTGAGGCCGCGCAGCCGGTCCCATTCCCAGGTTGCGAACTGCCCGCCGCCCGCATCGAACCAGCCGAGGACCGCCTGAAGCGCAAGGAGCCCCGTGCCGAGACCGACGAACAGCCAGATGCGCGGACGCAACCGGCCGCTTGCCTCGAGATGGATGACGCCGAAGCAGCTGATGAGGGCGGCGAGCCCATAGGCCGCGATGTCATGATAGAACCAGCGGGGGTCATGCATGTCGCCCATGGCATAGCCCGTCATAGCACCGAGACAGAGGGCGGCGGCGAAGGCCGACCAGAAGATCAGGAGGCGGCTCAGGGCGTGCGTCAGTGGTGGGCCGAGCCGGGCCATCTCGCGGGTCGCCGTGATAGCGAGCCACAGGAGGAGGAGCGCCTCCCCCGGGCCGATTGGAATGGCAGCCACGCGCAACTGTGAGGTCGTGGAGAGCAGAAGGCCAATGATGAGCATGAGATCCAGCAGCATGGCTCACCCCGACGACGATACGCTCGGGCCCGAGGCTGCGGCTCCGGACCTTGCAGCGAGCTTGGCGGGCGGCAGCGGCGCATAGGCCGGCCATAGCCGAGCTGCCCCGCCGAGCCGGCAGAGAATCTCTTCATAGAGGGCCGCGTAGCGCTCGACGGTGACGTCGAGATTGAGCTCCTTGCGGACATGGGCCGAGGCGCGCGCGGCGTAATTCCGCGCCGTGGTCCGGTCGCGCAGCAACTGAAGGATGGCCTGCGCGAGGCGGGCCGGCGAACGGGCAGGGACGACGAGCCCGCTTGTGCCGTGGTCTATCACATCCGTGCACCCCGGCATGTCCGTCGTTACGCAGGGCAGGCCCGCAACGCAGGCCTCCATCAGCGCGCGGGGCACGCCCTCGCGCAGCTCGGTCGGAAAGGCGAAGACATCGGCCATGCGCAGCAGCGACGGCACGTCCGCCCGTACTCCGAGCGCGCGCACATAGGGTCGATGCCGGTCGATCTCTGCCTTGCCGATGGCCAGCGGACCCTCGTTCTCGCGCGGGCCGATGAGGAGGAAACGCACGTCAGGCACCTGCCGATGCACGATGGCGGCCGCCGCGAGCAGCGTCGCGATGCCCTTCTGTCGCGTCAGACGCGCGACGGTCACGACAACAGGTACCTCGCCGAGCGCGAGTTCGGCGCGAAGCGCCGTGGGCGAGGGTCCGTCCGCCACCGCGCGGTCGAACCGCGCGATATCGATGCCCGAGCCCGGGATGACCCGATGGCCGGCCGTGCCGAGGAGACGGTGTCGGGCGAAGAACACCTCGTCGTCCCGGTTCTGGAAGACGAGTTCGGTCGTCAGGCGGGAGGCCTTGCGCTGCAGGAGGGTAAAGACCGGCCTGAGGCCGAGGGCAAGCGGCGACCGAGACGAATAGAGCCAGCCGAGCCCCGTGATCGTGCTGACGACCGGCACGCCGCCCGCCGCATGGGCGGCGAAGGGCACGAGGATGTCGGGCTTCGTATCGAAGCACTGGATGATCGTCGGCCGCAATTCGCCGATCAGCCGGGACAGTGCCGCGATCGCCGCCCGGTCGGTGCGCGGGGCGAGGAAGCGGCTCATGGCATAGGGATGATAGTCGATCGCCGCATTGGCGAATGCGCCCGCATCGCCCGTGCCGGCCGCCGACACGTTGAGGCCGCGCTCGCGCAGCGCGAGGAGGAAGGGAATGCGCAGGGCGTGGTCGTCACCGCCGATGCACAGGAGATGCGGACGCATGCCGTGCATCACGCCCTCCCGGACATGGGGGTCGCCTGCGCCCGTGCAGCCATTGGCCGGCACGCGGCCGGCGCCGTGGCGGGCTCTGCGATGGCTTCGCCGATGGGGCGCCAGGACAAGGCGCCTGCCAGGGCGTCCAGACGTCCGGCACAACGGGTGAGATTCACGCGCTGACGCATGGCATCGAGCGTGCGCATGCCGGCCACGTGCGGCTGCCCGGGGTCCATGTCCCAGGGGTGAATGTAGAACACATAAGGGATGCCAGTGCGCAGGATCCGTTCGACACCCACGCGCCACAGCCCGTAGGGCACCAGCCGGAAATAGCCACCGCCCCCCCAGGGCAAGGCGAAGCGGCCCATGGGAAGGCAGGAGATGCAGATTTCGTGGAGCCCGTCGATCACCTCGAAGGGGCCGGTGCCCGGGCTGATGCCCTCGAGGCGGCCGTAGCGGTCGTGCGCCGTGGTGGGGAAGAACGAGGAATCATAGGCGAAGCCCAGATCGCGCAGGATCGGCAGTGCCCAGTTCGTGATCGAGAAGCAGGGTGCGCGATAGCCGCGCACGGGTCGGCCGGTGATATCCTCGAGGACCATCTTCGATCGTCGCACATCGTCGCGGAATTGGTCGGGAGTCAGCGAATAGACGGGTTCGTGCCAGTAGCCATGCGACGCCACCTCGTGGCCGGCACCGGCGATGCGGCGAACGAGATGCGGATAGCGCTCGCCGACCCATCCGAGGATGAAAAATGTGCCGTGGATCGAGCGTCGTGCGAGGATGTCGAGCACGCGCGAGGTATTGTGCTCGACGCGGCTTTCATAGTCCGGCCAGCGGTCTTTCGAGACCAGCGATCCATAATTGTAGCTGTGAAACCAGTCCTCGACATCCACGGTCATGAAACAGGCGCGCGCCCCGTCCGGCATGTGACTTCTCCCCTTCACTCCTGAACTCGGGCGCTTTGTTCGTTCTTGCTGCTCCGGCGTTTGGATGGAGATTGACTGGCACCTCCCGGTTCTGTGCTTGCCGAGTTATGGGAAGAAACGCGGCAGGCATGGCGGGCGCTGATTTTTTCTTTCCAGCGCCAAGTGGAACCTTTTCAGAATACCACACGGGCATGGTTGGACGCCGGTTCTGTAGGGGTATATCCCTAAAGTGGCGGCCGGCATGCGACGCACGCGGACGTGTCATACCCGGAGCGATCTATGAGCGGGATGTGTCGCGGAAGATCGCGAGGGGATGCGCGCGCCTGGCAGGAAGAGCCTGCGGTCCTGCCTTTCTGGCCAGCGACGCACCGCCCCCGCGCGTATAGATTCCCGTCGCTAAGGGCAGTGGCGCCGCGGGAGCGTGTGGCACGATGGCATCCATCGAGATCGTGGACTTGGTCGGAACGCGGCTGGAGCAGGCCTGGGATGCCTATGTCGCATCGGCGCCGAACGGCTCCTGCTATCATGCGCTCGTCTGGCGGGAGATCCTGAGCCGCAGCTTCGGCCACGATCCATACTATCTTGCCGCCCGCGCGGGCGGTGCCATCGTAGGCGTTCTGCCGCTCTTCGAGATGAAGAGCTGGCTGTTTGGGCATTATCTCGTCTCCCTGCCTTTCGTGAATTACGGCGGCATCCTCGCCGACCGGCCCGACGTCGAGGCGGCGCTCGCCGAGGCCGCGATGCACCTGGCCGTCCGCCGCGGTGCCGGCCACATCGAGCTCAGACAGTCCTTCGCCTCCGGCCTCGAGGCCGCGCGGGGCTGGCAGGTGCGCCATCACAAGGCGGCGCTTGTCGTGCCGATCGAGCCCGACCCCGAGCGGCACTGGGTGGCGCTGAGCTCGCGCCTTCGTGGAAAGGTGCGCAAGGCCGAGCGCGCGGGCGCGGTCTTCTCGCGCGCCGGCACGGACGGGCTTGACCGCTTCTATCGCGTCTTCGCCAAGAACATGCGCGATCTCGGGACGCCGGTACACCGGCCGCAGTTCTTCCGCACCATCCTCGAGCGTGTGCGCGGGGCGCAGATCCTGCTTGTCGAGCTCGACGGCCGGCCCGTGGCGGCGGCGCTCGCTATCCCTTCGCGGGATACGATCGAGCTGCCCTGGATTGCGTCGGACTACGACGTCTCATCCCGGTACGTGAACGAGTTCCTCTACTGGAAGGCCATCGAGATGGCGTGCGGCGCGGGGGTCCGCCATCTCGATCTCGGCCGCTCCACCATCGGCGCCGGCACCTACACCTTCAAGCTGCAGTGGCAGCCGGAAGTGGTGCCGCTGTTCTGGTCCTACTGGCTGCCCGCCGGCGGGACCCTGCCGGAGCTGGCGCCGACCAATCCCAAATTTGCGCTTGCCATCGCCTGCTGGAAGAAGCTGCCGATCAGGGTCGCGAACGGCATCGGCCCGCACATCGTGCGCAACATCCCCTGAGAAGGTGGCACGGGTCGCGGCCGTCAGCGCACGGCGTCGGGCCATTCGATGCGCGCAACGTAGTCCGCCACCGGGCCGCCGGGCACGCCCCAGTTGCTCGACCAGATGACCTGCGAGCCGTCTGGCGATGGCGAGGCATGGATCTCGCTGTCATAGTCGGACCGGTCGTTGTAGGTGTGCACGATGCGCCGCAGTTCGCCGCTTCCGTCGGTGCGCAGTGCGACGATCTCTCGGTAGAAGGGCGCCCAGTCCGGCGCCTCCGCAACCTTGTCGTAGGTGCCCTCGTAGCTCAGGAAGACCCAGCCGGGGCGCCCGATGTTGCGCACCGAGGCGTGCGACGCATAGCCGGGCGGGGTGAGGTCGGTGACATGGCCGTCCTCCAAGCGCCGCTTGATCACGTGCCACTTGTCCGGGTCGGCCTTGCTGATGCCGATGTAGACGTCCCGGCCGTCCGCGTCGATCGCCATGTCGCCATGCCCGGGCCGGTGATGTTCCGGCCAGAGCTGGACCTGTCTCCCGTCGACGGTAAAGACATGCACCGTCTCCGTGCGCGTTGGCAGGGTCTGGAAGCACATGATGAACCGACCCGTGGCGGAGATGCCGCAATAGCCGTTGTCGCCGGGCAGGGCGGAGACGGCGATGTCCGGGAATTTCCGGCGCTCTTCGAGATCGTAGGCAAAGGCAACGAGCGCGCCGGACTTGTTGCGGGCGCCGAGGACGAGGCGGCGGCCGTCTGCCGAAATGTTGCCCTTGTAGGGGCCGAAGGAAAGGTCCCAATAGCCGTCCGGCCAGTAGACCACACGATGCTCGTCCTTTTGCGGCGACCAGAGGGTCACACGGTCGTCGTAGACGCAGACCATCTCTTGTGCCCGCGTCGGATGCCACTTGCAGTCCTCGTCCGTGGGGCGGTGAAACAGCGGCTCGTACGTGCGACCGTCGAGGAAGCACATGCCCGAGCATCCGTTGGTGATCGCGAGCAGACTCTGGTCCGCGTTCCACGCCTGCGTGCTCGAATAGCGGTGCCGGCAAAGCGCAGCGTCGCAGGCCATGGTCCTGCCCATCCGGCCGCCGGGATCGGTGACGCGCGTGAAGGAGGTACCGAACACGGGGTCGCGAACGGTCTCGAGATAGCGCGGCCGGGGCATCGCCGGCGTCGAGACGACGACAGGACGGGAGGGAAAGGCGGCGCTCCCGGCAAGAGGCAGGACCTCGGTCGCCCGGCCGGCGAGGCCGACCGGCAACAGTACGAGAACGCACAGAAGGATGCCACGCACGTGGGCCGACGTACTGCCGGGATCGGGCCTGCCGTCTGGTTCGCGGGATTGGCGTCGCATCACCCTTCGCCCTGAGGATTGTGCGCGTCAGGGTGGAATTGGCAGCACCGGCCGGTCAATTGCCCGAAAGGAAGGCTCAGGGGGAGCATTCGGCAGGGTGGACCGCGAGCCGGTGTCCGCCCCTTTCGCCGGACGGGACAGGGTTCGAACCCGCCGACGCCCGCCCCGCCTTCGTCGCACGATCGATGCGCTCAGGTGGACGGACCTCTCGGCCCGCTTGCGGTGAGAGGACGCGGCCGTCGGCTGGATTTACTTCGGACATCTACCCTTTTGCGCCCTGTACACGTCGAAAACCTCGCTGTTTCATCGTCAGGTGCGGCCGATCTGCGTATTCCGGTGCCGCTGGCGAGGGAGGACAAGATGAAGGTCGTCATCCAGTGCGGAGGCCTTGGCACGAGGCTGCGTCCCTATACCATGGTGCTTCCGAAGCCTCTCATGCCGGTCAAGTCGAAGCCGGTCCTCGAACTCCTCCTGCAATGGCTGCGGCGCAACGACTTCACCGACGCCTACATCACCACCGGCTACCTCGGGCATCTCATCCGCAGTTTCTGCGGCGACGGCCACCAGTGGGGGATGAATATCAGCTATACCAGCGAGAAGGAGCCGCTCGGCACCATCGGCCCGCTGACCATGCTGCGCGAGGAGCTCGACGCCACTTTCCTCGTCATCAATGGCGACGTGCTGACGGACCTCAGCCTCGGCGCCTTCACCCAGGTTCACCGCGAGCAGGGGGCGCTCGTCACCGTGGCCGCATCGGTACGCAAGACCAAGCTCGACTTCGGCGTCATCGAACAGACCAACGGACGCATCGTCGGCTTCAAGGAGAAGCCTTCGCTCACCAACATGATGAGCATGGGCGTCTACTGCATGGAGCCGCGCGTGCTGGACTACATCCCGGCCGGCGTGCCCTTCGGCTTCGACGACCTCATTCATACGCTTCTTGCCCGCGGCCTACCGGCCCACACCTTCGCGCATGATGGCCTGTGGCTCGATATCGGGCGGATCGAGGACTTCCAGATCGCGCAGGAACTCGCCTGGGACGACCAGTTGCCGGCCTTCGAGGTCGTGGCGGCCGCCTGAGCGGCTGCCTTAGCCAGCGTCGACATGGCTCGGGGTTTTGGGGGCTGACGATGTTGCTCGTATCGGAACCCGTTCTTGGCACCGAGGAGACCTCAGCGCTGTCGGAGGTCATCGAGAGCGGCTGGATCACCATGGGGCCGCGGGTGCGCGCCTTCGAGGAAGCCTTCGCCGCGGCGCACGGCCTGTCCGACTGCATCGCTGTGAGCTCATGCACGGCGGCGCTGCATCTCATCCTCCTCGCCGCCGGGATCGGCCCCGGCGACGAGGTGCTGGTGCCCTCGCTCACCTTTGCCGCCACGGCCAACAGCGTGATGTACGTGGGGGCGAAGCCGGTCTTCGTCGATATCGAATCCCTCGATGTGCCGCTCATCTCGCCCGCGCGCGCCGAACAGCTCTGCAGCGCCCGGACGAGGGCGGTGATCCTCGTCCATTATGCAGGAGCGCTGGCGGACAGGGCCGCCTGGCGTGCCCTGGCCAATCGGCACGGCCTGCTGCTCGTCGAGGATTCGGCCCATGCGGTCGGCGTCGAGGGACCCGGCACCATCGGCGACGCGGCAGCCTTCAGCTTCTACGGCAACAAGAACATGACGACCGGCGAGGGCGGCGTCGTCACGGCGCGTGATCCGGCACTGCTCGAGCGGGTGCGGCTGCTGCGCGGCCACGGCATGACGAGTGGCACCTTCGCGCGTCTCAACAGCCGCACGCCGCACTATGACGTGACGCTGCTCGGCTTCAACTACCGGATGGACGAATTGAGAGCCGCCGTCGGCCTCGTCCAGCTCGCTCACCTGCCGGCGTGGAACGCCAGCCGTCGTGCCTTCAGCAGGCTCTACCGTCGGCTGCTTGACCGCGTCTGCCCGGACGTGCGCGTGCCCTTCTCGGACGAGCGGGCGTCGTCGCACCACATCATGCCGGCCCTCCTGCCGGCCGCAGCCGATCGCGACCTCGTCATCGAGCGGCTGCGGGACGCGGGCATCCAGACGACCATCCACTATCGGCCGGTGCATCACCTCACCCTCTACCGAGAGCGGCCGGATATCGGGCCGCTGCCGGTGACCGAGGAATTCGCCAGCCGCGAACTGACGCTGCCCCTGCATCCCAAGATGACGGCCGCGGATGTCGAGCACGTGGTCAACGCGCTCGCCACCGCCCTTCGCACCTAGGGTGTAACGCTGCAACGGACTTGGCGAGGCGCACATGACGACCAACCGGAGGCGGGCCTATCATGCCGGGCTGGCACGCCTGTTCGACATCAGCTTCGCTACGATCGGCCTCGCGGTGCTGAGCCCGGTAATCGCGCTCGTCAGCATCGCCATCGTCGCCGAGACGGGCAGGCCGGTCCTGTTCGCGCAGACCCGGCTCGGCGTTGGCGGCCGCCATTTCCGGATGCTCAAGTTCCGCAAATTCCGTCCGGACACGCGCAACGCAGGCTTGCCGCTGACGATGAAGGGCGATGACCGCATGTCGCGCGTCGGGCGTTTCCTCGCCCTCAGCAAGCTCGACGAACTGCCCCAGCTCGTCAACATCCTGCGCGGTGACATGGCCGTCGTCGGCCCGCGCCCGGAGAGCCTCGAGCTCGCCGACTGCTTCACCGAAGCGACCCGCCCCGTTCTCGCCTACAAGCCCGGCATCTTCGGGCCGAGCCAGTGGGCCTTCCGCAACGAAAGCGCGCTCTTTCCGCCCGACGTCGATCCCATCGCGTTCTACCGGCAGACGCTGTTCCCGGCCAAGGCGCAGCTCGACCTCGCCTATTATCCCGGACGCACGCTCGCATCCGATGTCAAGTGGATCGCTCTGTGCTGCCTCGCCATCCTTGGCTTCGGCAGCGAGCCGGAGCGCGCCATCGCGGATGCCGGCGTGACGGAAACCCCACCGCTTCACCTGCGCTAGCAGCATGCCAGTCGAGAGGCACGCCATGGAACGCCCTCCCATCATTCCATCGCAGCCGCACATACCGGACTACAAGAAGGCGAGGGTGCTGGTGACGGGCGCCGACGGCTTCATCGGCTCGCACCTCACCGAGCGGCTCGTGGAGACGGGTGCCGATGTGACCGCGCTCGCGCTCTACAATTCCTTCGACTCCGTCGGCTGGCTCGACCATCTGCCGGCGGATGTCGTGACAAGGCTCAGGATCGTGCGCGGCGACGTGCGCGACGCCGCCTTCGTGCGCCGCCTCCTCGCGGAGCAGGAAGTCGTGTTCAACCTGGCGGCGCTGATCTCGATTCCCCATTCCTATTCCGCGGCCCAGTCCTATGTGGAGACCAACGTCCTCGGCCTCATCAACATCCTCGAGGCTGCGCGCGAGCACCGCGTGCGGCGCGTCGTGCAGACCTCCACGAGCGAGGTCTACGGCACGGCGATCACGGTGCCGATCGGCGAAAGCCATCCCCTGCAGGGGCAGTCGCCCTATTCGGCCTCCAAGATCGGCGCCGACATGATGGCCGAGGCCTACGCCCGGAGCTTCGACATGCCCGTGGCCATCCTGCGCCCCTTCAACACCTTCGGCCCGCGCCAGAGCGAGCGCGCGGTCATCCCGACAGTCCTGCGCCAGATCCTCGATCCCGACGCCGCGACCGTGCGTGTCGGCGATACCTCGACGAGCCGCGACTTCACCTACGTGGAGGATACGGTGGCGGCTTTCCTCGCCATCGGCTGTGCGCCGGACATCGAATTCGGGCGGCCGTACAACGCCGGCAGCGGCAAAGGCATCGCCATCGGTGAACTGGTCGATCTTCTCATGGCGCTGACGGACCGGCAAAAGCCCGTCGAGCAGGACACGAACCGGCTGCGCCCCGCCAATTCGGAGGTACGCGTCCTCCTGGCGGACAGCACGCGCTTCATGAAGGCAACCGGCTGGCGCCCGAAGGTGGAATTGCGCGAGGGGCTCGTGCGTACCATCGCCTTCTGGCGCGAGCGTTTTGCCCGCAATGCCGTCCGCAGGGACAGGTCACATGTCACGTAAGGCCGGGCAATCCTGCTTCAACCGGCCCGCTCCGAAAGCCTCATCAGGCCCGCAGGGACAGGAGGTGCCATTGCGGTACTATTTCCATCTGTCGACAGGGCGCGAGATCGTGCTGGACGACTGCGGTCTCGAGCGGTCGGACCTCGATGAGGTTCGCACCGAGGTCATGCAGGCCATCGAAGAGTTGCGCGACGAGAATCCGTTCGCGAACTGGGACGGGTGGCGGTTCGACATCACCGACGCCACCGGCAGCAGGCTCTTTTCGGTCTTCCTCACGAGCCCCCTGCACTGACATCATTGCTGCGGCTGGTGCGTATCGGCGGCGGCCGGCCCAGAAGACCAGCCGATAGCCGCCACCGCAATCTTAGCTCGAATGGACGGCGCTCGTCGTCGGCCCCGCGCTCGCCTTGCGCCTTGCGCCGGGCCGGGCGCCGCAGCGCAGGCGCGGGGTCCATCCCCGGTTTCGGACGCAGCGGTCAAGCGCGACAGCGCCAGGGTCGATGCACCACTCCTCACCCGCCCGGATCCTCGGTGCGGACGAGCCGTAGCGCGTTCGGCGATTACCGTTTCTCGGTGCCGATGGCGATGCGTTTCGCCTTGCTTGCGGCTTTCTCGCTCTTCGGCAGCGTCACCGTGAGCACGCCGTTCCGGAAGCTCGCGCTCACCTTGTCGTCCTCGATCTCGTAACCGAGCCGGATGCGGCGCTCGAAACGACCGTAGAAGCGCTCCGAGAACTGGCGATCCTTGTCCTCGGTTTCGGCCTTCTTTTCTCCGCGTAGCGTCAGGGTATCGTCATCGAGGAGCACCTCGACGTCCTGCTCCTCGAGGCCGGGCAACTCTGCCACGACACGGATCTCCTTGTCGTCGTCGCTGACCTCGATGCTCGGCCAGGCGGCGGAGAATCCGGCGAGGCGGCCGGGCCCGTCGCGGAAGGGCCTCTCGAAGCCCCGGAAGACGTCGTCGAACAGCCGGTTCACCTCGCGATGAAGGGCGAGGAAGGGGTCGCGCTCCCGATAGGCGAAGGGGGCGGTTTCGTCGTTTCGACCCCAGGGGATGAGATCGCGAATGGTCATGAGTCTCCTCCATTGCTCGGGATGAAGCGGCTCCGAAGCGGAGCGCCGGCTTGGCGCGGCAGAAGCCGGAGGAGAGCGGTCGAGCGCGACCCGTTCTCCATGCCCTCGACAAGCGGCATGGAGCAGCGGGCGCTGCGGAGCGGACCCGCGGTCCGCCGGCCCCTGTCGCGGCAACCGGCATCATTGATCTAGGTGGAGACCGGCGGGCTTCAAGAGGCCCGCTCATGGCTTGGGAACGAAGCTGTGCCGCACCACGAGCCGGGCTTCGATGCGCTCGCTGATAAGGGGGCCTGTCGGGCGCCGCTGGCGCGCATCGAGCACGGCGACGGCCCGGCCGGCCATCAGCTCCGCGTCCTGGCGGAAGGTCGTCAGCCGATAGGCGAGCCAGTCGGCTTGGGGTATGTCGTCGAAGCCGATCACGGCGACATCGCCGGGCACGGCGAGGGCAAGATCCGTACGCGCCGCATCCGTGACGCCGAGCGCGACGAGGTCATTGACGCAGAAGATCGCTCGCGGCCGCGGTTGTCCGGCGAGCAGGGCGCGGCCGGCGGCAAGGCCCCCGGCATAGTCCGTGTCGGTCCCGCGTGCGACGGCGACCCTGGCGCCGAGGCGGGCGGCCTCGTCGCAGAACGCCTGTTCGCGCTCGACGATGCTCGGTGTCGCCGATCGCGAGCCGGCGAGACCGAGCCGCGTGAAGCCGCGCGCCACGAAGAGGCGGGCCGCGAGGCGCGCGGCGGCGCTGTTGTCCACCATCACGTGATCCGTTTCCGGCTCGGAGCGACCGATGACGACGAGGGGCTGCCCGTTGCGCCGGGCGAGATCGACGAAGGAGGCCGGCGGCGAGCCGGAGAGGATGATGGTCGCTTCGGCGCGATGGCCGAAGAGCGTCTGCTGGGCTGCGGCGAGTTCGTCCTTCGTCTCGCCCGTGTTGATGAGCAGCGGCACGCTGCCGCGCCGGATGAGCGCCTTGGCGAGCGCGGCGGTGAGATCGGCTCGGAACCCGACTTCTGGCTTGGTCGCGACGATGCCGACGAGGCGGCTGTGGTTGGCGAGAAGGCCGCGTGCAAGGTCGTTGACCTGATAGCCGAGCTCGGCGGCGGCCTTGATCACCTTCTTGCGCGTTTCCTCCGCGATGCTGGCGCCGGGCGTGAAGGCGCGCGAGACAGCCGAGCGCGACACGCCGGCGCGGTGCGCCACGTCCTGGGCGCTGACGAAGCGCGGCTTGCCGGTCGTTCGGATCCTGGCGGCGGTGTCGTCCACGGTCATGCGGCTTTTGCTTCAGTGGCCGACGCGCGACAGCACGTCCGCCTTGAGGAAACGTTCCACCACCAGCATGAAGGCGATGGAGGGCACGAGCAGCAGCAGCGCCGTGATCGAGGCGATCTGGTAGTTGCCGCCGGCGCCTGCCGTATAGAGCAGAAGCGGCAACAGGTTGACATCCGGCGCGCCGACGAAGAACGAGCCGGTGAATTCGTCGAGGGATTCGAGGAAGACGAAGATGGCGCTCGCCATCAGCCCCGGGGCGGCGAGCGGCAGGGTGACGTCGCGGAAGGCGCGCAGCGCGCTCGCGCCGATGGAGCGGGCGGCCTCCTCCAGCTCCCGGTCGACCGCCGAGAAGGCGGCGGTGGCGATCCACACCGCATAGACGAGCCCGTGCGTGACGTGGACGAGGACGACGCCGGGAATGGTGCCGTTGAGACCGAGTCCGTAGAACAGCCGCGCGATGTTGACGTAGACGGGCAGGTTCGGGAACGCCTGCGGGATGAGGAAGGCGATCAGAATGAGGCTGCGCAGCGGCAGCTTGAGCCGCGCCAGCGCATAGCCCGCCGGCACGGCGAGCGCGAGCGCCGCGATCACCGTCAGGGTTGCGACGAAGACGCTGTTCGCCAGGGATTCCATGGCATTGCCGCGCGGCGAGAAGACACGCTGCCAGTAGCTGAAGCCGTATTCCAGCGGCAGCGCGTGCGGGAAGTACCAGCGCTCCGCCACCGTCCACAAGACGAGATTGGTGAGCGGCCCGAAGATGATGAAGGCGAGAAGGCCGAGGACCAGCCCGCGCGGCAGCCACCAGAGGTCGATCCGCGGCAGCCGGCGGCCGGTGGCCGGTGTCGTCGTCGCGAGGCTCGTCATGCCCGGCTCCTCACGTTGTGCCTGAGGTAGATCCAGGCAATGCTCGCCGTGATGAGCAGCGAGACGAGGCCGAGCGCATTGGCGACGCCGTAGTCGCGATAGGCGTTGAGGCGGAAGGCGATGTCGGCGGTGATCATGGTCGGCGACTGGGCGTTGATCATGAGCGGCACCGACAATACCGACATCATGGTGATGAAGGACAGGACGAGCCCGACGATGAGCGTCGTCGCCACCTGCGGCACGACGATCTCGATGAGGATGCGCAGGCGCGAAGCACCGAGGTTGCGCGCCGCCTCGATGGTGCCGCGGTCGAGCGAGGCCATGGCGCCGGAGACGAGCAGGGCCACGAAGGGCGCCTGCTTCCAGACGAAGGCGATGACGATGCCGCGCCAGTCGAGGAAGCTCGTCGTCTCGAGCGGCGTCAGGATACCGAGGGAGACGAGCGTGTTGTTCATCATGCCGTTCTTGGCGAGGAAGGTTCGCAGCACCTGGCCGACGACGATGAAGGGGATGAACAGCGGCCAGCGGTAGAGCCAGCGCAGGACGGCGACGGCGTGCGGGTTCTCGCCGAGCGTGAGATAGCCGCCGATGGCGATGGCGACGAGGCCGATGATCGCCGTCGACAGGCTGACGATGACGACCGTGAACAGGATGTCCTGGCTGTAGAGGGCGAAGGCCTTGTCGAAATTGCCGAACCCGTAGCGGCCCTCGACCTCGAAGGCGCCGACGACCGAGGCGCCGAGCGGCACGATGAAGAGCAGCGTGATCGTGGCCAGCGCCGGCAGGACGAGGATGAGGCCGAGGAGGCGTTTCGACATGGGGTGATCCGGTTATGCCGGGAACATTGTAGTGGAACGGTGCCGCCCCTCCCCCCTTATGGGGGAGGGGGCAGGGAGGGGGGCAGCAGGCAGGAGGTCGTGCTCCTGCGTCGCGACGCCCACCCCCGGCCCTTCCCCCACAAGGGGAGAGGGGCGAATGGCGCCCGGCTGTTCCGCCGGGCGCCAATGGCCCGCTCAGTTCGAGACCTGCCGCTCGTAGGCCTCGAGGATCGCGTTGTTGTAGGGCGCGATCGGGAAAGGCTTGCCGTTCTTGGCGAGGTCCTCCGGAGTGATGTCCTTGAACAGCTTGTTCCAGGTCGCGTCGTCGAGCTCGGCCTGGACGTGCTGGGCGTCGATGCCGGGATACCAGTTGAAGCGCTTGACGATGCCCTCGGCCTGTACCTTCGGGCTCGTCGCCATGGCGACGAACTTCTCGGCAAGCTCCCGGTTCGGACTCTTCGCCGGCACCACGTAATGCATCGGCTGGCCGGGCATGCCGGGCTCGGGCAGGATGAGCTTGAGGTCCGGCGGCAGGCGCCCGTCCGCCTGCCAGGAATAGAACATGTCGACCCACACCGGGCCCATGGCGATTTCGCCGCGGCTCAGGAGGTCGAGCGTGCCGGCGTTGCCGGGGGTGAGGGTCGCGTGGCGCGTGAAGTCCTTGAGGCTGGCAAGCGCCTTGTCCCACTTCTTCGTCTCGGCTTCTTCGAAGGGGCCGTTCTGCAGCTTGCCGGCGTCGCCCTCGCCGAAGGCGTAGATCCAGCCCATGACGAAGCTGACACCGGAGGCGCCGCCCTTGATGCCGTTGTAGCCGAACTGCTTGGGGTTCGCCTTGGCCCATTCCGCGAGCTCGGCATAGCTCTTCGGCGGGTTGGCGAGAAGATTGGGGTTGTAGGCGAGCGCCGTTTGGCTGTTGAACATCGGCATGACATAACCGCTCACCCTGGTGCCGAGCGCCATGTCGGCATTGCCGCGGGTGACGAGCTTGCCGCTCGGGATCTTGTCGCGATAGGCCTCGAGATAGCCCGCCTCCACCATGGGGCCGGCGAACTTCTCGTGCACGACGGCGACGTCGACGTCCCATTTGGCGCTGCGGGCCTTGGCCTGGGCCTCGAAGCGCTCGAGGATCTTCTGCGAGCCGGCATCGCCGGGCCCGGTACCGACCACGCGCACCTTGGCGCCGGGATTTTCCTTTTCGAACAGCGGGCCGAGATATTCACTCACATATTCGACCATGTTCTGGTCGCCGGCGGTGACCACCGTCAGCTCGGCTGCCGCGGCCGGCGTGGCCGCCAAGCCGAGGGCGAGAGCCGCATTGAACAACGTTTTCATCGTTCGGTCTCCGTTATGGCGGGCGCGGGGCCCTGTGTCAGGCTCCGGCCAGTTCGCTGGCCTTGTCTGTCTTGTGTCCGGCAAACTCGGCCGCGGCCGGTTCGGCGCCGGGCGGGTTGAACAGGAAGAGCGCCTCAGGCGGCACGCACACCTTCACGGCCGCGTCCGGGGCGAAGGCCTGCGGCGCGTCGGCGAGAACGGTGTCGGGGCCGACGGCGACGGCGTGGCGCCAGTGGCCGCCGGGATAGCTCGCGCTCTCGATGCGGCCGGGTAGAACCAGCGTGCCCTCCGGGACATGCGCGGCATCGCCTGCCGGCACGAGCTTGGCCGCCTCGGCGCGGAAGCGGGCGACGACAGGTCCGTCGGCGAGCGGCCGCCCCGAGAGTGGCACGGCACAGGGCTCGTTCGTCGGTCCGGCCGTGATGGCGAAGCGGTCGCCCGCGACGGTTCCGACAAGGCCGATGCTGTTCTCCGCACCCATGAAGGCGGCGACAAAGGACGAGACGGGCCGGTTGTAGACCTCCTCCGGCGTGCCGGCCTGAGCGATGCGGCCGCTGTCAAGGATGACGATGCGGTCGGCCATCACCATCGCCTCCTCGCGATCGTGCGTGACATGGATTGCGGTGATGCCGAGCCGGCGCTGCAGGGCGCGGATCTCGTGCCGCACGGAGAGGCGGATGCGGGCGTCGAGGTTCGACAGCGGCTCGTCGAGCAGCAGGATCTCGGGATCGATGGCGAGCGCCCGGCCGAGGGCAACGCGCTGGCGCTGGCCGCCCGAGAGCTCGGCCGGCTTGCGGCGCGCAAGGCCGGTGAGACCGAGCAGCGCCTCCATCTCCGCGACACGCCGGGCGATCGCCTCGGCCGGCTGGTGACGCAGCTTGAGGCCATAGCCGATGTTCTGTGCCACGGTCATGTGCGGCCACAGGGCATAGGACTGGAAGACGAGAGCCATGCCCCGCTTGTCCGGCGGCAGGCGCGTCACGTCGCGGCCCGCGACGGAGACGGTTCCCGCCGAGGGCATCACAAAGCCTGCGATGGTCCGGAGCAAGGTGGTCTTGCCGCAGCCCGAGGAGCCGAGCAGGGCGACGAATTCCCCCTTGGCGATGGCGAGGTCGATGCCGTCGAGCACCGTTGTCGCGCCATAGGCGACGCTCGCCTTCTTGACCTCGAGAAACGGCGCCAGTGTCATCGAGCCCCCCGTTGCACAGGTGTGCATCGCGGAACGGCGATGCCCTGCAAGCCAGGTCGGGACATAGGTCCCATTCATAACATCCCGATGACGGTTTGGGCAGACCGGTTGCGGCGTTGCCGCCCCCTTGAGCAGGACGCTTTCTTCCCCCGGGAGCGGTTCTTGTGGGATTGTGAATGAGCGGGTGGGCCGCCTCTCCGCTCGCCATGGCCGGCCTTATCCCGGCCATCCACGATTTCGAGGCCCGCGTCAGGCGCGGGTATGACGGCGCAACGGGTTTGAGACGGTTTCACACGCACGGTCAACGGTTTGAAGCGAGGTGGAAGGCGTCGCGAGGGTTGGCCGTGCCGTCGCGGCTTGATCGGACCGGCGTCCGGGGCGACACTTCACGAAAAAATCGAACAGACATATGGGGAGGAGCGCAGCCATGAGGCAGGAGCAGGCCGCCCATATCGACGAGGTCGTGCGGGTCGCCGTCGGCGAGCGGACAGCGCGCGATGCGGTGATTCAGGAGTCGTGGCGGCGGTGCGTGGACGAGCACAAGCTCGATCCCGTCGTGCTGCGCGATGCGCAGATCCTGCCCCAGGCGCAACTGCGCGAGCATCGCGACGCCATGGACGAGTTCCTGCACACCGCGCGCGTGGGGCTCGAGACGCTCTATCGGCAGGTCTGCGGCCTCGGTTATGTGCTGCTTCTCACCGATGCCAAGGGGGTCACAGTCGATTTCATCGGCGATCCCACCTTCAACGACCAGTTGCACCGGGCCGGGCTCTATCTGGGCGCCGACTGGGCCGAGACGCATATGGGTACCTGCGCCGTCGGCACCTGCATCGCCACCGGCGAAGCGCTGACGGTGCACCAAAGCGACCATTTCGACGCGACGCACATTCCACTCACCTGCACTGCCGCCCCAATCTTCGATTCAGGCGGCACGCTCGCAGGCGTTCTCGACATCTCGGCGCTGAAGTCGCCGGAGCCGAAACAAAGCCAATACCTCGCGCTCCAACTCGTCAAATCCTATGCTCACAAGATCGAGAACGCCAACCTCCTCAACAATTTCCGCAGCGAGTGGATCCTCAAGCTGGCGGCGAGCCAGGAATTCGCCGACGTCGATCCCGACTGCGTGCTGGCGATCGATGCGGGCGGGCGCATCATCGGCTTCAACGACCGCGCGCGCCGCCTCCTGCTGCGCGAAGCCGCCTTGCGCTCGATGCGCAATCCGAACCCGCTCGGGGCGATGATCAGCGACTATCTCGACTGCCGGATCGACGACCTGCCCCTCTTCGCCCATTCGCTGCCGACGCGCCAGCGGGCGGTCCGGCTGCTGGCGAGCGGCACGACCCTCTTCGCCCAGAGCCTGCCGCCGCCGGCTCGCGCGTCGCAGCAGCCTGCGCCGGCACGGAAGGCGGCCTTGGCTCGTCCGCTCGAGACGCTCCATGGCGGCGACCCGATGATGGAGGAAGTCGTCGCCAGGGCCGCCCGGCTCGTCAACACGCAGATGAGCATCCTCATCCATGGCGAAACGGGCACCGGCAAGGAGCATCTCGCCAAGGCCATCCACGCTGCGAGCGCGCGAGCGGGAAAGCCCTTCGTCGCCGTGAACTGCGCGGCGCTGCCCGAAACGCTCATCGAGAGCGAATTGTTCGGCCACGAGCCGGGCGCCTTCACGGGCGCTGCGGCCAAGGGCAAGAAGGGCCTCGTCATCGAGGCCGACGGCGGCACGCTCTTCCTCGACGAGATCGGCGACATGCCGCTCGCGCTGCAGACCCGCCTGCTGCGCGTGCTCGCCGAGCGCGAGGTGACGCCCGTCGGCCGCACCCGGCCGGTGCCGGTTAACATCCGCGTCATCGCCGCCACGCACCGCGATCTCGTCGAGCTGGTGCGGGCCGGCGAATTCCGCGAGGACCTCTACTTCCGCCTCAACAGCGCCGTGCTCGCCCTGCCGGCGCTGCGCCAGCGCGCCGATCTCGTCTGGCTCATCGGGCACCTCATGGCCACGCACGGCGACGGCGCGCTGCCGCGGCGGCTCTCGCCCGCCGCCATGAACGCCCTTAAGGCCCATTCCTGGCCCGGCAACATCCGCGAGCTGGTCAATTGCCTCGACTATGCCCGCGCCGTCGCGACGAGCGACGTCATCGACGTTGCCGATCTGCCGCCGACCATCTTTGAGGAGGCACTGCTTCATTCCCCGGTGCCATCGCCGGCCTGCGCCGCCGTCCCGGAGGAGACGGCGCGGGCGGAGCGCCTCGTCGAGGCCTTGCGCGCGCGGCAGTGGAACGTCTCGGCGGTGGCGCGGGAATGGGGTCTCGACCGCTCCACCATCCACCGTCGCATGCGCCGCTTCGGCATCGTGCCGCCGCATAAATTGAGCTGACGGGCGCCACACCTGTTGCAGGCGGGGCGCCACAGCTGGGGCGCCGGCGCCTCACCAGTCCCGCCTGAGAGAACAGCCGGATTGTTTGTTTGCAATGACTTGGCGCTGATCGCGCCGTTGGCATCGTCCTTGCCGCATCCTTCGCAAAAGACGACAAGCGAAGGGAGGACGGCTTGGGGCCCATCGTCGGCATCATTGCCAATCCGGTCTCGGCACGCGACATCCGCCGTGTCGTCGCCAATGCGGCGAGCCTGCAGATCGCCGATCGCGCCAACATCGTGCTGCGCGTGCTCGCCGCGCTCGCCGCCTGCGGCATCGAGCAGGTGGTGATGATGCCGGAGCACGGCGGCATCCGCGGCCACGTGATGCGCGGCATCGAGCGCTCGCGCAACCAGGGCGAGACCCGCTTTCCGCATGTCACGCATCTCGACATGCCGGTCACCGGCACGGCGGAGGACAGTGCGCGTTCCGCCCGCCTCATGCACCGCGCGGGCGTCGCAGCCATCGTCGTCCTCGGCGGCGACGGCACGCACCGGGCCGTGGTCAAGGAATGCGGGCGGGTGCCGATCGCCGGCATCTCGACGGGCACCAACAACGCCTTCCCGGAGCATCGCGAGCCGACGATCACCGGCCTCGCGGCCGGCCTAGCCGCCACCGGGCGCGTGCCGGCCAGAGTCGCCTTCGCGTCCAACAAGCGCCTCGACGTCGCGGTCGGCGAGCGGCCGGCGGAGATCGCGCTCGTCGACGTCGCCTTCGTCACCGACAGCTATATCGGCGCCAGGGCGCTGTGGCGCACCGAGACCTTCCGCGAGCTCTTCGTCACCTTCGCCGATCCGGAGGTGATCGGCATGGCGGCCATCGCCGGGCTGATCGAGCCGGTCGGGCGCGGGGAGGCGGGCGGCATGATGGTTTCGCTGGCGCCCGCCGCGACGGCGCGCACCGTCCTCAGCGCTCCCATCGCACCCGGCCTCGTGGTGCCCGTCGGCATCGACGACTGGCGGCGTATGCCGGCGGGCATCCCCTTCCACCCGCATCTGGCCGCCGGCTCCGTCGCTCTCGACGGCGAGCGCGAGATCTTCTTCGACGGGCGGGAGGCTGTCTCGGTGACGCTCACGGCCGATGCCTTCCGCACCGTGAACGTGCCCGCCGTCATGCAGTTCGCCGCGACGCACGGGCTCCTCAGGGCCGGGGCATCCCTGCTCGCCACGGCTCTCGCCTGAACCAACGACAACCCCAAGGGTCGACCAAAGGAGGAAATGCCGATGTCCACCAATCCCTTCCCGCTCGACAAGGCGGACCTGATGAAGGCCTACCGCACCATGCGGACCATCCGCGAATTCGAGGAGCGGCTGCATGTCGAGTTCGCCAAGGGCGACATTCCGGGCTTCGTCCACCTCTATGCGGGAGAGGAGGCCTGCGCCACCGGCATCATGATGCACCTGACCGACGTCGACCGCATCGCCTCCACGCACCGCGGCCACGGCCACTGCATCGCCAAGGGCGTCGATGTCCACGAGATGATGGCCGAGATCTACGGCAAGGCGACCGGCGCCTGCCGCGGCAAGGGCGGTTCCATGCACATCGCCGACCTCGCCAAGGGCATGATGGGGGCGAACGGCATCCTCGGCGCCGGCGCCCCGCTCGTCTGCGGCGCCGGCCTCGCGGCCAAGTTCCGCGGCGACGGCGGCGTCGGCATCACCTTCTTCGGCGATGGCGCCTCCAACCAGGGCATGGTGCTGGAGAGCATGAACCTTGCCGCCGTGTGGAACCTGCCGGTCATCTTCGTGGTCGAGAACAACGGCTATGCGGAATCGACCTCGGTCGATTACGCCACCGCCGTCGATTCCTATGTCGACCGCGCCTCCGGCTTCGGCCTGCCGGGCGTGACCGTGGACGGCACGGACTTCTTCGCCGTCTACGAGGCGGCCGGCGAGATGATCCGCCGCGCGCGCGAGGGCGGCGGGCCGGCGCTGCTCGAATGCAAGATGGTCCGCTTCTTCGGCCATTTCGAAGGCGACGCCCAGACCTACAAGGCCAAGGGCGAGAACGACTACAACCGCGAGCACCGCGACTGCCTGAAGATCTTCGCCGCGCGCGTGCGCGAGGCAGCCGTTGTCACGGCGGACGAATTCGCGGCGATCGACCGGGAGGTCGGGGCGCTCATAGAGGATGCGGTGGCTTCCGCCAAGGCCGCGCCGCTGCCGTCGGCACGCGACCTCACCACCGACGTCTACGTCGCCTACTGACGCTCGACAGCCAAGAACATCCGGAGGAAACCGTCATGGCCCGCAAGATCAGCATGAAACAGGCGATCAACGAGGCGCTCGACCTCGAGATGCGCCGCGATCCCGCCGTCATCGTCATGGGCGAGGATATCGTCGGCGGGGCCGGCAGCCCCGGCGAGGAGGATGCCTGGGGCGGCGTGCTCGGCGTCACCAAGGGGCTGCACGCCAAATATCCCGGCCGGCTGCTCGACACGCCCCTGTCGGAATCGGCCTATATCGGCGCCGCCATCGGCGCGGCCGCCTGCGGCATGCGCCCGGTGGCCGAGCTGATGTTCCTCGATTTCATGGGCGTGTGCTTCGACCAGATCCTCAACCAGGCGGCGAAGTTCAAGTACATGTTCGGCGGCAAGGCCAAGACCCCCGTCGTCATCCGGGCCATGGTGGGTGCCGGCTTCCGCGCCGCGGCCCAGCATTCGCAGATGCTGACGCCCGTCTTCACCCATGTGCCGGGGCTCAAGGTCGTCTGCCCGTCCAATGCCTATGACGCCAAGGGCCTGCTCATCCAGGCCATCCGCGACGACGATCCCGTCATCTTCTGCGAGCACAAGAACCTCTACGGCCATGAGGCCGACGTGCCGGAGGAGGCCTATGCCATCCCCTTCGGCGAGGCGGCGGTGGTGCGCGAGGGCAAGGACGTCACCATCGTCAGTTACGGGCTCACCGTGCACCGGGCGCTGGAGGCGGCCGAGCGGCTCGCCAAGGAGCGCATCGAGGCCGAGGTGATTGACCTGAGGACGCTCTCGCCCATCGACTGGGACACGGTCCTCGAGAGCGTCGAGACGACCGGCCGGCTCGTCGTCGTCGACGAGGCGAACCCGCGCTGCTCCATCGCGACGGATGTGTCCGCGCATGTGGTGCAGGAGGCCTTCGGGGCGCTGAAGGCTGCGCCGCAGATGGTGACGGCGCCGCACACGCCGGTGCCGTTCTCGCCCGTGCTCGAGGACCTCTACATCCCAACGGCGGATGCGATCACCGCCGCGGTGTCGAAGATCGCGCCGCGCGCCATGGCAGCTTGAGGGGAAGGACATGACGGATCAGCGCATCAAGCCGGTGGTGATGCCCAAGTGGGGCCTTGCCATGGAAGAGGGCAAGGTCACGGGCTGGCTGAAGCGGCCCGGCGACCGAATCGCCGTCGGCGACGAGATTGTCGAGGTCGAGACCGACAAGATCGCCGGCGTCGTCGAGGCGAGCGAGGCCGGCGTCCTGCGCCGCGCCATCGGCGAGGTCGACACGGTCTATCCGGTCAAGGCCCTCATCGGCGTCGTCGCCGATGCCGACGTGCCGGAGGCGGAGATCGACGCCTATGTGGCCGGCTATGTCACCCCTTCCGCCGACGAGGCGGGCGAGGAGGAAGCCGGCCCGACCTACGAATTCGTCGAGACGCCCGCCGGCCGGCTGCGCTATGCGCGGCGCGGGGAGGGCGCCGAGACGATCGTGCTCGTGCACGGCTTTGGCGGCGATCTCGACAACTGGCTGTTCAACATCGATGCGCTGGCGGACAAGGCGACGGTCTATGCGCTCGACCTGCCGGGCCATGGCCAGTCGGCCAAGGCGATGCCGGAGGGAGGCGTCGAGGGCCTCGCCCGCGCCCTCCTCGGCTTCATGGACGCGCTCTCGATCGAGTGCGCCCACCTCGTCGGCCATTCCATGGGCGGCGCCGTGTCGACGCTCGCGGCCAGCGCCGCGCCGGGGCGGGTGAGATCGCTGACCCTGATCGGCTCGGCCGGGCTCGGGGAGGAGATCAATGCCGACTACATCGCCGGCTTCGTCTCGGCCGCCTCCCGGCGGGAGCTGAAGCCGGTGGTGGAACAGCTCTTCGCCGATCCGTCCCTCGTCAGCCGCCAGCTCGTGGAGGACCTCCTCAGATACAAGCGCCTCGACGGCGTCTCGGCGGCGCTCGAGGCGCTGTCCGGCGCCTTCCTCGCCCACGGGCGGCAGAAGACGCTCGTCGCCTCCTCCCTTGCCGCACTCGACATCCCCGTCCTCGTCGTCTGGGGCGCGGAGGACCGCATCATCCCGGCCGCCCATGCCGAGGCGCTCAATGGCCGCGCCAAGGCCGAGGTCATCCCCGGCGCCGGGCACATGGTGCAGATGGAAAAGGCAAGCCGCGTCAACGAGCTGATCGGCGCCCATATCACCGCCTGAAGACCGCTGAGAACGCCGTAGACCTGCAACGGAGGCCGGCCCGTCGTGGCCGGCCGAGGAGAAAGCCATACCGTTCGGACTGAAGGACAGGAGCATCATCGTGACCGGCGCCGTGCTCGGCCGGGCGTCGACGGCGCAGGATCTTGTCGGCGTGGCCTGCTTCCTTGCGTCGCCGGCCTCGGACTTCATGACCGGCCAGTCACTGCTCGTCGACGGCGGCATGGTCTTCGTCTGAGCGAGAGGCTGGCCGGTTCGCGCCATGCGGCCTTAAGTCTAGGGTCACACGGCTTGTCCGCTCGGGCCGGCGCCACTATCGTCGGTGGCAAGGGGCGGCCATAACGCCCGCACGGTGGGAGGAAGCCACATGCGCGATGCGTCGGTGGCACGCCACGTTGACCGCATCGAATCAGCCATCGCAGGCAGCGAGGCGGCGCATTCGGCCCTCGTCGCGTCCTGGCAGCGCTCCTGTGCCCTGCACCGGCTCGATCCCGCCGACGCCCGTGGTCCGCAGACGCTCACGGGTCCGGAGCTGCAGCGGGCGCGCGAACGGCTGGATCTGCTGATCCGGTCGGCGCAGGACAGCCTCGACCGCCTTTACCAGGCGGTGGGAGGCGTCGGCTGCTGCGTGCTCCTCGCCGATGCCGACGGGGTGCCCGTCGACCGGCGCGGCGCCCCCGCCGACGACGAGACCTTTCATCGCTGGGGCCTGTGGACCGGGACGGTCTGGAGCGAGGCGAGCGAGGGGACGAACGGCATCGGCACCTGCCTCGTCGAGCAGCGTCTCCTCACCATCCACCGCGACCAGCACTTCCACGCCCGCAACAGCGGCCTCAGCTGTACCACCGCCCCGATCCACGACCATGAGGGCCGGCTCGCGGCGGCGCTCGACGTGTCGTCCTGCCGCGCCGACCTCACCGAGGGCTTCGTCAACCTCATCGCCGTCGCGGTGAGCGACGCGGTGCGGCGCATCGAGGCGGAGAATTTCCGGCGCGCCTTTCCCGACGCCCGTGTGCTCCTGGCGCCATCGCCGGAGCGTGGCGGGGGCGGACTGATCGCCGTCGACCGGCACGACCTCGTCATCGGCGCGACGCGCGCCGCCCGGCTTGCCTTCGGTCTCCACGACGACGACCTCAGGGGCTCGCTGCCGGCCGCGGATCTCCTTGCCGGCGGGCCGGGAGGACGCGAGCAGCTGGCGGATGCCGAGCGCGGCGTCATCCAGCGCGCGCTGGCGCGCTCGCACGGCAATGTCTCGGCGGCGGCCGCCTCGCTCGGCATGAGCCGCGCCACCTTCTACCGGGCACTGAAGCGGCTGCGCCTCGACGCCGCCCACTGATCCCGACCCGAAAATCTCCCGCCGAACTGTCTCAGTTCTGAAACACTCGCCGGCCGGCAGGCGTGCGGGAGCGGCTGACGGCCTCCGGTTCGGGGGGCAAGCTTCCTCACCGGCTCGCAGCAGCCTTCTCGCAGAGCCTTGGGAGGAAAGAGAATGAACAAGGTCGATGTCTCGCGCACCGCGCGCTCGCCGTTCGCCGCCCGCTACGGCAATTTCATCAACGGCACCTGGGTCGAACCGAAGGCCGGCCGCTATTTCCAGAACACCTCGCCGGTGAACGGGCAGCCGCTCTGCGACATCGCCCGCTCGGACGCGGCGGATATCGAGGCCGCGCTCGACGCCGCCCATGCCGCCAAGGGCGCCTGGGGGCGCACCAGCGCTGCCGAGCGCGCCGCCGTCCTCAATGCCATCGCGCAGCGCATGGAGGATAACCTCGACTTCCTCGCGCGGGCGGAGACCTGGGACAACGGCAAGCCGATCCGCGAGACGACGGCGGCGGACATTCCGCTCGCCATCGACCATTTCCGGTATTTCGCCGGCGTCGTCCGCGCCCAGGAGGGCTCGATCGGCGAGATCGACCATGACACGGTGGCCTATCACTTCCACGAGCCCCTCGGCGTCGTCGGCCAGATCATCCCGTGGAACTTCCCCATCCTGATGGCGGCGTGGAAGCTCGCGCCGGCGCTTGCGGCCGGCAATTGCGTGGTGCTGAAGCCGGCGGAGCAGACGCCGGCCTCCATTCTCGTCTGGGCCGAACTCGTCGGCGACCTTTTGCCGCCGGGCGTGCTCAATATCGTCAACGGCTTCGGCCTCGAGGCCGGCAAGCCGCTCGCCTCGAGCCCGCGTATCGCCAAGATTGCCTTCACCGGCGAGACCACGACCGGCCGGCTCATCATGCAATATGCCAGCCAGAACCTCATCCCCGTCACGCTCGAGCTCGGCGGCAAGTCGCCGAACATCTTCTTCAAGGACGTGCTCGCCGAGGACGACGACTTCCTGGACAAGGCGGTCGAGGGCTTCGTCATGTTCGCGCTCAACCAGGGCGAGGTCTGCACCTGCCCGAGCCGCGCGCTCATCCACGAGGCGATTTATGACCGTTTCATGGAAAAGGCGCTCGCGCGCGTCGCCGCGATCGTGCAGGGCGATCCGCTCGACCCGGCGACGATGATCGGTGCGCAGGCCTCCGGGGAGCAACTCGAGAAGATCCTGTCCTACATCGACATCGGCCGGCAGGAGGGTGCCGAGGTATTGGCTGGCGGGGAGCGCAACGCGCTGCCCGGCGACCTCGCCGGCGGCTATTACGTCAAGCCCACGGTCTTCCGCGGCCACAACCGCATGCGCATCTTCCAGGAGGAGATCTTCGGCCCGGTCGTCTCCGTCACCACCTTCCGGGACGACGAGGAGGCGCTGTCGATCGCCAACGACACGCTCTACGGCCTCGGCGCCGGCATCTGGACGCGCGACATGAACCGTGCCTATCGCTTCGGCCGCAGCATCGAGGCCGGGCGCGTGTGGACCAACTGCTACCACGCCTATCCGGCCCACGCCGCCTTCGGTGGCTACAAGCAGTCCGGCATCGGGCGCGAGACGCACAAGATGATGCTCGATCATTACCAGCAGACCAAGAACATGCTGGTGAGCTACAGCCCGAAGAAGCTCGGCTTCTTCTGATACCGACAGGGAAGGGCGGGTCCGACCCGCCCTTCCGCAGCGATGCAGGGTGCTACCCATGGACATGGCGGAGGAAAAGGGCACGTCGCGCGTCACGGCGACGGCCGCGGCGCTTGCCTTCATCGCGGAACTCGTGGCCGAGCACGGTCCGGTCCTCTTCCACCAGTCCGGCGGCTGCTGCGACGGCTCCTCACCCATGTGCTACCGGCGGGACGAGTTCATGCTCGGGGACGGCGATGTCCTCCTCGGGCACATCGGCGGGGCGCCGTTCTATATCGGCGCGGCCCAGTACGAGGCCTGGAAGCACACCGCGCTCATCATCGACGTCGTGCCGGGGAGGGGCGGCATGTTCTCGCTCGACAACGGGCGCGAGCGCCGCTTCCTGGTCCGCTCGCGGGTCTGCGCCCTGCCGCAGGCCGTGCAGCGCTGAATCAGACCGCCCGAAGGCGCCACGCTCTACAACAACACCAGCCCCGAGCGGGTGGAGGAGGGCTTGGCGGCCGCCTTCCTGCGCTCGCCCGTCGATCGTCGGTCAACGCCATCCTCGTCAACACCGGCGAGCGGCTCGTTCTCGTCGATGCCAGGACGGGCACCCTCCTGGGCCCGACGCCCGGGCGGCTGCCGTCGGCGCTGATGGCCTCCGGCTATTCGCCCGACCGGGTCGACGACGTCGTCCTCACCCATGTCCATACGGACCATTCGGGTGGCCTCGTCGTCGATGGGGGCAGGTCTTCCCCAATGCCACCGTCCACGCCCACCGCCGCGACATCGACTACTGGCTGAGCGAGGCCAATCGCGTCGCGGCGCCGGCGAACAAGAAGGAGCTCTTCGAGGGCGCCGTCGCCTCGCTGGAGCCCTACCGCAAGGCGGACCGTCTCGTCCCCTTCGACGACAACGCCGAGCGCCATCGGGTCGTTCCGGCATGGCCGGAAGGCCCCCACTGTTGCATTCGCGCCGTCGATGCGATAAGGCCGGATAAGCTTTTGCAGGTTTCATCTGCTGGTTGGGGAGGACGCCATGTCTCACGACGCCCTCTTCCAATTGGGGATGGGCTCAGTCGGACTGGATGCCACCCAAACGGAAGAACCTTTTGGGGCGCGCGCCGCGAAGGCGCACGCGACGGCGCTATGCGCCACGGATCGGGGCATCTGTCCTGATGCGGTGAAATGGCCGCCCGCACGAACAGCGGACAAGAAGACACGCGAACGGGGCAACAGCGCCAAAGCGCTTTTCCCCGCGACGGGTCTTGCGGCCTGCCAGGCATAGCTGTTCCCCGCCCATAACAGTCGTTCCGCGCACCGGCACCGATGGCCATGCGGCCACCGGATGGTCTCGCGCCAGACGGCATTTCAGCGCTGCGGCCGGGGGCCGCGGCGCGCCAACCATCAACCCGGACGGGCAAGACATCTTGAAGCTGCAGACGCCCTATTACCTCATCGACAAGAGCGCGCTCATGCGCAACCTGCGCGTGATCGAGCGCGTGCGCGAACATTCGGGCGCGAAGGCGCTGTTGGCGCTCAAATGCTTCGCCACCTGGTCGGTCTTCGACCTCATGCGCGAGTACATGGACGGCACGACCTCCTCCTCGCTCTTCGAGGTGCGACTCGGGCGCGAGACCTTCGGCGGCGAGACGCATGCCTACAGCGTGGCCTTCGCCGATCACGAGATCGACGCCGTCGTGGCGAATGCCGACAAGATCATCTTCAACTCGATCGGCCAGCTCGAGCGCTTTGCCGATCGCGCCGGTGCGCTGGCGCGCGGGCTGCGCCTCAACCCCGGCGTCAGTTCGTCGGACTTCGACCTCGCCGACCCCGCCCGCCCGTTCAGCCGGCTGGGGGAATGGGACCCCGAGAAGATCGCAGCCGTCGTCGACGGGCTCGATGGCTTCATGATCCACAACAACTGCGAGAACGCCGATTTCGGCCTTTTCGACCGGATGCTCGGGCAGATCGAGGACAGGTTCGGGGCCTTTCTCTCCAAGGTCGATTGGGTCAGCCTCGGCGGCGGCATCCATTTCACGGGCGAGGGGTACCCGCTCGAATTGTTCTGCGAACGGTTGAAGGCCTTCTCGCAGCGCTTCGGCGTCCAGGTCTATCTGGAACCGGGCGAGGCGGCGGTGACGAGGAGCACCACGCTCGAGGTGACGGTGCTCGACACGCTCCACAACGGCAAGGACCTTGCCATCGTCGACAGTTCGACGGAGGCGCACATGCTCGACCTGCTGATCTATCGGCAGAGCGCCAAGGTCAGCCCCGACCGGGGCCCGCACCGCTATCTGGTCTGCGGCAAGTCGTGTCTCGCCGGCGACATCTTCGGTGAGTTTTCCTTCGAGGCTCCGCTGAAGCCGGGCGACCGCATCTCCATCAACGATGCGGCCGGCTACACGATGGTCAAGAAGAACTGGTTCAACGGCGTCCACATGCCGTCCATCGTCGTGCGTGAACTCGACGGCAGCCTTCGTGTCGCGCGCGAATTTTCCTTCGAAGACTACAAGTCGAGCCTGTCCTGAGGCTCATGCGGAACGAAAGGAGATCCGAGCCCAAATGAAGAAGAACGTTCTGATCATCGGTGCCGGTGGCGTGGGCCAGGTCGTGGCCCACAAATGCGCGCAGCACAACGACGTCCTCGGCGATATCCATATCGCTTCGCGGACTTTCGCCAAGTGCGAGGCGATCATCCAGTCCGTCCACGAGAAGAAGAGCCTGAAGACGGCCGGCAAGCTCGTCGCCCATGCGCTCGACGCCCTTAACGTGGAGAAGACGGCAGAGCTCATCCGGGCCACGAACAGTCAGATCGTCATCAACGTGGGCTCGGCCTTCCTCAACATGTCGATCCTCACCGCGTGCATCCGCACCGGTGCGGCCTATATCGACACGGCGATCCACGAGGATCCGCTGAAGATCTGCGAGACCCCGCCGTGGTACGGCAACTACGAATGGAAGCGGCGCGAGGAATGCGCCAAGGCCGGCGTGACGGCCGTGCTCGGCGCCGGCTTCGACCCGGGCGTCGTCAACGCCTATGCGGCGCTCGCGCGCGATGAGCATTTCGACCGCATCGACTCGATCGACATCATCGACGTGAATGCCGGCGACCACGGCCGCTACTTCGCCACCAACTTCGATCCCGAGATCAACTTCCGCGAGTTCACGGGGCAGGTGTGGTCGTGGCAGAAGGGTGAGTGGAGGTCGAACAAGATGTTCGAGGTCCGCAAGGACTGGGACCTGCCGGTGGTCGGCACACGCACGACCTACATGACCGGCCACGACGAGATCCACTCGCTCTCGCAGAACCTCGGCGTGCCGGACATCCGCTTCTGGATGGGCTTCGGCGAGCGCTACATCACCGTCTTCACCGTGCTGAAGAACCTCGGCCTTCTTTCGGAGCAGCCGATCCGCACGGCCGAGGGGCAGGAGGTCGTTCCGCTCAAGGTGGTGAAGGCCGTGCTCCCGGATCCCTCGTCGCTGGCCCCGGACTACACGGGCAAGACCTGCATCGGCGACCTCGTCAAGGGCGTCAAGGACGGCAAGCCGCGCGAGGTCTTCATCTACAACGTCTCGGACCATGCGGAGGCCTACGGCGAGGTCGGCAGCCAGGCGATCTCCTACACGGCGGGCGTGCCCCCGGTCGCGGCCGCGCTCCTCATCGCCGAGGGGACCTGGGACGTCGGCCGCATGGCCAATGTGGAGGAACTGCCGCCGCAACCCTTCCTCGGCCTTCTCGGGCGGATGGGCCTGCCGAGCCGCATCAAGGACGAGGCCGGCGACCGGCCGCTGACCTTCGATGCCGACGGCGGCGGCGTGGCGGCCAAGGTGGCCGTGCGGAGGGCGGCAGCCGGCTGACACGCATGGGCTTTTCGTCGGGCGGCGAGGCCGTCATGTCCCCGTCGCCCCGCGAAGCCGCAGGTTCGGCTTGGGTTTGCCCCTGTGCTGAAAGCTTTTGTTGGCTTTTCGCGCGTACAGTTGCGCTGACCGACGGAGCCCCCTCACGCCGCGCGCCGAGCATGCAATCCGAGCAGATCCTCAACGTCCTTTATATCGTGGCGATCGTTGCGGAGGCGATGACGGCGGCCCTTGCCGCCGGCCGGCGTTCCATGGACTGGCTGGGCGTCGCGATGCTCGGAGCCATCACCGCGCTTGGCGGCGGATCGGTACGGGACGTGCTGCTCGGCCGCCATCCGCTCACCTGGATCGAGCATCCCTCCTATCTCCTCGTCACGGCTGGAGCGGCGCTCGCCACGGTCTTCATCGCCCGCTACATGCATCACCTGCGCCACCTCTTCCTCTTCCTCGATGCGGTCGGCCTCGTCGTCTTCACCGTGATCGGCTGCAACATCGCGCTCGCGCTCGGCATGTCCTACGTCATCGTCATTGCCTCGGGCATGATCTCGGGCTGTGTCGGCGGCGTGCTGCGCGACATCCTGTGCACCGAGGTGCCGCTTCTGTTTCGCGCCGAACTCTATGCGACGGTTTCGATCCTGGCAGGCGCCCTTTACATCGGGGGCCAATATGCCGGCCTGCCGCATGCCCTCGCCATGGGAATCGCGATGCTCACGGGCCTTGCGCTGCGCCTGCTTGCGCTGCGCTATGGCTGGAGCATGCCGAAATTCGTCTATACCGAGAAGCTGCACTGATGCCGACGGCGGTGATGGCGGTTCAGCGGATGCCGGCGCGCAGGAAGGACTGCACGAAGGCGCGCTGGAAGATGAGGAAGGCGACGAGGAGCGGCGCGGCCGTCATCAGCGTGGCGGCCGAGATGATCGACCAGTCGATGCCCTGGTCGGTGGAGGAGAACACCGCGAGCCCCACAGTCAGCGGGCGTGTCTCGACCGAATTGGTGACGATGAGCGGCCACAGGAAGTTGTTCCAGTGGTGGCTCACCGAGACGAGGCCATAGGCGACGAAGACGGGTCGCGCCAGCGGTACGTAGACTCGCCAGAGCACGCCGAGGGTGGAGCAGCCCTCGACGATCGCCGCTTCCTCCAGTTCCTTCGGTACGGTCATGAAGGTCTGGCGCAGGAGGAAGATGCCGAAGGCCGAGGCCATGTAGGGCAGCGCCACCGCGCCGATGGTGTCGACGAGGCCGAGGCCGAACATCGTGCGGTAATTCTCGACGATGAGGATGTCCGGCATCACCATGAGCTGCATCAGCACCAGCGCGAACAGCACCGACTTGCCGGGAAAGGTATAGCGCGCGAAGGCATAGGCCGCGAGCGTGCAGACGAGGAACTGCCCGGCGGGGATCATGGTGACGATCGCCGTCGTGTTGAGGAGATAGCGGCCGAAGGGCGCTGCCTCCCAGGCGGCGACGAAGTTCGCGAGCGTCAGTGGCGCCAGGAGATCGAAGCGCGTGGCATAGGCCGCAGGGTGGAAGGCGGTCCACACCGCATAGGCGAGCGGCAGGATCCAGAGGAGGCCGAGAAGCCAGGCGCCGACCGTCTCGATCGCGCCGGCAGAGCGGTCGGCGATGCTCATCGATAGTGGATCCGTCGCTCGAGGAAGAGGAACTGCACGGCGGCCAGCACGGCGAGGATGGCAAGAAGCACGGTCGTCAGCGTCGCCGCATAGGCCGAATCCCAGAAGCGGAAACCGATCTCGTAGATGTAGTAGAGCAGCAGCGCCGTGGCATTGTCTGGCCCGCCGCGGGTCATGACCACAATGTGGTCGACGAGGCGGAAGGCGCCGATGACCGCATTGACCAGCACGAACAGGGTCGTCGGCATCAGGAGCGGAAGCGTCACGCGCCGGAAGAAGGTGAAGCGGCTCGCCCCCTCGATGGCCGCGGCCTCGCGCAGGTCGTGCGGGATCGTCTGCAGGGCGGCGAGGTAGAAGATCATGAAGAAACCCGCCTCCTTCCACACCGCAACCGCGATCACGGCATTGAGGGCGGTGTCGCGCGAGCCGAGCCAGTTCGTCTGCGCCACGCCGAAGAGGCCGAGGACCTGGTCGAGCAGGCCGTAGCCGGGCGTGTAGAAGAAGAGCCAGATATTCGCGACCGCGATCATCGGCAGCACGGTGGGCGTGAAATAGGCCATCCTGAGCGCCGCCCGGCCGGGCAGGCGGGCATCGACGGCGAGCGCCATGACGAGCGCGAGGATGACCGAGAGCGGAATGGTGAGGGCCGCGTACCAGACGTTGTTCGCCATCGCCTGCCAGAAGACGGGATCGTCGAGAAGATGACGATAGTTGTCGAGGCCGATGAAGACCTCCGGCCGGTTGCCGCGCGGCGTCGTGTAGAGCGCGCCGATGAAGGTGCGCACCGCCGGCACGTGCGTGAAAGCCGCCAGCAGCACGACGGCGGGCAAGAGCAGCAGCGAGGCGTGGATCGAGGCGCGCAGACGACTCACGGGCGGGTCCGGAAAGGGCCCGCGCGGGTGAGGAAACCGCGCGGGCGAGGTCGGGTCACTGGAAGGGGCGCAGGACGCGGTCGGCCTCGGCCTGGGCGTCCTTCATGGCCTGGCCCGGCTCCTTGGCGCCGGTCAGCGCCGCCTGCAGGCCGTCGTTGAGGGCCTTGGTGACGCGCTGGTTGTCGTGGGTCGACAGTTCCGCCACCGCGACGTCGAGCTGGTCGCGGGCGACCGCCGCAGCCGGGAACTCGGCGACATATTTCTTCATCGCCTCGGTCTCCCAGGCGGCGGGCGTGACGGCGACATAGCCGGTGGCGATCGACCAGGCGGCCGCCTGCTCCGGCGCCGTCGCCCACTTGATGAAGGCGAGGGCGGCCTTGCGCTGCTCGGGCGAGGCGTTCTTGAAGACATAGAAGTTGCCGCCGCCGGTGGGCGAGCCACCGCGCACCTTGGCCGGCAGCATGGCGACGCCGAAGGGGAAGGGTGCGTTGTTGCGCACGTTGGTCAGGTTGCCGGTGGTCGTCCACATCATCGCGACCTTGCCCTCGAAGAAATCCTTCGGGGTGGTGCCCCACTCGACGATGCCTTGCGGATGCACCTTGTACTTCTTCGAAAGGTCGACCCAGAACTGCAGCGCCTCGACGACGCGCGGGTCGTCATAGGTCACCTTCGTGCCCGCCTCGTTGGCGAGGATGACGTCGTTCTGCGTCGTCAGCGCCTGGAACAGCCAGTAAGGGAAGCCCGACGACGGGATCTGCACGCCCCAGCGGGTCACGTTGCCGGAGGTGTCGCGCTTCGTCAGCTTCTCGGCGGCCGCGACCATCTCGTCCCAGGTCTTCGGCGCCACCTCCGGATCGAGCCCGGCCTCCTTGAAGGCATCCTTGTTCCAGTACTGCACGATGGTGGAGCGCTGGAAGGGGATGCCCCAGGTCTTGCCGCCGGTACGGCTGTTGAGCATGAAGCCCGGGTAGAAGCCGTCGAGCCAGGCCTTGTCGGCGTCGGACACCAGCTCCTCGAAGGGGACGATCGCGTCCTCGTCGATCAGCGTGAACATGTCCGTCGAGAGGATGACGGCGAATTCCGGCGCATTGCCGCCCTTGAGCGCGGTGACGACCTTGGTGATCGTGTCCTGGTAGCTGCCGGAATAGATCGGGTTGACCTTGATGTCCGGATTCGCGGCCGAGAAATCGGCGACCATCTTGTCGATGATCTTGGTGATGGGGCCGCCAACCGCGACCGGATAGTACATGTTGACCGTGGTCTCGGCCGAGGCCGGCGCCACGGCGAGCGCGAGCGACGCGGCAAGCGCTGCCGCCCCGCAGCGGACCTGCGTGAAGAACTTCATGCCCCTTCTCCCCGTTCGGGTGCGTTGCAGCCGTTGCCGTTCGCCTCGACGCGCCGGCCGCTGCCCGCGTCGAAGAAATGGAGATCGCCCGCCGCGCAGCTGACGCCGACGACCTCGCCGATCCGATGGCGCGCATGCCCGTCGGTGCGGGCAATGAGCTTCGCCCCGGCGGCGTCGAGGGTCAGCAACGTATCGGCGCCGAGATATTCGATGGCCTCGATCGAAGCCGCGAGCCCGCGCCCGGGGGCGCCGACCCGCAGCCGCTCCGGCCGGACGCCGATGCTGCCGCCAGCGGCGGCAGGGACACCGGGCAGGAGGCCGGCACCGATGGCGGCGGGCAGCAGGTTCATCGGCGGCGTGCCGAGGAAGCGGGCGGCAAAGCCGCTCGCCGGGCAATCGTAGAGCTCGGCTGGCGTGCCCTGCTGCTCGATGCGCCCCTCGCGCATCAGCACGACCCGGTCGGACATCGTCATGGCCTCGACCTGATCGTGCGTGACATAGATCATCGTCATGCCGAGCCGCCGCTGCAGGCTGCGGATCTCGGCGCGCATCTCCTGGCGCAGCTGGGCGTCGAGGTTCGACAGCGGCTCGTCCATGAGGCAGACGGCGGCATCGGCGACGATGGCGCGGCCGAGGGCGACGCGCTGGCGCTGGCCGCCGGAGAGCGCGGCGGGCTTGCGGTCGAGAAGCTGCGTGAGGCCGAGCGTCTGCGCCGCCCGCTTCAACCGCTCGTCGCGCTCGGCGCGCGGCACGCGCCGCACCTTCAATCCGAACAGGATGTTCTCGGCTACCGAGAGATGCGGAAACAGCGCGTAGGACTGGAACACCATGGCGATGCCGCGCTCGGCGGGCGAGCGGCGCGTGACGTCGCGCCCGCCGATGGCGATGGCGCCCGCGCTCGGCTGCTCGAGCCCCGCGATGAGGCGCAGCGTCGTCGACTTGCCGCAGCCGGAGGGACCGAGCAGGACCGTGAATTCACCCGACGCGCAGGTAAAGCTGATGCCGTCGACCGCCGGCGAGCCGCTCCATACCTTCGTCAGATTGTCGACGACGATCTCTGCCATGTCCCGCAACGCTGTTTGCCCATCCTGACCAGTCATGAAACGTTATCGGGCAGTGATCGGCGTTTCGATTGTTTCTGTTATGACACAGGGTGTGAATTGAGCAACCAGCGCTCGGGTATCCGGCAAGCGGCGTAGCGAAGGCGGGTGACGCTTCGATGAAAGATCGGCGACAGTTCCGTGACGCTCCGCCGGTCCTTGTGGATGTCCGGGCGGCCTGCATGTCGGCGGCGTTGGTTGCGTGTCCTACGACCGGAACGGCGCCATGAGCCGTTGCATCATGTCCATATGTCGGGTAGTCTCGACATATGGAAAATGAACAGGCTCTTCTCGCCTTTGCGGCCTTCGCCCAGCCCACCCGTTTCGAGGTGTTCCGCCTGCTCGTCGAGAGCGAGCCGGACGGGCTCGCGGCAGGCGAGATCGCACGGCGCCTCGCCGTGCCGCACAACACGATGTCCTCCCACCTCGGCATCCTCGCGCGGGCCGGTCTCGTCAGCGCCGCGCGCCGCAGCCGTTCCATCGTCTACCGGGCGGAACTCGACACGGTGCGCGCGCTGACGGCCTTCCTGCTCAAGGACTGCTGCGGCGGACGTCCCGAGATCTGCGCGCCGCTCGTCGCCGAGCTTGCGCCCTGCTGCCCTCCTGCCCGAGCGAACGTCCAAGCCACCCACGAGGCCTGATCATGGCTGACCCGATCTACAACGTGCTCTTTCTGTGCACCGGCAATTCCGCCCGCTCCATCCTGGCCGAGAGCATCCTCGCCAAGGACGGGGCAGGGCGGTTCCGCGCCTTCTCCGCCGGCAGCCGGCCCAAGGGCGTCATCCATCCGCTGGCGCTCAAGGTGCTCGAAGGTTACGGCTATCCCACCGCGGGGCTGCGCTCGAAGAGTTGGGAGGAATTTGCCGGGAGTGACGCGCCGGTGATGGACTTCGTCTTCACCGTCTGCGACAGCGCGGCTGGCGAGGCCTGCCCGCTGTGGCCGGGCCAGCCGATGACGGCCCATTGGGGAATCGAGGACCCCGCCGCCGTCGAGGGAACCGACATCCAACGGGAGGCTGCCTTCGTCGCCGCCTTCCGCTACATGAAGAACCGCATCTTCGTGTTCACGGCGCTGCCTGTGCGGAGCCTCGGCCATATCGCGCTAGGCTCCCGGCTCGCCGAGATCGGGCAGCTCGAAGGGGCGACGAAGCCGCGCCCGAGCGCGGCATGAGGACCGTCATGGACGTCATCATCTATCACAATCCCGCCTGCGGCACCTCGCGCAACGCCTTGGCGATGATCCGTAATGCGGGCGTCGAGCCGCATGTGATCGAATATCTGAAGACGCCGCCGACGCGAGCCATGCTGCACTGGCTGATTGCGCGCATGGGTATCCCGGCGCGCGCCCTGCTGCGCGAGAAGGGTACACCCTATGCCGAACTAGGCCTCGCAAACCCGGCGCTGAGCGACGATCAGCTCCTCGACGCCATGCTCGCCCATCCGATCCTCATCAACCGGCCCATCGTGGTGAGCCCGAAGGGCGTGCGCCTGTGCCGCCCGTCGGAGGAGGTGCTCGACCTCCTGCCGCCGCAGCGCGGCGAATTCGTCAAGGAAGACGGCGAGCGCGTCATCGACGAGCACGGCCGCCGCGTCGCGACGGCCTGAGGAATTCCCATGTCCACCTTCGAACGCTATCTGACCCTGTGGGTCTTCCTGTGCATCGTCGCGGGCGTCGCGCTCGGCTCGCTGGCGCCTTCCGTGTTCCACGCCATCGCCGGGCTCGAGGTGGCGCGCGTCAACCTGCCGGTCGCCGTTCTCATCTGGCTCATGATCGTGCCGATGCTGGTGAAGATCGACTTCGCCGCTCTGCGCGAGGTTGGCCGGCACTGGCGCGGCATCTCCGTGACGCTCTTCGTCAACTGGGCCGTCAAGCCGTTCTCGATGGCGCTGCTCGGCTGGCTTTTCATCGGTTACCTGTTCCGGCCCTATCTGCCTGCCGACCAGATCGACAGCTATATCGCCGGCCTTATCCTGCTCGCGGCGGCGCCGTGCACGGCCATGGTCTTCGTGTGGTCGAACTTGACGAAGGGCGAGCCGCACTTCACCCTGTCGCAGGTGGCGCTCAACGACGCCATCATGATCGTTGCCTTCGCACCGATCGTCGGCCTGCTGCTCGGCCTGTCCGCGATCACCGTGCCGTGGGACACGCTCATCCTGTCGGTGGCGCTCTACATCGTCGTGCCGGTCATCGCCGCGCAGGTCATCCGCGCCCGGCTTCTCAAGACGGGCGGCGAGGCGGCGCTGGCGCGCTTCCTCGGCGTCCTGCAGCCGCTCTCGCTCGTCGCGCTGCTCGCGACGCTGGTGCTGCTCTTCGCCTTCCAGGGCGAGCAGATCCTGGCACAGCCGCTCGTCATCGCGCTCCTTGCGGTGCCGATCCTGATCCAGGTCTATTTCAACTCCGGCCTCGCCTACCTCCTCAACCGCATGAGCGGCGAGGCCCATTGCGTCGCCGGACCCTCGGCGCTCATCGGCGCGTCCAATTTCTTCGAGCTCGCGGTCGCCGCCGCCATCAGCCTGTTCGGCTTCAACTCCGGCGCGGCGCTCGCCACCGTCGTCGGCGTGCTCATCGAGGTGCCGGTGATGCTGTCCGTCGTCTGGATCGTGAACCGCTCGCAGGGATGGTACGAGGCGCGGGGCGCGCGGGTCTCCGAGGCACCGCGTTGAGCGGCGGGGCAACCGTGCATGTCTTCCCCGGCGCTTCCGTCCCCCGGTGATGCGCAGCCACGAGGGGAATCGCCCGCGCGACAATCTATAGATTGATCAGGACGGCGAAGTACTGGCACATTCCGCGCGCATCACGCGAATCCATGCCCGCCTCGTGCTCCACCTGAAGTCCCTCGTGAACGAAGCCTCCATCCGCGGCCGGCCCGCGCAGCGCCCGCTCTTCCGCCACTTCGAGGACGATCCGCGCGCCGATGCCGCGCAGGATGCCTGTTTGCATGGGCCGGACGTCATCGTCGCGCCGGTCGTCCGCCGTGCCGGTTCGGCCTTCGCGAAGCTCTTCGCCTGTACGAGGACCCTCTGAGGCATGTCGCCGGGCGAACTCATCGGTTTTCTGGCGCTCGCGTTCGCCGCCGCCTATGCCCAGACGTTGACCGGCTTCGCCTTCGGCCTCATCACCATGGGCGGCGTCGGCCTCACCGGCCTCCTGTCCCTGCCCGATGCGGCGATGATCGTCAGCGTGCTGACGCTCGTCAACGCAACGCAGATGCTGCTGAAGGGCTGGCGCGATGTCGCCTGGCGCGAGTTCGCCTTCGTCATGGCCGCGAGCGTGCCGCTGCTCTTTGCCGGCTACTGGCTGCTCGAATGGCTCGCCGACGCCCGGGCCGACATGCTGCGCCTCGTGCTCGGTGCGGTCATCATCGCCTCCAGCCTGCAGCTGGCCATGCGGCCGGCGCCGCTCGCGCAGAAGTCCGGCGGCGCCTCCTTCCTCTTCTTCGGCGGTATCGCGGGCCTCATGGGCGGCATGTTCTCGACGGCCGGGCCGCCGCTCGTCTATCACTTCTACCGCCAGCCGCTGGCCCTCGCGACGATCCGCGAGACGCTCGTCGGCGTCTTCGCGCTCAATGCCGTGTTCCGCATCGGCCTCGTCGCCTTTTCCGGCAACCTGCCCGGGCCCTCGACGCTGACCGGCCTCTTCGCCATCCCGGCCGTGATGGCGGCGACCTTCGCCGCGCGCCGCTGGCCGCCGCCGATCGCTCCGCAGGTGATGCGGCGCATCGTCTTCGTCCTCCTCTTCCTGTCGGGGGTGTCGCTCGGCGTCCCCGCCGTCCTGCGCCTCCTGGGAGTGCATTGATGACCGTACACGACAAGACAGCCGGCCGCCGCGTGCTCGACCTCAGGGACCCGTCGCTGCTGACGGGCAAGGCCTATGTCGGTGGCGAGTGGATCGAAGCGCCGGACGGCCGGACCATTCCCGTCACCGATCCCGTCGACGGCGCGCTCATCATGGAGGTGCCGGACCTCGGGCCCGAGACCGCCCGCCGTGCCATCGATGCGGCTGAGGCGGCGCAGAAGGCATGGGCGAAGCGCCCGGTGAAGGAGCGCAGCCAGATCCTGCGACGCTGGTACGAGCTCATCCTCGCCAATGTCGACGACCTCGCGCTGATCCTGACGACGGAGCAGGGCAAGCCGCTCGCCGAGGCCAGGGGCGAGATCGTCTCCAATGCCGCCTATCTCGAATGGTTCGCCGAGGAGGCGAAACGTATTGACGGCGACGTCATTCCCGGCGCGCGTCCTGACCAGCGCATCGTCGTGCTCAAGCAGCCTGTCGGCGTCTGCGCGGCCATTACGCCCTGGAACTTCCCCAACGGCATGATCACCCGCAAGGTTGGTCCGGCGCTGGCGGCCGGCTGTACCATGGTGCTCAAGCCGGCGGCGCAGACGCCCTTGTCCGCCTTCGCGCTTGCCGTGCTCGCCGAACGGGCGGGCGTCCCGAAGGGGGCCTTCTCAGTCATCACCGGTGAGGCGCGGCCCATCGGCGAGGAGTTTTGCCGCAATCCGAAGGTCGCCAAGATCACCTTCACCGGCTCGACCGGTGTCGGCCGCTGGCTGATGCGCGAAGCCGGCGACGGCATCAAGCGCCTGTCGCTGGAGCTTGGCGGCAATGCGCCCTTCATCGTCTTCGACGATGCGGATCTCGATGCCGCCGTCGAAGGCGCGATCATCTCCAAATACCGTAACGCCGGTCAGACCTGCGTATGCGCCAACCGCATCTACGTGCAGGAGACTGTGGTCGAGGCCTTCACCGAGAAGCTCGTGGCCAAGGCCCGCGCGCTCAAGCTCGGCCGCGGCACCGAGGACGGCGTCGCCATGGGTCCGCTGATCGACGAACGCGCCGTCGCCAAGATGGAGGAGCACGTGGCGGACGCCCTCGCTAAAGGCGGCCGGCTCGTCCTCGGCGGCCAGCGTTCCGACCTTGGCGGCACCTTCTTCGAACCGACGGTGATGACCGGCATTACCCAGGAGATGAGGGCCGCGAAGGAGGAGACCTTCGCCCCGCTCGCGCCGATCATCGCCTTCCGCGATGAGGAGGAGGTGATTGCGATGGCAAACGATACCGAATTCGGCCTTGCCTCCTATTTCTACGCCAGGGACATGGCGCGCGTCTGGCGCGTGGCCGAGGCGCTGGAAAGCGGCATGGTCGGCGTCAACACTGGCCTCCTCGCCAACGAGATGGCGCCCTTCGGCGGCGTCAAGCAGTCCGGCATGGGGCGCGAAGGCTCCAAGTACGGCATCGAGGGCTTCCTGGAGCTGAAATACGTCTGTCTCGGCGGCCTGTGAGGCAGCGCGTCCACGCTTCTCCTCTGTCAGAAGGTCGTTGTCATGACGACATGGACAGCAGGACGATGGTGCCGGGCGAAGATCAGCGGAAGCGCAGGTTCTGCCGGGTGAGTTCGCCCACCGAGGCGCAGCCCATCAGCTTCATGTCGCGTTCGATCTCGTTGCGCATCAGCTCGAGGGCGCGCTCGACGCCCACCTGTCCGGCGGCGGCGAGGGGGAAGAGGTAGTAGCGGCCGAGCCCGACCGCCTTGGCGCCCAGCGAGAGCGCCTTGAGCACATGGGTGCCGCGCTGCACGCCGCCGTCCATCATGACGTCGATGCGGTCGCCGACCGCATCGACGACCTCGGCGAGCTGGTCGAAGGCGGTGCGCGAGCCGTCGAGCTGGCGCCCGCCGTGGTTGGAGAGGACGATCCCGGTGCAGCCGATCTCGACGGCGCGCCGCGCATCCTCGACCGACATGACGCCCTTGAGGCAGAACGGCCCGCCCCATTCGCGCACCATCCCCGCGACGTCGTCCCACGACATGGAGGGGTCGAGCATCTCCGTGAAGTAGCGGCTGATCGACATTACGCCGCTACCCATGTCCACATGGCTCTCGAGCTGCGGGAGTCGGAAGGGCTCGTGGAGGAAATGATTGAGGGCCCAGGCCGGCTTGATGGCGAATTGCGCGATGCCGGAGGAATTGAGCCGGAAGGGGATGGCAAAGCCCGTGCGTTTGTCGCGCTCGCGGTTGCCGCCGGTGATGCTGTCCACGGTCAGCATCATCACCTCGATACCCGCCTCCTTGGCGCGGGCCATCATCTCGCGGTTGAGGCCACGGTCCTTGTGGAAGTAGAATTGGTAGACCTGCGGTCCGCCGCTGATGCGGCGCGCCTCCTCGAGGCTGACAGTGCCAAGCGAGGAGACGCCGAACATCGTGCCGAAGCGCGCGGCGGCGGCCGCCACCGCACGCTCGCCCTGATGGTGGAAGAGCCGCTGCAGCGCCGTAGGCGAGCAATAGACCGGCATCGCCAGCCGCTGCCCCATGACCGTCACCGACATGTCGACGTCACCCACGCCGCGCAGGACATTGGGCACGAGATCGCAACGGTCGAAGGCCTCCGTATTGCGGCGATAGGTGACTTCGTCGTCGGCGGCACCGTCGATGTAGTTGAAGATCGGCCCCGGCAGCCGCTGCCGCGCCATGCGGCGGAAATCATGGAAGTTGTGGCAGTCTCCGAGACGCATCTGTGCCCCTGTCGCTGGACAGTGACCGCCAGTAGCATATCGGTGGCGCGAGTCCATGCGCTGCCGCAACGATTGCTTCGGAAAGCTGGCGAGGGCGATGCGGCGGACGGGCCGGCCGGTGTCGCCGCGCCCGTTTCCGCGCGCAGATCATCGCGGCGGGCTGATACCGGCGATGGTTCAGGCGCTCGCCGGCGCCCGGCGGTCGAGGAGCCGGCGAAGGGTCGCGGCATCGGCAAGGAACGCCTCCGGCGCATCGTCCCGCACGAATTCCAGCATGGCGTAGCGCACTCCCTCGAAGCGGCTTTCCGGCAACGCCGCGAAGACGGCCGACCACCACGTCGCGCGGTCGGCGAGCGCATAGCGCCGGCGCGCGCCGTCCCATGCGAAGACATGGACATGGGAGACACGCGGGCCGATGCGGGCGATCTCCTCGCGGGCTTCGTCGAGCGGCAGGCCCGGGCGCGGCTGCCAGTAGAGATGGACATTATCGTGCGCGATCTCGTCCATCAGGCTTGCGGCGGAGCCCGTCTCGTCGGTGAGCGAATTCGGGTGGTACTCGAGCGAGACGGAGATGCCGGCCCCGCCCGCCAGCTCTCCCATGGCGTGGATGAGGTCGGCCGCCTCGCTGCGCTCCTTGGTGTCATAAGCGGCGGAGGGGCGCTCGCGCCGGCCCGGCCAGATCCGCACGTTGCCCGCTCCGAGCGCGTGGCACGTATCGAGGACGTGGCGAAAGTCGTCGAGCCCATGGTCCGGCGGGTACAGATAGGAGCCGTAGGAGGCGGGCAGGAGGCCCGCTTCCTCGGTGATGCGGCGCACGTGGCGCGCCATGACGACATCGCCGGCGGGCACGTGCACGTCACCGCCCCATTCGATGGCGGCGAGACTCGCCTGCCGGGCGAGCGCCACGATCTCCCCCGGCGGCAGCTGCCGGAAGGTGACGGAGCAAAGGGCCGGTGCGAGCCCGATCATGCGAGCCGCTCGAGCAGGGTCGGATGGACCTCGTAGAGCAGGGGCTCGCCGGCGCAGAAACGGGTGATCTCGTCCACCGCCATCTCGCCGAGCCGGGTGCGCTCGGTGCCGACGGCGCCGGCAATGTGCGGCGTCAGGAACACGTTCGGCAGATCGTAGAGCGGCGACGTGGGCGGCGGCACCTCCGGCTCCGTCACGTCGATGATGGCGCTGATGCGGCCGGTGCGCAGCTCGGCGATCAGCGCCTCCTCGTCGACGATGATGCCGCGCGCCGTGTTGATGAGGGTCGCGCCGTCGCTCAGGCGTGCCAGCATCGGCCCCGAGATCATGTGCCGCGTCGCGGGCAGGGCCGGCGCGTGCAGCGAGACGACGTCGGAACGCGCCATCAGTTGCTCGAGGGGCACGGCTTCGACGCCGAGAAGCGCGGCTTCCGCCGCATCGACATGCGGGTCGTAGAGCAGCATGGTGAAGCCGAAGGGCTGCAGCAGGGCAACGACCCGCCGGCCGATGCGCGAGGCGCCGACGATGCCGACCGTCTTGCGGTAATTGCCGATCGGCTGGCCCTTGAGCGCATCGATGCGCCCGCGGTGGCGATCCTCGCGGTAGAGCCGGTGGAAGCGGAAGACCTGCTTGGCCGCGAAGAGGATGGCCGCCAGCGTGAACTCGGCCACCGGCACCGCATTGGCCTCCGCCGCATGGGTGACGCGGATGCCGGCGGCATAGACCTCCTCACCGATGAAATGCTTCACCGTCCCCGCCGCATGGGCGACGAGCCGGAGGTGCGGAGCGAGGCCGAGCACCGCCGCATCGATGGTCGGGCACCCCCAGCCCGTCACGAGGATCTCGGTGGCGGCCAGGACGGAACGGGCGCGCGCGTCGTCGAAGCGCTCCAGCGGCACGGGATCGACGATGCGCCCGAGTGTTGCGAGGCGTGCCAGGAGATCCGGCGGCAGCACGTGGCCGGTGCGGGCCGGATCCATGGCGAAGGCGATGCCGGGCTTCATCGCGGCGCCTCCTCGATCATGATCGCGCTCACCCGCTCGCCCTTGGTGGCGAATAATCGCTCCACGGTCGGCAGGTCCGGCGCCGGGGGCGGGCTCGCCCACGCCGCCCGCACTGCCGCGAGGTCCGGGCTCGCGAGCGCCGCCGTGACGAGAAGGCTCTCGCCCGCGGGAACAGTGGCCCGCAGCTGCGGCACCGTGGTCTTGGCGACGATGAGGTTGGTGTTCGGCGCGACCTTGCTGGCGATGCCGCGCCGCGTCACCGTGGAGCCGAGGTCGGCGATGCCGCTGAAGTCCGTGGCGCTCGTGACGCAGGCTCGGCCGTCCGCCTCCTCGGTCCTGTCCGCGGCGCCGTCGGCCCGGGCGATGGCAAAGCCGCCTTCGGCGGTCAGGAGCGGCCGCGGCGTCACGATCCGGTGGAGGCGTATGTGCCACAGGCCCGCCGGCACAAGCCACGTATCGACCAGGACGTCGGGAAAGGGCCGCCAGCGCGCGAAGAGGCTGTCCCCGGCGATTTGCGCCTCCTCGTTGCCCTCGCGCACGCGGAAGTGCAGGCCGTCGTCGCTGAAGGCGAGCATGCCGTCGAGCGCGGCGAGGCCGAAGTTGCGCTCGTCGCTTTCGACACTGAAGCCGTAGCGGCTCGAATAGACGAACTTGGCGTATTTCTCGGAGCCGAAGCGCATGGCGAGGTTCTCCTGCCCGCAGGAGAGCGCCACCACATTGCCGGGGCTCTGCGTCATCACCATGCCCGGATGCCGGAGGGGGACCGGCTCCGACGCCGGCTCGGCCGGCTCTTCCCGGGCCTGCCAGAAGGGGTGGCTCTCGGGCAGCGCCAGCGGCAGGAAGGCCTTGAAGGCCCAATAGGGCGAGCCGGCGGAATTGTAGTTCTCCGACATGAGGAGATTGGGATAGCCGTAGCCGACGGAGAGCACCCCGTCGCGATGCGCGATGGGCTTGTCCGCCCACCAGCGCAGGTGCCTGAGGTAATGGCCCTTCACCACGCCCCAGGGCAGCGCCTCCTCGTCGGCGAAGGCGAGCGCCCCCCAGAAGCCGGCCATGGCGTAGCGATAGGTGAGGCTGCGGCCGAAGGCGAGGGCGCCGCCCGCATCATCGAACCAGTGGCGGATGTCCTGCGCGAACAGCCGCGCCCGCTCGCGGAAACGCGCGGCGCGCGGATCGCCCGGCGCGGCGAGCGCCGCATAGATGAGGCCGTAGAAATGCATGGCGAAGGGAATGTAGTGGTCGATACGGCGCACATTGCCGTCGCGATACCAGCCGTCGCCGAGATACCAGCCGTCGATCTCGTCGAGATAGGCCTCCGTCAGGCTCTCGTCGAAGGCGACGCCGACGTGCTTCAGCCCCATGTCGACGAGGACGCGGAAGAAGCGCCAGTTGTTGTCGGCATAGTCGTGGCGGCGGGCCTCGAGGAGATAGTTCGCGACATTTTTGCGCGCGCGGGCGTCGAGCGGCTCCCAGAAGATGTCGGGGCAGAGGCGCAGCGCCAGCCCGATCACCGCGAGCTCGACGAGCCGCTGGTCGCGCGGGCCGGCCCGGCCGATGAAGCCGGGATGCTCAGGATCGAGCCCGTTCGCGAGGCCGTCGCGGTACATGGCCCAGTGGGCGAAGGGCTCGCCGCCTTTCGCGAGCGGCAGGAGCCCCCAGAGCGGCCGGGCGAAGCCCTCGAAATCGGCCGCGGCACGGTCGAAATGCGCCGCCGCGGCGTCGAGGCGCACGCGCGCGCCGCCGCCCGGGTCGAAATAGGGCAGCAGCGGCGCGAAGCTGTCGTCGAGCGCCTTGACGACATCGGCGCGGGTCCGCAGCGGGTTGCCGGCGAAGGGGTTGCTGCGCGAGGGATCGATGGGCATCGGGGGCTCGCCTTGTCTGGGCGGATCGCTGGTGGTGGGCGCTGATCTCATGGGCTCTGACGCGGCCCGGCCGGGCCGCCGCTTCCTTACGATCCGGGCGGGGCTAAGCTGCCGCCGGCCTGCGGCCGGACGGCGAGTTGCACCTGCCGCGCCGGCTCGTGCGGGGAGGCGAGGCGCGCCTGCATCAGCGCCAGGGCCTCACGGCCAAGCTTTTCGCGCGGCACGTCCATGGTGGCGAGCCGCGGACTCGCCATGGCTGCGCAAGGCAGGCCGTCGAAGCCCATGAAGGAGATGTCGTCGGGCACCCGGCGGCCGGCGCGCTGGGCCGCCTCCATGGCTCCGACGGCGATGAGGTCGTTGAGGCACAGCACGGCCGTGACGTCCGTTCCCTCCGCGATGAGGGTCTTCATCGTGTTGATGCCCTCCTGCAGCCCGGTCTCGCCCTGCTTCAGCTCCACGACCGTGCCGCGCGCGCCGGGCGTCGCCGCGATGGCCGCCTCGAAGCCGCGGATGCGCTCGCGCAGGGTCGGCCGGACGCTGCGCGTCAGATAGGCGAGGCGCCGGTGGCCAGCCGCGAGCAGGATCTCGGTCGCCTGCCGCGCCCCGTAGAAGTTCGACGGCGAGACGCAATCGAACGTGAGGCCTGGATCGGCGCCATTGACGAGGACGACGGGGATCCCCGCTTCGCGCAGCCAGCGGCCGGTCGTCTCCGGCGCATCGACGCCGACGAGGAAGAGCCCGCCCGCCCCCGCCTCGGCGAGGTGGCGTTCGAGCTCCTCCCGCGTGATCGCGTCGGCATAGGTGAGGCGCACCGCGAGCGGCATGCCGGCATCCTCGGCGGCTTCACGGAGCCCCCTGAGCACGCCGTCGTAGAAGGAGCTGAGGTCGGCCGTCGCCTGCACGGCATGGACCAGGGCAACGAGCTGATGACCGGGGCCGGAGGCCTGCCGGCGCGCGAGATAGCCGATCTCTTCCGCCACCTCGAGCACGTGGCGACGCACGCTGTCGCTGATGCCCGGCTCGTTGGCGAGCACCCGCGAGACCGTGCTGATGGAAACGCCGGCCCGTTCGGCGATGTCCGCCTGGCGGGGGCGTCTTGCTGATATGGATGCGGCGTCGGTCATGGGCTCATGTTTGCGTGAGTTAATGCAAATTTGCAATACAAGAAAACATTTGCGCTCATTTTCCCGTTTGCATATCCTTCTGCAAAATTGCGGACCGGCGAGCCTTGTCTGGCGTCCGGCCGTCATAACCCGGAGGAGGAAATGATGCGCTTGGATCGGCGGAGCTTTCTGAAATCGTCCCTCGCCGCGGGTGCCGCGACCGCGCTGCCGGCGCTCGCCGGTGGCCCCGCGCAGGCGCAGCAGACGGTCCGGCTGCGCGCGACGTGGTGGGGCTCGCAGGACCGGGCCCAGCGCACGCTCGCCGTGGCCGAGCTCTTCTCGAAGACCCATCCGGGCATCTCGGTCATCGGCGAGCCCGTCGGCGGCGACGCCTACTGGCCGAAGCTCGCGACCCAGATGGCCGGCCGCAACATTCCGGACGTGTTCCAGCTCGAGCCCAACACGCTGCCCGACTATTCGGGGCGCGGCGCCTGCCTTGATCTCACGAAATTCCTGCCCAAGCCCCTCGACATCGAGGGCTTCGGCCAGCGCATGGTCGATCTCGGGCGTGTCTACGACAATCTCTACGGCGTCGCGCTCGGCCTCAATTCCTTCTCGATGTTCTACGACACGGCGATGTTCGAGAAGGCGGGCCTGCCGGCGCCGACGCCGGACACGACCTGGGACGACTATGCCCGGCTCGTGACGGAGCTGAACAAGGCCGTCGGCCGCCCGGGCGAATACTGGGCCTCGCCGGATGGCAGCCGCTATCACTACGTCTTCCAGGTTTGGCTCGGCCAGCGCGGCAAGACGACCTTCTCGGAGGATGGCGGCATCGGCTTTACCGTCGACGACATCAAGGAGTTCTATACCTACTGGCAGGGCCTGCGCGAGAAGAAGGTCATCGTGCCGGCCGACGTCGCCTCCGTCGACGACAATTCCATCCAGAACAACTGCCTCGCGCTCGGCAAGTCGGCCATCGGCTTCACCTATTCCAACCAGCTCGTCGGCTACCAGTTGCTGATCAAGAACAAGCTCGGCATCGCCATGGTGCCGCAGGCGGGCAAGGGGGCGCCGTCCGGCCACTTCTATCGCCCAGCGCTCATCTGGAGCATCGGTGCGAGCTGCAAGCACCCCGAGGCGGCGGCGGAGTTCATCAGCTTCTTCGTCAACGACATCGAGGCGGGCAAGATCCTCGGCGTCGAGCGTGGCGTGCCCATGTCGCCGAAGGTGCGCGAGGCGATCCTGCCCAATCTCAACCCGACCGAGCAGGCGACGGTCGCCTATGTCAACATGCTCGAGGACCGGGTGATGGACTATCCGCCTCCCGCGCCGATCGGCGCCAACGAATACGACCGCAACGTCTTCCGCCCGGTTGCCGACCAGCTCGCCTATGGCAAGCTGACCGTCGCCGAAGCGGCCGAGAAGCTTGTGGAGGACGCGAAGGCGGTGCTGCGCAAGCGCTGACCCGAACAGCCGCGGTCGTCAGCGATAGCCGGCGGCCTGCAACTCGAACATCTGCGCATAGCGACCGCCGCGGGCGACGAGCGCCTGATGCGTGCCGGCCTCCAGGATGCGGCCGCCCTCGAGGACGATGATGCGGTCGGCCATGCGCACGGTGGAGAAGCGGTGCGAGATGAGCAGCGTCGTCTTGCCCGCGCTGAGGTCGCGGAAGCGCTGGAACACCTCGTATTCGGCATGGGCGTCGAGCGCCGAGGTCGGCTCGTCGAGGATGAGCACCTCGGCGTCACGCATATAGGCGCGCGCGATGGCGATCTTCTGCCATTCCCCGCCCGAGAGGTCGATGCCGCCGCCGAAACGCCGGCCGAGCGGCTGCTCGAAGCCGAGCGGCAGCCGGGCGATGATCGCGCCGGCGAGGCTGCGGTCCGCCGCCTCGGCGATCCGCTCGCGGTCGCCCGCCGCGCCGATGTCGCCGATGGCGATGTTCTCCGCTGCCGTGAAGTGGAAGCGCACGAAATCCTGGAAGACGACGCCGACGCGGCTGCGCAGCATGTCGAGGTCGTAGTCGCGCAGGTCGCGGCCGTCGAGCAGGATGCGGCCCTCCGTCGGATCGTAGAGCCGCGCGAGGAGCTTGACGAGCGTCGTCTTGCCCGCGCCGTTGGCTCCGACGAGGGCCAGCACTTCCCCGGCCGGAATCTCGAGGTCGAGATGCCGGATGGCCCATTGCTGCGCGCCCTCGTAGCGGAAGCCGACGTCCTCGAAGACGAAGCCGGAGCGGATCGACTGCCGGACGGGCACCGGATCGGGCGGCGAGACGACGCGCGGTGCGATCTCGAAGAAGGAGAACAGGTCCTCGAGATAGAGCGCCTGGCCCGCCACCTGCGAGAAGCCGAGCAGCAGCCCATCGAGCAGGCCCTTGAGCCGCAGGAAGGAGCCGACGAGGAACGTCATGTCGCCGACGCTGAAGTCGCCCGCCATGGTGCGCCAGATGACGGCAGCATAGGCGACGTAATAGGCGAGGGTGCCGAAGGCGGCGAACAGACCGCCCCAGAAGGCCCGGCGGGTGGCGAGGCGCCTGTTGTCGCGGTACATGGTCTCGGCGAAGCGGCGGAAACGCTCGATGAGGAAGCGCTGAAGACCGAAGAGCTTGACCTCCTTGGCGGTCTCGATGCTGGAGCCGAGATAGCGCACGTAGTCGAGCTGTCGCCGCTCGGGCGTGCGGAAATAGTCGAGGCGGTAGCCGAGCGCGTTGAACTTCAGTTCGCCGAGCAGCGACGGCAGCAGCGCGACGAGCATCAGCAGGATCAGCGAGGGCCAGTAGGCGGCGAGCGCGATCATCAGCGTGACGGCGCCGAGGATGTCCTGAATCTGGCCGAAGACGAGGCCGAGCAGGCTGGTGCGACCTGTGACCTGGCGCCGGGCGCGGTCGAGCCGGTCCTGCTGCTCGCTGCTCTCGAACTGCTCGAGGTCAAGCGAGGCCGCTTTCTCCATCAGGCGGATGCTGGCGAAATTGCTGTAGGTCTCGGCGAGGAGGCTGTCGACGAGCGAGCTGAGGCGGCCGGAGACATCCGCCACGATCGCGAGGCAAAGCTCCAGCGCCACGAGCGTGCCGACATGCGCGAGCCGGCCGCTCTCGATCCAGTCGCCGAGCGACCAGTCGGGATGGGGTACGCGCGCCTCGGCGACGACGGCATCGATGATGAGCTTGCCGATATAGAGCATCAGCACCGGCACGACGGCGCGCGCGAGGCGCAGGGCGATGCTCGCCGAGGTCAGCGCCGGGCTCGCAGCCCAGACGAGGCGGATGAAGGCCGGCAGATGGCGCAGGGCACCGACGCGTTCGCGGAACGATTGGGGTGTGCGCAGGACGGTGGCCATGCTGCGTCTCTACCTCTTCCGCGCCCGCCGGTCGAGGTCGCGGCGCATAGCGTCCGGCAGGGATCGTTTTGCCGGGCCGGGCGTTCCACCAGGGGAGATGGCGAGACGCGCTGCATCGGGTGTCGGGCGGCATGCTGCCGTGATTGCCGCGATGACACCGCCAGAGCGGCACAGTACGATGGATCAAGATCCTGCCGAGGAGATGAGACCATGCAGGAGATGCCCGCCTCCAGGGCGTACCGTCTGCTCGAGGCTGGCCCGGTGGTCCTCGTCGCCACCGTCCGCGATGGAAAGCCGAACGTCATGACGGTGGGCTTCCACATGGTGATGCAGCACATGCCGCCGCTGATAGGCTGCATCATCGGCCCGTGGGACTACAGCTTCGGCGCCTTGCGCGACAGCGGCGAATGCGTCATCGCCATTCCGACGGTCGATCTTGCGGCGAAAGTTGTCGCCATCGGCAATTGCTCCGGCGAGACGACCGACAAATTCGAGACCTTCGGCCTCACCTCAGTCCCCGCGCGCGATGTCGCCGTGCCACTCGTTGCCGACTGCCTCGCCAATATCGAATGTCGGGTGGCGGATACGAGCCTGGTGGACCGCTACAACCTCTTCATCCTGGAGGCGGTGCGCATCTGGATTGACGCGGACCGCAGGGAAAAGCGAACGCTCCACCACCGGGGCGACGGCACTTTCACCGTCGACGGCCGCGTGATCGACCTTCGGGAGCGGATGGTGAAGTGGAAATACCTGCAGGATTGAGCGGAGGCATAGTCGGCCGGCGCCCCTGGCGCGGGAGCGGGGGGGGCGCTTTCTATCCGCTGGCGGCCGACTGGTCGGAGGCGGAGCCGTCGAGCTGGATACGATTGCGGCCGGCCATCTTGGCGCAATAGAGCGCCTTGTCTGCGCGCGAATAGAGGCTGAGGGCGATGTCCCCCTCCCGGCAGGCAGCTATTCCCGCCGAGAATGTATAGCTGAAGTCGGGCCGCTCGGTGAGCGGACGCGATTTGCGGACGATGACGAGCATCTTCTCCACGATCAGGGCCGCTTCCTCGAGGGAGGTGCCCGGCATGACGAGGACGAATTCCTCGCCGCCGACCCTGCCGAAGCAATGGGTGCGTTGAACGAGGCCGTGCACCTTGATCGTGAAGTCGCGCAGGATCTGGTCGCCCGTCTGGTGTCCGAACCGGTCGTTGATGGCCTTGAAGCCGTCGATGTCGAGGACGGCGAGGCAGCCGCGCACCGCAGCGCCGCGCTGCAGCATGTCCTCGATCCGCCCCATCACGAAGCGGCGATTGGCCACTCCGGTCAGTTCGTCGGTGTAGGAGGCCTTGATGGCGAGGTCCCGGTCCTGGCGGACCGCGCGGCTCCTGGCCCGCAAGCCGGTGATGTCGCTGGCGATGCACAGCATCCAGCCGTCCGCCTGCATCGTTTCCGTCATCCACAGCCAGCGGCCGTCGAGCAAATCAGTCTCGAAGGCGCGGAAGCCCATCTTGCCGCGGCGCGACTGCGTGGAACGCAGCCACTCCTCGAAATCGGCCGCGTGGATGACCGTGCCCCGGCTGGCCTGATGGTTGCGCCGCATCAGGTCGGCCCACAGCGGCATCTCGCCCGGCTCGATGAAATAGGCGGCGCGAAAGGCCTTGTTTGCGTAGCGCAGACGATCGAAGCCGTCATAGACGGCGATCAGGACTGGTGTCTCTTCGAAAAGCCCAGACAGCTCTTGGACGACTTCCTCCATGCGGTCGCATCCTACCCATCGGCGCCGTGGAGAAAACTAAACTTTGAACGGCTGCCCGCCGCGTCAGCGCGCGGCGGGCGCGCTTGCCGGGCGTCCACGGACCCTTGCGGCCCGCCGGCCCTTGCAATTAGGGAGACCATGACCGATGTCGGCCTTGGTCCGGCCTGCGATGGCGATCCGCTCGCCCTGTCCGCAGCTTGGACGGGTTCCGGGCCGCCTTTCTTGCCACCGCCTCGACGATGATGGCGACCGCCTTCGTGTCAGGCGGCCTCTCATCCGCTCCGGTCGTTTTCATTCCGGAACTATCCTTCGCTCGATGGCTCATTAGCCAGTTGGGTGACGTCGTCCATCACGCAACCCTTCCGTGCGGCCCAAGGCGTGCTCGATGAGCGACTGGATCTCCCGCGCCGCGGCGGCCTCGGCCGCGAAGCTCGGCTGCATGACGGCGCCGGGATCCTCCTGCTGGTCCATGATCGTCAGGCGATCCTCCAACGCGGCCCTCAGATCGTCGGCGCCGTTCCTCACGAGATGCCCGACGACGATGGCGAGGACTTCCTTCAGGCCGTTGATGCGGCCTTCGAGTTCGAAGGGACTGAGCTCTGACATGGGACGGCCCTCAACCTGTCTCGACATCGGTCGCGCCGGCCTCGCGAAAAACCTGCTCGGCCCGTGCGGTCTGGCTGCGGCTGACGTCGGCCGATATCGCGATGCTGCCGCGCAGTGCGGCGTCAAGGTCTGAGTTTTCGGCACGGGCGGCCTCCCGTGGGGCGAAGGTCCCGCGGATGGTGCTGATACTGTCATCACCCATGGCATCCACTCCCTTGTTTCGCCCAAAGCGTTCGAGAGCCGAGATTGTTCCGGGGGCAGGAAGCCCTGTGCATCCTCCTGATGGCCGATGCCGTCGCAGGCTGTTCCGGAGCAAGGTGGGCCTCGCGCGAAAACGGCGGCGTGCTAGCATTGCCCCGGTCGTCGTGTACCTCGATCGTCGCGCGAGGGAGTGGATCGCATGGCTGCGTTCACCGCCGATCTCGGCGGCACCCGCTACGTCTTCGCCGGGCTTGCCGGGCTGCTCGCCGCCGCCTCTCCGCCGCGCTCCGGCGACGAGTTGGCCGGCATCGCGGCGACGAATGCCGCGCATCGCGCTGCCGCGCAGCAGGCACTTGCCGATGTGCCGCTCGCCCATTTCCTCGACGCGGTCGTGGTGCCCTACGAGAACGACGAGGTCACGCGCCTCATCATCGACGGCCACGATGCCGCGGCCTTCGCGCCCGTGGCCCACATGACGGTCGGGGACTTTCGCGACTGGCTGCTGTCCGACGCGGCGACGACGCCGGTCTTGACGGCGCTGGCGCCCGGGCTGACGCCGGAGATGGTGGCGGCGGTGTCGAAGCTGATGCGCAACCAGGACCTGATCGCGGTCGCCCGCAAGTGCCGTGTCGAGGTCGCCTTCCGCACGACGCTCGGCCTGCCGGGGCGGCTCGCCAGCCGCCTGCAGCCCAACCACCCGAGTGACGATCCTGCCGGCATTGTCGCTGCCACGCTCGACGGGCTTCTCCTCGGCAGCGGCGATGCCCTCATCGGCGTCAATCCGGTCACCGACAGTGTCGGCAATGCCATCACCCTGCTCGAGGTGCTGGACGAACTGCGCCAGCGCCATGCCATCCCGACCCAGAGTTGCGTGCTCACCCATGTTACGAACACCATCGAGATCATGGCGCGCGGCGGGCCGGTCGACCTCGTCTTCCAATCTATTGCTGGCACCGAGGCGGCCAACCGCGGCTTCGGCGTCGATCTCGCCATCCTGCGCGAGGCGCACGAGGCCGCGCTATCGCTGAAGCGCGGCACGCTCGGCAACAATGTCATGTATTTCGAGACGGGGCAGGGCTCGGCGCTGTCGGCCGATGCCCACCACGGCGTCGACCAGCAGACGCTGGAGGCGCGCGCCTATGCCGTCGCCCGCGCCTTCCGTCCGCTGCTCGTCAACACCGTCGTCGGCTTCATCGGGCCGGAATATCTCTACGACGGCAAGCAGATCATCCGCGCCGGGCTCGAGGACCACTTCTGCGGCAAGCTGCTCGGCCTGCCGATGGGCGTCGACGTCTGCTATACCAACCATGCCGAGGCCGACCAGGACGACATGGACACGCTGGCGACGCTGCTTGCCATTGCCGGGGTCAACTTCCTCATCGCGGTGCCGGGGGCGGACGACGTTATGCTCAACTACCAGTCGCTCTCCTTCCACGATATCCTCTACTTGCGCTCCACTCTCGGCCTGCGCCCCGCGCCGGAATTTGAGGCCTGGCTCGCGGAGACGGGCCTCGCCCGCCCCGATGGGCGCCTGCGCACGCTCGATCGGGATGCCCTGCCGGCCCAGCGTTTCCTCGCCCTTGCGGGTGGCACCGATGGCTGAGCAGCCTCCCGTCCGGCACGGGCCCGATCCGCAGCCGCCCGATCCCTGGGCGCGGCTGAGAGCCGCGACCCCGGCCCGCATCGGCCTCGGCCAGGTGGGCGATGCCCAGCCGACGCGCGCGGTGCTCGCCTTCCAGGCCGCCCATGCCCTCGCCCGCGATGCTGTCCATGCCCGGCTCGACGCTGCCGCGCTCGCGGCGGCGCTGGCCGATCCGCCGGCCATCCGCGTGCGCAGCCTCGCGCCGGACCGGCCGACCTATTTGAGGCGCCCCGACCTCGGCCGCCGGCTCGATCCTGCCTGCCTGCCGTCGCTGCCCAAGGGCGACCACGACCTTGCCCTCGTCGTGGTGGACGGCCTCTCCGCCACGGGCATCACTGCCCACGCGCCGGCGCTCGTCGCCGCCATCCTGGCGCGCCTGCCGCGCCACCTCGGGCTCGCTCCGCTCGTCGTCGCCGAAGAGGGCCGCGTCGCCCTCGGCGACGAGATCGCCGAGGCGCTTGGCGCCCGGGCGGTCGTCGTGATCATCGGGGAGCGACCCGGTCTGACGGTGCCGGACAGCGTCGGCGCCTATCTCACCTATGCGCCGAAGCGCGGCACGCGCGACGCCGAGCGCAACTGCATCTCCAATATCCATCGCAACGGCGGGCTCTCCTACGCCGCCGCGGCCGACAAGATCGTCTGGCTCGCCGGCGAGATGCTGCGGCGGCGCCTCAGCGGCGTCGCCCTCAAGGATGATCAGCTCGTTTCCCTGGCCGGCTCGGCTTCGTAGGCGTCATGCAGCAGGGCGATGAACGGCCTTGCCTCGGGCAGGACGTTCGAACCGATCGCGGTCACTGCGATGCCCGGCGTCCACGAGTTCATCGCGGCCGCGCCGGATAAGGATTGGAGCTTCTCCAGGGTGATCTCCTCCCGGCGCTGGGGGATCCCCAGGCGCTCGAGCTGCCGCTGCACGATGCCCATCGTCGTGCCGGTCAACATCGCGGCCTTCGGCCAAATGACGGCGTCGCCATCCCAGAAGGCGAGGTTCCAGACGGTCGCCTCGCTCAGCCGCCCGTGCCGGTCGCGAAAGGCGGCGTCGTCGAACCCCTGGCGTATGGCCTGGTGCAAGTAGTGGGTCTTGCCCACCTCGCCGACATGCTTGATGGCGGCGAGCGGCCGCTCGTAGTCGACCGCAGCCAACCGGAGCGGCCCCTTTGGGCCGCTGGATGGTGCCGCCGTCCGCACGAGAACCACCGGCTCGGCATCCATGCTGTCCGCCGTGAACTCGCCCTTGCGCGAAAAGACCGTGGCCGTCAGGGACAGGTCTTCGGGGCCCGCCGCGATTGCCGCCGCGATCCGGGACGCGACTTGCTCGTCGGGCAGCGCCCTTCCGAAAAGCGCCATGGATGCTTCGCGCAGGCGCGCCAGATGCAGATCCAGTCCCTTGACCCTGCGGCCGCGCACCTGCATCGCCGTGAAATGGGCAAACCCGGCGAAGGCCAGGGGTATCAGCTCATCGGGGGTGGCCGCGTGGCCGTCGATCCAGGCCCCGTAAAGGCTGGCGTCAGAAGACATGGTCTTGCTCCTCGTGGTGTTCACATCGACGAGCAACGGCCTTAGGCCGTAGACTCATAACCGCGTAGCCAGATGCGGATGGACGCGAGCTTCACGGCGGCGAGGAAGTTTTCCGCCGTCTTGTCGAAGCGGGTGGCGATACGGCGGAAGTGTTTGATCTTGTTGAAGA